>Ga0209902_100019_pt1 | contig 392245 bp, 385 predicted proteins | sample FECB27metaG_FD_188304 | JGI IMG/M metagenome (GOLD analysis project Ga0209902, IMG submission 188304) | Cyanobacterial communities from the Joint Genome Institute, California, USA - FECB-27 (SPAdes) (version 2) | ecosystem: Environmental > Aquatic > Thermal springs > Hot (42-90C) > Microbial...
AGTCCATGTCGCTTTCGGCGGCCGGTCGTGCGGGGCCTGGGGCAGTAGGTGCATTGAGGGCGTGGTGGAGTGCGGCGGTGTCGAGGGCGTTGTCCCAACGGGCGACGACGATGGTGGCGACGGCGTTGCCGATGAAGTTGGTGAGGCTGCGGCATTCGGACATGAACCGGTCGATGCCCAGGATCAGCGCCATGCCCGCGACCGGCACGTCGGGCACGATCGACAGCGTCGCCGCCAGCGTGATGAACCCTGCCCCCGTCACCCCCGCCGCGCCCTTGGACGAGATCATCGCAATCGCCAGCAGCGCGATCTGGTCGCCCAGGCTCAGATCGACATTGCACGCCTGCGCGATGAACAGCGCCGCCAGCGTCATGTAGATGTTGGTGCCGTCGAGGTTGAACGAATAGCCCGTCGGCACGACCAGGCCGACCACCGGCTTGGCGCAACCCGCCCGCTCCATCTTGTCCATCAGGCTCGGCAGCGCGCTTTCGGACGAGGAGGTGCCCAGCACCAGCAGCAGCTCGGCACGCAGATAGCGGATCAGCTTGAAGATCGAGAAGCCGGCGAGCCTTGCGACCACGCCCAGCACCACCACCACGAAGATCGCCGAGGTCAGGTAGAAGGTCGCCACCAGCCCCGCCAGGTTGGCGAGCGATTCGATGCCGTACTTGCCGATGGTGAAGGCCATCGCCCCGAACGCGCCCACCGGCGCCGCGCGCATCAGGATGCCGACCAGCTTGAACACGACAAGGCCCGTCTTCTCGAGCAGGTCGCGCACCGGCGCCGCCGGCTCGCCCACCATCGACAGCGCGATCCCGAACAGGATCGATACCAGCAGCACCTGGAGCAGCGACTCCCCGGTCAGCGCCGACACCAGCGTCGTCGGGATGATCGCCATCAGGAAGCCGACGATCGAGCTGTCATGCGCCTTGGCGACATAATCCTTGACCGCCCCGGTATCGAGGCTGGCCGGATCGACATTCATCCCCGCGCCCGGCTGAACCGTGTTGGCGACGATCAGACCGACCACCAGCGCCAGCGTCGAGAAGAACAGGAAGTACGCAAATGCCTTGCCCGCGACCCGGCCCACCGACTTGAGCTCGGTCATCCCCGCAATCCCGGTCACCAGCGTCAGGAAGATCACCGGCGCGATGATCATCTTCACCAGCTTGATGAACGCATCGCCCAAAGGCTTGAGCGAGGCACCCGCATCCGGCCAGAAATAGCCCACGCTCACACCCGCAGCGATCGCCACCAGCACCTGCACGTACAGCTGCCCATACCACGCCCCACGACGCCGCTGCGGCTCACTCGCATAATCCAGTGCAATCGCCATTCAGATCCTCCCATCGCGCCTTTCCGGCGTCGATTCTGGGCTGCGTCCAGCAGCTGCATCGTTATCATCCGGCGATCGCGCAAAACCCAAAATCAAAGCCAAGCCATTGATTTACATGAAACAACAGTCCGTCAGCGCCTGCAATTCCGTGCAAGAATACGCACATGGGAATCGCAGAATGTGTGATATTCCACACAAATGAGGAGCGTGACCCGATCGACCCGGAGTCTCGTACTGCTGGCCGCCGCCGGTGCAGTGCTGCTCGCGCTGATCGCGATCCTTGCCTTCCGCGTCGCGCAGCAGCAGGCGGTGTCCGCAACCGACCGCGCCGCGGCGCAGCTGGCGCGCGACAATGCCGGCCTGTTCGCGAGCGAGCTTCAGAAGTTCCGGCTGCTCCCGCTGGTGCTCGCCGAATATCCCGATGTACGCGCGATGCTGGAAACGCGCGACACCGCCGTGGCCGAGCGGATCAATGCGCGGCTCGAGCTACTCGCGCAGCGTACCGACGCCGCGGCGATCTATGTGCTGACCGCGCAGGGCCGCGCCATCGCCGCGAGCAACTACCGCCTCCCCGCGAGCTTCGTCGGGCAGGATTATGGCTTCCGTCCCTATTTCCAGGGTGCGGTCCGCGATGGCGGTGCGGAGCTGTTCGCGCTCGGCACGGTGAGCGGGCGGCCCGGCCTCTATCTCGCCCGACGCATCGGGGATGCGGCACGCCCGCTCGGGGTGATCGTCGTCAAGATCGAGTTCGAAGCGATGCAGGCCGCCTGGGCGCGTCAGCAGGGCAAGACCCTGGTCACCGATCCGCATGGCGTGGTGATCGTGACCAGCGAGCCGCGCTGGCGTTTCGGCACGATCGGGCGACTCGGCGCAGACGACCGGGCCGCGATCCGCGCGACACGCCAATATGGCAGCCTCCCGCTCGATCCGCTGCCGCTCACGATCGACGGGGCTGATGCACGGATGGGCGGCGAGACGCCGGGCAGCCGCCTCGCCACCACGCAAATCCCGCTCGCCGGCGCGCAGATGCGCGTCCTCTACCCGCTCGATCCGGCGATGCGCAGCGCCAATGCCAATGCCCGGCTCGTTTCGCTGGGTGCGCTGATCGTCATCGCGGGTGCGCTGCTGCTGCTGTGGCGCGCACGCGAGCGCCGTCTGATCCAGATCGCCGCACAGCGCGCGCTGGAAGGCCAGGTCGCCGAGCGCACCGCCGAACTGCGCGAAACCAATGCCCAGCTGGTCGCCGAGAGCAGCGAACGCGCGCTTGCCGACCAACGCTATCGCGCCGCTCGTGAGGAGCTGGCGCAGGCCAACCGGCTCGGATCGCTGGGGCAGATCACCGCAGGCGTCGCGCATGAGATCAACCAGCCGGTCGCCGCGATCCGCAGCTTCGCCGAGAATGCACAGGGTTTCCTCGCCCGCGGCGACAGCGGCCGCGCGGACGAGAATCTGGGGCGGATCGTCGATCTGACCCAGCGGATCGGCACGATCACCGCCGAATTGCGCAATTTCGCGCGGCGGCGCACCCCTGAAACCGGCGCAGTCGATGTCGATGCGGTGATCGAATCGACGCTGCTGCTGATCGGCGACCGGGTCCGCGCGCAGGGCGTGGTCCTCGAACGCACCGGCCCCGCAGGGCTGCATGTCACCGCCGACCGCGTACGGCTGGAACAGATTCTCATCAACCTGATCCAGAACGCACTCGACGCGCTTGCCGGGCAGAAGGCGCCCGTCATCCGCATCGTCACCGCCCGCACCGATGCCCGGATCATGATCGAGGTTGCCGACAATGGCCTCGGCGTCGCGCCGGAGCTTGCCGGTGAGCTGTTCATGCCGTTCGTTACCGGTCGCGCCGAAGGCCTTGGCCTCGGCCTCCCGATCGCCCGCAACATCGCGCGCGAATTCGGCGGCGAGCTGAGCCTCGTCCCCTCCCCGCTCGGCGGCGCCGCCTTCCGCATCGAGCTGCCGGAGGCGGGACATGGCTGAACCGGCCCTTCTCTTCGTCGATGACGATGCCGCGCTGCGCGAGGCGAATGTACAGACGCTGGAGCTCGCCGGGCTCGCGGTGCGGCCCTTCGCCAGTGCTCAGGCGGCGCTCGGCGCGATCACCCCGGACTTTGCGGGCGCCGTGATCACCGACATCCGGATGCCGGGGATGGACGGTATGCAGTTCTTCGAGCGTATCCGCGCGATCGATCCCGAAATCCCGGTGATCCTCATTACCGGGCACGGGGATGTGCCGATGGCGGTGCGCGCGTTGCAGGACGGCGCATTCGATTTCCTCGCCAAACCCTTTGCCGCCGGACACCTCGCCGCGTCCGCAAGCAAGGCGCTGGCGGCGCGCGGACTGGTGCTCGACAACCGCAGGCTGCGCGCGGACACCGCGACGCGGACCGAAAGCCCGTTGATCGGCGACAGCCCGGCGATGGTTCGCCTGCGCGAGACGATCGCGCAGGTCGCGCGCGCCGATATCGACGTGCTGATCGAAGGAGAGACCGGGACCGGCAAGGAACTGGTCGCGGCGATGCTGCATCGCGGATCGCCGCGCAGCGCTCGCCCGTTCGTCGCGGTCAGCTGCGCCGCGCTGCCCGAGGCGCATGCCGAAATCGAACTGCTCGGCCACGCCGCCGATGCGGTGCCGGGCGCCCGCTTCGCCCGCACCGGCCGGATCGAGGCGTCCAGCCGAGGAACGCTGTTCCTCGACGATATCGACGGGATGCCGCTGGCCGTGCAGTCGCGGTTGCTGCGCGTGATCGAGGAGCGCGAGGTTCTTCCGCTTGGCGAGGAACGTCCCATCCCGCTCGATCTGCGCGTGATCGCGTCGGTGAAGCCGGGCCTCGACGCGCTGATCGAACGGGGCGAGTTCCGCCGCGACCTCTATTTCCGCCTCAACGTCGTGCGCCTGTCGCTCCCGCCGCTGCGCGAGCGCCGCGCCGATATCCCCCTGCTGTTCGCCGCGTTCGTGCAGGAGGCGAGCGCGCAGGCAGGGCGCAGCGATTTCCGGATCACCGACACGATCCGCCGTCACCTGATCGGGCATGACTGGCCGGGCAATGTGCGCGAACTGCGCAATTTCGCGTTCAGTGCGGCGCTGGGCCTGACCGAACCCGGGATCTGGGAAAGCGAGGCGCAGGAAGGGCTGGTCCAGCGCGTCCGCAGCTATGAGGAGATGCTGCTGCGCGAGGCGCTGCAGGCCGCGAACGGACGGGTCGATCGCGCACTCCAGCTGCTCCGGCTCCCGCGCAAGACGCTGTACGACAAGATGAAGCGCGCGGGGATCACCCCCGCCGACTTCCGGCTGCCGAAAGGCGGCCGTTGAAACTCCCCGTTGGCTTTCGTTGCGATTGAGCGTAGGGGCGCCCGCGGATGCCGGGAGAAATCCGGTCGTCCGTTTGATCGCGCCGGTGCCCCGAAAGGGGCTTCAATGGGAATGCGGTGCGGATGGGTCTTCCATCCAAATCCGCGGCTGTCCCTGCAACTGTAAGCGGTGAGCGAGATGCGCTGGCTTCCCTTTCGAGGAAGCAGCCACTGGACCACAAGGTCCGGGAAGGCCGTGCATCGAGCGATGACCCGCGAGCCAGGAGACCTGCCGGCGTGGGTCGCTCTTGCCATGGTCCAGGGAATGACCAGGGCACGGTTTCTCTCCGTCTGAGCGACGAACCATGCGGCCGGGGCCGCACGGTCACGCTTGTGCGGGTGCCTCCAGCGTCCGCCCGCACGCGCGTGCCGGCCGTTCGTTGACGCGATCCGGCAGGTCCCGCCTTCCAGTTGCTCGACGCGGGGGGATTTGATGTGAAGTATCGTTATTTGACCGTCCTGCTGGCCAGCGCCGCTGCGATGCCGGCGTTCGCGCAGGACCAGGCACCCGCCGACGACGTCGTCGTCAGCGCCAGCCGCGTGCCGCTCAAGCCGAGCGAAATCGGCAGCGCCGTCTCGGTCATCACCGCGGAGGATCTGCAGCGCGACCAGATCACCTTCGTCAAGGATGTCTTCCAGGATCTGGCCGGCATCCAGATCACCTCCGACCGCCCCGGCGACCTCACCAGCGTGAGCATCCGTGGCTCGGACAACGATCAGGTGCTGTATCTGATCGACGGCATCGAGCTGGGCGACCCCAGCTCGACCAGCACGCAATATCAGTCGGATCACCTGACCACCGCCGACATCGCGCGGATCGAGGTGCTGCGCGGCAACCAGAGCTCGCTCTACGGGTCCGACGCGATCGGCGGCGTGGTCAACATCATCACCAAGCGCGCCACGGACGAAGGCATCCTGGTCAATGCTCAGGGCGAATATGGATCGTACGACACGCTCAACGGCGCGGCGTCGATCATCGGCAAGCAGGGCGCGCTCGACTTCCGCCTGACCGCCAGCGGCTACAAGCACAACGGTCCCTCGCTGGCCGATCCGGCGACCGGCACCTCGGTCGAGGAAGACGAATATTGGCGTTACGGCTTCAGCGGCCGTGTCGGCCTTGCCGCAACCTCGAATATCGAGCTGCAGCTGATCGGCTTCTGGCAGGATTCGCACTCCGATCTCGACAACGGCAATTCCGACAACAGCGACACGGTGCGCAAGAAGGAATGGGCCTATGCGGGCCAGGCGAGCTACCGCAGCGACGACAATGCGTGGCGCGCCAGCGCGACGGCGAGCCGCTATGTCGCCCAGCGCCGCTATTTCGGCACCTGGAACCGTGCCGATGGCGACCTGTACGAAGGCACGAAGGACGTGCTCGCGGCCAATGTCAGCTATGACAAGGGCGGCATCTTCGGCGTCTCGGTCGGCGCCAATTACGAGGAAGAATATACCGACCAGCTGACCAGCTTCTCGGGTGCGTTCGACGCCAAGATCACCACCAAGGCGGCTTTTGCCGAACTGGTACTGCGTCCGGCACGCGGGCTGACCATCACCGGCGCGGCGCGCATCGACGACAATAGCCGTTTCGGCAGCTTCGACACCTATCGTGTCACCGGCGCCTATGTCCTCGAAAACCTCATCGGTGGCGGCGACGTGAAGCTGCGCGCGAGCTATGGCACGGGCGCCAAGGCACCCGGCCTCTATCAGCTGTTCGATCCGGTCTATGGCTATTCGGGCCTTCAGGTCGAAACCAGCGAGGGCGGCGATGTCGGCATCGATGTGAACTTCGGCTCGGCGTTCAGCACGCAGGTCTCGTACTTCTTCGCAAAGACCAGCAACGAGATCGCCTATGATTGCGCCAATCCAAAGCCCGGTTGCTATATCAACCTGGGCAAGACGCGGAAGTCGGGCGTCGAGATCGCGTTCGAGTTGCGCCCGGCCGACTGGCTGTCGTTCCGTCAGAGCCTCACCTATCTCGAGGCGGATCAGCTGACGAACCCGGCGACCAGCATATGGGTCAGCCTGCGCCGCCCCGAATTCGCGGGCAGCACCTCGGTCACGGTCAAGCCGGTCGAGCAGCTTTCGGTCACCGCGCGCCTGCGCCATCGCGACCGCAACGCGTCGAGCAGCTTCTCGCCCGCGACCAAGGGCTATGAGGTGGTCGACCTGCTCGCGTCGTTCGGGATTACCGACAATATCGAGGTCTATGGCCGCGTCACCAACCTGTTCGACAAGCAGTATCAGATGGCCTTCGGCAAGAATGCCCTCGGCCGCAGCGCCTATGGCGGTATCCGCCTGACCTTCTGATCCGTTCCGGGGAGGCGGCCTGGGCCGCCTCCCCTTTCTCATTTTCGGAGACACGCGATGAAGCCCCGGACCGACGCCGAGCACAATGAACGGATGAAGAAGATCCAGGCGGCTCAGGCCAAGAAGATCGCGACCAAGACGGTCGAGAAGGGCCTGCTGATCGTCCACACCGGCAACGGCAAGGGCAAGTCCTCCTCCGCCTTCGGCATGGCTGCGCGGTCGATCGGCCACGGGATGAAGGTCGGCATCGTCCAGTTCGTGAAGGGCACGATCGACACCGGCGAGAAACGCTTCTTCTACCGCTTCCCGGACGAGATCGAGTTCAAGCGGATGGGCGAAGGCTTCACCTGGGACACGCAGGACCGTGCGCGCGACATCGCCGCGGCGCGCGCCGGCTGGGAAGAGGTCAAGCGGATGATCGCCGACCCCGCCTATGCGCTGGTGATCGCCGACGAGCTCAACATCGTGCTGCGCTACGACTATCTGCCGGTCGAGGAGGTGCTGGAAGCAGTCACCGCCCGTGCCGAGATGAAGCATGTCATCATCACCGGCCGCAACGCGCCTCAGGCGCTGATCGACGCCGCCGACCTGGTCACCGAGATGACCGAGGTGAAGCACCCCTTCCGCACGCAGAATGTCCGCGCCCAGAAGGGCATCGAATTCTAGTGTTTGCGGCTGGCCTGCTGAACGATGCCGCGCGCGGCCAGCACATAGGCGGGGCTGCCGCACACCGTCCACGCCTGGGGGATCGAGATGCGCGGGATAGTGCGCAGTGCAGGGTGGTGAAGCATTTCCGTCCCCTGATCGGTGATCCGGTCGGTCGCGCTTTCGACGATCAGGAAATCGGGGCGCGCCGCTACCATCTCCTCCAGGCTGATCTGCGAGAGCGGCGGCTTGCCGAGCTTCGCTGCGAGATTGACGAGCCCGGTGCGCGTCATCAGGTCGTCGATCAGCGTTTCGGTGCCGGTCATGAAACCGCGACGCTGGTAATAGGCCGCGACCTTGCCGCCCTTGAGCTTGCCGATCTTCGCGAGGTCCGCCTCCATGCGCCGGATCAGCGCCTCGCCGCGCGCCGGATGGCCGACCGCCGCGGCAACGGTGCGGATCTGTTCGAGGATCGTGGGATAGCTTTCGGCATAGCCCAGATCGATCGTCCGGTATTTCTCCGGGCCCAGCGGGCGCAGCATCGGATGCCGGCTGGCAGGCATGCCGATGATCAGGTCGGGCCGCAGCGCGAACAACTGCTCCGCCGATTCCTTGAGCAGCGTGATGCCCTGCGCATGCGCCGCGGCGGCCGACATCTCGGTGTCGCGCGCATTCTTGGTGAGCCCGGCGATCTGCGACCGGTCCGCCAGCGCGAGCAGCAGCTGATCGGTGCAGAGGTTGAGCGAAACGATCCGCTGTGGTCGAACGGGCGTAGCCGCCGGCTGCGGCACGGCGGGCGCCACGGACGCTCCAAGCGCGAACAGGGAAATGGCTGCAAGATGGAGAAGACGCCGCATGATGTTGCTCCTAACCCGGTTGGCGCACCGGGCAAGCGGTTCGTGACGCGATGACGCGCGGCGCATCCTTCCGCCTCAACGGCCTGCTGCTGGTGCTCACCGCGCTCGCCGCGCTGGCCTCGCTCGGCTTCGGCACTGTCTCGCTCGCGCCCGACCGGGTGATCGCGGCGCTGCTGGGCAAGGGCGACATGATCGCCAGCACCATCGTGCTCGAGCTGCGCATGCCGCGCATGCTGCTCGGCCTGTTGGTCGGCGCGATGCTCGGCCTCGCTGGAGCCGCACTCCAGGGCTTCCTGCGCAACCCGCTGGCCGAACCGTCGGTGCTCGGCGCATCCAACGCCGCCGCATTCGGCGCGGTGATTGCGCTCTATTTCGGCATCGCCGAGCTGCACCCCGCGCTGCTCCCGCTGCTCGCCATCGCCTCCGCGATGGTCGCGCTGGTGCTGCTGTTCGGCTTGTCGGGCCAGTCGGAAAGCGCGCTGACGCTGATCCTTGCCGGCATCGCCATCGCGACGCTGGCCGGCGCTGGCATCAGCCTCGCGCTCAACCTGTCGCCCAACCCGTTCGCGGCGATGGAGATCATGAACTGGCTGCTCGGCAGCCTCGAGAACCGCTCGTCGCAGCATGTGTGGATCGCTCTGCCCTGTATCGTCGTCGGCGCCGCGCTGCTGCTTTGGGATGCGCGCGCGCTCGACGCGCTGACCCTGGGCGAGGACGGCGCGCGGGCGCTGGGCATCAACCTGCGCGCGGTGCGCTGGCGGCTGCTGGTCGGGGTCGCGATCGGCGTGGGCGGCGCGGTCGCCGTCTCCGGCTCGATCGGCTTTATCGGCCTGATCGTGCCGCACATCATCCGGCCCTTCACCGACCGCAGCCCGTCCGCGATTCTGTGGCCGTCGGCGATCGGCGGCGCGCTGCTGCTCACCCTCTCAGACCTGGGCGTGCGGATGATCCCCGCGACCAACGAGCTCAAGCTCGGCGTCGTCACCGCCTTCCTCGGAATCCCGGTCTTCCTTGTCCATCTCTTGCGGGAGCGCCGGCTATGGTGACGCTGACGACGCAGGCGCTGAGCGTCTCGCTCGGCACGCGAACCGTGATGGACGGCATGAGCCTGTCGCTCGAACCGGGGCGGCTGATCGGGATCATCGGTCCGAACGGTGCGGGCAAGTCGACGCTGATACGTGCGCTGCTGGGCCTCGTCCCCTATCGCGGCAATATCGCCCTCGACGGCGCCGAGATCACCAGCCTGACCCGCGCACGGATCGCACGCGAGCTTGCCTATCTGCCGCAGGGCCAGATCCTGCACTGGCCATTGTCGGTGGAGCGGCTGGTCGGGCTTGGACGCCTTCCCCATCTTGCGCCGATGTCGCGGATCTCGGCGGCGGACCAGACGATCATCGACCGCGCGATGAAGCGTGCCGATATCGAGCATCTGCGCGATCGCGTCGCCACCGAGCTGTCGGGCGGGGAGCGCGCGCGTGTCCTGCTCGCGCGGGCGCTGGCGGTGGAGGCGCGCGGGCTGATCGCGGACGAGCCGCTCGCTTCGCTCGACCCCGGGCATCAGATCGACGTGATGGAGTTGCTGCGCAGCGAAGCCGCATCGGGCGCGCTTGTCGTCGCGGTCCTCCACGACCTCACCATGGCCGCGCGCTATTGCGACCGGTTGCTGCTGATGGATCGCGGACGGCTGGTCGCGCAGGGCGCACCGCTGGAAGTGCTGAACGAGGCCAATCTGCGCAGCGTCTATGGCGTGCAGGCACGGATCGAAGGAAATGAAACCGCGCCGCTGGTCGTGCCGACCGGGCGGATCGCGCAGCAAGCGAGTAACTGATGCGTTTCGACTCCCCGCAAGCCTTTGCCGCCCGCCTCGCCGATCTTCCCGGACCGGACGCTGGCGCGCGTGAAGCCGCCGCCGCACGACAGGCGCAGCTCACCAAGCCCGCAGGATCGCTCGGGCGGCTCGAGGAGATCGCGCTGTTCATGGCGGGCTGGCAGGGCAAGGAACGCCCCGCGCTCGACCGGGTGCGCACGGCGATCTTCGCGGGCAACCACGGCGTCACTCGGCATGGGATCAGCGCCTTTCCCGCCGATGTCACCGTGCAGATGGTCGCGAATTTCGAGGCCGGCGGCGCGGCGATCAACCAGCTCGCGCGCGCGGCCGGGCTGGAGCTGCGCGTGATCGCGCTCGATCTCGACCGCCCGACCGCGGATTTCACCGAAGCGCCGGCGATGAGCGCGGACGAATGCCTCGACGCGCTCAATCGCGGCGCTGAACTGGTCGAGCCCGGCCTCGATCTGCTCACGGTCGGCGAAATGGGGATCGGCAATAGCACCGCGGCGGCGGCACTTTGCGCGCGCAGCCTGGGCGGCGACGTGCGGGACTGGGTGGGACCGGGTACCGGGCTCGATCCCGCCGGTATCGCGCGCAAGGTCGCGGTGACCGAACAGGCGCTCGCGAAGCACGCAGACGCCCCGCGCACTGCCTTCGAGACATTGCGCCGGCTGGGCGGGCGCGAGATCGCGGCGATCGCCGGTGCCGTGCTGGCCGCGCGCCATGCCCGGGTGCCGGTGATGCTCGACGGGTTCATTGCCTGCGCCGCGCTTGCGCCGCTGGTCGCCGATCAGCCCGCGCTCGCCGAACATTGCCTGGCCGGGCATTGCTCGGCCGAGCCCGGGCATCGCCGGCTGCTCCACCAGTTCAGCCTCACGCCGCTGCTGCAGCTCGGCATGCGGCTGGGCGAAGGCAGCGGCGCGGCGGTAGCGGTGCCGATCGTGCGCGCGGCGCTGGCGACGCATAACGGCATGGCGACCTTCGCCGAGGCCAGCGTCTCCGGAAAGCTGTGAGCGCGCGCACGCTTTATCTGATGCGCCACGGCGCGCCGGTGCTGACCGGGCGCATGCTGGGCCGCACCGATTGCGAGGTGACGCCCCAGGGTATTGCGGCCTGCCGGGCGCAGGCCGAGGGATTTGCGGTCGCGCATGTGATCGCATCCGATCTGCAACGCGCGTCGTGCTGTGCGGAAGCGATTGCCGCGGACCTTGATCTGTCTCCTCGGATCGACGCTCGCTGGCGGGAGCTCGATTTCGGCGTCTGGGACGGGCTGGAGAGCGGCACGATCGCCGCGGATGCGCTCGGCCGCTTCTGGAGCGATCCCGACGCAAACCCGCCACCCGGCGGCGAGCGCTGGTCGGCGCTGGTGGCCCGGGTCGGCGCGGCGATCGATGACCTGCCCTCCAAACCCGCGCTGATCGTCACCCATGGCGGGGCGATGCGCGCGGCATTGCATGTGCTGTGCGGCTTCTCCCAACCGCAGCTCTGGGCGTTCGACCTTCCCTATGCCAGCGTGCTGGCGCTGCGATTCTGGGACCAGCCTTCACGCAGCGGGCAGATCATAGGGCTGTGGCCATGAAGGGACTGATCATCGCGCTGCAATTCCTCACCCGGTTGCCGATGCCGGGCGTCCCCGTCGATGCGGCGAGCTTCGCCGCGAGCATGCGCTGGTTCCCGGTCGCCGGGCTGGCGGTGGGCGGCGTGACCGCGGGCGCCTTCTGGCTGGGCGGTCATATCGATCCCTGGCTTGCAGCGCTTGCCGCGCTGCTTGCCTGGGTGTGGGTCACCGGTGCGCTTCACCTCGACGGTCTCTCCGACCTCGCCGACGCGCGCGGCGCGGCGCATCGCGATCCCGAACGCCTGCTCGCGGTGATGGCCGATCCGCATGTCGGCAGCTTCGGTGTGGTCGCCCTCATCGTGCAGCTCGTCGCCAAGCTCGTGCTGCTCCACCTGCTCCCCCCGGCACAATGGCCGGCCCTGCTGCTGATCCCCGCGGTCGCGCGGATCGGCCCGCTGGCGTGGACGCGCTGGCTGCCCTCGCTCCACGCGGGGCTCGCCGAGCGGTTCATCGGCATCGCCAGCCTGCCCGTGCTGGCCGTGTGGGCGATCGGCTGGGCCGTCGCGTGCTGGTTCGTGCCCGCCTTGCTCGTGGCACCGCTGCTGATCCTGTGGTGGGGCCTCTGGCTCAGGGACAAGCTTGGCGGGGTTTCGGGCGATTGCCTGGGCGCGGGAATCGAACTGGTCGAAACCGGCTTGCTGATCGCCGTGGTGCTGTGGACCGGACTGGCGTGACACCATGGACGCATCACGGCGGGCAGGTCGCAAAGGCCCGCACGACGTTCGGCGATGGGGTCACGCCGTGGATCGACCTCTCCACCGGCATCAACCCTCGCCAATGGCCAGGCGTCGCTCGGCTCGCGATCGATTGGTCGCGGCTGCCCGACGCAAGTGCGCTGACCTGTCTCGAAACGACCGCCGCACGCTATTTCGGCGCCGATCCGGCGTGCGTGCTGGCGGTTCCCGGCACCGAAATCGGGCTGCGATTGCTTGGCGGACATCTGCCCCGTCCGGTGCGCTATGGCTGGCCGAGCTACGGAACGCATGCCGAGATCGCCCCTGACGGCGTTGCCGTCGACGGGCCCGATCCCGGTGCCGGCACGCTGATCCTCGCCAACCCCAACAATCCCGATGGCAGGATCACGCCGGCGGCCACGCTCCGGGCCCAGATGGCGGCGGGATGGCTGGTCATCGACGAGGCCTTTGCCGACACCGATCCGCGCCACAGCCTTGCCGGCGCAGTGCGCGAAGCAACGCCGCTGATCGTGCTGCGTTCGTTCGGGAAGTTCTTCGGACTTGCCGGCGTGCGGCTGGGCTTTGTGATCGCGCCGCCGGAGCTGATCGCAACGCTCCGCCGCCACCTCGGCTCATGGCCGGTGTCGGCCGCAGCAATCGCGATCGGCACCGCCGCCTATGCCGACAGCGCATGGATCGAGGCCGAGCGCATCCGGCTGGCGGCCGATGCGGCCGCGCTGGACCAGCTGCTCCGGGCACATGGCCATATCCCCATCGGCGCCTGCCCGCTGTTCCGCCTCATCGAGACAGCCGACGCGCAGGCATTGTTCGAACGGCTCGCCCGGCGATCGATCCTGACGCGGCCGTTCGACTATGATCCGCGCTGGCTGCGCATCGGATTGCCCGCCGATGCCGAAGCGCTCGACCGGCTCGACTCCGCCCTCGCCAATGGCTGAGCCGGTCGCGCTCATGGCGCTCGCAATCGATGCCGCGATCGGCTGGCCCGCGCAGCTCTATCGTCGGATCGGTCACCCGGTGAACGGCTTCGCGGCGATCATCCGCTGCTGTGCCGAACGATGGAATCGCGGCGGCGCGGGCACGCGGCGGATCGCGGGTGTCGCGACGGTGCTGCTCCTGATTGCCGTCGCAGGCGGCATCGGCTTGAGCGTGACCTGGCTGCTCCACAGCCTCTTCGGCGAGTGGAGCTGGATCGCGGTCGCGCTGTTCGCGGTACCCGGCCTCGCGCAACGCAGCCTGTTCGAGCATGTCCGCGCGGTGCGCGACGCGCTTGCGGGCGGCGATCTCGCGGAGGGGCGATCCGCGGTCGCGATGATCGTCGGCCGCGATACCGCAACGCTCGACCAGGCGGGCATATCGCGCGCCGCGATCGAAAGCCTGGCGGAGAGCTTCTGCGACGGAATCGCCGCGCCGCTCTTCTGGCTGTTGCTGCTCGGCCTGCCCGGTATCTGGATCTACAAGGCGATCAACACCGCCGACAGCCTGATCGGGCATCGTGAGCAGCCGTGGCGCGAATTCGGCTGGGCCGCAGCGCGAACCGACGATCTGCTCAACCTGCTCCCCGCGCGGATCGCCGGACCGGTCATCTGCCTTGTTGCCGGCCGCGGCTGGCGGGTGATGTGGCAGGACGCGCGCAACCACGCCTCCCCCAATGCCGGCTGGACCGAAGCCGCGATGGCCGGCGCGCTCGGCCTGCGCCTTGCCGGGCCGGTCAGCTATGACGGCGAAGCCCATGCGAAGCCGTGGATCGGCAACGGCCGGACCGATGCGGGGGCAACCGACATCGCCCGCGCGCTCGCCCTCTATCTGCGCGCTTGTGCGCTGCTGTGGCTGGTTGCAGGAGCCGCGGCATGGGTGCGCTGATGTTGCAGGGGACCGGGTCGGACGTGGGCAAGTCGGTGCTGGTCGCCGGGTTGTGCCGGGCACTCGCCAATCGCGGGCTGCGCGTGCTGCCGTTCAAGCCGCAGAACATGTCGAACAACGCGGCGGTGACGATCGACGGCGGCGAGATCGGCCGGGCACAGGCACTGCAGGCGATCGCCTGCCGGGCAGAGCCGCATACCGACATGAACCCGGTGCTGCTCAAGCCGCAGGCGGATCACAGCTCGCAGCTGATCGTCCATGGGCGCGTTCGCGGGACGCTGGGCAGCGGCAATTTCCGGGCCGCTCGGGGCGCGTTGCTTGCCGAGGTGATGGAGAGTTTCGGGCGGCTCGAGCGGGCCTGCGACATTGTCGTGGTGGAAGGCGCTGGATCGCCGGCCGAGATCAACCTGCGCGCGGGCGACATCGCCAATATGGGCTTTGCACGCGCTGCGAACGTGCCGGTGGTGCTGATCGGCGATATCGACCGCGGCGGGGTGATCGCGTCGATCGTCGGCACCCGCGCGGTGCTCGATGCGCAGGACGCGGCGATGATCCGCGGCTTCATTATCAACAAGTTCCGCGGCGACCCGGCGCTGTTCGCGGACGGCTATCGCGCGATCGAGGAACGCAGCGGCTGGCGCGGCTACGGACTGGTCCACTGGCTGCCTGCGGCCGCGTGCTTGCCCAGCGAAGACGCGGTCAGGCTCGAACGGTCTCCGGCCCGGCAAGCGGAACGAATCGTCGTCGCCTGCCCCATCCTTCCGCGCATCTCTAACTTCGATGACCTGGACCCGCTCCAGCTCGAACCCGAGGTCGAACTGGTAATGGTTCCGCCTGGCCAGCCGATCCCGGCGGAAGCCGCGCTGATCGTGCTGCCCGGGTCGAAGGCGACGCTGGCCGACCTCGCTGCGGTGCGGGCACAGGGCTGGGATATCGATATCCTCGCCCATCATCGCCGCGGCGGGCTGATCCTCGGACTGTGCGGCGGCTATCAGATGCTCGGCACGCGGATCGCCGATCCGCTCGGGATGGAGGGCACGCCGGGCGAGGCCGCGGGGCTAGGCCTGCTCGACGTCGATACGGTGCTGACGGCGGCCAAGGCGCTTCGCTCTGTGCGCGGACGGGCACTGGGTGCGTCCTTCGACGGATATGAGATGCATATGGGCAAAACGGGCGGCCCCGGCACGTCGCGGCCCTTCGCCACCTTCGACGATGGCCGCACCGACGGCGCGATCAGCGCGGACGGGCGGGTGATGGGAAGCTATGTCCATGGCCTGCTTGCCGATCCGGCGCAGCGCGGCGCGCTGCTGGCGAAGCTCGGTGCCGGCGCAAGCGGCACCAGCTATCGCGAAGCCGTCGACCGCGCGCTCGACGAGATCGCCGCAGCGCTCGAAACCCATCTCGACATCGACGCCTTGATCGCACTGGCAACCGAAAGGACATCTGCATGAGCCTGCTCGTTCTCGGCGGCGCGCGATCGGGCAAGAGCCGCTACGCACAGGCACGCGCGGAAGCGCTTGGCGGCGACTTCGTCTATGTCGCGACCGCGCAGGCGCTCGATGCAGAGATGGGGGAGCGGATCGAACGCCATCGCGCCGATCGCGGCCCGGCATGGATCACGGTCGAAGCGCCGCTCGACCTTGCGGCGGCGATCCGCTCCGGGGATCACCCGGACCGCGTGCTGCTGGTCGATTGCCTTACGCTCTGGACCTCGAACCTGCTGCTCGCAGATCGGGATATCGATGCGGCGACCGGCGATCTTGTCACAGCATTGGCCGAGGCAGCCTGTCCCGTGATCCTCGTCGCCAACGAAGTCGGTCTCGGCATCGTGCCGGACAATGCGCTGGCGCGCCGCTTTCGCGACGAGGCGGGCCGGGTCAATCAGCGGATCGCCGCGGCGGTCGACGAGGTCATGTTCGTCGCCGCCGGCCTGCCGCTCCGGTTCAAATAGCCGCGCTCTATTCCTTGTTCAGGCTGCGCAGCACCGGCAGGATCGTCGCATAATCGTCGGTCCAGGGCGTGAAGCCCGGGGTTTCCTCCAGCTCGCGCCACGCACCGCCGCGTGCCTTCAGCGTTGCGATGGTCTCGGGAGAACGCGACAGGGCGATCCAGTCTGATGTCGCCGCTTCCTGCATCTCCTCGTCGGGCGAAGGCACATAGGCCAGCGCCGCCGCACGCCACCCGCCCGCCTTCGCAGCAGCTTCGACCACGGGTTCGAGCGACAGGAAGCGGTTCGAGATATGGACCAGCAGCAGGCCGTCCTTGGCGAGGACGCGGTCATAGGTGGCGAACGCCTCCCGCGTCATGAGGTGCATCGGCACCGCGTCGGACGAGAAGGCGTCCAGCGCGAGCAGGTCGAGGCTTCCGGCAGGCGCCTCGTTCAGCCGCAGCCGCGCATCGCCCAGAATGACCTGTGCCTTGGGCGCGCAGAGCTCGAGAAAGCGGAACGGCCCGCGCGCCAGCTCGACCACCGCCGGGTCGATCTCGTAGAAACGCCAGTCCTGCCCCGGCAGCGCGTAGCAGGCCAGCGTTCCGGTGCCGAGGCCGACGACGCCGATCCGCGCCGCGGGGCCATAAAGGGCTTGCGCCGCCATCATCGCGCGGCCGACGCCCGATCCGGGCACATAATAGGTCGTCGGCATGCGCCGCAGCAGATCATGCCCCTCCAGCTGTACGCCGTGCAGCGTCGTGCCGTGCGCCAGCCGCTTCTGGGTCGCAAGGTCGGTAATCGTATAGACGCCGAAATAGCTGCGCGTCCGCGCATCGCCTTCCCAGCTGATCGCCAGGGAGCGATAGCCGCCGAACAGGAACAGCGCGCCGGCCAGAACGATCATATAGGGCAGGCGTACGCCGATCGTGAACAGGCCGATCAGCGCAACGGCAAGGTAGATCAGCCCCAGCACCTTCTCGCCGAGCTCGGCGGCCGGACCGAACAGGCCTAGCCACACGATCGACGCCACCAGCACTGTCACCAGCAGCACGCGGATGCGCATCCCCTGCCCTTCGGCGTTCCACAATCGGGCGAAGAACGGGAGCAGGAAGGACTGCGGAACCAGCAGCCCCGCGGCCAGGATCAGGATCGGATATTCATAGGTCCAGTCGAACACCAGCGGCGCGATCAGGGCGGCGAACACGCCGCCGAGCGCCCCGCCCACCGACATGGCAAGGTAGAAGCCGGTCAGCCGGTCCGGCTCGGGCCGCAGATCGTACATGTGCGTGTGGAGCGCGACCGAGACCATGAACAACAGGCCGAGCGCCATCAGCGCGTTGAGCTCGGCATGGGCGTTGTGCCCGGCGATCATCAGTCCGCCGAACATCAGGATCGTCACCGGCGCGAACCGGGTCAGGATCTCGGCCGGCCAGCGGCGGGCGGCGAAGGCGATGGTGAAGCTGAGGAGGTAGAGGCCAAGCGGCAGTACCCACAGCATCGGCACCGCGACGATGTCGGTCGTCAGGAAGCTCGACGTGGCGAGCATCAGGCCCGAGGGGACGAAGGCGAGCGCGATCCAGTGCGCAACCCGCTTGCGCGACGGCCCCGGGCTGGTCGCATGCACATGGGGCTGGTCGGCGATCCTGCGCGGGAGCAGCAGCGCGCAGGCCGCGACGGCAACGAACACCAGCGCATAGCCCGCGGTCCACAGCCAGCTCTGCCCCTTGAGCGCCAGCCCCGGCTCGACCAGCAATGGATAGGCGAGCAGCCCGCCGAAGCTGCCGACATTCGACGCGGCGTAGAGCGCATAGGGATCGCGCCCGCCCGAGGCGGCGGCGAACCAGCGCTGAAGCAAGGGCGCCTGCGCCGAGATGGCAAAGAAGAGCGGGCCGATCGAGGCGCCGAGCAGCCAGGGGACCCACACCACAGGCTCGGCATCGGCGGGCATCTGCATCGCCATCAGCCCGATCGGCAGCCACAGCGCCGCGACCGCAAGCACGCCGAGATGGATCATCGCCTGTTGCCGAACCGGCACCCGGCCCAGCCAATGCGCATAGGCATAGCCGCCCAGCAACAGCGCCTGATAGACCAGCATCGCGCTGTTCCACACGGCAGGCGCGCCGCCCAGCCGCGGCAGCGCCATGCGCGCGATCATCGGCTGGACCAGGAACAGCAGGAAGCTGCCGAGCAGGATCGCCGCGACGAATATGGGGCCAACGGCGCGCGGAGCGGTTGCAGGTTCGATCTCCGCCGAATCGGCGATTGCTTCGGCGCTCATCGCCTCCCCCTCTTTACGCGATACTCACGGACGATTGATGCTGTAGGTAACGATCCGGCGCAAGGGATCAGCGGCGGCGAAGGCGTGATGCTCGAAATCGCCGTCCGCCAGCCGCGTCATGCCGAGCCGTGTCATCATCCCCTGGCTGGCGACATTCCGCTCAGCGGTGATCGCGACGATGCGCGGCATGGTGAAGCTCGCCCAGCCCCACTCGAACACCGCGCGCATGGCTTCCAGCGCATAGCCCTGCCGCCAGAAGGGCTGCGCGATCTGCCAGCCGGCCTCGATCTCGCCCGCGATCGGGTGCGGCGGATCGCCGCGCTTGAGCCCGCAAAAGCCGATCACGGCCCAGTCCGCCTTGCGCTCCACGGTGAAGAAGCCCAGCCCCTCGTGCCGGTAACCGTCGTGCCGCGCGAGCGTCGCCTCGCTCGCCGCCCTGTCCTTGACGGGGCCGAGATCGGCCATCACCACCGGATCGGCCCACATCGCGAACAGCGCGTCATGGTCCGTCGGGCGCGGCTTGCGCAGGATCAGGCGTTCCGTCTCGATCATGCGCCCAGAAGACGAGCCGCATGTGCCGCATGATAGGTCAGCACGCCGCTGCATCCCGCGCGCTTGAACGCCATCAGCGTCTCCAGCACCAGTCCGTCGCGATCCCCCGCCCCGGCCGCCGCCGCAGCCTCGATCATCGCATATTCGCCGCTTACCTGATAGGCGAACACCGGTACCTCGAACCGCTCTTTCACGCGGCGGACGATGTCGAGATAGGGCAGCCCCGGCTTGACCATCACGCTGTCCGCGCCCTCGTCCAGGTCCAGTTCGACCTCGCGCAGCGCTTCCTCGGCATTGGCCGGGTCCATCTGATAGGTCTTCTTGTCGCCCTTGAGCAGGCCCCGGCTGCCCACCGCATCGCGGAACGGGCCATAGAATGCCGAGGCGTATTTGGCAGCATAGGCCATGATCTGGACGTTGACATGGCCCTCGCCCTCCAGCGCCTCGCGGATCAGGCCGACGCGGCCGTCCATCATGTCGCTGGGCGCGATGATGTCCGCCCCCGCACGCGCCTGGTTGAGCGACTGGCCGACCAGCAGCTCGGCGGTCCGGTCGTTGAGGACATAGCCCGCCTCATCCACCAGCCCATCATGGCCATGCGCGGTATAGGGATCGAGCGCGACGTCGGTGAGCAGGCCGATGTCCGGCACCGCATCGCGGATCGCGCGGATCGCGCGGCACATCAGGTTGTCGGGGTTGAGCGCCTCGCGCCCGTCATCGGTGCGCAGCTCGCGCGGCGTGTTGGGAAACAGCGCCAGGCACGGGATGCCGAGCGCCGCGGCCTCCTTCGCGCGCGCCACCACCAGATCGACCGACCAGCGCGACACGCCGGGCAACGACGCGATCGGTTCCTCGACACTCTCCCCTTCGGTGACGAACAGCGGCCAGATCAGGTCGGCCGGGGTCAGCACGGTTTCGGCGTGCAGCCGGCGGCTCCAGGTGGAGGCGCGGGTACGGCGGAGGCGAAGCGCGGGGTAATGGGACATGGCGGGCTTGTGGGACAGCCCGCCCGGCGACGCAAGCGTCAGGCGGCGGTTTCGCGCGCGGCCTTCGCCTTGCGCCGGCGGCGCCAGTGGAGCAGTCCCAGCCCGGCCGCGCCCAGCGCGAACAGGCCGATCGTCTCTTCGGGCACCGGCGTCGGGTTGCCCCCGCCGCTGCTGCCGCCGCCCGGATTGGTCGTCGGCGGCACATAATTACCGTCATAGCCGCCCGAGAGCCTGCCATTCTGCTGCAGGCTGCCGAACACGCCTGAACCATCGATGCTGTTGGAAACCTGGCCGATCGCCTTGGGCGCCAGCACCGATCCGCCCCACGCCGTCGAGATGGCGACGCTGGTGGCATCGGCGAAGTTCCAGATCACATTCTCGCCCAGCCCTTTGGTCCCGCCGAGGAAATTCTGGTTGAGCGCGATCGCCGATCCGCTGACGTTGACGATCGCGGTCTCGGCGCCGTTCAGGTTGAACTTGATCTCGCTGATCTTGCTGAGATCGGCGCTGGTGATGTTGAACACCGCGACGCCCTTGGCATCGGGCTTGGCGTCGAACGTGCCGCGGCTGCCGCTGACGGTGAAGCTGCTGTTCCCCGCCATCCCCTTCATGTCGGACGACAGGTTGGTCAGGCTCGACCCGAGCAGGCTCTTCTGTTGCTCCAGCCCCACGCGGAAGGCCGGGTTGGTGGTGTTGAGGCCCGAATTGACCGTGTTCTGGTTGACGTTCGTGTTGGAAATCCTGCCGCCGACCTGCACCGTCTGCGACGCCCCGTTGAGGTTGAAGCCGCTGTTGACGTTGCCGCCGATCGCCGCGCCCGACGCATTGTTGAGGTTCTTGTGCCCGCCATTGACGTCGCCGACCACGGTCAGGCCCGGCGTACCGCGCGGCGAGGGCGCCGGGGTGCGGACCTGATAGTCCGACGAGCCACCGCTCAAATTGCCGCCGACAAAGGTACGCCCTTCCACCTGTCCGGCGGACTGCAGGTCGCCCAGCACGATCAGGTTCCATTCCTTCATCGCGTCGATGCCCGCGACCTGGGCGGATGCGGGCGTGGCGATGACCAGCGCGACGCCGACCGAAAGCAAATTACGAATACGCATAGGATAGCCAGTACCGCCCACAGGATGAACGATCCATTGACGCCCGGTTTCCCGGCATCCGCCGCACGAGCCTGCCGCCTCGCCCAGTTCATGATCGCTTCGAGAAACCATTTTCCTACAGCCTCGGTTTCGCGATATCTGGACCGCCCCATGATCGAACGGGACAGATATCCTCCGCATCGCCGCCGTGTCGCCTCTTTGTCGCGCCGGTGTCGCGTCAGCGTCGTGCGACAGTCCTGTGGGTGTCGCGCAACGGTCTCGCAGGCGTCGCCCCACTGTCGCGTGGCAGTCGCGTCAGCGTCGCGAAGACGCCGCGTCGCGGTCCTGTCGCAGTCGCGTGACGGTCGTTTCGCCGGAAGAACCGGCGTTCTTGTTGAACTTCGTGAAGCGGCCCTTCCCCGCCAATCGGGGAAAGGCCTCGGCGCTCAGCCCAGCCGACCCAGCGCCGCGCTCAGCCGCGCCGCCTCGGCCGATTTCTCGGCATGATCGGCACGGGCCTTCTCCACCGCCTCGGGCTTGGCCTTTTCGGCGAATGCCGGATTGGAGAGGCGCGCGTTCAGGCTGTCCCGCTCCTTCTCCGCCGCCGCGATCGCCTTGGTCAGGCGCGCGCGCTCGGCGTCGAGATCGATCACGCCTTCGAGCGGAAGGACGAAGGTCGCCTCGTCCACCACGATCTGCAACGCGCCGCCTGCGGGGACCTCACCTTGTGCGCGATCGACGCGGGCGAGACGGGCGAGCGCGGGCTCCTGCCGGACAAGCTGCTCTTCGGTCTCGGCATGGGCATCGCGAACGAACAGCGGCAGACGCGCACCGGGGGGCACGTTGAGCTCGTTGCGCGCGGCGCGCAGCTCGCTCACCAGCCGGATCAGCCAGTCGATCTCCCTCGCCGCGTGCGCATCCAGCGCGCGGGCGTCCGCCATCGGCCATTTCGCGGTGATCAGCGGATAGTCGGGGCGATCGCCCAGCTTCGACCACAGTTCTTCGGTGATGAACGGCATGAACGGGTGGAGCAGGACCAGGATCTGGTCGAGCACCCAGCCGGCGACGAGGCGGGTTTCCTCCGCCCCCTCGGCACCCTCGGTCTGCAGGACCGGCTTGATCAGCTCGAGATACCAGTCGCAGAATCGGCTCCAGGTGAACTGGTAGATCGCGTTGGCCGCCTCGTCGAAGCGATGGTCGGCAAAGGCAAGGTCCATCGCCTGCACCGTCGCCACCGTCTCCGCGACGATCCACTTGTTGACCGCGAGCGTCGCCACAGGCGGCTCGATATGCTCGCTGGCGCTGATCCCGTTGGACTGGGCGAAGCGCGCGGCGTTCCACAGCTTGGTCGCGAAGTTGCGATACCCCTCAACCCGCTTCTCATCCATCTTCACGTCACGGCCCTGGCTCTCCATGGCGGCCATGAAGAAGCGCAGCGCGTCGGCGCCATATTTGTCGATCAGGATCAGCGGATCGACGACATTGCCCTTGGACTTGGACATTTTCTGCCCATCCGCGGCGCGGACAAGTCCGTGGAGATACAGGGTCTTGAACGGCACTTCCTTCATAAAGTGCAAACCCTGCATCATCATCCGCGCATCCCAGAAGAACAGGATGTCGAAGCCGGAGATGAGCACGTCGTTCGGGTAGCGGCCGCCCAGCGTCGGGTCGGTCTCGTCGGGCCAGCCCATCGTCGCGAAGGGCCACAAAGCGGAGGAGAACCAGGTGTCGAGGACGTCTTCGTCGCGCTTGAGCGCAACGCCCTCTCCTGCCTGCGCCTGCGCCTCTTCCTCGCTCTCGGCGACGAAGATGCGGCCATCCTCGGCATACCATGCCGGAATCCGATGGCCCCACCACAGCTGGCGGCTGACGCACCAGGGCTGGATGTTTTCCATCCAGTTGAAATAGGTCTTTTCCCACGACTTCGGCACGACCTTGGTCGCGCCCGAGCGGACCGCCTCGATCGCGGGCTTGGCCAGCGTCGCGGCATCGACATACCATTGGTCGGTCAGCATCGGCTCGATCACCACGCCGCCGCGGTCGCCGAACGGCTGCATGATCTGCTTGTCCTCGACCTGGATCATCAGCCCATCGGCATCGATGTCGGCAACGACGCGCTTGCGCGCCTCATAGCGGTCGAGCCCGCGATAGGCCTCGGGCACCAGATTGAGCGTGTCGATCTCGGCCGCGGTCCAGGCCGCGCCGCGCGCGATCTCCTGCGCGCGTGCCGCCGTCTCGGCATAGGAGGCACCGTCGGCGCGCATCGCCGCATTCTCGTCCATCAGGCGATACATCGGGATGTTGTTGCGCTGCGCGACGCCATAGTCGTTCTCGTCGTGCGCGCCGGTGATCTTGACCGCGCCCGATCCGAAATCGGGATCGGGATAATCGTCGGTGATGATCGGGATCAGGCGGCGCAGCGCCTTGGGCCCGACCGGGATCTCGCACAATTTCCCGACGATCGGGCGATAGCGCTCGTCATCGGGATGCACCGCGACCGCGCCGTCGCCCAGCATCGTCTCGGGCCGGGTGGTGGCGATCGAGATATAGTCGCGCTCTTCCTCCAGCACCACATTGCCGTCGGCGTCGCGCTCAACATAGGTGTAGGTCTCGCCGCCCGCGAGCGGGTATTTGAAGTGCCACATATGGCCCTGCACCGCGCGCGATTCGACCTCGAGGTCGGAGATCGCGGTCTTGAGTGCCGGGTCCCAGTTCACGAGCCGCTTGTCGCGATAGATCAGCCCCTGCTTGTGCAGGTCGACGAACACCTTGAGCACGGCCTTCGAAAAGCCCTCGTCCATGGTGAAGCGCTCGTTCGACCAGTCCATCGAGCAGCCGAGGCGGCGGAGCTGGCGGGTGATCGTGCCGCCGCTCTCTTCCTTCCATTTCCAGACGAGGTCGATGAAGTCCTCGCGCGAATAGTTGGTGCGCTTGTCCTGCCGCTCGTTGAGCTGACGCTCGACCACCATCTGGGTGGCGATGCCGGCATGGTCGGTACCCACCACCCAGCGCGCGTCCTTGCCCTTGAGGCGGGCGTGGCGGACGAGGATGTCCTGCAGCGTGTTGTCAAGCGCATGGCCGATATGGAGCGAGCCCGTCACGTTCGGCGGCGGGTTGACGATCGTCCAGGGCTCGGCGCCGGGGCGGTCGGGGCGGAACAGGCCGCCCTCCTCCCAATGCGCGTACCAGCGCGATTCGATTTCAGCCGGGTCGAAGGTCTTGGGAAGCTCGCTCATGCCCCGCCCTTAACGGGCGGCGCACGCAAAACAAGATCAGTCGCGGCCCGCGGTGATCCGGGCGATCTCGCGCTGCACCATTTCCTCGACCATGCGGGGAAGGTTCGCGTCGAGCCATTCGCGCAGCATCGGACGGAGCATCTCGCGCACCAGCCCCTCAAGCGTGTCGGTACCAGCAACGTCCGGCTTCACGATCAGCCGCGAGAGCGCCTCGAGCGGTCCGCGGCTCGCCTGAGCCGTGGTGGCGGAGAGGATCGGTTCGGCCGGCGCAGCAGCCTGAACGGGCTCGGGTGCAGCTTCCCCGGCCTGTCGCGATTCGGCGGGAACCGGCTCGCTCAGCTCGAGAATCTCGTCCTCGTCCGCGACGGGTGCGGGCGAGGCAGCGCGCGCAGGACGGCGGGTACGGGCCGTCACCGCACTCTCGCCCTCTTCGGCGATGATCCGTTTGATCGAGGACAGGATGTCCTCCATCGACGGTTCGTTACTGACGTCCCCCATTCGTTGTTCCCGCGTTAGGGATAAACAGACATGCCAAGTGTCGGAATTCCTACACAGCTGTCAACCATCAGGCCTTAAGATTTAGTATGGCCGTGCGGGATCGACGGGACCGGAGACCATGGGGGTCTGTGCGGGCGTATCGGTGGTGCGGGTCGCCTGCGGCTCGGGCGCCGGGCCATCACGCCAGTCCGAGATGCTGCGGCGCGAGCGGTTGTAGTTGGCGACCGGGTCGTAGAGCGGCCCGCCGTCGAGCCCCAGATCCTGCGCCTCGGCACGGCCCATCGCCGCCAGCACCGCAAAGCCGGCGACATAGGCGTCGCGCTCGGCAGTGACGAGCTGGACCTGCGAGTTGAGCAGTTCCTGCTCGGCGTTGAGGATATCGAGGATCGTGCGCGTGCCGACGCTGTTCTCGGCGCGAACACCCTCTAGGCTGAGCTGGTTGGCCTGGACCGCGAGCCGGCTGCTCTCGATCACCCGCATCGCCGACTGCCAGACGGCATAGGCCGAACGGGTCTGAGCGATCACGCCACGCTCAGCCGAGGTGACCTGCTCCATCGCCGCCGACTGGCGCGCCTGTGCCTGGCGGACCTGCGCCGCGGGACGCCCACCCTGGAACAGCGGCAGCGTCAGATTGACCCCCGCACTGGTCGCAAAGCCATCATTGGCCAGTCCAGCCGCGCGCCCCGGACCGGGCACCGCGCCGAAGCGGTTGTAGTAGTCGCCGTTCACGCCGACGCTGACCTGCGGCAGACGCCCTGCGCGCGCGACGCTGACGTCGTACGCCGAGGCATCGCGCGCCTTCTTCGCGGCGTCGAGCGCCGGATTATCCTCCAGCGCCGCGCTCACGGCCTGATCCGGACTGGACGGCAGATTGGGCAAAGGCGGCGGCGGTGCAAGGATGCCCGGCGGCGTACCGACGACGCGGATGTAATTCTCCCGGCTGCTGATCAACCCGGCCTCGGCGCCGCGAAGCTGGCTCTGCGCGCCTGCGAGACGCGCTTCGGACTGGGCAACGTCGGTGCGGGTCAGGTCGCCCACTTCGAACCGGTCGCGCGTCGCCTGAAGATTGACCTCGAGCGCGCGGACATTCTGCTGGTTGAGCCGGACCGTCGCCTCGTCGCGGATCACGTCGAGATAGGCGGCGACGACATCGGTGAAGAGCTGGGTCTCGACACTGCGAAGCCCAGCCCGGCCCGCCTCGACCCGGGTTTCCGCCGCACGCACCGAATTGCGCACGGCGCCGCCCGAGAACACCGGCACGGAGAGGCTGAGGCCCGCGCTGCCCTGACGCGGCGAAGACAGTCCGCTGCTGTCGCTGTCGTGCAGATTCTCGCTGTAGCGTCCGGTGGAGCTCAAACCCGGCAGGCCGCGCGACCGCGCGATCGGGACATCCTCGTCGCTTGCGCGCAACGTCGCGCGCTCCGCAAACAGCGTGGGGTTGGTATTATATGCCTTGACCATTGCCTCGCGCAGCGTCTCGTTCGGCGTCGCTGCGGACGCCTGCGCAGCAGGCGGTGCGGTCTGCGCCGCGGCGGGCAGCGCCAGTCCGGCGGCCCCAATTCCGGCAAAGCTGACCCCGGCGAGGAAATGGCTCAATCGCATCCGTGTTTCTTTCTCAGAATTTGAAGCCGCGCGGCTTTTCGAACCCCGGCAGCACCGCACATTCGATGTCCGCGAACGGCTTGAGGCCGAAGCCGCCTTCGCGGCGCACACCCGACGCCAGGCGAGTCACGCCGCGATCGACAAGCCCGGTCACGATTCGGCCGCCCGGCCCCACCTGTGCGGCAAGCGCCGCGGGCAGATCTTCCACCGCGCCGTCCACGATCAGCACGTCATAGGGCGCGTGCGCCGCGCAGCCATCGGCCAGCGGGCCTTCGACCAGTTCAGCCTGTCCTTCCAATGCCGTGCGCGCGGCAGCAGCAAGCGCCGGATCGGATTCGACCGCAACAACGCTCGCCGTCAGCTTTGCCGCGACCGCGGCAGCATAGCCGCCCGCGGCGCCGACGATCAGCACCTTGTCCTCCGGCCGCAGCCGCGCTTCGGTGAGCAACAGGCCGGTGGCAAGCGGAGGGCTCTGCGCACGGCCGTTGCCCAGCGGCACCGAGCGGTCGCGATAGGCGAGCGCACGCTGCGATTCGGGCAGAAACTTCTCGCGCTCGACCTGCGCCATCGCCACGACCACGCGCGCGTCGCTGACGCCGCTGGTGCGCAGCTGGCTCACCACCATCGCGGCGCGTGCGGTTTCGGAACCGGGAAGTTCGGCGGTCACGGTCATCATCACTCCAGCCCTGATCGCACAACTGTTATAGTCGTGCAATACACTTGTTCGATTGGCGCGCTTGTATCTTGTGGCGGTGGCATAGCCAAGCAACTGTGCCAAGCAAGGAAAGCGAATTTTCGCAACCCATGGTTGACATGTCGCATCGCCCCGCGCACAGCGCCCCCTCGCTCCCGAGGCCCGATGGCGGAGTGGTTACGCAGAGGACTGCAAATCCTTGCACGCCGGTTCGATTCCGGCTCGGGCCTCCACCTACCCTTCCAGCACAGTCCAGATTCGTCCAGAAAATGGCTGTTTTTCAAGGGTTTTGTGTGGTATAAAATCCCTGCCGGTCCGGCTTGATCCGGGGGCATACCAACAAAAAGTGGGTATAATTGTTGGTATCCCTGGGGGCCTCCGGAAGGAGATACCAACAAATGGCCCTGTCCGCTGTAGCCGTTAAGAACGCCAAACCCGCCGAGAAGTCATACAAACTGAGCGACGGTGGGGGCCTGTTCCTGCTCATTTCGCCCGCCGGCCATCGCTACTGGCGGATGGCCTACCGATTTGACGGCAAGCAAAAGACCCTCGCCTTTGGTGTATATCCCGAGGTTAGCCTCGCCGACGCACGCGAGCGTCGCGATGAAGCCCGGCGGCTTCTTGCCAAGGGAACCGATCCCTCACAGCAGGCCCGGCTCGACAAGATCGCCGCTAGCATTGCTGCTGCTTGTACCTTCGGGGCTGTTGCTGATGAATGGCTGGAGAAGGCCGCAAAGGACGGCATATCCGAGGTCACGCTCAAGAAGAACCGATGGCTGATCAACCAGATTCGCCCGTCGCTCGCGAAGCGACCGATTGCGGATATCGCAGCGCCAGAACTACTGCTGGCGCTGCGGAAGATCGAAGCCAAGGGGCGCTATGACACGGCGCAGCGGCTAAGAGGCACCTGCGGCCAGATTTTCCGCTACGCGATTGCAACATCGCGCGCTGAGCGTGATGTGTCGGCAGACTTGCGTGGCGCGCTTGTCCTCCACAAGGTCACGCACCGAGCGGCGGTCCTCAAGCCAGATGCCGTTGGCGCGTTACTCCGCGCGGTCGAGACATTCGACGGCCATGTCCTCACCCGGACCGCGCTCCGGCTCCTGCCCCACGTCTTCGTGCGGCCCGGAGAGTTGCGTTTCGCGGAATGGAGCGAGTTCGATTTCGATGCTGCCGTGTGGACGATCCCGGCTCACAAGACGAAGATGCGGAAGATCCATTCTGTCCCCTTGTCGCGCCAGGCACTTGCGATCATCGAGTCGCTTGAGACCGACGTCGAGTTCAGCCCCTACCTCTTCCCTTCTCTGCGCTCCGGAACGAGGCCGATGTCTGAAAATACGATCAACGCTGCTCTCCGCCGCCTTGGCTATGCCAAGGACGAGATGACAGGGCATGGCTTTCGGGCAATGGCCAGCACCTTGCTCAACGAGATGGGGCAATGGAATCCCGATGCGATCGAGCGTCAACTTGCTCATGCCGAGGGCAATGCAGTGAGGCGTGCCTACACCCGCGGTGAGTATTGGGATGAACGCGTGCGCATGATGCAGCACTGGTCAGACTATCTCGATCAGCTTCGGGACGGCGCAAAGATACTGCATCCCGCCTTCCGGCGTGGCAAGCAGACCTCGCGCTAGACGCCGGTAAGCGTTTTCAGACTCTTATATGGAATGAGCGTGGTGCGACCGACCTTTACGGTCTCGAGGTCGCCCGACTGGATCAATTCATAGAGGCGGGATCGACTTATACCCGTGAGTTGCACGGCGGTCGATATCCGCACGGTCAGCGGCTCCATCGCGCTCGATCGAGCGCGCGAGCTTTCAGCAGCGGACGATTCTGACTTGGTCATGGCTAGCCTACCGATGACGCGGTCGAGTGATCGCGGCGCGAGGCCGCAGTGAATTCGTGCTCGGATCGGTGGTCCACTCGGGGGTTTCTGGACTTTTCATATTGCCTCGGCGGAATATGAGGCTCGCAGCGGACAGTCAGGAAGCCGTCATATCCTGGCGCAGTCTCTCGCTTCCGATCCACCACACAATCTGCATCTGCGGCACTGAGATTCCGCATTTCAGGAATCCGTCCACCAGTTGGGCCGCAGCTCCGCAGTCACAGACTTGATCGCGGCCTCTGCGACGAGATCTACACAAGCACGCTCAAGCTGACGAAGATCGGTATGGAGGAGCGTCTGCGGGACAGGCATTCTCTGCGATATGAACAGGATCGGCAGCACGATATGGCCGGCCGAGAGGCCCAGCCGGATCGTAGCGTTAAGGTGATCATCGAGTTTCGTGCCCGGATTGCCAGCCTCTATCTCGCGCAGCCACCGCGAACTGACGCCCATCTCATCGGCCAGTTCTCCCTGCTTGATCCCGCGTCGACGGCGCTCATCGCGAATCCGCTCGCCTGAGACTTTTTTCACCGAACGCAGGCCCGAGAGGTCGGCTTCGGCAAGGCGCTGCGATCGTACCATCTCGATCTCCCAGCTGATGAAAGCACGTCGCCATTCGGGACGTGCCGACAGCGTATCGAACTGGGTGGAGAAACAGCAATTGTAGATGCTGCACATTTCGCAAGAAATGAAGTTCCGAACATATATATAAATGCAAATCTGGCGCGAGATATGCACCTAAGTCCGCTGACGCAATTATAATGTCGGAAATCCGGGCGTTCGGAAGGATGATACCGATTATCTGCATTTTATCATGAACAGAGTCGAATCAACCGTTTCGGATTGATTTCTTATCCAAGTAGTTATTTCCGAACGATCGGCAAATCATTTCCTGTTGCTGTTGCATGGCCGTCTATTGCCTTTCATGCACTGGGCATCTCGGAAGGCCGGGCTGAATCGCCGGCCATTCGTAGTCGCATCTTCACAGTAGCCGGCGCCCACGGCGTCGAACGGGGAGTCACGTATGACGAAGCCGATTATCGGCGCGATCGCTGCTGCCCTGGTGTGCCTGACAGGCTCGCCGGGCATGGCGCACACGCTCAACAGCGGCGCACAGGCCGAACCGAGCATCATCAGGGAGACAGCCGAGGGGTTCGCGATCTGCAACTGCGCCTCGGCCTGTTCCGCGCAAACCGCAAAGCGGCCGGCTCCTGTCCAGATTGGCGCCAACGTCCTCCTCGATCCGGCCGTGATCAAGGCTGGTCGCCTCAACGACAAGGACGCCCGCCATGCGAAATAGCCGCATCGTCAATCTGTGTGCGGCGCTCGCGCTTGGCGCGGCGCTTCCCGTGGTTGCTCACGCACAATCGGAACCATCGCTCAACAAGGCTGTGGAAGAGGCGCAGGCACAGCTCCAGCAGACCTTCACCAACCTCCAGTTCGAAGATTTCGGGCCGTCCCCGGTGAAGGGGCCGATCTACCAGGCGAGCGCAGGTGGGCGGATCGTCTATTACGCCCCCGACAGCGAGCATATTTTGTTCGCGGCCGTCTATGACCGCAACGGGCTTAACGTCACGGCGCTGGCGCAGGACGCCGCTGCCCGCCGCAAGCTCGCCGGCATCGACACCAGCAAGGCGCTCGCGCTCGGCCCCGTCGATGCGCCGACCGTCATCGAGTTCACCGATCCCGATTGCCCCTATTGCCGCGCGCTGGACCGCTTCTGGGCCGCGAAGGCAGCCGAAGGAAAACCTGTCCACCGGCTGATCTTCTTCGTCAGCGGCATCCACCCGGAAGCTGCCGCCAAGGCCGAGCATATTCATTGCTCGCCCGACAAGGAGCAGGCCTTCAAGGCGATCTACGCCGGCGCTGGGCCTGCCGACTTGCGCAAATGCGCGGCCGGTGCAGCCAGGGTCAAGGCCGATGCCGAGGTGGTCAGCAAGCTCGGGGTCAGCGGCACGCCGACCATCATCGCCGACGGCAAACTGATCTCCGGGTTCCAGCAGGCAGAGCTTGAAGAGTTCCTGAGCGAGAAGGCCAAGGCGCGAACCGATGCGCCGCGCTGAGAATCTTCCAACCCCATCCTTGGCGGTCGCTTGCGGCAGCGCGCTCCAGCGCGTCGCCCGGCGGACCGGAATGCCGGCGGCCATGGCCCAATCGGGCCGTCCAGTCATGCCGCCGGCCGACAGCGATCACGATCGATGCCGGCAGGCAGTGACCCGGACGGCCCATATTGCACGGAGCAAGTCCATGATCAGAAAGATCGGCAACCGGGTCGTCTCGGTCGCCAATGTCGGCATCCCTTTGGCTGCCTTCGCCCTCGTCAGCGGTGGCGCCCATGCGTTCACCGCCCCGACGACCGGCGACCTTGGCTACGACATCTACGACATCGTCGTGAACAAGGGCGTGAAGGGACCGCTGGGGTTCGTCGGCGGCGTCGCGGCCTTCCTCTTCGGCGTGTCGCGGCTGTTCTCCAACGTCATGGTGGGCATCCCGACCATCGTCGCGGCCGTCTGCCTCATCAAGTCCGACACCATCCTCCAGACCTTTGGAATGGTGATCTGAGCCCCCCGTCCGCGCGCGCCGGAACGGGCGCGCGCGGACACCCCCGGACCTGGGCGCGCAGGCGCCCCGGTAAGCCATCCAGATAGTCAACCGGCTTCTCTGGACGGTCCTGAAGCAAGAGGAGAAGGCTCGTGGACGAGCGACTACCCCAATATCTGCACAAGCCGGTCCAGATCCTGTGGTTTGGTTCGGACGAGTTCGTGCTGGTGATCACGGTCATCTTCGTCGCGGTCATCGTGGGCGGGATGCTCGGTTGGGCGCTCATCGCGGGTCTTCTCCTTTTCGTGCCCTGGCTGCGTACCAAGCCGCGCGGGTTCATCCCGCACCTGGCCTGGCGCTGGGGCCTCATCTCCTTCCGCAACTATCCGGGTCCGACGCAGACCCGCTTTTTCGAGTGAGGCCCGCGATGTTCCGGCGATCCTCCCGCAAGACCGACGATCTCCTGGCCGGCAAGCCCGCCAGCTACGGCATCCATCGCTATCTCCAGGGCTCGAGTAACCTGTTCGAGGAGAACCGGCTGCTGAAGGTCGCGGTCGCCGGCCTGTTCGGCATCACCGCGGTGCTCGGCACGCTGATCTACACGTCGAACCAGAACACGCGCACGGTGGTCGTGCCCTTCGGCGCGGGCGGTGATCTCTACGTGACCGGCAGCAAGCCGTCCGAAGCCTATCTGCGCACGATCACGCGCAACATGGTCTCGCTGTCGGGCACTTACTCGGCCTATTCGGCGGATCGGCAGTTCCAGGAACTGCTGAGCATCACCCATCCTTCGGCCTATAATAGCCTGCGCGACAGCCTCAACCGCCTGCTCGACGAGCTGGCCGACAACCCTACGCTTTCGATCGCGACCTATATCCGTCCCGATCAGCCGGTGACCTGGACCGACCGCGAAATCCTCGTGCCGGTCGAGAAGGTCCGGGTGATCGGCGGCGTGATCCGCAAGTTCCGGGGCAATCTGCGGATTCGCTACGCGATCGACAATGGCCGCTTCTGGCTCATCGCCCTTTCCGAGGAAAATTTCGATGCCAATCCCCGTTAAGCGGTTGCTGGCGCTCGGCCTCATCCTGGCGCCGCTTCCCATCGCGGCGCAGACGATCGTCGCGCTGCCCGACCAGACCAGCACGATCCGCCTGTCCAACCGCGACATCAATCATGTCATCTGCGCGGGCGGCGAGATCGAGGACATCAAATTCTCGGCCGAGAAGGCGATCGCCGTCGAGCGCGCCGGTTCGAACGCCTGGATCAAGTTCCTCGTCCGCGAGGTCGACGATGCCGGCGCGGTGACGCGCTCGTTCGTGACGGTCCCCTCCGAGTTCTTCATCAGCTGCAACGGCGCGGTCTATGCGCTCTATGCCGAGCCCTCCGATATTCCGGCGCAGACGGTGACGCTTCAGGCCGGCGCGACCCAGCGCGCGCGGGCGAACGAGGAGCTGCTCGGCCCGTTGGTCGAGGAAGAGCGGGCGGTCTCGATCACGCTTTCGCTATTGCAGGACCGCGTTCCGGCCAGCTTCACCACTGTCGCACCCCGCGCGGATCGCCTGCGCCTCGCCAATCTGGCGGAGGCCGAGATCGACGAGCGGCGGCGCGTCGAGATCGAAGGCTCCGGCCTCTCGGCCTCGGAATATCTGGTGACCGCGGTCGCCGAGGTCACGCTCGATGAACGCAGCTTCCTCGTGCCCGACCTCGGTGCCAACATCTTCGCGGTCACGCTCGATCGCACGATCCTTAAACCGGGCGAAGCGGCGCGGCTGATCGTCATTCGCCGGGGAGCGGTGCAATGACGCCGGCCGACGAACCCGCCGGTCCGGCCGATACCGGCGCTCCGACCAGCTACCGCGAGCATCTCGCCGCGCAGGCGCGCGCCGATGCCAGGACGCCCGAACGCGGTCCGGCGCTGCTCGACATGCGGGCACGTTGGGCGTCGTTCAATTCCCGGCAGCAGCTTCGCCTGAAGCAACTGGGCGTTGCAGGCGTCGTCGGCCTGCTCGGTGCGGGGCTCTATTTCGCGAGCGGCGACACGCCACAGGACGCTGGCGCGCCGGCATCGTCGAAGCTCGACATGGGCGCCGGGCTTCGCGGCGACAGCCTGGAAGTGAAGTTGCGCGGCGATCTCAAGAAGATTCTCGACGGCCAAGGACTCCTCGGTGATCGGGTGACCGCGATCGAGGAAGGCCGCATCGGACCGGGCGCTGCAGGCGCGCCGGGCTCCGATCTGCCCCAGGCGCTGCCGGGCGAAGCGCCGACCTTTCCGGAGCCGCCCGACACGAGCGATCTCGATCCGTCGATGACGGCGCCGCCGGCCATTCCCTCTGCGCCTCCCGCGCCGCCGGCCCCGCCTGTCGAGAAGACTGTCGGCGCGATCGGCGCCGCGACCAGCCCGGTCGCGGCCGCCGACGGGGCGGCTGGCGCTAAAAAAAAGAGCCGGACGATCTATTTGCCTCCTGGTTTCATGAAGGCGCGGCTGCTGACGGGGATCGACGCGCTGGCCAGCCGGGACGCGACCAGCAATCCCGAGCCGCTGATCGCCCGCGTGCAGGCGCCCGCCGTGCTTCCCAATGACGTCAAGGCCAACCTCGCCGGCTGCTTCGTCATCGGCAACGCGACCGGGAGCCTTGCCAAGGAGCGGGTGGAAATCCAGCTCGTCTCGCTGTCCTGCGTCGACTTCGACGAACGCTCGGTGGTCGATCAGCCGATCAAGGGCTTCTTCGTCGATACCGACGGTAAGAAGGGCCTGTCCGGCAAGGTCGTCACCCGTGCCGGTGCGGCACTCGCGCGTGCCTTCATCGCCGGCACCATCACCGGGATCGCCGATACCGTCGAGAACACGGTGGGCGATGTCTCGACCTCGGCGCTGGGTTCGGTGCGCAGCTTCGACGCAGGCGATGCCGCCAAGGCGGGCATTGCAGGAGGTCTGTCGCGATCGTCGGAGAAGCTTACCGACTTCTATCTCGACCTTGCCCGCCAGGCCGGCCCGATCGTCGAGGTCGGCGCGGCCAAGGACGTGGTCGTGGTGATCCAGGAGGGCGTGACCCTCGAAATCAAGCCAACCGCGGGCGCGAAGTTCTGATGCGCGCGCACCCTCATATCCAGGGAGGCAGCCCCATGCCCCAAGCGCAACGCCGGCGCGCCACACGCGCCGCCGCCCTCATCCTCTTCCTCCCCGCGCTTTCCGCCTTGGGCGGCTGCGCGACGCTCGGCTCGATCATGTCGCCCTACAGCGAGAAATTCTCCTGCAAGAATGACGACCATGGCCAGTGCATCCACCCGGAGAAGGCCTATGCCGACGCGGTCGCCGGCGCGACGTCCAAGTCGGACCCGGCCGTCACCCGCGATAAGGCCATGCTGCGCGAGCGCGGTGACAGGCGTTCGGCCGGGAGCCGCTCGTCGGAGCAAGGCTACGCCGGCTATCGGACAAGCGTCTATCGCGAGCTTCAGGGGCTGATCGACCAGCCGGTCACCCCGATGCTGAAGCCCGCACGCACGATCCGCACGCTGATCCTGCCCTATGCCGACCAGCACCGGCCCGACCGGCTCTACATGCAGCGCTATGTGTTCTCGATCCTCGAGCGCCCGCAATGGGTGGTCGGCGACTATCTGGTGAGCCCGCAATCGTCGAGCACGCGCGTGCCCATCCTCGAACAGGTCCGCGAGCGCACCGCCGGCGAAGGTGAACAGCCATGAGCGCGCTGGTCGACCAGCGCGATGGCATGACGCTGGCGCGGTTGCGCCAGAGCGTCTCGCGCGACAGCTTCTCGGATTTCCTGCCGCTCGTCGCCTGGGTCGAGGAGGAGGAAGCCTTTCTCTGCATCGACGATGGCTGGGGCTATGCCTGGGAGCTGGTCCCTTCGGCTTATATGTTCGCGCATGTCCATGAAGCGCTGCTCGGCCTGCTCAATGTGCATTTCCCCGAAGGGACCGTGCTCCAGCTTCACAGTTTCGCCGATCCGCTGATCGACGATGCGCTCGATGCTTATCTCGACCTCAAGACCCGCCCCGATCCGCTGATTCAGGCCTCGGCGCGGCGGACGTTCGACTATCTGCGCGCCGGCACCGCGGGTCTCAAAGCCCTGCACGGCATTCCGATCCGCGATTTCCGCACCTTCCTGTCGGTGAAGACGCGCGCGCCGATGGACAGCGACCTGAAACGTCAGATCGAGGAGCAGTTGGCGAAACTCGGCATCCGCAAGCTGCCGCCGCAGGAACTGGTCTCCTTCTACCGCCGCATCTTCAACGGCGTGTTCGACCATGCGCCCGGCGTGTTCTCGCAAGGCGACGCGACCCGGGCGCTGGCGATCCGCAAGCAGATCATCGACGCCGGCCCGGCCTTCGCGTTCGAGGGGCCGGAAGTGTTCCTTGGCGATCAGGTCGCCCGCTGCCTGACGCCCAAGTCGCCGCCGCGCCGGATCACCGCCGAACGCGCCAATCGCCTGACCGGCGGCATGCGCGGCAGCAGCGAGGACAGCGATCAGATCGGCGGGCCGTTCCTGTTCACCCTGAACGTGCTGTTTGACCATTCGGCGTTCGAGATCCACAAGCGCGCGCAGATCCTCTCCGCGCAGAAGGCGGCGGGGAGCTTCGCGGTCGAGGTCGGCAAGCAGATCGAGGAGATCGGCTGGGTGCTCGACGAGATCGGCAACAGCCGGTTCGTCTCGGTGATTCCGACCCTGTGGGTGTTCGGCAGCGACCGCCATCAGGCGCGCGAGACGGCGGCGCGGGCCAAGCGGCTGTGGGAATCGGAACCGCTGCCCTGGATGGTCCAGGAGGAAAGCTACCTCAATCCGATCCTGCTGGCTTCCAGCCTGCCGTTCGGCCTCTATCCCGACAAGCGCACGATCCGCATGTTGCAGCGCGACTTTCGCCTGCCGGCACGCGCCGCCGTGCTGATGTCACCGATCCAGACCGATTTCAGGGGCGGCGGCCGTCCCGCGCTGCTCTACACCGGGCGCAAGGGACAGCTCGTCACGCTCGATCTGTTCGATCCGCGCATCAACAATTACAATTTCGTCGTTTCGGCGGAGAGCGGTGCTGGCAAGAGCTTCCTGCTCAACAATCTTTGCCAGCAATATTATGCGCAGAACGCGCTCATCCGCATCATCGATATCGGCGGCAGCTACCGCAAGCTCTGCACCCTGTGCTCGGGCCGCTACATCGATCTGGGCGAAGAGCATCTCGTGCTCAACCCGTTCGATCTCGGCCTAGCCATGGACGGCGATGACCGGGAATCCGCGATCTCGATGGCCGTCGCGATCGTCGCGGAGATGGCCAATGCGGCGACCCGCAAGCCGGTCACCACCAGCGAGTGGAATCTGCTGAAGTCGGCCGTGCAATGGGCGATCGACAGCGGCCGCGCCGAAGCCGGAATCGATGCGGTGCGCGAGTGGCTCGGCGCCTATCCGGCCAACACGGCTTCCGATCTCGACCGGGTGGACCATCTGGTGCCGACCGCCCGCGAACTGGCGTTTAACCTGCGCGATTTCGGGTCGGACGGCGCCTACGGGCATTATTTCAACGGCCCGTCGACCTTCGACATATCGAGCGACGAATTCGTGGTGCTCGAACTCGAACGCCTGAAAGCCATGCCCGACCTCTTCAACGTGGTCATCATGGTGGTGGTGAACGCGGTCACGCAGGAACTCTACCTCTCCGCGCGCGACCGTCCCCGCTTCGTCCTCTGCGACGAGGCCGCCCAGTTCATGACCCGCAGCGATGGGCAGGATCTCTCCCGCCTCGCCGAAGCCTTCAGCCAGGGCTATCGGCGCGCCCGCAAATATCGCGGCAGCTTCGGCATCGTGCTGCAAAGCATGAACGACCTCATGCTGTTCGGCGGCACGGGTCAGGTCATCCTGGAGAATGCCGCCACCCGGTTCCTGCTTCAGGGCTCGACCTACGACAAGGCGGTCGAGAACAAGATCCTCGACTATTCGGGCTTCGTCCTCGACCTCCTGAAATCGGTTCGGAACAACAAGCCGAACTATTCCGAGGTCTTCATTGATAGCCCGTTGGGCCTCGGCATCGCGCGGCTTGTCGTCGATCCGTTCAGCTACTGGATCAACACATCCGCGCCCGACGAGGTCGCGGCTTTCGAGGCGCTTGTGCGCGCAGGCCGCTCACCGCTCGAAGCGGTCTGCGAACTGGCCGGGGTCGATCCCGCAGAGGTGCTGTCGCCTACCGGCATAGGCGGGAGGCCGTGATGCGGACCCGCAAGCCCGACGCCGCCCAGATGACGCTCGAACTGAACCCGGACGACGAGCTCGAACGGATCATCGAGGCGCGCGTCGCCGAGCGGGCCGAGGCGCAGGCGCTCGGCTGGCGCTTCCGTCTCGTCATTATCGAAACGGTGATGATTGCCTCGCTGGTGCTCGCCGCCGGTATCGCGCTCGACCTCCCGATGTCGAAGACGCTGACCGGCGCGGCCACTGTCGGCATCGGCTGCTTCCTGACCGGCCTCATGCTGATCGGTCTCACAGGCGCGTCCAGCCGCCTTCTCGCAAAGCTCAGGAGGAGGAAGTCATGAGCCTGGAGCCATTCGCCTATAAGTCCGACGCACATCTCACCGAGGTTCCGCGCGAGCCGGACGAAAGCCTTCACGAGTATCTGGTTCGGGCCAACCGCACCCTGGTCGGCCGGGTCAGGATGCTCTCACGGGCGCGCGACGAATCCGACTATATCCAGGCCGGCGAACACGCTCGCTGGCGGATCGACAGGATGCTCCTGACCCTGGCCGGTCCGCTGATCGGCACTGCGGCCTATGTTGGCCTCGTGCGGTCTGGTCTTACTGAGTTCGCCCGGTTCGAGTTCATCGCGGGAGTGATCGCCGTCGCCGGGATCAGCGGCGGACCGTTCGTGCTCGCCTTCACGACGCTCGGGCCGAAAGTCACGAACTGGCTCCTCTCGCACCGGTCGCGCTGCGCGATGCTTCCCACGCGGAGGCGGCGATGAACGGCATCTTCTCAGCCGCGCCCTGCCAGTCCTCGATCCGCCTGCTGGTCGGCACGCATCTCATCCTGCTGGTCCAGGCGTTCCTGCTGATCTGGTCGGGCGCCGACCTCGACGGCACCCGCCCGCTCATCTGGCTCGCGCTGCTCGTCGGAACGACCGGGCTGTGCTGCGCCGTCTGGGGCGAGAGCCGCAACCCGCCACCAAGCTGGAGGGAACGCCGCCGTGGACGATGAAGGCTTCCCTCAGGGCTGGCATGTGGTCGCGATCCAGTCCGCGCTGATCGGTGCGATGATCGTCGGCGCCTTGATCCTCGCCGGATCGGCGCGCGCAGAGACCTCCAATATCGGCCGGACCTGGCCGATCGCCGAGCCCGACGCGATGGCGGAGATCGAGGCCGCGGTGGCGCGGCAGCCTGCCAGCATCGCCCCGCGCTTCGGACCGCGTTCGGCATGGGGTGCGCTAAAGGCCGCGCCGCTCGGGACCGCCGAGAAGGACCGGGTTCGCAGCGTCGTCCCGTTCTACACGCTTGATCAGGAAATCCGCCTGCCGGACGGGAAACTGCTCTACCCCAAGGGCTTCACCTTCAACCCGCTCACTTATGTGTCCCTGCCGCAGCGCCTGGTGATCGTCCACCCGCGCGATCTTGGCTGGGCGCTCCGGACGGCCGCGCTCACCGACTGGATTCTCCTGACCGGCGGCGGCGATGCAAAAGACGACGCGCTTTCGCTCGGCGAGAAGCACGGCCGCGCGCTGTTCATCCTCGAAGAGCGCGTGAAGGAGCGGCTCGGCCTTACCGTCGCCCCTGTCATCGTGCGCCAGGCTGGCCAACGCCTCGAACTCACCGAAGTCCGCCTCGAGCGCAAGGGAAGCCAAGGTCTTCCCCAGGAGAAACGGCCATGACCCGCATCACCTCCGCGCTCCGGGCCGGGGCTGCCGCCATCGCCCTTGCCCTGCTGGCTCCGGCAACGCCTGCCCATGCCTCGAAGTGCGAGGCGGGCACGATCTTCAATCCGATCACCAAGGTGCGCTGGAACTGCATCTTCCCAATCACGATCGGCGGCGTGCGCGTCGGCAGCTTCGACAAGCTCGACAAGGCGCTCGATGCGCAGTCGGCCTCCAAACCGCTATGCGCCTGCCGCAAGGGCGCGACCTTCTGGTTCGGCGTCAAGGTCAGCTTCTGGTCGCCCAATCGCATGGTCGATGTGGTCACCGAGCCGGGTTGCATGATGGCGCTGGGCGTCGATCTGCTGCCGACCGGCGGCACGCTCCAGGGAAGCCAGTCCTCGATCTCGGACGGCACCAACACCACCAAGCTCTTCGCGCAGGCGCATTACTACATCTCGCCGGTCTGGAAGATGCTCGACATGTTCACGGACCTGCCCTGCATCGAGGACGAAGGGTTCGACGTCGCGATGATCACCGAGGTGCTGCCGACCTGGCAGTCCGGCACGCTCGGTGCGATCATTCAGCCCGAGGGCATATTGTTCGGCAACCCGGCTGCCGGGCTTGCCTGCATGGCGGACAGCGCCGCGGCCGCCGCCGGCAAGACGATCGATCCCCTTTTCTGGTGCATGGGATCATGGGGAGCGACCTATCCCATAGCCGGCGACATCCATATGGGCGACCGGGTCGAGGCCTGGGCCGGCCTTGCCGCGCGCACAACCTTCATGATGGGACGTCTCGGCGCGCTCACCATCCATTCCGAGGACGGCTGTTCGCTGAAGGCTCAGCCGATCTGGACCAAGAGCCGTTACAAGCTCCAGATCATGGAGCCCGTGAAGGGCGGCAAATGCGTCAATATCGGGCGGCCCGGCGCGCTCTGGACCTCGGGCAAGCACGCCCCCGGCAAAGACAATGCCCAGTTCATGCTCTTCGAAAAGGCGATCTGCTGCGCGGGGGTATCCACCCCATGAGCGGATCGCTTCCCCCACGCTGCGCGCAAAACCCTGAACCGAGCTGGTCCGTCCGCCAAGGACCGCTTGACGATGCGGCCTCGCGCGTAGCGGGAGCGGCGGTGACAGCCCCCTGCGCCGCCGCTCCACCCTCGGTCAGCACGGTCGCCGGTCTCCCTGCCGGGCCGGCGAGCACCCCTCTCACCGTCGCCCCGGTCGCGGCCGTGCTGACCACCTTCCAGCGGCAAGCTGTCTATCGGATACTCCCGCCCGGCTCTCCTTCGCTCATGGCGGGAGACCTGCTGCGCTTCGCCTATGGGTCGCGCACGGCGCGGGAGCGCCCGCTATGAAAGTGCGCGCACTTGCTCTGATCGCCACCGCGCTTGCGATGCCGATCTCAGCGCATGCCCAAAGCATAGAGGAACGCGCGCGTGCCGCCGCACAGGCGGCGCGCGAGAAGAGCGCCGACAGCGAAGCGATCCAGAAGAACTATGTGACGCCCGGGCTCGCCGGCGAAGCGATTACCACCGTCGACGGGACCAAAAGCTTCAATCCGACGCTCGCCTGCCAGACGACCTCGACCCTGCTCGAAATTCTCGCGCAGCCAGGATCGACGGGCGACATCACCGCCCTGCGCATCAGCCGCGACAAGGATCTCAACGGTTCGTTCGACCAGACGCTCACCCTGCCGATGCCGGTGTCGGGCATCTGCGCCAATGGCGTGATCGCCTGCCAGCCGGGCACCTGGAACCAGTGCCGCAGCTATAGATGGGACGTCTCGGCCGCGGGCGATCTCAAGCTGAGCGAGGTCGACCTGACCGCGCTCGCGGGCTGTTACTGCGTCAACAATAGCTGCGGCAGCAATCTGGTCTGGGGCAATATGGCCGCGACGCTGAAGGATATCGGTGGCGGGGTCGTCGGCGCGCTGACCTCGGCCGATCCGCGTATCGGCGTCGCACAGGCGGCGATCGACGGGCCGATCATTCGCTATACCGGCGCGCAGTCGACCGCCTGTGCTCCCAATCCATCGCTCGCCCAGACGGTCTACCGCGCCAATCCCGCCCAGATCCAGGGCGACGCCGCGTCGCTCGCGGCCGGCAACAGCGTGTTCCAGGCATTGAAGGGCTCGCCCGCCGGCATGGGCAAGGCCGAGCAAATCCGCGCCTGCACGATCCGGCGCGAGGTGAAGCTCGAGGCGGTCACGGCCGATAATATCATCGCCCGGACCTCGGGCGGCTACGCCACCTACGCCGATACACCGGACACGCGCGCGTTCCTGCTGGGGTCGCCGCGCGATGACAGCCTGAGCGGCGGAAGCTGCCGCCTCCATGATTTCCGGATGATGCTCGATGTCGGCGATCCCGATCGCCTGGTCTCGGCGCGGCTCTCGCAGATTCTGTTCGACGACTGGGTGCAGGTCCGGGTGGACGGCACGCTCGTCCACGCCGATCCGGGAGGCTGGACCGGAACCGGCCTCCCGGCCGGCAAATGCGAGCGCGGGCGGACCTGGTATGGCAATCCCAATCTCGACCTGAAGCCCTTCCTCACCAAGGGATCGCACGAGATCTGGGTGCGGGTCGCGGTCGGCGGCGAAGGCGAGGTGTCGGCGCGGATCGACGCCACGCTCGATCTGAGCTGCAATCCGACCGAACGGCTCATCGATACGTGCGCGGGCTATGCCGCCGATGCCAATTGCCAGCTTCATGATGAGGCTATCGACGGCGTCCAGACTTTCAGAAATGGTGTCGGCACCGGCCTGACGCCGCTGCCCCAGACCCGCCTGTTCGAGAGCGGCGCCTGTTCGCTCAGCCTCGTGCGCCCCTCGTTCGAGCGCGACCGCCGCTATCGCTGCACGATCGACACCGGCATCCTGCCGCAGCCCGATCTCAGCCGCGGCGCCTATATCATCGACCATTCGACCGAGACGCTGCTGGCCGATCGGGTGAAGACCAAAGATGGCGGTTTTGCCGCATCGTCGCGTTCGTTCGCGCTTCCAGACCGCGGTTCGGTCGCCGCCTGCGAGCCGATCTGCAAGACCCGCGCGCCCAAGGCCAATACGGGGGTCGCCCCCGATGGCGTGGTCGGCTCACGCCAGAACGCGCCCACGGGCTGGGACACTTTCTACCATGGCTGCACGCGCAGCAGCGCCGGCGCCGATATCTGCCCGTTGGGCGACGGCGAGGAACTGGTGTCCGACTGCGGCTGTCTCGACGATTTCCCCGAGGCGATCGTCATGATGCAGACGGTGCGGCTCGGCGGCGCGGACATGATCTGCACCTCGGAGTCCCGCTGATGCGCCGAACCTTCCTTCCTCTGATCGCCGGGCTCTTTGCAGCCCTGTCCGTGGCAATGCCCACCACGCCCGCCCTGGCGCAGGCCACGCAGATGTGCGCCGCCGACCTCAACGGCAATGGCGATGCCGATGATCCGGGCGAGGCCGCCGCCTGCGAGATCACGCCGCTCGGCGACTATCAATGTCCCCTGCAGAAGGTCTCGTGCGTGCAGGAGCAGGACGGCGCCTATAGCTGCCCGCTTGGCGAACAGTTCGCCTGCCTGCCGCAGGATGGCGGCCCGGCCTGCTCGCCCAACCAGTGCGCCGACCTCGCGGTGACCCCGATCGAGGACGAGCCGGTGCCGGACGATCCGGGCGTTCCGGCGGATGGCGCAGTCGATGCTGACGGCGCTTGCCTCGGTAATATCGAGATCTTCTCCGGGCGCGCGGCGCGCTGCCGTCCGGCGGGACTTCGCACCACCTTCTCCAACTGCTGCAAGGACAAGGGCAAGATCGTCAAGGACGGCATGGGCGGCTCGATCTCGTCGATCGGCACCAAGATCGCGGTCGCCAAGGGCGTGTTCACCGGCATGAAGGCGGCGTTCACAGCTTTCAAGGCGGGCGCGACCGCCGGCCAGGCCGCGAGCGCCGGCGCCAACGCGATCATCGTCGGCATCGATCCGACCTCGATCGCGATCAGTCTCGCGATCAACTTCATGATGGATTTTCTCCTGTCCGGCTGTGACAGCCAAGACATGGAAGTCGGCATGCTGCGCGGCTCGGGCATGTGCCACGAGGTCGGCAGTTATTGCTCCTCGAAGATCCTCGGCATCTGCATTCAGAAATCGCGGGGCCATTGCTGCTTCAACACCAAGCTCGGCCGTATCATCCAGGAACAGGGCCGCCCGCAGCTCAAGAGCTTCAACGGGCTCGGCTGGGGGACGCCCAAGAATCCCTACTGCCGCGGGTTCACGCCGGAGGAGTTCCAGGCGCTGGATTTCAGCAAAATGGACCTCTCCGAATATTATTCCGAGATCGAGGCCCGTGCTCAGGCCGACATCCAGATCGACATGAAGGACAAGATCGATGCCTATATGCAGGTTATCGGCAAGTAGCGCGCGCCCGCTGCTCGGCGCGACAGCTCTCATACTCCTGCACGCCACTGCATTCGCGCAGGAGGCAGGTACGCCGGACAACGCGCGCGATCAGGCGGCGTCACACGGCGACGCGGCGCTCGATCGGCTCGGGCGCGCGACCGAAGCGCGCAAGCAGGATGCCGATGCGCGGGGACCGGCTGCGCTGCCGACGCCACCCGAAGACCTTCGGCGCCGCGCGTTCGATGGCCTGCGCGGGCGGGTGCAGTCGTCCGAGATGGAGACGCGCGCGCGCAATGCCCAGCGGCAATCGGTCGAAGCGCTCGCCGCCGAGCAGGAAGCGATGGCGCGCCGCCTCGGCCAGGCGCTCGGCCTCGAAGCGCCCGACATGGACGCGGTCGCCGGCGTCAGGAAGCCGGCATCGGCGCAAGGCTGGGTGCCGGTGCTGTTCGTCTCCTCGTCGATGCCGGTGACGACGCTGCGCACCTATGCCGCCCAGCTCGAGAAGGCGCGCGGCATCCTCGCTTTCCGGGGGATGCCCGGCGGTCTTACCAAGGTCGCGCCGATGGCGAAGCTCTCGGCCGAAATCCTCCGGCTCGATCCGGGCTGCGAAGGCCCGGCCTGCGCGATGCGCGACGTCCAGCTCATCGTCGACCCGCTGGTCTTCCGCCAGCACGGCGTCGTGCGCGTGCCCGCGCTCGCGATGGTGCCGGGCGATCCGGCGCTGCCCTATTGCGAGCGCGAGGATGACAGCCCGCGCGCCGCCCACGTCATCTACGGCGACGCGGCGCTTTCCGGTTTGCTCGAAGACTATGCCCGCCTCGGCGGCAAGAAGGAGGTCAGCGATGCTCAGGCTCGCCTACAGGGCCGCTAAGGCGGCTTGCTCGGAGTTGAGGGATCTGCCGCTCAAAGCGGCCGTCGCGCTCGGCAGCTCGGGGTTCGGCCAGCCGCCGCGCCCGGAACAACTCTGGAAGGCCTATGGCATCGTGCTGCCCATAGGGCTCCTGACCTTCTGGGCCTTACCCCAGGTGACGATCGTGATGAGCCCGTCGGTCGAGGCCTATCTGATCCGCAAAGCGCCGGGATCTATCGTACGCGGCGATCTCGTGTCGTTCACGCTGTCACACCCGCTCGCGGGACCAAAGCCGGTGACCGTCACCAAATATGCGCTGTGCCTGCCAGGCGACCGCATCTCGATGATCGAGAAGCCCTCGATGACACCGGGCAAATGGGACGGTTGGTATTATTGCAACGAGCGCCTGCTCGGCGTCAGCAAGCCCTATGGCCACAATGGGCAGGAACTTGACCATTGGCAGCCCGACAACGGCCAGATACAGCCCGGCACCATTTTCGTCGGTTCTTCGCATGTCAGCGGGTTCGATAGCCGCTATTATGGTCCGGTCGAGATTGATCGCCTGCGCCGGATGGAGAAGCTGCTGTGAAGCGGCTTGTATCCAGCCTCGCGGTGGTCGCCATGCTCGTCGCTTCCGCTGCGCAGGCGCAGCAGCGCGACGAACGCCGCACCGGCTATTGGTGGTATCAGACGCCGCCCAGGCCCGCCGAAGAGCCTGACGATCCCGATGCGCTGGTGAAGCCTGCCATTCCGCCGATGGCGGAACTGGCAACCTGGACTCCGCCAAAAATCCGCAAGCTGATCGAGCAGCAGCGCGATTATGCCGCGACCGTGCTCACCATCGATGCGGTCGCCGACTTCTGGCGCTTGCAGGATTTTGCCCGGAGGAAGGCGCGCGCCTTTGCCGGCGTCACGCAGATCGCCATGCTCCAGCATCCCGAACTCAACGCCAAGTCGGCGAACCCGATGGTTGGCGAGGCCCGCGATCAGCTTTCCGCGCAGAAGGACCAGGTACGCCGGCAGTATCTGCGCGGCCGCGCCAATGAATTTGCCCTCGTCATGTTCTCGCGCTCGACCTGCGGATACTGCCGTGTCCAGTGGCCGATCGTCCAGCGCTTCCGGGAGGAGATGGGCTGGCAGGTGACGCTCATGGACATCGACCGCAGGCCCGAGCTGGCCCAACGGTTCGGGGTCGAAGTGACGCCGACCACGATGATCATCCGGCGGAACAGCCAGCAGCGCATGGTGATCGCGAGCGGCGTAGAAGCCTATCCCAACCTCATCCAGATGGCCTATCAGGCGGTGCGGCTGCTGGCGGGCGACATAAGGCCCGAACAGTTCATGACCGGCGCGGGCGAAGAGGACGGCTTCTTCGACGCGCTCGCCAACGGCCCGGTATCGGCGACCGATCCGCGTGTGCTCGGCGGCGATCTGGTTGGCGCCAGCCTGGAGCCGCAGCCGTGAAAGCGCAGATCGCCCTTGCCGGTCTCGTGGCCATGGCCCTGACGCCGGGTGTCTCAGCGCAGCCCGTCTCGCGCGACCAGGCGATGCGCGCCGCCATCCATCCGGTTGCGACCGATACCGAGATGAGCGAGTGGCTCGGCCGCGTTCCGATGACGCGCGACTGGCCGCCTGATTTCGCGGCGGTGCTGACCGGACAGGCGCCGGCCTATATCGTCGAGATGAGCACCGCGCCCGGCTGCATCCCCTGCGTCGATCTCTGGACCAAGCTCGGATCGCTCGGCCGGCGCTATGGCTGGCAGATCCGCACGATCGGCAGCCAGGAAGCGATGCTGCGTTCCGGGCGTCTGGGGCTTCCCTGGGTCGGTCATCCGGTCGCCTGGGTGCGGCCGGTGTCCGATCCGAACCGGATCGTGCCGATCGCGATCGGCACCGATCACGCGCCCAATCTCGCGCGCAACCTCTATCTCGCCGCCAAGATTCTGACCGGGGTCAAGCCCGCAATCGGCGTGCGCGGCATGGCGAAGTTCACCGGCATCGTGGGCACGCCCACGCGCCCCAATCCCAGCAAGCGAGGCAACTGAGCATGGCGGGCCAGTTCTTCGCACCCTCTCGAAAAGGAAGCCCGCCATGGCGACACTTCGCGCCCGCCTGACCCTGCTCGCCAGCACGATCGCCTTCGCCGCGACCGCCACACCCGCCTCCGCGCAAAGCTGGGCGGAGAGTTGGTTCGACAATGTGACCTATACCTCGCCCGGCAGCTTCGAGGATCAGACGCGCGGCTATGTGACCGCCGGCGGCATGTCGGGCCGGGTCGACGTCCATAACGACTATCTGATGAGCGTAACCCTGCCCAAGGTCCGTGCCGGCTGCGGCGGGATCGACATGTTCCTCGGTGGTATGTCGTTCCTCGACCCCGACTATCTCGTCCAGAAGCTCGAAAGCATCCTGCAAGCCGCGCCCGCCGTGGCGTTCCAGTATCTGCTCGAAACGCTCGACGAGAAGATGGGCAACATCATCTCGAAGATGGAAGCGGCCACCAATTTCCTGAACTCGATCCAGGTGAACGACTGCCGGCTCGCCAACCGCATGGTTCAGATCGCGAAGGGCGACGACAATATGTCGGGGATCATCGAGGAGATGACCGGCTACAAGTCGGTGCGCGAGGGCTTCTCAAAAAGCTATCAGCACAGCCGCGAGAAGATCCAGGCCAACCAGGGCAATCCGACCGAGGACCTGCGCGATGCTCTCGAGAACTGCCCGGCCGAGGTCACCGAGATCTTCAAGACCGGATCGCTGCTGGCCCATGCCGCCGCGCGTGTCGGCGCCTCGGACTGGGCCGGCGTCATGCGCGCCCGGGTCGGCGACGTCTATATGCGCTGGGATCCCGCCGACAAGGTGCCGCTGTTCACCGCCATTCCCGCCTGTCCGCGCCAGGACACCGAGAGCGTGGATGATTTCCTGTCGGGCAAGGTCCAGAAGCGCGCGATCGCCGTGCCGCCGACATCCGCCGATTGCGCGGTCGATGGCAGCGGCAAGGGTGCGCTCGTTCTCGCCCGTGCCCGCATGGACTCGATCGCGCTGAAGATCCGCACGCGCTCGGCGCTGACGGCCGAAGAGAAGCAGTTCGTCGCCAATGTCCGCACGCTGCCCGTCTATCGCCTGCTCGAATGGGGCGTACGCCAGGGCGTCGTCGACAGCGTGATCGGCGACACCGACGAGCTGGTCGCGCTGACACTCGCCTATCAGATGCTGAACGACCTCACCCGGTCGATCGACTTTGCCGTCACCAATGCCGAGCGCGGTGTGAACGCGGCCGGCGCGGGTGATGCGGGCAATGCCAAAGCCTGCCAGACCCGCATCCTCGCCAAGGGGATCGAGCAACTCGGCGGGCTGCGCGAGGAGGTGCTGCGCCAGCGCGCGCAGATGCGCCAGTCCTATATGGCGGCGCTCAGCCAGGCGAACCTCTCGGCCAACTATGCCGGCGTGGTCCGGCAACGTGATCGCGACGCGCGTGATGCCGCCGGCGCCGCCGCCAACCGCAACCGCTGACCCGGAGCCGAGCGTCATGACCCGTCTGGTTCGCAGCCTTCTTGCCCTGTTCGCTATCTTCGCCGCGACGCCAGCCATGGCGATCGATACCAGCTTCCATACCTATGACGGCTTTGCCGAGACGGTGGACGCGTTCCGGCTCGTGGCGATGATCTTCGGCGATCCGCGCTACGAGACGCTGGTGCTCATCGTGGCCGTGGTCGGCATCGCACTCGGCGTCCTGCTCGCCAGCGTGCGCGGCCAGGACATGGGCCTCGTCGCCTTCGGCTTCCAGATGCTGATCGGCGTCGGCCTGTTCGTCGGGCTCGTCGCCACCACCGGCACGGTCCATGTCTATGATCGGGTCCGCAACGCCTATCAGCCGGTCGGCGACGTTCCCAACCTCATCGTGCTGGTGGCGGGCATGACCAACATGATGGAACGCGCGCTCGCCGAGGTGATCGACGACAACACCACCGATCCGAACGCCAAGCTGGAGTTTGGCGCCGGCGGCCACTCCTTCGACCTGTTCCTCAACGCCGCGGGCCCACGCGGTCCGATGACCGATGTGTTCCTCGATTCCACGATCAAGGACTATGTCCGGCAATGCTATCCGGTCGCCCGCGTCTCGCCCGCTTATGGCGTCGATGACGATCAGCTGTTCCGCACCGCGACCGATCTCCCGGCCGCCTTCGCCGCCATGGCGGGACCGGCGACGTTCAGCACGGTGTTCACCTCGACCGACAAGGCCGGCACCACGGTCAGCTGTAGCGAGGCATGGGAGCATATCTCGACGCGCCTCTCCGAACCGGCGCTGTTCGACACCTATGTCGCGCAGGTCTGCACCCGCACCGGCTATGACATCGCCAATGCGGCCCAGCTTCAGCGCTGCCGCGCCAATCTCGGCGAGATGGGCCAGATGATGATGGATGCGCCGCAGTCGCTCCAGCAGTTCCTGACCAATGTGCTGCTCGGCAACACGGTCGGCGACGTGCTGTTCGAGGACAGTCCGGCGACCGCCGCACGGGTCATGGCCAACCGCGCCGTGGTCTCCGGCGGCCTGGCCACCATGTCCACCGCCAATGAATGGATGCCGACCATCCGCGCCACCGTGTTCGGAATCATGCTGTTCATGATGCCCGTGGCGTTGCTGTTCATTCTCACCCCGATCAACCTGCGGGTCGCGAGCTTCGCGCTTGGCCTGTTCGTATTCGTGGCGCTCTGGGGCGTGATCGATGCCGGCATCTACCAGCTGACCCTTGGCCGGGCGACCGACGTGCTGGCCGAGATGCGCTCGAACAATGTCGCGGCCAATGCCTGGATGCTGGCGCCCTCGGCCGCGATGAAAGCGCTCGCCATCTTCGGCAGCTTCCGTACGGCGGCCGCCGGTCTTGCCGGCGCCTTCGTGTTCACCGTGTTCCGGTTCAGCGGCAATGTGTTCACCGCCTTCACCAGCGGCGCGCTCGGGGTCCAGGGTCAGGGCACAGCTGCTGCCGCGCCGCTCGGCACGCGCGAAGGCTATGCGGGTGCGCTCGAAGCGCAGGCATCGGCGTCGGGAACCATGGCGCGCGCCGGATCCTCATCGAGCTTCGGCGATTTTGGCGAGCGGTCGAGCTTTGGCGCCAACCGGTCGTTCGGCGCGGCAAGCCGCTATCTCGGAGAACAGGGCGGCGGTGCGGCAGGCACCGCCGCCACGGCGCTGGGCGGGCTCGACGCCGCGCGCGAGCTTGGCGGCCTCTCGCCCGCGCTTACCGGCCGTAGCCTGTCGGATCCGGCGACCGTCCGCGCGGTCCGGGACAATGCCGCGACGAGTGCGATCCACAACTTCGCGGAGAAGGATGCTCTTCGGGCGCTTGGCACCGGCTATTTCGGCGAAGGCCAGTCGGGCGAGCGGGCTTTCGCGGCGTTCGCGCAGAAAATGGTGCAGTGGCGCGCGTTCGGCGATCAGCGCTCTTACGATATGATGATGCAGGGCGCGCAGCGCCACTTCGAGCGCAACGGCTATGACCAGAAGGATGCCGCGCTCAAGGCTTCGACCGTGATCGGACAGGCGGCGGCCGATCCGACCTTCGCCAAGCTGATCGCCAACACGTTCGATCAGGAGCAGATGCTGCGCAACGATCTGACCGGCGCGCAGGTCCAGGTCGGCGCGATGGAGGGCCGTCGGGACTTCGCCGGTGACAATGTCGCCGGGATCGAGCGCCGCAATGTGGCGACCGAACAGGCCCACCGGACCGGCAATACCGAAGGGCAGCGCAACGCCGCCGCCATGCTGGGGCTGCCGGTCCAGGAGATGTCGCGCCGCACCTCGTTCATTAACAGCCTCTCGGGAGAAGCGCGTTCGACCGCCATCTCGCAGCTCTCCCGCGCGACGGGCCGAAACGAAGCCCAGGTCCTGCGCGCGCTCGAAAGCTACAACGCCGCCGTGCAGGTCGGCACCGCCGATGGCGCGACCGCGGAGGCAGCGCGCGAGGGCACTAGCGTCTACGGCCGCACCCGCGAGGCCGCCGGCTATGACTTCGCGGAACGGTCGGGCAAGCTCGATGCGCAGCGCGAGGTCGGCCATGACGGCACCCGCTCGGCTGCCCGGGTCGGCGAGCAGCGCCGGCAGGCCGACAATGCCGGGTTCGCGGAAGGCGCGGCTGCGGCGGGTATGTCGGTGCGCCAGGCCGCGCGGCTCGACAGCTTCATCCGCACATTGAGCCAGGGGGTCGGGAACCAGACCGACATGGCCGAGGGCGGCGCTGCCGGCATTGCCGATCGTGCGCGCAACGAGCGGCTCACCCGGATCGTCGAAAATGAGCGCCTCACCCGCATGCAAGGTCTGCTGAAAGAGCACGGCGTCGATATGTCGAAGCGCGAGATCGCCATGGCGCAGAACGGCGATCTCAGTCTCAACCTCACCCCGGAGACCGCGGCCCAGATGTGGCGCGGCGGCCTCATCAACGAGAGCCAGCTCGGTGCGATCGCCAATGGCGGCCGTGCGAGGTTCTCATTCGCCGACAACGACGTGCTGGTCTCCAGCTCGGTCGGGTTCCAGCAATCCGGGCGCAGCGATACCAGCACGCGGTTCGAAGCCGGCAAACAGGCCGGGCCGGACACGATCGAGCATTTTATGGGCGGCGGCGCTGAGGGCCAGGCCATGATGCAGAACTGGCTGCGTGGCGGGTTCGAGATGGACCGGCACGGAAACTGGCGACTCAACCCACAGGTGGCCGACACGCTCCAGCGCGATGTCCAGGCTATCATCGGGCAAACGGGCTGGCAGCGGTCGTTGGGACGATCCGCTCAGGATCAGGTTACGATGGGGACCAATGTCGGCGCCCAGATTGGAGGTGCGATCGGCGTTAGCGAATCTGAGGCAATTGGCGGTCGTGGCCAGCCCGCCGGGAAAGGGCCGCAAGCGGGACGAGGATCCTCGTCCCAGAAGGCCACATCAACCTCAGGGCGCGTGGGAGCCAGTCTGGGTTTCGAAAGCCGCGATGTCGGAAGCACAACTGAAACGGCGCAGTCTTCGATTGATATCGTGAACTATGATGTGCGCGGCGCGATTGCCGCATCCGAACGCGCGGCGGCGCGCTCGAGCGATCCTGCTGCGACCTTCTCTCGTGAGCTTTCGAACCGGATCCTTGGGCCGGATGGTATGCGCAACCGGTACTTGGGCGATGCCGATGCAGGACGGGCAACATTCGACGTCACCGGACCGCTTACGTCGATCGAGCAGAACTCGGTTTTGAAGAGTGGGCGGTTCTCCAACGATATCGATGGGAGTCCCGGTGATGGCGATAGCAGCTTCAAGAAGCGCTAAAGTCGCCTGTTCGGCCACTGTGAACTGAGAGGATTGCCGATCCACAATGGGCCTGACCTTGGATCGAGTATATCGGTAGAAGCATGGAGGTCTTCAATCCCTCCCTCATGCTGTTCCCAAAGCTCGTCTGCTGCGGCGGACGCTGCATCGAAGCGCGGATATCCACCGCTCTGCGGCCGAACCGCAGCAAGCCAGCTCTGTGCGTAGCCGACCCCAAGAACCATTAGTGCCGTCATTGGAAAAAACAGGACGTTGAGAAAGCCCGCCGCTGCACTGTCGTAGAAGCGGGATAGCGGCTCGATTACCGAAGCCCCGCCCATCCCTGCCCACCAGATCGGTATCGCAAACCACCAGAGCTTGGCGTACCAAGGTCTCCAGAGCCAATTGGAAGCCGATGGACGGGCGTTCCCGGCAGTTTTTGCAGAATAATCATTGGATGATGAGATCGAGATCATGCCAAATTCCTTCCGCGTGACTATAGCACATCACCCGAAAAAATAAACAGTAATGCCAGTGCCTTATCTGCTTCTAATCGCGCGGCGCCTGATTGTTATTCCCAGGCGGGCGACTTCATCGGATGTTGCGGCGAGGCGAAGGAGATCAACAGAAGACGATCCTGCGATCTTCGCAAATGCACGATCGAAGATGGCAACCGCAGGCAAATTCGTCAGGCGCGAAGAAAACAGAATGCCATCGGCTTTGGTCTGCTTGTGCAGTGCCTCGGCGAACCGCTGACCGGTAAGGTGGGCTCGTGCGCCCTTGGCATCAGTATCGACGCCCATTTCATACGTTGCCGGCCCGCTGAGATCAACCAATGTGAGTGGCTGGATAGTACTGATCTCCGTGGCGACAAGCTCCTCCAGATAGGGGCGATAGAGAAACCGCCGCTGCTTTCCGACGAACCGATCGCGCACGACGGCTTCGGCAAAAGCGGTCGGGAAATCCTGCGCGGCGTAGAGCACGCGAAACTGATCCCCCGGACTAGAGAAGCGGCTAGAGCCAAAGCCAGCCTCGGTTGGCGTCTTGCGATGCCTGGCCGGGAATATACGCGGCCAGGCATCCAGATCCAGCGGTGCGGTGCGCGCCGCTATACGCGACAGGTCGAGCTTCACTGGTAATCAAGCGCGCCTTCGGCCGCGTGCGCAACGTCATCGACCTTGCCCTTGCGCAGCCATTCGATCGGCTCGATGCCGCCCGTAAACCGGTTCGGCGTCACCAGCCATTCCCATGCCGTATCGTCGGCATCGAAGTGCTGGCGCACTCGATCGAGACCTGCCAGCGGCCCCTGGCGTGCGAACTGACGTGCCGGATAGACGAAATTGCGCACACCCTTTTGAAAGGCGAGAATCTTGTGAGCGCGCCGCCAATTATCGAGCGATGCGCGCGCGATACCCAGCCGAGCCGCCGTCTCGCCGGCGCCCAGCAATTCGGTAGCGGCCCATTCATCGCTCTCGTCATCGACCGTCAGTGTGTCGAGCCGTGCTTCGGCATCGCTCTCAGATAGCACTTCACCGAGCCCGCTCCCGGCGAGCTTGCGCGCGGCAGGCGTCTCGTCGAGGATGGAAACCACCGCCCGCGCGAGCGTATCGCCAACCGGGCTCGGTCGCTGGAGGGCCGCAACCAGTTCCCTGAGCGCCACCATGCTGGCCGCACCGACCTTTTGCTGAAAGAGTTCCGTGACCGCTTCAACAGCGTCGCGGCGGGTTCTGAGCGTTGCGTGATTCATGGGCACATCCTTTCTGCCCAATATAGATAATTTGCACAAGTTGTCCAGATAGTAGGTCTGTGGGCTATTGCAGGATCGCCCGTTCCAGCCAGGTGACAAAGCCGCCATCCGCCCATGTCGCTAGGGTCACGATAAAACCAATCTCATGGGAGGGTGGCGCCATGATCTCATCGGCCTGTACCGCGAACCGCACCGTGCGGATGACGCTGTCTTGCCGGGAAATGGTCAATTCGATTGTCGCGGCATCGCGGCGGGCGGGTTTCCCGTTGACGCGCTCGATCCTGCAATCAACCCCCTGCGCGTCGAGCGCCACCTGAAGCTGTTCCAGCACCCGGAGAACGTCGCGTTCCAGCTCGGACGCCACCGGCATGAACCGGCGACCGTGAAAGATGGGCTGGGCGTATGCGAGTGGGGCCTCAGCGAGTCCGTCAGGCGCTAACCGACATCCGACCATAACAAGGAATGGGCCAGGAATGCCTGATGGCGTCTCGATCGCCTGACTGACCCGAAAGGGCATCATATTGGGGCCGTATAGTATCGGACTCTCCACGTCGGTTCCGTAGAGCGCCAGGAAGCCATCGATAGACATGGCCGAATGCTTGCTACTATCGCGCAGCCGCTCGGCGACTTCGCCACGCCGAAACGGCTCGCCATGCGTCCAGAAATGATCGACGAGGGGAACATCAGGCGCGATCTCGAAGCCGTGTGCCGCTTCGACCAGCCGGCCGAACTCATCGACGATCGAGGGATCATCCGGCGCCTTGCCTGGCGCATCGATGACGTTGCATCGCGCAGCCTCGATCAGGATGGACAGTAAGGAGGCAAGACCATGGCTCTGGCGCTGCGCCGATTCACCGGGAAAGGGCGGAAAATCGTCCTCTGGGCTGAATCGGAACAGGGAGCGGTCGGTCATCGGTTTCTTCTTTGGCGCGCTCAAAGTGGAGTGGTATCGTCGGGCGTACATCTCAATTATGTCGAGCCTGTTCCTTACCGTCCATTAAACCGCTCGCGCATATGTCCCGCGACCAGCAGGGCATAGCGTCGCTGCCTCCAGGGCGTCGGGCTGTGATAGACGCCGACCGCTTTCCAATAGTCGCCGGTCTGCTCCAAAGCCGCGAGGAATATCCAGCGAGCGGCCTCCGCATTGAAACACGGATCGTAGCGCAACCAGTGGCGGATGTGTCGCTCTTCACGGCCGAGCATCCGGGCAAAACGCGGCACCCACCAGCTATTGATCTGCAATGGCCCGAGATCATGGGTGCCGTTGCTGTTGGTGATTTCGGCGCCCAGCCAGCCCGCCTCCTGATCGCGCAGGCCCCATAGCGTTTGTTCGAGCCATGGCCGGCCCCGCGCGGCCGTCTTGATGCAGCGCGCGATCTGGACGTCATCTTCTCTGGAGGATTTTGCGGCCGCATCGGTGGGAGCAACTGCACATGCCGTCACGGCATAGAATAGGACCCAGAATGGGCGAAGCTGGCGACGGGGGTTCATGATGACCACCCACGATCTTGCGGCCGCGACGCACCGTCCCTGTGGCGTGCCGACGGCCCGCTGCCCGTCCGGTTCGGGACCGCAAAGGGTGCGCCGGTCAAGAGTGCAAGCAGCCGCTGTCCGGAAATGATTTCGACATCCGTGAGGCCTGCGAGTGCCTCTCTGCTCTGCCCGCCGGTGCGGCCAGTATGTATGAACAGTCCGGGTTGCCCATGGCGCGAACAGAGCGCCATGAAGTCACGGACATGCTCGGGCCGAATGGCGCTTGTGTAGCGTTTCGCTTGTATAAGCCAGGTGCGGCCGGCGATCACGACTTGCCCGTCGAAGCCCCCATCACCGCTATACCGCTGATTTCGGATGACCCGGAACCCGCGGCGCTCGAGCGCTTCCAGCAGCAACTCCTCGAACGCGAGGGCATCCATCGCGCGCAGGCGGGAAAAGTGGAGGACGGCGGGTTGATGACGGTCGCGTCCACAAAATTGCGCGAGCATCTCCCTGGCCTGTCGCCGGCGCCAGCGATGCCGGATCGGCACGCGATAATGGCGGTAGATCAGGAAAAGGAAGGCGACGATCAGAAGGATCGATAACGGCGGCGTCATGGGCGTTCCTATCGGTCATGCCCGCCATGGTCATGGCCATGGTCGGGTTGAGGCTGCGGGGTGTGGGGTGCGGGATCAGCGCGTTCGGGCGTTTCGGTGCGAGCCGAGCCCTGGTCCTGGCCGCGCGAGAGGGTCCCGCGCAGGAAGCGGTCGAGCGCGGTCGCACCCTCGTGGGCACGATTGGCCAGGATTTCGCCGATGCCGCGCGGCGCCCGGTTGGCGCGTTCGCGGGTCTGCCGTTCGCGCTCTTCACGTTCCGAGAGGCGAACATCTCGTTCCTCGGCGTTGCTTCGCCGCGCTTCATCGATCCGATCTTTGTGGCGAGTCCCGCGCACGCGATGGCTGTCGGTGCGCAGGCGTCCGAGACCCTCGATCGACGATGTCTTTTCACCGGAGCGCGAGGCCAGTTTCGCGGCGAGCCGCTCCTGGCTCTCGGTCCAGAGCTTCACACCATATTGGGCGCGGGTAATCGCGGTGTAGTAGTTTTGGCCGTTGACGAGCCCGGACTCAACGGGCGCCAGCACGTAGACGCGGGCGTAGGTTTTGGACTGTGCGGAATAGACGGTCTCCGCGTAACCATGGTCCCAGGTCTTGTGGATGCCGAGATCGACGGTCTCCACCCGCTTGTCGCGATCCCACCGGATCGTCACCACCATTCCGTCGAGCTTTTGGACCGTTCCGCGCTCGGCGTTCTTGAGGCCGAGATCCTTGTTGACCAGGCGCCACTGAATGCGGTCGCCCTCGGCAAGATCGCGCTTCTCGGCCATGAACACGTTGACCTGGCCGGCTTTGCCGAGACGTGGGTTCCACGCGATGGTTCGGCCGTTCTGGTCGATTAGGCGAACCACCTGTCGGCCCTTGCTGTCTCGGCCGGTGCCGACGACGCGATATTCGGTATCGCGGGCGATCCCGAGGCCCGCATTGTCGCGGCTGAACATGACGACCTGTCCACCCGAATAGAAGCGCGCGAAATGCTTCTCCTGATCCGACATGCCGGCGGGAGTCAGCACTTCCAGCCGCCGGTCCTCGGCGGCGACGGCCCCCTCGCGTTTCAGAACCTCGCGGATCTGGCTATTGACGATGAGGCGGGTGGCATTGTCGAGCACGAGGATATTAGTGGCGGCGCGCCCAGACGGTTTGAGCCGGGTCCAGGCGGCGACCATATCCTTCGCCAAATCTTCGCTGGTCGCCGCCGTGGTGACGCGATCGAGCGCGCCGAGCGAGGCGGCGTAGTCTCCCTTGCGCGCCAGGGAGACCGCATCCTTCATCGCGTCGGTTTCCTGACGCCTTGACTCGGTCAGCAGGTTGGTTGGCATCCCGAGCTTCTGCAGAAGCCAGAAAGCCTTGCCTTGTTCGATCGCGCCCGTCTGCTTGGTGTCGCCGATGAGGATCAACAGCGCACCGGTATTCCGGCTGATCTCAAGCATGCGCATGGCCTGGCGATTGCCGAGCTGCCCGGCTTCGTCGAGAACGAGGATATGGCGATCGGTGATGTCGCGGCCGCCGGTTGCAAGCAGGTCCGCGACCGTTCGGGATTCGATCCGAGCCTTGGAGCCAAGGTCGGCCGCCGCCGATGATGTCGGTGCCAGTGCAATGACTTCCCTGTCTGCCCGAACGGCTTGCACCAGCGCGCCGACCAGCGTGGACTTGCCGGACCCCGCGACACCCTGGATGGCCACCAACCGGTCCGTCCCCAGCGCGATCCCGTTCAGGGCGGCGGTCTGAGCCTCGGTAAGACCGGCGGCGCGCGCGGCTTCAACCAGGCGTTCCGGCGTGGCCGCAGGCACGGCATCTCCCATCGCGAGGGACAAATGTTCGGACAGCGCCAGTTCCAGCCGGACGGTACGCAGGCTGGTCCGCCCCTTCAGCAGGGTCTGGTCGCCTGTTTGCCGGTTCGTGCGCAGGAGCTTTATCCTGGCTTCCTGCTCCGCGACCAGGGGACGCACTTCGCCAAGCCGGACTTCACCGACATGGGAGGCAAGCGCGGTGCGATAGTAGCGACCAAGATTGTTGACCGCCTCATGCGTTTCGGTCTGGCGGATGCCAAACAGCACCGCGCGGGCGGTGGTTCTGGGATCTGGGATGATCGATTGTTCGCCCTTTTCACGCACCTGTTCGGAGACACGGTCGATCTCCGCCTGCCAGGGACGTGCGCGATCGGTCCAACGGGCATGGAGGTCGTCGAGCCCGACCTTCTCCTTGGCCCGGCGCGTGGCGTAGAAGGACTTCGCGCGCTGGGCTTGCCCGACATGCCCATGCTCCCTGGCGTGCGCCTCGATCTGTTCGGCGCGCTGGGACATGTCGCGCACCATCGCTTCGGGGACGCCTCGGATCTCGAACAGGCCGCGCCTGGGATCAAAATCGACCTCGTATCCGATCTCTCGCAGGGAATAGGCCAGCTCGTTGCGATAGACCTGGCCCGCGACCATCTGCTCGGTGAACATGGCGCGGGTTTCGAGGCTGACGATCTTTTCGCCGTCGGCCGTATTCGTCATGTTCATGACGACGACATGGGTATGAAGATGGGGGTCCAGTTCCCGGCTGCTATGTTCGGTGAACCGCGCGAACAGCAGTCGGCCGGTGGTCTCGTGGACGATCTCGCCCTCGACACGGCGGCGCAGTTCAGCATTCTCCTCAAGATAGGAGATGGCCACTCCCACCGCTCGCTCGTGGGCCGCGACGATCCGTTCATCGCCATGCACAAGCGCCATGATCGAGACCGACTTGGGGGCGTTGACCGCGAAGTCCCAGCCAGGATGGTGTTGGACACCCTCCTTGCGGCGGCGGCCGAGCTGCTGTTCGCCGACCTTGCCTGACAGCAGTTCCTCGAACCGGGCGGGATCGACCTTGCCCTCGAGCCCCAGTTCGGCGGCGAGCTTGCCGCCCCATTCGCTGTGTTCGTCGCTGCCTTTCGAATAATAATCGCCGATCGTGTAGTAGCGCGCGAGATTGGTGGGCGTGCCCTTGAGGCGGCGGGGATGGATCATGCCGGCCTCGCCCGGTCACGGGGGCCATCGGATCTGGCATGCGCCTCCAGGGGCACGTTCATCCGACCGCGCGCTGCCCCCAGGAAGGTGACAGGCCCGGCCGGATCATCTGGCGTGGGAGGTTCGGAGGCCGGCTCGCCGGGCGTTGCCCTGCTGTCATCGGACGGCACCTGGGATGGGGTTTCATGAGCCGTCGCATCGGACGGGTCGATGTCCTCGTCGAACAAATCCGGCTGGGGCGGAGGCGCGGGCGACGTATCAGGTGGGCGGTTGCCTGCGTCCCTTGCAGCGGCGGCGCGCGCCTGTGCAGTCGCCCGCATCTGGCCGATGATCGCACCGCCGACCGGCAACCTGTTGGGGGGCGTCACACGCTCCACGAAGGCGGGGCAGATAGTGGCGATTGGGTTGAAGCGATCGGTAAAACGAAGGACCGGCAGATTGCGCCCGAAACGCAGATAGCCGGAGAGGTTCGGCAGGTTCGTCACCTCCGTGTGCATCACCAGCGGGCGGGTGACCTGCATGCGCGACAGGTTCACGCCATCGCGCATGTCGTTGACGCCGTAGGACATGCCCTCATTGGCTTCGACCTGCTCAACCTGGCCGAGATTCTCGCTGACATGTTTCGCGGTGGCGGTGTCGTTGGCGCGCAGCGCGATCCAGGTCGAGCAGTAGCCGGTGATCGCGGCGGCGTCCTGAATGCCGTATGTGGCTTCGAGTTGCGGGTAGCTCTGGAAACCCAGGATGCCGCACCCGCCATATTTCCTGGCACGGGCGAGAAAGTCGGACAGCGAGGGTAGTTTCTGGAGTGTCGGCAGCTCGTCGATCACGCAGTAGAGGCGTCGATCGCGGTTGGGCGCGAGACTCATGATCGCGCTGATCGCGATGTCGAGCCAGACGGTGATAAGGGGACGCAGCGACGGGAGCTGGTCCGCCTTCACGGTGATGAACAGCCAGCTATCGTCTTCCTCATTCTCGACCCAGTTGCGGATCGAGAAGCCGTCGGTGGTATCGTCGAGATAAGAAAAGCTGCGCATCACCGAGGCAAGCTCGGCCTGGATGCCCGCCGAGGTCCGTTCCCCCTCCGAAGAGATGAAGGCGGCAGCGTCGGTGCCTTTGACGAAGGCCGCGAGATCGGCGACCGGAGAGCGGAGCACGCGCTCGAGCAATACCGAAATCAGAGTGTGCTGCTGCCGGGCCAGTTTGCGCAAGACAGCGACCAATGTGCCGCGGGCCGACTTCGACCAGAAGGGATCGCCGTGTTTGTCGGGGATCGTCGATTCCGCGATCTGGTCGTAGTGATAGTCCCGCGGCACATCGACCCAGGGCGACCAGATGTCGGTGCGCTGGTCGAGAGGGTTCAGGAGGACATCATGTCCCTCGCGGTAGAACTTCTCGACGAAACTCCCGGCGGTGTCATAGACGATGGCCCGCTTGCCGCTCTTGCGGATGCCTTCGAGCATGGTGGTGATGAGGTTGGTCTTCCCTGTTCCGGGAGCGCCGCAAATCAGAATATGCTCCGGTTCAAAGGCATCGGGCATGGCGACGCCGCCGATCGCGAAGCTCCCCTTCTTCTGTCGCCAGAGCGCCCGGCGGACTTGCGCGGTGGTCCCGAAGCGGGCGCCGCGGATGTACTCGTTGGAACCCAGGCCGCGCCCTGTGCGGGTGAAGTAGAACCATGCCCAGATGAGGGCGAGGATCGCTCCACCGCCGGCGATAGCGGCCCCGTGAATAAGATCCTTTTCGAGCTTCCTGAGCGCCTGCTTGGCGATGGGGGATTCGAGGAGGCGGTCGGCCGAGGTCCAGTATTCTTTCCCCTCCGGCGTGCGGAAACGGACAGGATCATGTGTCCCCGGCGCGGCATCTTCCTTGAAGGTCGCCTCGACCAATTTCACGAGGACGAAACGATGGTAGTCGGTCGACTTCTCGAACGCATACCACGCCGTTCCCAGCGCCCAGATTGCGAGCCCGGCGAGCATGGTCTGGATGAAGACCTGCGTGGTCATCCGGACATTGTGAACGATGGCCTGACCGCCCCGTGTCCATGATCCCAGCGTATCGTTGCGGAAGATGCTCATGACCGCTCCTCCGGTGGGAGCAGGCCGCGATCGTTGAGCATCTGCTTGGCGTCGGCCATTCCCTCTTCGAGTGTTTCCGGGGATCGCCGCCGGATCGAAGCAGCGACGATGGCGAGCGTCTGGATGACGCCGGACAGGATCTCGTCCTGGGTGGTATAGACATAGCCGCTTCGAGGATCGGCGGCCTGGTCGATGGCGGGGCGGAGGAGTTCGGCGACGCTGACGCCAACGCTGCGCGCCCGGCGTTGAAGCCGGAGATAGAGGGCGTCGTCGATACGAATTGTGACTCTGGCCAAGGCGGTGCTCCGATGGAGCTTCGCCTGGACGGTCTTGAAGCATTGTCCTTGTAGCCCAAAGGCCCCGAAATCACAAGAAAATCGCAGATGGCAGACTTGTCTGCCAGCGGAAGGACGAGGAAATGCTGGGCTTTTTGCATATCCCACGCTGAGCCGGCAGACGTGTCAGCCAGGGACAATGCCTGTTGGCTGACACGTCTTCCAGAGCAAGCCTTTGTTTATATTTGATTTTCTGGTCAAGGCACCCGTGCGTAGGGTGCATTACAAACGCCGAAGCGGCGTGCGTCCCTCGCCACGCTGCGACGGCGTCGCTGCGTCACCAAATGACGGCGCGGGCGGCTCTCTTGCCGATGCTCTGGCGATTGCGACACGCGGCCTGTCATGCGACAAGGCGGACGGCGGACGGACCGGCAGTGAATGAGGAAAGCTGTCATGCCGAAAATGTCCGATAGGGAGCGGCTCGCCGATCTGGCCGAGAAGAGCCGCAAGCTGGCTGAGGAAATGGAAACGACGCGGCGGCGCGTGCGGGAACGCTATGGCGCGATCGTCACCGCGTTGCCGGTGGAGTCGATCGGGGAACGCGAGTTTCGCGAGGCGGTCGGGCTGCTGGTCAAGTTGGACGGGCCAGCCGCAATTGCCGCGCTCAAGGCGGCGCTTTCCAAGTCCTGACGGGGGATGTCGTGGGCCACGACTATTCCCCCTGAGCGGGGATCGCGCGCCCTGTGCGCTCGCCCTTTTCTTGGGATCATTGCCGCCGCGCCGTCAGGTGCGGCGGCGGCCTGTTGCACAAAAAAAGCCGATGCGGCGCGAAGCCGCATCGGCCATGTTCTGGCGGTTTGCCCGATGGGTCAGGCGGCGAAGCGCCTGCGGGTCTTGGGCAAGGGCGTTGCGGCCTTCTGGCTGGCGCGCATGATGACATGCGTGGGCACGCGCCGTCCGCCCGACTTGGGGTTGAACAGTTCATATAGATGGTTCTGGATGCCGGAGCCTTCGCAAAGGATCGCCTCGATTGGCAGCAAGTCCAGAATGTCCCTGTTGCGGTCGAACGCGCGCTTCTTGCCTTTCCCGCGTCCTTGCAGATCGAAGCTGATGCAAAACACGCCGTTGCGGGCTGCCCAAGAGGCGGCGGAGGCATCTACTCCGGTGCGCTGGCCGGTGGTGACAAGCGCCATATGCGGGATACGGGCATGGATGACGTCCAGCCGGTTCCAGATGATTTCCCAATCGTGCCAGTCGGTCGGCCCGGATACGACGACGACCGGACCCTGCGGCTCGTATCGGTCGCGGCGCTTTTCGGCACGGGCGCGCAGGAAGTCTAGCGCGCTGATCTGGCTGGCGGTCGTGATGTGGGAGGCTTTGGAGCCTTTCGTCGGGGTCCATGCGCGGCCCGAACATGCCTGATACATGGCGGCGGCATAGTCGCGCATGGCTTCGACTGCGGCGCGCTGCTCGGCAAGCGACTGGCATTCAAGTTGCTTGTCTTCAAGCTCCTTGTTGAACACTTCGCCGGGGTCGAGCCGCCGCGTCATGTCGCGGATAGTGTCGGCCAGGCGGTCTTCGGACCGTTCCAGTTTTCCGGCGGTAAAGTGGAAGCTGTTGACGAAACCCCAAGCGATTTCCGGGGCGAGCGGGTCAAGCCGGGTGTCGGTCAACAGGTCGAACATGGCTGCGATGATGCCGCCACATTCCGCCTGTGCCGCGAGCGGGTCGGGCATGTAATGTTCGCCCGCATCCTCGCCGGGTTCGATGATGGTCAGGGGCAAGGGATCGCCGAACGAGGCTTCAAAGGCGTCCGTTGCGGTCATCTCCGCGTAGAGTTCCGGCAGGTCCGTAAAGCTGCTAATGCTGCGCTTAGCCGTGGTCTTGTTCATGGGTGCTTACTCCATTGATCTTGCATCGGTCAGGGTCCGGGGAAGCGTTCCAGCGCTCCCCCGGCCCGTCGTTGGCTTGGGTTAGAACGGGATTTCGTCGTCCAGCTTCTGGGTGGCGTCCGGCCCGACATACTCCCCGCCGTCATCAGCGGTGCTTTCCCCCATGCCGCCCGCGCTGCGGGGGCGTTCGTCGCGGTAGCTGTCACCATTCGAGCGCGTAACAGGCGCGAAGTCGTCCCGCCGCTTGGGCCTGCGCCATGCGACATTGAAGCCCTCTTCGCGCGTGCCGAACAAAGCGATGGGGAGCGGTTCCGGCATCGACGGATCGTCGATATTGCCTTGCAGGAAAGCCTCGCCGGTCCTGTTCGAGGCCGCTTCCCAAAGCGCCCCGACCTGAACCCAGCGATTGCTGACGTTCTGCGCGAGGATTTCATAGACCGGGGCTTGGTCGTTTTCGCTCTCGACCGAACGCAACCCCAAGCGGGGCAGTTCGATCTTGTGCGTGGCAATCCAGCCAAGCAGGCGGCCATTCTTCAAGTTAAACTCACCGATATTCATGTACTTTACTCCTTCATGCCTTACTTCCGGGCCTTTCCCTTCCGCACCTTCTTTATACTTCCTCCCCTCCATTCCATCTATGCGATTGTTTTCTTGACACGATTTCATCGTGTCTGGTGAGCCTGAGCCACAAAAGAGGACGCGATAGCGGCCCTCAATCAAGAAAAGCATGCCGGAGGCATTCCTGCCTGGTCATCGGAGAACGAGCCCTGGCGCGTCGTTCATCGCATCCGGAGCCGCCTTTCGCCGGGGCTCAAGGGGCGGGACCGGACCGATGGCGCAAGGGACGTCGCGCTGCGGGCTTTAGAAGTTCTTGGAGATAAGAGGCCTGTCGACACCTTTGGATCAAGTAATTCCGTCGACAGGCCTCTTATCTCCTAGAACTTCTTGCCCGGAGGCAGCCCTTGCGACAGCGGTTCGGTTCCGGCACGCCGAGACACTGCGAAAGGTGGCTCTGGATGCGATGAACGACTTGGTTCGACGGTGATTGCGGGGTGCGGCGTCCTCGCCGCGCCCCGCGCCCAAGGTGGCCGCACGCGCTTCGGGTGGGGAGATCGCCAACGGGACCGAGAGACCATGGGCAACCACGAATTGCGCCTGTCCGGGGCAACAGGCGCGATTGCCCGCTTGTCATTTTGTTCGCAAAATGTTCTTATGCACACCGAAAGCATGGGTGCATTATGATCGAAAAATATCTCGCTGATTTCGACTTCAACCTGCCGCTCGATGACGCAACGGGTGACCCTGAGATCGTATTCGTGCGCCGCAAGCTGGCGCATGTTGCGCGGTCCGAAGGTCTCGACGGCGGCTATTACGAGGCGCAAGAGCTTGCGGAGGCGTTTCTCGACGCCGCGCGAGAGGCTAATGCACAAATCGTCGATGAGGGGAGTCCCGCCCGGCTGGGGCTTACCGACATTCTCGATCGGGGCTCTCCCTATCAGCGGGCGCTGTTCGATGCGGTTGCCGAACTCCCTCTCCCGGACGCTGCGTCGCATCTTTGCTGGCTCACCGATCTGATGAAGAGCCGGGCGGAGATGTTCCGTCCCGTGCAATCCGCGCGTCTGGCATCGAGCTGATCGACCTCATTTGGGGTGCCCCAATAGCGGGTCAGGCGCCCCCGCTTGATAATCTGAATTCCTGAACCCGGTTTGCTTGGCAGCAAACCGGGTTCTGCCTATAGGAGCGCGGCCTGCCGGTGGTGGGCCGGAGTGTCGAAACTCTGAACGATAGAGCTGGCTGCATGGCTTTTCGCGGCCGGATGGCCTGTGCGCATGTCCAGGCTGTTCGCAGCTAAAGGTTCAGGCACGCGTCTATCGTCGCGTTTTCGATCGTCCGGCTCAGGGGCCGGCACCCTCTCTGGTAGAGGGTGCCAGCCGGCTGAGCGATTTGAGGAAGGGCACGATCATGAATCAGGAACCTGATGGTCTGACACGGGCCATTGCGTTGATGGAGGAGGCACTGGACCTCCTCGTTGACCCCGAGGACGGCGTGGTTGCGATGCGTCTGTCCCACGCTCTCGATCTTGCGCGGGAACGTCAGGACGCGAAGCACCGTTCGGTCTAACTCACCGGCTTCTGTCCGGGACCATTGGAGATGCAATTAGGCGTAGCCCGCGGCGACGCCCTCGGTGGGCACGGTTTGAATACGGACCTCTGAACCGAGGATCCGGGCAAACTGAGCGGTCGCCGCCAGAAGTTGCGACTGCCCCTTGAACATCTCGATCGTGTAAGCATCGCGAGCGAGCATCTCGCCATCTTCCTCGACCTGTTGAGTATAGGTCTTGGGCCAATGGCAAAGCAGCAGCCAGGGCCAACCGGGTTCCGATGGGCAATATTGGAAGAAGGTGATGCAGGTTGCGGCCAGGTGGCTCGGACGCCGCGCAAGCAGGTCGGGTGGGACGGGCTCAGACCGTTCGGCTGTCAGAAAAGTTTCGAGTTCGACCAACTCTTCCGCCGTCTCGACGATGATGGGATAAAATCGGCCGAGCGGAAGAGACTCGCTGGCATAGTGGCGGGGAATGTCGATCAACACCACCACCGGCGCCGTCGGTAGTGGAAAGGTATAGAGCCGTCTGCGGGCGGCAAGGTCATCTGTGAGACGCATGATGAAGATCCTGATGCTGGAAGCAGCATGTGACGATCAATCGAAACTGCTGCTGGATTGAGCGGCATCTCGCGATCCGCAGCCTTCCTCTGAAGACCACCGCTTGCTTCCATCCTCCCCTCCATCCCCATGGATACAAACATCATCAGGCGCGGGTACGGGAGGCCGATCCATTCTTCGAAGCGCGGCCGCACGATGGGAGGACTTGGGACGGAGGCTGCATAGACGATGCCATCGAACGATGGACGCGAGCGGATAGCTACCGGCAAATGCTTGGCTGAGAGCATTTGCCAGCTTGGCGGCCATCCTCTGAGTTCATCTTCCTACGTCATGCTGACGGTGAAGTGTTAGAACACGTCCCCTTGATAGCGGCATTTCGTTCACCCAAGGATTGAGCAGGAAAGCTCGACTAATCCGCCAACGTCCAACCGCGCTGAAAGAGCATCTTGCTGCAGCAAGGCCTCGGTCAGATGGGGATGAAATTTTTCAAACAGCAAGTTCGGCGAATGCGCGAAGAGATCCATAGCCTCGCCACTGGCAAGTGCTGCTAGCGCATCGGTTAGCGGCGGCACGTCGCCTTTCCCGAAAACCTCAAGAAAACCGTCATGTGTTTGGACTGTAAACCCAACTGCCCGAAGGGCTAGGGCAAGCGTTGTGGTCCGAATTGAACCTGTTCTCGTGGCGAGGATAGCGGCATTTTCGTCCAGATGGGCAATACGACCGGGATCGAACTGCAATTGGGCGTAGTGACTTCGGGCTTCCCCGAGCAATTCCAGCGCGGTCGTATCCATGTAGATCGGACGATTGTTGCTCTCGAGGATATCGAACATACGTTCGATCACCCGGTCATGGATATTGCCCGGATCGCCTCCGAAAAGCGGAGGAACACCTGCCTTGGCGGGCGAAACCATGATGACGCGATCGCGGTCATGGACTTCAAGCACCAGCCATCGCCGGCCCGAGAAGATGAGAAGCATCCCCGGAGCGATCAGATTGTCGATCGGCAGGGTTCCCAGCTCCTTGCCTCCGGATATCAGCCGATATTCCTCTGGGGTCTGGAAGACCGCATAAAAGCTATAATGCTCGACGAGCTTTTCGCCCATCGCGCCAAGCAGCAGCAATCCGTCATCAGCCTGCTCGATGAGAGCCGTCTCCGGGTGCCCCAGCGCCCGGAGCACATCGAGAAAAAGCTGGATATCGACCTGTCGAAACGGCCCTTTCTGGCACAGCATCCCGTAAAGTTGCTGAGCGCGAATGCCACCGCGTTGTGCGATTACGGACAGGATCTGATGGACGAGCGTCGAAAGGTGAAGCGCACCGCGTTGCGGCGGTTCGCACCAGCCCTCGAGCAGCAGTTCGATCATCGCCGTCGCGCGCACGAGCCCAAGACGCAGTCGGTCAGAAAAGTTGCTCGCCGGAGTGAGCTTCGCCTCGACGACATATTGTCTGAGAATGGCCGGCTTGCCGGGGCGTCGTCCTGACCGACCGAGCCTTTGTCGTAATGAGGCTACGCTGAAAGGGGCACCGATTTGTCCGACACAGGTCACGTCGCCGATGTCGATCCCGAGTTCGAGCGTCGAGGTGCAGATCGCCGTGGTCGGTGCGCTGCCGGCCTTCAGGCGCCGTTCGACAAATTCCCGATGCTCGCGCGAAAGGCTAGCGTGATGGGGATAGAATTCCTGGGGCAGATGCTCCTTCTCGCACAGCGTCCGCAATCGATCCGAATAGATTTCGACCGACTGGCGCGCGCCGGCGAACACCAGGTTGTCGCTGCCACGAAGGTGCCCGAAGAGATGGAGGGCGATGGCGTCGGTTGCCGATGGCCCCTCATCATCCTTATCACCGGTCACATAGCCGCGCAGCTGGAGCTGCAACTCAGCCCCCCCGCCCGCGGCGACCACTTCCTTCACGTCATCGGGGCTGTCTGGGCGCAGATAGGCCTTTGCCAGCCCCATGTCGCCGAGCGTGGCCGAGAGACCGACGCGGCGGATTGGGCGGTTCAGCGCCTGCTCAAGGCGCGCAAGCAGCGACCTCATCTGAATCCCGCGCTCGCTGTCGAGCACTGAATGCAATTCGTCGAGGATAACAGCCCGGGTCGCACCGAACAGCCGCGGTATCTCAAACCCTCGGCGAATGAACAGGGCTTCGAGCGATTCTGGCGTGATCAGCAGAACGCCCCGGGGCCGCTTGATGGCGCGGGTTTTGGTCGAGGACGGCACATCGCCATGCCAGGGGATGACCGGCAGTTCAGCCTCACGGCAGATGTCATCCAGCCGACGGGCCTGATCCGTAATGAGTGCTTTCAACGGAGCGACATAGAGAATGTCGAAACCGGATATTTCGGACGGATCGTCGAGGACCTGGGAGAGCAACGGTAGAAATGCAGCCTCGGTCTTTCCTCCCGCAGTGCTGGCGGCAACTATCAGGTCGGCCTCACCGTCCATGAGGACATGCGTCGCACGCGCCTGGATATCGCGCAGTTCACGCCAGCCCTGCGCGCGGATCCATTTCTGGATCGGCCGGGCGAGCTTGTCGAAGGCATTGCTCACAGTCGGAAGCTGGCGAGCTCATCCGTGCGAGGAGCCGCGCCAATCGCCTCGTCGACATCGCTCATGTCGTCACCGTCATCCTGGGCGACGTCCAGCTTGTCGATGAGGTCCGACCATTCGACTCCAGGGTTCTGCTCGAGAACCGCCAGGAGGTTCACGAAGGCCGTGACCGTGTTGCGCGGGGTTCGGAAATAGGCTTCGCCGATCCTTTCGGAACAGTGAGCCATGAAGGCTTCGAGCGCGTCATCCGGCAGCGTGGCGCTATCGCCCTGCATGACCGCACGGATATTGGCCAGAAGCACGAACAGGTCTTCGGGCGTGAGGCTCGCAAGTCGGATGACCGGTCCTGACAGATCCACCAGCCCCTCGCGGGCGAAGCTGTTCTCGGCCAGGCGGGATTGCAATGCTTCGTAGCTGTAGAGGCCCCGGCGCGTATTCATCAGAAACTCGGGCGTCCCCCCCATCAGGAAGCCCAGATTTTCCGCGCTGCCCTGCAGGACGTCGTTCAGGATGCGCAGGATTTGCTCGTAGTTCGCGTTGCGGGCCTGCGATGACGTCAATTTGTAAAGGTTGACCATCTCATCGAGGCCGACGAGCAAACCCTTGTAGCCCGCTTCGCACACGAATGCCGACATCAGCTTCAGATGATCGTAGACGCTTTCATCATCGACGATCGTGCGGACTCCGAGCGCTTTGCGAGCATCGGTCCTGGTGGCGAACTCGCCGCGTAGCCAGCGTATTGCCGCTGACTTCAGTTCCTCGTCGCCCGTTTCATGGCCCTCCCAATAACGGCGGATGACCTGCGCGAAGTCGAAGCCCCCGGTCAGTTCCTCGAAATGCGCGAGGCGCTCGCGAATGATCTCGACCGTGGGCCGGTCTTTCGCCTCGGCATCATGCTGAGCCTGGCTGACGAAACGCTCCACGACATTGGCAAGCGCGCCGCCGTCGGGCTTGGTTCTTGTCGCGAGGTTTCGCGCCATTTCGGCATAGAGCCCGCGCGCCTGGCCGCCGGTCGCATGAATTCTCCGGTCGGGAGCGAGATCGGCGAACATCACCACCAGACCCTTTTCGAGCGCGACAAGGCGGATGAGATTCATGAAAAAGGTCTTGCCCGACCCATATTCGCCGATGATGAACCGGATCGCGGAACCGCCATTGGTGATCCGGTCCATGTCCTTGACGAGTTCCTCGATCTCGCGGGCGCGGCCAACCTGGATGTGACGTAGCCCGAGCTTGGGCACGACGCCTGCGCGCAATGCCTGGACGATCGCGTCCCGCTCGCGCGGCTTCAATTTCGACATCAACTATCCCCCTTCGCCATCTCGGCCCGCAATGCATCCGCAATGTCCTGCGACACATCATAGCCATCATATTCGTCGAGCAGGGCTTCATCGAATTTTTCGAAGGCCCATTCGTTTATCGCCTCCAGAGCACCGGATGGCAGCAGGCCCTGTTTTCCGGCAATCTCCGCGAATTCCTCCTGCGCCCAATGTTCGCGCTGGACGAGAAGATCGACAAGAGCGGCATGCCTGGGGTCGAGCCCGACCAAGGACGACGGCAGCTTATGCGCGTGGGCTGCCTCGTCGTTCGCGTCATCGTCCGCCGCGAATATTTCACCCAGCACGCTTGAGACGCGCTCGGTGTCGGTACGGATCGCCGCGATGCGTGCCGCATCGAGCGCGGTGCCCCGCGCTTTCGGCTCGGCCGGAATTCGCTCGCCCGGGACCTCTGCTTCGGCGGCCCTGACCTTCACAGGTCCATCGGGTACGTCTCCGGCATGAAGGTCTGCGTATACCAGGCCGGCATCGATCCCCAGCGCCTTGTAGATCTTCTCGATGCAGGCCACCTCCTCGGACCGAATCACGCTGTCGGCATGAGCGATCACAACGACCGCAGCACGCAGCGCGAGATGGTGCTCCGCATCCACTTCCTTCAGTCTGCTGCGCAGCCATGACATGTCGGGCGGAACCTCGAGATACCATTTCAGATTGGCATGGAGGCGCATTCTCTCAAGCTCGGTAAGGCCCCCGGTTGCATCGACTTTATTGCGCAGGGCCCGGCATTCCGCCTCGACGATCTTGCTGTCCGAATGCGCGACGAAGGTCGCCAGCGCCAGTTCGAACAATGCCGCCTTGTAGGCCGACGAGACGACTTCCAGCCGCTCAACCGTTTCGCCCAGGTCAAAAATGACGACCGGCTCGTCAATCCTGGGGCCACGCAGCGAGAATCTCGGGTCGGGCGCCATGCCAAAGCCGATGCGAGCGAGCGCATCGGCCGCGCCAGTCAACTGGCGCTTGCCGATCTTGTCGGGAGAAGAGCCCTCGAGGCGGGTGACGAGTTCGAGGGCCGGAATGAGCCCGCCTCGCTCGACATGTCCGCGCGCCCATTCCCTCAGGGTCTCCAGCTCGGCCGAAGGGAACAGCTCCCACAGTTCGGCGGGGAGAAGAGCCTGTGCCTCGATCGACCCTCTGCCCTCCGCATTGCGTCCGAGGTAGCGGCTGAACTTGTCGAGCGCGTCCATTGCCTCGTCCGCGATCTTTTGCGCCTTCTCGACCGGCGAACGCAGATCGGTCACGTCGGGGACAGCGATATCCTTGCGTTCGCCGGCCGTGAGATTGACCGAGCAACTGAATTCGCTCGAAGCCGCGCGATAGTTCATTGCCAGTTTCTTGCGCGGCGTTCGGACCTTGAGGCCATCGGGATGGAGGGCGTCGAACTTCAGTTTGAAGAGTGCCTTGAACTCTTCGCGGCAGCGATCAGCCGGCGTGCGAAGGCGGCGCTCCGGATGACAGAGCAGCCACAGATGCAGCCACTCCGCATCGAAGGCCTTGCCCTCGGCGATCATCCCACCGAGGGCAAATTTCAATGAAAAAGGTAGATCCCAGCTGCGATTGTCGAGGATGCTTTGCTTGAGTGCCGGATCATCGAGCGATAGCCCGCCCATCGCCACGATGCGGGCGATATCCAGAAATTCACCGAGATATCTCTGTACCGAATAGTTCTGCGCAAAGAGGGCCTTGAGACGCTCCACCTCGGCCACGATTTCCCGTTTCTCCTCTTCTGGCGGCTGATCGACCAGGAACCGGCGCTCCAGGCCGTAGAAGAACAGGAACAAGTAGCCCGGGTTGACCGTGCCATCGCGGCGGCCTCCCGCCAGCCAATCGAGATAGGTGGCTCGGCACACGGCCGGAATGCTCGAATATCCCGGCCAATAGGACATGCCATCGCCATTCTTGTCGGAACCGTATGACGCGACCGAGAGGGATGGATCGATATAGGTGCGGCATTTCTCGCCATAACCATGCGAATTGAAATTGGGCGGCGTTCCCACATAGACCATGCCGTCGATCTCGCGTCCCGCGATGGTGACGACCTGACCTTTGGGTAGCCAGCCCTGGATCTTGACGGAAGCGCTCACCGCACGGCCGGCAGGGCGCTGTTCAGCGGGCTCGGCGACAATAGGCGGCGAAGGAGCGCGGGTCTCGCCCCCGAAGAGCTTCTGACGCAGCTCCTCGATGCGCGATGGACGGGCAGGTTTCGGAGCTGGTTCTTTGTTCGCAACCGGGAGGTCGGTAGGGGGTGAGCCTTGCAGCCGTGCGCCTCCTTCTTCCTCTGCAGTGCGCCTTAGCGATGCGGCTTCGAGCGCCTCGCGGGCGGCTTTGCCGACACGAACAAGCTCGGCATTATCCTGTCGAGACCGGTATGCTTGCGAGCATGCGGGGTCGATAGAACCATCAGGTTCCTCTTGAACCGCTGATGATCGCGAGGCGATCGCCTGGATGCGGTCCGCGTTCTTTGGATCAAAAATGGAAGAATCGTTGCCAAAGAGCCGTTCCCTGAGCTCTCGTGTTCTGGACGGTTTGGGATCATCGGGCGATCTCGAGAAGGGCGTCGCCGGGGCTCTGAGAAAGGCGCTCGCTTCGGAGCTGTCTGGGCGCGAGGGCATCGGCTCTTCCAATGCGTCTTCCGACATATGAGGACGCGCAACAGGTAAAATATCCCGACATTGTGGAAGCGGGCCTGTCCTCGAATTTTGTGCATCGGTTTGTTCAGGGACAAGGCTACGACGGAGGGCAGTATTGTTTTCCATAGGTGCGGTCCTGAGGGTAATCCTCGCCGCTCGACGCTTTTCGTACCAGATTATGAATGCAACAGGCGCGAACAGAATGAAGAGCGCTTCGACTGCATCGGGAAGGCTGTCCAATAGGATCGCGGATATTATCGTGCTGGCAATGAAGAAGACGACATAAAGTCCGATGATGCGGATTATTTTCCAGATGGTCCCCATGTGGATGGCCTGCCATTTTGCGGCTGGGAGGTCACGCTGATTTTTGATCGCCGGGCCGGGGGAATAGCGGAGCACTAGCGTTGCAAGGTCCGGGTTTTCGAAGGGGGCATCGCCATTCAGCAGACCTCTGCCGATGGGTTCGGACGAGACTTGACTCGCCTTAGTGCCGTCCAGCCATGTTAGCCGGCAAAGCGTGTCAAGCGATGCTTCACTTCATTTGCAGGAAGGCGACAGCGCGGATGGGCGAAAAGCTGGGTCAGACCACCATGCAGCCGGTCGAACCGCACATGATCGCCATCGGCCATCTGGTCGAAGAGCCACAAAACCCCGTGCATGGCGATCTGCTCGGCGGCGGCCAGTTCGCGCAGAATCCCGTCGCCGGTCAGCAGCGTCCATGTCCGAGCCTCCGCAAGGGCGAAGGCAAAGGTATCGGGCACGGACAGTTTCTGATGCTGACGATTGACGCCGGTCGCGCGCCGCAGCTCGGAGACGGTGAGTTCCTCGACGCGTAGTCCGAGCGCCATCAGCCTGTCTCCGAGTTCTCCTTCCAGTTCGCGGACGTAGAGGAGATCGGGCACCGCGAACTCGAACGGAAGCAGGAACATCTCATCGAGAAGATCCGCCCGTTCGAGGTCGATGATGACCGAAGTGTCGGAGACCAGGACCGTCACGGATCAGGCTGCCACCTGATCCAGTCGACGGTCGAGCTCACGCACGGAAATGCCGAGCAGCTCGGCGGCCCGCGATTCTCCGATCACGCCTTCGGCGAGAGCGCGATAGCATAGCCGCTCGAAGCGGCGCGGCTCTTCCAGGTCCGGCTGCATGCTCTCCGGTTCCTCGAAGGGGGCCGTGCGCCAGCCCCGCTCCGCGAAAACCCTGAAGAGGCGGGCGCATGCGGCCTGGTTGATGATGCCCAGATCCTTGCAGCGATAAGCCAGAGCCTGGATGCTGACCCCGAACAGCTTCTTGAGCGCAACCAACTCGCCGATGCTGATCGAGGAGCGGTGAGCGCCGACTTCGGCGCGTAGCACGTCCGCCGGCATCAGGAATGCGCCAGCGAAGCGATGCGCGGCCTTTTCCTCATCCACGCCCCCGGAGGGAGCGATGACCATGTGGCCGAGTTCATGTGCCAGATTGAAGCGCTTGCGTTCCGACCAGGAGCTTTGCTTGATGACGATGACTCGCGCTGCATCGCTGCCCTTGCGTCGTACCTTGGCGGCAAGTCCGTCCACCTCATCGAGATCGAGCGACAGCACCTTGATGCCGCGCTCCTCCAGCAATTCCGCTAGATGCGGGATAGGGTCGTTGCCGAGGCCCCAATCGTCACGAACGGAACGGGCCGCATCCTCGGCATCGCGGATATCGGCCACCGGATGCGGCGCACTGCGCGGCTGCTCCCATTCGACGCTGCGCATCTGGAGCATGTCCTCGACTGCGAGATAGCGTTCGAGCATGTGGATGGCGCGCGCCTCGAGCATGGCTTCCTCGCGAGAGGACGTGCCGACCTTCTTGCGAAAGTCCACGCCCTCAAGCGACAGTTCGTCCTCGCTCAGCAGATATTCCTCGGAGACCGCCAGCGCTTTCGCAAGAGCGATCAGCACACGCGAACTCGGCATGTCTTCGTTACGCTCATATTTGCCGATCGCCTGCGCCGAGACGATGCCGTTCATGGCGTCGGCAAGCGCTCGCAGCGACAGGCCGGACGCCGACCTCGCGACCTTCAGCTTGTTTCCGATCATGATGGCCTCCTTGACGACCTTACGAACAGGTCGGTTTCCATAACTGCTATATGGAGATAATTTTGTAAACCAAAACCTCTTGAAATACGGTAAACGGTTTCCCAGATGACGCCTAACGTCGCTGATGGCCGGATTTTTGTAAACCGGAGCGGGGCATTTCGAAGGGGCCGGCCTCTATCCGGCGGGTAAGGCCGAACCGGAAAGGGGTGGGCGATGGCATTGAGTAACACGGAACTGCGATATTATGACGGCAATGTGCTGCGCCTGCCTGCGGACAAGCGGAAGGACTATCATGCGCAGGTCGATCGGCTGATTACCGAACTGTGCAAGAGCGTCCGCGACAAGACCGAGATCAAGATCACCAAGGTGGTCAAGGCGGGATCGTTCGCGAAATATACGATCCTGCGCAAAACGGTCTCCGATCCCGTCGATGTCGACGTGGTGTTCTACATCTCGGATCGGGACGCGACCAAGGAGACCCTCGATAGCCTCAGCGCCACGATCTACGATCTGCTGATCAAGATCTATCCGACCAAGTCGGTCGAGGATTTCGAAATCCAGCGCAAGGCCGCCACGGTGAAGTTCGTCGGGTCGGGGCTGAGCGTCGACATCGTGCCTGTCATCGAGGACGCGGCCCGGGCAGGCTATGGCTGGCAATATGACATCCACGATGGCACCAAGATCCAGACCTGCGCGCCCTGCCAGATCCAGTTCGTCCGTGATCGCAAGAACCAGGACGGCGATTTTCGCACCCTGGTCCGGATGGCGAAGAAGTGGCGCAACTATGCGGAGATCAAACCGCTCAAGTCCTTCGCCATCGAACTGATCATGGCGCATATTCTGGCGACGCAGGGCAAGGCAGGCAGCATCGAGCAGCGCTTCCGCAATTTCCTGCTCTACATCGCCCAGTCGGGTCTCAAGGATCAAATCAGTTTCCCGGAGAACACCGCGCCGTTCGGTTCATTCTCCGATCCGGTCGTGATCCTCGATCCGGTCTATAGCCTCAATAATGTGACCAGCCGGATTTCCGAGGCGGAACGCAAGGAGATCGTCGCGGCCGCCCAGGAAGCCTGGGAGACGGCGAACTTTGCTTCGGCGGAAAACGACAACGGGGTCTGGAAAGAACTTTTCGGACCCGGCTTCAAGGTGGAGGATTGAGCATGAGCCAGACGCGAACGGCATCCGCCACCTATACGACGACCGACGTCGAGAATGTCGTGCGCCGGGTGAAGGCCGATCTTGCCATGATTGCCGACAGCACGGGCGCCTGGACGGCGCAGCAGGCTTCCGATTACGCCCATGACATCGAAGTGCTGGCCAAAGCAGGCTATCTCGCCTGGGTCGATCTTACCCTGCTGCAATATGGGATCGAGAAGAAAGCCGTCCGGTTCAACGTCGATACCGATGCCGGCGGCCTGACCACAAGCCGCCCGGGCGGCGTGCTCTGGCCTCGCCTGTCGGGTGCGACGCTGCGGATTATCATCAGCTACACTGCCGCTTATACCGAGGAAGCGCGCCAGAAGACGAGCGGCAAGCTCAAGATCGGATGGACGACGTCCTATGACGATACCAGCCATTCCAGCCTGAGTTCCTCGGGTGGGCGCAATTATGTCAGCAATGCCTATGGCATGCAGCGCAAGGATTGGGCCGCATGAGCCAGCCGAGCATCTTCGATAGCGAAATCGCGCTGCCCAGCGATGTCCTCGCCGGACGGGAAAAGCGGCTGCTGGGGTTCGATGCGCGCTATACCCGCGTCCACGACCAGCTTCGCCTCTTGCTCAACGTCGGCGCTCTGGGCGACTGGAACCGTCAGAAGCATGGCGGCAAGCTCGCCCTGTGCGATCTCGTTGCCGAGCAATATCCGCTGGTGATCTTTCACGGCGACGTCGGCACCGGCAAGACGGCGACGGCAGAATGTATCGCAAACCGGCTTGTCGCGGAGGCCAGGAGTTCCGACTCCATGCTGTTCAAGTTGTCGAACCGTGTGCGCGGCAGCGGCATGGTCGGCGAGATGGGAAGCCTCATCACCGAAGCCTTCCAGAAGGTCGTTCAGGCAGCGGGCAAGAGCCGCCGCGCCATCCTCATCATCGATGAAGGAGACAGCCTGGGCGCATCGCGTTCGCAGGATCACAGCCATCATGAAGACAAGGTCGCGGTCAACACGCTGATCCAGGGCGTCGATGACCTGCGCCAATATGGCGGGCGCATCGTCGTCATCCTGTGCACCAACCGCCTGTCGGTTCTCGATGCGGCGCTCAGGCGCCGTGCGGCCATCGTCGAAGAGTTCTGCCGGCCATCGGACGCGGAACGCGGTGAACTGTTCCGGATGGATCTGGCGGGCCTTGATGCGAGCACGGCGCAGATTGGCCAATTGGTCCAGGCGACGGCGGCGCGCGAGGGGCGTCCGCCCTGGACCTATTCCGATATCCGCACGCGGCTCTATCCAACGGCGCTTGCCCAGGCCTATCCGGATCGTGCCCTGCGGTTCGAGGACATCCTCTCGGTTGCGACCACGCTTCAGGCTTCGCCCGTCATGGAGGACAAGTGATGGCGCGATCACCACTGTTCGGACGCCGCATCCACATCTCCGGCAGCATCGCAAAGGATATAGCCGTCGCGTCGATGGCCGACGTGGAAGCTGCCCGCACATTCATTGCCGGCCTGGTAAGGGAACTGGTCAGGCGCGGCGCCAATTTCGTCATTCCGGTCGATGCCGAACCTATCCGCGAAGCCGACGGCATGCCGATCTGCTTCGACTGGCTGGTCTGGAAGGCCGTGAAGGACAATCTGGCGCATCGGCCGTCCAATGTGCCGGGGCCGTTCGTGGTCGCCGTCCAGCATCACAAGACCGAGGAGCAGATTCCAGACGATTATGCCGGTATCTGGGACGAACTGCGCTCATCGCAGCTCATCAAGATCGAGAGCGCCGCGCAGTGGAACATGAACAGCAAGCGGATGGAGGCGCAGGCACGCTTCGGCGACGTGCTTGTCGCTCTGGGTGGCGATGAGGGCGTCCTCTATCTGGCAAACCTGTATCACGATGCGGGCAAGCCGATCGTGCCACTCAACCTCCCGCTCTGCGCCGAGACGAAAGGCGCACGGCGGCTCTATAATTATGGCCTAGCGAGCAGCCAGACCCGCCGCCTGTTCCAGATTGCCGACGATGGCGATGCCCATGACTGGATCAACCGGATCGGCTTCCCGAGCCGGCAGGCAATCCCGGACCGCGTATCCGCGCTGATCGACCTGCTCGAGGCTCTGGACCGACCCAAGGCCTTCGCGGTTCGCCTCCTCAATCCCGATCTTGAAGATCATGATGACGTCCAGACCTTCTTCGACCTGGTGGTCAAACCCGTGATCGAGGATGAACTGGGCTACCGTCTGGTCGTGGTCGATGGGCGGCAAACCTATGAGCATGCACGCATCGATCAGGAGATTTTCGCCAAGCTGCATCGCAGCAACATTGTTCTGGCCGATATCACCGGTGCCCGGCCCAACTGCTTTCTCGAACTGGGCTATGCCCTTGGCCGCTGCCTGCCCACGATGGTCATGGTGCGCGAAGGCGCCAGCCTGCCGTTCGACATCACGACTTTTTCCGGGCTCCACTGGAAAACGAGCGGCAGCGCCGAGGATCGCAAGCGCGCCTTTCGCGAGCACTGGAACGCGATACGTAATCGTCCCTCCCTCGTGCCGACGGAGCCACTGATCTCATGAGCGACAAGCGCGAGATATTCGTTTCCGTCGACGTCGAGACGGCAGGCCCGATTCCCGGCGAGTACAGCCTACTGTCCATTGGCGCCTGCTCGGCTTTTGCCCCGGAAGAAGCCTTTTCCTGCCAGATCAAGCCGATCAGTGACAAATTCGACCCCAAGGCTCTTGAAGTGACCGGGCTATCCCTGGCGACGCTGGCGCAGTCCGGCGAGGAGCCTCGTCTCGCTATGGAGAAATTTGCGCGATGGCTGGGCGATCTGGGCGGCGATGACGCGACCATCATATTCGTCGGGTTCAACGCTCCCTTCGACTGGTCGTTCATCAATTACTATTTCCATCGCTTTCTCGGGGAGAACCCGTTCGGCTTCACTGCGCTCGACATCAAGGCGCTCTATATGGGAGCAACCGGTTGTTCCTGGGCGGATACTCGCTCGAGCCGGATTGCGCAAAATGTGGCGCCGGCTCTTACCGGCACACACGATGCCCTGGTCGATGCCCGCTATCAGGCGGAGATATTCCGGCTGATCTGGACAAAGCTTGTGCATCGAGAGGCATGAGATTCCAAACCTGACAATATATTACAAGGAGGGTTCGAGTCATGCTTCTCGGCTGCGGCACCGCGCGACACTGTTGCCTGCTTCAGCAACAAGTACGCCGCACCGCTTTGCCGAACGAAGGGCCGCTTCACCGAAGCTAGCGTCGGTTTCCGGTCCATGCCCATTGCTTAACCCTTCTGCCAAGCTGATGGAATTGCCGGTGCTGAACGGAAGGTTAGAATCTCCAGACTGGCTCCGCCAGTTGGAGCGCCTGCCCAGTCCCTCTTCCCTCCAGACCTATGTTCTTTGGTCGACCTCAATCCATTCGGCCAAACTGTCGCCTTCACCGTTGCAATTGTCGCAGAATGTGCAGTCGTAGACGCCGGTGAGTGACCAGTCCTGCGCAGTGACATCCCACCGGGCGCTGGCATCACGGACGATTTCACTGCTTCCGCAGTTGCGGCAAACAGGACGGACCATTGCCTTGTTCGTAGCGTTCGTCGACATCGTGGTGGTCCTTTCTTTGATCGGTCGATTTTCACGCGACCTGGAGCAGAAGATTTTCATCGGGTTCGGGAGAGGTGCTCGTGACCCGGAAGGGTTGCGTCGGATTGTTCGTCCGGACCACGAGCTGATAGCGGCCGGTTTCCCGACGCCTCTGGACAGCGACGGCATAGGCGTGTTCGAACGAAGCGAGCCTTGCCCGTAGGGGCGAGTTGCGGGACATGAGATGCTCCCTGAATCGAGGGTGGCGAGATTGGTGGGCTGACCAAACTTCCGGCCGACCTCGGCGATGGTCCGGTCGGCTCAATGGTCGGCGGTCAGGATGTCGAGGGCCATGTGCAAGGCAGCTTCACCCGCGTCGTTCAGTATGATGGCGTCGGGATTGGCACGCAGCACGGCTAGGCGCACGTTGGCGCGGGCATAGCGACCGAACGGATACTGATAGATCTGCCCATGCTCGATCGTCACCAGATGGGTCTGCATCAGCTCGATCAGACGCCGATGTTCCAATGCCCGGTTCAGCAGCAGGCCGATTTCCCATTCCAGATCATGATCGATGCGGACGCCGTCGATGACGGGTCGCGGCCGGTTCGCCTTGAGCCAGGCGCTCACCTCGTCTTCCGTCCGGCGACCTTGCCGGGTGATGAAGTCGGCGCCGCCAGTGCCGCTGTTACGGGCGCGAAAGGCAAGTTCGCCGTCGATCCAGACCTCCGCGGCGTAAGCGGTGGAATCGATCGAAAGCGCCTCGCTATATTCGATATTGCGCAGTTCGATGTGCATGGCATTTGCCCTAGGCTATTGTCGGCGCTCCCACGGGCACGAGGGCCGGCACGCGATGCGGCCAGCCCATCGGCTCGGGTTCGCAAAACTGATCTTGCGAGGTGGACGCTCAGGCCGAGATATAGCCGGCGGCGACGGCTTCGCGGGCATATGCGCTGAGCGACTGTTTGGGCTCGAACCAGAGGTCGCGTTCGATCGACATGCCGGTCGCGCCGCGGATATGCTGAAGCTCGGCAAGCGAAACGCAGCCAAGTTCCGGGCTGCCGACGCCAAGATCACATAAGCCGAACAGCAAGTCCGGATCTTCGACATCCACCTCGGTGAGAAGCCATGTCGCGTTGGCGTCGGGCGTGAACAGCTTCACGACCGGCAAGGGGTCGATATCCTCGCCTTGAGCGGCGCGCCGGCCATTGGCGAGAAGGGCTCCGCGGATTTCGGCGGTAATGAGTTCCATGAGTCACCTCGTCGTAAGAGAAAGCGAGGCGCTGATCCGACCGATAACGGCCATCGCGCCTCACCGTCCCCGACCTCCTTCCCTCCATCGACTGGCCTGGATCATCGCGGCGCTGTCGATGGATGGGTCAGAGCGTTCGGCGAGGAAGACCGCGAGACATTGAGCGTCATCGTAATGATCGGCATCGCTGACGCAGGCGCGGGCGAGCCGGCGCCATGTGGCATCTTCGAAGTGGCTGGCTGCAAGACCATAAAGCGCGTCGTCCTCGTAGGACTGTGCCGATTGCAGCGCGGCGGGAGAGATATTGGCCTCAGGATCGAAGGCCAGGATCGTCGCGGCCTCATATTCGGCTGCCGTAAGGGCGATGACGCAGGCAGCGAGGTGCTCGGGCACCGCAAGCGCGGCATGCTGCGGCAGGTGGACAGTGTTTGGCATGGACAGGTCTCCGGTCGGGCGACGGACATCCCGCCGCACGCCCTTCACCACCACCTTCCCTCCACGCGGCGGCACGGCGGAATTCGGCGAACCATTATGGCGCATGCGAGGAAATGATCCGGCTGGCCAGAACCGCAATCTCGTCGCGGTCCGCGGTCAGGGTGCAGTCGCCGGGCAGGACGACGGAATCCTCGGAGCCGATCCGGCCTTTGCTGATGAAGATCCGCCAAACGCCACGTCTGATTTCACCCTGCGTCCTCGGGACGGTGTCCAGGTGGAACAGATCGGCCCATTGGCGCCTGTCGGGATCATCGGAGATATCGGCCCAATCACCCAACATGCCCCAGACCGTATATCCGTCGATCGACGCATGATGTTCGCGGGCCGCTCGGCGCTCGGCCTCCCGCCGCGGGGCTTCACGCCTTGATCGCGCTTTAGCCTGTTTCAAGCGGAGCGATACCAGTCCCTTTTCAAGCTGGTCGACGATCGCTGGGGCCAGAGTCGACTGCCGGCCGGACAGAAGCCACGGCCGATCGCCCGATGGATGTGCCGCGCTGTGGCGCAGCAGGGTCAGGAGCGTGTCCAACTCGGTCCTGGACAAGGTGACCCGCAGGCCCGTGGTCATTGGCTGCGTTTTCATGACGAGACAGCGGCTGCGGCGCGGGCATCCAGATCGGGACGGGTCGAGGCCTCCGACTGGACATCTTCGTCGCATGGCTGGGCCGGCTCCGAGAGCGTCCGGTCGATCGCGCGTCGGGCAAAATCCGGTATGCGTTCCTCGTCATTGTAGACGCTGCCGGATGCCAGATCGAATGCGAGCCGCTTTGCCTGGCTCCAATCATAGGCCTCGATGCGGTAGGTCTCCGAGGCGAAGCGCTCTTGGCCGCTGACGAACTCGATCTCGACGGAGAAGATCGTCGGCTCGGTTGGAGTTGCCGCCAGCGACACTGCCTCGGCGCCCAGCAGGTCGCTTGCCGTAGTGCGGAGGCCGTCGATTTCAGGGTCGAAGTCTTCCCAATGCTCATCTTCCGGGCATTCGTCGACGAGATAGTTCGAGAGCAGGTCGTAGATCTGCTCGAGCACGCGATAGCGCGCGGCTGAGGTGGTCATGGCTATTCCTTTCGGGAGATGATCGTTGCGGGCGCGCATATGAGAAGCCCGGCGCGGTGGCCGGGCTTCTCGCGTCGGTGGATGCTTGCTGCCTTCAGCGGCGCAGCCCGCCGGAGGCGATGTCTTCGATCCAGCCCGATGCCTCGTCGAAGTCTGCGTCATCGTCGCCAACAAGCACTGCGAGCGCGACGGCACCAGTGCGTCCGAGTTGCCCCAAACGCTGGAGGGCTGCATGCAGGATCGGAGCAAGCTGTTCCGGCGACGCCGTGTCGATCTCGTCAATTTTCATCATATTACTCCTCGGTGGAATATGGCCGGGAATGGCCCGCAGTCGCGGGGTGAGAATCCGGCGTGCCCGGCCGGTCACGCTGGAAGCGAGACGACTGGCTTCAGGCCGCTTTGGCGGGGAGCCATTGGTACAAGAGATGAGCGTCCGGACGGTCCTCGGTGCCGATCGCGATCCGCACCAGCGTGCCGTCACAGGCAAACTGCGCCGCACGCGGGAGGGTGAGATAGCTCGATCCCTCAAGGATAATATCTTTCGACCGAACGGCCTTGATGGTCCGCGTGGTTCCGATGGCGCGATGCCAGCCCGGTGCGCTGATGAGCTTCAGCTGGTCGCCCGGCTTCACCCGCTTCTTGAACGCGGCAAGCGATACGATGTTCGCGACCGTGCTGCCTGATCCGCGCCGGTCAGCGAGGGCTGCCCAATAGGGTTGTCCTATGCGGACCTCGCAGAAGAAGGCGCAGTGGTGCGAGTCCTGATAGATGTTCGAGCGCGTGAAGCCGAAGCGCTCGATCTGATCTTTGACCGTGACGATGAAGGCGTTTTGCGCGTCCCGCCCGGTGAGGTCCTCGGGCGCGTCGAGAACCTCCGCGATGATCTTGCGACCGCCGGAGAAGCTTTGCGTGAGAATTGCAAAGCGCGCGTTGGGGAAAGAGACGCGCAGATGCGGTTCAAGCCGGGCGACGATCGCGGCGAGGCTTTCGCTCGGCCGCTGGAGATCACCCTGGTAGAGGAAGTTGCCGCGGTCATCGAACGTGACCTGGCTGTAGAGAGGCGCGGTCGAAGCAGCCGCCGAACTGGGTTCGCTATGCATGGATCATATCCTTCAGATGCACGAAACCCGGCGCGATGGCCGGGTCTCGTGGGTTTCATGATGGGAGGGTGGACCAGCGCGTCAGGCCGGATCGTCGGGCCGATCGAGCAGCAGGACGGCGATCGACGGCTTGGCCGAGATGGCGGACTTACGGCTGTCGTAAGGATGGCGGCCTTTTTCCGCGATCGTCAGCATGTCGAACACGGGCGCGGGAGTCCCGTCGCCGTCCGGCACGGTCATTCCGGCATCGTGATACTGGATATCGACAAAGCGCGGCGGCCCGTCGGTGCGATAAGGACCGAAGTAGAATGTGACGCGCAGCCCCTCGCTGGTTTTAGCACTCAGCGTGAAGCCGCCGTCGGGGATCTCGACCGGCAGGGTCGGCACGCGGTTGAAGCGCGCGAACCCGATGCTGTGCGCATCGTCGCCGGTCATGACGGAAAGCTGACCGGCGCCGGCCGGCGGCAATGGATGGTCCATGGTTGGTCCTTTCGGAATTGGGATGATGGTGCGCGAGATCAGCGAATCTTCTCGAGGAGCTGGCGGGCCTTGCCTTCGAGTTCGAGCCGGCCATCCTGCTGGGTCTTGGTCCGCGCGAGCGCGGTGATGCCGCTCACGAAATCGAAGACGCTTTCGGCCGGCTTGCCTTCCTCGTTGAGCACGGTTTCGATGATCTTCGCGGTCTCGGGTTTCGAGAAGCCGCGCTTGCGCAGAAAGTCGGTGCGATCCTCGTCGGTCCGGGCGATGACGCGCTCGCGCGCGGACCGGATGCCGTCGATGAACGCGCGCGGCGAGGCGTCGGCATAATGCGCGAGCGCCGGTTCGGCCTGCTGGGCGAAGCGCCCGGCGGCGAACTTGGAGTGCCGGATCTTGATTTCCTCGAAATGCTCGACGCCCCACAAAATCCTGTTCGCGCAAACTGCACGGAGATAAAATGTAGCGATCCCAAGCGTTTTCGCTCCGACCTCGCTGTTCCAACAATAAAAGCCGCGGAAGAAGAGATCGGGATCACCGTTCGGCAGCTTTCCGGCCTCGATCGGATGGGTGTCGTCGACGAGGAACAGAAACACGTCCCGATCCGACGCATAGAGCGTGGTCGTCTCCTTGGTGACATCGACATAGGGGTTGTATTGATGGGTCGCCCAGTCGAGCACGCCGGGCACTTTCCAGCGCGTGTCCCCGGTTCCGTTACCGGCGAAGCGCATGACCGCCGACACCAGTTCGTGATCCCAGATACGGCCATAGTCGGGTCCGGTGATCGCGCGCAGTTCGGTGCGTCCATCGTCGGTCTGGAGCAGCTTGACCTGTTCGCCGCGGTGATGGAGCAATCCATGCTGGAGATTGATGCCGGCGAGCGCGGCGGGAAGGTTGCGCAGATAGGACGCAGGCGCCCCGACGAGACTGCACGCCTGGCCGAAGGACCAGTTGGTCGGCGCGATCGGGCGGTCGTTGCCGGGCAGCATGAGGGCGAGCCGTTCGGGCTGGTCGCGGCTGGCCTCGACGCGGATCGAGCGGCTTTCGACGATCTGGGTGTGTGCGCGGTCCGCGCGGCGGTGAACGCTGTCGTAGAGGTCGCCGAGCGAGAGGAAGCGTTCATCGTCGGGCCGGTTGAACCATTCGGACGAGACGCGGCTATTGGATTTGCCGCGCGAGACGTCGACGCGGTAGCTTCCTACTGCCGGGGAAGCGGAAGCCTGGGCAAGCATTGCCATCTGGATAACTCCTGTCTGGTGAGGATTGGGACTCCGCGCCCCGGCGCATTTGCCCGGCACGAACCCACCATTCACCTTCTCCCTTCCCTCCAGACCGGGCCGATCCGAATTGCTGCTGAATCCAGCAGCATCTCAGGCGGGGTGAGAAGCAGGTTCGACTTCACAATGCCGATGAACAGCGATAGCGACAGGCCCACCGGCGCTTCCCTGTTTCGAGAAGGATTAACCAATGACTGAGGCAACCGACAGGCAAGCGACACTGGTTACTTTGACCGCCGATATTGTTGCGGCCCATGTCAGCAAAAACAGCGTGGCGGTTGGCGATGTTGCCTTGCTGATCCAGAACATTCACGGCGCGCTGAGCGGCCTTGGCGCCCCGCAGGCGCCGATCGAAGTCCGTCCCGAACCGGCGGTATCGATCCGGTCGTCGGTGAAGCCCGACTATATCGTGTGCCTGGAAGACGGCAAAAAGCTCAAGATGCTCAAACGCCACCTGATGACGCATTATCAACTGACCCCCGACGATTATCGCGCGAAATGGAATCTCCCTTCCGACTATCCGATGGTTGCGCCGACCTATGCGGAGAAGCGTCGCGCGCTGGCGCACAAGATCGGCCTCGGACGCAAGGCGGCGGCGAAAGCGCCTGAGCAGGCTCCAGCCGCAAATCCTGCAAAAGCCGCCAAGCCCGCGAAGGCGCCCGCCGCTCGCCGTCCGCGCAAGAAAGCCGGCGAGGTGCCCCAGTCCGCGTGAGGCCCAGCCATCGAGCGGCGGTTCGATTCGCACTGATTGCGACGGCCTGCGCCATCTTTCCATCGGTTGCGCACGCCGATCCCTGTACCGCACCGCTTCCGGCGCGCGGCACCGTGTTCAGCGGCGTGGTGCGCTATGTCGGCGACGGCGACAGCCTTTGCATCGGTCCGAAAGGCAAACCGGATCGCTGGATCGAGGTCCGCCTGTCGGATTTCAACGCCCCGGAATTGAATGAGCGCGGTGGGCAACAGGCCAAGGCGCGGCTGCGCCAGTTGGTGATGGGCCGCCAACTGGTCTGCACGGCCGGTCGGCGCAGCTACGATCGCGTTGTGGCCGCCTGCACGCGAGACGGCCGCGCTATGGGCGACGAACTGCGACGCCGCGGCGGGACAGAGGGCGGCCGCTAAGCTGCACCCGCCGGTCGCCCATCACAGCGCCGATATACGTTCCAGCACGGTTTCGGCCTTGTCGGGCGGCAGGAACAGCCGGGTGCGGAAGCTGATGATCTCGGTGAACGCGCCGAGCGATTTCAGCCAATCGAGCCGCTCATAGGGATAGCCCCGGATTTCGAGCCTTGGCTGGCCGTTGACCCGCACCCGGTGGAGCCGCGCACCGGGCAAGGCGTCGATCGGCGCGCCTTCGATCCCGCTGGCAGCCGCGACGATGTCGGCGGGCGAGAGCTTCACCGCGTCGGCGACGTTGAAGCTGGCAGCGGTCTCGGCGAGCATTTCGGCGGAGATGATACGGCCAAGCCGCGATTGGCCGCTCGCCTCGTCGACGATCCGCCAGACGCGGACATCGTCTTCCGGCAGCTTGTTCCAGACCGGCAGCAGCAGGCCGGTGGCGATATGAACGGTGTCGATCTCGACCTGTTCTCGCGCCTGATCGGCTTCCTCGCGCCAGAACCGTTCGAACGCGTGCCTGTCGATCCGCTGCCAGAAGCTGCGCGCGAGGCTTTCGAACCGGATGCGGTCCTGGCCCGTGGGCCGGACGAGCTGGCACATCGCGATCGGCTGGCCGTCCTCGTCCATTGTCGACCAGGAGGGCACGCGCAAGGCGACCCGGCCCGAGCGGCTGTTGCGCAAGAACGCAATGTCGTCGGTCTCGCCCCACAGGCTCATCAGCCGCTCGAAGGCGGTGACGCTGCGCTTGAGATGGAGCTGGAGCTTCTGGAGCCGGGTCTCCGCGCCCGACACCTCATCGCGGTGGATCACGATGTCGGAGAGGAGCTCGACCTTACGCGCGAGGATCGTCTCGACGCCGAGATCGAGCGTGCCGGCCTCGCGCGCGGCATCGATGCGGGCCTGGATCAGCGCGAAGAACTCCTCGAAAATGGCGTTCTGCGTCGCGATCCGCAGCGCCAGCAGGCGATTGAGCCAGCGCTGGATCGGCGGCAGCTTTTCCAGAAGTTCGCCGGACTCGCCCTGGGTCAGCTTGAGTGCGGTCATCGTCTCGAACGCGTCGAGCGTGGTGCTGGCGAGCTTGCCGGCGTGGAGCAGATGATACCATTGATGGAGCGCGTCCCTTGCATAGTCGCTCTCCAGATTGTCGGCCGGATCGAACAGGTTCTGGCTGCCGGCCTGCCGCTGCCCCCGCGTCAACGCCCCCAAGGCATCGAGCCGCCGGGCGATGGTGCTGATGAACCGGCGCTCGCCCTTGCAGTCGGTGGTGACAGGCCGGAAGATCGGCGGGGTCGTCTGGTTGGTGCGGTGCGTGCGCCCGAGCCCCTGGATCGCCGCCGAGGCGCGCCAGCCCGGTTCGAGTAGGAAGTGAACGCGGCGGCGGCCGGCGCTCCTGCAGCCCCGATCGGAGTGATAGGAGCGTCCGGTCCCACCGGCGCCCGAGAAGACCAGCACCTCCTTGTCGCCATTCTGGAAGGCGTTGGTGTCGGCGATCCGGGCCATCGGACTGAGCCGTTCGATCTTCTGCCGTCCCGAGCGGTCGGTGACGATGCGGCGCGAGCGGCCCGTCACCTCGGCCACCCGGTCGGTGCCAAAGTGGCGGATCAGCTCGTCGAGCGCGGTCGCGACCGGCGGCATCGCGCAGAGTTTCTCGATCAGGTCATCGCGGGCGCGGACCGCTTCCTGGCTAAGGACGGGATTGCCGTCCGCGTTGCTGGCGGGGCGCGAGCGGACCTCGCCGCTATTGTCCTTGAAGACCTCCATCTGCCGGATGGGGAATGCGTCGGTCAAATATCGGACAAGGACGTCGCGGGGAGACAAGTCCAAATCCAAATTGGCGCGTTCGTCGGGCGACATCGCCGCGAGCCGCCGTTCGAGGATCGCCTCGGAGGTCGAGACCAACTGCACGACCGCGACATGGCCCTGCGCCAGCTCGGCCTCGATCGCCTTCAGCAGCGTCGGCATCTTCATCGCCACCAGCAACGCGGAGAAGAAGCGCTGGCGCGAGCTTTCGAACCGGGAGAGCGCCGCGCCCTTGGCCTGGGCGTTCAGCGTGTCGCCGCCGACCCGGTCGATGACGTTGGTCGCCTTGAGAACGGCGTCGAGTCCGGCATGCACCACCTGCCAGGCGTCGGCATAAGCGTCGTAGATCGCGATCTGCGCAGGCGTGAGCTTATGCTCGAGCCTCTCATACTCGATGCCGGCATAGGAGAGCGAGCGGGCGGTATAGAGGCCGGTCGCCTTGAGATCGCGCGAGACGACCTCCATCGCGGCGATACCGCCTTTCTCCATCGCGGCGGTGAAATTGGCGCGGGTGGCAAACGCAGTGCCCGCGCCCCAGAGGCCAAGCCGCTGCGCATAGCCCAGATTGGCGGGCGTGGTCGCGCCGGTCGCCGAGACATAGAGGATGCGGGCGCGCGGCAGCGCGTTCTGGAGGCGCAGGCCGGTGGTGCCCTGCTGCGAGGCGACCGCATCGCCAAAGTCGCTGGCGGCGGGCGCGGCATTGGCGAGCGCATGGGATTCGTCGAGGATGATCAGCCCTTCATAGTCGTCGCCCAGCCAGGCGAGGATCTGGTCGAGGCGCGATGGCCCTTTGTCGCGGACCGAGCGCAAGGTGCTGTAGGTCAGGAACAGGATGCCCGCTGACAGGGTGATCGGCTGGCCAAGACCGATCGCGTCGAGCGGCTGGATATCGACGGCCATGCCGCCGAGCGCTTCCCAGTCTCTTCGCGCATCGCCGAGCAGCGGTCCGTTGAGCGATATCCAGACATGGCGGCGATTGCCGCGGCACCACTGGTCCATGAGGCAGGCGGCGGCTTCGCGGCCCTTGCCGACGCCGGTGCCGTCGCCGACGAAGAAGCCCTGCCGATAGATATGGCCGTCGTCTTTCTCGAACAATTGATCCCCGGCCTCATTGGGGAGGTAGCGGCCCGGCAGATCGCGCGCGAACGCGCTGCCCGCCAGCAGCACGGTCTCCAGCTGGGCGCTCGACAGCGCGGCGAAGCTGCCCGGCGGCAAGGCCGGGCTGTAACTCGGCACCGGCGGCAGCACCGAGGCCATCGCCAGCGTCTCGACCAGTTCGTCGGGATGCTCGGCCGCGCCGGGTATAGCGATGCGCGACAGCCGCCAGGGCGCGAAGATGCCCGCCGTCTCGCCGATCGGCAGCGGCGCCTCGCGCACAATATAGTCGACGGGCTTCGCTGCGGAATCGAGGCTCGCGACAACCGGCGGCGCAAGCGGACGCCGCGCGGGCGCCTTTGCGAACATAGAGAAAGCCGGCCTGCGGGTGCAGACCGGCCTGGGCGGAACGACGGGTGCCGGCGTCGCGGGCGGCGTGGCTGGCCCCAGCCGATCGGGCAGCGCGAGGACGTGCGGCAAGGCCTCGACCAGCGTCTCGGCCAGGATGCGACGGGTCTCGCCGGTCCAGCCCTTGTCGAAGATCAGCAGCCGGATGCGCGCGCTGGTGCCGTGCTTGGCATAGACGTCGCCGAGGATGTCGATCTCGACGCGCGGACGTACAACCTCGCGCACCGACGCATAACCTGTTCGGCCCGGACCATCGGCGGTGAAGCTCGACGGCATGATCGCGACGCAGCGACCGGCCTCGCGCAATCGCAGTAGCGCCGAGCGGAGATGACGGGCACCGGCATGGCGATCGCGGCCGCGGCCCTCGCTGCGCGAGAAAGGCGGATTGATGAGCACAACGTCGGGCGCGAAGCTCGCCGGGAGCCAGTCGTCGATCGACGCACCGTCATACCGCGTGACCAGCTGGCCCGCGACATGGGCGAGCAGGTCGGCGCGCTGGGCATCGCGTTCGTTGAGATGCAGAATCGCGCCGGCGCGCGCCGCGAGCATGGTGAGCATGCCGGTGCCCGCGGAGGGTTCAAGCACGACATCCGACGCTGTCACCCGCGCGCAAAGGGCGGTGAGCCAGGCGAGCGCGGCGGGCGTGCTGAACTGCTGGAAATCGACTTGATGTTCGGAACGATAGGTCTGGGTCGGCAGGCCGCGTTCGAGATCGGCGAGCGCGCGCAGAATCGCGGCGGGCTCGGTCAGCGCCAGCGGCGAGACGTCGTGGCCCTGCAGGAACAGCAACTGGCCGGCTTCGAGCGCGTCATAGGCGTCCCGCATCGACCAGGCGCCAGAAGCGTCGTCGGCGCCGAAGGTCTGGCGCATCAGCCGGGTAAGATGCTGACGCGACAGCGTGCCGGCGCGGGCGAGATGATCGGCGATGGCAAGGGCGACGCTGTGGAGGCCCGCCGCCTTGCGCGAGGCATCGGCGGCGCGGGCGTCGAGGCCCGCGGCAAGCTGAATGTTCATGATGATGATCTCCGGGAGAAGCGCACGCGCCTTCGGTCCGCGAAAGCGAACGCAAAGGCGCGACGACGAAAAAGAAATGGGCCGGAACGCGACGCGTCCCGGCCCGCAGAGGATGGAAGGGACCGATCAGGCAGCTTCGGCCAGATCATCCCCCCCGACGTCATTGGCGACATCGCCCCCCGCCTCGACCGCGTCACCGGCCACGTCGTCGGTATCCACGACAACGTCGCGCGCGCCGATGGCAGCAGCCAGTTCCGCACGGGTCGGACCGCTGCTTTCGACGGGTACGGGTTCCTCGACCCGCATCGGCTGCGGCAGCCAGGCGACCACCTTGTCCTTGATCTCGGCTTCGATGATCGTCTGCCCGGCGAACAGCTTCTCGGCCGAGGCCGCGAGGTCGGCCTTTTTCGCCGCGCCGTAGCGGGACTTCAGATCCTCGCCGCCGATCTCGTCGAACAGGTCGAGGATCCAGTTTCGGGTCACGCCATCGAAGAAGTTGCGCGCGGTGGGGCGCCACCAGCGGGCGACATCGATGTCGAGGCTGCGGCCGAGATGGCGCAGGAACGGCGCGCCCGAACCACTATTGGTCACCGGCTCGATCGTGCGCGCGATCGCCCAGGCGAACCAGGCCGCACGAGCCTCATCGGGAAGCGCGCGGAACGCATCGAAACGCGCGACCGCGTCGTCCCCGTCACGCCAGCCATGATCGAGGTCGGCTTCGAGCTTCGCCCATCCTTCCGCCGCAGCGGTCTCGCTGACATAATTGCCGACGCGGCGGTCGGGCAGCGGCGCCTTGAGGCCGGACGCCAGATCATAGGCGCCACCGAACTTGCGATGGGCGCCGTCGACCATGATGAAGGTGCCCAGATCCATCGCGAAGTGCGGATCGTTCGCCACATGCAGCGCGACCAGCTCGGTGCGCATGAGCGCAAGGCGATCGACCAGCTTCTGGCTGAGCGAGGCCTTGCGCGGCGCCTCGGCGGCGTCCGTATCATCCGAGCCGTCGCCGTCATCCCCGTCAGCCTCGGGATCGATATCCTCGTCGTCCTCGTCCGACGCCGCGACGAACAGGGTTTCCTCGACCATGGGCTGGCCGTCCTCGCCGATCACGACATAGGCGAGCGCCCGGGCCTTCTGCTCGGGTTCATAGACCGCCTGCCGGTCCTGGATCGCGCCGAGTTCTTCTTCGAGCGCGTCGATCCGTTCGAGCTGTTCCTCGCTATAGTCGTGTTCGTCCGCGGCGGCTTCCTCGATCTCCTCGATCTCGGCCTTGATCGCCTGCTGACGGGCTTCCTGCTCCTCGGTGAGGGATGGCAGGATGCCGTCGATACGCCGCAGGCCCATAGTTGCCGTATAGGGGACATGGGTGGCCGCGATGGTGCGGACCTCGGCGAATCCTTCGCGCTCACGGATCGCCTCGGCGGCTTCGGCAAGGGCTTCGTCGGCGAGTTGGTCGAGGAGTTCACGGTTGGTCCACAGTTCACTTTCGGCATTGGAGTAGAGGTCGCGGTCGATCGTGCCGCCCGCCGCGAGATAGGTGTCGCGGCCGACCAGCAGTGCCTTGGGATGGCCGCCATTATAGCTGCCGGCGCTGACCTGCCGTTCGATCTCGGCGACGTTGCCCGCGTAATAGGTGCCGGCGAGGCTTTCGAACACGGCCGCCTGGCGGACCGGATCGGAGGTCTTGGCATAGGCCTTGGCGATGTCGAGCGTGATCTCGCCTTTGGCCAGCGCCTCAAACACCGGGGTCGCGAGATTGGCGAGACGCAGGCGTCCTTCGACGAAGCGCACGGTCAGGCTGAACCGCTTGGCGATGTCGGCGACCGTCTTCTTTTCCTTGTCGATGATCGTGCGGAACGCGGTGCAGGCGTCGGCGGGGTTCATCGCGAGCTGGAAGAAGTTCTCGGCAAGGCTCATCGAGATCGCGTCGGCAGCGCTCGGCACAACCATCACCGGGACCTGGAAATCCTTCGGCAGCACGCCCTTCTCGATGTTGGCGAGGGTGCGCGAGAGTCGGCGACCGCCGGCATAGATGTCGTAATGATCCTTGCGGCGCTTGATCGGCACGCCGATCAGGTTCTGCAGGACGATGCCGGTCTCGCCGAGATGGGCCTCGAACTGGGCGTCCGCATCGGCATTCGAATGCTTGCGGACATTGTCTTCGGCCACACGGCAATTGACCGCAGGCACGTAGAGGATGGGATAGGTCATGCGTATTACTCCTGTGCGGTGCGCTGCCCGACCATCAGGCCGCTTTCCGCACCCAAATCCCCTCTCTCTTCCCTCCACTGCGGAGCTGGTCGTTCCAGTCGTTGTGACCGCGAGCCGGCAAAAGCAGATCGATCGTCCGGCCCTGGCGCGCGTGGGCGACAGCGGCTTTCTCGGCGCCGAGGCGGCCGGGCGGGTCATTGTCGGGCAGCAGGATCAGCCGCGTCACGCGATCGGGCACGGCGACCTGCGCGAAGCGTTCACTGCCCAATGTCGCCCAGACCGGCAAGCCCAGCAGGATATGGGCCGAGAAAGCGGTCTCCCAGCCTTCGGCGAGCCCGAGCGTGGCTCCCGGCACCCCGAAATGCACAGTGCCATCACGCGGTCGTCCGAGCAGCCTCTTGGGAGGATCGAGATCGACGGCCGGCATTCCCCCAGGGAGATCCAGAAACAGCCGCTCGAGCGCGATGACTTCATTGGCGCCGGAGCGCACGGCGGCGAGGATCGCGGGTCGGAAGCGCACCGATCGGCCACCGCCCAGCGGCGTTCGCCGATGAAAGCGCAAGGCAAGGCAACTGCCGCCTAGACCGCGCCAATCCAGATAGTGGCTGCCGGGCGAGGCCAGAAGCGGGATGGCGTCGTCCCAGAGTCTGCGAGCGCGCGCGGCAATGGCCGCGTCGCGCGGTCGCCACGGCCGGACAAGCGTTGCATCGGCGGCCGGAATGTCGAGCCGAAGGCGGCGAACCGCGCGCAGGACGTCGATCCTGTCGCAGCCGGCGAAGCAGTGGAACAGGAGGCTGGACGTGCCGACGCGGATCGAGAGGCTTGGGCGACGGTCGGCATGGGCCGGGCACAGACACATACCGCCGCGCCCGGTCCAGGTGCCGCCCAATTGCTTGACGATGCGGGCGGCGGCGAATTCGAGTTCGAGGTTTCTCGTGGCGATGGCGTGAGGCATTGGCGACTTGTCCTTTCGCCAACGCCCCTCATCCTCCTCTCCGAAACGAGAAGGTTCCGTCAGCAGGCCAATCGCCGGGGGACGCCTGTTGCCACCTCTTCGACCGAAAGAGCCGCACTACAAAGGATCACCTCGAAACAAGCCTCCAGTTGCTCGCGAGCCGACGGAGTGAGTTTGACCAGCGCCCTCCGGCCATCGCTCGGATCGCCCGTGCGCACGACGAATCCGCGCCGTTCCATCATGGTGAGCGATCGTCGCGCCGTGCCCAGGGCACTGCTCGCCGCGCCCCAAAAGCAGGTGATCGAAGTCGTCAGGCCTTCGTGCTCGCGCACATAGAGGTCTAGTAGCATTTCGCTCGCCGGATCGCTGATCAGGTCATTGCCGAACGCGCGCCCCGCGCGCTTGTGTGCGGCGAGAATGGCGCGGCACAGATCGACATAGCGCTGGGTCGGATCGACCTGCGGAAGATCGGGCGGGCCGGAACAAGATGGGACGAGATGCATGCGTCCGCCGCCCGGCGGCAAGGCTTGAACGAAGTTCTGCGGTTCGCCGAGGTTCTGATGAGGCCGGACGCGGGCAGCATCATCGCGAGCGGCAGACCTTGCATCCGCGAGGCGCAGGCTCACCTGGTCAGCCCGCCAAAGCAGATGCTCGGCGTCCTGCAGGAATTCCTCTCCGTGCGCGGTCGGCCGCAATGTGTCCCCTTCAGGTTCGAAGAGCGTCAAGCCGACACGGGTTTCGAGGGCCGACACGATGTTTTCGACCATAGTCTCCGAAGTTCCGAGAACATCGGCGGCGCGGCCGAAGCTGCCATGCCGGGACGCGCAGAGCGCGTATCGGAGCTGATTGAGTTCAAAGGGCATGGCGCGCCTCCCATTCGACCCCGATCAATTCGGGCAGTTGTCTCTTCGCCATCAGCGTCCTCCTTCGCGCGCCATCATTTGGGGGCAGCGACGTCATGCGGCGCGCTTCAGCCGTCGCCAGGGAGGAACTGGTCGCAGCGATGTGAGAAGAACGCGAATTGCCTCCCATTATGAGACAGGTGGGAGGGTTTGAACGCGAACAGCTTTTTACAGATTTATGACGTCAGCCCATGAGGACGATGCCGCCCGGCAGTTCGCGCACGCCAAGGTGCAGAAGCTGCTGGATCTGGGCGACGGCATTCTCGATCTGATCGGTGTGGAAGATGCCATTGACCTGACGTCGGCCGACATCGTTGCTGGTGAGGATGATCTTGGCGCTGCGATAGCGATTGATGTCCTCGACCGCTTCGGCGAGCGGCGTATTGCGGAAGACGAGCAATCCTTGCCGCCACCCGGAGATTCGGACCGGATCGACCTGCACGATTCTGGCTTCGCCCGATGGCGATGCGATGAACTGCTCGCCGGGCTTCAGGGCTTGCGAGATATCTCCACTTTCCCGCGTGATCGCGCCGGAGAGGCAGGTCACGCAGGTTTCACGCTCGCTCGTGCGGATATTGAAGCTGCCTCCGCGCGAGGCGAAGCGTTCGCCGCCCGCTTGCGCCAGGAACGGCCGCGCGGTCTCGGGAAGCTGGATAAAGGCCTCGCCTGTGACGAGGCTGATTCCATGACCGTCATTGATCACCGACAGGGCGGACCGTGCGTTCAAGTCGATGCTGGCGCCACCCGCGAGTCTGATGTCGCGGCGCTCCCCCTGTCCCGTGCGATAGTCGGCGGTCAGCTCGGCGAAGGAAGGCCAGAGTCCAAGCGGCGGATTAGCGACGATCACTGCCGCGGCTGAGGCGGCGATCGCGCCCGATCCCGCGAGCATGGTGCGCCGGTTCATGAGGACGGGCTGCCGCCGAGGCCGGATGGGTGTCACATTGGCGGCACGCAGCGCGGCCGGGTGCGGCAAGTTCATCGCGCGCACGGTCTGTCGGAACGAGGCGGCTTCGCGGAAGGCTTCCTCATGGGCTGGCCCCTGCGTGCGCCAATTCTCAAAGTCGCGCGCGTCGGCGGTCGTGGCGGCCCCCGAGGTCAGGCGCACGATCCATTGCAGAGCCTCCTTCATCAGGGGGTCGAGATCGTCATTCAAGGCATCGTCGTGGTTCATGGATGCAGCGCGGTTCCGCTTGGGTGGGGTCTCATTCATCATCTCCCTGCTTTGATGACAACTTCGGCAGGCCGGTTGCGAACGTTTTTTGTCGTCCGAGCCTTTTGGCACAGTGTTCGACGGCGCGCTGGAGTTCCTTCTGGATCGTGCGCAGGGTCACGCCGTAGCGCTCCGCCAGAGCGTGATGGGAGTCATTGCCGACGAAGGTTTCGTAGAAGATGTCCTGCTGGCGCTCTGTCAGTTCTGCAAGGGCAGCCTGCATCCTCTCGATCTCGCGCCGGTCGGCAGCAAGCGTCTCGGGGTCCGGCGCGTCGTCGACGATATCGAGCAGTTCCCCAATCTCGGTGAAGTCGAGCAGACGTTCGCGCGATTTCAGGAGATTGCGGGCCGTGTTGGCGACGGCCTGGGTAAGATAGGATTCGGGATCGCGGATGGGGCTGAGGTCGCGCGGGCGCTGAAGACGCAGCCAGGTATCATGCAGCGCGTCTTCGATGAGATCGGGTGCGAACCGGCGGGAGAGTTTCGCTTTCAATTCGGCGTAGTGGCTTTGAAGAGCGCGGATCAGGTGATGGCGCGTCGTGTCGGGCGCCGCCTCGTCGTCGATCCTGTCTCCGTCTCCGAAACGGGAATCGGGTGTCATGATTCACGCCGCCCGGAGCTGTCACGAAGGCGGTAGAGGTGCGAGGTTGCCCCATGCCAGCGCAGTATGCTCTTTTCGGGCATATGTGCGGTCCGGATCATCGCACGGCCACATAAAACCAGATCGGCTGGGGCAGATCTTCGGGGGGTGCTACGGGCAAGCGCATGCCCTCCAGTACGGCCTGAATGTCGGTATCGAGCCGGGATTGGCCCGTTGAAACGACGACGTTTGTGTCGCGCAACACCCCAAGCTCGCTGACGTGAACAGACAATCGAGCGCGAAACGGTTTGCCGCTGGTGCGCGGATCGCTTTGAAGGCGTTGCTTGATCGCAAATTGCAGACTGAGCCCGAAGTGCCCGAACTCGGAGCGCGAAGGCTGCGCCGGTATGATCGGCGGTCCGGTCACCCGCAGCACGTCGAGGACCAGGCGCGGCGTGTTCGCTGCCGCTTCCCAGGCGTCCACACCCGGCGCCGGGGGCTGGTCGGGGGGGAAAACAAGCACCGCGTTGAGGCTGGTGAAACGAAATGTCAGCCCGGTTCCCTGAAGCATCGTGGCGATTGCATCGCGCGGCGTGAAGGTGCCGGACAGGACGGTTGAGCGTTTCTTGTCCACGACGCCGTTCTCGTAGAGAATGTCGATCCGGCTCGACTTTCCAAGAGCGGTGAGTGCGGGGGCGAGTGGCTGAGCGGGAATGTCGTAGTGCTGCGTGGCTGCCTGCCCGTGTGCCGCCTGCCCGTAGAGCGCGGCCGGCAAGACGGCAACTGCGGCGAGCAGCATGGCGAGCATCGCGCGCAGGACTAGCCATGCCGGCCATCGCGCCGATCGGGCGAGGCGCGCTGTATCGTCAGCCATGGCGCGACCTCTGGTTGACGGGGAATGTCGCATCCAGGCCAATGGGCGTCAGGCTGGGGGAGCGCATCGCTATCCAATCTTGAACTCGATCGGCACGGTGATGTCGATCCGTTCGGGAAGCGCGGCCGGAATCGGGGGGAGCGGTTCCGCTCGCCGGACGGCGGCGGCAGCTTCCCGGTCGAGCGGGCCGTGCCCTGAACTGCTGTCGATCCAGAGATTGAGGACACGGCCTTCGCGATCAAGCAGGAAACGCACCAGGGTCGTGCCCTGGAGCCGGTCGCGGCGGGCGTCTTCGGGATATCGCCGGTAACGGGCGATATGGGCGAGGAGGAGGTCGCGGTAGCGGATGGCGGAGGCGCCAGACATATCGGCCGCAAACTGACCGGAGGTTGCGGCGCTCACGCTACCGGCCGCCGCCGATGCGCCGCCCGTCTCGAGAGGTTCGGGGTCTACGTCCGAGGATGTGGATGACGGCAGGCGCGGCGGTTTGGCTTCTGCATCGTCGCTCGGGTCGAGCGAGGGCCGGGGCGAGAGTCGAACGGCGTCGTTCGTCTCGCCCTGCTCCAGTGGAATGAGTTCCACCACGAGGACGCCTTCGGACTGGGCCCGAGCGCCGGGCCGCCCCCCATCTCCCACCGGCGGCGAAAGAAAGAACAGCATGCCCAGCGCTGCGTGCACGAGCAGCGACAGGAAAATAGCGGTGATTCGTGTCCAACATTCTTCGGTCATCGAGGCAGCCTGCGCGGGGAATGGGTCTTGGCCGCGTCGCACAAGGCTGCGCCGGAGACGGCCGGTATCTCCACATGATGACAATTCTGCATCCGCGGTTCGCGGCAAGCGGTCCTGGCGGTCTCGCCCGCGCGCCGGAACGCACCCGGCGATAAAAAACTCTCCTCCCGAATTTTGGCGTTCGCTTTCGCGTCGCGGTGATTGTCACCCCAGTGGAGGCAAGCCGAATGAATATGCCGTCGCAGTCGATCATGCTGGAACGCGCGGGCGTCGAACGCCAGGCGCCGCGGCTTGTTTGCGTCGAACCGTCCAGGCCTTTCGCCGAGGTGGCGGAGCGGCCATCGGCGCTGCGCACGCGCTTCAAGGCCGGTCCCCTCGAACTCGATTACAGGTTCTTCCCCAAACAGCGGGCGCTCACGATCACGCCCACGGAGGCGGACGTGCATATCGTCGTTCCGCTGTCCGGCAAGGCGGTGGCGGTCGACCACGAGAAAAGTGTTACGCTGAACGCCGGCCAGGGTCTGCTGCTCGCTGCCGCGAGCCGGGCGTCTTGCGTCTGGGCGCCCGGTTCCGCCGGCCTGCTGCTGCATGTTCGGCGTGCCGTGATCCAGGCGGAGGCGTCCCATATCCTGGGCAATCCGAGGCGCCTCGCGATGATCAATCTGGCGTTTCGCTGGCCGTGTGACGCGCTCACGGCATACGGGGTCGGCCAGAGTGTCGGCAAGACCGGCGGCCTGCCGGAGGGACGGCTGGCAAAAGGCGTGCTGGCGAGCCTGATCGGCGCGCTGCTTTCCGGGCCGCAGGGTGAGGATCCGTTCCCGGTGGCGCGCTCCGTCCAGCGGGCCGTCGAGCAGATCCGGGCCAACCCGAACCATAGCTGGTCGCTCCACGACCTCGCCGCGGCGGCCGGAGTCACGGCCGCGACGCTCCAGCGCAATTTCCGGACCTGCCTGGGCGTGACCGTCACGCAGCTCGTGCAAACGATCCGCCTCGAATGGGTGCGCTCGCGTCTCGAAAGCGTGACCGAAAGTCGTGCGATCGGCGAGCTGTCCCTGGCCTCTGGCTTCGGAGCATCGGGGATGCTGAACCGGGCCTATCAGCGTCATTTCGGAGAAACGCCGAGCCAGACACGCTCCCGCGCCTTTCGCTCGCGGCGGGACTGACATAGCCTCCCGCTCGGGAGGCAATAAGTAATAGATCGCGTCCCGACACATAATCGGGGCGCTATTTTGCGTATCATCAAATATTATGTGACAATAGTTTCGCATGATTCTCGATAGATGCACGATCAATTTACCTTACATCAACTTGATATGAGAATCTAGCCGTAACACAACTTACACAATAATTGGACGAATGTGGACGAAGCACATCATGTCCAGATTTATCCTTGAGAATCGTCAAGACGACCTCCTAAGAGACCTGCGTCAACTGGATGCTGCATAGCGGTAATAAGCGTGTGGCACCGTGATTCGAGATGTGAGCGAAACGTGTGCCGTCCGGCTTGGGCCGTGGCGGTGTTCGTGGCGGGGGGTAACGATTTTGAGACCAGGAAATCACTCGCGGGCCTCGGTCAGCATGGCCGTGCTTGCCCTTATGCTTGGTATGGCGAGCAAGCCCGCGATCGCGCAGGACGCGGGCGAGGCTGTCGCGGCAGAAGCCGCGCAGCAATTGGACATCAATGAGTATTTCGTCGAGGGGAACACGGTCCTCACCGACGCCGAGATTGAGCGCGCCGTCTATCCCTTTCTGGGGCCGGACCGGTCGCTGGACGACGTGGAGAATGCCCGGGCCGCCTTGCAGAAGGTCTATGAGGAAAAAGGCCTCAAGACCGTGTTCGTGGAAGTGCCGCAGCAGAATGTCGTGGCGGGCCGCGTCCGGCTGGCCGTGGCGGAAGCGAGGGTCGGCACCGTCACCGTCGCGGGCGCGAAGCACACGTCCGATGACAGGGTGACGTCGGCACTTCCTTCGATCGCGCCGGGCGCCGTCCCCAACCTCGATATGTTCAGCAACGAGTTGATCGCGCTCAACACGCGTTCGGCCGACCGGCAGGTATCCCCTGAGCTGAAGGCCGGCGCGGAACCGGGAACGGTCGATGTGGTCCTCGCCGTCGAGGACAAGCTACCAATCCACGGTTCGCTCGAGATCAACAACAACTACAGCCGCGACACGACCAAGACGCGGGTGCAGGCCAGCCTACGGCATGAAGATCTGTGGGGCATGGGGCATTCGGCAGCATTGTTCTACGCGGTGGCTCCCGAACGGCGCAAGGACAGCGAAGTCTGGGTTCTCGCTTATGGCGTTCCCTTGTCCGACGATGTGCGGATCGATCTGCAAGGGCTGATCTCGAACAGTGACGTCGCGACAGTGGGCTCGACCAATGTGCTGGGCGACGGGAAGTCCGTGACCGCGACGCTGTCCAAGACGCTCGGCGGTTCGGCAAATCTCTATCATCGGGTTACGGCGTCGATCGCCTACAAGGATTTCGACGAGGTGCTTCGCTTCGACGAGTCGAGCGACCGCGCGCCCATAACCTATTTCCCGGTCAGTCTCGGCTATGCGGGATCGCTGCGGCTGGACCGGGGCGAACTTGGTTTCAACACCGCGCTTACTTTCGCCTTTCGCGGGCTGGGAAGCGATTCGCGGGAGTTCGACTACAAGCGTTTCCGCGCCACGGGCGGCTTCGCCTATCTGCGCGCCGGCGCCAATTATCGGCACGATCTGCCGAAGGGCGCGGAGCTGTTCGTCAATGTAGACGGCCAGATTGCGTCGGAGCCGCTGGTTTCGAACGAGCAGTTCGCGGCCGGCGGCGTCGGTTCGGTGCGCGGCTATCTGCAAAGCGAGGCCATCGGGGACAATGGCCTCGCCAGCTCGATCGAACTGCGCTCGCCCTCTTTCGCTTCGGTTCTGGGCGGCGTGGCCGACGACCTGCGCGTCATCGGCTTTGCGGATGCGGCGAGCATATGGGTGAAGAGCCCAACGGCCGAACAGCAGAGCCGGTTCGGCCTGGTCAGCGTTGGCGCGGGTTTGCGGCTCAAACTGTTCAATCACCTCAACGGCGATCTCGATGTCGCCTGGCCGTTGCGGGACGTGGGCTCGACCCGGGCCGGCGACACCCGCGTTCATTTCCGGATTTCCGCCGATTTCTAATCAACCCGGTTGCTCTGCCCGAATTCAGATGGGGGAAAATTAAATGTCTTTGTTCAAGTCTTTCAAGAAAGGTGCGGCCCTGGGCGGTATTGCCCTCGCCGCGACTGTCGCCTTTGCAACGCCCGCTCATGCGTGGTGGGAAGCCGATTACAGCTATCGCACGAAGATCAACCTCAATGTGGATGCCGCGGGCATCACGGGCGAGGTCGCGCGTGCGCCGGTGCTGGTACGCCTGCACTCGGGCAACTTCAGCTTCAAGGACGTCAAGGCCGACGGCTCGGACCTGCGCTTTGTAGCGGGCGATGACCGGACCCCGCTCAAGTTCCACATCGAGAAGTGGTCGCCCAAGGAAGAGCAGGCGCTGGTGTGGGTCGATGTCCAGGGCCTGCAGCCAGGTCAGGCGAGCGCGATCTATGCCTATTACGGCAATGAGAAGGCTGCCGCCGCGCAGGACGCTGCGGGCACCTATGGAGCGGATTACCGCCTCGTCTATCACTTCAACGACGAAGGCGCCGCCAGGGACGCCACGTCGAACGGCAACAATGCTAGCGGAGCCTCGGGTCGGAACGCCGCGGGGTTGATCGGATCGAGCCTGGTGCTCGACGGCGCCACGCCGGTCGGTCTGCCCGCCGGTGCGTTCACCAGCGGTCCGCTCAGCATCAGCTTCTGGGTCAAGCCCAAGGGCGACGGCACCATCTTCACGCTGCCGGGCAGCGTGAGCCTGGTCGCGCAAGGCAGCCAGCTGTTCATCGACGCCAATGGCACGCGCAGCAATGGCGCGGCGCTTGCCGTCGACAGCTGGGCGAACGTCGCGCTGGTCAATGACGGCGCCAAGTCCGTGCTCTACATCAATGGCCAGAATGCGGGCGAAGTGACCGGCGCGCTTGGCGCCGCCACGGGCGCTGCCGTTCTCGGCCAGGGCTTTGCCGGTGAACTGGACGAACTGCGCGTCGCGGGCGCTGCTCTCCCCCAGAGCGCGTTCCAGCTGGCGGCGGGTAGCGAAGGCCAGACCTCGCGTCTGGTGGTGGCCGACACCGCCCAGCAGGTCGAGACCGGCGGCGGTCATGGCTATATGGGCATATTGTTCGCGGCCCTGACGTTCGACGCCTGGGTGGTGATCCTGATCTGTGCGTTCATGCTGCTGATCGCGGTTCTGATCATGATCACCAAGGGCCTGCTGATCGGCCGGGTCCGCGCAGCGAACGAGGCGTTCCTCGAAGCCTATGCGGGGCTCTCGCGCCGGGCGGGCGATCATGACGGGTTGCCGGTGTTCGATCCCGGCTCGGCTGCCGCGGACTCGACGCTGGGCCGGCTCTACAATATCGGCCGGCGCGAGCTGACCGAGCGTCTCAAGGAAGGCAAGGCCACCGGCTCGCGCTTTGCGATCCGCAGCCAGTCGATCGCAGCGATCCGCTCGGCGCTGGACGCAGGGCGCGTGCGGGAAGGCCAGAAGCTCAACGCCCGCCTCGTGCTGCTGACCATCGCCATCTCAGGCGGACCGTTCATCGGCCTGCTCGGCACGGTGCTGGGCGTGATGATCACGTTCGCCAGCGTTGCCGCTGCCGGCGAGGTCAACATCAACGCCATCGCGCCGGGCATCGCGGCGGCTCTCCTTGCCACGGTTGCGGGCCTTGCGGTCGCGATCCCGGCGCTGTTCGGCTACAACTATCTGCTCAGCCGCATCGAGGAGATCACGGCCGACCACGACATCTTCGTGGACGAGCTTGAAAAGCGCATTGCCGAGACCTGGCAGGACGCACCCGTAGCGGCCCAGGCCGCCTGAACCCCCAATAAGGAGATCAGGCCATGGGTATGCAGGTCGGGGGCGGCAAGAAGCCCTATAACGAGATCAACATCACCCCGTTCGTCGATGTGGTGCTGGTGCTGCTCATCATCTTCATCCTGATGACCACCGCGGCGGTCCAGGGGATCAAGGTGGACTTGCCGTCCGCCTCCTCGGCCAAGACGCTCGAGGCACAGAAAAGCCGGGTCATCGCCGTATCCAACGACGGCACCGTCTCGATCGACGCCATCCCGGTGTCGATGAGCGAATTGGAAGCGCAGCTGCGTTCTTCGATCGCCACCACGCCCGACCTCGCGGTCATCCTGCGCGGCGACCGCGCCGTCCAGTACGACAAGGTCATGCAGGTCCTCGACCTCTGCTCCAAGGTCGGCGTCCCCAGCCTCGGCATGGCGTCAACGCGCCCGCCAAGTGCGAACTGAGCGGGAGGAACAGATGCGTCATGCTCTCGCTTCGCCGCCTCATCGATCGGATTGCCGATCGCAGGCCTCGGCTTCGGCCCTCGCGGCACAGCTTCCGCAAGCCCTGGTGGCGCCGAACATCGCGCGTCTGGCTGCTGATGGTGATGCTCGCCCTTATGATCGCTGCTATCGTGGTTCTGCTGCGCAGCGCACCCGCGGGCGCTTGGATGCCATCCGGTTCGCCGGGCACCGAGCTACCCGACTCCCAATGATGCGCGGCCGCGCAACCGGCGGTGCATGATGGCCGCCGCGTCCTTCATGGTCCCGCCATCGCGGCGTCGCAAGTCTCCGATCACGTTCGGTCGTGTTCTCGCGGTGGTCGGCGTCGGCCTGGTGATAGCGGTCGCATATAATATGCTGACTTGGCAGGCGGTGTCGGATCGCCCGAACGAGATGAAGACGACTGCGGTGATCCTGCCGCCGCCTCCACCGCCCCCGCCTCCGCCACCGAAAGAGCAGGTCGAGCAGCCGCCCGAGCCGACGATCGCGCCGCCGATCGAGCAGCCGCTCGACACACCGCCGCCGCCGGATGCGAACAATGATCCCGTGCCCGGCGACAACGCGCTGACCGCGCGTGAGGGGGCGGGGCCGAGCAACTACGGCCTCGGGCGCGGTGATGGTAGTGGCACGCAGATCGGCGGAAGGCCGGGCGGCACGGCGGGCGGGTTCGGAGGCTTCAACCGCGCGGCTTATGCGTCCTACCTCCAAGGCGAAATCAAGCGCGCGATCGAGGCGGACCGTGAGCTCAAGTCAACGACCCTGAGGGCAAGCGTGCGCTTGTGGATCGACACCGCGGGCAGGATCGTCCGGGTAGAGATCGCGAACAGCGACAAGGTCGCGGCGATCCGTGAGGCGCTCGTGGGGCGCAGCGTCCGCCCGCCTGATTCCTCACTTGCCATGCCGGTTTCGCTTTCGCTCGACATTCGGAGGGGCGGATGACGCGCTCGTCCAGCGTTCGGGGCGCCCCAGCCCATCAGCCATCCCTATCAACCGTCGGCGTGGTCCCGCCGAATGAAGGAATTGTGTCCATGTCTTCTAAACTTACCATCGGCCGGATCCGGCCTCTTGCCCGCACATTCATGGGGGCTCTACTCGGCGCGTCGGCGCTCATTTCCTCGAGCGCGTTCGCGCAGGAAGCCGCGTCGCCTTCACAGAACGCCACGGTCAACCTCATCCGCGCCTTGGTGCAAAAAGGTGTGCTCAGCCAAGGCGAGGCCGATGATATGATCACGCAAGCGGAAGCGGAAGCCGCACAGGCGCGCGCCACCGCGCAGGTAGCGCAGAGCGCGGTGGCGGCCAGTTCCCCTGCATCGGCGCAGCAAGGAACGAGCGTACGTTATGTGCCGCAATTCGTGCGCGACGAAATCAAGGACGAAGTCCGGGCCGAAGTGCTGGCCGACGCGAAAGCCCAAGGGCTCGTCGCGCCGGACGCGATGCCGGACTGGGTGCGGCGCATCAAGATTTCGGGCGACCTGCGCGTGCGCTCGGAAAGCCGCTTCTTCGACGATCAGAATTATGACGGGTTCATCAACGGTCAGCTCATCAACGCTGGCGATCCGTATGACTTCAACGACCCCATCAGTGTCCCGCCGCCGATCCTCAATTCGACGAAGGACAGGCAGAACCGCCTTCGCGTGCGGGCGCGTCTCGGCATCACGGCCGAGGTCGATCCGCGCGTAACGGGCTATCTGCGGATCGCCACGGGCGACGACAATTCACCCGTCTCAACAAACAGCACACTCGGCGGCTTCTTCTCCAAGAAGGACCTCTGGCTCGACCGGGCCTATGTCGATCTGCGTCCGATTGAGGGCTCGCACATCCTGCTCGGCCGCATGAAGAATCCGTTCACCGAAGGTGACCAGGCGTGGGAAGAGGACAATAATCTCATCTGGGACGCCGATATCAATCTCGACGGCGTCGCTTTGCGCTATCGCGCCAACAAGCTCGCGAGCGGGCTGTCGTTGGGCGCCACCGTGGGCGCGTTCCCCATCTCCTATATCGACAATGACGAGCCGCTGCCTGCCTTCTCGAACGGCAAGGTCGATTCGCGCGAGGATGTGTGGCTCTATGCAGCGCAGGCGACCGCCTCCTATGATTTCACGCCCGCGGTGAATCTCGGGCTGTCGGCCACCTATTATCGTTATGAGAATCTCGAAGGGCAGCTTTCAGCCTGTTACGCGAACGCGCCCTTCTGCCTGACCGACTATCGTCGGCCGGAGTTCTCGCAGCGCGGCAACACGCTCATGTATCTTCGTAACATCGTGCCCAACCCCGGCGACCCGACGGATATCTCCAACCCGCAATATTTCGGGATCGCGTCCAAGTTTGAGGTGCTGGACATCTCCGCGCGGCTGGGCTGGCGCATCAACGACCGGCTGGTCATGGGCCTGAGCGGCACTTACGCGAAGAACCTTGCCTATGACGAGGCCGAGATCTTCGCGCGCGCGGGCGGCCAGGACAATGTCGCGAGCAACAACGACCTGTGTTCGGTCGCGCTGGAGAACGGCTTCTGCCCGGCTGGCAAGAGCGTATTCCAGAGCGGCGATACGGCGTGGATGGTGCGCGCGACGATCGGCACGCCCGAGATCAAGCGCTGGGGCGACTGGAACTTCAGCGCCTCCTATCGCCATGTCGAGGCGGACGCGCTGGTGGATGCGTTCACCGACAGCGATTTCCGGCTTGGCGGCACGAACAGCAAGGGATGGATCGTAGGCGGTTCGTTCGGCCTGTTCAACAACACCGCGCTTTCTGCGCGGTGGATGAATGCGCAGGAGATCAAGGGCCTACCCTTTGCCACCGACCTGTTGCAGGTCGATCTGAACGTCAAGTTCTGACGCGCAGGCGATGTCGACGTCGACGCTCCTTTTCGTTTCCACCTGGCTGCGCGAGATCGCATGCGCAGACAGGCAATGCCGCCCGGTTCCGTCCGCTTCCCTCGGCGGGCAGGACCGGGCAACAGCTGGCGTGAGCGTGTCGACGGCGCATCGGATTTTCCCGCGTGGGGGCGCCGGGAAGGCGCCGTTCCGCTTCCCCTTTGCGGAACGGCCGGCCGGTGCGGGCGCGCATATCGTCCACGTGCGCGCCCGCACTGCCTTCCCATTGCCGCTGCGCGCCTTTCGCGTTGCTGCCGCAATGCTGGCGGTGACGGCCGCGGGCGGCATCTGGTCTGTCGCACGGGCCCAGACCGACGATCCCGGCAAGCCGGAGGCCACGCAGGATGAACTGCTGGTGATCGGACGATCGCCGGCCGTCTCCTGCGCGCAGACGCAGGCCGATGGCGGACAGGCGATCGATTATGCGTGTCTGACCAGGGGGCTGGCGAGTGCCCCCCTCTCCGGTCCTTCGGCTGGGAAAGCCGCGGTGGATACGGCCGCGGCGCAAGCCCGCGCGCCCAGCCGCTCGGGCACATTCAGTTTCACCGCGACCCAGCAGCGCATGGGTTCGAATTTCGGCGTTTCGGCGACGCCCAACCGGCCTCCCCGGCCGGTCTATGGGCCGCCGATGACGCCCAAGCCGAGATAGCATTGGTATTCACGACGGTCTGGAGCAGCGTGAGTAACGCTGCACGACCGGATCATTCAAAGGAGCCGTTCGATGGTCAAAGTCATTAATAAGCGCGCGCTACTGTGCGCCAGTGCGAGCACTGCGGTATTCGCGGCGACCTTGTTGCAGGCAAATCCGGCCAGCGCCCAAACGGCGCGTGGCACAGGCGTCAGCGTCTCGAGTGAGGCAGCGCCCAGCACGTCGTCCTCAACCGGCACCGGCGCGACGGCGCAAGCGACGGCGGAACGGAACCGGGCACTGATGCAGCGTTCGGCTAACGCCACGATCCGGGCGCAGCGCATCCAGCAGGATGCCCGTGCGGCCGCAGCCGCCGCGCTGGCGATTCCCAACGGCCTGAAGCCGGGCGGCCTCGTGGTCGATCCCGGCGTCGCGGCGGGCATCGTGAAATGGGAAGGCGCGGATGCGCCGGTGGAGCGCGCAGGCGGGCTCGGCACGGAAGTTTATATCAAGCAGAACGAAGCCAAGGCGATCCTGAACTGGGAAAGCTTCAACGTCGGCGCCAAGACGACGGTGAATTTCGACCAGTCCGCCGGCAACACCGTGCAGGACCCCGCCGGCGCGAAGGAATGGATCGCGCTCAACCGGGTGAACAATCCCGAGGCACGGCCTTCGGAAATCCATGGGCAGATCAAGGCGGACGGCCAAGTCTACATCATCGATCGCAACGGCATCATGTTCGGCGCAACCGGCCAGGTGAATACGCGCGGGCTGGTGGCATCGTCTTTGGCGTTGCGCGACGAACAGTTCATGGCCGGCATCAACCAGGGTTACAGCCCGATCAACGGGGGAATATACAACAATGCCATCGTCGCCCCGCAATTCGGTGAATCCACCACGATTGCCGGGGACCAGAATTTCGTGCCGGCCTACATCCCGAAGGACGTGGTCATCGAAGCGGGCGCGCAGATCGACATAACCGATGGCGGGAAGGCCATTATCCTTGCTCCGCACGTGACCAACCGTGGCACGATCACCGCGCAGAACGGGCAGGTCATTCTCGCTGCGGGTGAGCAGGTGTGGCTCCGCACTTTTCGGGGCAGCGCGGAAGATTCACCTGAAACCGATCTCGCCCGCCTGCACGGTTTCGAGGTTGGCGTCAGTGCCGCAGCACGCCGCTATAACGATACGGATTATATGCTGGAACGCGCCGGGGAACTCGATTTCCGGGTGGTGAACGAGGGCATTGTCGGCGTCACGCAGGGCAATATCACGCTTCAGTCGCGCACGGTGGAGCAGCTTGGCGTTCTGACCACGACCACGGCGCTTAACAACAATTCCGGCACCATCCTGCTGCGCGCCTGGTATAATGGCACATGGCAGGGCGGCGCTGGCGAATCGGCAGGTCTTGAACATCCTCATGCCGGGACGGTGACGTTCGGACCGAACAGCCTGACCGCGCTGCTGCCGGATGCCGACACCAGTGAAATCGAGCTTTCCGCGCTGGAAACCCGCTATACGCAGGGTCAGATCGAAGTGCGCGGCGCGCTGCTCGATTTCCAGGCAGGGTCGGTGACGATGGCGCCGGGGCAGAAGATCAGCCTCGTCGCCAGTTCCAAGCCGCCGGCCTACGGCTCCTGGGACGAGGAGCCGAACAGCATGACGCCTACGGGCGACGGCGCCCGCATCTATGTCGATCAGGATGCGATCCTGAGCGTGGCGGGCATGACGGGCGTGCTTGCGCCGATGTCGCGCAACGAGGTGCGCGTCGAGCTGTTCATCAACGAATTGCGCGACAGCGTGCTCCAGAAGGATGGCCCGCTCTATCGCAAGCGCGACATCTATGTGGATCGCCGGGCATCCGGCGTATTCGATCCGGACAGCGCGATGGCGGGCGTCACCTGGCTCGGCACGGATCGGCCCGGCGAGTGGGTCGGCACGCCTTATGCGGACGTCTCCGGCTGGCTGGGGAACGGACAGACGACGATACAGGAGATCACCGCGTCGGGCGGCGAGATCGCCATCCTCTCGACTGGCGACTTCATTTCCCGGCCGGGTTCGATCATCGATATCTCGGGCGGTTCGTTCCAGTATGAATCGGGCACCATCCGCACCAGCCGCCTGATCGGGCTGGATGGCCGCCTCTACGACATCAGCGAAGCCTCGCCCGAACTCCTCTATCAAGGGCTGGCGGGCACGTTCACCCGCACTTCCGAGCGCTGGGGCGTGAGCGAGACGTGGACGATGCCGCTGATCGGATCGGGCTTCCGCTTCGAGAATGGCTACACCGAAGGGCGCAGCGCCGGTTCGGTGCAGATCCTCGCCGCCAGCAACATCGTCATGGAAGGTTCCATCTTCGGCGACGTGATCCTTGGCGACCGGCAATCGCAAGGACCGTCGCCCATCGGGGAAGGCGATTTCAACGCCGGCTCGCTGACCATCGGCAGTGGCAGCGCGGAAGGGCGCAGCTTCTCGCCGGACCATCTCATCATCACGGCTTCGCCTACCCTGCTGGCTGCGGATTTTGCAGCCGATGCGCCGGTTCCCGACAATTTCGCGGTGCTGTCAGAGGAAGGTGGACGCCAGGCGGTCACTTGGCTGAGCGACTCCCTGCTCTCGGATTCCGGGCTTGGCTCGGTCGCGATCAGTATGCAGGATGGAGATTTCACGCTGGCGGCCGATGCAAATATCACCATGCGGCCGGGCGCCAGCTTCTCGGTTATTAGGAACGAGAATTCCCCAACCAATGTCGAACTTGCAGGCGCGATCGACATTTCGGGCGGCACGATCCGCATTTCGGGCCTTGATGTGCATCTGGCGGATACGGTGCGGCTTGACGTGTCGGGCGACTGGATCAACGAGCGCGTCTCGGGCGTCCCTACCGGCGGCTATGCCATCGACGGCGGCTCGCTGACGCTGGAAGGCTGGACTGGCCTGTCCGCAGATGTGGGCGCCAGCATCGATGCATCGGGCGGTGGCTATCTGGGCGTTTATGATCTGGTGCCGACTGGCGGCGATGCCGGTTCCATCCAGCTTCTCGGCGCGACAGGCGAACTGCTGCGGAACATCGACATGCGCGCGCTTGCGATGGGTAATGGCGGCGCAATCACGATCGCCACCAGCACGCCCCTGCAAATCGGCGGGACGCTGGCGGAAGGCGATCTCGATACGATGCTTCTCTCCGCCAGCTATTTCGACGATCTGGCAGCGCTCGGTTTCAGCACGATCGGCTTCCAGGGCGGTTTCCAGCAATCTCGGGCCGGCTCGCTCACCGTGGCGGACGATGTCGTCATCAGCCCGCGCGCGCAGGGCCTGTTGGCGGTGGACGGTTTTCTGACCGCCCCCACCGGAAGCTCCATCCTCGATTTCACCACGCAGGGCGAATTGCCGCTGGCGATGCAACTCGAACGGTCGCCGATGTCCGTCGCTCTTACCGGCAGCGAGGTCACGATCGGCCGCGGCGCGGTGATCGATGCAGGCTTGCGCGGGGTGATTGCACTCAATGGCGGCAACGTCACCGTAAACGGCACGCTGACCGTGGCAGGCAGTTCGGCGGCCGATAATGGCTTGATCACCATCCGCCATGGCGGCGGTACGCTTCCGGCGGGCAACATCCTTATCAACGACGGTGCCCGCCTGATCGCGCGCGGGGCGGCAGCGACCTATGTGGACAAGAACGGGCTGACCGCGGGCAGAATGCTCGATGGCGGGCATATTCTGCTCGACGGCGGCATCGCACAACTCGTCGCGCCGGACGCGGTTTTGGATGTGTCCGGCACGCAAGGGTTGCTTTCGCCGCGCGCACGCGATGGATCGGTCCCTGAGCCGGTGCTCGTCGCCAGCAATGGCGGATCGATCACGGTCGGCGGTGCCGCCAGCAACTTCATCGAAGGCAAGATGTTCGCTCAGGCTGGCGGAGCATCGGCACTGGGCGGCTCTTTCAACTTTGTTGGCGCTGCCTCAAGTGGCGATGATGGCGGCGAGATCTGGAATGGCATCCCGAACAACGTCGCCTATCAGAATCCAGACGGCTCCTTCACCACGCTCAATATCCTCACGGCGAGCCGGCAAGGCCGCAATATCGACCTTGCGGGCATCTACGATACGCCCGTCGTTATCACCAACGCAGAGTTGCAGGCACTTCGCGGTTTCAGTCTGAGCACAAACGGCGGTGTGGTTCTGACCGCCGAAGGATTGTCTCTCCCATCAGATGGCTCGCTTCCGACAGCGGAGGTTTCCATCCGTGACGCGATTCAGCTTTCCGATCCGCGTGTGTTCGATATCATCGCCAATCATCTCTATTTGAATGACCGGGAGACGAAGATCGTCCTCCCCGTTGCGGTGGGGCTGCAAAGCATCGTCTCCACGAAAGGCATCGAGAACGCGGGTTTCAGCGCCATTCAACTGGGCAACAGCCAGGGCACGCTGACAGTCAATGATGGGGTCGCCCTCTCCGCCGCCCGGTCCATCGCGCTCAACTACACCCTTGTGAACGGCGGCGGCAGCGCCCGCTTCGAGGCGCCCCTCATCACCTTGCGCGGTTTCGGGACACCCACCGCCGAAACGGCCACCGGGACGCTCGATCTGGTTGCCCGGCAAATCGACGTGACCAGCTTCAGCACGGCCGGCTATGAACATGTTCGCCTTCAGGCCGATGAAGGGCTGCGCTTCCTGGCGATCAACGACCAGGGGACGCAGGTTTCCAACCTCACCGTCGATCACGATCTCACGATCACGGCCGGGCAAGTCCATCCCGCCACCGGCGTGGACGCCGTGATTACCGCCGGGGGCACGCTGACCACGGCCGGAACGACAGCGCAGGCGTTGCCGCTTTCGGCGGGTGGTTCGCTCACTGTAAACGCACCGCGAATCGATCACGGCGGCGTGTTCACCGCGCCGCTCGGCACGATCACTCTCAATGCTGCCGAAGAATTGATCCTGCGCCCCGGAAGCCTCGTTTCGGTGAAGGCGGACAGCGTCATCCCCTACGGCTGGCTGCTGAACAACGAGGACTGGTATTACGATCCGGCCAATCAAATCCCCGCCGCGCTGAAGGCGCCGCCGGAAAAGCAGATCACGCTTTCCGCGCCCAACGTGCTGCTGGAAGACGGCGCGGTGGTGGACATCTCGGGCGGCGGCGATCTGCACGCCTGGGAGTTCGTCACCGGCCCCGGCGGTTCGCATGATATTCTGGCGCTGAACGGCTTCTACGCGATCATGCCGGGCTACGCATCGGGTGTCGCACCGAAGGGCCGAATCGAATCCAACGATACGCTGGTCGACGTGGGTGATCGGGTGTGGATCGATTCCGTGCCGGGCCTCGATGCGGGTTATTATACCTTGCTGCCCGCGCACTATGCCCTGCTTCCGGGCGCTTTCGCCGTCCAGTCGCTGGGCGGCGGAAAATCGGTCGGCATCGCGACCGACGGGGGGCCGCAAGGCTACACGAACGGCGCGGGGCCGGATGGATCGTGGATTCGCGCGGGCTATCGCGTGGATGGCCTCTCCGGGGCGCAGGACCAGTGGTACAGCGCCTGGCGGATCATGACGGGCGACACGCTGCGCCTCTATTCCGAATACAATGAAGCGACGGCGAACGAGTTCTTCTCGTCCGATGCTTTCCTGCGGACGCAATACCGCGTGACCGGCCAAAACATCGTGATCCCGCCGCTCGCGCGGGACGGCGGCCGGGTGGCGTTCAAGGCGACCGACACGCTGGTGCTGGACGGCAAGCTCAATTCGCAGGCGGTGGACGACGGCCGCGGAGGCACGGTGGACATCGCCGGCGCGAAGATCGCGGTGCTGGGCGCCGGGCGGGATGCCGAACCGTTGAAGGCCGAAGGCTATCTGGTCATCGATGCATCGACCCTGTCATCCTTCGGCGCATCGAGCCTGCTGCTCGGCGGCACCCGCAGCTCCGACCCCGAAGGCACGCGGGTGGAAGTGCTGGCGAGCGACATTCTCATCGCCAACGATGCGCAATCCGCGATGGTCGGGCCGGAAATCATCCTCGCGGCCGCGAACCTGGTCGATGTCCGCGAAGGCAGCGTCCTGGCGGCGGAAGGCAATATCGCCTCCACCGGCGATCTGCTGATCGCGCCGCAGGTCGCAGCCGTCTATTCCGATCCCGACGGATGGGACGATGGCGACCTTTCCGACGACATACTCGTCACGCCCGCTTCGGATACCGGCGCTTTGCTGCGCCTCTCCAACGGCGGCGCGGTGAGCGTTCGGCGGGAAGGCGCCAGCGCCGATGCCGGCCGACTGTCGATCGGCGCCGATGCGCGGCTCGACGGCGGCGCGGCGCTGCTGATGGATGCGACCGGCATCGCCTTGCTGGGCGACGGGGCGGCACTGGCGGGGGAGAGCGTATCGCTTTCCTCCGGCCGGGTCGGGATCGGCGGGGGCGACAGCACGACCACGCTGGTGTTGAGCGAGGACGTGCTCGGCCAGCTCGGACAGTCGAGCGACCTGACGCTGGTGAGTTATTCCACTTTCGACATCTATGGCGCGGCGGTGCTCGGGCATGACGGCCTGAACTCGCTGACGCTGGATGGCGCAGGACTGGTTTCCTACGGAGCCCAAGGCGCGGAACTGCGCGGACAGACGGTGCGGCTGATCAACACCAGCGCTTCGCTGGACGGCGCGAGCGCCGGAACCGGCAACGGCACGCTGCTGGTCGCGGCCGGCGACATCGTGCTCGGCAAGGGCGACAAGGCCCTGATCGGGTTCGGGGACGTCACGTTGCAGGCGAAGCGGCTGCTCGGGGAAGGGGCCGGCACGCTCGACGCCGGTTCGGCCGCGATGCTGGCGGAGATCGGCACGCTCGCGGGTGAGGCCGGCTCGACGCAGGCGGTGCGGACAAGCGGCGCGATGACGATCGGCGCCCAGGGCACCTCGACCGACGAAGATGCCGAGGACGGGAGCGGCGTGGGCTTCGCCTTCGCGGGCTCGACGCTGGATTTCGGCGGCGCGGTGCGGCTGTCTGGCGGCAGCCTGTCGCTCACCGCATCTTCCGGCGACCTGACCGTCGCCCCGGATGCGATCATCGACGTGAGCGGGGTATCCAAGGCGTTCCACGATGTGACCGAATATAGCGATGCCGGACGCATCGATCTGGTCGCCGCCGGCGGATCGGTGAAGCTCGGCGCGGGATCGGTGCTCGATCTCTCGGCAAGCGGATCGGGCGATGCCGGACGGCTCTCCATCACCGCGGATGGCGGGATGGCGGACCTGGCCGGCACCCTGCTGGCAGGCCACGAGGATGGCCGCGGCGGCGCCTTCGCGCTCGATTCCTCGACGATCGCGGATTTCGCCGCGCTAAGCACCATGCTCAACGAAGCGGGTTTCGACGCGGCGCGCGATTTCCGCGTGCGCCAGGGCGATATCCGCATCGGCGGCGAGACGAAGGCGGAGCGCTTCTCGATCCGCACCGATGAGGGAGACATTGTCTTCGAAGGCAGGATCGACGCCCGCGCCACTTTCGGCGGGACAATCGACGCCGTCGCGGGAGGCGACCTCGTCATCACGCAAGGCGCGGAACTGCTGGCCGGTGCGGTGAAAGACTATTCCGGCGGCCGGGTGACGCTGGAAGCGCTGGGCACACTGCGCGGCGAAGGCGGCACGATCGACCTCACCGGCGGCAGCGACGGCCGGGTGCGGCTGCGCGCAGCGCGCAACGGCGGGAACAACGATCTTGCGATCTCGACGCTGGCGACCACCATCAAGGGCACGCGAGCGGGTCAGATCGTCGTCGAGGGCGTGAAGCGCTACGACGCGAGCGGGGACTTCGCTGGAGCCTATGCGGCGACGGTGACGGACGCCAATGTCTTTGCCGGCAACGCGAACGCGATCCGGGCGCGGCTGGGCCGGAGCGATCTGACCGTCGCGCCGGGGATCGAGCTTTACAGTACCGGCGATCTCCTGGTGGCCGACAGCCTGAACCTGTTCGCCGATCTCGTCGCCAGCCGCCACGGCACGCTGACGTTGCGCGCCGCAGGCAATCTGGCGATAACCGGCAACATCAACGACGGGTTCGATACGCCGGAATTGACCGGCGCGCTTCAGGCGGGCGAATCGTGGAACCTGCGGCTGGTGGCGGGCGCCGATCTCACGGCGGGCGACGCGCTCTCCGTCCGGTCGGCTGCCGCACTGGGGGATGCCGGCAATATCCTGATCGGCGATGCCGATACGGCCACGGTGGTGCGGACCGGCACGGGCGATATCGATCTGCGCGCGGGCAATGGTATCGATCTGCTCCACCACCGTGCCGCGCTTTATACCGCGGGCATGGCGGATAACACGCCGATCGTCGGTTTTACTCCCCTGCCGGATGGTTCAAATCCTGTGTTCAGCCGCTATGGCGGCCAGATCGACGCAAGCGCCAATGGCGCCATCCAGGCTAAGCCAGGCGACGCGCTGATGATGGAATGGCTCTATCGCCGTGGAAGCCTGGGTGATGGCAAGAGTAATTTCGTCCCTGAGTACTCCAATACTACACAATATCTATTTGGACCTGAGGGGTCGACGCAGGAATATTATCAGGATGGAGTTTATTACGGGAGTTGCGTGATTGGCAGTGGTGGATACTGCTATATCGACGTGCAAGTTCCGACCGGCGTAGGGGTCCAGACCCATTGGTGGGTCAACCCTGCTGGTTTCGCGCAAGGTTTCGGCGCCCTGGGCGGCGGCAACCTTATCGTGAATGCGGGTGGCGATATCAGCAATCTGATGGCCGTCGTGGCAAGCAATGGACGGGTATCGGGCGGCCGCACGGATGATGAGGCGCGGCAGCTCCACGTCTGGAACGGCGGCGCGCTTTCGGTCGATGCGGGCGGATCCATCCGTGCGGGCCAGTATTATACCGCGCGCGGCGATGCCACGATCAAGGCGTCAGCGCTGACCACGGGCCGCACGCTCCAGGCCGTTCGTGATGAAGGGTGGCAGGTCGTGCCGCTCGGCACGTTCGATATCGCGCCGATCCTCGCGCTTGGCGATGGGGCACTCAGTGTAAGCACCGCCGGTGAAATGACCGTGCAATCGGTAATCGAGCCCTTCCTGATGGCGCACCTCGACAGAGGTGACGAGACGCGCAGAACCGAGATGTTCAATACCACAGACCGCACGTCCCTGCGGCTCGCTTCGACCGGCGGGGACATCGAACTGGTGGGCCAGGTCGCCTATCTTGCGGGCGTGAATGGGGTTGCGAGGATCGGATGGGGCATGCCGATCGCCGGCTATGACGATGCCGGCAATTATCTGCCTGCCCATAGCAGCCTGATCGCCTTCGATGGTTCGGTGACGCTCGCTCAGGCGAACCAGTACCAACACACGATCATCCCGATGATTCCATCGGCCATGATAAATGCGCCTGCCTTCGAACTCGCCTGGCTCGACAACACGAATCCCTTCAATATCCAGGTGCGCGGCACGATATCGAGTGATCTTCGCATTCTGGCGAACGATGACATTGCGCTTGGCACGCTCGCCATGGCCAAGGGATCGTGGGATTTGCTGCCGACCGCGTTTACGCCGTGGGGCGCAGGCGCACGCTATGCGGCACAGGGCGCCCGGCTGCGGGATAGCCGGGAAACTTATGATTTCAGCGATCGGGTAGCCAATCAGCCAAACGATACGCAGGCCTCCCGCTTCTACGCCATGAACGGAACCATCCGCGGTCTGGGCGTCCGGCAGAGTGCCCAGATTCCGGGAACGACGACGCTGATCAGCAATGAAGCCGTATGGTTCCAGGCTGGGCAGGATATCCTGAATGTTCAGGCGAATCTGCGAAACAATCATGCCACCGATGTAAGCTGGTTCCGCGCCGGAAACGACATATTGGCGCTGACCGCCAACGTGCAGGGACCGGGCGCGGTGATGCTGGAGGCAGGCCGGGACATCTGGTTCCCGCAAAGCTTTCAGGCTACCTACAGCGGCGGCCAGGGCATCCAGACCATCGGCAATTATACGCAGATCGGTGTGTTCGATTCGACCAATACCGAAGGCCCGTTCACGCAAAGTGGTGTTCCCACCCGCGATGGCGCTATTCCTGAACAGGGCGCGGAAATCGTGATGATGGCGGGCATGAAGGACGGTGCGGATTATGCCGCGTTTGCCGCCGCCTATCTCGATCCTGCCAACGTGGGCAGCATGCCGGAATGGCGGATCGACGCCGCCACGGGCCTGCCGATCTACTTCCTCACTACCACGGAAGACCGCGACGGCACTGACAAGATCATCAACAGGGGTCTGGGAGGTTTTCTAGCCGAATTGTCCGGCACGCCGCTCACCGATGAACAGCGGGCCAATCCCAAGGCCCATGCCGACCAGTGGTGGGCGGACTTCAGCGCCCTGCCCGGCCTCACGCAGCGCCGGTTCCTCAACTACATCTTCACGCAGGAATTGCGCGAGGCGGGCCGTAACCAGCTCCAACCGGGCAACACGGCTGACGGCCTCCCGCTCAACGGGGGCTACAACCGGGGCTATTCGGCGATCGACGTGCTGTTCCCCAAGGCGACGGAGTGGTCGGGCGACCTCATTATGGACAGCAACCGGCTGGCGACCTGGGCCGGGGGCGACATCTATGTGATTGCGCCCGGCGGCGGTGTACAGGTGGCCAGTCTTGCGCGGAATGACATTCCGGCGGGCAACGGCATCGTCACGCGCGGCCCTGGCGATATCCGCATGTTCACGCGGGACAGCGTGACCGTGAACAGCTCGCGTATCCTGACCTTCGAGGGCGGGGATGTGATGATATGGTCCACGCTGGAAGACATCGACGCCGGCCGGGGCAAGAAGTCGAGCCGGTCCAGCCAGCGGCCGGTCTGGGAAACCGATGTGGACGGCAACACGATGCTGGTGGAGAAGGGGCCGGTGTCAGGCTCCGGCATCGGCACCGTGCGGGGCATCAGAAGCGCCGGCGAAGGTGACGTGGACCTGGTCGCACCGGAAGGCACGGTCAATGCGGGCGATGCGGGCATCCGGGTGACAGGCAACATCACGGTCGCCGCGCAGCAGGTGATCGGGGCCGACAATATCGACGTGGAAGGCGAGTCCATCGGCATTCCGCAGGTCGAAGCGGTCGATGTCTCGCTTAACCTCGACGCCTCAAACGCAGCGGCATCGGCTGCGCAGGCAGCAGCGCAAGCGGGCGGGCGCAACAATCCCAATCGCCCGCTGACCGTCACCGTCACCATCGAAGGTTTCGGCGACGAGAAATGCCCGAACGGCATGTGTCGCTGATGCCGGACAAACACAGTGTCAATTCAACCTTTGGAGTTTTTCAGTGACCCAATCCACCGAGCGGACCCTTCCGCTCTTCTACAAGGCAATTCAGCCGCTGCATTCCGAGGTGCATGGTGCATGGCGCATGAAGGACGGCGATGCCGCGTTCGCAGCGGAGAGCCCGTTCGTGCCGATCGTCGCGGGCGAGCTGGCGGCGGCGGCCCGCGACTATCCGGTGGTGTTCGCCGCCGACAGCGCGCAGCCGGTCGTGATCCTCGGCCTCGAGCGCCGCAACCTGTTCGTTGACGACGGCCGCTGGGCGCAAGGCGCCTATGTCCCGGCCTATGTGCGGCGCTACCCCTTCGCGTTCGTCCGCACCGACAAGCCCGACGGCTTCGCGCTCGCGATCGACGCGGGTTCGGACCGGGTGGTCCAGTCGGGCACGGACGGGGCAGCGCTGTTCGAGGACGGCAAACCCGGCGAGCTGACCCGCCAGGCCCTTGAGTTTTGCGCCGCTTTCGGCCGCGAGGTGGACCTGACGGCGCTGTTTACCGCGGCGCTCAAGGAAAAGGATCTGCTGATCGACCGGCGCGCCGATGCGACGCTGCCGGACGGCCGCAAGCTCGGGCTCGACGGCTTCCAGATCGTCGACGCGGAAAAGTTCAACGCGCTCGACGATGAGACGGTCGTCGCCTGGCACCGCCAGGGCATCCTCGCCCTCGTCCATCACCATCTCGCCTCGCTGGACCGGTTCCGCGCGCTGCTCGATCGCCAGACGCTGCTGTCTGCGTCCGCCGATGCCACCGTCACGCAATCGTCACCCGCAGATGGTTCCGGAGCGTCAAAGCAGAACGCGCCGGATGCCGATACGCCGGATGCCGAAGACCCCGCCGGCACGCCGGCCTCAAAAGCCAAGCCCAGGAAAGCCTGACTCATGAAATCCCCTGTCCTTCTCCTCCCCATTCTCCTCTTCACCGCCGCGCTTCCCGCCGCCTCCGCGCAAACGATCGGCGGCGCTCCGGGTGCGGCGCCCGCGCCGGCAGCACCGCAAGGACAGCCGCTCGGCGGTCCCGTCGTTCCGGGTGTCTGCCTGCTGTCGCGCGAGGCGATCTTCGCCAATGCCGCGGTCGGCAAGGCCGCAAGCGCGCGTCTTCAGGAGTTGACCCGCGCGGCGCAGGCCGAAGTCGATGGGCAGCGCACGCCGCTGGAGACCGAAGCCAGGGCGCTCGAAGGCCAGCCCGACAATGCCGCGAACAAGCAGAAGCGCGAGGCTCTCGCCCAGCGCTGGCAGGCGCTCCAGCAAAAGGCCGCGCATACGAGCCGCGAGATCGAGGCGACGCGCGCCAAGGCGCTGGAACGCATCGCCAATGAGGCGCAGCCGATGATCGCGCAGGTCTATACCGCGAAGAAGTGCGGGCTGCTGTTCGATCGCGGTGCGGCGCTCGGCGGCAATTTCGCGAACGATCTGACGGCCGATGTCGTGCGCGCGCTCGATGGGCGGATCCAGACCATCACCTTCGAGCGCGAGCGACTGCCGGATCAGCAGCCCGCCGCGCCCGCCCAGCGCTGACGCGCCTGAAGGAGACAGCCGCATGCTCGTCATCATCGTCGCGCTCGTCAGCTTTGCTTGTGGCGTGCTGCTGACGGGCATGCTGGCCGCGCTTGTCATCGGCCTGCTCCACCGCGAGGCGGCGCAAATGGTGGATTCCGCGATCCTGATGGCCGGCCTCGGCGCCGGCGGCGCAGTCGGCTATCGCCGCGATGGCGCGCAAGGCTCGCGGGCCATCCCGTGACGGACGATCGATCCGCGATGGCAGGCGCCGGGACCGCGCTTGCGCAGGGTGGTCGCCAGAGCTGGCTCGGCAGCATTTTTGCCTCGCACCGCGACGCCAGGGCGGAAGGTGAACGCCGCCGCACGGTCAAGCGCGCACGTCCAATGGGCCGATACGAGGCGCTCTTCTATCAATCGGTCACAGCGGGAGGTGCTCTCCTCTGCGCACTACTGATCCTCGGAGCGAGATCATGAACAACAAAATCCCTCGCGCCGCGCGCTTCGCCCGCCTTGCCTGGAAGCTCGCCTCGGCGCTTGGCCTGAGCACGGCGCTCGCTGCCTCCCCGGCGGCGGCGCAAAGCCTGTCCCCGGAGCAGGCGCCCGCCGAATGGGTGCGCTATGCCGAATATGCCACGAAGACGATCACCACATGGCTCGAAGCGCCGAGCGAGGCGGCCATCCGGCTACGCGCCTATCTCGACGCGACCCGCTCCGCGCCCGATCAGCCGACCGCGCCGCTGATGCTCAAGATCTGGATCGACAAGGACGGCACGGTCTCGCGCATCGAGCACGCGCCGTTCGCCCACGATGAGGCCAATGCCGACCTTCGCGCGCTGATCGTCGGCGGCGAGCTGGATGTCTCGCCGCCCGAGGATATGCTGCTGCCCTTGCGCATCCTCGTCCAGCTTCCGCCGGCACCCGCGCAGGCGACGTCGCAAACCGCGCTCAACGCCGCCAACCGCAAGCTCCAGCCTTCCGCGCCGGATCAACGCGCCGTCGCCTATGCTTTCGGCCTGCCTGAACGCGGCGGGGTCAACCGTTTGCAGCTTGAAGGCCAGCCTGGCGCGCAGCCGCCGACCATCCATTGAGGCCCGCATGCTGCTGCGCTGGCGGAGACGAAGACGCTGGTGCCGGCCGCCGGCGTTCGGAGAGGATGTCACGCTGGCGATTGCGCGCAAATGGGTCTGGCGCGAGGCCGTCCGCCGGCTCGAGGCATAGGCCGCCGCAGATGCAAACCGCAAGGCCGGTGCAAGTCCGTCGGAACCCGGCTATCGGTCCCCTTTTCAACACCAATGAAAGTAAGCTTGAGATATGACTGGAAATGACCTCGCCGAAGCCCTTGCCGCCGCTCATGGCCTGACCAAGGCGGACGCCAAAAAATATGTCGATGCCGTGTTCGCCGCGATCGGCGATGCCGCCACGAAGGGCGACGAGATTTCCATCAATGGCTTCGGCAAGTTCGCCACGAAACGGACTCCCGAGCGCCAGGGCCTCAATCCCGCAACCAAGGAGCCCATCACCATCAAGGCGGCCACCAAGATCACGTTCAAGCCCGCAAAAGCGCTCAAGGACAAGGTCAACGGCTGATGGGTCGTGCGAGGAAGCCGGAACGGGTTCTCCGGCTTCCTCGGTATTGCTTGCCTGGAGAGTCGTGCCCGCAAACAGCGACATGTCGACCCAATCGACATCATCATTCGAACATGTCGAAGTTTCTCGGAAATATCGACATATGATCTTCGGCGCAGCAATGCGCTTCCGCTTCTACTGCCGGACTCTGTGCTGGAAACGCCGGCCGTGCTGAAAGCATGCATTGGCATCAGCACCTTGCGCGCATGGCGCCCTCACATCAGTTTGAGGGCGCGGTCGTGATCCTGGCCGGGACCGAGAAACCGCAGCACCAGGATGCGGTCTGTGTCCGGACGATAGAGAATACCATAACGTCGATAGGAACGCCGCCGGATACCGTAACGCTCATAACGCGGCACCAGCGGATAGCCCTGGGGCAGATCGGCAAGGCGACGGGCCACTTCGCGCAGTTCATCGATGAAGCTGATCGCCCTCTCGGGATTGTCCTTTTGGATATGATCGGCAATGCCTTCGAGGTCTGCCAGCGCATCCCGCGTCAGGACGATCCTCATTGCGGCGGGGCGGCTGTTCGGGTCCGTATTCTATCGATGACCGCATCGCACGTCTCGTCGAGATCATGGACGTGCCCGGCCTCCATGTCGGCAAGGCCCCGCTCGATCGAGGCGTCAAGATCACGCAGCCAGCGTTCGACGTCCTGCGTCTCACCCTGGTCGCGCCGGATGAGATCGCGCACATAGTCACTGACGCTCGCATAGTGGCCGCTGTCGATCCGGCGCTGGACATAATCCCGCATGGGGTCCGGAAGAGAGACATTCATTGAAGCCATATAGTCACCTCAATCCTATAATGGCAAAAACTGCCATCACCTTCAAGGCCCTGTAGAACGGAGTGGGCCGCGAAAGCGGGCCTGCCTGACGAATGGGCGGACTTGCATAGGACGCAGGCGCGTCTCGTTCTATCGGCATGGCACATGGGGAGCAGGCGATAGGTCCATATTCGCGAAACACCGCATATTCCCTGGGCAGGGAATATGCTGAAATCTGAATTGAAGGAACAGCAGCTTCGCGCCGCCTTCTCTCCCGTGAAGATCGTCCATCGGCTGGCATCGCCCGTTCTGGAGGCTGGGCAGCCGGCGCAGGTCGCGAAACTCAACTCGGAATTGGCGGCCCATCGCGGGAATGACGAACCCACCGCGGAAAATAGAAGATACCCAGGCGTCGGATTTGCGATCAGGCCGGCGTCACGAGGCAATGGGTTTCGTTTGGTGCTGGTTGTGCTGTCCAATCGAAACGGCAGGCGTGCCGTTTTAGTTGAATTCACGCACAGCTTTTCATAGCCTGGTCGTAGAGGGGTATTTCCAGCGAAGTGGAACGCTTGCCTGTGTAACCGCAAGGCTGAGTCGTTGCGTTTGCGCGTGATTTGTTCTACATACGTTCCAAGGGAGAGTGGTTTTTGGCGTTCCTGTCCGACGACGAACTCGCATCGCTGACGATCGAACAAAGCGTGTTCCACATCGTGGGGCCGCGACGCGAGCATTTTCAGTTGCTGGAAGCTTTTGACGCATCGCCACACGCCGCCTTCTTCCTCGGCCGCATCCGATCCATCAACAGCGGAAACCGGTACACCTTTCTCAGCGACGCTGCCGTGCGCACCAAGTTGGCGCGCATCGATGACGATCCCGCGGTGTTTCAGGTCGAGAGCGAGCAGCTTGCCGAAGCCTTTGACGAAGGACATCGCGGCAGTTCGGCGATCGGCGCCTTTCTGATCTTCGCCTTGCGTTGCAGCACGGGGCCGGTCTTTGCCCTGCTTAAATTCGAAGACGAGAAGGTGCTCAGCTATGCCATCGCCGAAGGGCAGTCGGGCAAGCCCAGACCAACATTTGGCGAGATCGAACGCACATTCGTGCAAAACCGTCACGCGCTCCAAAAGGCGGTCCTCATCCGCCTCGACGAAAATGGCGATTCCGTCAGCGTTATCGATCGCCAGAATCCCCAGAAGCCGGCTGCCTATTTCGAACAATTCCTCGGCGTTCGCCGTATGCGGACCGAAGACGAGCTGACGAAGAAACTGATCGACGTGACCCGCACGGTCGCCCGCAAGCACAAGGACAAGCTCCCGCCCGATGCGGTCGCGGCGCTCTCCAAGCGCCTCTATGATGCCAGCCAGTCCGGCGGCTCGGTGGATGGGGAAAAGATCGAGGATTGGTTCAAAAGCATCGTCGGCCCGCTCCCCGACGATAGCCCGGTTCTTGCCGACCTCAAAAATCAACTCAAGCGTGAGGGCATGGCGGGGGAATCCTTCGTGCTGCGCAAGGGCGCCATCCCGGCACCGCGCAATCGGCGCGTTGAAACCATCAACGGCGTGCGCATCACCTTCCCGGTCGAGCTACAGGCCTCGATTGTGAAGGTCGATCGCGCCAAGGGCGAGATCACGATCAAGGATCAGATCACTCTCGATGATGTCGAGCTTGAAACCCCTCGTCGCCCTCGCGCGTGAATTCGCCGGGCGGGCTGACGGCATCGACGAGCGCGTCGACAGCCTGATGCTGCGCGGCGCGTTCACGACGGCCGAAGAGCAGGCGCAATGGCTTGCCTATCATGACAGCCCGCCGGCGCCTTTCCGTTCTATCCAGGTCTATGATCCGGAGATCGGCGGCGATCTGGATACGGACGAGCCGTTCGACCCGGAACGCAAGCTCCTGGTGACGATCGCCAAGCCTGCAGCCGACAATGTGACGACTTTCTTTTTCGCGAGCAGCGCCGCGGCCTTTCTGGAACGCGAGCTTCCGACAGGACGAGTATTGTGCGCCGAACTGGAACCGCGTGGCAGCTTTCAGGCGCGCGGCCTTGATGTGGCGGTCTGGGATCTTGATCAGGACATCGTATCTCCGCCCCGCGCTGTTCCGATCAATCCGCGCAAATTCGTCAAGGACTATGTTCCGGACCGGGAAGTGGTCGAAGATCTGTCGCCCTTTCTGATTGTGACGCGACCAGCTGTTGAATCCGCCGAATATGTCGCTTGGCGCAGGCAATCTGCCCGCCGCCTCATGGGGGCGCTGGTCAGCAGCGCATCGGCCGAACAAGATGTGGTCTGGCTCAAGGCGTCGGGGCCGCCCCTGCTTCAGGTGAGGGCTGACGATGCGAGGGTCTTCGATGCCTGGGAGCCGCTGACGGCTTGCGCGGAATGGGTGTTCCTGACCGGCTCGGACGTTGAAGTGCGCCATCTGATCCTGGCCGTCGAATTGGCACGGGCAAACCGGCCCGATCTCACGCTCTCGACCATCGTCACGCACGCACTCGAAGCAGCGCGCTCCACCTATGAAGCGCATGTCCAGTCCGCCAGTCGGGAGACGTTGAAGGCGCTTGCCGACCTGCGCAAGACGGTGATCGACGAGACCCAGAAGGTGACGCAGCGCGCCCAGGATTTAAACAGTGGGTTGTGGCGGGATGTCGCCGTTTCCGCAGCGCCGTTCGTGATCAAGATTCTGGGAGATGCCGGCAAGACAACGGCGCCGTCCGTTGCTGCCGGATTCTATTTCGCGGCTGCGATTTTCATAGGCTGTTCCTTTGGCCTCCAGGTTCGCATCAACAAGACGTTTCTCGATAATCAGAAGAAGGCGCGAGCGCGATGGTTCACGACGCTCTACGGATATATTTCCGCTACCGAGCGAACAGAGATCGCCGAAGAGCCGATCGAGACGGCCGTGGAGAGCTATCGTGAAACACGCGGGCTTGTGGGCTTGATCTATGCGGCGCTGATCATCGTGCTTGTCGGCTTTGGATTTAGCACTTTGTACCAGCCATCGAAGGTTGTGCCTGATGCCGCGGCGCCAGCTACGGTGACGGCGCCTTCGGCAGCGCAATCTCCAAAGATGCAACCTTCAGCGGTTGGTGGCGCTGACAGAGCCTCCGGACCGGGTACGGCCTCGAAAGGAAATCCGACAGAAACGGACAAGCCGGAAGCCAGGGCAGCACCATGAACAGGCAAAGCGAAGCCCGCGAAGGCGCTGAAGCGCAAGCTGAACGGCTGAGCGGCAGTTCCGGCGAAAGGTTGGCGATGCCATCACCAGACGGCGCAAAGGTGATCGTCATCGATGGCGATGCAATCACCGGCATCGCCAGCTTCTACGACGAGATCAACCGGGTGTTCATGGCCCGGGAAACCTGGACGCTGGGGCCAAGCCTCGATGCCCTGAACGACCTGCTCTATGGTGGTTTTGGCGCGATCGAGGGCGCTGAGCCGGTGACGCTTGTCTGGAACAACATCGAGCAGAGCAGGACGGCGCTCGGACGGGACGCAACGCGCGACCATTATCACGCCAAGCTTGCCCGTCCGGGGACCTATGACCGCGCGCGCATCGAGTGGGACATCGCGGCGCTCGAGGCTGGAACCGGTCCGACCTATTTCGAGATCATCCGCGAGATCATCGCGGACCATCCCAATATCGAATTGCGCGAAGCCTGATGCGCCGGTCAGCCGGTTCCCTCAGGACCGTGCGATGTTCCCAAGCGCAAGGCGCGCCGTCGCAGAGCCTTGCGCTCAAGGCCCATGTCGATCTCGGGTCGGTTCCAACGCGCCGCGCCTCCGAGAGCGCCCAGATCCTCCGCGTAGGTCAGGAAGGTGAAGACCTTGTTGGTGATCTCGATCATCAGCGTCTTCATCTCCGTGTCCGAGATACGCGAAAGCCGGGTCCAGGGGATTTCGCCGAAGGGCGTCACCACCTTGACGTCGCTATAGTCGCCGCTGGCGCTGTCCGGGACAGTGCCGGCATGCAGTTCTTCAAGGAAGGTGTTGCGCACACATTGCTCGACCAGCGCCAGTGTGAATCGGGTCTTTTCGGCGTCGGTCAGAGTGTCATCGGACATCGGGGACTCCGTCGGTGGTGCGGCTAAGACGCTCATTGCGATTCCCGGACCAGATTGTCTTGGCTGTGAAACACCATCCTTCTAAGGGATTGACGGGCAACACAGAACAGGGGGATTTTCGAGAGGAGATCACCTTGTCGTGCGTCGCTGCTTCCAGCTTTACCGCAGCCATCGGTCCGGAGGCGATCATCGTCGATGCGGTTCGATGCTGGCGCGCTGCGATCGATCGCCAATCCCCTGTGCTGCCGACCCTGTTCGCTCGCCTTGAAGCGAATGGCGCGGGCTTCCTGGCGCCGGCGATCGCGGCGCTGCTCGCCGTGCATGAGGCGTGGTCGGGCCAACGCTTCCGCGCCGGCCCTGCTGATGCCTCGGCGTTGACCGACGACGAACACTACCTGCTCGGCCTGTTGAAGACCGCAACGCCGTCGCCTGCGATCATCGCCGCGCGACCAGGTCTCACCGGCACGCTCGGCATCGCGCTGCGCTCGACACGGATCGTCCTGTCCTGGGTGCTCGGCCGCGATCTCCCGCCCCCTTCCGCGCCCGTGTCGCCGCAGCAAGCCGCCGCAAGCGCTGGCGCCGCGACCGAGTCCACCTTTCTGTTCGGCAGCGAGTTTGACCGCGCGGCACTGGCCGCAGCATCGGATCAACGCCTGCTGGATGCCGATGCGACCCCGCAAGCTATGATCGCCGGCTAGCCGCTCGCGCCGGCCCGCCGGCGCAGACTGAGGTATCGCAACATAGCCCAAGGAGCGCTTTCATTTGCTTTTTCGAGCTGCGGAACAACTGCCTATAGCTTGCATAACTATATCTGCTATTCTCGATATATGGATACCGAGTCGACCATTCTCGCCCTTGGCGCCCTCGCACAGACGACGCGCATTGATGCCTTCCGCCTGCTGGTGCGGCACGAGCCGGACGGCCTGCCCGCCGGGGAAATCGCGCGCCTGCTCGACGTGCCACAAAACACCCTGTCCACGCATCTCGGCATCCTGTCGCGCGCGCGACTGGTGCGGTCGGAGCGGCAGAGCCGCTCGATCGTCTACCGCGCCGATCTCGATGGCCTGCGCGAACTCACCCTGTTCCTGGTGAAGGACTGCTGCGCCGGGAAGCCTGAGCTGTGCGCGCCGCTCGTCGCCGAACTCACTCCCTGCTGCTGAAGGACTTGCCCCGCGTGACCGACATCATCATCTACCACAATCCGGCCTGCGGGACGTCGCGCAACACGCTGGGCCTGATCCGCAACGCGGGTATCGAGCCGCATGTCGTCGAATATCTGAAGACGCCGCCGTCACGCGCGCTGCTCGTCCAACTCATCGACCGCGCCGGCATCACCCCGCGCGATCTGCTGCGTGAGAAGGGCACGCCCTATGCCGAACTCGGCCTCGATGATCCTGGGCTCACCGACGACGCGCTGAACGACGCGATGATGGCGCATCCGATCCTCATCAACCGGCCGCTGGTCGTCTCGCCGCTCGGCGTTAAGCTGTGCCGTCCATCCGAGGCGGTGCTGGATATTCTTCCAACGCCGCAGCAGGGCGCCTTCACCAAGGAGGATGGCGAACAGGTCATCGACGCGACCGGCGCGCGGGTCATCTGACATGGCGAGCCTCAATGCCGATGCCGCTCCGGCCCGTTCCGGCATCTCCTTCTTCGAGCGCTATCTGAGCCTGTGGGTGGCGCTCTGCATCGTCGTCGGCATCGGCTTAGGCCATCTGCTGCCCGGCCTGTTCGGCGCGATCGCTTCGGCCGAGGTCGCCAACGTCAATCTCGTCGTCGCCCTGCTGATCTGGCTGATGATCGTGCCGATGCTGCTCAAGATCGACCTCGGCGCGCTCGGGTCGGTTCGCAAACACTGGAAGGGCGTCGGCGTCACCCTGTTCATCAACTGGGCGGTCAAACCCTTCTCGATGGCGCTGCTCGGCGCCTTCTTCCTGGGCTGGCTGTTTGCACCGCTACTGCCCGAGGGCGAAGCGTCCTCCTATATCGCCGGTCTGATCCTGCTGGCGGCCGCGCCCTGCACGGCGATGGTGTTCGTCTGGTCGAACCTGTGCGACGGCGAACCCAATTTCACGCTGGGCCAGGTGGCATTGAATGACCTCATAATGGTGTTCGCTTTCGCACCGCTGGTCGGCCTGCTGCTCGGCGTCGCCTCGGTCGCGGTGCCGTGGGATACGCTGCTGCTTTCGGTCGGCCTTTACATCGTCGTGCCGGTCATCGCTGCCCAGCTTCTGCGCCGCGCGGTGCTGGCCGCTGGTGGACAGGCCGCGCTCGAGCGCCTGCTGGCCCGTCTCGGACCGATCTCGCTGACCGCATTGCTGGCGACGCTCGTTCTGCTGTTCGGTTTTCAGGGCGAGGCGATCCTCGCGCAACCGCTGGTGATCGCGCTGATCGCCGTGCCGATCCTGATCCAGGTCTATTTCAATGCCGGGCTGGCCTATTGGCTGAGCCGCAGGTTCGGGGTGGCGTGGTGCATCGCCGCGCCTGCCGCGCTGATCGGCGCCTCCAACTTCTTCGAACTGGCCGTGGCTGCGGCGATCTCGCTGTTCGGCCTCACCTCCGGCGCGGCGCTCGCCACCGTGGTCGGGGTGCTGGTCGAGGTGCCAGTGATGCTCTCGGTCGTCGCCATCGTGAAGCGAAGCCGTGGCTGGTATGAAAAGGGAGCGAACGCATGACCCGTCTGCGCGCGCTGCCCGACCCCGACCATCTGCCCGCTCTCGATCCGCGCTATACCCATGACCGGCCCGCGCTGGGCCTTGGCGCAGACACTCCTCCTCCGCGCATCCTCCTGCTTTACGGCTCGCTGCGCGAGCGGTCTTTTTCGCGGCTCGCGGTCGAGGAAGCCGCGCGGCTGCTGCAACGGTTCGGTGCGGAGACCCGTATCTTCGATCCGTCCGACCTGCCGCTCCCCGATCAGGTGAAGGACGACGATCATCCCGCCGTCCATGAACTGCGCGAAAATGCTCTCTGGTGCGAGGGCATGGTGTGGTGCAGCCCGGAACGGCATGGCCAGATCACCGGCATCATGAAGGCGCAGATCGACCATCTGCCGCTGGAGATGAAGGGGATGCGCCCGACGCAGGGCCGCACGCTCGCGGTGATGCAGGTGTCGGGGGGATCGCAGTCGTTCAACGCGGTCAACACGCTGCCCCTGCTCGACCGTTGGATGCGGATGGTCACCATTCCCAACCAGTCGAGCGTGGCGATGGCTTACAAGGAGTCCGACGAGGCCGGGCGCATGAAGCCGTCGAGCTATTATGACCGCATCGTCGATCTGATGGAGGAACTGGTCCGGTTCACCGTGCTGCTCCGGCCCCATGCCGGACAGCTGGTCGATCGCTATTCGGAACGCAAGGCGGCCGGCCTGGCGCTCGATCCCGCGGGAAATCTCGCCGCGAGCGCCATGCGGAACGCAGTGGGCGCCGACCGATGACCAGATTTTCGCAGAGTCTTTTCGCTTGCCGTCCGCATCGCGCATACTGCGGCTGCATTGCCCTGATCGCCGCGCGGCGATAGACAGCACGATATGCAATTGCGCCGCTCCATTCGCGCCCTGCGCGCCGGCAGACTGATCGCCGGCATCTAGCCCGGACATCGCCGCATTGGGGTGTCCGGGACTGGATATCCGTTGCGGCAGCCGCTCCAGTATCTGCTTTCTTCTATCGACCTGGCGAGACGCGGCGCGCCCGGCATGCGAGTGCATCCATGTCGCGGCGATCTCCCACGGCTCCCGTTCCCCAGCGGACCAGGCGCACAAGTCCAGGGCAATATGCCAATGTCGTCAGCCTGCCGCGCGCGCTTTCGAAGCTCGGCTTCTGCTCGCGCACCGAAGCGGCGGCGCTGATCGAGGCTGGCCGGGTTTCGGTCAATGGCAAGCGCACCGCTTCGGTCACGCTCCGCGTCGATCCCGCGCGCGACCGGATCGCCGTCGATGGCGCTGCAATCGCTGCGGAGACGAAAATATACCTGATGCTCAACAAGCCGCGGGGTCTGGTCACGACGCGGCGCGATCCGCAGGATCGCGGCACGGTCTATGATTGTCTGCCACCAGACCTGCCGTTTCTGTCCCCGGTCGGGCGTCTCGACAAGGCAAGCGAAGGCTTGCTGTTGCTGACCAACGACACGGCCTGGGCAGACTATCTCCTCAGCCCGGCATCGGGTGTTCCGAAAACCTATCATGTAAAGATCGACCGGATCGCCGATCAGCAGCTGATCGCGGCGCTCTCGCTGCCGGTCGCGGACGGTGATGAGGTTCTCAGCGCCGCCAATGTCAGCCTGCTGCGCAGCGCTGGCCGATCGAGCTGGATCGAAATCGTGCTGACCGAGGGGCGCAATCGTCAGGTGCGAAGGATGCTCGCGGCGCAGGGCGCCGAGGTGCTTCGCCTCGTGCGCGTCGGTATCGGCAATCTCAAACTGGGCGATCTCGGTAAAGGCCTGACACGGCCAATGAAGAGCAGCGAACGACGCGGGATATGGCCACCGCGTTAGCCAATCACTCAGCTCTCGATCGTGCCGGTCCGCCTTTCGGGTCGATCCGCGCCCTCGATCATCTCCGTGATGCGCCCGCACCAGAGGCTGGCAAAGTCCCTTTGACCGTCAAGCGGTAGCGTCACTTGGCAATAGTCGAACCGGGTGCGATCCGGCAGGCGCATCACCAGAGAGTGACGTGCCGCATTGTCGCCGGTCTCGGGTGTAAAATCGACCGATGGCGGCGTGAGCGCGGCGAGATCGAACTCCCGGCGCCTGCTGAACAGTGGATATGTCACGATCAGATGTGCCTGCCGCGTGTGCGGATCGAGGCGAACCATCTTCTGCGGCAGCGCCGCGACATATGTCCCGAGACAGCCAAAGATCAGGAAGAGCGTGACCAGCGCGATCCCCAGCGCCGGGTTCGCATCCGCATCAGGGGCAGAGGACGGGGCCAAATAGTACCGCGCCATGTTGACCAGGCCAAACAGCCCGATCGCCAGGAAGATGAGGCCGACCGTGCCGAACGAAATCCGCAACGCGCGGGGCGGCGGGTCGTTTTTGATGACGATGGCCTCGCCGTCCAACATCATGCCGGGTTCACCTGGTCGGTTCGCTCGACCGCGTTCGCTCAGCGCCAGAAGCGCCTGGCGTCGACCAGTGCATCATGCGCGTCGGCGGCCGCTTCGAGGAGATCGGCCTTGTCCTGTGCTTCCAGCAAGGCAGCCGCTTGCGGATCATCGGCAAGCCCGAGCCTTGCCAGCACATGGGGGGCCGTTGCGAGATCGTTGAGCGCGCCAAGCTGATCCTGAAGCGCCTCCAATGCCCTGACGAACCGCTTGTGCCGCCGCCGCTCGCGCTTGCGCGCGAACATGTCGGTGTAGAAATCCGTGGCATAGCGCAGCTTCTTGGCCGCCTTGCGGACCTCGTGCCGGGCTTCGTCGTCGAGGTCTTCGAGATCGCGGCCGCCCTTCTTGACCTTGCGGCGGAAGCGATCGAGCGCCCCGGCCGCAAACTCACGGGCGGGCAGTTTACGGATAGCCTTGGCGTCACGCCGCGACCGCCAATCACCAATGGCGACCCACTCGGCAATGTCGATCATGAGCGCCCTTGCCCGATCGGACTGCAGCGCGCGGATCGCGTTCCGATAGGCATCGCTGCGCGCGGTCAACAAGCGCTTGCGCATTGTCCCCTTGCCGGCGCGCTCGATCAGCACGTCGAGGTCGCGCGCCTTGCCGAGTTCTCCCGCCAGCCAGCGCAAATCAGCGTTGAGAGCTTCCGCGCGCCCGTCCAGCATCGCTTTGTGGATTGAAAGCGCCGAACGCAGCCGGCGCAGTGCGACACGGGCCTGATGCAGCCCACTCGCATCCTGCTGTTCAAGCACGAGTGGCACGTTGAGTCTGAAATGGCGCAGGCAGGAGCGAACGATCTCCTGAAATGCCTCGGCCGCAGTCATCTTGTCAGTCAGCCTGACCGGCCCCGCCTTCACCGCTCCTACTGTGGTCCCAAGCAGACGATAGCCACGCGCGGCCTTGCTGAGCACGCCAAGATGGACCGGCGCCACGGCATCGATGCGGCGTGCGAGCGCGAACAGAACGGCGGGGTCGCCGCCTTTCTGTTCGAGTTCCACCTCATGGAGCAGAGCCCCCTTCTTGCCCGCGACGGCCCGGCCCCGATCGAGCGCGATCTCGATGCCCTCGCCGTTCCAGAGCCGGCGCTCGTTCTCGACGGTGAACAGCGGCGCAATTGCAGCCACCTTGTCGCCGATCAGTGCCGGGATCGGTGTCGTATCGTCGAGTATTGGACGATCATCCTCGACATTCCGTTCCCATTCGGCGCGCACGAAGAGGCCTGCGGCCGCGGCGCCATCGACCTTGATGGTCTGCACGCGAGCCTCGCCATTTCGGCGGACCCGCAGCGACAAGCCCAGGCTCGCAAGGTCATGCTGCGGCGTATCGAAGTAGATGGCATGCTGGGCGATGATCTCGGGATCACCAGAAAAAAGGCCCGATGCCTCCAGCGCGTCGGCCCCTTCGGGCGTCAGTTCCAGTTTCAGTTCGATCTCTTCTGCCACGCCTTATTCAGTTCCTTCTCGCGCCTCTTCAATCCTTTTCGATCCAAGGATGATTCGACGACGATAAACTTGTTCGGAAGAAGCATAGCACTTCCGCCTTTCAAATGATTGACGCGAGATCAATGCTGGTCTGCGGATCACTTTCCCGGAAGAACGACCGCCGGTTTTACAGCACGACGCAGGCCTGGAGCCGTCGTTGCAAGCCGTTCGACCTTGCGCCGCCAACCCGCGATATTCTTCTCCGCGCCGCCCTCTCGGACCGGCCCGAACGCGGCGATGCGAACCGGCTTGAACCCGCAGAAGCCAAGGATCTGACCGCGCCAGCGGCGCACGACCGGATTGCCGTAAGCGAACCGCAGATACCAGGATGGCGTATCGGTGGTGATGATCGCATCGGCTGAGCGGCCCGCCAGCAGTCGGTCCCAGAACGGTCCATTGGGGTGATGTCGGAAGGCAAAGCCCGGCAGCAGCACCCTGTCGATCAGACCCTTCAGCTGGGCCGGCTCACCGCCCCACCACATCGGGAAGCCGACGACCAGATGATCGCAGGCGGCAATGGCGGCGGCGACCCGCTCCAGGTCCGGTTCCAGCTCTTGCACTTTTCTGTAGCCACGGCGCAGGTTCGGTTCGAATGCGAGATCGCGGACCGCGATCCGCTCGACTTTGACCCTGTCACCCAGCGCGGCCTGATAGGTATCGAGCAGATGGCTAACGAGCCGACCTTCGTCGGGATGGCCGTCGAGAATGAGGACGCGCATCGCAGGCTCCGTCAAAGGTCGATGTCCGCCCACAGCGCAGCATGGTCCGACCCGGCATCCGCAGGCCTGCCGACCTCGGCATAGGCCTCCCAGCGCTTCGGCCGCGATCCCGGCCACATGCCGGTGCGGAACACGCCGCCCGACCGGACGCGGGCGAACAGCGCTGGGGACAACAGCATATAGTCGATCTTGTTGGCCGCGTTGCACAGGCCATAGGTGCCCGGATAGCCACCGTCGTCGAACGCCGGATGCGCGAAGATGTCCCGCAGGTCGGTGCCGTCCAGCAGGGGCGCGAGCGGCGCGCTCGACGGGGTGTCGTTGAAATCGCCGATGATCGCGACATGAGCCGCGCCATTATCGGTCAACCCCTTGTAGATCTGCGCGATCCGCTCGGCCTGGGCCTTGCGCTTGGCATCGGAAGCCGCCTTCCCGCCATAGCCTTTGCTCTTGAGATGGTTGACCAGCACCAGCAGCGTCTCGCCTGACGGCGTCGTCACCTCGAACTGCGGACAATCGCGCGAGAAGACGGGTTGGCCATTCGGCAACCGGTCATCGACACGGCTGCACATCGTTCCGATGGGAAAACCCTCTCGGCTCATCAGACCGACGTCGATGCCGCGCTCGTCATTTCCGTCGATCAGCATGACATGACGGAACGGCGTGCCGCCAAGTGCCGGCAGGATCTCGCTATTGAACGCCGCTAGCACCGGGCGGCTCTCGGCTTCGACGACACCCAGCACGTCGGCGCCAAGGTCGACCATCACGCGCGCGGTGTTGCGCATCGCATGCTCGTTAACCGGCTCATCGCGTAGTTCCAGAGATCCCACCCAGTCGGCGCGTCCGTCCGCCTCGATCACGACGCCGCCGGTCTTGGGCCGTCGCAGCAGGCCGCCTCGGTTGCGCCGCAGGATGACGAAGGGGCCGGTGTCTGATTTCTCTAGGCCGAGGTTGCGCAGCAGGTCGACCATGCGCGTCTTGTCAGCGGGCGAATAGAGAATCTGGCCGAGCAGACCGTTCAACCCTGCGAACTTCTCCAGCACCGGGCGGCCTTCGTCCCAGCTGTCGAGGTTCATCGCCTTGGCGCGGTCGAAGAGATTTTCGACATTGTAGACGGCGAGCTTCACTGCTGTTTCTCCTTCTGTCACGAAGATGCCGCAACAGTGTTGCGAAGAAACGACCAAACTGTAGAGGCGCGCTTGGAGACGGACCAGCGAACAGGGAGCCCATGGTGGAAGCAATAGTGTCCAGAGCCAAGGGGGACCGTCGCCCAACTCGGGTCGCGGCGGTCCGCCACCGTCCAATGAGATGGACGGTGCTCGCTTCTCTATGCAGCCTTCTCCTGTTGCCCGGAAACGCAAGGGCCGAAGAAGGATCCTCGGGAGTGTGGCGCAATCCGCAAAACAGTGTCCACATTCGTGCCGAACCTTGCGGACAATATATGTGCGGCATTGTCGTCTGGGCGAATGAGAAAGCGAAAGCCGATGCACGCAAGGGCGGTGTCGATCCGCTGATCGGCGCCCGGTTGTTTCGCAACTTCTCACAGGCACGCCCTGATATGTGGCGCGGCAAGGTCTTCGTGCCGGACATCGGCAAGACCTTTTCCGGCACCATCACGATCGTCGATGCGGACACGATCAGGGCCGACGGCTGCCTGATCGGACGGATCGGTTGCAGATCACAGTCCTGGAGCCGCGTCGCAAACTGAGCGCGCGGTCCGTGTACGGGACCCTGGCCTGATCGACTTGCGCAACCCGGCGTCACCATTCCGTCAATCATGACCGATATGGGGCGAGGCATGAATAATAAGCCTTTTTTGCTCGCTTCGGTCAGGCGCATGCTTTTCGCCGCCGCTCTGATCGCCGCTCTGCCCGTGCCGGCGTCCGCGCAAGTCGAGATGGGCTCGATCCCGATGTGGAATACCATCGGCATGCTCAACCAGATGAGCCTCGACAGGACGATCGCTCAAACCTCCCGACCCAGCGATGCCTCTGAAGATCGACGGTCCGCCCGGCCTTCACCACGGAGCACGACGACATCGCCCCCCACAACGATCACCCTCGCAGCGCGCCGGATGCCAGCCCGCATGGCCGCGAAGTATCCGGCCGCCGACCGGGCAGAGGCTGAGCGCGTCTTCGACAATATGCTGACCGGCTATGGCCAGGTAGCGCGCCAGCTTGGCGTGCCGCAGAATGACGTTGCAGGCGCGGTGGCCGCGTTCATCGCGGGTTCCTGGATGGCCTATCACGACCGGGACGTCGCCGACGCCGACTTCCCTGTGCTGGTCGATCAGATGCGCGAAGTGCTGCGTTCGACGCCCGATTTCGAGAATGCCTCGGCAACGAGCAAGCAGGAGCTGCACGAGCAGCTTGCTATCCTTGGCACCACCATGGCGCTGACCCGAGCGCAACTTCAGCGCCAGCCCAATGCGGCGTTGTCCGCGCATATGAAGCAGGCAGCCGGCAGCTACCTGGCCGGCTTTCTCAAGACAAATCCCGACAGATTGGTGATCGACGGCAAGGGACTGACCATCAGGCCCTCGGCGTAACAGACCACCGATAGCCGTAAGCCACCGACAATAGGGCAGTACCCAGCATGATGATCCCTTCCCGCAAACGCCTCCTTGCACTGGCCATGGGCGCCGCCCTTATGGCTGGCGCGCCGGCCCACGCCCAATGGCAGGCGGTGAACGGCGATGGCGCCTGCACACAGGTCATTCTGCCGACGGACGCCATGCCCACCATGGTCGGTCTCACCGGCAATGGTGGGCCGATGGTGATGGTCACCTTTGCCTCCAAGGCCATGCCGCAGCTCGGCGCCGGAGCCAACTATCAGGGGCTGATGCGCTTCGATGAAGGCGAGGCCAAGTCGATCGCCATCGTGCAGCGTCCCGACAAAGAAACGGTCCTGGTCGCAATGATGCTGGCCACCGAGCATCTCGACGTGCTGGCGCGTTCACAGGCGATCCATGTACGGCTCGATGGCCGCCGCCTGACCGACGTTGCGCCACCGGGTCGGATGGAGGCGGTCGCGGCGCTGCGGACGTGCCTTGCCGCGCTCCCGTCAGAAGGAAACGCCAGAGCCGCGGCGCCCGCCCGACCTGAGCCAGCACCCCGACCTTCACCGCAGCGCCGTTCAACCGACAATGCTCTAGCCGCCGCTGCCGCCGCCGGTGAGCGCACCGCGCGCGGAGAGCCGCGCACCGCGCCCCGGCAGAGCCCACAGGCTCCGGGCGCCTATCCGCAGGGCGAAGCCGACACGCTGCTCATGATGATGCGTATGAACAACCGACTGATGAACAACGGCGGCAACATGGCCGATCCGTCGATGGGCGCGGTGATGCATGGACTGGAGCATTGACGATGTTTCTTCGCGCTACGCGCCTCGCACTTGGCTGCGCGATCGCCATGGCTGTCTCGACAACCGCCTTCGCCCAGCAATTCCAGTCCTGGCGTGTTTCCAGCACGCCGGGCACCTGCGGCGTGCAGACGACGATGGACATGCAGCGCATCCCGTCGCAGGGTTTCGGCCTGTTCGCCGAGCGGCGCGACCGCGTCCAACTCCTCATCAGCGGCAATATGACCAGCGACTCACCGCCCCGCACCGGCGAGGTCGTGTTCACGGGCCGGACTGCTCCGGCACGGCAAATTCAGTTCGTACGGGTGCCGAGCGGCAATTCGCTGGTCGACGACACGTTCCGCCTCGTCGTCCATCTCGACACCGAATATCTTCAGGATATCGCAGAGACCCCGACCTTCATGATCCGGCTCGAAGGCAATGACTTCGCGCCCTTCACTCTTGCCGAGCGGGGACAGGCGGTCAGCTATATGGCCCGCTGCATGGGGCAGATGTGACCCGTAAATCCAGCTAGTGACCGCGCGCGACCGCGTCGATCTCCGCCTGTAAGCCGGAGACGGCAGCGCATCACCGGTTCACCGAGTTCGCGTCATCGGAAACCGAAGGTCTTTGAGTTGACCTGCCATCTGACCTAAAGGGCGCCATTACCCAGGCCGGGCCGCGGGCACTCCTCTCACATGCCTGGGCGCCAGAACGAGGTCTCGTCGCCTGGAATCAAGTCCCAGAAAGTTCTTCGAGCATGTCCTTGTCTGCTGATCGCCCGGATACCCGCCTCGCTACCCGTTTGTCCTTCCTCGTCGCTGGTTTCGGGCTCGCTTGCTGGGCGCCGCTCGTCCCCTTCGCGCGAGACAGGCTGGCCATCGATGATGGTGGTCTTGGCCTGCTGCTGCTGTGCCTTGGTGTTGGCTCGATCATCGCCATGTTGCTCACCGGCCTGTTGAGCGCCCGGTTCGGCAGCCGGCCGATCATCGTTGCGGGCGGCATCGGCCTGGCCTTGACGCTCCCATTCCTTGCTGCCGCACCCACATCCCTGCTGCTTGGCCTGGCGCTGCTCGTTTTTGGTGCCTCGCTCGGTGCCCTCGATGTCGCCATGAATATCCATGCGGTCGAGGTCGAGCGCGATGCCTCCCAGCCCCTGATGTCGGGGTTTCATGCGCTTTTCAGTATCGGCGGGTTCATGGGCGCGGGACTGATGACGCTCATGTTATCCCTTGGCCTGACTCCGGTCCTGAGCACCCTGGCCGGTTCGGCACTGATGCTCGGGCTCACGCTCGCCTCCTGGCCCCGATTGCTACGGACGGTTCCCGCAGAGGGCGGGCCGCTCCTGGCGATCCCGCGCGGCCCGGTGCTGCTGCTGGCGGTGCTGGCCGCCGCCCTCTTCCTGGCGGAAGGCGCCATCCTGGACTGGAGCGCGCTGCTCATCACCCAGGGCGGTCTGGTCGAGGTTGCACAAGGCGGTCTTGGCTACATGCTGTTCGCCATCGCTATGACCATCGGGCGGCTCAGCGGCGATGCGATCATCGCGCGCATTGGCGACGGGCCGGCGCTTGTCTGGGGGGGCGTGGTCGCGGTCGTCGGGTTCGCTGCACTGCTGCTCGCGCCCAACGCAGCGATTGCGATGGTGGGTTTCGTCCTGATCGGCCTTGGCGCTTCCAATATCGTTCCGGTCCTGTTTCGCCGGGCCGGAACCCAGAGCGTCATGCCACCCGGTCTTGCCGTCACCGCCGTGACGACCATCGGCTATGCCGGCGTGCTCGTCGGGCCGGCCGCGGTCGGCTTTGTCGCTCAGTTCACCAGCCTTTACGTCGCGTTCTGGATGCTGGCAGGCCTTGTTTGCCTGGTTCCCCTGTGCGCGCGTTATGTGGTCAGCCAAGCCCGCCCGGCGCAAACGGTATGACGCATACTATGCCCTTTCCAACCGGCGCGAAAGCTGGCCTCTTCACGGAGACCACCGATCGGGCCTGGCGGCGTTCGGAGTGGCCGACGAGCACATATGCCTGGTTCGATTTGTCATTCGTTGCGACAAAAGCGGAAAGGCGGCGGCGGATGATTTCAAAAGCCCGTCACGCGTCGATGCGTTGCCGGTCCGAAAGATCGCGTGGAGGCGACATCGGCTCTGGCAGATCTTGATCGAAATTTTTGGAAGGCGAGGCAACATGAGCGCACCCACAGAAACCCCAAAAAGCGCGAAGCAACCCGGTTGGCCGGAGATCGCTCTCGCAGTGGGAATCTACATGGTCGGTGTCTCGGCCCTCGGCCTCTGGATGGTCTCATTGCCCGAAGATCAGACGATCTTTCGGATCAACATTGCCGGGGTTGCCAACGGAGCAATCGGGTTCATCGCCCTGCTTGCAGCCTATCTGCTGCGCGTTCGCGACTGGCGCGCGTTTGGCTTTCGCCCCACGACGCGCAAATGGATTCTGATCGCCGTTGCGCTCGGGACCTTCGCCTTTGGCCTGATCTTCATTGTCGAGGCGATCTACTTCCACTTCATTTCCGAACCAAACACGCAAGGGGATTTCGAAGCCGCCGCAAAGGGCGGCGTCGCCTTAATGATCCTGCTGCTGTTCACTGGCGCAGTCCTGGGGCCGATCGGCGAGGAACTGGTCTTTCGCGGCGTCGTCACCAGTGCGCTCGACAAATATGGTTCCTGGGTCAGCGTCGTCGGTAGCGCGGCGACCTTCGGCATCGTCCATGGCCCGAGCGTCATTCTGGTCGATGCCTTCGTGGTCGGGCTCCTGCTCGGCATCGTCTTTTTGAAGTCACGGTCGATCTGGCCGGCCATTATGCTGCACATCGTCTACAACGGGCTTAATCTCATTCATTATTCGACATTTTGAGCTCCTACTGGCGAGTTACGGGCCGCTCCCCCTGTATGTCTGCGCCATAGCCTTTCGATGGATTTCGAACACGGTCGAGATAGTCCCTGGCGAAAGCATTCTCAGCCAGGAGACACTTGAGCTCGGGCAGATAAAGCGAACCGGCGCCGTCGAGCAGCACCAGATCGATCTCACCGCAGACATCGGCGAACCGCCACATTCGCGCGCGAGCGACTGCTTCGCACCAGCACCAGTCAGCGCTGATACGCACTATCTTTCTCGCGCAAGACGGTATGCGCCCAGTCCTCGAACGATGTCGTTCTGAGTCCAAGGTCCCTGGCATATTCGGGCTTCCCCGGCAGCGGATACAAGCTGATAAATTCATGCGCTCTGGCGAGCAGCGGCATCAGTCCGGCGGCTTCGGCTTCAGCCGGGTCGGTTGGCAGACGGACCGTCCGGCCCAGCGCTTCGGAGATGATCGCGGCGGCTTGCCTGAACGTCTTTATATCGCTGGCGAATTCGAGTTCGACCCCGTCGAACCGCTGGGGATCGGCGAAGGCCGCAGCGACCGCCGCACCAAAATCGTCCAGCGAAATGAAGCTCTGCGGGGAGTCCGGGTCCATGCCCGTGATGAGGACGTTGGGATTGCCCTCACGGTAATAGTAGTTGAACGAAGGATAGATGAAGTTGTCCATATAGGTGCCGGGACGGAAAACGGTCGTGTATGTCAGGCTGACATCGCGCACGGCCTGCTCCGCCGCCTCCTTGCTCTGCCAATAGTGAACCCACGGCTGCCCCCAGCGGGCTTCGTCGGTGGGATGGACCGAGCCAGTCCCGGCGACGGAGGTATGCACGATATGCTGGACGCCCGCCTGCCGGGCCGCCTGCGCGAGGTTGGTGGCAAGGCGGACTTCGAGCGCGTCATCCTCGAAATCGGGCATCTGAACGGAGAACACCCCCTGCGCGCCCTCCAGCGCGGGCACGAGCGTGGCGCGATCCTCGAGATCGCCCACCACGAGCGTTGCGCCTGCCTCGGCCAGAGCAAGCGCGCGCGGGGCGTCGGGATTGCGCACGAGCGCATGGACCTTCGCGCCGCTCTTGAGCAGCGCATAAGCCGCGGCACCCCCTTGATTGCCAGTCGCTCCGGTCACCACGATGAATGATGGATTTGACATTCTCACCTCCTGAGGTCCTAAACGGGGTGCAACTCCGTTTTCGAAGGGAGAAATATGGAGGACCACCCCACTTGTCAATGAAATGGGGCGATCCTCCGTTTTTGAACGAGGCGAATGTGAAAGCAACCCATGAGGCTGGTCGGGCCGATAGTCGCCGCAACCGCCAGCGTCTCATCGACGCTGCGGAAGCGGTATTCGAGCAGGATGGCGCGGGGGCATCGCTGGAGGAGATTGCCCGGCGCGCCGGCGTCGGATCGGCGACCCTGCACCGCCACTTCCCCTCGCGTCAGCTGTTATTGAACGCGGTGTTTCATGAAGGCGTTTGCCGTCTCGTCGAGCGCGCCAAGCAGCTTCTGGACGAACTCGCACCCCAGGCCGCCCTGGTCCGCTGGCTTGGCGAGCTGACGGCCTACACCTCGACCACCCGGGGTCTCGCTACGGCCTTGCTGGCGGATCCCGAAGGTAAGATCGCCGCCGAGGATAGCTGTCATGGGCTGATCAACGATGCCGCGACGCTGTTGGTCACACAGGCCGCGCAAGCGGGGGCGTTGCGTGCAGAGGTGCAGCCGCATGACCTGGTTATGTTGACCAACGCCATCTCGCTCGCGTCCGAAGGCAAGCCCGATCATGCGGCGAGGCTTTTGGACCTTGCGCTGGGCGGCATTCTCAAGGCGGCGGCGACTATCGGCTGACAACCGGACGGAACCGATCAGCCGCGTGGGTGTCCGGTCGGCAGGAAACGGCAGCGAGATGGCAGTACGGCAGGCCCCAGCATCGGACGATCAAGCCGCCGGCTCGTCCTGCGCGCCCACCACGTCTAGCCGGTGGCTTTAATCGGACTGGTCATCGATCAGTGCGTGCACATTCTCCTCGATCCAGTCGGTCAACGCGGCAATCCGTGCAGCAGCCTCGCGTCCGAGCGGCGTCAACGCATATTCGACATGCGGCGGCACGACTGGATAGCTTGTGCGCACGAGCAAATGATGGGCTTCCAGTTGCTGAAGGCTTTTCGACAGCATCCGCTCGCTGACGCCGTTCACCTTCCGCCGCAGTTCGGCGAAGCGCATCGTGCCCTTTTGCAACGCGATCAACACCAGGACGCTCCACTTACCCGTCACATGGGTCAGCACCTCGCGAGAGCGACAGGCGGCGTCGAACACATGACCCCGTTCAAGCTGCCCCGCAAGATAATTGGTCTTGGATGAGTTCATACTAACCTCAATGTACGTACTTATGAAGAGTAAGTGTGGCGCATACATGACATGTCACCATCACGAAAGGAGCATGCTATGTACGCAGTCACGGGATCGACGGGTCAGCTCGGAAGACAGGTTCTCACATCCTTATTGGCGCGCGTGGCGCCGCAGGAGATCATAGCCCTGGCGCGAGACTGCGGCAGGGCATCCGATTATCTGGGCCAGGGCATGGAGGTCCGCCCATTCGACTATGACGCACCGGAGCAGCTGGCTGCCTCGCTGGAAGGCGTCACACGGCTGCTCTTCATCTCCTCTGACACGCCCGAGACGCGCCTTGCGCAGCACCGCGCGGTGATCGATGCGGCCGCCGACGCGGGCCTCACGTTCCTCGCCTACACCAGCATTCTTCATGCCGACGTCAATCCGATCAGCTTGGCCGAGACGCACCGCGCAACCGAGCGAATGATCAGGGAGAGCGGGCTGCGGCACGCGATCCTCCGCAACGGATGGTACATCGAGAACTATCTGATCGGAGCCGAAGCGGCCGCGGCGCATGGCGTGCTGATCGGCAGCACGGGCGATGGCCGGATCGCGGCCGCAACGCGCGCTGACTATGCCGAAGCGGCCGCCGTGGTGCTGACCGGCGACACATCAAACGACCGTGTCTATGAGCTGGCAGGCGATGCGGCATTCACGCTATCGGATGTCGCTGCTGTGCTGAGCGAAGCGGCCGGACAGCCGGTCGCCTATGAGGATTTGTCCGAAGCCGCTTATTGCGACGCGCTGATCGCGTCCGGCGTGCCTGCGGATTTTGCAGCAGCGCTGGCGGAATACAGCGCCAAGGCGTCGGGCGGTATCCTCGCTGACGATACGCGAACCTTGAGCAGGCTGATCGGCCGCCCGACTGCGAGTATGAGGGACGTGCTGCTGGCCGCCCTTGGGAACCAATCCGCCTTGAAGGGAGCCAGTCAGTGACAGGACTTGCGACGTTCGACTTCTTCTACGATGCCGGGTCCTGCTCGCTTGCGGTCCGCATCATCCTCGAGGAAGGCGAATTTGCCTATCGCGCTCACCGCGTCGCTGCGCGCGATCGGAACGATGCGGCGAGCACGCCAGAGTGGCGCGCCCGCAATCCAAAAGGGCGTGTTCCTGCTCTCTCCCCTATAGGCGGTCAGGCGGGGGGCGAGCCCCTGCTCCTCACCGAAGTACCGGCAATCGTGACCTGGCTTGCTCGCCAGCGCCCGGATCTTGACCTGATGCCCGCCGATCCCGCCCGTGAAGCGCGAGTGCTGGAGTGGATGAACTGGCTTTCCAGCTGGCTGCATGCTGTCTGCTTCGCGCAGCAATGGCGTCCCGAGCGGTTCAGCGCGGACCCTTGCACATATGAAGGCATCGTCGCGCAGGGGCACGCCAACATGCTGGAGGCGTTCATCGCTATCGAGCGAATTATGGCGGACGGGCGAACCTGGGCCGTTCCCGACGCCTATTCCATCGCTGACGCCTTCCTCATGGTCTTCTTCCGGTGGGGCGGTGTGATGGGCGTCGAGATGAACGACTATCCTGCTTGGACCGCGCAGGCAAACAGGACAATGGCGCGCCCGGCCGTCGCTGCCGCCTTCGCCAAGGATGGCTTGGCATCGATCGCGCATCATATCAGCGTCTAGACCAAATATTCGAGCCCATCGGAGCCATTCCGCCGAAAGGATCACACCATTAAGCCGTAGGATGAAACACCTAGGCGGTGCTGGCGATGTCGTCTGATCCGGTTTCAGGTTACGATCGATGGTGAAGCGCCTGGCGCCAATCACGCAGCGACATGGACGACGCCGACTGGGGTGAAGTAAGCCAAGACCGTCTCTACCAGCTCATTCGACAACCCGGCCAGATGATCGACCGAACCGTCCGTATTGAGTTCGAACAACCGGGCGTCAGCGCTTATGTCTTCACGTTTGGCTGAAGATGTATGCGTTGACCTTCCATCTGCCGGTGCGACATGAGCCTGCAAAATCCTTGACAGCCGAGGTCGCGCGGGCCTGTCGAGTTGACTTTTCCTGCCCGCAGGCCGTGATCGTCTGCGAGGCCATCGACTGTCGGTTCGGATCGCACCCCGCTATCTCACATGTGCGGCTTCATCGATCTCGCGGCATCGAGTTGCAGAGACAACAACGGTTAGTCGACTTTGATTCGATCTTGCCCGACCCTTAGCCCTTGCGTATCGAACAGTGACACAAAAACGTGAACTGTGGTCGAACTTGCTGCATCTCGCGATTTTGTTGGTACATCTGTTGGCACTGAGACGGGCGTTTCTGGACAAATACACCTGAATACAATAGGTTATTGGGATTTTTCGATTCCGGCTCGGGCCTCCACTTCCCCTTCTTCAGTCCTCGCGCGGCGGCGCGGTCAGGTCCATGAAGTTGCGGGCGGCCTCTCGATCCGCCTTCTCCTTGAACGCCACGTCCAGATCGGGCGCGGCGCCCAGCATGTGCAGCACCGCCCACAGCGCGAAGCGGCGCGAACGGTCCTGCTCCAGCCCCAGATCGACCCGCATCCGCTCGACGCCCGCCTCGACCGCTGCAGGCGGGATCGAAGCGAGGTCGGCGGACCCGAAATAGCGGCGCAACTGATCGTCGAAATCCATGCGCCGCCCCTAACGGTTCAGCTCGTGAAGTCGAGCTGAACAACCTTGGTCGGCGTGGCGCGGCAATAGAAGGGGGTCGTGCGATCGCCGTCCGGATAGCTCGCGGTCAGCTCCGCCGCGAACCGCCAGCCGCCATTGCCCGGCTCGATGCTGGTGATCCGGTCGAGCCGCAGCCGCGTGCCGCCGGTCACCCCGATCTGCCGCGACGCTTCGAACAGGCAGGTCTGCAACGACGGGCGCGCCTCCGAACGCACCAGCGTGAGATCAGCCGACAGCGCCGCCGGCGGCCCCGGCGGATAGGTGGTCGGCGGGCCCTCTGGCGCCGGATCGTTCGGTTTCTTGTTCTTGCTCGCGAGCAGCGCGACCAGGCCCGCCGCCACCGCGACACCGCCGATGATCAGGCCAGTGCTCGGGCCCTTGTCAGGGCGCTCTGGTTGCCAGCCGCCGCCCCAGTTGCCATAGCCATAGGCGAAGGTCGCCCGGCAGTTGCGCACCCAGATCGAGCGCCGGTCATAGCCCCAGCCACGCCCCCGGTTGCAGACGCCGCCGTTCGCGCGGAGCAGCACGACGCGGTTCTGCGTGTTGACGTTGCAGTAGCGGGTGCGGCTGTTGCGCGATTCGCAGCTGATGCGGCCTGCATAGCCGCGATCGTTCCCCCATCCGGGATTGCCGGGATAGCCTGGATCGGGCCGTGGCGGACGCGGGCGGCCTGGAACGGGTTGCGGCAGAGGAACAGGACGATCGACGATCGGTCCAGGCAGCGGCACCGGACGGTCGGGCACCGGGCGGGGCAGCGGGACGGGCCGGTCCTGCGGCGCGGGCCGGGTCTGCGCCATCAGCGGCGTGATGCTCTGGGTGACGATCGCAGTGGACAGAACCACCAGCTTCAACGTGCTTCTCATGCGCGGACTCCCCTGTTTGGAACGCGGCCAGCCAAGTCGTTTCGCCGACAGTATAGACCGGACGGCCCACAGCCGCACCGAAAATCAACCTGAAGAGAAGCTTGCGGCCTATTCCGCAGCCTGGGCCGGAGCCTCATCTGCATCGGGCGTCTCGGCGTGGCTGGCGAGCAGTTCGACCGAGGCGACGCTCTCGATCTCGCGCGCGCCGGTCTCGACGTTCAGCTCCTTGAGTTTCCGCGCAGATACCAGCGCTCGGGTCTCAAGACTGGACGCGAAGGTATTGAAATTCTTGACCGCGCTGTTGAGGCCGCTGCCGACGAGGCGCAGATCGCCCATCGCTTTTGCCAGCCGGTCGTACAGCTCCTTGCCAAGCTCGCCGATCTGGCGTGCCTCCTTGGCGAGCTTCTCCTGCCGCCACACCGCCGCGACGGTGCGGGCGATGGCGATCAGATTGGTCGGGGTCGCCAGCAGCACGCGCTTCTCGAACGCGAAGTCCCACAGGCTGTGGTCATGCTCGAGCGCCGCGGAGAGGAAATGTTCGCCGGGGACGAACATGATGACATAGTCGGGCGCATCGTCGAACTGAGTCCAATACGCCTTGTTGCCGAGCGCGTTGACATGCGCCTTCATCGCCGCGGCATGCTGGGCGAGACCGGCCTGGCGCTCGCCCTCCTCCACCGCGCCGAACGCGTCCTGATAGGCGTTGAGCGACACCTTGGCGTCGATCACCAGCGCCTTGCCGCCGGGCACGCGGACGATCGCGTCGGGGCGGAGCCGCCCGCCCTCTTCCTGCGCGACGCTGACTTCGGTCTCGAAATCGGTGTGCTCGGAGAGGCCGCAGGTTTCGAGCACATTCTTGAGCTGCTGCTCGCCCCAGCGGCCGCGCGACTTGGGGGCGTTGCGCAGCGAATTGACGAGCTTCGCCGCCTCGCTGCTCACCCGCTCCTGCCCGATCCGCATCTGCTCGATCTGGCCCTTGAGCTCGCCGAACGCGTCGCGGCGTTCCGCCTCGACCTTGGCGACGCCCTCCTCATAGCGCTGGAGGCGTTCGTTGACCGGCTGGAGCAGGGCCTTGAGGTTCTGGCCCGCAGTGACTTCGGACTGTCTGAACCGGTCCTCTGCCCGTTTCAGGAACGCTTCCTGCGTCTGGCTGAGCATCTGCCCGGCCAGCTCGCGAAACTGGCCCGCCATCAGCTCGCGCGCGCCCTTGAATTCCTCCAGCCGCTCCTCGAACGCGCTCGCCTTGGTGCGCAATTCGGTCAATTCGAGCCGGGCGATGTCACGCTCGTCGCGGATGCTGTCGAGCTGGTCACGCAGCTCGGGAAGCTCGCGCAAACGCTCCTCGGCGCCGGCAAGGTCGATGATCGCCGCCTTGAAATCGGCCTCGCGCTTGTCGCGCTCGGCACGGATCTCGGCGATGCGGCGCGCGGCGGCGAACCAGCCGGCAGCCCCGCCGGCAAGCAATGCGAAGATCAGGGCCAGGGCGAATTCGAGCGTCACATTCCCTCACGCGAAGTTCATAAAGTTCATACAAACACAGGGTTCGCGCGGAGGTGACAAGCGGCCGCCTCCCCACGGCAAGCGAGGAACATAGACCGAACGAAGGCTGTAGGACAGGGTTAATTGCGGCGCGTGCAACCACGCGCCGCACGGGGACGTCAGGCCGCCGCTTTGCGCGCCTTGTTGAGTTTCCGCATGATCATCTCACGCTTGAGGCGCGAGAGATGGTCGAGGAAGACGATGCCTTCGAGATGGTCCATCTCGTGCTGGATGCAGGTCGCGAGCAGGCCCGTGAACACCTCGTCATGCGCCTTGCCATGCTCGTCGAGCCACTTGACGCGGCACGTCGCGGGGCGATCGACATCGGCATATTGATCGGGGACCGACAGGCAGCCCTCGGAATAGGTGTTCTGATCCGCCGACGGCTCGAGGATTTCGGGATTCACGAAGACGCGGGGCTGGCGGATCGGCTTGCCATCCTCGTCCTCTTCCTCCTGCAGATCCATGACGACGAGTCGCTTGGGCACGCCGACCTGGATCGCGGCAAGGCCGATGCCGGGGGCGTCGTACATCGTCTCGAACATGTCGGCGATCAGCGCGCGCAGCTCGTCATCGACGGTCTCAACGGGAGTGGACACCAGCTTGAGGCGGGGATCGGGAACTTCGAGGATCGGAAGAATAGCCATCGGGGTAATTTAGCTCCGCCTGGGTCAGGCTTCAAGGAAAGGATCAGGCGACCGGCCGGCGCGCGCGCAGCGCCTGCGCCAAGGTGCCTTCGTCGAGATAGTCGAGCTCGCCGCCGACGGGCAGGCCATGGGCAAGCTGGGTGAGGCGCACCGGGCGCCCCTCCAGCCGCTCGGCGATGTAATGCGCGGTGGTCTGGCCTTCGAGCGTGGCGTTCATCGCCAGCACTACCTCGTCGATCCCGCCCGCGGCGACGCGGGAGACGAGGCTGTCGATCGCCAGATCCTCGGGCCGCACCCCGTCCAGCGCGGAGAGCTTGCCGCCCAGCACATGGAAGCGGCCGGGGAACAGGCGCGAGCGTTCGAGCGCCCACAGGTCCGCCACCTCCTCGACCACGCAGAGCTGGCGCGTGTCGCGGCGGGGATCGGCGCAGATGGCGCATGGGTCCGAGGTGTCGACATTGCCGCAGGTCGAACAGGTGGCGAGGCGCTGACTGACCGCGGTGAGCGCGGCAAGCAGCGGATCGAGCGCGGTCTCGCGCTTCTTGAGAAGGTGCAGCACCGCGCGCCGCGCCGAACGCGGGCCAAGGCCGGGCAGGCGCGACAGGGCTTGGGCGAGGGTTTCGATCTCGGGCGAGGCCATACGAGCGATGTAGGCAATCCGTCATCCCAACGAAAGCTGGGATCTTGCGCGGCAACGGATGCGCGTGCGGATGGAGATCCCAGCTTTCGCTGGGAGGACGATTGTGCGTAAAGCGCAGCCCATGCGGATCATCTTCATGGGAACGCCGGAATTTGCCGTGCCGACGCTCGACGCGCTGGTCGAGGCGGGGCACGACGTCGTGGCGGCGTACAGCCAGCCGCCGCGCGCGGGCGGACGGCGCGGCAAGGCGCTGACCCCCTCCCCCGTCCATGCCCGCGCGCAGGCGCTGGGGATCGAGGTGCGGACGCCGCTCTCGTTCAGGAAGGATCCGGACGCGGTGGCGGCGTTCGCCGCGCTGGAGGCGGATGTCGCGGTGGTCGCGGCCTATGGCCTGATCCTGCCGGTCAGCGTGCTGGAGGCGCCGCGGCTGGGGTGCATGAATGTCCATGCCTCGCTGCTCCCGCGCTGGCGCGGGGCGGCGCCGATCCAGCGGGCGATCCTGGCCGGGGACGCGGAGACCGGCGTCGGGATCATGCAGATGGAGGCGGGACTCGATACCGGACCGGTGCGGCTGGAGGGACGGACGCCGGTGGCCGGCAAGACGGCGGGCGAGTTGACCGACGAACTGGCGGCGATGGGCGCGCGGCTGATGGTGCAGATGCTCGCCGATCCGGATGCCTATCCTTCAGTGGCGCAGGCCGAGGACGGCGTGACCTATGCCTCGAAGATCGACAAGGCCGAGACGCGGCTGGATTTCGCGCAGGATGCCGAAGCGGTGGCGCGGCAGGTGCTGGCGTTCAATCCGCCGGGGGCGTTTTTCGAGGCGGCCGGCGAGCGGGTGCGGGTGCTGGCGGGCGATATCGTCGAAGGCGGCGGTTCGGCGGGCGTGGTGCTGGACGACGCGCTCACCATCGCCTGCAGCACCGGCGCAATCCGCCCGACCAGCGTCCAGCGCGCCGGGCGCGGCGTCATGACCACGACCGAGTTGCTCAACGGCTTCCCGATCCCGGCGGGAACGCAGCTTTGACCCGCTTTGCGCTGACGATCGAATATGACGGCCGGCCGTTCATGGGCTGGCAGTATCAGGATCATGGTCCGAGCGTGCAGCAGGCGATCGAGGATGCGCTGCACGGCATCACCGGAGAGGATGCGCTGGTCCATGCCGCCGGGCGCACCGACGCGGGGGTCCATGCGCTGGGGATGCGGGCGCATACCGAGATCGAGAAGGACATCGCCCCGTTCCGGCTGATGGAGGCGCTCAACGCGCATCTGCGCAACGTGCCGGTGGCGATCCTGGCGTGCGAGACGGTGGCGGACGACTGGCATGCGCGCTTCTCGTGCATCGCGCGGCATTATGTGTACCGCATCGTCAACCGCCGAGCCCCGCTGACCTTCGACAAGGGGCTGAAGTGGCGTGTGCCGGCCGAACTGGACGCGGCCGCGATGCACGAAGCGGCGCAAATCCTGGTGGGGCTGCATGACTTCACCACCTTCCGTTCGGCGCATTGCCAGTCGGCCAGCGCACTGAAGACGCTCGACCGGCTCGACGTGGTGCGCGAGGGCGACGAGATCAGCGTCTACGCCTCTGCCCGCTCGTTCCTGCATCATCAGGTGCGGTCGATGGTCGGATGCCTGTCGATGGTCGGGCGCGGACAATGGAGCGCGGCCGACCTGCGCGACGCGCTGGCAGCGAAGGATCGCGCGGCGCTGGGGCTGAACGCGCCGCCGGACGGGCTGTATTTCGTACGGGCGGATTATCCCTGAACGCAGGCCCTAGCGGCTGAAGCGTGCGGCAAGCTCTGCATGCGTGGACCAGCGAAACTGGCCGACCGGGAGCAGCCAATCGAATCGATAGCCGCCTTCGATCAGAGTCTTCGCATCGCGTGCGAAGGTATTGGGATTGCATGACACATAGGCGATCACCGGCACCTTGGACGCGGCCAGCTGCTCGACCTGTTCCTTCGCTCCCGCACGCGGTGGATCGAGAATCACCGCGTCGAACAGGTCCAGCTCCTTCGGCACCAGCGGGCGGCGGAACAGATCGCGATGCTCGGCGAAGACCGGGCGCTGGGCCCGGCCCGCGGCGCCCTTGAGCGACAGGATCGCCTCGCGCGCGCCCTCCCCCGCATAGACCTTCACCCCCGGGTCCATCGCGAGGGCGAAGGTGCCGAGTCCGGCGAACAGGTCGGCGACCGTCTTTGCGCTGCCGATCGCCTCCCGGACGGCGGCGACCAGCGCCCCCTCGCCCTCGGGCGTGGCTTGCAGGAAGCTCGCGGGCGGGAACGGCACCGGGATACCGCCGAAGGTCACCGTCACCGGCTCGGGCTCCCAGCGCGGCTCGGGGCCGAGGCCGTCATCGACCGACAGGCGCGCAAGGCCGTGGCGCTGGGCGAAGCTGGTCACGGCCTCGATCGCGTTCAGGCTGTCGGTGACGAGACCGTCGACCAGCACGTCCGGCCCCTGATCGGTGAGCGCGAGATGGACGTTGACGCGACGGTTGGCGGGGAGATGCGCGGCGAGCAGACCCCGCAGCGGCTGAAGCAGCGCGAACAGGCGCGGATCGAGGATCTCGCATTGCTGGAGATCGATCAGCCGGTGGCTCGACTGTTCGGTGAAGCCCAGATGGACCTGTCGCCCGCGCCGCTCTGCATGGAGCGTCGCGCGGCGGCGGGTGCGCGGCGGGGACAGCGCGGGCGCACGGATCTCTGCCTCCACCCCCTGCTGCATCAACGCGCCGGCGATGCGGGCGGTGAGGAACTCGGCATAGGCGCGGTCGTCGAGATGCTGGAGCTGGCAGCCGCCGCACTCGGGGAAATGGCGGCATGGCGGCGTCTGGCGGCGCGGGCCGGGCCTCAGGCTGCCATCGGCGAGGAGCGTGTCGCCGGGCGCGGCAAGCGGGGCGTGGCGGCCGTCCGCGGTCACCCCGTCACCGCGCGCGGCCACGCGGACGATGGTTGCATCCTCGCTCACCGTGCGCGCTCCAGCGCGAGGGGAAGCGCGTCCGCCAGATCGTCGGCGAGGAAGCAGCGGTCGAGGAGGCGCGCGGCTTCGGCGTGGAGCCAGACACCGGCCGAGGCGGCTTCGAAGGGCGTGGAGGGAGTCTGGGCAAACATGGTGGCGATGGCCCCTGCCAGAACATCGCCGGTTCCCGCAACCGATAGCCACGGGCTGGCAGGCAGCGCGACATTGGCCGGGCCGTCCGGGGCAGCGATCACCGTGTCGGCGCCCTTGAACACCACCACGGCGCCGCTCCGGCGGGCTGCCTCCCGCGCGCGAGCGATCTTGCTGCCCTGCCCCTCCCCGAACAGCGCGGCGAATTCGCCCGCGTGCGGGGTCAGGACAGCGGGCGCATCGCGGTCGCGCAGCCGGTCGAGATCAAGCAGATGGAGCGCGTCCCCGTCGATCACCAGCGGGTGCGGGCTGGCGAGCGCAGCGTCGAGCTTGTCCTGCGCGCGGTCGTCGCGGCCGAGGCCGGGGCCGATCACCACCGCGCCGATGCGCTGGTCGTCGAGCGCGTCCTCGCTCCAGCGCTGGCGGACGATGGCGTGGGGCGGATGCGGCAGCCCGCCGGTGAGCAGCAGCACATAGCCCGCCCCGGCGCGATAGGCGGCGAGCGCGGCCAGCTCCGACGCACCGTGCATGCGGCCGGAAACCACCGCGACCATGCCGCGGCTGTATTTGTGCGAGGTCGCATCGGGAGCGGCGACTCGCGGAACGGCAAGCGCCCGGGTATCGCCGGCACCGCCTTCAGGCGGCAGCCCGATCTCGATCGTGCAGACGGTGCCGCACAGGGCGGCGGCGGGCTGAAGAAGATGGGCGGGCTTAAGCGCGCCCAGTGCCAGCGTGACGTCGAACCTGGCCAGCGCCTGCCCGAAATCACCGCCGCTGTCCGTGTCCACGCCGCTGGGCAGGTCGATCGCGACGGACAAGCGCGCACGGTCCGCCAACGCCCGGATCGCGTCCGCGACCGGCGCATCCAGCGCGCGGGACAGCCCCGTGCCGAACAGCGCATCGAGCATCACCGGGGCATGCGGGAGCATGGGGTCTGGGAAGCGCTCCACCGGCCCCGTCCAGCCCGCCCGCGCCGCTACCGCAGCCTCGCTCTTCGGTTCCCGCAGCGCGGCAACCCGCACCGGCACGCCCCGGCTCGCCAGCACCCGCGCCGCGATATAGCCGTCGCCGCCATTGTTGCCGGGGCCGCACAGGATCAGCACCTCCGCCCCTGCAGCGAGGCGATGCACCCACTCGGCGACGCCCGTCCCCGCCCGCTCCATCAGCGATGCGACGCTGGCGCCACCGGCGATGGCGCGATCCTCGGCGGCACGCATCTGCGCAGCGGTAAGGATCGGCGCGCCCAACACGGCGCGATCGAGCATCACTCGTCGCCTTGCGGCTTGGGCAGAAGCAATGCGAGCAGGATCATGCGGCATTCGGCATCGATCGTCCCGTCGACCAGCTCGGGCCGGAAGCGGCGCTGGAACGCGACGGTCGCGGCGAGCCCGTCGGTCACGTCATAGCCGAACCGCTCGAGCGCGAGCAGGAAGCCGGCATCCGTCCAGCCCGGGTCCATGAGGTTCCTGGTGGGGCGCGGCAGCGCAAGGCGCAGGCGCGCGAGCTTGCCCCAGGGAAACAGCTCGCCCGGGTCCTGCTTGCGCGCAGGGGCGATGTCCGAATGGCCGACCACATTGCCGCGGGTGATGCCATAGCGGTTCTTGATCGCCGCGGTCAGGCGGATCACCGATTCGATCTGCTCGTCAGGAAACGGGCGGTAACCGAATTCATGCCCGGGATTGACGATCTCGATCCCGACCGAGGCCGAGTTGATGTCAGTGACCCCGCGCCAGTGCGATTTGCCCGCATGCCAGGCGCGATTGGCTTCATCGACCAGCCGAACGATCTGCCCGTCCTCGGCGACGAGCCAGTGGCTGGACACCTTTGCCTCGGGATCGCGCAGCCGCATGATCGCCTCCTCGGCGCTCTGCATCCCGGTATAGTGGAGCACGATGATGCTGACCGGCAGCGCACGCGCGTCGAAATTGGGCGACGGCGCGTCGATCCACTCGAGTTCAGTCCCGTCCATCATCGAGGTGAGGGATGCGGCGGCGCGCGCCGAAAGGCAAGCCGCGCGGTGCCGAAAGGCACGGATTCGTGCGAGAGGCGGTGCCCGCCCTCTCTCCCATCCGGGAACCGTCAGGCAGCGCGAAACGGCGCGACGCGGGCGTCATCCGCCAGATAGAGGCCGCGGAAGCGGTCACTGGGGCGGAACGCATCGGTCTGTCCGATCACCGTCTCCCCCGCACCCAGCACCAGCAGGCCGCCGTCGCGCGTCGCGGTGCGCAGCGTGCGGAACACGCGGCTACGCACATCGGCAGCGAAATAGAGCAGCACGTTGCGGCAGAGGACGATATCGAACTTGCCCGCCGGAGCCGACTCCTTGGCCAGATTGTGCTGGCGGAACTGGACTCGCCTGGAAAGCTCGGGACGGATCACCCAATCGCCCTCGACGCTGTCGAACCAGCTGACCATCCGGCGCACCGGAAGGCCACGCTGGATCTCGAACTGCGAGAAACGCCCCGAACGGGCGCGCGCGAGCGCAGCGGCGGAGACGTCGGTCGCGACGATCTCCGGCATCATCATGCCACGGGTGATCGCCGCTTCCTCGAACAGCATCGCCAGCGAATAGGGTTCCTGCCCCATCGAGCAGCCCGCCGACCAGATGCGCAGACGGCGTCCTGGCGTCTCGGCCTGAAGCGCCTGCGCAGCCTCCACCACCAGGTCGAGCACCGCCGCGTCGCGGAAGAAGGAGGTTTCGTGATTGAGCAGCGCATCGACCACCGATTCGGCGAGGGCCCCGTTGCGCTCGGCGGCAAGCCGGCCGATCAGCTGATCGAGCGTATCGAGATCGTTCGCGCGCAGCACCGGCTTCAACACGGTCTCGACCCGCCAGGCGCGGTTGGCGGCGATCTGCTGGCCGGTCCGCTGCTCGAGCAGATTGCCGATCACGTGCATCGCCCCGGTGGAGGCGAAGCTCTGGGGGATCGCCGACATCAGCCAGGCCTCCGCTGGCTGGCGATGATCCGGCCGATCTCGTCGGGCGGGAGCACCGCGGCGGCGCTCTCGGCGATCGCGCCGGGCATGCCCCAGACCACCGAGCTCGCCTTGTCCTGCACGATCACGCTCCCCCCGGCATCGATCAGCCGTTTTGCACCCACTGCGCCGTCGCGGCCCATGCCCGACAGGACGACGCCCAGCCCGCGCGCGCCGAACAGATCGGCGATCGAATCGAACATCGGGTCGACCGACGGCATGCAACCGCTCGCGACGGGCTCATGGGAGAGACGCACGGCATAATAGCCTTCGCCCGCGCGCACGATGCGCAGATGCGCGTCCCCCGGCGCCACCAGCATCCGGCCGGGCCGGACGCGGATATGATCGGCCGCGACCTCGCACGGCCGCCCCGCGAGTACTGCGAGCTGAGCCGCGAAATAGCTCATGAACGAAGCCGGAAGGTGCTGGGTGACCAGGATCGGCACCTGAAAGGATGGCGGGATCGCACGCAGCATCTGGCTGAGCGCATGGATGCCGCCCGTCGATGCGCCGACCGCGACGATATCGAATTCGCCCGGCGCACGATCCGCGTGGGAGGAGATCGACGCCGCGGCATCGTCGGTATCGAACAGCCGCATCAGCCGGTCCTCGAGCACCGCGGCGAAGCGGCCGGCGAAATTGCCGACGCCTGGCTTGACCAGCGTATCGGCGGCGCCGAGCGCGAGGGCGTGCACGGCTGCCGCCGCGCCATCGTCGGCAGCGGAGGAGACCACCAGCACCTTTGCCCCCTGCCCCGCAGCGATCAGATCCGGCAGCGCGGTCAAGCCGTGAATCCCCGGCATCTCCAGATCGAGCAGGATCACATCCGCGCGGTTGGTGGCAAGAAAGGCAAGCGCGCCGGCGACATCGCTGACTGACCCCGCGATCCGGAACCGGCCCATCCCCTCGATCATCCGGCCGAGCACGGCCCGGGCGACCACCGAATCATCGACGATCAGGACGCGGACGCTTCCGCCATCGCGGTCCGGCGGAGGGCCGGCCGCGGCTATGTTTCTAGCCATAGCTGCGGCCCTCAGGCGACGCCGACGATCTGGAGCTTGCTCTCGAGCGTCTCGCGGTCGAACGGCTTCATCACATATTCGTCGGCACCTGCCTCAATCGCGGCGCGAATATAGGCCATGCCGTTCTCGGTGGTGCAGAACACGACTTTCGGCTTCTCGGCGATGCCGCTGTCCTTCAGCGCGCGCAGGAAATCCATCCCGCTCATCACCGGCATGTTCCAGTCGAGCAGGACGACGTCGGGGACCGAATCGAGACAGGCGTCGAGCGCCTCGCGCCCGTCCCCGGCTTCGCGCACCTCGAAGTTGAGCGTTTCGAGGATGTGGCGCGCCACCTTTCGGATCACCTTGGAATCATCGACGACGAGGCAGGTCTTCATGTTGGGCCATTCCCGGATTTTGGCGCGTTCACCGGCAGTTGTGCCTGAAAGATGTAATCACCGCGTTAATGCCAATTCAGGCAGCCTGAGCAGGCGTGGCGGGCACCAGGGCGGTGAGATCGATCGCCAGGATGGGCTCGCCATCGCGCTCGACCAGTCCGATTCCGGCACGCTGCCAGGCCTCGGACAGCGGCACGCCGGAGGCGAGCGGATGCAGGACGAACGGCGCGACATCATCGAGCGCGTCCACCAGCAATGCGTAATGATGACCGTCGACGCGGGTGATCACCGCGCGGCTGGCATCCTGCCCGCCCGTCATGCCCAGCGCGGCGACGGTATCGATCACCGTCACGACCCGGCTGCGCAGCGCAGCCAGCCCGCGGACATGACCGCCTGCGCGGGGCACGGCAACGATCGTGCCGATATCCACCACCGATTCGACCTGATCGGCGCCGATCGCCACCGCCTGGCCCGCGACATGCGCGATCAGAAACAGCCGTTCCATCATTTCCCCCGTGCGACGGTGGCGAGCGCGCCAAGCAGCCCGTCACGATCGTAGCGCCAGATGCTGCCATCCCCCTCGCATCCACGCTTGCTGCGCAGACGCACGACGGGAGCCTGCACCACAAATGCGTCGGCCGGGCTGTCGAGCGTGAGCACGACATCGGCGCTCGCCGCGGCATCCAGCGTCACGCGATAGCCTGCGGTCTCGAGCATCGGCTGAATGAAGGTGCGCATCCACCCGTCCTCGCCCCCGGTAAGCAGGCAGAGCGGCGCATCGTCGAGCCCGCCCGCCGCATCGCCATATTCGGCGAACAACCAATGCGGGTCGAGCAGTTCCACCGGCTCGTCGTCCAGCAGCACCGCACCAGCGATCGGGCCGGGTAGGTCCGCGGCGACGATCTCGGCCGGCAACGTCACGATATCGGCTGCTTCGGCAATGGCATAGCCGATCTCGCTCACACCGTCCTTTAGCCGCAGAATCGACCTGACCGGCGCGCTGCCGACCTCACAGCGTGCAGCCAGCGGGATGATCCGGCCGTCGATGGTCAGGCGCATGCGTCCGGCGGCATGACGGATCGCATCCCCATCGACCTGTTCGATGCGATCGACGACAACCAGCGGCACCGCGCGACGGGCACCGTCCAGATCGATGAAGACCAGTGCCTGGACGCCCTCCGCGTCGGCCTCGTCGGTCTCCTCGGCTTCCTCGGCGAGCACGTCGTGGACGAACTGAAGCCCGGCGTCGCGCGCGATCCCGCCGCAATCGAGCAGCAGCATCGGGCGGCCGCTGTCAGGCAGCGTCTGGCCGGCATAGACCCCCGTCGCCATGATCGCCGGCGCTGCGGGCTTGATCACCAGCTCCTCATTGTCGAGCACGTCGTCGACGCGCAGCGCATAGCTGCCCTCGCCTACGCTGACGATCGCCAGCATCGTGCGCATCGGGCGGACATTGCCGCCGATCTCCAGCACGCTGGCAAGTTCGACCAGCGGCAGCCTGCGATCGCGCACCGTCACCACCTCGGCGCTGCCGATGCGGTCGACGCGGATCGAGTCGCTCGATTCGCTGACGATCTCCTCGATCGCCTGGCGCGGCACCGCGAAACGCTGGCCCGCCGCGGCGACGACGATCGTCGGGATGATCGACAGCGTCAGCGGCACGCGGATCAGGATGCGCAGGCCCTTGCCCGGCTGGCTGTCGAGATCGACACGGCCGCCGATCTGCTCGATCGCCGCACGGACCACGTCCATGCCGACACCGCGGCCGGAAATCTCGGAAACCTCGTCCTTGCTCGACAGGCCCGGCTCGAACACCAGCTCCTGCTTGGCGCGCTCGCTGAGCGCACGCAGCGCACGCTCGTCGCGGCCGGTATCGGCGAGCTTGCGGATCAGCCGTTCGGTATCGATGCCGCGGCCGTCGTCGGCGATCTCGACGACGATCTGGTTGCCCGACTGGCGCGCTGCGACGCTGAGACGGCCACGCTCGCGCTTGCCCGCGGCACGGCGTCCTTCGGGCGATTCGATGCCGTGGTCGATCGAGTTGCGGATGATGTGGACCAGCGGATCGCGCAGCACCTCGATCATCTCGCGATCGAGCTCGACCTCGGCGCCGTCGATCTGGAGGTTGACCGATTTGCCAAGGCTCGCCGCGGTATCGCGGACCATGCGCGGCAGCGCCGAGAACAGCGCATCGATCTTCTGCATCCGCGTGCGGGTGACGGTATCGCGCAGGTCCGCGACGGTCGCCGACATGCGTTCGAGCGCAGCCTCGACCTGCGGATCGACCTCGGCATCGCGCAGCCGCCGCGACAGCTCGTTGCGGGCAAGCACCATGTCGGACATGCCGCTCATCATCCGGTCGAGCAGGTCGACATTGAGACGCACGCTGCGTGCCGCGGCGCGCTGGGTCGCCGGTGCGGCAACCTGAACCACGTCGGCCGATCCCTCGGCCAACGCCGCGATCAGAAGATCCTCGCCACTGTCGTCGAGCCCGGCCCCGGCGTCGATCGCCTCGACCAGTTCGCCGATCCGGTCGACCACCGCGAGCACGGCGTTGACGAGCGCGCGATCGGGTGTGCGCTCACCGGCGCGGACGGCGGCGAGGACATCCTCGGCGGCATGGCTGAGACGCGCAAGGCGCGGGAGGTCGAGGAAGCCGCAGCTTCCCTTCACCGTATGGACGAAGCGGAAGATGGCATCGAGGCGCGCGCGATCGTCCGGATTCGCCTCCCAGGCGACGATCTCGCCCGACAGCGCTTCCAGCGTCTCTCGCGTCTCCGCGATGAATTCTTGCAGCAGGTCGTCCACAATGCCCCCACACGGTCCGGCCGGTCATGGCCGCACGGGGGTTAAGACCTAGTTATCCAGCTTGCGGGATTTTGACTTCGGCGTGCGCTTCCGCGCTGCGCAGCCCGGCGTCGAGCACGTCCATCACCGCGATCGCATCCGCCGCCGGAACCGGATTCCCGCCTTCGCCCCGCACGGCGTCGGCAAGGGCCTGCCAGAACAGGCGATAGTCGCCGGTGACGTTCGGAACAGGCGCGACCGATCCGTCGGCACCGGTGAGCATCCCATCGACCGGATCGACGCCCCAATTCCCCTCACCCGGCGTCTTTCCTGCAACGGTCGCCGCTTCCTGGGGATCGATGCCGTGCTTGACCCAGCTGCCACCCGTGCCGCGGACCTTGAAGCGGAGCGTGTTCGCGGCGGCGAGCTTGCTCGCGTGGAGGATGACCCGGCGTTTCGGATAGCGCAGCACGGCGTGGAAATAGTCGGGCGCCGGGGCGCCCTCACGCAGCGTCGCGATGTCGGCGGTGATGCCGAGCGGTTGCCCGAACAATTGAAGCGCCTGATCGACGAGGTGCGGCCCGAGATCGAGCCACACGCCCCCCGGCCGCGCTTCCTTCCACACGTCCGCCGGAACCGGGCGCCAGCGGTCGAACCGGCTTTCGACCTCGACGATCTCGCCCAACGTCCCCGCAGCGATCAGGCCCTGCAGCGTGCGGAAATCGGCGTCCCAGCGGCGGTTCTGGAAGGCGGTGACGATCACGCCCCTCGCTTCGCCCTCCGCCGCGATGGCGCGGGCATCGGCGAGCGTGGTGGCGAAGGGCTTGTCGATCAGCACATGCTTGCCCGCGCGGATCGCAGCCAGCGCATGTTCGGCGTGAAGGTCGTCCGGGCTGGAGACGATGACGAGATCGATCCCCGGCTCGGCGAGCAGCCCCGCGACATGGGGCACCACGCGCATGCCGGGCAGATCGGCATGGACCTTGGCCGGATCGCGCGAAACCACGGCGCGGAGCGCCATGCCGGGCGTGTTCCCGACATAGGGCGCATGAAAGGCCCGGCCCCCCAGGCCATAGCCGATCAGGCCGACACCGATTTCATCCATCGCCCTGCCTCCGCCAATCAGGCGAGCTTGAACGCCGCCCCGAACAGCAGCACCGGCGCATCGGGGGGCGAGACCTGAAGGTCGCCGCCGCCCTGCGCAACGAGCTGGTGCACCAGATAGGCGGCCGCCGCACGCGGGGTGACCGGCGCGTCGCCGGTGTCGCCGGTCAGCGCCCCGCGCAGTTCCTGATCGAGCACGATCCGCGGACCGTCCGCACGCACCACGATCTCGACCATGCCGTCGCGCGCTTCGGCGCCGATATCGAGCTGCCCGCCACGCACCAGCGCATCGCCGCCGATCAGGGCGAGGTTGAGCAGCACCTTGATCACCTGCTTGGGGAGCTGCGGATCCTCGACCATCCAGCCGATCGAGACGCGATGATTGTCGCCGAACAGCCCCTCGATCGCCGCCTGCGCTTCGCGCGTGTCAACCGTGTCGCCGAACCCGCCCGCGGCGCCGAAGGCAAGGCGGAAGAATTTGAGCTTGTTCGCGCTCGCCCGCGCGCTTTCCGCCAGCAGCTCGAGACAGCGTGCCCGCATCTCCGGATCGTTCTCGTCCGCCAGCAGCTCGAGCCCGTTGTTGAGCGCGCCGACAGGGCTCAGCAGATCGTGACAGAGGCGCGAGCAAAGCAAGCTGGCGAAATCGGTGGGCGAAATGGTCACGTGATGCTCCGGCAATTCGCGCAACTCTTTGGCGCAGCGATGCCAATGCCGCAAGCGAACGATCTTTCATCCGGGCATGAAGCCCGATAAGCCCCTTCCGAAACAAACGGAGGGGATTCATGCGACGACCGAGGATGACAGCGTTGACGGGGCTCATGCTCGTCATGGCGGCACCGCTTCCGGCCAGGGCGCAGGAGCGGCCCGCGCCGGTGGAAACGCTGCGCATCGACAAGGCGCGGATCGACAAGATGCTCGCCACGATGGTCGCCGATGGCCGCGCGGCGGGCGTGTCGGCGCTGGTGTGGAAGGACGGACGCGAGGTCTATTATGGCGAGCGCGGCATGGCGGATCGCGAGGGCAACCGCCCCTTCCGCCGCGACACGCTGGTCCAGATCTGGTCGATGACCAAGCCGGTCACCGGCGTCGCGCTGATGCAGCTGTGGGAACAGGGAAAGTTCCGGCTCGACGATCCGCTCGCCCGCTATCTGCCCGAATTCTCGAACCCGCTGGTGCAGGACGGCACCGACAGGGAGGGCAAGCCGCTCTGGCGCGCCGCGAGCCGGCCGATCACGATCCGCGACGTGCTGCGCCACACCGCCGGCTTTGCCTATGGCAACGGCCCGACCGCGGCGCACAAGGCCTTCGCAGCCGCCGATCCGCTCAACTTCGACAATGACCTGGCCGAATTCGGCCGCCGGCTGGCGAAGGTGCCCCTGCTGTCGGAGCCGGGCACCGAATGGCATTACAGCGCCGCCGTCGACGTGCAGGCGCTGCTGGTCGAGCACCTCTCGGGCATGAAGTTCGCCGACTATGTACGCGCCCGCATTTTCGAGCCGCTCAGGATGCGCGAGGCGGCGTGGCACCAGCCGATGGACCGCCTTCCCCGGCTCGCAGCGACCTATGTGAAGCAGGACGGCAAGCTCGCCCGCCAGGCCGACGAGATGACCCGCCGACCGAACTTCCCCGGTGCGAAGCTCACCATGGGCGGTGCCGGCATCGTCGCGCCGATCGACGACTACATGCGCTTTGCCCGCATGCTGCTCAACGGCGGCGAGCTCGACGGCGCGCATATCCTCAAGCCCGCCACCATCCGGCTGATGGCCACCGACCAGCTCGATCCGGCGATAAAGGAGCGCGAATGGCTGATGGGCAAGATCGACGGCGGGTTCGGCTTCGACTTCGCCGTCCGCGCTGCCAGGCCGGACAAGCCGGAGCGCAACCGTGGCGCGGTCGGCGAATTCTTCTGGGACGGCATGGCATCGACGCTGTTCTGGGTCGATCCTGCGAACCGCATGACCGTGGTGTTCTTCACCCAGACCATCCCGTTCGACGGAACCCTCCACACCGATATCCGCAAGGCGGTGTACGGTGCGGACTATCTGGGGCCGCCCGGGAACTGAGCGGTTAGCGGCCGCGCGTGTCGAATCTCGCGCGCGCGGCGGTCACCGTCTCCAGATTGGCTTCGGCCCAGCGCCAGACGCCGCAGAACGCTTCGCCCAGGCTCTCGCCCGTCGGGGTAAGGCGATAATCGACCCGCGGCGGTACCACCGCATGCACGGTGCGGGTGACCATGCCGTCGCGCTCCATCCGCCGCAGCGTCTGGGTGAGCATCTTCTGGCTGATATCGGGCACCAGCTTCGAAAGCTGGGTGAAGCGCAGCTCGCCATGCTGCTCCAGCGTCTCGAGCAGGATCATCGTCCATTTATCGGCGACGTTGCCGATCAGCTCGTGGACCAGGGCATCGATACGCGGGTCCGCAGCGTGCCATTCGCAGGATTTCGCAATACTTTCCATCGGGTGAGTATAAAACTTTCGGGTGCCTTCTTTCCAATGGAAAGCGACGCGCCACATCCCCGCCTCGACAATCCAGGAGGCACCCATGAAGACCAGCGGCAACACCATCCTCATCACCGGCGGCGGCTCGGGCATCGGCGAAGCGCTGGCGCAGCGGTTCCACGACGCGGGCAACGCGGTGATCGTCGCGGGGCGCCGCCGCGAAGCGCTCGAGGCGGCGATCGCCGGCCGGCCCGGCATGCACGCGATGACGCTCGACATCGAACGCCCCGAGGCGATCGAGGAATTTGCCCGCGACCTCCTTGCCGCGCACCCCTCGCTCAACGTCCTGATCAACAATGCCGGCGTGATGCAGCATGAGAATATCGGCACCCGCCGCGATCTGACCGGTGCGGAAGCGACGATCGCCACCAATCTGCTCGGCCCGATCCGGCTGACCAATGCCCTGGTCGATCACCTGAAGGCACAGACGGATGCGGCGATCGTCAACGTCACCTCCGGCCTCGCTTTCGTGCCGCTGGTCGATGCCGCAACCTACAGCGCGACCAAGGCGGCGATCCACAGCTACACCGTCTCGCTTCGCGAGGTGCTGGCCGGTCAGGTCGAGGTGATCGAACTCGCGCCGCCGGCCGTGCAGACCGATCTCACGCCCGGTCAGCGCACCCGCGAAGGCTATCAGCCGCTGGACGAATTCGCCGGTGAAGTGATGGCGCTGTTCAGCCAGTCCCCGACGCCGAAGGAGATCATCGTCGAGCGCGTCAAGCTGTTGCGCAACGCCGAAGCCGAAGGACGGTTCGACGCGGCGCTGGCGGCCATCACCGCGCTGGTGAGGGGCGGCGGACATTGACCCGCCGCTCCCGGCTTCAAACCCCGCTACGGCCGCGCAGGAACTGCACGACGACCACGACCAGCGCGATCACAAGCAGCAGGTGAATCAGCCCGCCGGCGATGTTGAGCGAGAAGCCCAGCAGCCAGAGGATCAGAATGACGACGGCAATGGTCCAGAGCATGTGACTCTCCCTGATATCTCAAGGGCTAACGCGCGCCGGACAGGCAACGTTCCGGCATGCGCGTTGCGCACAGGGAAACCGGTTCATAGATGCGCAGTATGAACGAGCACATGGCAAGCGGGCGCCGCGGGATCGACGAGGACAGCATTCGCGCGCTGGTCGGGCAATTCTATGCCCGTGTTCGCGCCGATCCCGAACTCGGGCCGGTCTTCAACGATGCGGTCCACGACTGGCCCGGACACCTCGACCTGCTGACCGATTTCTGGTCGTCGGTGATGCTCGCCACCGGCCGCTACAAAGGGCGGCCGGTACCCGCGCATCACACGCACGCCGCGCGGATCACCCCCGGACTGTTCGACCGCTGGCTGGCGCTGTGGGACGAGACCAGCGACGCGCTGATGACGCCGGCGGCCGCCACGGCATTGCAGGACAAGGCGCGGCGCATCGCCGAGAGCCTGCAGCTCGCGCTGTTCTTCCGGCTGCCCGAACGCGGGACTGCAGCCTAGCCCTCGTCCAGCTCGACCGCGTCGAACCGCCCATGGCGGGCGCCGCGCGGCGTCGCGCGCCAGGCGGTGACGGCATCTTCAGTGACGATCAGCCACAGCTTGCCGTCTGCAACGGCCATCGCCGCATCGGTGATCGACGGCATCGCGTCGCCAGAGGGGTGCGAATGCCAGTAGCCCGCCACACGCGGCCCGCCAGCCCGCTCGGCCCGGATCGCGGCGAACAATCCGGCCGGGTCGATCTCGAAATGCACAAGGGGATTTGCGGCGACATTGGCCTCGACGCTCGCGGCCTCGATCATGGCGTCCGTCCCGAACAACAGTCCGCATGCCTCCAGCGGCGCAGCGTCTGCTGCCGAACGCTGGATTAGGTCGACAACACACCTTGAAATCCGGACCCTCATGCCCATCTTTCTACGACAATGGTTCCGGGGGTTTCCACACTAGAAGCGCGGATCGCGGACGCAGCCGATGGCTGGCGTCTCGACCGGGCTTTGGCGGACGCCCTGCCCACGCTTTCGCGCGAGCGGATCAAGGCATTGATCTCGACCGGCAACGTCACCGGCCCCGACGGGCAGGTCCGCGATCCCAAGAGGAAGGCGCCGGGCGGCGCGCTGTTCCGCATCGATGTTCCCGAGCCGGCCGCGGCGCATAACGAACCGCAGGATATCGAGCTCAAGATCGTGTTCGAGGACGAGCATCTGATCGTCATCGACAAGCAGGCCGGCCTCGTCGTCCATCCCGCCGCGGGCAATTTCGACGGAACCCTGGTCAACGCCCTGCTCCACCATTGCCAGGGCAGCTTGTCGGGTATCGGCGGCGTGGCGCGGCCGGGGATCGTCCACCGGATCGACAAGGACACGTCGGGGCTCATGGTGGCGGCCAAGACCGATCGCGCGCATGTCGGCCTCGCCCGGCAATTCAAGGCGCATTCGATCGACCGGCGCTACAAGGCGATCGTCTCGGGCCGTCCGAAAACGGGCAGCGGAACCGTCGATGCGCCGCTTGCGCGGTCGCCGCAGAACCGCAAGAAAATGGCGATCGTCGCTGGTGGCAAACGCGCCGTGACGCACTGGCGATTGCATGAACTTCATGAACTTCACGAGGCGGCCCTGGTCGAGTGCCGGCTCGAAACCGGCCGCACCCATCAGGTACGCGTCCACATGGCGTCCATCGGCCACCCCTTGATCGGGGACCCGGTTTATGGCAGAACGAAAAAGGAACATCGTGAGCTGTTGGAAACCCTGGGTTTCCATCGTCAGGCCTTACATGCAGCACATTTGGGGTTTATCCACCCCATAGATAGCCGGGCTTTGGCCTTTGAAAGCCAAATGCCGGCCGACATGCAGGAACTGTTCGACCAGCTCGTCGTATAGATTTTCACAGACCCGTCTTCGGAGGGTCGCGCACCGTCCTCGCCGCGTGAGGGGGGACGCACAAAGGGAGAATGTAGATCATGGCAAGCGGAAGCAACGTCCCGGCGACGATCCCCGCACTCGGCGGTGAGCAGAGCCTCAACCGCTACCTGGCCGAGATCAAGAAGTTTCCGATCCTGGCGCCCGAGCAGGAATATATGCTCGCCAAGCGCTTTCAGGAACATGGTGATCCCGAAGCTGCCGCGCAGCTCGTGACCAGCCATTTGCGCCTCGTTGCGAAGATCGCGATGGGCTACCGCGGCTATGGCCTGCCGGTGTCCGAGCTGATCTCCGAGGGCAATATCGGCCTGATGCAGGGTGTGAAGAAGTTCGAGCCCGATCGCGGCTTCCGCCTCGCCACCTATGCGATGTGGTGGATCCGCGCCTCGATCCAGGAATTCATCCTGCGCTCGTGGAGCCTCGTGAAGATGGGCACGACCGCCGCGCAGAAGAAGCTGTTCTTCAACCTGCGCCGCATGAAGGCCAAGCTCGACGCGTTCGAGGATGGCGACCTTTCCCCCGAGCATCTCGCCAAGATCGCCAAGGATCTGGGCGTGACCGAGGAAGAGGTCACGTCGATGAACCGCCGCATGGCGATGGGCGGCGACACGTCGCTCAATGTGCCGATGCGCGAGGATGGCGAGGGCCAGTGGCAGGATTGGCTGGCCGACGACAGCGCGCTGCAGGACGAGGTCGTGGCCGAGGCGCAGGAGGCGGATGTCCGCCACACCATGCTGACCGAGGCGATGGACGAGCTCAACGAGCGCGAACAGCACATCCTGACCGAGCGCCGCCTGACCGACGATCCCAAGACGCTCGAGGAACTCTCGCAGGTCTACGGCGTGTCGCGTGAGCGCGTCCGCCAGATCGAGGTGCGTGCGTTCGAGAAGCTGCAAAAGGCGATGATGCGGCTGGCCGGCGACCGGCGTCTGCTCGCCGTCGGCTGACGGCACGGCCGGGGGCGGAGTTGGCGGCAGCGATTGGCAAGCGGCGATGGGGCCGCCGGCTCGTCATCTGGGCCGGCAAGGCTCTGCTGGCGTTCATCGCCGGCTCGCTGCTGCTGGTGCTGATCTTCCGTTTCGTCCCCCCGCCCTTCACGCTGACCATGGCGGGCGATCTGGTCTCGGGCCATGGCATCACCAAACAATGGACGCCGCTGAACCGGATCGACCCCGACATGGCGCGCGCCGCGATCGCCGCAGAGGATTCGTCCTTCTGCACGCATAGCGGCTTCGACTATGACGCGATCGCTGCGGCGATGTACCGCAATGCCAAGGGCGGCAAGGTGCTGCGCGGCGGATCGACGATCAGCCAGCAGACCGCGAAGAACGTCTTCCTGTGGCAAGGCGGCGGCTTCTTCCGCAAGGGGCTGGAGGCGTGGTTCACCATCCTGATCGAGCTGATCTGGCCCAAGAAGCGGATCATGGAAGTCTATCTGAACGTCGCAGAGACGGGGATCGGCACCTATGGCGTCGAGGCGGGCTCGCAACGCTATTTCGGGCACAGCGCGTCGAAGATGACCCGCGCCGAAGCGGCGCGCATCGCCGCGGTGCTGCCGCTACCCAAGAAAAGGGCGGGTGTCGCCCCCAAGGGCTTCACCCGCCGCTATGGCAATTCGATCACGGCGCGGATCGGCGTCGTTCAGAATGAAGGGCTGGACGCCTGCCTGCGCTGAACGCCCGCAGAAATCATTTTCCTACACGCCGTCGATCTGAAACATCTGCCTGACGCTCTTTCGCATCGTCAGGCAATTCGAACCGAACCGGCTACTGGACCGAATTCTCGATCCGCTGGCCCGCCTTCTCGGCAGCATCGCCGACCTTCTCCGCACCCTCGCCCACCTTCTTGGCCGCTTCGGTGATGGCAGCGTCCTTGTTGGTCTGGCTGCTCTTCTCGCCAAGGAAGAAGAAGGCGCCGACCACCACGACCACCAGGGCGATGAGGCCCAGGATCAATCCGCCGCCACCGCCGCGGCGTTCGATGATCGTCGTCGTGTGCGTCGGCGTTTCGACGCGGGTCGCTTCGCTGCGGTCATCATCGCTCATGTCGTACCTCCCGATGGATTGACAGACAGGCGACCCTAACGGCCGCAGCGAACCAATTGTTCCCGTTGCGAAATCTTCAGAAGGGCAGCTTGAAGCCCGGCGGCAGCGGGATGCCGCTGGAAAGCTTCGACATCTCGCTCTGCGCAGCCGCATCCGCCTTCGCCCGTGCGTCGTTGAGCGCGGCCGCGATCAGATCCTCCAGCATCTGCTTCTCGCTCGGCGCGAGCAGCGATTCGTCGATATCGACGCCGATGATGCGGCCCTTGGCGCTGGCCTTGACCTTGATCAGGCCGCCGCCGGAAACGCCTTCGACCTCGATCCCGTCGAGATTGGCCTGGGCCTTGGTCAGCTCGTCCTGAACGTTCTGCGCCATGGCCATGATGTCTTCGATACTCTTCATGCGGTCCTCCGGATTGGGGTCCAGCCGATCAGCTCGGCTTCGGGAAATGCTTCGAACGCGGCGGCGACGACGGGCGAACGCAACACCGCGTCGCGCTCTGCTGCGGCATCGGCGGCCTTGACTTCGGCGAGCGTCTCGGCGCCCGGGGCGTCGATCACGCGCAGAGACCAGCGCTTGCCCAGCACGCGGCGGATCGCCTGCTCGAAATCGCTCACCAGATCGGCGGGCAGCCCCTGGCTGCTGACTTCGATCACCGGCTCCTTGAACGCGATCACACGCATGAGGTTGCGCGCGCGCGCGGCGACGTGATGCTCGTGCGCCGCTTCCAGCCGTTCCAGCGCCTCCGCCAGCGACCGCGGCGCGGGCGGTTCGGCCGGGCCCGAGGGCGCGGCCACCGGCGCGGCGCCGACCGGCAGGCCTTCGGCGATCTTGCGCGCCAGATCGCCCGGATCGGGCAGGGTCGAGGCGTGGATGACGCGGAGCAGCGCCATCTCGCACGCCTCGATCGGCAGCGCGGCGCGGATCACCTCGTCATGACCGCGCAGCAGCAGCTGCCACAGCCGGTGGAGCGCCGGGAAGCCGAGCTTGCCAGCCCATTCCGCCAGCGCCGCAGTCTCCTCCGCCGCCTGCCCCGGAACCGCCTCGTTGCCGAGCTTCGACAGCGTCACGCGGTGGACCGTCTCGAGCAGCGACTTGAGCACCGCCTGGGGATCGACGCCCAGATCATACTGGTCGCGCAGCGCGCCCAATGCGCCCGGCGCGTCACCCTCGATCACCCGCCCGAACAGCGCGCGGATCGCGTTGCGGTCCGAGAGGCCGAGCATGGTGCGGACCGCATCGGCGCTCACCGCCCCGCCCTCGATCCCGGCATGCGCGATCGCCTGATCGAGGATCGACAGGCCGTCGCGGGCCGAGCCTTCGGCCGCACGGGCGATCATCGCCAGCGCCTCGGGCTCCGCCTCCGCCCCCTCGGCCGCAACCACCTCCGCGAAGTGCGCCGCGAGCTTCTCGGCCGCGATGCGGCGCAGGTCGAAGCGCTGGCAGCGCGACAGCACCGTCACCGGCACCTTCTGGACCTCGGTCGTCGCGAACAGGAACTTCACATGGCCCGGCGGTTCCTCGAGCGTCTTGAGCAGCGCGTTGAACGCGTTCTTCGACAGCATGTGGACTTCGTCGATAATGTAGATCTTGTACCGCGCCGACACCGCCGCGTAGCGCGACGCGTCGATGATCTCGCGGACATCGTCGACGCCGGTATGGCTCGCCGCGTCCATCTCGATCACATCGATATGCCGCCCCTCGGCGATCGCGCGGCAGGGTTCGCACACCCCGCACGGATCGATCGTCGGCCCGCCCTGCCCGTCCGGCCCGATGCAGTTGAGCGCCTTGGCGATCAGCCGCGCGGTCGAGGTCTTGCCGACCCCGCGCACCCCGGTCAGCAGAAAGGCGTGCGCCAGCCGGTCGCGCCGAATCGCATTGCCCAGCGTCTGCACCATCGCATCCTGCCCGATGAGCTGGGCGAAGGTCTGCGGCCGGTATTTGCGCGCGAGCACGCGATAGGCGGCATCACGGGGCTGTGCCGGTTCGTCGAGGCCAAGGGAGTCAGACATGCGGACCGCAACCTAGCGATCCGATCCGCAAACCGCCATGCCCCGATGCGCGGCATCAACAGATTTCGGGCCCCATCCGCCCCGCGGGCAGGGGTTCAGGCCATGGCGGGCACCCTCTCCTCCCCATCCCGCTGCCAAGGCGCACCCGCCTCCCCCTCCCCGCGGCACATGGCGAGCCAGGCGTCGCGTTCGGCAAGGCCGGAGGCGATGAACGGCGCCATCTCACGCGCACGCAGCGCCGCGACCGCCTCCGCCTCCTCCTCGGTCAGTTCGCGCTCATAATCCTCGTAGTCCGGTTCGCTCTCCTCCTCCCCGTCGAACCCGTCGGGCGGCGGAAAATTGGTGCGCCACGCCTCCATATGACCGCACCACCAGACGCGCTGGGCGCGGTTCGCAGCATCCAGTTCATGAAGTTCACGCAACTCGCGATCGATGCTGCTCTCCCTGGGCTCATGCGGCGGCGCGGGCTCGGGCGGGGCGAGCTGGACCAGCCCGGCCGCCTCGGCCCGCACCCATTGCTCGGCGGTCCAGTTCGCGCGGTCCGCGGGATCGAGGTCCGCGGTGTCGATCGCCCCGGCGATGTCGGTATGGGTGCGCAGCCAGCGATCGGCGCGGGCGAGCGTGCGGATCGGGGCGAGATCGTCCTGCGACGCCTCCACCCCGGCAGCGCCGAGCCGCGCGGCAAGGAACAGGCCGGCGCGCGCCGGGGCGGAATCGCGCGCGACGAGATCGAGCAGCTGCTCGAAATCGGCGGCGGCGAGGCGCACCGCGGCGGCATTGGCATCGGTGCAGGCGGCGTCGGCGCGGCGATCGAGCCGGCTCAACATGCGGAAGGCCAGGACATTGTCGTGGCGGTGGCGCGTGACGGTGCGACCGTCATCAGCGGTGACCGTGGTGCGGACACCGTTGAAGGCGCGCTCCATCAACTCGTCGGCGAGCACGTCGCGCGCGTGGAGCAGGGCAGCATCCCAGCCGAGACGGAAGGCGGCGCCGCGCGCGGCATTGCGCAGCGAATAGGCCGACCGCGGCGACATATCGACGATGGCGCACGCCCGGGTGACGGTGTGGCCGAGCGACAGCGCGACGAGGAAACGCTTCTGCTTCTCCGCGGTCCAGCCGTCATAGCGGGTGTTGTCGGGGACGCCGGGTTCGAGCGGGTGGAGGGCGGCGTGAGTGAAATCGGCTTCGGTGGCGATCGCGTTCATGGCGTGTCCTCTCGTGAGGTGTGGAGGACCGTTTAGGTATGCCGGAACGGGGGCTGTAGGAAAGTTCTATTTTTGTTCCGGATCGACGATCTCTCGGGAACGACGGAGAGCAACTAACAAACCGCAGAACTGGCACACCCCTTCCGTTCGCGAGCGGCCAGTTGCGGCCCCGTTTGCAATACAAACACACGCGCGAGCGATTGACACGATAGATTGCCCAATCGCATTCTAGCCCCGCATTGATACATGAGAGCTAAATGACCAGCGAACCTGACCTTTGGATCGACCGCGACGAGGAATTCGATAGCGATGAATCCAATGAATCGTCCTTCGACCTAAACTTATCCGATGAACAGTTCGCTGACCTGCTCGTAGCGCCGGCTGATTGGACAATCGAGACCCTTTACGTTCAGATTGGCAAGCAGATCGATCTGGATCCCGAATTTCAGCGTCGAAATGTGTGGAGCTCCCCAGCAAAATCGCGATTCATCGAATCGATATTTCTTGGAATACCAATTCCACAAATCCTGTTGTCAGCACGCCCCAATAAGAAGAGCTCATTTGTTGTGCTGGACGGCAAGCAACGCTTAATTGCTATCAAAGAATTTATAGACGGTTCCCTTCCAAATGGAAGGAAGTTTAGACTACGAGACCTTCGCGTGCTTACAGATCTAGAAGGAAAGGCGTGGGATGAAATTAGAAAGGATGACGAACTAGCCAGCAAGCTGCTCAATGAAACACAACGAACAACAGTCTTAAGAGGCTGGCGCGATGAATCCGTTTTGTATGAGATTTTCTACCGGCTCAATTCAGGCTCCGTCAAACTCTCACCTATGGAATTGAGAATGTCCCTGTATCCGGGAGACTTCTTAAAGTACATCATTCGATGGACGGAAAACATTGGACCAATACATCACCTTCTGAAGAAGCGCACTCCAGATAGCCGCATGGGAGACGTTGAACTTGCCGTTCGATTCTTGGCATTTCAAGATGACTCCATACAATACTCCGGCGACCTTAAGAGGTTTTTAGACTTAACATGTGAAGAATATAACAATCAATTCTCCAGTCCCGCATTTTCTGCAAAATGCGAATCCCTTCTCAAGGAAATGAATGCTGGAATTGAACTCGGAATATCAACTTTCGGCATAGATAAATTCTGCAGAAAGTACCAAGACGGAAAGTACGAAACCCGATTCAACCGGGCTGTATTTGACGTCCTTGTCTATTCATTGTCCCGACCCCAAATTCGAGATTGGTCGTTGCAACATCCTGGCGCGCTATGCGCTACCTATGAAAATTTATCAGGTGGCGACACATCATTTGTTCGCTCAGTGGAAACCACCACAAAGTCGATCGAAGCGACCAAATATCGATTTTCGTCCTGGCTTGAAGCAATTAACAAAGCCTCAGGCATCAAACTTGCGCCACCAAACATTGCATAATGGCGCACCGAACTTCTCACTACGAGAAACTATTGACGGACCTTAACAAGGCCAAGATACTTACGCGTGGTGTAAACATATTGGAATGCCAAACGGATATGCAGGACCTCAAGGTTCAAGCATACGTATTACTTTGCCATGCCGCGATTGAGGAATACCTAGAAAAACTTGTACTCGATGTCGCCAGACAGTGCATCGATAAATATCATAACCATAACACAATATGCCGCTCCCTTATCGGGCTAATCAGCTGCGGTCTCATCGCTCGCATAGAAGAAAAAGCTCTATCTAAGAAAATATCTGAAGAGCTATTTCAGAATATAGGGGAATTCTCTAACGTTGCTTACGGAAGGTTTCGTTCAATTGTGGGCGACAACAATGGAATAAAGAAAACTGACCAGAAAAAACTGATGCTCCCGATCGGTGTCGACCCTGAATTAGAGGACTCTGCCACCATGGCTTCACTGGATAGTTTTGGTGGGAAACGCGGAGCAATTGCACACGGATTCAAAATCGCAAAAACTCACACGCTTAGCGAAATTGAAAGCGACCTCACAACTATAAAGGCGGGTCTTTTGAACTACGACGGTGCGTGTATGGCAACCCTAACCTCATCAGTGATTATTTAGTCACTCCGCCGCGACGCTCTCCCCCACCCTGCCCCGCTCCAGCAGCGGTGCGAGATACTTGCCCGTATAGCTGCGCGGCGCCTTCACTACGGTCTCCGGCGTGCCCTCCGCCACGATCTCGCCGCCCTTGACGCCGCCTTCGGGGCCAAGGTCCAATATCCAGTCCGCCGTTTTGATGACCCCGGCCTTCGCCGGGGCAGGCTGATTATGCTCGAGAGTCCTTGTTGTCGTCATTCGGCTGCCGTTGCGACGGGAGCGTTCAAGAGCGGCGCGAGGTATTTGCCGGTATAGGATCGCGGCTCTCGAACGACCTGCTCGGGCGTTCCCTCAGCAACAACCTCGCCGCCCTTGACCCCTCCCTCTGGACCAAGGTCCAATATCCAATCTGCCGTTTTGATCACGTCGAGGTTGTGTTCAATGACGACGACGGTGTTGCCCTGTTCGACCAGCGCGTGGAGCACTTCGAGGAGCTTGCGGACATCCTCGAAATGGAGGCCGGTGGTGGGCTCGTCGAGGATGTAGAGGGTCTGGCCGGTGGCCCTGCGGGCGAGTTCCTTGGCGAGCTTGACGCGCTGCGCCTCGCCGCCCGACAGGGTCGTCGCCTGCTGGCCGACCTTGATATAGCCCAGGCCCACCTCGGCCAGCATCGCCATCTTGTCGCGGATCGGGGGGACGGCCTTGAAGAATTCCACCGCGTCCTCGACCGTCATGTCGAGCACGTCGGCGATGCTCATCCCCTTGAACTTCACCTCCAGCGTCTCGCGGTTGTAGCGCTGGCCGTGGCAGACGTCGCAGGTGACATAGACGTCGGGGAGGAAGTGCATCTCGATCTTGAGCAGGCCGTCGCCGGTGCACGCCTCGCACCGGCCGCCCTTGACGTTGAAGCTGAAGCGGCCGGGCTTGTAGCCGCGCGCCTGCGCCTCGGGCAGGCCGGCGAACCAGTCGCGGATCGCGGTGAAGGCGCCGGTATAGGTCGCCGGGTTGGAGCGCGGGGTGCGGCCGATCGGCGACTGATCGATGTCGATCACCTTGTCGAGATGCTCGAGCCCGGTGACCTTGTCATGCTTGCCCGCGAGCAGGCGCGCGCCGTTGAGCTGGCGCGCGGCGGCGGCGTAGAGCGTGTCGATGGTGAAGCTCGACTTGCCCGAGCCCGAGACGCCGGTGATGCAGGTGAAGGTGCCGAGCGGGATGCTGGCGGTGACGCCGGTCAGGTTGTTGGCGGTGGCGTTGTGGACGGTGAGCTTCTTGCCGGTGCCCTTGCGGCGCTTGGCCGGCACATCGATGCGGCGGGTGCCGTTGAGATAGTCCGCGGTGATGCTGCCTTCGGTCGCGAGCACCTGTTCGAAGCTGCCATGGGCGACGATCTGGCCGCCATGGACGCCCGCGCCCGGCCCCATGTCGATGACGTAATCGGCGGTGCGGATCGCATCCTCGTCATGCTCGACCACCAGCACGGTGTTGCCGAGATCGCGCAGGCGGCGCAGCGTGGCGAGCAGCATGTCGTTGTCGCGCTGGTGGAGGCCGATCGACGGCTCGTCGAGGACGTAGAGGACGCCGGAGAGGCCCGAGCCGATCTGCGACGCGAGGCGGATGCGCTGGCTCTCGCCGCCCGAAAGGGTGCCGCTGGTGCGGTTGAGGTTCAGATAGTCGAGGCCGACATTGTTGAGGAAGCCGAGGCGCTCGTCGATCTCCTTGAGGATGGCCTTGGCGATCTCGCGCTGCTGGGGGGTGAGATCGGCGGGGAGGTTGGCGAAGAAGGGCAGCGCGTCGGTGACCGACAGGCGGGTGACGCTGGAAATGTCGCGGCCGGCGATCTTGACCGCCAGCGCCTCGGGCTTGAGGCGGGCGCCGTCGCACGTCTCGCAGGCGTGGCTGGCCTGGTATTTCGACAGCTCCTCGCGCATCCACGCGCTCTCGGTCTGGAGCATGCGGCGGTTGAGGTTGCCGATGACGCCCTCGAACGGCTTCTTCACGTCGTAGGACTTCTTGCCGTCGACGAAGGTGAGCGTGACCGGCTTGCCGCCGGTGCCGTGGAGGATGATCAGCTGGACTTCGCCCGGGAGATCCTTCCACGGCGTGTCGAGGCTGAAGCCGAATTCGCGCGCGAGGGAGCCGAGGACCTGCATGTAATAGGGCGATGGCGGGTTGGACTTGGCCCAGGGGACGACCGCGCCCTTCTTGATCGAGAGATCGTGGTTGGGGACGACGAGATCCTCGTCGAACACCAGCCGCTCGCCAAGGCCGTCGCACGCCGGGCACGCGCCCTGCGGGGCGTTGAACGAGAACAGCCGCGGCTCGATCTCGGGGATGGTGAAGCCGCTGACCGGGCAGGCGAATTTCTCGGAGAAGACGATGCGGTTGTCGGGGATGCCGGTGCCCTTCATCGAGCCGCCGGTGACGTTGGTGGCTGACGGTTCTGCTTTGAACGTCTGCGGGGCTTCGTTGACACGCCCTCCCCCGGCCCCTCCCGCAAGCGGGAGGGGAGAAGAAAGGGCCTCGACCGTGGTGTCGACCAGATCGATATAGGCGAGGCCGTCGGCGAGCTTGAGCGCGGTCTCGAAGCTTTCCGCCAGGCGCGTGGCGATGTCGTCACGGACGACGAGGCGGTCGACCACCACCTCGATGTCGTGCTTGTACTTCTTGTCGAGCGCGGGGGCGTCCTCGATCAGATAGGTCTCGCCGTCGATCCGGACGCGCTGGAAGCCGGCCTTCTGCCACTCGGCGAGTTCCTTGCGATACTCGCCCTTGCGGCCGCGGACCACGGGGGCGAGGAGCAGGAGGCGCGTGCCCTCGGGGAGCGCGAGGACGCGGTCGACCATCTGGCTGACGGTCTGCGCGGCGATCGGCAGGCCGGTCGCGGGGCTGTACGGCACGCCGACGCGCGCCCAGAGCAGGCGCATATAGTCGTAGATCTCGGTGACGGTCGCGACCGTGGAGCGCGGGTTGCGGCTGGTGGTCTTCTGCTCGATCGAGATGGCGGGGCTGAGGCCTTCAATGTGCTCTACATTGGGCTTCTGCATCATCTCGAGGAACTGGCGCGCATAGGCGCTGAGCGATTCGACGTAGCGGCGCTGACCCTCGGCATAGATGGTGTCGAAGGCGAGCGAGGATTTGCCCGAACCCGACAGGCCGGTGATGACCGTGAGCGTATCGCGCGGGATGTCGATATCCACGCCCTTGAGGTTGTGCTCGCGCGCGCCGCGGACGCTGATGTGTGTCAGCATACGGAACACCTATGCTGAAGAATATGGGTCAGACTCATGGGGCGTGGTTCTAGCTTTGTTCTTGGGAGGAAGCTAGAGGGGAGATAGGCACGATCCATCGACCGCGCCAGCTGTGACGATCACAACCGGAACGGACGTGTCGCTCCATCGCAACAAAGCGATCGACTGGGGTCCACTCCGGTTCGGATGCGTTAGCATTGGGCCGGAAGAACCGTCACGGCGACGATGGCCCGCTATGGGGAGGCCCGTCAAATCATCGACTGCATCGCAGGGAACACGTCCGATCCGGACGATGTTCCCCGTTCACCCCCGCTATGTTCGGATAGGCTCCGCCGCATATGCACGGGGCCGGAACAGGGACATGAGCCAGCTTTACTATGGCGACAATCTGGAGGTGCTGCGCGAGCATGTCGCCGACGAGAGCGTCGACCTGATCTATCTCGACCCGCCGTTCAATTCCAACGCCAACTACAACATCCTGTTCAAGTCGCCCAAGGGCGCGGTCGCGGACAGCCAGATCGAAGCGTTCGAAGATACCTGGCACTATGGCCCGGAAGCGGCGCAAGCGTTTCACGAGGTGATGACGAGCGGCAACACCGATGTCGCGAACCTGTTGCGTTCGATGCAGGAGTTTCTGGGCCAGAACGACATGATGGCCTATCTGGCGATGATGGCCGCCCGGCTGATCCACCTGCACCGGGTGCTCAAGCCGACCGGCAGCCTGTATCTGCACTGCGACCCGACCGCGAGCCATTATCTGAAGCTACTGCTGGACGGGGTGTTCGGCGCCGACCAGTTTCGCAGCGAGATCATCTGGAAACGGACCAGCGCCCACAACAGTGCCAAACGCTGGGGCCCGATCCACGACGTCATCCTGTTCTACACCAAGTCGAACGCTTATATCTGGAACAGGACCTTCACCGCCTATGACGCGTCCTATGTGCAGCGATATTATCGCCATGAGGACGCCGCCGGCCAGCGCTACCGGCTGAGCGATCTCACCGCCAGCGGAACGCGGAACGGCGAAAGCGGGCAGCCCTGGAACGGGTTCGACCCGACGGCGCACGGCCGCCACTGGGCGATCCCGGGGATCATCAAGGAGATGTTTCCCGACGCGCCGCCGGAGACCAAGACGCTCGGCTGGCTCGACCTGCTCGCCAAGCATGGCCTGGTCGCGATGACCGGCGAGGGCACCGGGTGGCCCCATTTCAAACGGTATCTGGACAAGATGGAGGGGCAGTCCCCGCAGGACATCATCGACGACATTCCCCCCCTGAGCCAACGTCACGCGGAGCGCCTGGGCTATCCCACGCAAAAGCCGCTGATACTGCTCGAGCGCATCATCGCCGCATCGTCCAACGAGGGCGACGTGGTGCTCGATCCCTTTTGCGGCTGCGGCACCGCCGTCCATGCCGCGCAGAAGCTCAATCGCCGGTGGATCGGGATCGACCTCACCTATCTTGCCATCGGCCTGATCGAGCGGCGCTTGCGCGAAGCGTTTCCGGGCATCGCGTTCGAGACCGTCGGCGAACCCAAGGGGCTGATGGACGCCCAACACCTTGCCGCGAGCGAGCCGTACCAGTTCCAGTACTGGATCACCCAGAAGATCGGCGGCCAGCCATATCAAGGCGGGCGCAAGGGCGCGGACCGGGGGATCGACGGCTATATCTACTACACACGGAACGAAGTGGGACACGGCAAGTCATCGACCTCGGCGGCGATCGTGTCCGTCAAGGCCGGCCGCAATATCGGCGTGGCGATGGTGCGCGACCTGAAAGGCGTGATCGACCGCGAAAAGGCGAACATCGGCATCTTCGTCTGCGTGGCCAACCCGTCGCGTGAAATGGAGCGCGAAGCCGCCGCGGCGGGCATCTGGACCGATCCGGTGACGGGGATGCCCTATCCTCGCCTGCAGCTGTTCACTCTGGCCGAGCTGTTCCAGGGCCGCCAGCCCCAGGTGCCGCTGCTCGACCGCCAGACCGGCTACAGAAGGGCAAGGGCAGAAGACAGCGGCAAGCAGGGCATGCTGCTGTAGCCGCCCCCTACCCCGCCGCCCGGCACAGCATGTCCGTCGCCAGCGCCACGCGAGATTCCGCGGTCTCGCGGTTGGTGACGTCGTTCCGCACCCCACGCGTCTCGGTATTGAACGCCAGCAGGGTCGCGACGCGCTGATCGGGGCACAGGCTCAGATAGGCGCGGAAGCCGTTCTGGTCGCCATTATGGCCGATCACGCGGATGCCATCGACCCGGTCGATGAAGAAAGACAGGCCGACCTGCGTGGTCGTGGCCATGCGGCCCTGGCTGAAATCCTCGCCCGCGGGAAGCTGGGGTTGCCACATCTCCTCCAGCGACGCGCGCTTGAGGATCAGGTCGTAATCGGCCTTTCGGGCCGGGTCGCCGAGGAGGAAGGCGGCGTATTTCGCCATGTCGGGCATCGGCGCGTTGAGGCCGCCGTTCGAGACGGTGACGCCGGTGTCGGCGTCGAACGGCGCTGCGCTGCGCTTGCCGTCGCGGATATAGTAGCTGTGCGCGCGGTGGCGCAGCAGATGCGGCGGGGTGCGGTCGAAATAGCTGGCATACATGCCGAGCGGGCGCAGGATGTTCTTGTCGATATAGACTTCGTAATCCTCGCCCGACAGGCGCTCGATCACCTGGCCGAGATAGACGATGCCCGGGTTGGAATAGCTGTAGCGGCTGCCGGGTTTGAACTCGACCTGCGTATAGGGGAGCATCGCTTCGAGCTGTTTCCAGCCCGGAGGCTCGAACGGCTGCCATTCCTTGTCGCGCCACGGCCAGGTGCCGTTGCGGAAGCCCGCGCTGTGGCTGAGCAGCTGGCGGATCGTGATCGCGCCGGTGTCGCCATAGGGGTTGTGGACCCTTGCCAGCTCGGGGACGTACTTCACGATCGGGTCGTCGAGCTTGAGCAGGCCGCGATCGCGCAGCTGCTGGATCGCAATGCCGGTCATCGTCTTGGTGACCGAAGCCCAGTGATAGATGGTGTCGGCGTCCACGGGCACATGCGCCTCGGCATCCTGCTCGCCGAGATGGTCGGCGGCGAGCGTGCGGCCGTTGCGGATCAGGTAGAAGCTGCTGCCGGCGATATTCGCACGCTGAACCTCGGCGCGATGAAGCTTGCGGAAATCGTTCAGCGCGCGATCGAGCGGGGCGTCCTGCGCCGCGGCAGGCACGGCGAGGAGCAGGCAGGCGGCGATGTGGCGGAGCATGGTCCCCCTCAGGACGGGTTGAGCGTGGTGCGCGAAGCCGCCGCCTTATCCACCGCGGCGCGGCTGTAGAGCAAGGGGAGCATGTCGCCTGCGATCCACGAGCCATACTGGTCGCGATAGTGCGGCGAGCGCGGGTCGATCGACTGGCCGGGAAGGATCAGGATGCGCGAATTGTCCCACGCGCCGACGTCGATCACCTGCTGGTAGCTCGAGCCGCCGCCGACATTCCAGCCTGGCCCCGAGCCGAGCCAGCGCGCCATGACGGTGAAGCCGTCGCCGCCCGACCCCTGCCCCTCGATCGCCGGAAACGCTTTCGCGATGGCCGGGATGGCCGAGAGCGGGTGGCGCAGCTTGACCTGATGCAGATTGCCCCAGCGCCACGCGGCGGGATCGGGGCCGAGCAATTGCTGCGCCGAGGCCCAGCCCGCAGCGAGCGCAGCGTCGAGGATCGCATCGCGCGCGCCCTTCGGATCGGCGCCCAGGCGGGCATCGGGCTTCGCCAGCAGCCCAAGCAGGACCGAGGGGGAGATTTCGGTGACAAGGTTCTTCGCACGCTCGGGCACGATCGCCGCGAGCATGCGTTTGGAGAGGTCGCGCCAGACGATCTCGAACAGCGCGGCGGGACCGCTGTCCGCGTCGAGATGCGCGTTCCAGCCGCGGAGCAGATCGACCGCGGGTTTCACCGCGGCGGAGGGACTGGGCGGGAGTTGGGCGATGAACTGCTGCGCCGGCCTGGACAGCGTGTCGTGCTGGAGTGCGACGCTGTCGGCGATGCTGTGCCTGGGCTGCGATGCGAGAACCTCGGCGCAGCGGTCGTAGCGATAGGGCTCGCGGAACGAGAAGGCCGGGATGCGGTCGCGCGGCCAGTCGGCGGGCAGGTTGTTCTGGTTGGCGGAGGCGAACCAGCCTTTCTTGGGGTTGTACTCGCTGGGCAGCGCGGAGAAGTTGCGCATGCCGGTCCAGTCATGGCTGCCGTCGCCGGGCACGGGGAGCAGACCGTCGCCCGCCTTGCGCTGCGGCACGAAGCCGATCACCTGCCAGCCCGTGTTGCCGTCGATATCGGCATAGTGGAAGTTGGTCGGCGACGGGTGAAGCGCGAACGCCTTGCGCAGGCTCACCCAGTCCTTCGACAGGTTGATCGCGATCATCGCGAAGCAATCGGCCGAGCCGGGCTGCATCGCGACGGTGGTGAGGACGCTGGCGCGGCGCCGGGCGGGATCGTGGGCGATCACCGGGCCCTGCACGGCGTAGCGATGGGTCACGGACTGGGCCGGGCCGCCCTTGACGGGAATCGTCTCGGTGACGGTCTCGAACCGCTTCCAGCTGCCATTGTGGCGATATTGTTCGGGGTCCGCAGGGTTGAGCTCGAGGATGAACAGGTCGCTCTGGTCGATATGGAAGTTGGTGCGGCCGAAGGCGAAGCGGTCGGTATGGCCCTGCATGATGCCGGGAAGGCCCGGCGATCCGCCGCCGATCACGTCGAGGCCGGGCGCGGTCAAGTGCGCGACGTGGCGCGGGCTGAACCCGCCGATGCCGAGATGCGGATCGTTGGCGAGGATCGGGCGCCCGGTGGCGCTGCGCGAGGGCGCGACGGTCCAGGCGTTGCTGCCGGCATTGTTGCGCTCGGCCGAGACGGCGTGATCGAGCGAGGAGACGCGCGCGGCGGGCGCGGCCGGATCAGCGGCGGGTGGCGGGCCGCCAAAGGGCAGCCGCCCGATGCGCAGCACGCCGAGATCGGCATCGGTGACCGCGGCGGCGTCGAGGCCCTTGGGCACGGTCATCGTCCAGGCCGGGCGCAGCGGCGCGACCACCGCGTCGAGATCGAGCAGGCCCAAGGCGGCGAGCTGGGCGCGGCGGACGCTGTCGTCGGTATTGCCCTCCGACGCCTCGCGCTGGCGCACCAGATCCTCGAAATCCCATTTGAGCGGGGCGATGCCGAGGATGCCGTACTCGAGCGGAAGCTGGGTCGGGTCGGCGGTCACCTCGTCGATGCGCGCATTGATCCCGGCGACATAGGCGCGGGCGCAGGCGATCACATCGGCCGGGACGCTCGCCAGCTCGGCATCGAGATCGCCGCGATAGCGGAACAGGCGCGCGACGCCGTCATGCCGGGCGAATTTGGGGCCGAACGCCTCGGCGAGGCGGCCGAGATCGCGGCGATAGGACAGGTCGATCTGGAACAGCCGGTCGCGCGCGACGACATAGCCCTGACCGAAGAACGCGTCGGGGATGGTCGCGGCGCGGATATGCGGGATGCCGAACTGGTCGTCGACGATCTCGATGGGGGCGGAAGGCCCAGCCACGGTCCGGGTGCCTCCCACGATCACCGGGGCGAACCGCAGCGGCGCGCCGGCCGCGGGAAGTGCCGCCAGCGCGGCGGTCGAGCCCAACAGAAAGCAACGTCGGTTGAGCATCGGCAAGTTCCCCCAAGTGTCGGCATGAGGGCGAAAACTGGCCTTGCTCCGGAGGGGTGTCCATGGCTCAGGCGTTGGAGGCCAATAGACCGGGGTTATGGGTACGAGGTCATTCGCGCGGCGCTTCGGGGCGAGGCTGCTGCGCGGCGAGCAGCGCCTCGATCCGGTCGAGACGCGCGAGGATCAGCTCCTGCTCCTCATGGGTGAAGGCATCGCGATTCTCGTTGAGCCGGTCGATCAGCCGGACGACGATCATCGGCGCGACCCCGAAGATCGAGATATGCATCAGCGCCAATGCCAGCACCCGCCCACCCGCGGTCTTGGGCGAGATGTCGCCATAGCCGGTCGAGGTCGCAGTGGTTCCGGCCCAGTAGACGCTGTCGAGGAACGGCGCGCTTTCGAGATACATGAACAACGCCGCCGCGGCGAGAATCAGTACCAGATACGCCGCCGCCAGCTCGCGCAGCGTATCGGTCGCCGCCTTGAGGTTGCGCATTTCCCCTACCCCCTGATGACATGTGGAACGAAGCGCGCGCGGTTGCCCGTGATCAGCCCGTCCTCGCGGATCCCCATCCCCGCCGCGACGCCGTCCACCACCCAGCAGCCGAGCACCGGATAGCCGTTGCCGAAATCGCGCATCGGATAGAGTTCCTGATACATGGTCAGCCCGTCGCGATATTCGCCCAGCGAGCGCGCCAGCGTCTCGCCGTGCCGGACCACCTCGATATTCGCGCCTTCGCGCGCGAGGAACGGCTTGGCGACATAGCTGTCGCCGATCCGCTCGCGGACCACCGAGGCGGCGAGAAGATTGGGGTGGCCGGGGAACATCGCCCAAAGCACCTGCAGGATCGCCTTGTTGCTCCACAGCATCTTCCAGATCGGCTCGATCCAGAAGGTGGTCGGCAGGTGGCGGATGACGTCCTGCGCATAGCTTTCGCGGACGATCCATTCCCATGGGTAGAGCTTGAAGATCGCCGAGATCAGATGATCCTCCCGATCGACGATCCGGCCCTTCGCATCGACGCCGATATCGTCGATCAGCACCGCATGCGTCTCAAGCCCCGCCTGCGAAGCGAGGTCGCGCATATAGGTGGTGGTGATCGTATCCTCATGCGCCGCGTCGGCGACATGGGTGAACCACACGCGCTGGCCGGGCAGGCGCGAGCGGATCGCGGCCCAGCGGCCGATCAGCTTCTCGTGCAGGCTGTTATACTGGTCGAGCTCGGGGAAGCAGGCTTCCTTCCAGTCCCATTGCACCACCGCCGCTTCGAGCATCGAGGTCGGCGTGTCGCAGTTGAACTCGAACAGCTTGGGATCGCCATCGCCGGTATAGCCGAAGTCGAACCGGCCATAGTTGAGCGCGGGCGGCTCGTCCTTCCACGCGGCACGGATCGCCTTGTGGCAGTAATCGGGGATGCCGAACTGCTCGAGCACGTCCGAATGGCCGACGATCCAGTCGCCCGCCTCGAGGAAGAGCTGGTAGACCGCCTCGCTCGCTTCCTCGAACCGCTCAATCTCATCGAGCGTGAAGGAATAATAGGCGCTTTCGTCCCAATAGGGGCCGTCGGCGTCGCTGTGCCAGATCAGCCCCTGTTCCTCGACGGCGCCCTGCCAATTCTCGCGCGGGGCGATCGTGTGTCGTTGCATCCGGTCAGGACCGCCCGCCGCCGAAGCTGCGTCCGCTCGACCCGAAGCCGCCGCGCGACACCGCCGCCGATCGGGTCATGCGCGTGCTTGCGGGCGCCGGACCATAATTGGCGCCGGGGCGCGGCTGATAGGAGCCGTAGCCGGCGTACCGCTTGTCCCGGATCGAATCCCCATAATAGGGAACCGCCGAGCTGCGCCCGAGATAATACCATAGGAAGGCGTTCGAGCCGCCACCGCCGCCGGAATAGTAGTTGCGCTCGCCGCAGCGGTCGTCATCGACACGCTTGCCCTCCTGATCGACGCAGATCGCGGTGTCGCCCGAGGCGTAGACATCCTCGTTCCAGTCGTCGCCGCCCGAACAGCCCGGCAGCGCCAGCAGCGTAGCCGCCATCGCGGTCGTCACGGTCAGTTGCTTCTTCATGACCTCTCTCCTCGCCGGCCGTTCAGGGGACCATGCACGCTGCCTGGAGGATACCGATGCCGAGCCCCATGCCGCCGACGAAGATGCCGGAAGCGACGCAGTTCTCGGCGATCTTGTCCGAGATCGACTTGAACAGAAGCCGCGAGATGACGAAGAAGACCACGAGCTGAACGATCGCGGCGACACCGCCCCACAGCAGCATGTCGGGAATGCTCACCGAATTGCCGATCACGATCGCGACGGGAATGGCGAAGCCGAGAAAGGTGCCGGTCAGCTGGGTCGCGGCGGCGCTGTTCCCTTCGCGGATCAGCTTGAACTCGCGATGCGGCGTGACCGTCACATAGATCAGCAGGAACGCGACGGCGAGCGCCACCGCCGCGGCGAAATAGGCCAGGAAATGCGGCACCGTGGCGATGAAATACTGGAACATGCTTCCCCCTCCCCCGTCGCGCGGCGAGCGCCGCGGCGGCGCCTGTCTATCAAGCGTTTTGCGGACGGGGAAGCAGGGACGAAAGTCCCAGCATCAATTAGATAGCGGCGGCTGTCATTGAACCTATCCGCCCCCGCCAGGGGGAGGTGGCACGCGAAGCGTGACGGAGGGGAGGACTCCCAACGACCGTGACTGCTTCCGCCCCCTCCGTCGCCTTCGGCGCCACCTCCCCCTGGCGGGGGAGGATGAGACTGCCCCTAGCGGCCGGGATCGGTCATCGAGGGCGGGTCGCTGGCAGGGAAGCTGTCGTCGAGCGCTTCGTCCAGCTCCGCTTCGCGCCGGTTGCGGGCGATGCTCGCCTCCATCCGGGCGATCTGCTCGGGGGTCGCGTCCTTCTGATGCAGCGCCTTCCACTCGGCATAGGGCATGCCGTAGATCGCCTGGCGGGCGCTGTCCTTGTTGAGCTGGCCGCGGCTTTCCTCTTCCAGCCAATCGGCAAGGCAGTTGCGGCAAAAGCCGGCAAGGCCCATCAGTTCGATATTCTCGGCGTCGGTGCGGTGACGGAGGTGGCGGACGAGGCGGCGAAAGGCTTCGGCGGCGATTCGATCGTCGATTCGGTCCAACGTTGTCATTGTTTCGCCTCCACGGTTGTATCGTCCGCATTTGCCGTTAGGGAACGGCCCGCACAAGCCCGTGTTGCGACGATCCGGTCAACAGGATCGCGAGCCCGGGACGGCGAACGATTTCGATCCAGCAGCCGGCGGAATCCCCTCCGCCCCGAAATCGAGTGAGGAGACAAGAACGATGTCGAAGGCGATCCATCCGCGCTCGCGCAAGGTGCGCATCCTGGCGACGCTCGGCCCTGCCAGCAATTCGCCCGAGATGATCGCCGCGCTCCATGCCGCGGGCGCCGACGCCTTCCGCATCAACATGAGCCATGGCGACCAGGAATCGAAGATTCCGGTGATCGCGGCGATCCGCGAGCTGGAGAAGACGACCGGGCGCCCGTCCACGATCCTGGCCGATCTTCAGGGCCCCAAGCTGCGCGTCGGCAAGTTCGCCGAGGGCAAGGTGCTGCTGGAAACCGGTGCCAGCTTCCGCCTCGACCGCGACCCGGCACCGGGCGATGCGACCCGCGTCGAGCTGCCGCACCGCGAGATTTTCGAAGCGGTGACGGAGGGCGCGCGCCTGCTGCTCGACGACGGCAAGATGGTGCTGCGCGTGACCGGCTATGGCGATGGCTGGATCGACACGCGGGTCGAGGTCGGCGGCGCGCTGTCAAACTCCAAGGGCCTCAACGTCCCCGACATGATCCTGCCGCTGGCGGCGCTGACCGAGAAGGACCGCAGCGACCTGGCGTTCGCGGTGGAGCAGAAGGTCGACTGGATCGCCCTGTCCTTCGTCCAGCGGCCCGAGGATCTGGCCGAGGCACGCCGGCTGATCGGCGGCGGCGCAGCCCTGCTCGCCAAGATCGAGAAACCGAGCGCGGTGACGCGGCTCGAGGAGATCGTCGAGGCGTGCGACGGCGTGATGGTCGCGCGCGGCGACCTGGGCGTCGAACTGCCGCCGCAGAACGTGCCGCCGATGCAGAAGCGCATCGTCGAGACCGCGCGGCGCCTCGGCCGCCCGGTGATCGTCGCGACGCAGATGCTCGAATCGATGATCACCTCCCCCTCGCCCACCCGCGCCGAGGTCTCCGACGTCGCCACCGCGGTGTATGACGGCGCCGATGCGATCATGCTGTCGGCCGAGAGCGCCGCGGGCCAGTGGCCGATCGAATCGGTGACGATGATGGACGCGATCGCGGATTCGGTGGAGCGCGACCCGGCGCATGGCGACCGCGTCCACTTCACCGTCACCCGCCCCGATCCCACCACCGCCGACGCGCTGGCCGAGGCGGCCAAGTCGATTGCGGCGACGGTATCGGCCACCGCGATCATCTGTTTCACCATGTCCGGATCGACCGCGCGCCGCATCGCGCGCGAGCGGCCGTCGGTGCCGATCCTGGTGCTGACGCCCAAGATCGAGACCGCGCGCCGCATGGGCCTGCTGTGGGGCACCCATGCCGTGCACACCAAGGACGTCGATTCGTTCGAGGACATGGTCGCCAAGGCCAAGCGCATGGCGCTGCGCCAGGGCATCGCCAAGGCGGGCGACCGGGTGATCGTGTGCGCAGGCGTTCCGTTCGGTACGCCGGGGTCGACCAACGTGCTGCACGTGGTGCGCATCCTGGGCGATGAGCTGAAGGGGCGCTGACAGGTACGAAGTAGCAGGCGTCACCCTGGCCTTGTGCAGGGGTCCACGGCGCGGCGCCGACTGACCTTCACGCTATTGCACATAGCCCGCCTCCCGGTGGATCCCGGCACGAGGCCGGGATGACGGCAGGCTATAAACTCACGGACGGATCAGGCGGCCAGCAGGCCCGCTTCGACGATCTCGCGGCGGGTGGACTCCACGTCCTTGAAATGCACCGAGCGGATGCCGAGCGCGCGAGCGGACAGTATGTTCGCCTCGTTGTCGTCGATGAACACCGCCTCGTGCGGCTCGAGCCCGAAGCGGGCGAGCGAGAGATGGTAGATGGCGGGATCGGGCTTCACCAGCTTCTCGTCGCCCGAAACCACGATATCGCGGAACCGATCGAACAGCCCCGTCCATTCCGCACGGAAGGGCGGGAAGAATTCGTGGCTGAAATTGGTGATCGCGAACAGCGGCACGCCGGCCGAATCGAGATCGGCGACCAGATCGTGCATCCCGGGGACAGGGCCGCCGATGCTCTCGTTGAAGCGCGTCTTCCACGCTGCGATCAGATCGGCGTGCTGCGGATACAGCGCGGTCAGCTCCGCCGACGTGTCGGCGAAGTCGCGGCCTTCATCATGCTGGAAGTGCCACTCGATCGTGACGACTTCGTCCAGAAACGCCGCGAGCGCCTGATCGTCACCGATCAAGCGCTCGTAGAGAAAACGCGGGTGCCAGGTGAAAAGGACGTTGCCGATATCGAAGATAGCGGCGCGGACCCCTCCCATGGCGGACTTCAGCCCTGGCGGGCCTTGAAGCGGCGCTGCGTCTTGTTGATGACATAGACGCGACCGCGACGGCGGATCACGCGGTTGTCACGGTGGCGTCCCTTGAGCGACTTCAGGCTGTTCACGATCTTCATGACCGGTCTCTTTGTTCTCGAATTGTGTGGCTGGTGCCGGAAAGAGGCGCCCGCCTAGAGGTGAAGCCCCTCGAAGTCAAGGCAAGGATGGCGGAAATCCGCGTTCCACGATGCGCCAAAGGGCTTGGCATCGGAACCCGTGCGGGCGTAACGATGTTGACCGCGTTAGGCCGTTCGTTGCGGACGGCAGGAGGAGTTTGTCCGATGAAGACCCGCGTCCTGATCGCCGTCACCGCCATGGCCGCACTGGCGGCGGGCTGCTCCACCACCGGCGGCGGGCGCGCAGCGCCGGTCGAGGCGACCCGCTATCACCTGTCGCAGCCGATCCCGCCCGGGACGATCGGCATACAGGCAGACGCCGGGCAAGTCGCCGGGCCGGAGTTCAGCCTCTACACCGGTGCAGTGATGCGCGAGATGGAGCGGCTGGGCTTCACCCCCGCCGCGACGGGCGGCAGCCCCGACTATCTCGCCGCGATCGGCTTTACCCGCACGGATCGCGGCCAGGTCCGCACGCGCCCGCCGGTGACGATCGGGATCGGTGGCGGCAGCTTTGGCGGCAATGTCGGCGTGGGCGGCGGCGTGAGTACGGGCATCGGCGGCAAGACCCGCACCGTCTATGGCATGGAGTTGTCGGTGCAGATTCGCCGCCGCGGCGACAATACCGTGGTGTGGGAAGGCAAGGCGATCACCGAGACGCTGAGCGGCGCGCCCGGCGCGCAGCCCAACGACGGCGCAGCCAGACTGGCCGCTGCCCTGTTCAAGGAGTTTCCCGGCCAATCCGGCATCACCACCACGGTGAAATAACCACCCTCTCCCTTCTCTCCAGACCAGCAACGGTGATATGACCATCCAGATCAACGCCGCATTCGACAGCGGCAACATCCGCCTGCTCGACATCGACGGCGATACCGTCGATCTCGAGATCGTTCCGGACCACCTCTCCGAATTCTACCAGTGGTTCCATTTCCGCGTCGCGGGCGCGCGCGGGCGCCGGCTGACCTTCCGCATCGTCAATGCCGGCGGATCGGCCTATGCGTTCGGCTGGCCGGGCTACAAGGCGCGGGTGAGCACCGACCGCGAGGCGTGGCGGATGACCGATGGCGCCTATGCCGACGGCGTGTTCAGTTTCAGCTACCAGTTCGACGGCGATGTCGCCTGGTTCGCCTATTTCGCGCCCTATTCGATGGAGCGCCACGCCGACCTGATCGCGCGCATGGCCGCAAAGCCGGGCGTCACCCATCGCGAGATCGGCCAGACGCTCGACGGCCGCGCGCTGGATCTGCTGACCTTGGGCGACGGGCCCAAGCAGGTGTGGCTCTACGCCCGCCAGCACCCCGGCGAATCGATGGCCGAATGGTGGATGGAAGGCGCGCTGGAGAAGCTGACCGATCCGGACGACGCCTCGGCCAGGGCGCTGCGGGCCAAGGCGACGTTCCACATCGTTCCCAACATGAACCCGGATGGCAGCTTCCGCGGGCACCTGCGCACCAATGCCGCAGGCGTGAACCTCAACCGCGAATGGCATTCGCCGACGCTGGAGAAGAGCCCGGAAGTCCTCCACGTCCGCAATGCGATGGACGCGACCGGCGTGGACTTCGCGATGGACGTGCATGGCGACGAGGCGATCCCGGCCAATTTCCTTGCCGGGTTCGACGGCATCCCGAGCTGGACCGAAGAGCTGGGCGCCAAGTATGACGACTATGGCAAGCGGCTGGCCGCGGCCACCCCGCTGTTCCAGCTCGAAAAGGGCTATGAGAAGTCGGCGCCGGGACAGGCCAATCTGTCGATGTCGACCAACCAGCTCGCCGAGCGGTTCGGCGCCGTGTCGATGACGCTGGAGATGCCGTTCAAGGACCACGACCCCAGCCCCGACGCCGAATATGGCTGGTCGCCCGAGCGGTGCAAGGCGCTGGCCCATGCCTGCCTCGACACGCTGGCGGGGTTCATCGACGAGGTTTGAACGTGGAAATCCGCGAGGGCGAACTCGACGATCCGCAGGTGATCGGCCTGCTCGAGGTGCATGCCGGCGGGATGCTCGCCAATTCGCCGCCGGGGACCTGCCATTTCCTCGACCTGTCGAAGCTGAAGACGCCCGACATCACCTTCCTGTCGGCCTGGGAGGGCGAGACGCTGTTGGGGATCGGCGCGGTCAAGCAGCTCGACGGTACCACCGGCGAGATCAAGTCGATGCGGACCGCCGAGGCAGCGCTGGGGCGGGGCGTCGGCACCGCGATCCTGCGGCACATCATCGGGCTGGCGCGCGAACGGGGCTATGCCGTGCTCAAGCTGGAGACCGGCACGGGCGAAGCCTTCGACGCGGCGCATGCGCTCTATGCGCGGCACGGCTTCGCCCCCTGCCCGCCCTTTGCCGACTATGAGGCGACCGACTTCAACCGCTTCTTCGCGCTCCCGCTCAACTCCTAAGCGGCCGTTAGGGATAGATGTTGGGGGGCAGTTGACGCCCGCGCGCTATCTGCCCCGATGAACCATCGGGGGTAGCGATGAAGGAAATCATGTTCGGCGGGGCCGCGATCGCGCTGGCGACGGGCGCCTATTTCCATGGCCCGCTGAAGACGGGCGAAACCTACGAGAAGACGCCGTTCGAAGTGTATCGCGCGGTCGAATCCAGCCCGCTCCCCTCGCTGTTCAGCAAGATGGTGTACAACCAGCGCGGCGGCGCGGTGACCCGCGGCGGCGAGCCCGAAAAATCGATGATCTGGTATTTCCACGCCAACGGAAAGCAGGTCGCGAAATACACGGTCAGCATCTCCCAGGCGGGCGCGAACAAGTCCCGCGTGCTCACCAGTTTCGAGATGAGCCCCGATGCCGAGAAGGCGCTGGGCAAGGGCATCGCGATCTCGGGCGCCGAGCAGTACAAGGTGATCGGCCGCGTATCGATGAACGAGCAGATCGACTCGCGGCTGGACAAGCGGCCGTTCGACTATTCGAAGGTATCGGACGCGATGTCCGCCTATGTCCTCGCCAACATGGGCAAGATCCAGGGCGAGGCGCTGAAATCGATGGATGAGGCGGCCGAGAGCTTCAAGAAGATGGAAACCAACGGCGCCTATCGCGACAAGCAGTACGAGAACTACAAGTATCAGCGGGATCTGGGCAAACCGTCGGTTCCCTGAACCGCCCTCTCCCGCTCAGTTCCAGTAATCGAGCATGTCGGCGGTGATCCAGCCGCTGACATAGTTGAGGTAGAACAACGCGAACAGCAGGGTCGCGAGCGCGGTAGTGCGCAGCGCGATCTTTACCCCCGGAAAATGCTGGGGCGCACTTTCGGCCTGACCCTGCACCAGCGGCTCCCCCGCCTCCACGCTGGTACGCGTGTGGAAGGGCAGCACCAGGAACAGCGCCAGGAACCAGAACAGGAAATAGATCGCCAGCGCGCTGGGCCAACTCATCGCCTTAGACCTCGATCAGCAGGACATCGACGACCGGCTTCTTGCCGGTCCATTTGACCGCCACGCGGCGGGTGGCGAGGCGGACGGCCTCGCGCAGTTTCTCGCGATCCCCGCCCTTGAAGCCGGACACCGCCTTTGCGGCCGCCTCCGCCGCTTCCTCGAGGAAGGGTTCGCGATCCTCCTCGACCGGAACGCCCTGGATGCGCACCTCGGGGGTGGCGGCGAGCTTTCCGCTCGCCTTGATCGCGACCGCGACCGACATCTGGCCGTAGAGGCCTAGCTTGCGGCGCTCGTTGATCGTCCCGCCGTCCGCCGGAAGGATCACGTCGCCGTCAAGGACGAGGCGCCCGGCCGGGGCATGGCCGAGCTTCTCGGGCGTGCCGGGGGCGAGGCGGATGATCTCGCCATTGGTCTGCACCACCGCGCCGGGAATGCCCTGTTCGATCCCGAAGCGCGCCTGTTCGGCGATGTGGCGCATCTCGCCATGGACCGGGACGAGGATCTCTGGCCGGATCCAGCGATACATCTCGGCCAGCTCGGGGCGGCCGGGATGACCGGAGACATGGACGAATGCCTGACGGTCGGTGACCATCTCCACGCCCTTGCCGGCGAGCGCGTTCATGATCCGGCCGATCGCCAGCTCGTTGCCGGGGATCTGCTTGGACGAGAAGATCACGCGATCGCCCTTGTCGAGCTTGAGCTGGTGCGTGTCTTCGGCGATGCGGGCCAGCGCGGCGCGCGGCTCGCCCTGCCCGCCGGTGGCGACGATCATCACCTTGTCGCGCGGCAGCGTCATCGCAGTGTCGAAATCGACCGTCTCGGGGAAATCGCGGAGATAGCCGGTGGCCTTGGCGACGCGCAGGATGCGGTCGAGCGAACGGCCGGCGACGCACATCGCGCGGCCGGTGTCGCGCGCCGCCTCGCCCAGCGTCTGGAGCCGTGCGGCATTCGACGCGAAGGTGGTGACGAGGACGCGGCCCTTGGCGCCCGCGATCACGCGGTCGAGGCCTTCGCGCACCTCCTGCTCCGATCCCGAAGCCTCGGGATTGAAGACGTTCGTCGAGTCGCACACCAGCGCGAGGACGCCTTCGTCGCCGATCTGCGTCAGCTCCTCGGCGGTCGAGGGCGTGCCCATCACGGGCGTGTCGTCGATCTTCCAGTCGCCGGTGTGGAAGACGCGGCCATACGGCGTATCGATCAGGACGGCGTTGCCCTCAGGGATCGAGTGAGCGAGCGGAACGTAGCGGATGCCGAACGGGCCGAGCTCGAAACCCTCCTCTTCCCGCACCACGTTCAGCTCGACGCGGTCGGCGATGCCCTCTTCGTCCAGCTTGCCGTGGATCAGCCCCGCGGTGAACGGGGTGGCGTAGAGCGGCACGCCGAGATCGCCGGCGAGATAGGGCAGCGCGCCGATATGATCCTCATGCCCATGAGTCAGCACGATCCCGAGCAGGTCGTCCAACCGCTCCTCGATGAACTGGAGATCGGGCAGGATCAGGTCGATGCCGGGATAGTCGGGGTTGCCGAAGATCACCCCGCAATCGACCATGATCCACTTGCCGCGGCAGCCATAGAGATTGACGTTCATGCCGATCTCGCCGGAGCCGCCGAGCGCGAGGAAGAGAAGTTCGTTGCCGGGTGTCATTGGGTCTTTCGTCATCCAAACTGCCGGCGCGTGCCGCACGGGCACCGCCATCCGTTGCTTATCCGTCACCCCGGCCTTGTGCCGGGGTGCACCGGGAGGCCAGCGATGCGCAAGAGGCTATGGGTCCGCGCGTAAGGACAAGTGGACCCCGGCACAAGGCCGGGGTGACGATTGTGGAGCGGTGAGAAGGCTAGGCGCGCTGCCGCTCCCACAGGATCGCGAGACCCTGAATGGTCAGATCGGGCTCGATCACGTCGAAGGCGTCCGTTTGCTTCTCGAACAGCACCGCGAGGCCGCCGGTGGCGATGACCTTTACCGGGCGGCCGATTTGCGCCTTTACGCGGGCGAGCAGCCCCTCGATCATCGCGATATAACCCCAATAGATGCCGATATGCATCTGGTCGGCGGTGTTGAGACCGATGACGCTGGTGGTCTTCGGCGCCTCGATCGCGACGCGCGGGAGCTTGGCCGCGGCGCTGACCAGCGCGTCGAGCGAGAGGTTGATGCCCGGGGCGATGATGCCGCCCTTGTACGCGCCCTCATAATCCGCGACCTCGAACGTCGTCGCGGTACCGAAATCGATGACGATCAGGTCGCCGGGGTGCTTGTCGTGCGCGGCGATGATGTTGAGCGCGCGGTCGGCGCCCATGCTCTGCGGCTCCTCGACATCGAGGCGGATCGGCCAGCCATCCTTGCCCGCGATCACCGCTTCGGTCTTGAAATATTTGCTCGCCAGCACCTGGAGGTTGTGGAGCGCGCGCGGGACGACGGTGCCGACGATCACGCCGGTCACGTCGCTGCGATCGAACCCCTCGAGCGCGAGAAGCTGGCTGAGCCACACGGCATATTCGTCGGCGGTGCGGCGCGGATCGGTGGCGATGCGCCAGCGGGCCTTGATCTCGCGGCCTTCCAGCAGCGCGAAGACGACATTGGTGTTGCCGGCGTCGATGGCGAGCAGCATCCGGGAACCCCCTTAAATCAGGAACACGTCGCCAGCGTGAATGACACGCCGTTCGCCCGAGGCCAAGCGCAGGATGAGCGCGCCGTCGCCGGTAAGCCCGTCGAACAGCCCGTCGATCGCCTCGCCATCGGGCAGACGCGCGGTGAGTGCGGTGCCCGGGGCATGGGCGCGATCGAGCCAGCGCAGGCGGAGCGGATCCAGTCCCTCCTGCCGCCAGCGCGACAGCCAGCGCGCGAAACTCTCGACGAGGACGTCGAGGAAGGTGGCGGGATCGACCGGAGCGCCTTGCGCGGCGAGGCTGGTGGCGGGGCGATCGGGCAGATCGGGATGATGCGCCAGGTTGACACCGATGCCGATGACGATCGCATCGCCGGTCCGCTCGAGCAGGATGCCCGAGAGCTTGGCGCCCGCAATCAGCAGGTCGTTGGGCCATTTGATCGTCGCGCCTGCGGGCAGGAACACGCGGACGGCCTCTTCCAGCGCGACCGCGGCGACCAAGGCGAGCGTGGCAGCGGGCGGGTCGGCGGGGCGCAGGCGGATCAGCGTGCTGGCGTAGAGATTGCCGGCGGGGGACTCCCATGGCCGCCCCTGACGCCCCTTGCCGCCGGTCTGGCGTTCGGCACGGAGCCAGCTGCCCTCACCCGCGCCCGCCGAAGCGAGCGCGAGCATGTCGGCATTGGTCGAGCCGGTCGTTTCGACCGTGCGGATGAGACCCGTCATGTGCATCGGAAGAGCGGCACCGGCCCGCTCCCCCACACGGCCACCCATGCAGAATACGTTGTGGGTGGCCGGGTGGAGGAGCGGGCCGGTGCCGTCAACCCGATCAAAAAAGCGTCTTTGCCGCAGCCAGCGACCAGGCGCCGATCGCCGGGATCAGCAGATAGCCGAGCGGCGAGACGAACAGCGCGGCGGCGGCGATCAGGCCGCCCTCGACCGGGTTGGTCTCACGACCATATTCCGGCGCGGGCTCGTCGAAGTACATCGTCTTGACGATCTTGAGGTAATAATAGGCGCCGATCACCGAGGCCGCGATGCCGAACACCGCGAGCGGGAACAGCCCGGCACGCGTCGCCGCTTCGAACACCGCGAACTTGGCCCAGAAGCCGAACAGCGGCGGGATGCCCGCAAGGCTGAACATGAAGATCGCCAGTGCTGCCGCCAGCGCCGGACGCGTACGCGACAGACCCGACAGGCTGGCGATGCTCTCGACCGGCTTGCCGTCGGCGTCGCGCATCTGGAGCACGACGAGGAAGCTGCCCAGCGTCATCACCACATAGATGCTGAGATAGGTCAGCACGCCGGCCACGCCCTCGGCGGTGCCGGCGGCAAGGCCGACAAGCGCGAAACCGATATTGTTGATCGACGAATAGGCGAGCAGGCGCTTGATGTTGGTCTGGCCGATCGCGGCGACGGCGCCGAGCACGATCGAGGCGAGCGAAGCGACGATGACGATCTGGCGCCAGTCGCTGGTCACGGGACCCATCGCGTCGATCGCAACGCGGACGGCAAGCGCCACCGCGGCGACCTTTGGCGCCGAGGCGAAGAAGGTGGTCACCGGGGTCGGTGCGCCTTCGTACACGTCCGGGGTCCACATATGGAACGGGACCGCCGACATCTTGAAGGCGAAGCCCGCGAACATGAAGACCAGGCCGAACAGCAGGCCGAGCTTGGCAGCGCCCTCGGCCCCCGCATAGGCCGTGGCGATATCACCGAAGATGGTGGTGCCGCTGAAGCCATAGACCAGGCTGATGCCGTAGAGCAGGATTCCGCTCGCGAGCGAGCCGAGGATGAAATATTTGAGGCCCGCTTCGGCCGAACGCACGTCGCGGCGCATGAAGCTGGCGAGGACGTAGGAGGCGAGGCTGTTGAGCTCGAGCCCGACATAGAGCGTCAGCAGATCGTTGGCCGAAACCATCATGCCCATGCCCGCGGTCGCGAACAGGATCAGGATGGGATATTCGGGACGCAGATCCTCACCCGAGGTGCGCGCGAAGAAGCGCGGCGCGATGACGATCGAGATCGCCGCGGCGAAGAAGATCAGCACCTTGGCATAGGCGCCGAACAGATCGGCATTGTAGAGCTTGTCGAAGGCGAGGCCGCCCGAGGAGGCCGGACCGGTGAGCGCGACGCCGGCGCCGATCAGCACCAGCACCGCGACCCAGCTGACCAGGCGCGACACCGCCTGACCGCCCCATGCGGCGATCATCAGCAGCGCGAGACCACCGACCGAGAGAACGATCTCGGGCAGGACCATCGAGAGTTGTGCGGCGTAATCCATCAGTGCGCCGCCCCCTTGGCAGCTTCGCCGTGTCCGGCGGATTTGTGTTCAGCAGCGTGCGCAGCAGCCGGGTTGCCCGGCGTCGGCAGGCTGTCGCCCGCCGGCTTGGCGCGATCGATCCGCTCCAGCAGCGTTGCGACGTCGTTGCGCATCGGCGCGAGGAAGCTTTCGGGATAGACGCCCATCCACAGCACCACCGCGGCGAGCGGGGCGAGCAATGCCATCTCGCGCTTGTTGAGATCGGGCATCGCCTTGACGTCGTCCTTGACCAGATCGCCGAACACGACGCGCCGGTAGAGGTAGAGCATGTAGGCGGCGCCGAGGATGATGCCGGTGGTGGCGATCAGCGTGACCAGCGTCGACACCTGATAGGCGCCCATCAGCGCCAGCAGTTCGCCGACGAAGTTGCTGGTGCCCGGCAGGCCGACCGACGCCATGGTGAACAGCATGAACAGCACGGCATATTTCGGCATGTTGATCGCGAGGCCGCCGTAACGGTCGATTTCGCGCGTATGCAGGCGATCGTAGATCACGCCGACGCACAGGAACAGCGCGCCCGACACCAGGCCGTGGCCCAGCATGACCATCATCGCACCCTCGATGCCCTGACGGTTGAAGGTGAACAGGCCGATCGTGACGATCGCCATGTGCGCGACCGACGAATAGGCGATCAGCTTCTTCATGTCGTTCTGGACGAGCGCGATCAGCGAGGTGACCACGACCGCGACGCACGACAGGCCGAAGACCAGCCAGATGAGCTGCGCCGAAGCCTCCGGGAACATCGGCAGGCTGAAGCGCAGGAAGCCGTAGCCGCCGAGCTTCAACAGCACGCCCGCCAGGATCACCGAACCCGCGGTCGGCGCCTGAACGTGGGCGTCGGGAAGCCAGGTGTGGACCGGCCACATCGGCATCTTGACCGCGAACGAGGCGAAGAAGGCGAGCCACAGCCATGTCTGGACATGCGCCGGGAAGTCGTACGCCATCAGATCGGGGATGTAGGTCGTGCCCGCGGTGATGGTCATGTACATCATCGCGATCAGCATCAGCACCGAGCCGAGCAGCGTGTAGAGGAAGAATTTGTACGACGCGTAGATGCGGTTCGCCCCGCCCCAGATGCCGATGATCAGGAACATCGGGATGAGGCCGGCTTCGAAGAAGATATAGAACAGGAAGATGTCCTGCGCCGCGAAGGTGCCGATCATCAGCACTTCGGTGATCAGGAACGCCGCCATATACTCCTGGACGCGTGTCGTGATCGCTTCCCAGCTCGCCCCGATGCAGATCGGCATGAGGAAGACCGAGAGCAGGATCAGCAGCAGCGCGAAGCCGTCGATACCCAGCGCCCAGGCGAAACGCCCGAAGATCGGGGTGTATTCGACGAACTGCCACTGGGCGCCGCCGATCTCGAAATTGGCCCAGAGCACGCCGCCGAGCGCGAGATCGATCAGCGTCGCGCCGAGCGCGATCCAGCGCGCCTGATTGGCATTGACGAACAGGCAGATCAGCGCCGCGGCGAGCGGCACGATGAGCATGAGGGAGAGAATGCCGCTCATCGCGTGAACACCCAGGAAACGGCGAGCGTCAGGCCGATCAGCATGACGAACGCATAGCTATAGACGTAGCCCGACTGGAGCTTGCCGGTGAGGATGCTGCCGAACTTGACGACAGCCGCCGAGCCGTTCGGACCGAAGCGGTCGATCGTCCCCTCGTCGCCCTTCTTCCAGAAGATGCGGCCAAACCAGAAAGCGGGCTTCACGAAGAGCACGTTATAGAGCTCGTCGAAATACCATTTGTTGAGCAGGAACTTGTAGAGCAGTCCGAAGGTCGCCGTGAAGCGCGCAGGGATGCTGGGCGACTTAATGTACGCCACCCACGCCCCGAACAGACCGAGCAGCATCACGATCGTTGCCGACAGCTTCACCCATAGCGGCACTTCGTGCATCGCGTGTGCGAGATGCTCGTCGAACGCGACGGCGCCCTTCCAGAAGATCTCGCCAGCCTCGGGCTGGATGAAGAACTTGTTGAAGGCGAAGCCGGCGAACACCGCGCCGACCGACAGGACCAGCAGCGGGACCAGCATCGGCAGCGGGCTTTCGTGCGGCTTGTAGCCGCCGGTGCCGTCGCCGTGATCCGCATGCGCATGATGATCGTCATGGGCATGCGCGTGATCGTCATGACCATGCGAGTCATGCCCATGTGAATCGTGAATCGCGTGCTGGATATGCTCGGACTGGGTCCAGCGCGGCTTGCCCCAGAAGGTGAGGAACATCAGGCGCCAGCTGTAGAAGCTGGTGAGCAGCGCAGCGAACACGCCGACCCAGAAGGCACCCTGCCCGCCCCCGCCGGCGGCATAGGCCGCCTCGAGGATCGCGTCCTTCGAGTGGAAGCCGGCAAAGCCCGCATGCAGCCAATAGATGCCGACGCCGGTGATCGCGAGCGTGCCCGCCATCATCGTCCAGAAGGTGACCGGGATATGTTTCCGCAGGCCGCCATAATAGCGCATGTCCTGCTCGTGGTGCATCGCGTGGATCACCGAGCCGGCACCCAGGAACAGCAGCGCCTTGAAGAAGGCGTGGGTGAACAGGTGGAACATCGCCGCGCCGTACATGCCGACGCCTGCGGCGAAGAACATGTAGCCGAGCTGCGAACAGGTCGAATAGGCGATGACGCGCTTGATGTCGGTCTGGGTCGTGCCCACCGTCGCGGCGAACAGGCAGGTCGCGGCACCGATGAAGGTGACGAAGCCCAGGGCCACCGGCGACTGTTCGAACAGTGGCGACAGGCGGCAGACCATGAACACGCCCGCGGTGACCATCGTCGCGGCGTGGATCAGCGCCGACACCGGGGTCGGGCCTTCCATCGCGTCGGGCAACCAGGTGTGGAGGCCGAGCTGCGCCGACTTCCCCATCGCGCCGATGAACAGCAGCAGGCAGAGCACGGTCAGCGTATCGAAGCGATAGCCGAGGAAGCCGATCGTGCTGCCGGCATGGCTGGGCGCGGCGGCGAGGATCTCGGGGATCGAGATGGTGCCGAACACCAGGAACACGCCGAAGATGCCGAGCATGAAGCCGAGATCGCCGACGCGGTTGACGACGAACGCCTTGATCGCGGCGGCATTGGCCGAGGGTTTCTTGAACCAGAAGCCGATCAGCAGGTAGCTCGCCAGACCGACGCCTTCCCAGCCGAAGAACATCTGAAGCAGATTGTCCGCGGTCACGAGCATCAGCATCGCGAAGGTGAAGAGCGAAAGGTAGGCGAAGAAGCGCGGCTGATCCGGGTCCTCTTCCATGTACGACCAGCTGTAGAGGTGGACCAGCGCCGAGACGCTCGTCACCACCACCAGCATCACCGCCGTCAGGCTGTCGACGCGCAACGCCCAGTCGACGTTGAGGCTACCCGAGTGCATCCAGGTCAGCACCTGGACCACCTGCGGCTCGGCCGTACCGCTGAGATAGGGGATGAAGGTCATCCAGCTCAGGATCGCGGCGACGAACAGGCCGCCGGTGGTGACGAGCTTCGGGAATGCCGTACCGAACGCGCGGTTGCTGAAACCAGCGACGATTGCTGCCAGCAGCGGCAGGAAAACGATGAAATGGATCGAAGACATCAGCCCTTCATCCGATTGACGTCGTCGACCGAGATCGTGCCGCGGCCGCGGAAATAGATGACGAGGATGGCGAGCCCGATCGCGGCCTCACCCGCAGCGACGGTCAGTACGAACATCGCGAAGATCTGGCCGACCAGGTCGCCGAGATAGGACGAGAACGCCACCAGGTTGAGGTTCACCGACAGCAGGATCAACTCGATCGCCATCAGGATGACGATGAGGTTCTTGCGGTTGAGGAAGATGCCGAGCACCCCCATGGTGAACAGGATCGCGCTGACGACGAGGTAATGGGTCAGGCCGATCACAGCTCCACCCCTCCTTCTTCGTCACCCCGGACTTGTTCCGGGGTCCACAGCGCAACATGGTCGAGCTTCACTGTTCCTGCCGGAACCTCACCACCAAGGCCCAGCGGCCCGGTGGATGCCGGAACAAGTCCGGCATGACGGAGCGGGGTATCGATCACAGCTCCACCCCCTGCCCGACGGGCTGATTGACCTTGCGGATGGCATCCTCCGAACGGCGATTGATCTGGCGCCAGACATTCTGCTTCATCACGCCGCCGCGCTGGCGGTGGGTGAGGACGATCGCACCGATCATCGCGACGAGCAGGACGAAGCCGGCAGCCTCGAACACATAGAGATAACGGCTATAGAGCAGCAGCCCCATCGCCTTGATGTTGGAAACCTGGCCCAGCGCAGTGCCTGCGTCGGTGGGTGCGATACGGTTGGCGAGATCGACGCCGCCCGCGCTCCATGCGCCGACGCCGATGATGACTTCAGCGAGCAGGACGACCGCGAGCGCAAGGCCGAACATCGCGTAGCGGACGAAGCCCGCACGCAGCTCGGCAAAGTCGATGTCGAGCATCATCACGACGAACAGGAACAGCACCGCGACCGCGCCGACATAGACGATGACGAGCAGCATCGCGATGAACTCGGCGCCGGCAATGACCATCAGGCCCGCGGCGTTGAAGAAGGCGAGGATCAGCCACAGCACCGAATGGACCGGGTTGCGCGAGCTGATCGTCATCGCGGCGGACAGAATGACCACCGCGGCGAACATGTAGAAGGCGATTGCTTGGATCACGGAATCATGTGCCCCTTTGGTGCGCGCGCTTACCGGTACGGTGCATCGGCGGCAAGGTTCGCGGCGATCGCGCGCTCCCAGCGGTCGCCATTCTCGAGCAGCTTTTCCTTGTGGTAGATCAGCTCCTCACGCGTTTCGGTCGCGAACTCGAAATTCGGCCCCTCGACGATGGCATCGACCGGGCAGGCTTCCTGGCACAGGCCGCAATAGATGCACTTGGTCATGTCGATGTCGTAGCGCGTGGTGCGGCGGCTGCCGTCGTCACGCGGTTCGGCCTCGATCGTGATCGCCAGCGCCGGGCACACCGCCTCGCACAGCTTGCACGCGATGCAGCGCTCCTCGCCGTTGGGATAACGACGCAACGCATGCTCGCCGCGAAAGCGGGGCGAGATCGGGTTCTTCTCGTACGGATAGTTGATCGTCGCCTTGGGCTTGAAGAAATACTTCAGCGTGAGGGCATGCGCCTTCACGAATTCCCACAGGGTGAACGAACGGACGAGTTGGGCGACGCTCATGAGCGAATGACCTTACAAAAACCTGTCAAAAATCGGTAGCCAGCGTGAGATTTAACACCATCGCTTCCAACTTCGACCTTCTCTTGCTTGATAGAGATAGCGCCGTTGTCGAAATCGAAGATAATTCCACCACTCACACTCTGGGATTTGCTATCAGTTCCCGAAAAAGTGATCCGACCATACTCTGTAACTGCTTTTGCATCGAAGCTTAGGCTCGCACCATCGGAGCCCTCGGCGCGAAGCAATTTGGTCCCGGCTGCGACGGGACCGTCGCCTTGCGCTACAATAAGCGCTCGCAAGCCAAGCGGCTTCCCATTCTGATCCATTAGATCGCAAGTGAAGCCCGCCGGGTACGGCGGCGACGGTGGCGCGGGAGGAGCATTGACCGCTTGGGCAAGCGATACTGCCGCGAGGTAGGTAATGGGATCAATCACACTCACAGCCCCACCCGCTGAATCATCAGCCAGCCCGACACCGCGAACACGAAGAACAGCGACAGCGGCAGGAAGATCTTCCAGCCCAGACGCATCAGCTGGTCATAGCGGTAGCGCGGGACGGTCGCCTTGATCCACGAGAAGATGAAGAAGAAGACGAGGATCTTGATGAACAGCCAGATAATGCCCGGCACCGCATAGAGCGGCGCCCAGTCGATCGGGGGCAGATAGCCGCCCCAGAACAGCACCGCGTTGAGCGTGCACATCAGGATGACGTTGGCATATTCGCCGAGCCAGTAGAGCGCGAAGGCCATCGACGAATATTCGGTCTGATAGCCCGCGACCAGCTCGCTCTCCGCCTCGGTCAAATCGAACGGCGCGCGTGCGGTTTCGGCGAGCGCGGAGATCAGGAACACCACCGCCATCGGGAACAGCAGCGGGTTGAACCCAAAGCCGTTGAAGATGCCGAGCACATGCCCCTGCTGCGCGTTGACGATGCCCGACAGGTTGAACGTCCCCGCCCACAGCACCACCGCGATCAGCACGAAACCGATCGAGACTTCGTACGACACCATCTGCGCCGCCGCGCGGATCGCCGAGTAGAAGGGGTATTTGGAGTTGGACGCCCAGCCGGCGAGGATGATGCCGTACACGCCGAGCGACGAGGCGGCGAGGATGTAGAGCAGGCCGACATTGATGTTCGACAGCACCACGCCTGCCTGGAACGGCACCACCGCCCACACGATCAGCGCGACGGTGAAGGTGATGATCGGCGCGAGCAGGAACAGGCCCTTGTTCGCGCTCGACGGGATGATGGTTTCCTGAAGGAAGACCTTGAGGCCGTCGGCGAAGGACTGGAGCAGGCCGAGCGGGCCGACGACGTTGGGACCGCGGCGCAGCGCGATCGCCGCCCAGATCTTGCGGTCGGCATAGATGATCATCGCCACCGCCAGCATCAGCGGCAGCGCGATCAGCAGGATGCCCGCGATCGTCGCGACGAACCACGCCCATTCGAAGGGCAGGCCGACAATGTTCTGGAAGAAGTCGGTCACTCTGCGGCCTCCGCGAAGTCCTGGCCGTGGATCAGTTCGGCCGAGCAACGCTGCATCGTCGGCGAGGCGCGGCAGATGGCGTTGGTAAGGTAGAAGTCGGCGATCGGGTAAGCCACTTCGCCTTCGCCCTTGGCGTCGAGCGCCGGCGGGTTCCAGTCGAAGCTGGCAAGTCCCTCTTCACCCAGCGCAGGGGTATCGGCGGCCATCGCGGCGCGGAGCTGCTCGAACGTATCGAACGGAAGCGTCTTCCCGAGCTTTTCCGAGAGCGCGCGCAGGATCGTCCAGTCCTCACGCGCGTCGCCCGGCGCGAACACGGCCTTGTCGCCGCGCTGCACGCGCCCCTCGAGATTGACGTAGGTTCCGGCCTTTTCGGCATAGGTGGCGCCGGGCAGGATCACGTCCGCGGCGTGCGCGCCCTTGTCGCCGTGATGGCCGATATAGACGTTGAAGCTGTTGGCGAACTTCGAGAAATCGACCTCGTCGGCGCCGAGGAAGAAGGTGAGCTTGGGTTCCGCCGCGACGATGTCGGCGATGCCGCCGGGCATCGCGAAGCCGAGCATCAGGCCGCCCATGCGGCTCGCGGCCATGTGGAGGACGTTGAAGCCGTTCCAGCCTTCACGGACGAGGTTGAGCTTCTTGGCGAGCGCGAGCGCCGCGCCATGGCCGTTCTTGAGTGCGGCGCCGCCAAGGATGACCATCGGGCGCTGGGCGTCCTTGAACGCATCGGCCGCGGCCTTGGGCAGCTTGCCGAGCAGCGACAGGTCGTTGCCGAGCCATTCGACCTTGTAGGTGAGGTCGGTCTCGGGGCCGATCGCGAAGACCTTGGCACCCTTCTTGATCGCCTTGCGGACGCGGGTGTTCACCAGCGGCGCTTCCCAGCGCAGGTTGGTGCCGACGAGCAGGACGACGTCCGCCTCCTCGACACCCGCGATGGTGGTGTTGAAGTTGACCGCGGCCATGCTCGTCGCGTCATAGGCCATTCCGGTCTGGCGGCCTTCGAGCAGGTCCGAGCCGAACGACTTGACCAGCGCCTTGGCGGCGAAGATCGTCTCGCAATCGAGCAGGTCGCCATGGATCGCGGCGACCTTGTCCCCCGCCCCGGCGGCGGCCACGGCGATCGCCGAGAAGGCTTCGTCCCAGCTCGCTTCGACCAGCTTGCCGTCACGGCGGACATAGGGCTTGTCGAGGCGGCGGAAGCTCAAGCCATCGACATGGTGGCGCGTCTTGTCGTGCGCCCACTCCTCGTTCACGTCCTCGTTGATCCGCGGCAGCGCGCGCAGCACGCCGCGGCCGCGGCTGTCGATGCGGATGTTGGTGCCGACCGCGTCCATCACGTCGATCGCGAGGGTCTTTTTGAGCTCCCACGGCCGCGCCTCGAAGGCATAGGGCTTGGAGGTCAGCGCACCCACGGGGCACAGATCGACGACGTTGCCCGACAGCTCCGAGGTGACCGCCTTTTCGAGGTACGACGTGATCTGCATGTTCTCGCCGCGATAGATCGCGCCGATCTCTTCCACGCCCGCCACTTCCTCGGCGAAGCGCACGCAGCGGGTGCACTGGATGCAGCGGGTCATCACCGTCTTGACGATGGGCCCCATATACTTTTCGGTCACCGCGCGCTTGTTCTCGGTGTAGCGGCTGTGGCCGCGCCCGTACGCGATCGATTGATCCTGAAGGTCGCACTCGCCGCCCTGATCGCAGATCGGGCAATCGAGCGGATGGTTGATCAGCAGGAACTCCATCACGCCCTCGCGCGCGGCCTTCACCATCGCGCTGTCGGTGCGGATTTCCTGATTGTCGGCGGCGGGAAGCGCGCACGACGCCTGGGGCTTGGGCGGCCCCGGCTTCACCTCGACCAGGCACATGCGGCAATTGCCGGCAATGCTCAGCCGCTCATGATAGCAGAAACGCGGGATTTCCTTGCCGGCAGCCTCGCACGCCTGCAGCACTGTGGCGCCTGCGGGGACTTCGACTTCGATCCCGTCTACGGTTACTTTAGGCATATCGGCGATCAGCTTTTCGTGGTTGCCGGGCTGGCGGCGTGGATGCTGCGGAATGCTGCGGTCGCCAGCATCGCGCGCAGGCCGTCGGTCGTGACCGATACGGAACCGGCGCTGGGCAAGCAGCGTACCATCACCGGCTGGATGGCATCCGCCGCCACCTTCTCGGCGGGCGATGCGACCTCGCTGGCAAACAGTTTGGCGACATCGTCGGGCACCGAGCGCACGACGCAAATCGCCGCCGTATCGGTCGGAGAATAGCTCGAAGCCGCCGGTTTAGCGGCAGCCTGTGCCAGCTCGCGATTGACCGACTTGCCGTCGCGCTCGATCAGCCGCTCGGCAATGGCGCCGGCCAGGAGCAGCCGGCTCGTGCGCAACCGCGACCAGCCGCGCGTTGCCGCGCACAGCCGGTTGGCCTCGACCAGTTGATCCAGCGAGCGGCGATAGGCGGGCGTGCGGAAATCGCTCGCCAGCGTTTGCGCGGCCTTCGCCGTACTTGCATCGGCAATGCAGGTGCCGAACGATTGGATCGTCCGGAGCGCCTCGGGAGTCGATGGCGGGGACGCGGGCTGCGCCTGTACCGAAGCGAATGTCAGAGCGAACGCGATGCCGATCATTCCGCTGCCTCCTGCATTGGGGCGATACCGCCGCCCTGCTTCTCCAGAATCCGCCGCTCCATCTCGGGCCGGAAGTGCTTGATCAGCCCCTGGATCGGCCATGCCGCCGCGTCGCCGAGCGCGCAGATGGTGTGGCCTTCGACCTGCTTGGTGACGTTGAACAGCGTATCGATCTCGCTGATGTCGGCATCGCCGGTGCGCAGGCGCTCCATCACGCGCCACATCCAGCCGGTGCCCTCACGGCACGGGGTGCACTGGCCGCAGCTCTCATGCTTGTAGAAATAGCTGATGCGGCTGATCGCCTTCACGATGTCGGTGGACTTGTCCATCACGATCACCGCCGCGGTGCCGAGGCCCGATCCGACCGCCTTGAGGCCGTCGAAATCCATCGGCGCGTCCATGATCTGCGCCGCCGGGACGAGCGGGACCGACGAGCCGCCGGGGATCACCGCGAGGAGATTGTCCCAGCCGCCGCGGATGCCGCCGCAATGCTTCTCGATCAGCTCGCGGAACGGGATGCTCATCGCTTCCTCGACCACGCAGGGCTTTTCGACATGGCCGCTGATCTGGAACAGCTTGGTGCCGCGGTTATTCTCGTTGCCGAAGCTGGCAAACCATTCGGGCGAGCGGCGCAGGATCGTCGGGGCGACCGCGATCGATTCGACGTTGTTGACCGTGGTCGGGCAGCCATAGAGGCCTGCGCCCGCCGGGAACGGGGGCTTGAGGCGCGGCTGACCCTTCTTGCCTTCCAGGCTCTCGATCATCGCGGTCTCTTCGCCGCAGATGTACGCGCCGGCACCGCGGTGGCAGAAGACGTCGAAGTCATAGCCCGAGCCGCAGGCATTCTTGCCCAGCAGGCCGGCGGCATAGGCCTCCTCGATCGCCGCGAACAGCGTCTGCGCCTCGCGGATATATTCGCCGCGGATGTAGATATACGCGGCGCGCGCGCGCATCGCGAAGCCCGCGACCAGCGCGCCTTCGAGCAGCAGGTGCGGGTCGTGGCGGATGATCTCGCGATCCTTGCACGACCCCGGCTCGGACTCGTCGGCGTTGATGACGAGGAAGCTGGGGCGTTCGGGCGTCGGGTTCTTGGGCATGAAGGACCATTTCATGCCGGTGGGGAAGCCCGCGCCGCCGCGGCCGCGCAGGCCCGACGCCTTGATCTTCTCGATGATCGTATCGGGACCGAGTTCGAGCAGCTTCTTGGTATTGTCCCACGCGCCACGCTTGATGGCAGCATCGAGGGTCCACGGCTGATAGCCGTAGAGATTGGTGAAGATGCGATCCTTGTCAGCGAGCACTTACTTCGGGCCCCCGATACGCTTGTTGTCCTGAACCGCGAGGTACACGGCCACGCCGACGCCGATCAGCAGCAGCGGAATGAAGAGCTTGACGGCGAGCTTGAGCACCCAGCCGAGCACGACGATACCGCCGATGATCGCGAGGATCGTGATGAGCGTGTTCTTGTTCATGCCTTATGCTCCCGGACCAGAGGCGCCGGATTTGCCCGACGGAAGGAGGCGAAGCGCGCCGAACAGGACGGCGAGGATCAGCCAGACGATCCAGTTCCCGCCCTGCAGGAATTTGAGGGCCGCCAGCATCAGGAAGATGATGGCGATGACCGGCAGGCTCTTCTTGACGGGATCGGGCATCACCACTCCCCTCGATAGTCATGGTTGGCCTTGACCATTTCCTTGAGGGTGGTCGGCCCGCCGACGGGTTCGACGGTGTGGCGGCCCGGCTCCTGCGTGCCCGTCTTGGGCTGCTGTCCGTTCGCCAGCGCGTCGAGGATCGCGACGGTGCGGTCGTAATCCAGATCCTCGTAATTGTCGTCGTTGATCTGGACCATGGGTGCCGAGGCGCAATTGCCCATGCACTCGACCTCGGTCAGCGTGAACAGGCCGTCGGGCGTGGTCTTGCCCTTGGCCATGCCGCGGTTCTTGCACGCCGCGAACACGTCGTCCGATCCGCGCAGCCAGCACGGCGTCGTGCCGCACACCTGCACATGGTACTTACCGACCGGGTGCAGGTTGAACATGGTGTAGAAGGTCGCGACCTCGAGCACGCGGATCACCGCGAGGTCGAGTTCCTTCGCGACGAACTCGATCACCGGGATCGGCAGCCACCCCTGGGTATCCGTCTCCGCCCCGACCTGACGCTGGGCAAGGTCGAGATAGGGAATGGTGCAGCTCTGCTGCCGCCCCTCGGGATAGCGCGCGCGGATGGTCTTCGCCTTCTCGGCGTTTTCCGCGGTCCACGCGAAGTTACCCCAGCGTGCGCGGAGTTCCGGCGTGTCTTCGATTGCTTTTGCGTCGGCCATTAGCGGATGAACTCCACGCGGCTCACCTTGTCGCCGCTGAAGGTGTAGATGGACATGACCTCGAACTGCTCGCCATCGGGCGCGCGCGAGACCGTTTCGTGGAGCAGCACCGTCTCGCCGAGCTCGTAGCTGGCGAGGATTTCGGCGCGGTTCTGCGGGAACTGGGCGAACATCGCGTTCAGGCCCGAGCGCACGCCTTCCTTGCCCTCGCGCAGCACGGCGCCGCGATAGCCGGCTTCGCAGGCATCATCGGTCATCAGCGCGACATAAGCGTCGGCATCCTGCGCGTTGTAATGCGCGATCATTTCGTGCGCGGTGGCGATGCGGGTGCTCACGGGGGCATCTTGGAGAGTGAGAGAGTCAGCCATTCGCGCCGCCAGCAGCTTTGTCGTTGGCACACTGAGCGACTACCGCGACACTGACCGTCAGCAGAAACATCACAAGAAACGGTGCCCCGACCACCCAAGACAACCAATTCCGATGCGGTGCAAGAACGTCGGCTGCAGCGAATGCGCCAACTCCAGCGAGCATCCACAAGCCGCCGTGATCGCGAACAACCGTCACGCCAGCCATCGGCCCGAGCGTCGCGTGGAGATGCCTCACGCGCCGACCCACGTAATGCAGGTAGCGCCTCACCGGTCACACTCCCCGAACACGATATCCATCGCGCCCAGAATCGCGGTGATATCCGCCAGCATGTGGCCGCGCGTCATGAAATCCATTGCCTGGAGGTGGCTGAACGCGGTCGGGCGGATCTTGCAGCGGTACGGCTTATTCGAGCCGTCCGAGACCATGTAGATGCCGAACTCGCCCTTGGGGCTTTCGGTCGCGACATAGACTTCGCCCGCCGGGACGTGGAAGCCCTCGGTGTAGAGCTTGAAGTGATGGATCAGCGCTTCCATCGATTGCTTCATCTCGGCGCGCTTGGGCGGCACCACCTTGCGGTCGAGCGACGCGATCGGGCCCGACGGCATCTCGTTCAGGCACTGACGCATGATGCGCGCGGACTGATAGACTTCCTCGACGCGGACCATGAAGCGGTCATAGCAGTCGCCGCGCGTGCCGACGGGGATGTCGAACTCCATGCGGTCGTACACGTCATAGGGCTGCGACTTGCGCAGATCCCAGGGCAGGCCGGCGCCGCGGATCATCGGGCCGGAGAAGCCCCATTTGATTGCGTCTTCGCGGCTGACGATGGCGATGTCGACATTGCGCTGCTTGAAGATGCGGTTTTCCGCGACCAGGCTGATCGCGTCGCCGAACAGCTTGGGCAGGCGGTTGTCGAGCCAGTCGCCGATGTCGGTGAGCAGCTTGAGCGGCACGTCCTGATGGACGCCGCCGGGGCGCAGGTAGTTGTGGTGCATGCGCGCGCCGGACATGCGCTCGAAGAAGTTGAGGCAATCCTCGCGCAGCTCGAACATCCACAGGTTCGGCGTCATCGCGCCGACGTCCATCACATGGCTGCCGAGGTTCAGCATGTGATTGCAGATGCGGGTCAGCTCGGCGAAGAACACGCGCAGATACTGCGCGCGCACCGGCACTTCGAGGTCGAGCAGCTTCTCGACCGCAAGGACGAAGCTGTGCTCCATCGCCAGCGGCGAGCAATAGTCGAGGCGGTCCATATAGGGGAGCGCCTGCGTATAGGTCTTGTACTCGATCAGCTTTTCGGTGCCGCGGTGGAGCAGGCCGACATGCGGGTCGATCCGCTCGACGATCTCGCCGTCGAGCTCGGTGACGAGGCGGAGCACGCCGTGCGCCGCCGGGTGCTGCGGGCCGAAATTGATCGTGTAGTTGGCGATCTGGGTGTCGCCGACGGTGGGATCGCTGGCGTCGGTGACCCCCGCGATTTCGTCGAGATACTGGGCCATTACGCTTCACCCTCCCCCTTCTTGGCGCGCGGCTTGGCGGGCTTGCGGGGTTTCTTGACTACATCCGGATCGGCGGGCCTGGGACCCGCATCGGGCGAGGCCTTGCCGATGCCGGTATCCTTGGGACCGTCGCTGGTCTTGGGCTTGCGCACGCGCGCCTTGACCGGCTTGGCAGCGTCATCGGCCTTGACCACCTGATCGGAGGTAACGGGCGACGGCGCGCCCTTTGCCTCGGGAACCGCGGCGGGCCTGGCTTCCGGCGCCTTGGCGGGCGCGGGCGGGGCTGGTGCGGCGGCGGGCGGTGCTTGCGGCGCCTTCTCGTCGCCCGGCAGCACATATTGCGCGCCTTCCCACGGGCTCATGAAGTCGAAGTTGCGGAAATCCTGCGCGAGCTGGACCGGCTCGTACACCACGCGCTTCGCCTCTTCCGAATAGCGCAGCTCGACGAACCCGGAGAGCGGGAAGTCCTTGCGCTGCGGATGGCCGCGGAAGCCATAATCGGTGAGGATCCGGCGCAGGTCCTCGTTCCCCTCGAACAGCACGCCGTACATGTCGTACACCTCGCGCTCGAGCCAGCCGGCGACCGGCCAGATCGAGGTGACCGACGGCACCGGCTGAACCTCGTCCGTCGTCACGCGGACGCGGACGCGGTGATTGCGGGTGTAGCTGAGCAGCATGTAGCAGACGTCGAAACGCTCGGCGCGAGCGGGGTAATCGACTCCGGCGATCTCCATCAGCGCCTGATATTGCAGGCCCGCGCCGTCGCGCAGCGCGATCATCGCATCGACAAGCGACTCGCGCTTCACGGTCAGGTTGACCTCGCCGACCAGATCGGTCGCCTCGATCAGCATGTCGCCGAGCGCAGCCTGCGCGGCCGCGATCACGCCGTCATTGGCGGCGTATTTCGGTGCCGGGGCCCTCACCGGGTCACCGTGCCCGAACGGCGGATCTTCCGCTGGAGCTGCATCACGCCATAGAGCAACGCCTCGGCGGTCGGCGGGCAGCCGGGGACGTAGATGTCGACCGGCACGATGCGGTCGCAGCCACGAACGACGCTGTAGCTATAATGGTAATAGCCGCCGCCATTGGCGCAGCTGCCCATCGAGATGACGTATTTCGGCTCCGACATCTGGTCATAGACGCGGCGCAGCGCCGGGGCCATCTTGTTGCAGAGCGTGCCCGCGACGATCATCACATCCGACTGGCGAGGCGAGGCGCGCGGGGCGGCGCCGAAGCGTTCCATGTCGTAGCGCGGCATGTTGACGTGGATCATCTCGACCGCACAGCAGGCGAGACCGAAGGTCATCCACCACAGCGAGCCGGTGCGGGCCCACTGGAACAGATCCTCGGTCGAGGTGACGAGGAAACCCTTGTCGTTGAGCTCGCCGTTGAGGTCGTTGAAGAACCCCTGATCCGGCTGGACCACGGAGCCGCCCGCAGGGGGCATGAGGATCGAAGAAGGCTGGTTCACTTGCGTCATTCCCAATCCAGCGCCCCGACCTTCCAGGCATAAGCCAGGCCGAGCGCCAGTTCGCCGATGAAGATCATCATGGAGATCCACGCCGCCCAGCCGAGGTCGAACACGCTGACCGCCCAGGGGTAGAGGAACGCCGCTTCGAGATCGAAGATGATGAAGAGGATCGCGACCAGGTAGAAGCGCACGTCGAACTGGCTGCGCGAATCCTCGAACGCGGGGAAGCCGCACTCATATTCGGTGAGCTTCTCAGGGGTCGGCTGGTGCGCCCCCGTGAAGCGCGCCGCGATCATCGGCAGGAACACGAAGGCGCTCGAAAGCACCAGGGCGACCCCCAGAAACAGGAGGATCGGCAGATATTGCGTCAGATCGACCAAGACGGCTCTCGCGGTTGCGGAATCTTCGGGCCGCTTTAGGCCGATGGTCTGGGGGCTTCAAGGGCGGAAACCCTTGAGAATCACTCGCAACTGGACGCACACCCAAAGGGCGTGCACTATCTGAGCACGACAGTTCGCAACGAACCGTTGGCGGGGGAGAAATCTCCCTTGCGGTCGATGGCAAGGCCCTGCCTTTCATGACCTATCGCGGGTTTACCGAAGGGTTGCTCAATCCGGCCAAGGCGGACCTGCGCGCGATCCACGACAATGGCCGCGCCGACCACCCCCAACGCGAAGCCGCGCGCAGACGCGCGCGGCGGCGGCACGCCTGAAGCCAATGCCGCGGCGCGCGGATGCCTGGCCCGAGGCGATGGCGTTCCTGAAGGATGCGCTCAAGCCCTGAGGCGCGTCAGGGCAGATCGAAGGCGACCACCGTACCGGCGCCGCGAGACGGTGCCACTGGCTTGCTCGCTGCGGGCCAGCCAGCATCGGCGACGACGAGCAGGCGCTTGCCGTCGACCACAAGCTGAGTCGGATCCGCGAGCGGCGCGCCGCGATGGACCACCGTCACGTCGATCTTGATGCCGTCGATACGAAAGCGGATCAGCGATCCGGGGGTACTGCCGTTATGGACGCCATAATAATCCTCACCGACGCGAACGAGGCCGTCGATCCCGCGCAGCGGCTTGCCATCGGCCATCGGCAACGGCAGCCGCACCTTGCTCGCGAGATCGACCACCGAGATGCCGCGGCCATAGTCGGCGACAACAAGATATTTGCCGTTCGACATCAGCGCCGAGCCCTGCGCCGAGCGGCCGGTGCCGGGCGCGATCAGCGGGTCGAGCGTCTTCGCGCCTCGGCGCAGGCGATAGACCGCACTGTTCTGACTGTCGGAAACGAAGACGTCGCCACCGCCGACCGAGACGTCGTCGGGATGGAAACCCGCCCCCGGCGACAGCTTCATCCTGAGCCGGCCGTTGCGATCGACCGCCACGAGTGCGCCGGAATCGCAGCGCGCGATCGCGGTCAGCCGCGGGCAATCGGTCGCGATCCAGAGCCAGTTTCGCGTGGCGTCCCAGGCCAGGCCCATCGGATGGAGCGTGCCCGTCGGCATCGCGAACCGGCCGACCTTGCCACCACGATGCGTGAGGATCGTGCGATCGACCACACTGGACAGCCAGATGGTGCTGCCATCGGTGGCGATCCCTTCGACCACCGCATGGTGCGCGGGGACCGAGACGATTGCCCTGGGCGCGTCCGCCGCGGCACCGAAAGCCAGCAGCAGCGCGCCCGCGCGGATCACCGCAGCGAGCTCGCCAGCAGCTTGTGGAGCTTCGAATGGAGCGCGTCGTTGGCGGCGAGCACCTGGCCCTTGGCGAAGGCGTTATCCTGTCCGCGATAGTCGGTGACGAAGCCGCCCGCTTCCTTGACGATGAGGATACCCGCAGCGACATCCCACGGCTTGAGCTCGCTTTCCCAGAAACCGTCGAAACGGCCCGCCGCGACCCAGGCGAGGTCGAGCGCCGCCGAGCCGAAGCGGCGGATGCCGGCGACTTCGGGCGCGATCGCACCGAAGATTCGGCTCCACTCGGCGAAATTTCCATGGCCCATGAAGGGAATGCCGGTGCCGATCAGCGAATCCGCCAGATCCTTGCGCGCCGACACGCGCAGCCGCTGGTCCTGAAGCCAGGCGCCGCGGCCCTTTTCGGCCCAGAAGCTCTCGTCGGTGACCGGCTGGTAGATATAGCCATGGGTGATCTCCGGCTTGCCCTGCGCGCCGAATGGGTCCTCGACCGCGATCGACATGCAGAAATGCGGGATGCCGTGCAGGAAGTTGCTGGTGCCATCGAGCGGATCGATGATCCAGCGCGGCTTGTTCGGGTCGCCCTCGATCACGCCGCGCTCCTCGACCAGGAAGCCCCAGTCGGGCCGCGCACGCTGCAGTTCCTCGATCAGCGTGTCTTCGGCGCGCCTGTCGGCGATCGACACGAAGTCGGCCGGCCCCTTGCGGCTGACCTGGAGGTGCTGAACCTCATTGAAGTCGCGCCGCAGCCGCGGCCCCGCCTTGCGCGCGGCGCGTTCCATGACGGTGATGAGGCCGGAATGCGAAACCATCAGACGGAGCCTTTACGTTCAATCACGAGGATACGGGCCTCGCCCCGGGGATGCGCGACATGCTCGTCGCCGACATCCGCGGCGAAGATGTCGCCGCTGTTCAACACTGCGCTGCGTTCCTCGCCCGCCACCCGGTATCGCATCTCCACGACACCATCGAGGACGAGGAACACTTCAGCGCCGTCATTCACATGCCATTGATAGGGCTGATCCGTCCAATGCAGGCGGACGCTGGCCCCTTCGATCTCGGCGATGTCGCGCGCGCCCCAGGCACGGTCGGCGCGGAAGCTGCGCGCATCGCTGATGATCGTCGGCATGCGCCCTCAGTCCGCGCGGCGGACGTAGGTCTGCTCGTAGACGTCGACGACGATGCGGGTGCCCGATGCGATGTGCGGCGGGACCATGATGCGCACGCCATTGTCGAGGATCGCGGGCTTGTAGCTCGAGGAGGCGGTCTGCCCCTTCACCACGGCATCCGCCTCGACGATCGTCGCTTCGATCGTGTCGGGAAGCTGGACGCTGATCGCCTCGTCCTCATACAGCTCCATCACCACGTCCATGCCGTCCTGAAGGAAGGCCGCGGCGTCGCCCAGCAGGTCGCGGGGCAGCGTGGTCTGGTCGTAGGTTTCCTTGTCCATGAAGACGAGCATGTCGCCCTCGGGATAAAGGAACTGGAAGTCCTTGGTGTCGAGCCGGATGCGCTCGACCGTCTCGGCCGAGCGGAACCGAACGTTGTTCTTGCGGCCGTCGCGCAGGTTCTTCATCTCGACCTGCATATAGGCGCCGCCCTTGCCGGGCTGCGTGTGCTGGATCTTGACCGCGCGCCAGATGCCGCCTTCATATTCGATGATGTTGCCGGGACGGATGTCCACGCCGCTGATCTTCATGGGGATCGCCCTATAGTGCTGAGAAAGACAGGTGGCGCGCCTTAGCGGGGAGACGGCCCGCCCGCAAGCAGCGGATAGGGATCGACCGGCGTTCCCTGCCACCACCCTTCCCCCGGCGCCATCCGGGCGACCGCGAAATGGAGGTGATAATTGCCTGCCCCGGCGTTGCCGGTATCGCCGACATAGGCCAGCATCTCGCCAGCCCGCACCACCTTGCCCTCCGCGATACCGGGCGCATAGCCGCGCAGATGAGCCTAATAATATATCCAGCGCCGGTCCTCCGAACGCTGGTAAAGGGCGATCCCGCCCCCGCCTTTGGAGAAATAGAGCTTCTCGATCACGCCGCCGGCAGCGGCGATCACCGGCGTGCCCAGCGGCGCCATGACGTCAAGTCCCTCATGCCTGCGCCCGCCGCCGCGCGCTTCGCCCCAGCTGCTGCGCAGCCGGGCCGGATCCACCCCCTCTACCGGGACGATCAGCATCGGGGCATCTTCGTCCGCGACCGGCGGAGGCGATCGCTCGGGCTGCGGTTCGATCACGCGGATCGTGGCGGCAAGAAATGCGAGGGCGCCGGCAAGGCAGGCGAGCAGCGTCCAGCCGACGATGCGCGGGACGTTCATTCCTGGAAGATCACCGCCGTCCCCGGCTCGACCATCAGCGCGAGCCGCGCGGCGTCCCAGTTGGTCAAGCGGACGCAGCCATGGCTCTGCGTCCGGCCGATCAGGTGCGGCTCGGGCGTGCCGTGGATGCCGTAATGCGGCTTTGAAAGGTCGATCCACACCACGCCGACCGGGCTGTTGGGACCGGGCGGCAGCAGCACTTTAGGTTTCTTGTCGGAAACATCCCAGAACAGTTTGGGATTATAGTGAAAATCCGGATTGGTCGCGATGCCCAGCACCTTCCAGCTGCCGATCGGCAGCGGGTCGCGGGTGCTGCCGGTGGTCACACTGAACTGTGCCGCGAGCTTGCCCTGCCTGTCGAAGACGCGCAGCACCTTGTCCGACTTGTCGACCACGATCCGCCCCGCCTTGGGCTGGACCGCGCTGACATTGAGGTCGTTCAGCGTCTTGCGCCATTCGGGCTTGAAGTCGGCGGGATAGTCGCGCGAGGCGGGTACTGCATTGGGAACCTGAACCGGCACGCCGGGCGCGAGGCGCGTATCGGGGCTGTTGAGCTCGATCAGCACCTGCGGGGTGGTGTGGAACATCTCCGCCAGCTTCTCGATCGCCGAGCGGTATCCCATCGCCTGGAGCTTTGCCTGCGCCTGCGGGTCCCTGGGCCAGGGGCGGACAAACGGGCCCGCGAGCGAATCGGCGGTGAGGCGCAGGATGCGCGTCGGACGGATGGCGCGGTGCGGATGCAGCGCCTGAAGCGTGCGCTGGTCCATCTTGCCGGTGACGGGAAGCTGGCGGGCGATCTGGAACCCGGTAAGCGCCGCGGTGAGCGACTGGCCCTCGCGCCCGTCGAGAATACCGGGCGAGAAGCCGAGCTGGTCGAGGATCACCTGGACATGCAGGATATCGCGATTGAGACCGGGCGCTTCTGCACTGGCCGGCGGTTTCGCAGGCGCGGCCGACGGGACCTGGTTCTGCGCGAGCGCGATGCCACTCCCGAGAATCGCCAGCCCTGCCCATCCTGCCAACACCCGATTCACGCACGCCCTCCACATCGTTTTCAATGGGATAACGACGAAGCGCGCCTCGGGTTTCCCGTCAATAGCGATCCCGCAGCCGTTCGATCGCGGCGATCGGGTGCCCCTCCTCCTCGTCGCTGCACTCCGCCTCCAGCTCGGCGCGGATCGCTTCGATCTCGGTATCGCTGCGATGCTCGATGCCGATGAACTGGGTACGTGCGCTCTCCACCGCGCGGATCAACTCGTCGAGCTTGGCCTGCATCGCGGCGGCGTCGCGATTCTGCGAATTCTGGATCAGGAAGACCATCAGAAAGGTGACGATGGTGGTCGTGGTGTTCACGATCAGCTGCCAAGTGTCCGAATAGTCGAACAACGGCCCGGTCGCGCCCCAGGCAACGATCAACAGCACCGCGACGATGAAGGCGATCGGCTGACCCGCGACCGCCGCGATGCGACCGGCTACGACGGTAAAGATACGATCGAGCATCTCGCCTCCCTGGTCTGGACTAAGCCCCGGTCAGAACCGCGTGGAAACGGCGGATCGCATCCGTCTCGTCCCCATTCCACACCGCGCCCGACACCGCCAGAAAATCCGCGCCCGCGGCAACCAGCGGCGCGGCATTGTCCGGGGTGATCCCGCCGATCGCGACACAGGGGATCTCGAACACCGTCGTCCACCAGGACAGGATCGAAGGGTCCGGACGGTGGCTGGTGTCCTTTGTCGTGGTGGGGTGGAAGGCGCCGAACGCGACATAGTCGGCCCCTGCCTCCCCCGCCTCCATCGCAAGGTGGCGGCTGTCGTGGCAGGTGACTCCGATCTGCGCCGACGGGCCAAGAATCGCGCGCGCCTCCCGCGGGTCGCCATCGCCCTGCCCCAGATGCACGCCGTCGGCGCCCAGGCGTTTGGCGAGGCTGATGCTGTCGTTGACGATGAACGCGACCTCCCGCTCGGCGCAGACGCGCAGCAGCGGCTCGGCCAGACGCGCGGCCTCGTGCTGATCGACGTCCTTGACCCGGAACTGGAAGGCCGCGACCGGCCCGGCATCGAGCGCGCGGGCGAGGCGGTCGGCAAAGCCGCCCGACACGTCGAGCGGCGAGATCAGATAGAGCTGGCAGGGCGGGCGCCTGTCGTCGCGCTGGAAGCGCTCCGCGAATTGAGGGTCGAGCGCCAGTTCGTCATCGGTGAAATCGGTCATCCGCGCCTTATAACCGCTCGCGCGCAGGACGCGAGGGCGCTTGCGCGACGGGCGCGAAGCGGCAGGATGGGCTACGAATCTTCCCCGGAGACCAGACCCATGCGCGCTGCCCTTGCCATCCTGTTGCTGCTGTCCGAAACCTCGACCATGGCGCAGGAAAATGCACGGCCACGGGCACGCGAGGCTGGGGTGAGCGTCGGCATCCTGGAGCCCGGACCGCTCAACGCGATCACCGACGTCGCCGGCGTCAAGGTGGGCCAGGTGACGCTGCCGCGCAGCCGCGAGGTCAATACCGGCGTCACCGCGGTGCTCCCGCACGGCGGCAACCTGTTTCAGGACAAGGTGCCTGCGGGGTTCGTCGCCTACAACGCCTTCGGCAAGTTCATGGGATCGACCCAGGTCGCCGAGCTGGGCGAGATCGAGACGCCGATCCTGCTCACCAACACGCTCAATGTCGCTGAAGCCGCGGCCGGCGCGATCGAATGGACGCTGACGCAGCCGGGGAATGGCGAGGTGCGATCAGTCAATGCCGTAGTCGGCGAGACCAATGACGGGTGGCTCAACGACATCCGCGCGCGCCGCGTGAGCATCGCCGATGCGCGCCGAGCGATCGAGATCGCCAAGGACGGCCCGGTCGCGGAGGGCGCGGTCGGAGCAGGAACCGGGACCGTCGCTTTCGGGTACAAGGCCGGGATCGGAACATCGTCGCGCAAGCTGCCCGCCTCGCTCGGCGGCTGGACCGTGGGCGTGCTGGTCCAGTCCAACTATGGCGGGGTGCTGACCATCGCGGGCGAGCCGGTGGGTGTGAAGCTGGGCCGCTACGACTATCGCCAGCAGGTCGAGGCGAAGAAGGCCGACGGATCGGTGGTGATCGTGATCGCGACCGATGCACCGCTGTCGGACCGCAATCTTCGCCGTATCGCCGAGCGCGCCTTTGCCGGGATCGCGCGGACAGGGTCGAGCTTCTCCAACGGATCGGGCGACTACGCCATCGCCTTCTCCACCAGCCCCGCCGTTCGCCGGACCGCCGGGCGGCGCGAGGGCATCGCACAGGTCGAGGACCTGGCAAACGACCGGGTCTCGCCGCTGTTCCAGGCGACGATCGAGGCGACCGAGGAAGCCGTGCTCAACTCGCTGTTCAAGGCCGAGACGGTGACCGGACACCGCGGCACGGCCGAGGCACTGCCGCTCGACAAGGTTCTGCCGTTGCTTAAACTGAAAACGACGAAATCTCGTTAACGGACTGATTTATCGAAAATATGTCCGCCGGGATCGAGGGTCACGAACGCCTGGAGCCGCCGATCGGCCAATGCGATCCCCGCCCTATTTCCCCTTCTCCCCTGACGCCATTCATGCGCGCGTCAGCCGGTTGCAGCTAGCCGGTCGTCATGTCATCCAGGATCGCCCTCGCCGCCCTCGCTTCCATCGCCCTTGCGGGCTGCACCGCTACCGCGGTCTCCCCCCAGCCGCCGTCGGGTCCGGCCCGGCTCGGGCAGACGGTGTTCGTCGATGGTCCGCACGTCACCCCGCTCAGGGTGATCGAGGACAGCCGCTGTCCGATGAACGCGCGCTGCGTCTGGGCCGGGCGATTGGTGCTGCGAGTCAAGGTGACGGGCGGCGCCTGGCAGCGCACCATCGACCTGACGATGGGCGAACCGGTGCAGGTAGCCGATGGCGGGCTGACGCTGGTTTCGGTGACGCCCGGCAAACGGACCGACCTGGCGATCAAGCCGCGCGACTATCGCTTCGCCTTCACCTTCGAGGGCGGGTTCTGACCGGCACCAGGGTCAGACTTGATTTCCGCAGCGAATCCGGCCACTTGCCGCGCTCCTCGAACAGGAGTTTGATGCGCAGAAGCTGAAAATCCGGCCGCATTGAAGCGGCGATTGCACGGTGCCTCCCGGCGCCGTGGCTGCGCATAGTCTGTTCTCAGGAAATCAATATGACATATTCGGATCTGACGATCCGCGGCTATCGCGCCGCGGATACGGAAGCCCTGTCGGCCATCTGGTTCGACGCGTCGCGGATCGCCCATCCGTTCATCGGCAAAGCGCGCTTGCGCGAGCAGCGCGTGCTGATCGAGACGATCTACCTTCCGCAGGCGGAGACGCTGGTCGCAGTCCATCGCGGCGAACCGGCGGGCTTCATCAGCCTGATGGACGATTTCGTCGGCGGCCTGTTCGTCTCTCCGCACCATCAGGGCGCGGGCATCGGGCGCACGCTGATCGAGCACGCGATCGAGTCGAGAGAGGAACTCCGGCTGGAGGTGTACACCGCCAATGCAGGCGCCTGCGCCTTCTACCGGTCACTCGGCTTCGTCGAAACCGGCCGCCGGCCACTCGACGATCAGGGGCTGCCGTTCGAGAACGCGCAGATGGCCCTGACACGCTGATCACCGGGCCGCACGGCCACCCGCGCGACGCCGGGCGTCGCGCGGGCTTGCCACACCACCGCAAGCGGCGTCAGGCGGTGACGGGCACCTTGGCGGTGGATGCCGCGTGGATCTCGTCGATCGCGGCGCCGAGCGAAGCGTCGAATTCCGCGTCGGTCATGCCGTGGCGCAGATCCTCGAGCAGCGCGCGGCTGAAGCTCGCGATCATGCCGCGATTCTTCGCCAGTTCCGCGCACGCCTCGGGTCGCTTGAACCCGCCCGAAAGCGCGACGACGCGCAGCACGCGCGGATGATCGACCAGCGCGTCGAACAGGCCGGGCTGCGCCGGGATCGACAGCTTGAGCATCACCTTGTCGTCGCCGGTCATCGCGTCGAGGTGCTTGAGGATCTCGTCACGCAGGATCGCGTCGGCCTGCGCACGCTCGGGCGACTTGATGTTCACCTCGGGCTCGAGGATCGGCATGAGGCCGGCGGCGAGCACCTGACGGCCCACTTCGAACTGCTGTGCGACGATCGCGGCGATGCCCTGGGCGTTGGCAAGGTTGACGACCGAGCGCTCCTTGGTCCCGAACACCCCCAGCGCCTTGGCGCGGGCGAGCAGCGCATCGAGCTCGGGCATCGGCTTCATCAACTGGACGCCGTTTTCCTCAGCCTCCAGCCCCTTGTCGATCTTGATGAAGGGGACGACGCCGCGTTCGATCAGCGCCTGGGGAGTCGGCTTGCCATCGACCTGGCCATCCATCGTGCGTTCGAACAGGATCGCGCCGATCACCTTGTCACCATTGAAGCTGGGCGAAGTGATGATGCGGCTGCGCATCGCGTGGATCAGGCCGAACATCTCCTCGTCGCCCGAATAGGCATCTTCCTCGATGCCATATCCCTTGAGCGCCTTGGGCGTCGAACCGCCGCTCTGGTCGAGCGCGGCGATAAAACCGTTTCCTTCCGCGATCTTCGCGGTCATCCCGGTGAAATTCATTGTGGCTAGTCTCCAGCTTTCGGCTTTTTCGGTGCCGCGACTTCGTTGAGTCGTTTGTAGCAACCCGGCCTATTGCAGTGCGGCACGCGGGTGAAAAGCCTGACAACGGTAGCCAGCGGAAGCGAGGCGGCTCCCAACCGATCGATCGGCGTGATCAGATCGGCTTCGGGCGAAGCGCGATCAGTATCCAGCGCTGGGCAAGACGCCCGGGATTGGTCACGCCATGCCGCACGAACGCCTGAAACAGGGTCATTTCGCCGGTAGCGGGCGCAACGGTCGTGACGGGTGATCCCGCGATGACGTCCAGCCCGTGCACCCCCGCAGCGACGGTCGCGATCCGGGGGTCCTCGATCATCAGCCCGCCCGCGCCGTCACCCGGATCGATGCAGCAGGCGGCAACCCAGAAATTCCCGGGCGACGTGACGAGCCGCTCGGTTTCGCCGGGAGCGATCGTGGCGACACGCACTTCTGCCGACCAAGTAAAACGCGGCGTCGCAGGCTGGCTGACATCAACGGAATAACGTTCCGCGAGGGCCAGCGCGGCGGCGGTCGCCGCGTCGACGTCAAACGCGGGAAGCGTCTGCGCGATCAGCGGGGTTTCGAAGAAATACTGGACAGCCGGCGCGGTCATGCGTCGCGCGCCAGAATATTGATCGCGATCGAAATGCGCGTCCCCTGCCCGGCATAGGGACGCACCGAATGCATCAGCCAGGACGGGAACATCACGACCAGCCCCGCGCGCGGGCGCATCCACACCTCCTGATTGTCGACCGACCCATCGTCGCGGCGATAACGCAAGTCTGGCGCGGCCATCCGCACCATCGGAAACCGCGGATCGAGGAACGACAGCTCGCCGCCCAGTAGCTTGTCGTGCGACCCGGCATAGCCGTCATCGACATAATAGACCATCGACCAGAAGCTGCCAGGGTGCGCGTGGGTCTGGTTCGCCGCGCCGCGCCTGGACACGTTCGCCCACATCTCCGCGATCCAGGCGATCTCGCGCGTACCGGCAAATGCGTCGACCGCGAATTCGCGCGCGCGCTCAAGGGCATGGTCTCGCAGCGCCAACGCCGCCTCACCGCCCCAGCGGTCAAGGTCGGTCCCTGATTGCCAGCCATGGAGATTGGATTTGCTGACGCCGCGATCCTGACCGCTGCGGGCGAGGATCGCAGCCTTGAGCGCGGCGTTCCATCGCGGCGCTTCCTGCCATATTTCAGCGATCACCGGCGTGGCAAACAGCGCGCGAACGCGCGGCTCACCTGCGCCGGAAACCGGATCAGCCATGCAGCGCAGCCACCCCGGGGAGCGCCTTGCCTTCCATCCATTCGAGGAAAGCGCCGCCCGCGGTGGAGACGAAGGTCATCTCGCCCGACACGCCGGCCTGGTTGAGCGCGGCGACGGTGTCGCCGCCGCCCGCGACGGACACGAGCGAGCCTTCCTTGGTCAGCGCCGCAACCGTGTGGGCGAGTGCCATCGTCGCGGTGTCGAACGGCTTGGTCTCGAACGCGCCGAGCGGGCCATTCCAGACCAGCGTGCGGCAGTTCTTGAGCACGTCGGCCAGCGCCTCGCTCGCCGCGGGGCCGACGTCGAGGATCATCTCGTCCTCGGCCACCTCGTGCACGTTGACGGTGCGCAGGCTCGGCGGATTGGCCGCGAACTCCTTCGACACCACCACGTCGTACGGCAGATGGATGGTGCAGTTCGCCTTCTCGGCTGCGTCGAAGATCTCCTCGGCGGTGCCGGTCAGGTCATGCTCGCACAGCGACTTGCCGACATTCACCCCACGCGCGGCGAGGAAGGTGTTGGCCATGCCACCGCCGATGATCAGGTGATCGACCTGGCCGACCAGATGCTTGAGCACGTCGAGCTTGGTCGAGACCTTGGCGCCGCCGACCACCGCCGCGACCGGGTGCTCGGGGTTACCAAGCGCCTTGTCGAGCGCGTCGAGCTCGGCCTCCATCTGGCGGCCGGCGAACGCCGGGAGACGGTGCGCCAGCCCCTCGGTCGAGGCGTGCGCGCGGTGTGCGGCGGAAAAGGCGTCGTTGACGTAGAAGTCGCCCAACGCAGCGAAGCGGTCGATCACCTTGGGATCGTTCTTCTCCTCGCCGCCGAAGAAGCGGGTATTCTCCAGCACCGCGATGTCGCCGGGCTGGAGCGTCGCGGTCGATTCGATGTCGCCTTCCCAGTCGATGTAACGGACCGGACGACCCAGCACCTGGCTGAACGGGCGGACGAGCTGCGCGGTCGAAAGCTCAGGGCTCGGCGTCTTGGGACGGCCGAAATGGGCAAGGACGAGGACGATCGCCCCCTTGTCGGCGAGTTCGCTCACCGTGGGCACCGCGGCGCGCAGGCGGGTGTCGTCGGTGACGTGACCGTCGGCCATCGGCACGTTCAGATCCTCGCGGACCAGCACGCGCTTGCCGGTGACGTCGCCCATTTCGTCCAGCGTCTTGAAAGCTCGCTCGCTCATTCTTCGATCCTGATCTCGTCGCCCACCGCGATGTCGCCGGGGGCGATCACCATCGTACATATGCCGCCGCGCCAGTCCGGCGTCAGCGCGTCGCGCAGCCCGTCAGCCAGCGCGTTCATCCGCTCGCACGGATCGGTCTCGACCGTCACCTCAAGCACCACATCGGCGCCGATACGCAGCCTTGTACCCGCGACCTGCGGCAGGTCGAACCCCTCGACCAGCAGATTGGCGCGACGCTGTTCCCAGGGGAGGTCGCGCCCCACCTCGGCCATCGCCGCGGCCCAATCGCCCGCCTCGATCAGCGAGACCTGGCGCTTGTAGGGCTTGCCCTTCATCGCGCCGCGGAAATCGCCGGCAATGCCGCCCTCCAGCGTCACTGCGGCGCGATCGATCGTCTCGATCGGCGCCTTGGCGAACGCGTGGCGGGCGATGCCGGCGATCCGGCCCATTATCCGAGCTTCGCCATCGTCGACGCGGTGTCGACCATGCGGTTCGAGAAGCCCCACTCGTTATCGTACCAGCTGACGACGCGGACGAGCTTGCCGTCGATCACCGCGGTCTCGAGGCTGTCGATGGTCGACGAGGCCGGGGTGTGGACGATGTCGATCGAAACCAGCGGCTCGTCGGAGTAGTAGAGCACGCCCTTGAGCGGTCCGCTTTCCGACGCCGCCTTGAGGATCGAATTCACTTCCTCGACGCTGGTGTCGCGCTTCGGGGTGAAGGTCAGGTCGATGAGCGAGCCATCGGGAACGGGTACGCGCACCGACGAACCGTCGAGCTTGCCCTTGAGCTCTGGCAGCACTTCGCCAACGGCACGCGCGGCGCCGGTGGTGGTCGGGATCATGCTCATCGCCGCAGCGCGTGCGCGGCGCATATCCGGGTGGATCTGGTCGAGGATCTTCTGGTCGTTGGTATAGGCATGGATCGTGGTCATCAGGCCACGCTCGATGCCCACCGTGTCGTTCAGCACCTTGGCCACCGGCGCGAGGCAGTTGGTGGTGCACGACGCGTTCGAGACGATCGTCATGTCGGCGGTCAGCTTGTCGTGGTTGACCCCATAGACGACGGTCAGGTCGACATTCTTGCCCGGGGCCGAGATCAGCACCTTCTTGGCGCCGGCATCGATGTGCTTCTGGCAGCTCTCACGGTCGGTGAAGAAGCCGGTGCACTCCAGCACCAGATCGATGCCCTGCTCGCCATGGGGCAGATTGGCGGGATCGCGCTCCTTGGTCACGCGAATGCGCTTGCCATTGACGACGATGTCGTCGCCATCCGCCTCGACCGTGCCCGGATATTTGCCGTGCACGCTGTCGCGGCTGAACAGCCATGCGTTCGACTTGGCGTCGGCGAGGTCGTTGATCGTCACCAGCTCGAGACCACTCTCAGGCCGCTCGAGGATGGCGCGCGCCACCAGCCGGCCGATACGTCCGAATCCGTTGATCGCAACTTTCGTCATCAATGTCCTCCTAAAGCCTTAGAGTCGTGCAAGAATCTGTGGCGTGATCGCGGCAGCGGTCAGCCCGAAATGGTCGTAGAGCTTCGGCCCGGGGCCCGACGCGCCGAAGCGGTCGATGCCGAAGCGCAGCCCGTGGATGCCGGTATAGCGTTCCCAGCCGATCGTCGTGCCCGCCTCGATCGAGACGCGCAGCACGCCTTCGGGCAGCAGATCGGCATGATAGGCCGCGTCCTGCGCGTCGAAACGCGACCAGCAGGGCAGCGAGACGACGTCGGCGCCGATCCCCTGCCCTTCCAGCTCGGCGCGAACCGCGACTGCGATCTCGACTTCCGAACCCGTGGCGATCAGCACGACCTTGCGCTCGGCCTGCGCGGCCTGGAGGCGATAGCCGCCCTTGGCAGCACCACCGTTGCTGAGCTGGGGCAGATTCTGGCGCGACAGGGCGAGCAGCGAGGGGCCGTCCTTGCGAGCGACCGACGCGCCCCACGCCTCGGCGGTCTCGACCACGTCGCACGGGCGCCAGACCTCAAGGTTCGGGATCAGGCGCAGCGACATGACATGCTCGACCGGCTGGTGGGTAGGGCCGTCTTCGCCAAGGCCGATCGAATCGTGAGTCATCACATAGACGACGCGGGCGTTCTGCAGCGCCGACAGGCGGATCGCCGGGCGGGCATAGTCGGAAAAGACCAGGAAGGTGCCGCCATAGGGCAGCACGCCGCCGTGCAGCGCCATCCCGTTCATCGCCGCAGCCATGCCGAACTCGCGAATGCCATAGCGGACATAGCGGCCCGCGCGGTTCTGCGCGGTGAAATCCTGCAGTCCCTTGGTCAGGGTGTTGTTCGACGGGGTGAGGTCGGCCGAGCCGCCGATCGTCTCGGGCAGTGCGGCGTTGATCACGTCGAGCGCCATCTGGCTGGCGGTGCGCGTCGCGACCTTCTTGGGATCGGCCAGCAGGCTTTCGATATAGGCGTCGAGCGCGAAGCCATTGGGCAGGTCGCCCGCCATCCGCCGCGTGAACTCGTGGCGATCAGAATGACTTGCGAGGCGATCCTGCCACGCAGCATGAGGCTCCGCCCCGCGCTTGCCCGCGGCGAGCCAGGCGGCGCGGATCTCATCCGGCACGACGAAGGGCGGATAGTCCCAGCCCAGTTCGACACGCGCGGCGGCGACTTCCTCGGCGCCAAGCGCCGCGCCATGGGTGGCCGAAGTGCCCTGCTTGTTGGGCGCGCCCTTGCCGATGATCGTCTTGCAGCGGACGAGCGACGGGCGGCCATCGGCGAGCGCGGCATCGAACGCCGCCTTGATGCTCGCCGGATCGTGCCCGTCGCACTCGACGACGTGCCAGCCGGTCGCGGCATAGCGCGCGGGGATATCCTCGTTCGACGACAGTTCCACCGCGCCATCGATCGTGATCTTGTTGTCGTCCCACAGCACGATCAGCCGGCCGAGCTTGAGATGCCCGGCAAGACCGGTCGCCTCGTGGTTGATGCCTTCCATCAGGCAACCATCGCCCGCGACAACCCAGGTACGGTGGTCGACAAGATCGTCGCCGAACCCGGCGTTGAGGTGCCGCTCCGCGATAGCCATGCCTACCGCCATGGCAAGGCCCTGGCCCAGCGGACCGGTGGTGCACTCGACGCCGGGAAGCTCGAAATTCTCGGGGTGACCGGCGCACGGGCTGCCGACCTGGCGGAAGTTCGCAATATCCTCGATCGTCGGCTGGGCGTAGCCGGTGAGGTTGAGCAGCGCGTAGATCAGCATCGAGCCATGGCCCGCCGACAGCACGAAACGGTCGCGATCGGCCCATTTGGGATCGGTGGGATCGTATTTCAGATAGTCGCTGAACAACACGGTGGCGACATCGGCCATGCCCATCGGCATGCCCGGATGGCCGGAATTTGCTGCCTCGATGGCATCCATCGCGAGCGCGCGGATGGCGTTGGCGCGATCACTGAACGAAACGGTCACGGCGAGTCCCCTGATGCCGGGCCCGCATCCCGCCTGACCCGGCGAATCGAATGTGGCGTGCCAATGGGGCGAGCGGGCGCGGAGGTCAACACCGAGGGGTTGCAGGTGGCCTAAAGCGACCCTATCCACCCATTATGGCGGAGGCGGCATCCCCGGCGCTCGGGAGGATCGAGCGCGCACTCGTTCGGATCGAGGCTGCGGCGGCTAAGCGCGCGTTCGACGCGGACGCGCTTCAGCGCCGTCACACGATTCTGCGCGAGAAGATCGAGGACGCGATCGAAGCGCTCGACGCGCTGATCGAGAAGCAGGCGGCCGAATAGTGGGCCAGATCACCCTTACCGTTGCCGGCCGCAGTCACACCATCGCCTGCCGCGATGGCGAAGAGGTGCATCTCGAGCGGCTGGAGCGGATGCTCAACAAACATGCCGAGACCGCACTCGCCGCCTCGGGCGGCATGTCGGGCGAACGCACGATGCTGTTCATCGCGCTGATCCTCGCCGATCTGCTCGACGAGGCCGAACGCAATCCGCCGGGCGGCGTATCCCCGGTGCTGCTCGACACGCTCGCCGCGCGCCTCGAATCGGTTGCGGCGGCACTTGAGGATCGCGGCTAGATTCCCTACATCGGCGCGTGGCGGGTTCTGCCCGGTACGAGCTTACGATCATCCCTGAGGCTATTCATCATCCAAGGGGGCTGTCCCTGCCCAGGTCCAGGCCTGAAGCATATGGTCCCCACCTGACGTTTTGGGCGTCAGTGGATATCACAGCCAACGGCCCATGGTGGTCCCGCCACACGAGTTTTGACGCATTCGGACTTCCGCGATGGATGATAAACCCACCCTTCGCGCCCGGATGCGCGCGCTGCGCGACGAATTCGCGATGACCATCGGCGGGGTGATCGTGCCGTCCCCCGCCCTTCTTGCCCGCTTCGCACCGGGTGCCACCCTTTCCAGCTATGTCCCGATCGGCAGCGAGGCCGATCCCAGCGCGATCGCGTTTGCCGCACGCGAACGCGGCTGCACGATCGTGCTTCCGCATGTCACCAGTCGCGAATCGCCGGTGCGCTTCTTCGAATGGCATCCGGATCAGCCGCTGATCGACGGTCCGCTCGGCCTGCGCCAACCCTCGACCGACGCGCCCGAGGTCGATCCCGACATCGTGCTGGCCCCGCTGCTTGCGTTCGATGCGGCGCTCAACCGACTGGGACAAGGCGCCGGCCACTACGACCGCGTATTCGAACGCCTGCCCGGTGCATGGCGGATCGGGATCGCCTGGTCGGTGCAGCAGGTCGCGGCGCTCGCGACCGACCCGTGGGACATGCCGCTCCACGGCGTCGTCACCGAGGCGGCGGCGTTCGGAGAGGCCGCAGCGTGACCCCCCATACCCCCTCTTGGCGCAAACCCGTTGGCGCCTTTGCGATCGTCGCGCTGATCCTGGTCTGGTGCATCGGCGTCGCCAGCTTTTCCGCTAGCGTCGGCCAGTGGCCGGTGCTCGTCCAGCTTGTCTTTTACGTCTTTACAGGGATCGTCTGGATCCTGCCGCTCAAGCCGCTGCTCCGCTGGATGGAGACCGGCCGCTGGCGTTTGCCCAAGGCCGACTAGATGTAGGGGAAGCCGTAATAGGTATAGACCTGCTCCTGATAGGCGCGGTCGTATTTCGGCTCCTCGCCCTCTGCGTCATAGCCCGGCGCGCCCTCGACCTGCTCCTTGGTCAGATCAACGACATAGCCGCCTTTCTCCGGATCGAAGTCGAGCGCCTTCCACGGCAGCGGATAGTGGCGATGCCCAATCCCGAACAGGCCGCCGAACGACATCACCGCATACTGGGCGTGTCCCGAGACCTTATCGACCATGAAGCGTTCGACCCGGCCGAGCCGTTCGCCGGCGCGGTTGAACACCGCAGTTCCCTCCACACGATCCGACGCGATCATCGGATGCGCGGTTTCTATCGTATCGCTCATCGCAATTCTCCTTACCGGAGCAGAACGCATGAGCGGCCGGATAGTGTCAGCGCCCGAGCGCTGCCCGGGTTGCCGCGTCGGCAGGATAGAAGGCCTCGATCGCCAGTTCGGCGAGCGTCACATTCTGCGGCGTGCCGAAGACGGTGGTGGTTGAGATGAAGGAGAGTTCGCCCTGATCGGTGCGCAACCTGAGCGGGACCACGGGGCTGGCGGCCACCACCGGCGGCTGGCGGCGCTGTTCGAGCGAGGGCATCGCTTCCAGCTCGGCCAGCACGGCTTCGATCGTCGCATCGCCCGTCGCCTTCGCCTCGTGCCGCAGCCGCGCGAGGATATGCGCACGCCACTCGCCGTAATTGACGATGCGCGGGCCCAGTCCTTCACGATGCAGGCTGAGCTTGAGCACGTTGCACGGCCGCGCGAGCAGCCAGGGCGCGACCCCGGCGAGCAGCGGCCCCAGCGCATCGTTATGCGCGACGAGGTTCCACGCGCGATCCACGACCAGCGCCGGGAACGGCTCATGCCCCTTGAGGATCAGCATCATTGCCTCGCGGACATCGGCCATCGCGTCATCCTCCAGCGCATGTTCGGCGAAATGCGGGGCATGACCGGCGCCGAGCAGCAGCCGGTTGCGCTCGCGCAGCGGCAGTTCGAGGCTTTCGGCGAGCAGCAGCACCATGTCGCGCCCCGGCCGCGAGCGTCCGCTTTCGACGAAGCTCAGATGCCGCTGCGAGATGCCAGCCTCCATCGCGAGGTCGAGCTGGCTGAGGCGCCGTCGCGCGCGCCAGTGGCGAAGCTGCTCGCCGACCGGCTGGATGGATTGCTGGGCGGCGTGCTGGATGACGTGCTGCATGAGCGCGAGCCTATCGCCACCATCCCCGACACGCCAGTCTGGACGGTTGCGATCGATACCAACCCGGCCTAGCAACACCGTCCATGCGTAACCTTGCTCTCGCAGCCCTGCTGCTCGCCACCGCCGCCTCCCCCGCCCTTGCGCAGAAGGTCGCGCCGATCCTGACGACGCCGGAGGCAAGGGACGTCCTGACCAACGCCAGGCCCGCCGAGGCGCGGGTGACGCATGTCGACCTCGACCTCGACGTCGATTTCGACAGCAGGACGATCGGCGGCACCGCGACCCTCAATGTGCTGGCGGCAAAGGGTGCGAAGGAGATCGTGCTCGATGCGGTCGATCTGAAGATCGCGGCGATCACCAATGAAAAGGGCAACAAGCTGCCCCATGCGATCGGTCCGAACGGCAGTGCGCTGACCATTCAGCTCAACGGCGCGAAGAAGATCCGGATCGACTATCGCTCCGGCCCCAACGCCAGCGCGCTGCAATGGCTTACCCCCGAACAGACGCTGGGCAAGGCCAAGCCTTTCCTCTTCAGCCAGGGACAGGCGATCAACAACCGCAGCTGGATCCCGACCCAGGACAGCCCGGGCATCCGCCAGACCTGGCGCGCGACGGTGCGCGTACCCGAAGGGCTGATCGCGGTGATGAGCGCGCGTGCCGAAACCCCGGCGGGGATCCCGGTGGCAGGCGGCAAGCGCGCCTTCCGCTTCGTGATGGACAACCCGGTCCCGCCCTATCTGATCGCGATCGCGGCGGGCGACCTCAAGTTCAAGCCGATCGGCCCGCGATCGGGCGTGTGGTCGGAGCCGGGGATGCTCGATGCCGCGGTCGCCGAATTCGGCGATGTCGAGAAGATGATAGACGCCGCGCAGGCGCTCTACGGCCCCTATCGCTGGGGCCGCTACGACATGCTCGTCCTGCCGCCCTCCTTCCCCTACGGGGGCATGGAGAACCCCAATCTCACCTTCCTCACCCCGACGCTGCTGACCGGCGACCGGTCGAACACCGATGTCGTCGCGCACGAGCTGGCGCACAGCTGGTCGGGCAACCTCGTCACCAACGCGACCTGGGCCGACGGCTGGCTGAACGAGGGGTTCACCACCTATTTCGAGAACCGGATCATGGAGTCGCTCTATGGCAAGGAGCGCGCGGCGATCTATTCCGACCTCGATTATGCCGGCATGGTCCGCGACGTGAAGAATGCCGGCGGCGAGACCGCCAAGAGCACGCGGCTGCACGGCGATCCGGGCGACGGCGCCGGGCAGCTCGACTACCTCAAGGGCAGCACCTTCCTCCGCACGATCGAGTACACCGTCGGCCGCGCGAAGTGGGACGTGTATCTCAAGGGTTATTTCGATCGTTACGCCTTCCAGCCGCAGACCAGCGCCGGGTTTCTTGCGGACCTGCGCAAGCAGCTGATCAAGGGCGACAAGGCGCTGGAGGCGAAGCTCCAGCTCGACCGCTGGGTGTTCGATCCGGGCATCCCGTCCAATGCCGTGCATGTGAAATCGGCGACGCTGGCTCAGGTCGACGCGATGCTCGCGGCGTTCAACGCCGGCGGCCCGGCCAGCGCGATCAAGACCGAAGGCTGGCAGACCCAGCAATGGAAGCGGCTGCTCGACGGCCTGCCGCGCCAGCAAAGTGCCGCGCGGCTCAGGGAACTGGACGACGCGCTGGGCCTTACCAGATCGACCAACGCGTACATCCAGTCGGCCTGGTTCGACCTCGCCATCGCCAACCGGTACGATCCGATCGTTCCGGCGCTGGAGGAGTATCTGACGCGCGTCGGCCGCAATTTGCTGGTGACGCCGCTCTATCGCGGGCTCAAGGCGCAGGGCGACTGGGGGATGCCGATCGCGCAGCGCATCTTCGACAAGGCAAAGCCCGGATACCATCCGGTGACGGTCGTCGCGGTGACGCGGATCCTGGGCTGAAGCTGATCAGGCCACCGGCATCGCGCGCTCGATCAGGGCGCGCGTGTCGACGACGGCGTCGAAGGCGCCATAGGCGCTGCCGCGCGGGCTGAGCCGCAGCCGGCAGAACGCCTCTGCCCCCGGGCTGTCCCAGCCGAGCAGGACCGCCGCCTGCGCCGCGAGCGCGAGTTGCTCGACGCAGAGCCGGGCATTGCCCTCATGCGCCGATTTGAGGTCGATCGCGCCGATCCACGCGTCATAGGCGGCGTCGCGCCCGCGCTGCGCCGCGAGGAAACCGTTGAGCGCTTCGACGCCCCCGGGCTCGCGGCCGATCGCGCGGAGCAGGTCGAGCGCGATGACATTGCCCGACCCTTCCCAGATCGCGTTGAGCGGCGACTGGCGAAACAGCCGCGGCATCGGCCCCGCCTCGATATAGCCGGCGCCGCCATGGCACTCCATCGCCTCATAGACGAGGCCTGGCGCACGCTTGCATACCCAGTATTTGGCGATCGGGGTGAGCAGCCGCGCGACCGGATCGGCTTCGTCGAACGCCTGTGCCAGCCGCAGTCCGAGCGCAGTCGCCGCCTCGCTCTCCACCGCGAGGTCGGCGAGCACCGCCGCCATGGCGGGCTGGTCGATCAAACGACGCTGGAAGGCCGAGCGATGTGCGGTGTGCCACAGCGCTTGGGCGAGCGCCCCGCGCATCTGCTGCGCCGATCCGATCACGCAATCGAGCCGCGTATGCTGCACCATCTGGATGATCGTCGCGACGCCGCGCCCCTCCTCGCCCAGCCGCCGCGCGAGCGCGCCGTGATATTCGATCTCGGACGAGGCGTTGGAACGATCGCCCAGCTTGTCCTTGAGCCGCATCACCCGAAAGCCCGCATTGCGTGTTCCATCGGGGAGCCAGCGCGGGACGAGGAAGCAGGTCAATCCGCCCTGCGCATAGGCGAGCGTCAGGAATGCGTCGCACATCGGCGCCGAACAGAACCATTTGTGCCCGGTGAGGCTGTACCAGCCCGCCTCGCCCGCCGGGTCGGCGCGGGTGGTATTGGCGCGGACGTCCGACCCGCCCTGCTTCTCGGTCATCGCCATGCCGATCGTCACCCCGGCCTTCTCGGCGGCGGGGCGCGAGGCGGGATCGTACAGGCCGGCCGTGATCCGCGGTACCCATTCGCCGGCAACGCCCTCATCGGCACGCAATGCCGGGACCGCGGCATAGGTCATCGTCATCGGGCAGCTCGTTCCCGAATCCGCCTGTCCGGTCAGGAACAGGATCGCGGCATGCGCGACATGGCCGGCCGGCGTGCCATCCCACGCCACCGAAGCCAGCCCGCTGTCCAGCCCCAACCGCATCAGTTGGTGATAGGCGGGATGAAAGCGCACCTCGTCGATCCGCTGGCCATAGCGGTCGTAGCTCTCCAGCACCGGGATGTTGCGATTGGCCTCGACGCCCCAGTCGATCACCTCGGCCGAGCCGCAGCGCGCGCCGAGGGATGTGAGCCGTTCGCGATGCCGCGCACCGCCCGCCCGCGCCACGGCGTCGGCCAGCGCGCGGTCGCCGGTGAACAGGTTCACCTCCTCGAACGGGGGCGGCTGGTTCAGCACCTCATGCGTGTCGAGCTGGACGATCGGGCGGATGCTGGACATGGCTTCAATCCTTCAAGCCGTTCGTCCCGAGCGAAGTCGAGGGACATGCCGCACGCGCTGTTCATGGTGTCTCGACTTCGCTCGACACGAACGGGCCAGTTAATGCACGGCACTCCAAACAGAGCAACCGCTCTACAATCGACAGCCTATCGCGCCGCCTTCGCCGCCTCCAGCGCCTTTGCCCGCTCCTTCGCGGCCTTCTTCGCCCGCCGCTCGGCGACAAGCTGTGCGGCGCGGCGCGGGTTATGGGTCATCGCCGCGGTTGCCGTAGCATCCGCCTCCACCAGAAAGCCTTCGGGCGCGACCCGGACGCTGCGGATATGCGCTTCGCCCATATCGCCCTTGAACACGAACCCCTCGAACGGCTGTTCGGCCAGCCAGGCATCGGCCTTGGCGAGGCCATCGTCATAGTCCTTGGTGAAATCGTAGCGGATCGCGCCGATCATCCGGTCGCGCAGCGCGGTCTGGTTGACCACCTGAAGCAACAGGTTGAACGCCTTGCTGTCGGTATCGCCCGCCACGATCAGGTCGCGGATGCCGACGACGCGCTTCTCGATATCGACCACCGGCCTGGCGACGAACCAGACGGTCCCCTTGGTCGTCACCGCCCCGGCCTTCAGCGTCATGTCGATGCCGACCGCCACCTGGCCCTGCGGCGTGCCATAGATGGTGACGCGGTGATAGTCGGCGGTCGCCTGGATCCCGCCCTTCAGCTCCACCGCGCGAAACTCGGGCTTCTGCAACTCCTCAAGCGCCGCGCGCTCGAGCAGGTTGTAGAGCACCAGCACCGGCACATGGACGTTGATCCCGCGTCCCGGCAAATCGCCCATCAGGTTGGGCAGCGGCGTCACCGGCGGATCGGCGGGGCGCTCACCCAGCACCGTTTCGGTCTTGGCCTGCCCGGCAAAGCCCACAACGAGGTTGCCGCCCTGCACCGAATAGCCCGAGAATCCCACGCGCTCGGGCGTGAAGCGCGCCCAGATCTGCGGATCGGTCTTGACCCGGACCGAGGTGAAGCCCTTGGCCCAGATGCGCTGGACCTGCGATCGGGCCTGCACCTTGTCGAGATGGCGCGGCAGCGTGCGTTCGAGGCCCGAGAGTATCTGGCGCAGCTTGGGATCGACCTTGGACGCGAAGGTGATCCGGCGGCCGAGAAAGTCGATCCCGATCTTGTTGGTCCAGTTATAGTCCGCGTCGACCTTGGCGCGGGGCCGCCAGTCGCGGCTCAGCCCCAGCGTCACCCGCGCCGTTACGTTCATCGCCCCGGTCGCGGTCTCGCGCTTGATGATCTTGCCGATATTCTCCGCGCGCACCGTGGCACTGACCGGCATCGTCAGGCGAAGGACATTGCCCGATCCGGTCAGCCGGATATGCCCGCGGCGGACATTGCCGACCAGACGGCAGCTGATATCGGGCAGCAGCTTGCTCTTGGTCTTGATGCACGCCTGTTGCGGCTCGTCGATCCGCTCGAGTACTTGCGGCACCTCGTCATTGATCGCCTTCTCCAGCTCGCTGAGCGGGATTGCCACGGGGATGCGGATCGTGGAGGCCTGTTCCTTGAGGACCAGCGGCTCGATCAGGCGCGGCGGCGCGGGGTTGGACGCCTGATCGGTGCACGCCGCGAGCGGCGCGAGCGATATGATTGCAATCCCGGTCAGCCCCCGCTGCATTCGCCCCCCTGAACCGTCAGCGTGTCGCGCTCCATGCGAGCCATAACCACCCGACAATCAACGCGGTTCCGCCGATCGGCGTGATCGCGCCCAGCCAGCGCGGCCCGCCCAGCGCCATCGCATAGAGCGTCACCGCGAACAGGGCACCGCCCGCAACGAAGAGCCAGCCCGGCCCCTTCGCGCCCATCTGCGCCGCGACCAGCGCTGCCACCGCGTGGATCAGCTGATACTGCCCGCCGGTCTTGAGCCACTCCTGCGCTTCGCCCGACGCGCCATGCGCACCGAACGCGCCCGCCCCGACCGCGATAGCGCCCGAAAGCGCCGCGAGGATCACCAGCCAGTTCATCCGCAATCATTCTCTGTCTTGGGCTCGAGCGGCTCGGGCTTCTCGCGCCCGGCACGCCAGTCTAGCTCGGGGTTGCCGATGATCGCCTCGCGCGCGGCGCGGATGTCGCCCGCCTCGTGCTGGATGCGCAGCCGCTCGCGGTCGCGGCGGCGGTAGAGGTCCTCGGTGCGGTCGATCTCCTGCGCGTCCACGCCAACCGCGTCCATCGCGCGGCGCGCCATGACGATCGCGGATTCGAGAACCTCGCGCACGACCCCGGTCGCGGACCCGCCCTTGAGCTTCAGCAACGCGCGCCGGTCATAGGCACGGACGAAGATCGATGCGTGGGGGAAGGCTTCGTGGACCGCCTCGACCAGCTCGGCGCTCACCTGATCGCCGTCGAGGCAGAACAGGATCAGCTCGGCGTCCCCCGCCCCCGCCTGACGGAGCATGTCGAGCCGGGTGCCGTCGCCATAATAGACCTTGGCGCCGAACTGGCCGGCGATGTCGATCATCTCGATATCGGTGTCGATCAGCGTGACCGCGATGCCCTGTGCGTTGAGCATCTGGCCCACCGTCTGGCCGAAACGGCCATAGCCGATGATGAGCGCGTTCGATCCGTCCGCCACTGGCCCCTCGCGTTCACCCTGCGGCCCGGTTTCCTCGGTGCGGAAGCGGCGGGTGAACATCATCAGGAACGGCGTGGTGGCCATCGACAGCGTGACGACGGCACTGAAGATGCTCACCGCCTCGGGCGCGATCAGCTGCGCGCCCTGCGCCTGTGCGAACAGGACGAAGGCGAACTCGCCGCCCTGGCTGAGCAGCAGGCCGAGCGCCAGCGCCTGACGCCAGCCCATGCGGAAGGCGAGGCCAAGGCCGGTGATGACCACCGCCTTGGTCGCGATCAGGGCCAGCGCCATCGCGATCACGAACAGCGGGCGGTCGGCGATCGCGGACAGGTCGAGCAGCATCCCGACCGACAGGAAGAACAGGCCGAGCAGGATCGAACGGAACGGCTCGATATCCGCCTCCAGCTCGTGCCGGTACGGGCTGTCGGCGAGCATCACGCCCGCGACGAAGGCGCCGAGTGCGGTCGAGAGCCCCAGCGACTGCATCAGCGCCGCGCTCGCCACCACGGTGAACAAGCCGGCGAAGACGAACAGCTCGCGCTCGCCCCAATTGCCGATCAGCCGGAACAGCGGCCGCAGCACATAGCGCCCCGCAAGCACCAGGCCGGTGATCGCCAGGACGGTGTAGAGCCCCAGCAACCAGCCCGGCGGGCCGCCCGCATCGGCCGGATTGCGGCTCATCACCGCGATGATCGTGATCAGCGGGACGATCGACAGATCCTGGAACAGCAGGATCGAGAAGGCACGCTCGCCGAACGGGGTGCGCATCCGCCCCGCCGATTGCAGCATCGGCAGCACCTGCGCGGTCGAGGAGAGCGCCAGCGGCAGGCCGAGCGCCAGCGCCGCCTCGGGCGAGAAGCCCGCGCCCAGCGCAACCACCGCGCTGATGACAAGGCCGCACAGCACCACCTGAAGCAGACCGAACCCGAAAATGTCCTGCTTCATCCGCCAAAGCCGCGCGGGGCTCAGCTCGAGCCCGACGAGGAACAGCAGCAGGGCGATGCCGAATTCGGCGATGCCCATCTTGGTCTCGGCTTCGCCGACCAGATTGAGCAGTTGCGGGCCGACCAGGGCGCCCGCGACGAGGTAGCCCAGCGTGGCGCCAAGCCCCATGCGGCGGAAGATCAGGACGAACACCAGCGCAAAGCCGAACAGCGGCGCATATTCGGCGATATAGGTGTGTGCGGCAGCGGCCTCGTGTTCCATCAGACGCGTACCTTCGCCGCAGTGAGCGCGGCCTCGGCCACCGCCTCGAACCCCAAGCGGATCGAAGGATGACGCGCGCTGTGCGGCAGCGCGGGCGCAAAGATCTCCAGCCCCGGCCATGCGGGCGGTGCATCGCGCTCCCCGGCCAGCCATGCGGTCAGCTCATCGCGCGCGGTTTCCAGCTCGTCCAGCGTACGCCCCACGGCGTGCGCGCCCATCAGCGACGCCGAGGCCTGGCCCAGCGCGCAGGCGCGGACGGTCATCCCGATCGCCGCGACCCTGCCCTCGCCATCCAGATCCACATCGACCGCCACGCGGCTTCCGCAGACGGGCGAGCGCTTCTCGACGCTGGCCATCGGATCGGCCAGCCGCTCATGAAAGGGGATCGACGCCGCGAGCCGCAGAATCCGTGTGTTGTAGAGCGGCGCGTTCATTCGCCCGATGTATCGTGCCCGGCCCGGTTCGCAAGGCTCTGATTGCCCTCCTCCTCACCGAAAACAGGCTCGCCGCGGCGGCGCTTGTCGACGAACTCGGCAATGCTCGCGCTGGTCGCGTTGAGCAGCGGGTAGGTCCGCGACTGGGTCATCCAGTCGGGTCGCTCCGAAGGTCCGCCGCCGACCGTATCCACCGCCAGCGTGACGAGCAGGAAGCCGAGGCTCACCAGGATTAGTCCCTTGACCGCGCCGAAGCCGAAGCCGAGCGCGCGATCGACCGGCCCGAGCAGCCCGCTGCGGGTACGCGATCCGATCGCATTGGCGATCAGCCGCCCGCCGAAGAAGGTGATGCCGGCGATCAGCGCGAAGGCCAGAACCGCCGCGCCCTGCACCGTACCGACCGGCCCGGCCAGCGCCTCCGCAAGCGGGGTGTGGAGGAACTTGAGCGCCACCACCACCAGCAGCCACGCCATCAGCGACAGCACTTCGGTGACGAAGCCGCGCATCACCCCCAGCACCGCCGCGCCGCCCACGGCGATCAGCACGATGATATCGATCGCGGTCAGTCCCATTGATACGCCCAATTCCTTTGCCCGTTCCCGCTCTTACCGCCGGGATGTGACTTGTCGAACCCCAGATTTAGGTTACGCGCCGCTTGATGCCCGATCCCGCCGCCATGCACACCAATCACACAGTCCGCGGCTTGACGCTGTTCATGGCGGGGCTGGTGCTGTTCGCGTGCATGGATACGACGATCAAATATCTCGCCGCATCCTATCCCGTGCCGCTGATCGCCGCGGTGCGCTACGCCGTGAACCTCGTGCTGATGACGGCCCTGCTCGCCCCCTTCCACGGCCGCGAGATCGCCCGGACCCGGCGAACCGGCCTCGTCCTCGTCCGTGCCTGCGCGCTGGCGCTCGGCACGCTCGCCGCGGGCCTCGCGCTCCAACGCATGCCGGTCGCGGAGACGATGTCGATCATCTTCGTCGCACCGATCATGGTGATCCTCGCCTCCGGCCCGCTGCTCGGCGAGCGGGTGAGCCGCAGCGGCTATATCGCCGCGGCGACCGGGTTCGTCGGGATCCTTCTGATCGCCCGTCCGGGCAGCGGGCTCGATCCGGCGGGGGTGTTCTGGGCGCTGGTGGCGATGACGACCACCACCGTCTATCAATTGCTCTCGCGCGTGCTGACCGCGAGCGAAAGCACGATCGCGCTGCTCTTCTACTCCGCGCTGGTGGGGACGATCGCCTATGGCATCGCCGCCCCCTGGTTCATCGGCGGCCCGCAGCCCGGGCTGTTCGAGATGCTGCTGCTGATCAGCACCGGCGTCTATGGCGGGCTCGGCCACTTCCTCTTCACCGCTGCCTATCGCCACGCGCCCGCCTCGCTGCTTGCGCCGGCCAACTATGCCCAGTTGCTGTGGGCCGCGCTGCTCGGCTGGCTGGTGTTCGGGCATATCCCCGACCAATGGGGCCTCACCGGCATGGCGGTGATCGCCGGAGCAGGGGTGTTCGCCGCGATCGGCACCCGCCGCCCGCCGGTGAAGCGAAGCGTGTGAAAGCGGGACATATCGTTTTTCAATAAATCTCCTTGACCTGCGGGTCGCAGGAAAATATCGATATTCGATATCAAACATATCGGAGGTCGATAATGAACAATGTTCCACGCAGCGAGCCGCTGCTCACGGTCACCCAACTCATCCTGCGGATCGGCATGGTCGTTCTCGGCATCGGGATCGCCCTGGCCGCCGGCGTGGCGATCGCGCTGGTGGTGATTCCCGATCAGCAGCTGATGCCGCGACTTTCCGACGGCAGCACGGTCTGGCTGGTCGTTGCCGGTGCGGCCCTGGTCAGCGTGATGATGGCACTTTATTTCCTCTTCCTGCGGCACCTCAGCCGCATGGTCGCCACGGTCGGCACGGGTGACCCCTTCCAGCCTGAGAACGCCGACCGGCTCGAGAAAATGGCCTGGCTGACCCTCATCCTGCAGGGCTGCATGTTCGTCCTCGCTCCGCTCGTCACGATGATCATGGATCGGATCGGCGAGAAGGGCGGCGGCCTCGAACTGTCGTTCGACAGCCTGCTCCTCGCCCTCGTGCTGTTCGTCCTCGCCCGCGTCTTCCGCCGCGGCACGGCGATGCGCGACGATCTTGAGGGGACGGTGTGATGGCGATCAACGTGATGCTCGACGAGATGCTGCACGAACGCCGCATGACCCTCACCGAATTTGCCGAGCGGATCGATCTGACCCTCGCCAATGCCTCGATCCTCAAGACCGGCAAGGCCAAGGCGATCCGCTTCACGACGCTGGAGGCGATGTGCCGGGTGCTGGACTGCCAGCCCGGCGACCTGCTCCGCTACGAACCCGAATCTTGACCCCGGCATCGGGCGGTCCTATCTGACCGCCCGAAGGCCACGTCCTTCCCCTGCACCGCGCAGGCATCAAGTCCGGGACGGCCCGGCAGCTTTAGTCAAGGAAGCTGTCATGCCCTGGATCTATCTCACCGTTGCCGGCCTGCTCGAAATCGCCTGGGCGTTTCTGATGAAACAGTCCGACGGGTTCACCAAGCCCGGCCCCTCGATCGCCACGCTCGTCACCATGGCCGCAAGCTTCGCCTTGCTCTCGCTGGCGATGAAGTCGCTGCCGCTCGGCACCGCCTACACCATCTGGACCGGCATCGGCGCGGTCGGCGCGTTCGTCGTCGGCATCGCGGTGCTCGGCGAACAGGCGACGCCGATGCGCATCGTCGCGGCTGCACTCATCGTAGGCGGGCTGGTGCTGATGAAGCTCTCGTCGCAGAGCTGATCCCACAGCCCGACAAGGAGGCCACGCCCTCCCCTGCTCCGATGCAGGCTCAAGCCCGGGACGGCCCGGCACCCCTTCATCCAAGGAGTGCCCATGCCCCCTGCGCTGCTCGAATGGCTGCCGATCCTGTTGTTCCTCGGCATCGCCCTGCTGCTGTCGCTCGGTTTCGTGCTGGCACCCATCGTCGCCTCGCGCTTCACCGGCACACACCAGCCGACGCCGGAAAAGCTCACCGAATATGAGTGCGGCTTCCCGGCGTTCGAGGCGCCGCGCAAGGGATTCGACGTGCGCTTCTACCTCGTCGCGATCCTGTTCATCCTCTTCGACCTCGAAGCCGCCTTCCTCTTTCCCTGGGCGGTCAGCGTGTTCGATGTCGGCTGGGAAGCCTGGATCGCGATGATGATCTTCCTGTTCGTGCTCAGCTGCGGGCTGATCTACGAATGGAAGATGGGCGCACTCGACTGGGAGTAGGTCAGCGCCCGAGCATATGCTCGACGAACCCGCCCAGGCTCTTGAACCCGGTCAGCACCATGGTGCCCTCCTTGGGCTGGCTCGCGGGCGCCAGTGCCCGCGTAAAGCCGAGCTTGCCCGCTTCCTTGAGCCGCAGCGCGCCATGCGCGACCGGGCGCACCTCGCCCGACAGCGCGATCTCGCCGAACACCACTGCATCCGGCGCGACCGGGCGCTCGGACAGCGCAGAAACCAGCGCCGCCGCGACGGCAAGATCCGCCGCCGGGTCCTGCACGCGATAGCCGCCGGCGATGTTGAGATAGACTTCGCTGGTCGAGAAGCTGAGCCCGCAGCGCGCCTCGAGTACCGCGAGGATCATCGCCAGCCGCCCGCTGTCCCAGCCGACCACCGCGCGCCGCGGCGTCGCACCGGAGGCCAGCCGCACCACCAGCGCCTGGATCTCGACCAGCACCGGGCGCGTGCCTTCCAGCGCCGGGAACACCACCGTGCCGGTGACGCTTTCGTCGCGGCTGGTCAGGAACAGCGAGGAGGGATTGCCGACCTCCGCCAGCCCTTCCGACTGCATCGAGAACACACCGATCTCGTCGGTGCCGCCGAAGCGGTTCTTGACCGCCCTCAGGATGCGATACTGGTGGCTGCGCTCACCCTCGAACGCCAGCACGGTATCGACCATATGCTCGAGCACGCGCGGCCCGGCGAGGCTGCCGTCCTTGGTGACATGCCCGACCAGCACTACCGCCGTGCCGCGCTCCTTGGCAAAGCGGATCAGCTCCTGGGCGGATGCGCGCACCTGGCTCACCGTACCGGGCGCGCCTTCGATCAGATCGCTGTGCATCGTCTGGATCGAATCGATGATGAGGAGGCGCGGTGGCGCCGTCCCGCCCAGCGTGGTCAGGATATCGCGCACCGAGGTTGCCGCGGCGAGCTGGACCGGCGCATTGCCCAGCCCCAACCGCCGCGCGCGCAGCCGCACCTGATCGGCCGCCTCCTCGCCGGATACATAAGCGACTCCGTGGCCGGCCAGCGCCATCTTCGCCGCCGCCTGTAGCAGCAGGGTGGACTTGCCGATCCCCGGATCGCCGCCGATCAGCGTGGCGCTCGCCTCGACGAAACCGCCGCCCAATGCGCGGTCGAGCTCGGCGATGCCGGTCGGCATCCGGTCGGGCAACGGTACATCGGTGTCGAGGCCGGACATCGAGATCATCCGACCGCCGCCCTGCAGATTGTGCTTGGCCTGGAACGGTGTCACGACTGCGCCGGCATCCTCCACCAGCGTGTTCCAGTCCCCGCAATCGGCGCATTGCCCCGCCCATTTGGACGACACCGATCCGCATTGCTGACAGACATAACGCTTCTGAAGCTTGGCCATGACGCCCGCTTAGCAGCAGCGGAACGAATTAGGAACGATATTTCGCTTCCTGCGTCTTGATCCAGCGACTCTTCAGTGCGGCGGGACGATCCGGATAGCGCTCCTCCCGGAACGCCGCCCCCTCGATCCGGTCGATGCGGAAGCTGCGGAAGTCGTTACGCAGCTCACACCATGCGAAGACCATCCGCACCGCGTCACGATAGCCGATCAGGAACGGCCAGATGGTGCGCCGGGACCGTTTCCCTTCGCCGTCGCCATAACTCAGCTCGAGCTTGAACCCGCGCCGGCACCACAAGCGCAGCTGGGTCATGTCGATCGGCTCGACCTGCTCGCTCCAGCGCGGCGGCGTCGCGACCACGGGCTCCAGGATCAGGGCGCGCAGATTCTCGGGCACGGTCGCGGCCAGCTTGGCCAGCAGGTCCTCGGCGGCGCGCGCCAGCACACGATCGCCCTGCGCCTTGACCCATTGCGCGCCCAGCACCGCCGCCTCCACCTCGTCGGTGGTCAGCATCAGCGGCGGCAGGTCGAACCCGCTGTCGAGGACATAGCCGATTCCCGCCTCTCCCCGGATCGGCACGCGCTGCGCCATCAGCGTGGCGATGTCGCGATAGATCGTGCGTTTCGACGTCTCCAGCTCCTCGGCGATCGCATCGGCGGTCACCGGCCGGCTATGCCGCCGAAGCAGCTGGATGATCTGAAAGAGGCGGTCGGCGCGGCGCATCGGCGGGGTCCTGCTTGAAACGACGAGTTTGCGGCCTACTGACACACTGCTGACAGCATGTTGGCAGCAGTGTGTCAGTAGCAGGGTTTCAACGACGGCGACACCCGCCGGCCGGAACCTTAAAGGACACCGCCATGATCACCTTCTACCACTCGCCCGAAACCCGCTCGGGCCGCACCATGTGGCTGATGGAGGAGAGCGGCCTTCCGTTCGAGACGCGCTATGTCACGATCGAGCATATGGACGGCCGCGGCGCCATCGATCCTGCCAATGTCCACCCGGACGGCCGCGTGCCCGCGATCGTTCACGACGGCGTCGTGATCTCCGAAAGCTACGCCATCGCCGTCTATGTCAGCGACCTCGCAGCGAATTCCGGCCTGGGCGCGCCCGAGGGCTCGGCGGAACGCGGTCCGTTCCTCGCCTGGCTGATGTGGCTGGCGACCGAGATGGAGCCGGTGATCTTCGGCCGTCTCTATGGCGGCGGCGGCGGCGATCCGCGCGCCGAGCGCAACTATCAGCAGGTGATCCGGCGCCTCGAAACCGCGCTCGCCAACGGTCCCTATCTGATGGGCGATCGCTTCACCGCGGTCGATGTGATGGCCGGCTCGACGATCGCCTGGGCGCGCCACGCCTTCCCCGAGAGCGCGGCGATCGACGCCTGGCTCGCCCGGATCGCCGATCGCCCCGCCCATCAGCGGGCATGCGCCAACGACGCGGAGCTTGTCGACGCCTGATATCCCGGTGGCGGCGGAGGTCAGCCCTTCGCCGTCACCACCAGCCCACGCTGGACCGCCGGGCGCGCCAGCCCGCGCTCGAGCCATGCACCGACATTCCTGAAGTCGTCGAACCCGACCAGGTCGCGCGCCTCGTAGAAGCCGATCAGGTTGCGCACCCAGCCGAGCGAGGCGATGTCCGCGATCGAATAATCGCCCATGATCCAGTCGCGACCTTCCAGCCGCCCATCGAGAACGCCAAGCAACCGCTTGGATTCATTGACATAACGCTCCAGCGGACGCTTGTCCTCATACTCGCGCCCGGCGAATTTGTGGAAGAAGCCGAGTTGCCCGAACATCGGACCCAGCCCGCCCATCTGCCACATCAGCCAGGCGATCGTCTCGTAGCGCTGCGCCGGGTCGAGGAACTTGCCCGTCTTCTCGGCCAGGTAGATCAGGATCGCCCCGCTCTCGAACAGCGGCAGCGGCTTGCCGTCCGGCCCGTCGGGGTCGATCAGCGCCGGAATCTTGCCGTTGGGATTGAGGCTCAGGAATTCGGGGGTCTTCTGAACGTCGGCCGCGATGTCGATCAGATGCGCCTCATAGGGCAGCCCCGTCTCTTCCAGCATGATCCCGATCTTCACCCCGTTCGGGGTGTTGAGCGAATAGAGCTGGATGCGGTCGGGATGCTGTGCCGGCCAGCGGCGGGTGATCGGGAACTGCGACAGATCGGACATGCGTGGAGCCTCCTGCGTTGATGCCGGGACATAGTAACGCCGCAATCGCTGCGCTATGGGCGCTTCGATGAACCCGTCCGACCTCCGTGTCGCCCTCTTCAGCGGCAACTATAACTATGTCCGCGACGGCGCCAACCAGGCCCTGAACAAGCTTGTCCGTCACCTGCTCGACGCGGGCGTGCAGGTGCGCGTCTACTCGCCGACTACCGACACGCCCGCCTTCGAGCCGCAAGGAGATCTGGTCAGCGTACCCGCCTTCGCGATGCCCGGCGGGCGCGGCGAGTACAAGGTCGCCCTCGGCCTGCCCAAGGCGCCGCGCGCCGACCTCGAAGCCTTCAGGCCCAACCTCGTCCATGTCTCGGCGCCCGAGTTCCTCGGCCATGCCGCGGTCGCCTGGGCGCGCGACAACGGGGTTCCGAATGTCGCATCGCTCCACACCCGGTTCGAAACCTACCCGCGCTACTACAATATCGGCTTCGTCGAACCCTGGCTGATCCGCCGCTTGACGCGCTTCTACAACAAGTTCGATCGCGTGCTGGTGCCTGGCAACTCGATCGCCGAGCTGATCAAGGGCTGGGGCGTCCGGACCCCGGTCAGCATCTGGTCGCGCGGCGTGGACCACGCCCGCTTCAACCCGCAGCGCCGCGACGACGAATGGCGCCGCAGCCTCGGCATCCCCGACAACGTGCCCGCGATCGGCTTTCTCGGCCGCCTCGTGCTCGAAAAGGGCCTCGACATCTTCGCCGAGGTCGCGCGCGAGCTGAAGCGCCGCGAGGTGCCGCACCGCATCCTCGTCATCGGTGAGGGGCCGGCGCGCGACTGGTTCGCCGAACGCGTGCCCGATGCGATCTTCACCGGCTTCCAGTCGGGCGACGATCTCGGCCGCGCGGTGGCGGGGATGGACGTGTTCTTCAACCCCTCCGTCACCGAGACGTTCGGCAATGTCACCGCCGAGGCGATGGCGTGCCGCGTCCCCGTGGTCGCGGCCAAGGCCACCGGGGCAATGGACCTGGTCGAAGAAGGCGTCACCGGGTTTCTGGTGCCGCCCCGCGCGGTCGATGCCTATGCCGACGCGATCGAGCGGCTCGCGCGCGACGCGACGATGCGGCGCAGCTTCGGCGAGGCGGGCCACGCCAAGATGCAGGCCTATGTGTGGGATCGCATCAACCAGGCCGTACTGGATGCGTATCTTGAGGTGATGGCGGAGCGCTCAGGCAACTAACTGGCCGTCACCCCGCCCCAAGCGCTGATCAGCAGCCTCTTGCGCATCGCTGGCCGCACCGTGGATCCCGGCACGGGGGCCGGGATGACGATTGCGCCTAGGACCAAACATATCCCAGCGGCGCCTCACGGAAGGCGAAGCGGTCGACATGACGCTCGACCGCGCCCTTGAGGCCTTCGAGCTGCCCTTCGGCGCTGGCGTCCACCCGGATCGCCAGGCCGTCGGGCTTAGCGTCGAGCGTGACCAGCCCGTCGCCGGGCCAGTCCGCACCGCGCGCATCCTTGGGGAACACGATCGTGCCGTGATCGGCCGAAAACTCGACCTTCAGATTATGCTCCCAATGCTTGCACAGCGCCTGAAGATAGCGGCTCGCCTTCTCGGTCTTGGCAAATCCGTTCGCAGATACGCTCATTTACAGCCTCTCGATCTTGCGCGCCGCCTCGTCTATCAGGTCGGCGACCGCATGTAGGGTTTCCTGGCTCACCTCGCCATCGCCCAGCCGGTGCTGGAGCACCTGGCGAAGGTTACCCATCGCACGCCGCACCGGGCTGCCATGGCTGCGCGAGCGCATCGTGCCGATCTGGGCGAGCCGCTCCATCAGCGCCTCGACCTCTTCCTCGCGCTCGGTCAGGTGGGCCTGGCCGGCAGTGGTGATCGCGAAGATCTTCTTGGCGTCGTCGCTCGCCTGTTCGGCGATCAGCTCCATGTCGGCGAGCATGGTCAGCGTCGGATAGACCACGCCAGGACTCGGCGCATAGGCGCCGCCGGTGCGTTCCTCGATCTCGCGGATCAGGTCGTAGCCGTGACGCGGCGCTTCCTCGATCAGCTTGAGCAGCACCAGCCGCAGCTCGTCGCCCTGGAACATGCGCCGCCGCCCGCGGCCGCCGCCCATGCCCTCGCCGGACACGTCCCACTCCACGGTGAACGGCCCCCATTGGCGCCGCCCGCGCGGGCCGAAGCCGCCGCCAAAGCGCATCTCTCCACGCGGCCCGCAGCCGCGATGATGTGTTCCTCGAAACATTGTCGAACCTTTCAAATTCGAGTCGTGATGCGCTTAAGATATATCTTAGAATGCATCGCACAACCCCCTTCGCGAAATTTGCGCCAGTTCCTATATCGTTCCACATGGCCGACCTGTTCGGCGGGCTCGAATCCGCCACTTCCCCTGACGAAACCGCCGCCGGCGGGCCGCTTGCCGATCGCCTGCGCCCGCAGCGGCTCGAGGATGTCGTCGGCCAGGATCACCTGACCGGGCCGGAGGGCGCGATCGGCCGAATGGTCGCGGCGGGCAAGCTCAGCTCGATCATCCTGTGGGGGCCGCCCGGCACCGGCAAGACCACCACCGCGCGCCTGCTCGCCGACGCGGTCGGCCTGCGCTTCGTCGCGATCAGCGCGGTATTTTCAGGGGTCGCGGACCTCAAGAAGGTGTTCGCCGAGGCGAAGGAGCACGGCCGGCTCGGCAAGCGCACGCTGTTATTCGTGGACGAGATCCACCGCTTCAATCGCTCACAGCAGGACGGTTTCCTGCCGTTCGTCGAGGACGGCACCGTCACGCTGGTCGGCGCGACCACCGAGAACCCTTCGTTCGAGCTCAACGCCGCGTTGCTCAGCCGCGCACAGGTGCTGATCCTGCGCCGCCTCGACCATGAAGCGCTCACCCGATTGCTCGACCGCGCCGAGGCGATGGAGGAGCGCCCCCTCCCCCTGACGCCCGAGGCCCGCGACGCACTGGTCGCCAGCGCCGACGGCGATGGCCGATTCCTGCTCAACCAGGCGGAAACCCTGTTCTCCGTGAAGTTCGAACAGCCGCTCGATCCATCCGCGCTGGGCGACTTCCTCCAGCGCCGCGTCGCGGTGTACGACAAGGACCGCGAGGGTCATTACAACCTCATCTCCGCGCTCCACAAATCGGTGCGCGGCAGCGACCCGCAGGCGGCGCTTTACTATCTCGCGCGGATGCTGACCGCTGGCGAGGAGCCTCTGTATCTGCTGCGCCGCCTGATCCGCATGGCGGTCGAGGATATCGGCCTCGCCGATCCCAATGCGATCACGCAATGCCTCGCCGCCAAGGACACGTACGAGTTCCTTGGCTCGCCCGAGGGCGAGCTGGCGATCGCCCAGGCCTGTCTCTATGTCGCTACCGCGCCCAAATCGAACGCGGCCTATGTCGCGCAGAAGGCGGCATGGCGCGCGGCGAAGGAAACCGGCAGCCTGATGCCGCCGCAGAACATCCTCAACGCGCCGACCAAGCTGATGAAGGAGGTCGGCTACGGCAAGGGCTATACGTACGACCACGATGCCGAGGGCGGTTTCTCCGGCGACAATTACTGGCCCGAGGAAATGACGCCGCAGACCTTCTACAACCCCACCGATCGCGGCGTGGAGAAGCGCATCGCCGAACGCATGGCGTGGTGGGACGCGCGGCGGCGGGAGTTGAAGGGCGAGTAATCGCGGGCCTTCCAATGTTGGAGTTCATCTGCTCTCATCGGTAAATGACCGGACCCAGCCTCTCCGCGCGCGCCCCTCGCCTCAGCCTGCACGGGATCGGGCGCAGATCGCGCGCGTTGTACCATGAACTTCACGATTTTCCGGTATCAGGATACCTGCTTGCTGCGCTCGCGCTTGCCGTCCCGTCCGCCGCGCAACAGGCACCGCGCGAGCTCACCCCGCACCAGCGTGCCATCGCCGCGGGCTACAAGGCGCTGACCCTGTGCGAAGGCCAGTTCGGCGGCGGTCGCACATCCGAGCAGATCGCAGCAACGGAGCTCAAGGGGATCTATTCCGAATATGAGGCGCTGGTGGCCGAGCTTCCGGCGACCAGCGACCGGCTGGGCCGCAGCGTCAGCGTGCCCTTCGCCCCCGACATGCCGCCGCGGATCGCCTATCATATGCCGCGTTTCGGCTGCTCGCTCGCGCCGATCGGGGGCAAGCGCGGAACGCCGCCGGCACTCCACCCGAACCCGTCGATGCCCATCCCGGCCGATCCGCGCCCCTGGCCGATGGGTGACGGCGGAATCGCCGCCAAGCCCTCGGAAGCGCTCAGCGCCGCGGTCGCTACCGCCTTCGACCCGGCCCGCTCGAAAGGCCGTACTACCGGCGTCCTGATCCTGCGTGACGGCAAGATCATCGCCGAGCGCTATGCCGACGGGTTCGGCCCGCTGGTACCCAACCGCACCTGGTCGGTCGCCAAGAGCATTGCGGGCACGCTCGCCGGCATCGCGGTGGCCGACGGCAAGCTCGATCCGATGAAGCCCGCGCCGATCCCGGAATGGCGAACGCCCGGAGATCCGCGCGCGGCCATCACGCTCGATCAGTTGCTGCGCATGGCATCGGGGCTGGGCAGCGACACCGCGGGCAACCGCACCGACGCGATCTATTTCGGCGGGACGAGTGTGACCGAACAGGCGGTGGCCTGGCCGCTGGTCGCGCCGCCCGGAAGCATCTTCCGCTACGCCAACAACGACACGCTGCTCGCCGTCCGCGCGCTGCGGGCGGCGCTGGGCAATGACGATGCCTATCGGGACTTGCCCGGCACCCGCCTGTTCCGTCCGCTCGGCATGATGCACACCACACCCGGCATCGACTGGCAGGGCAATTTCGTCTTCTCCTCGCAGGTCTGGTCCACCGCACGCGACTTTGCCCGGCTCGGCGAGCTCTGGCGCAACGACGGCGTCTGGCAGGGCAAACGCATCCTCCCCGAAGGCTGGATGAAGTATATGACCACGCCCAGCGGGCCGCAGCCCGCCATGGGGCCGGGCTATGGCGCGACGCTCTGGCTGTTCGGTCCTGAACAGGGGCTGCCCGAAGGCACCTATGCCGCACAAGGCAATCGCGGACAGTTCATCTTCGTCATTCCCTCCGCCCGCCTCGTCATCGTCCGCCGCGGCGAGGACCCCAGCGGTCAGACCTTCGACGCGCGCAGTTTCGTCGCGGAGGTGCTGAAGGCTGCCCAATGAGGGATCGGCCATGAGCTTCTCCTGGGACGAGGCCGTCGCGTTCGCACTGACTTTGCCCGGCGTGGTCGTTGGTGCCGGGGCGAAAGGCTCGACCTCGCCCCAATTGCGCGGCAAGCAGTTGATCTCGCAAGGCCGGGCACCTGAAACCTACGTTCTTCGGGCCACGCGCGAGGAGATCGTGGTGCTCAAGGAAACCGATCCCGTCACCTTTTGGCAGACACCGCAATATGAAGGCTGGCCGACCGTGCTGGTGAACGCCGCCCATGCCGATCCCGATCGGGTGAAACTGCTGATCTCGCGCGCCTGGTGGGACCGGGCGACGCTCTCACAACGCCGTGCCTATGGCGACCGCCCCTGACCATGGGCGGTGTGCATTTCGACCGCTTCGCCGCGATCGACTGGTCGGGCGCAAAGGGCCGCAGCCATCGCGGCATCGCGCTGGCAATCTGCGAGTCGGGCGACGCCGCACCCGCACTCGTCCCGCCGCCCGACCGCGACTGGTCGCGCGAGGGCATCCGCGACTGGATTCTGGCCCAGGCCGCCGAGCCGCTGCTGATCGGATTCGACATGAGCTTCTGCGCCCCGATCCTCGACCGGGGTGCCTACCTTCCCGGCGAGAGCACCGCCACCGACGCCCGTGGTTTCTGGGCCTGGATCGATGCGCAGAGTGCGGACGAGGATCTCGGCGCCGCATCGTTCCTCGAGGCGCGCCGCGGCCGGCATTTCTACCTCGGCGCGGCCGATGGCACGAAGGCGGACTTCATCCATTTCCGCCGCTGCGAGCAACGGTTCAACGCGACCGGCGGCGGCAAGGTGACCACGGTGTACGATGCGATCGGCGCGGCACAGGTCGCCAAGGCGAGCTTCGCCGGAATGCGCCTGCTCCATGCGCTCGATGGCCAGGTCGCGATCTGGCCGTTCGATCCCGCGCCCTCCTCGGGCGCTGCGGTGGTCGAGATCTACACCGCGATCGCCGCCCGCGCCGCCGGTCTGCCCAGGGGCCGGTCCAAGCTGCGTGACGCGGACGCGCTCGATACTGCTCTCGCCATATTGGGTTCGCGGCCGCATGCACCGCTTGCCCGCTACGACGATCATTCCACCGATGCGATCCTCACCGCCGCCTGGCTGCGCGCCAATGCACGTCGTGCCGATCTCTGGCATCCGACTGCATTGACCCGCGAGATCGCCCGAACCGAAGGATGGACCTTCGGCATCGCATAAGGCGCTGGCAGCCAGGAGGCCGAAGGCCTTGCGGAGCAAGGATCGGCCCGCCGATAGCCCGCCAATTTTGGCCTTGACCCTGTCACAGGAACGGCCCAAGAGCGCGCAAGCCGCAGATTTCTGCGGATTTCACGTAGTGGCCGGTTTAGCTCAGCTGGTAGAGCAGCGGTTTTGTAAACCGAAGGTCGCGGGTTCGATCCCTGCAACCGGCACCATCGATCTTCCCCGCCCCGCCGGACGGCTGGCCGCTACTCGAGCGCCTCGCCGGGTTCTGCTGGCTCGTCTGCGCTCTCATCGTCATCCGCACGGTCGATCGCAGTATCGGGAACGAGTGCCGGCACGTAGCCGGTTCGGGTCACATAGGTCGTCAGCCAGCGCATGCTGGCGTTCACCTGAAACAGCTGGTGGCGCAGTTCCTTGAAATTATGCGGCTCGCGCGGCGCCAGATAGAGTTCGGTCGGAACCCCCATATCCTTGAGAGCACGGAACAGCATGACGGACTGCGCGGGCGGAACGCGCCGGTCCTCGGCGCCGGATAGGATCAGCGTAGGCGTCTTCACCGCGTCGATCGAAGCCAGCGGTGAATTGCGCAGATAGAGATCGCGACGTGCCTGGCTGCCATAAGGTGGTGTGACGAACCACTCCTTGCGCTGCCAACGCGTGTCCGAGCCCAGATACATCGATGCCCAGTCCACCGCGCCCGCGCCCACGATCGCCGCCTTGAAACGATCGGTAACGGTGATCAGGCGGGCGGTCATGTGTCCGCCAGCACTCCATCCCATTGCGCCGAGCCTCGCGGGATCGGCAATCCCGCGCTTCACCAGCTCGTCGACGCCGGACAGCACGTCGCGGTCCGCGATCCGGAAATAGTCGCCGTTCATGCCCTGGAGGAACGTATCGCCATAGCCGGTACCGCCACGATAATTGACGCTCAGCGTCACGAACCCATGCGACGCCAGCAGGGGCAGGAAGCGGCCGTAAGAGAAGATATTGAACTGGTCGGCCGAACGCGGACCGCCATGGCTCTGAACGATCAGTGGATAGCGCCGACCCGGCGTATAGCCGAGCGGATAGGTGATCAGCCCTTCGAGCTCCTGCCCTTCCGGACCGGGCCAGCGGATTGCCTCCTGACGCGGCAACTGGAAGCGCTTGCCGACATCGTCGTTGACCGCAGTCACCTGCACTGGTGCATTGCTGCCGCGTGGATTGATCCGGACGACTTCCGCCGGCTGGGTTGCTGAGGCTCGCAGAAAGGCCAGCGTCCGGCCATCGCGCGACAGGGCGGGTGCCGAAATCACGCAATCGCAGCCATCGAGCGGCCGGATCTCGCCCGTCGCGACGGCCACCGCGTGCAGGTTGGTACGTACTCCGTCCTGCGCGGTGAAGTAGATTTCCGACCCATCGCCGGACCACAAGGCATCCTTGACCGCCCAGGAGCGCCCCTCGCCGAACTGGCGGATCGCCCCCTTCTCCACGTCGATGACGAACAGCCGTGCGTTGACGGTTGCATATTTGCCATCGGCGGCATTGGCGACGAACAGAGCCGTCTTGCCGTCCGGCGCCAGACGGGCATCGTCCTCGCGATAGTCGTTGGCCGTGATCCGGCGCCGGGTTCCCGTCGCCGGATCGAGAATCCAGAGTTCCGATCGCGGCTGATCGTCGAGCAGGCGTGAGGGGGCCTGCCGGAGCAGGATCGTACCGGTATCGCGCGCGATGCTGAAGCTGCGCACGTCGAGGTCGCCGCTCACCACGGTGACGACCTGACCGGACGCGACGTCGAGATAGTTCAGCGTCGCACGCCTTCGCGGCGCTTCGAACGCGAACATGTCGTCCTTGGCCTTGATCCGGGCCGCCGTAGCCGGATCGTCCGGCTTGTCCGCCAGGAAGTAGATGCGCGCGCCATCGCTCGACCAGGTGATATCCGAGGCCGAACTGCGCAGCTGGGTGAGCTGTCGCACTTTCTTGCCCGATGCGTACAGATGGATCTGCGCATACCGGCCGCCCTTCGGCTTGGTTGCGAAGGCAAGCGATTTGCCGTCCGGCGCCCACGCAATCTCCCCCTTCAGATCGCGCAAGCGCTCCGGGACGCCGGAAGCGGTGGTCCGCCACGTACGCATCGTGGACACGTTTCGTGCCCAGTTCGCTGTGCGGATCTTGTAGATGATCTCGCTGCCGTCCGGCGAGGGGAGCGGGCTCGCCGCACGTGCGAGCCCGATCAGGTCTGTCGCGGTCATCGGCTGCGGCGCCGCCGGTTGGGTCTGGCCCGCGGCGGACGATGCCATGAACGCAGCACCAAGCGCCAGCCAGAAGGTCTTCGCAGTCATGAACCGTCTTCCCGTGCTCTTGGGGCCGCTGCGGGGGCTGGTGCAGCGGCCCCTTCCCTATCTTAGAAGTCCAGCGAGAGGCCCATATAGAAGCGGCGCCCCGCAACGTCGTAGGTCGGGTTGTAGTTGTTCGTACTCCCGCTCAGCACGTCGCCTGCAGGCAGCAAGGGACTCGTCTTGTCGAACAGGTTGGTGACACCCCCGTAGAGGCGCAGCTTGGCATCGCGAACCTTGAAACTATAACCCGCATAGACGTTGTGCTGCCACACCGCCGGGATGTTCAGGAACAGCGGATATTCCGCATTGGGATTGCTCGCCTTGAAGGTGCGATAGTCGTTGAGGCGGGTCAGGCTGTCGTAGATCTTGCCGTAATAGACAGCGGTCCAGCGCAGGCTCAGCCCCTCATGCCGCCACGACAGCGATCCGCGCGCGCGGTATTTGAACGTGCCCGAAACCAGCTCGCCCCGCTCATCGGTCGTGACCAGCCCAGTAAGACCGATAAAGCTGGTCTCGTACTTCAGCAGATGCGTCGCATCATAGCGCACGCTCCATTTTCCCGGGATTCCGATGCCGTCGAAATCGAACCGATATTCGGCCGCGACGTCGATGCCGGAGGTCTTGAATCCCGCAAGATTGAACTCGCGCTGCGTGACTCCCGAAAGCTGCCCGTTGTTCGGATTGCGCGTAATGTCTCCGCAGAACGGGTTGGCCGAAGCCGGCAGGTCACTGTCATAGCATTGGGTCAGGATGGCCTGATTGCCATAGGCGGTGATCGCGTCCTTGATCCGGATATCGTAATAGTCGACCGACAGCGTAAACCGCTTCAGGAAGCTCGGTGTGACGACCGCGCCAAGGGTGAACGTGTCGGCGGTTTCCTCCTTGAGCGCCAGATTGCCGGCATTGGGGCTGAAGACCGAGGTTCCGGACTGATCGAACACCTGCGGCGACCCGCTCGCCGCCTGCGATGCGAACAGCGCCTGGATGCCGGGATTGGCCCGGCAGTTCGCCGCGATCCGCCCGGCCGTGGTCGGGGTGACGCCGTCGCAGATATCGCTGATATCGTCGAAGTCGCCGCGCGGCGGGGAGAACAGCTCGGTCAGATCAGGCGCCCGCTGCGCACGCGCGAAGCTCGCGCGGAAACGGATATCCTTGACCGGGGCATATTGGACGCCACCGCGGAAGCTGAACACCGTACCGACATTCTTGATGTCATAGGTTCCGACCCGCGCTGACGCATCCACGCTGAGCAGCTCGATGCCGGGCTTGTCCTTCACCAGTGGTGCGTTGACCTCGGCATAGCCCTCGAACACCGAGATCGATCCGCCGAAATTAGGAACCGGCGGACCCGAGGTACCCCCGAAACGCGAGTAATCGTCGCCCTCGATCTTCTGACTGTCCTTACGATATTCGATACCGAACGCCGCGCCCACCGGCCCGGCGGGCAGATCGAACAGGTCGCCGGTCAAGAACCCGCTGAAACTGTGCTGCTTGAGCGTCGCGCGCTGACGCAGATCGGCCTTGATGAAGGCGGCCGCTTCGGGTGTGATCGAGCCTTCACCGAAAAGGTTGATCGGGACACAGCCGTTGGATGTGTCACGGCAGACGATCTGGCCGTTCACCGTGGTCGCATCGAGCGCCTGTTTGAGGCGCAGGCCATTGATCTCGCCCGCGCGCACCTGATCCTGAACGAACTGGCCATAGGCGAAGCTCGTTTCCCACTTCCAGTTGCCCCATGCGTCGCCGCGCGCGCCAAACCAGCTGCGCACGGTCTCACGGTCATTGTACGTTGCCTGCGGCCCCAGCTCGATCAGGCGACGCGTAAAATAGACTCCCCGGTTGGTCGAACCGGTGGTGACGTCCGCCCTGATTTCGGCGGGGACGAAGGGATTGCAGGGGCCCGAACCGGTGCCGGTTGCACGCTGGCATGGAATACGGCCGAGCGTCACTTCGCTGCCAACCCCGGTCACCCGATCGATCACCGGGAAGGTGTCGTCTGCGGTAATCGCGCTCGGCTCGCGGAAGTTGAGCGTCTTGACCTTCGAATACTGGACCTGCGCGAAGATGCTGGTCTTGTCCGATATCTCGAAGTCGAACTTCGCCGCGCCTAGATAGCGTTCGCGCTCACCGCTGATCCAGCGCACGTCGCGCGTGCTGTAGCCGTCGCGATTGGGCAGGAAATAGCCACTGTTGCCGGCATCGCTGGTGCCGACATTGACGACACCCCCCGTCTGAACGTCGGGGCCCAGCGGAACGAGCGTCCCGCCACGGTAGAAACGGTCGCGCGCGCTGCTCGAGCCATAGAAAACGCCGCCCGGAATCGAGCTCGACAGGTCGGCCGGCTTGTTGGGCGGAAAGGTACCGATCGGCCGGTCGCCGCTCGTCGGGATACCCGTCGCATCGGTGTACAGCGTCTCATATTCGTTGATCCCGCCCAGCGCAGGATCCCAGTCATATTCCCATTGGGTGAGCGCAAAGGCGCGCTGGTTAGCGCGGATCGGGTCCTGCCGGTCGTAGGAACCGCTGATCAGGAAATAGCCGCGCCCGTCGGCGAATTTGGTGCCAAAGCTGGCATCGAACTCATGTTCACGCCCGCCGCCCGCATCAGTGAATTCGGTGCGCGCGCCGAGCCGCAGTCCGGTCTTCTTCGACTCGGTGATGATATTCACCACACCCGCCACCGCGTCCGATCCATAGACCGACGAGGTACCGCCGGTGATGATGTCGACGCGGCTGACGAAGCCGTTCGGAATCGTGCTCAGGCTGACGCGGTTGGCGTTGGCGCTGTTCGATACGGTGCGACGGCCATCGACCAGCACGAGCGTACGGTTGTCGCTCAGGCTGCGCAGCTGCACCGAGCTCAGGCCGTCATTCTGGACATCGCCGCTGTTCCGGCGATCGTTCAGCGTCGAGCTGACCGACGGCAGTTCGGCGATCACTTCGCTCAGTTCGGTCCGGCCGGACTCGGAGATCTCCTCTCCGCCCAGCGCGGTAACGGGAGAGGCAGTATCGAAGGACTCGCGGCGGATGCGCGAGCCGGTCACGATCACCTCACCCGATTCAACCGCTGGCGTGGCTTCGGGCTCAACCTGCGAAACCGGCTCGGGAGCAGCGCGCGGAGCGGTTGCCGGCGTGGAAGCCGGCACCGGCTGAGCGCGTTCGCGCGTGACCACGAAGGTCTGCCCGCTCGACCGGCGCGCGACGAGACCGGTTCCCCTAAGCATGCGCGCCAGCGCCTGCTCGACGGACATGGTGCCCTTGACCGCATTCGCCTGCTTGCCGCGCGTGTCGCCACGCGACGCGATGATCTGGACATCGGCCTGCCGCGCAAGGGTCACGATCGCCGAACGCGCTGCCTGTGCAGGAACGTCGAAGCGCTTTTCCTGTGCCTGCGCTGGCGTCGCCATCGCGCAAATGATCGCGGTCCCCGCCATGAAGGCGTTGCGCGTTATTCCCCCCATCTGTCTTCTCCCCCCTTGGGCGTCGGGCTCTTACCCGCTCACCCCTCCCAAGAGACCGGGACAGGAAGAATCCTTCGCCGGCGGTGCATTTTTTGATTTTTTAGTTCGGATTTCTGCCGATACGGATGGCATCGGGCTGCCGGGTATCGACCGGAACGTCGAGGCTCTCGCGCACCGCGAGCGCGAACCCCTCCGGATCGTCGACGCGGAAAATCCCGTCAAACTCCTCACTTGCGAGCGCGGGATCGACAATCACCAGCTTGCGCTGGTTGTAGCGGTTGAACTCGCCGACAGCGGCGTCAAGGCGGCTGCCGTCGAGATCGATCTTGCCCGCGCGCCAGGCGAGCGAGCGATCGACGGCCGAGGGTTCGGCGGAGGCAACGTCGATCGCGGCATCGTTGGAGACGAAGGCGCTGCCGCCCGCGGCGATCCGGACGCGATGCCCTTCAGCGCCCTCGACCCAGGCCTCGACCACACCCTCGGTTACGAAAACCTGCGCACCGTCGCCGCGCAGCCGGATCGCAAAAGCAGTCCCGACCGCCTGCACGCGCACGCGGCCCGCATTCACGACAAACGGCCGCTGCGCGTCCTTCGCAACCTGGAACCAGGCTTCGCCGGCGGCAAGGTCGACGTGCCGGCGCTTGTCATCGACGCGTACCGCGATCCGGCTAGCGGTGTTGATCGCCGCAACCGAGCCATCGACCAGCGGCACACGCCGGATCTCCCCCACCCCCGTCGCATAGTGCATCGAGCGGGTCGCCCAGATCAGCCCGCCGACGAGCGATGCGGCGAGCAGGCCCGCGCCCCCCGCCATAGCCCAACGGCGAGAGAAGCTGGGCACCGACTCAGGTTCCTCGTTCACCGCCGCGATCGCAGGATCGGTCGAGATCCAGGCGGCCTGCGCGCGCAACAGCGCGCCGCTGTGCAGCGGGTGCACGGCAAGCCAGGCCCGAAGCTCGGCCTCGTCGCCTTCCGACCAGCCGCCAGCGTCCATCCGCGCCGTCCAGCGCGCCGCCTGATCGGCCATGTCGCGCGTCATTTGCGCCACTTCGAAACCCTCGTTTTCTCGGCTGCGTCGATGCGGGCTTCCGCCTCCGCATCAGCCGCCTGCCATAAAGCCTGCACCGCCCGGATGCCCTGCCAGACCTGCTTTTCTACCACCTTCTCGGTCACGCCGAGGCGCGATGCGATCTCCTTTTGCGACAGCCCCTCGATCCGCCGCATCTGCACGATCTGCCGGCACCGTTCCGGCAGGCGCGCGATGAGCGCGAGCACGCGCTCCACCTCGAGCCGCCCGCCGGCCTCGCGCTCCGGGGACGGCGCCTCGTCCGCGGAATAGCTTTCGATCGCCGCGATCGTCTCGAACGGCACCACCCGCGCGCGCTTCAGGCGGCGCACATAGAGGTTGCGCACGATCGAGAAGAAATAGGCGTCCGGCCGGCCGATATGATCGACACTATCGAGCATTGCGAGCCGGCAATAGGCCTCCTGGATCAGCTCATCGGCATCGTCGGGTGCCGCCCGCGACCGCAGAAGCCAGGCGCGCACGTCCGCTTCGTGGGGCATGACCTGCCGGGCCACCCACGTCGCGATGCGGACCCGCCGCTCGACTTCCATCCCCTCAGCCGTTGATCCGGCTCCCCGTTCTTGCGGTCATTTGAACTGACCCTAGCCTCACAGAGACCTGTGGCGAGAAAATCCTTCACCCGGTTCAGGAACACCGAACGAAAAGAAGCCTCCACCGGTCATTTTTATCGCTACCATCCTCTGTAAACGCATTTTCAATTCGCCTTTCGTCGGGCGCGCGGTATGTGTCACGCAACTGACAACGTTATCAGGGAGAGGGGCGTTGGCCGCACCCGTCACACAATTGAGTTCGACCGATCCGGCGTCCGGCGACGCACAGGGCATCAACGCGCCCGACCTTCAGGTCTTCGTCTTCGCACTGTTCTTCATCTTCGGCGGCATCACCTCGCTCAACGACGTGATCATCCCGAAGCTCAAGGAACTGTTCACGCTCAACTACACCCAGGCGATGCTGGTGCAATTCTGCTTCTTCACCGCCTATCTGGTGATCGGCATCCCCGGCGCGAAACTGGTCAAGAAGCTGGGCTATATGCGCGGTGCGGTCGCCGGCCTGCTGACGATGATGGTCGGGTGCCTGCTCTTCATCCCCGCCTCGCAATACGCGACCTATGGCGTGTTCCTGTTCGCGCTGTTCGTGCTGGCGAGCGGGGTGGTGATCGTCCAGGTCGTCGCCAACCCGCTGATCTCACTGCTCGGCAAGCCCGAGACCGCGCATAGCCGCCTCACCTTCGCGCAGGCATTCAACTCGCTCGGCACCACGGTCTTCCCGATCGTCGGGTCGATCCTGATCCTCGGCAGCCTCGCCACCGTGACCGCAGACCAGCTCTCGGGCCCGGCGCTCGAAGCCTATCGCGTGGCGGAGAGCAAGGCCATCATGCACGGCTATCTCGGCATCGCTGCAGCACTCGCAGTGGTCGCCGGCGTCGTCTGGCTGTTCCGCAACCGCCTGAAGGGTGAGCGCCACCAGGCGAGCGCGGGTCTTGCCGGCCTCGACCTGCTCGGCCGGCCCCGCTTCGGCTTCGGCGCGCTCTGCATCTTCCTCTATGTCGGCGCGGAGGTCTCAATCGGCTCGCTGATCGTCAACTATCTGATGCAGCCCGGCGTGATGGGGCTTCAGGAGCAGGCAGCAGGCAAGCTGATCGGCTTCTACTGGGGCGGTGCGATGGTCGGGCGCTTCATCGGATCGGGCCTGATGCGCGTGATCAGCCCGGGCAAGCTGCTCGCCTTCGTCGCGGTCGGCGCGGTCGCGCTGATCCTGATTTCCACCAACACCACCGGCCATGTCGCGGGCTACAGCCTGCTGGCGATCGGCCTGATGAACTCGATCATGTTCCCGACGATCTTCAGCCTCGCCAGCGAGAAGCTGGGGGGCCGCGCGGCGGACGGGTCCGGGATCATCAACATCGCGATCTTCGGCGGCGCCGTGGTGCCACTGGCGACCGGCGCGCTCGCCGATGCGACCGGCAGCCTGGGCCTTGCGCTGATCCTGCCCGCCATCTGCTACGCGATCATCGCCGGCTTCGGCTATTATGCCCGACGGCCCTATGCCGGGCCGGTCGCAGGCTGAAACACGAAGGGCCGGTGAGTTACCTCACCGGCCCTTTTCGCATGTCCTGCCCTGTTCAGAAGGCTGGTACGGGTGGTCGGACTCGAACCGACATGATGTTGCCATCGGCGGATTTTGAATCCGCTGCGTCTACCATTCCGCCACACCCGCATATCGCCGGCGCCTGCGGGCCGAAGATCGGTGCCGGAGCCTATACGAAGCCCCGGCACCGATTTCCAGACCGGAATGCCGCTTTGTGAAGCAGATCAGGGATCGACCCGGATTTCGCCGGCCTGCCGGATATCCTCGGACGATGATCCCGCCAGCACGCGATAGCCGCCCGGCCGTACGCGCCAGCCGCCCGCCTTGACGTCGTAAAAGGAGAAGGCGCGCGGATCGAGCGTCAGCGTCACCTCACGCTTGCCGCCCGCAGGGATCGCGACCTTCTGAAAGGCTCGCAGTGTCCGCGGCGGATCGCCCGCCGCAGGTTCGACCGGCTCGACATAGAGCTGCACCACCTCTTGCCCCGTGCGTTTGCCGGTATTCCGCACAGTCAGCTTCACCGTCACCGGCTTCGCGCCCGACGCCCTGGCCGGAACGTTCAGCGGCGAATAGGCGAAGCTGGTGTAGGACAGCCCGTGCCCGAACGGGAACAGCGGCTTCACGCCCCGTGCCTGATAGCCGCGATAGCCGACCAGCAGGCCCTCGGAATAGGCGCTCTTCGAGGTCTTGAGATCGGCCAGATCGTCCCCGCTACGCTGCGGGAAGGTCACCGGCAGCTTGCCTGACGGATTGACCTTGCCGGTCAGCACATCGGCCAGCGCCGCGGCACCACCCTCGCCGGGCAGCCACATGCTGACGATCGCGGGCGCTTTCTCGTGCCAGGGCATCGTCATCGCCGCGCCCGCATTGACCACCACCGCGGTCTTCGGATTGGCCGCGGCGATCGCCTCGACCAGCCGGTTCTGCTCGCCGGGCAGATCGATATTCGCGCGGTCATAGCCCTCGCCCTCGGTGGTCGAGGACGAGCCGACGATCACGATCGCCGCATCCGCGCCCTTCGCCGCCGCGACCGCGGCGTCGAACGAAGGCTGCGGCTCGCGCACGCCGAAGCTCAGATTCTCGTAGGGCGTGCCCCCGTTCGCATAGTCGATGCGGATCGGATAGCCGCGCCCCGCCTCCAGCGTCACCTGCACCGTGCGACGCGGCACCGGAAAGCCCAGCACGTCCCGATTGTCGGGAACGACCTTGCTCGCCTTTTCGAGGATCACCTTGCCGTCGAGCGTGACGCGCGGCGTGCCGGTGCCGCGCACGCTGAACTCATGCACGCCGCCGGTGCGCGGCCAGAACATCCCGTCCCAGCGGATCGCGGCATAGCCGGTGGCCTTGGGTCCTGCGACATTGCCGCTGATCCAGCGAACGAAGCGCGTGACGCGTTCGGTCTTGACCGGCTCGCCACTCGCGTCGGCGGTCATGAAGTAGCTGCCGGTCAGACCGGTCTCACCGCGCTTGCCATCCGGGCTGAACAGCTTGGCATCGGCAGCAGGTGGCGTCTCCTCATTGTCGACGCCCTTTTCATAGGTGATGCGCACGCCGGGCAACGCCGCGCGCAACGCATCCAACGGCGTCTGCGTCTCGAACGGCACGACGTTCGAGCTGCCGCCGCCCTGCATGCGCACGACATCGGCATTGGGACCGATCACCGCGAGCGACCTGATCGAGCGGTCGAACGGCAACACGCCATTGTTCTTGAGCAGGACCATCGCCTCCTCCGCCGCTTTCCGCGCGATGGCGGACTGACGGAGCGGCGTCGCCGCTTCCGGACGCGACGCCCCGCGCTCGATCACGCCGCTGCGCACGATCAGGCGGACCATCCGCCGGGCATTGTCGTCGATCTGCGCGGTGCTGACCTTGCCCTCGGCGACCGCGGCCTTGAGCTTGTCACCGAAATGCTTGGGCGGCCCCGGCATCTCGAGGTCCATGCCGGCGTTGACCGCCTCGGCGGTGGTGTGCGTCGCGCCCCAGTCGGACACGACGAAGCCCCGATAGCCCCATTCCTTCTTGAGCAGATCGGTCAGCAGCCAGCGATTTTCAGCCGCATAAGTGCCGTTGATCTTGTTGTACGAGGCCATCACCGACCAGGGATCGGCTTCACGCACCACCATCTCGAAAGCGGGAAGGTAGATTTCGCGCAGCGTGCGCTGATCGACTATCGAATCGACGACGAAGCGATAGCTTTCCTGGTTGTTCACCGCGAAATGCTTGAGCGAGACGCCGATCCCTTCCCCCTGCACACCGCGCACATAGCCCAGGCCCATGCGCCCGCTGAGCCAGGGGTCCTCCGAATAGGTCTCGAAATTGCGGCCCCAGCGCGGGGTGCGGACGATGTTGACGGTGGGCGCGAGCAGCACGTCGGCGCCATGCGCCTTGGTCTCACGCGCCACCGCCGCGCCGACCGTGGCGGCAAGATCGGGATTCCAGCTCGCCGCCAGCGCGACGCCGACGGGGAAGACCGTCGCCGGCTTGCCGTCGGGCGAGCGTACGCCGGTCGGCCCGTCGGTCATCTTCACCGCCGGGATGCCAAGGCGCGGGATCGGGTTGAGCGCCATCGAAGATTCGCCCGCCAGCAGCAGGATCTTCTCGTCCAGCGTCAGCCGCGCCATCAGGTCTGCAACCCGCGCCTCGATCGGCGCCTTGGCATCGCGATAGACCGGTGCGGCCTCCTGCGATCCGGCCGGCGCCGCCATGGCGAGGGTCAGTGCAATTGCCGCACCCGATCTCATTTGATCGCAGCCAGGCTGGCTTCGGTCTTGGCGAGCAGCTCGTCGGTCAGCTTGCCGTCCGAATAGGGCTGGAGCTGCTTGAGGCCGAGCCCCTTGATCATCTCGAGCTGCGGCAGCTGGGTCAGGCCGGGCAGTTCCTTGTCGAGCACAGCCTTGGCCGCGTCGTTCGCCAGCAGCTCGCCGATCGGCGTGTCGAGGTTGAACTTGGCTGCAGGCTTGGCGGCGTCCGCTGCGGGAGCCGTCGGCGCGGTCTGGGCGGTCGCAATGGTGGGGACGAGCAGCGCCGCCCCGAGCATGAGGTGAAGCATCATCACTGGTTCTCCTTGGTTTCGGCGGATTGCGCGCCGGATTGGCTGCCGAGCTCGGCGATCATCGCCTCCCGGATCAGGAATTTCTGGACCTTGCCGGTCACCGTGGTCGGGAATTCCGCGACGATGCGGACGTAGCGGGGCACCTTGAAGTGCGCGATCTGGCCGCGGCAGAAGTCGCGGATGCTTTCTGCATCAGCCTGCGCCCCGGCGCGCAGCCGCACCCAGGCGCACAGTTCCTCGCCCATCCGATCATCGGGCACGCCGACCACCGCGACATCCTCGATCGCCGGGTGGCTGTAGAGAAAGCCCTCGATCTCGCGCGGGTAGATATTCTCGCCGCCGCGGATCACCATGTCCTTGAGGCGGCCGACGATATTGGCATAGCCTTCGTCGTCGAACACCGCGAGGTCGCCGCTGTGCATCCAGCCCTCCGCATCGATCGATTCCGCGGTGCGCTCCTGCTCGTCCCAATAGCCGTGCATCACCGAATAGCCGCGCGTGCACAGTTCCCCCGGCTGACCCACCGGGACGATATTGCCGTCGAGGTCGATCAGCTTGCTTTCGAGATGCGGCTGCACCCGGCCGATCGATCCGGTGCGGCGGTGGATCGGATCGTCGAGCGCGGTCTGGAAGCTCACGGGACTGGTCTCGGTCATGCCGTAACCGATCGTCACGTCGCGCATGCGCAGCCGATCGATCACCTCGCGCATCAGCGGCTCGGGGCAGATCGCGCCGGCCATGCAGCCGGTACGCAGCGAAGTGACATCGAGGCTGTCGAGCACGGGATGCGCGAGCATCGCGATGAACATCGTTGGCACGCCGTAGAGCGCAGTGCAGCGCTCCGCCGCGACCGCGCGCAACGCCGCCTCGGGATCGAAGCCGGGCGCGGGATAGACCATCGCCGCGCCGTGGGTCAGGCTCGCGAGATTGCCCATCACCATGCCGAAGCAATGGTAGAGCGGCACGGGAATGCAGATGCGATCCTGTGCGCTCAGCCCCATGCCGCAACCGACGAAATAACCGTTGTTGAGGATGTTGCGATGGCTGAGCGTCGCGCCCTTGGGCAAGCCGGTGGTGCCGCTGGTGAACTGGATGTTGATCGGATCGCTGGGGTGCAGATCCTCAGGCAGCGCGCCCGCCGGATGCGCCGCGACATCGGCAAAGCTCAGCCAGCCCGGCCGTTCGTTCTCGCCGATCAGGATCCGTGCGCGCAGCGTCGGCAGCCGTTCCGGCCCCAGCGTCTCGACCATCTCGGCGTACGCGCTGGTCTTGAAGCTCTCTGCCGCGACCAAAGCGGCGAGACCCACCTTGTTGATCGTATATTCGACCTCGGACAGGCGATAGGCCGGGTTGATCGTCACGAGGATCAGCCCGGCACGCGCCGCCGCGAACTGAGTCAGCGTCCATTCGGCGCAATTGGGCGACCAGATGCCGATCCGCTCGCCGGGCTTGAGCCCGAGCGCCAGCAACCCCGACGCCAGCCGATCGGTCCGCGCCAGCAGTTCGGCGAAGCTCCAGCGGATGCCCTGCGCGACCGAAACGAGTGCATCGCGCTCGCCCCATTGTTCCGCCGCGCGCACCAGCGCCTCACCGATCGTATGTTCGATCAGCGGCGGCGTGTCCGTGCCACGGACATGGCTGAGTCCGGGAGTGACGAAGCTCATTTGCCGGGCACCTCACAGGTGAAGCTCGCGGCCTCATCGGTCGAACCCTTGCCGTCCCAGCGCGCGACCTTGGGCCAAGCGCAGAGCGGGCGCGTGCGCTGCGCCTTGGCGGGGAAGCCGAGATAGCCGAACAGGTCGTTGTCGAACTTGGTCGCGACGATCCGCTCCGGCGCGGGGCCGCCCTTGTGCCAGGCGTCCAGCGTGCCGAGCGCATCGAACACATTCGGTCCTGGACCCGCCATGCAGTGCGACATGCCCGGAGCCATGAACAGGCGGATGCGGTCGCGCGCGGCTGGGTCGGCGGCAAGCACGCGGCCGACAAAGCCGATCGTGTTCTCCGGCGGGATCGCTGCGTCCTGCCAGCCATGATACATCAGCAGCTTGCCGCCGCGGCTGAAGAACGCCTTGAGATCGGCGCTCTCGATATCCAGCTCCTTGCTGAGCTTCGCCCTGGCCAGCGGATAGTCGCTGGCGAGGTTGAAGCGCGACGCCGGCCACTCGGCATCGCTGTGGACGAAGTAGCGGAAGAACTCGCCCGAGAATTTGGCATGCTGGGAATCGGCTGCGGTCAGCCACATGCCCCAGGTCCCCGGTTCGCCCTCGGCGCCCGGCGCGAAGCCGGGGTAGAAGGACTTGCCGTCCGGCCCCTTCGGCCCCTGATAGAGATGCCGTGCCGACGCGACCTGCGCCGGGGTCAGGCACTCGCCGCTCGCGCCCGGATTGCACTGAAGCTCGGCCGGATCGAAGCGGCACAGGCGCGGACTTTCGATCACGCCATCGGCAACACCATCGAGCTTGTCGCATTTGGCGAGCGAGGCGGTCTGCAGCAGCTTGAGCTGGATCGAGCCGAGCGCCGCGCCAGGCTGGCGCAGCACCTGCGCATTGCTGGCGAAGGCGCTGGCCATCCGTGTCCAGGGAATCGCCGGGGCACCCGCAATGATCGCATCGTAATCGTCGGGGAAGCGCTGCGCCTCCATCAGCGCCTGACGCCCGCCATCGGAACAGCCATGGAAATAGCTCGCGGCGAGCGGCGCGGGATAATAGGCCGCGATCACCTGTTTCGCGGTCTGCGCGGCGATATGGTTGGCGCGCCAGCCATAGTCCCTGATCTTTTCCGGCGCATTGAGCGCCCAGCTGCCGTCGACGTCGCTCTTGCCGAAATGGCCCATGTCGCTGCCGACCGAGGCATAGCCCCGTGCCACCGCACCGCGCATCAGCAATGCCGGGATGCCGAGATTGGCGCCGAAGCCGCCATTGCCAGCGCCCATCAGCTTGCCGTTCCATGCTGCCTGTGGGGGAAGCCACACCTCGACCTTGATCGACGATCCGGGAACCGGGGTCATCACCGCCTGAACGCGGCAGAAGGGCGCGGCGGCGGGCAGGCCCGGCATGCCCGGACCGGTATCGACGGTGGCGCCGATCGTTAGCGGGGTCGCCGCCTCGATCTTGCCATTCGCAAGTGCGCGGCCGGTCAGCGCGGTGCAGCTATCCGCCTGTTGGCGCGGCGCCGCGGCGGCCGGCGCCCCGCCTGTGGCCGATCCGGCGGCGAGCGCGATAGCGCTCAGACTTGCAAAGCGGATCGCTTTCATTTCTTGAGCACTCCCAGCGAATTCATCCATGCCTGCATCCGGTCGGTCCAGACGTCGCTCGGCTTGTCCTGGCGCTTCATGCCGAAGCCGTGGCCGCCACTGGCGAAGGTCGCGAATTCCGAGCGAGCACCCGCCGCACGCCAGGCCGCGTCGAGCCGGGCGCTGTCGGTACGCGAAAGCTTGTCGTCGTCGGCGACCGCGACGAACAAGGGCGGCGCCTTCTGCGGCGCGACGATCGGGTCGGGAAGCAGGCCGGGATAGATCGCGGCAGCGAAGTCCGGGCGTGCATCCGGCTTGTTGCCGAGCATCGTCCAGACCGTGACCGCGCCGCCCGCCGAGAAGCCCATCAGGCCGACCCGGTTCGGCTTCACGCCATAGCGCGCGGCGTTGGCGCGGACATGGCGCACCGCCTGCTCGCCGTCGGCGGTCGCCAGTGGGCGCAGCGGTTCCACTGCCTTGGCCAGCTCGGGCAGGTTCGTCATGTAGCGCAGCATCGCGAAGGGCAGATCGCCGCCGGTCTTCAGCAGCCGGTAGCGTAGCACGAATGCCGTCACGCCCTGCGCGTTGAGCCATTGCGCGACGGCTTCGCCCTCATTCTCGATCGACAGCAGGTGGAACGCGCCGCCGGGCGCGACGATCACCGCGGTGCCGTTGGCCTTGGCCGGATCGGGCCGATAGACGGTCAGCGTCGCGTCCTCGACATTGGTGACGACGATACCGAAGGGCGCGCGCTTCTCGCGTTCGCCGGGCGATGCCGCGGGCTGGTCCGGCCACACACGCACGACTTCCTGTGCGGACGCGGGTGCCGCGACCGGCATCAGCGCGACCGTGCCCAGTGCGGCGACCGCGGCAAGGCCTGCAAGCAGGCGTAAGGTGATCTTCTTCATTGGGCGTCCCTGATCCTGGCGATGGCGGCGATCGGCGGCGTCGCGGCGGGCGCCATCGCGGTCTTGTCGATATCGATCGCGAGCAGCGTGGGTTTGGCCGGGTCGACCCGATGCCAGCTCGGCAATCCCTTGCCATTGGGATCGCCGGCGCGGGCGAAGTTGGTCCAATAGGTCATGAGCTGTGCCGAAGCGGCGCGGTCGGCCGCACTCGCGTCTGCGGGCAGATTGCCGAACTGGAACGGCACGTCGCTGGCGTGGCCTGCGCCCTTGCCCGGCTCGCGCTTGGGTTGCGCGACATAACCGAAGCGATAGAGCCAGGTCGGCGCGCCGCTCTTCGCGTGACGACCGGCAAGCGCGAGCGCCGGTTCGCCGAAGATCGCGTCACCGGCGAGGTAGCGGATGGCCTTTTCCTCCGAACCATAGGCTGCCTTCACAGCTTCCGCTCCCGGACCAAGTGCCTTGAGCACCGGCCCATTGACCATCGGCAGGAACGGCGCTGGCACAAAGCCAAGCTCGTCGTCATTACTGCCTGCGATGAAGGGGATGCGCGCCTGCTTGCCCGAAGCGAAGACCGCATCGGCATGGCCGGGAACGATCGTGCCGTCGGTGACCGGGCCGGAATAGAAGCCCTCTTCCTTGTTGAGGATCGTGATCCCGCCGCGCACCGTGTCCGCGGGGAGTGCCCGCAGTGCAGCGAGATCGGCCGCGCCTGACTTCGCGGCCAAGGCACTGCCCTTCGCCTGCGCATCCGCCAGCGCGGGCCAGCGATCGCGTCCGCCGCCCGATGCGGCAATCGCCTTGGCGAACAGGCCGTTGGCAGCGGGTGACGCCATCAGCCGCGTGACGGACTCGCCACCTGCGCTCTCGCCGAAGATCGTGACGTTCGCCGGATCGCCACCGAATGCCGCAATGTTGCGCTTGACCCAGGCCAGCGCGGCGATCTGGTCCATCAAACCCCAGTTCGCGCCCTGTCCCAGCGCCGGGTGCGCGAAAAAGCCGAAGCGCCCGAGCCGATAGTTGAAGGTCACCACCACGACATCGCGCTTCGCCAGCAGCACGCCATCGGTCGGAGCGAGCGCGCCCGATCCGGCGACGAATCCACCGCCGTGGATCCAGACCATCACCGGAAGCTTCGCGCCCGCGGCAGGCTTCGGGGTCCAGACGTTGAGGAACAGACAATCCTCTGCCATCGGCGCGCCGTGGCTGACGTCGCCTGGCACCGCATTCTGCACGCAGTCCGCGCCGAAGCGGGTCGCGTCGCGCGGAGCAGACCAGTGTTGCACGGGCGCAGGCGCCGCCCAGCGCCGCTCGCCCACCGGCGGCGAGGCATAGGGAATACCCTTGAACGAAGCGACGTCATCCGCCGTGGCGCCGGTGAGGGTGCCGCTTTCGACGGTCACCTGTTGCGCGGCGGCGGGCGTCGCGGCGAGCAAGGCGAGGATAAGCAACCGGTTCATGCGCCGCCTCCCGTACGGAATTCGAAGATGCCGGGACCAGTGCGATAAACCGTGTAGCCCCCCTCGCGGCGCAGCAACTCGGCGCCCTGCGGCACGGCGATGGTGCCGAAGCGTTCGGGTACCCAGACCTCGCCGTCGGTATTGGCCGGGACTTCGGCGGTGAGCGTCAGGCGGCCGCCCTCCACCTTCCAGCGGGATGCGGCGCGGCCATGGACCGTCTCCATCACCGCTTCGGCCGAGGCTAGGCCGGTCGGGATCGCCGGCTTGACCAGCACCGTCTTGTAGCCCGGCGCACCGGGACGCAGGCCGGCAAGGCGCTGGCGCATCCAGTCGGCGATCGACGCGAAATAATGATGGTCGCGCGAGCGGCTTTCGAGGCTCCAGCTTTCGAACATCGTCGAATGACCGTTGGCGATCCACCAGCCCCAGCTCGGCTCGTTGCTACGCGTCGCGACGCGATAGGCGAGATCGGCATGGCCATAGTCGCTCAGCATCTCGAGCAGATGCCGGGTACCGAAGACGCCGGTGCGCAGCCCCTGCTTGTCGACATCGCGTGCGATCGCGTCGGCGACGCTTTGCTCGCGGCCCCTGGGGGGCATGCCGAAGGCGAGCGGCAGCACGTTCTGGATCTGCGCAGCCGGCCCGGCGACACCCCTGGCATCGACGGTGCGATACCAGCCATTGGCGTCGTCCCAGTAGCGGGCGTTGTAGGCAGTTCGGATCGCCTCGGCGAGCTCACGGTAGCGCGCGGCGTCCTCGGCCTTGCCGATCACCGCCGAGGAGCGTGCCAGCAGATCGGCCTCATGGAAGAAATAGGCGGTGGTCACCGCGTCGACGCCGCCGCCGCGCGCGTTGAGGAAGTCGAGCGGGCCTGGCGGCATCCACTCGCTCAGCCCGGCGGCGCGGCGATAGTCGGGCGCCTTGATATAGGTGGCGGTATAATCGACCAGCCGCCGCTGCATGTCGTGGCTCTGCGCCAGGATGCGTGTGTCGCCATAGGTGGTGTAGAGTTCCCATGGCAGGATCAGCGCGGCGGCATCCCACGGCGTGGTCGGCCCCCAGATGATGCTCCAGCCCGGTGTGTTCTCGTACCCGTAATAGGGCGTCGCCGGGACGATCTCGGGCAGTTCGCCGTTGGGCGCCTGCGCATCGCGGAAGTCGGCGAGCCACTTGGTCCACACCCGCGCGATATCGAGGCTGCGCGCCGCCGCGCCCGCCGATGCCTGTGCGTCGCCGGTCCAGCCATTCTTCTCGAACGCCGGGGTGTCGGTGACGAAGCCGTGGAGGTTGTTGAGAATGGTACCGGTCGCCGCCGCATCGATCTTGCCGAGCAGCGGGTTGGCGCTGGCGAAGCTGCCGGTGCGGGCAACGGCGGAATGGACGATCCGCGCCTTGAGCGTCGCGCCGGGCACCCCGCGCAGCTCGACATAGCGGAAGCCGCGATAGCCGAAGCTCGGCTCCCAGCGCTCGACGCCCTTCCCCGCCAGCGTGTAGCGGTCGGTCTGGAGCTGGGCGTGGATCAGGCCGGAGACCGGCACGACGCGGCCGTCCGCCGCAAGCTTCTCGCCCGCGATCATCGAGACGGTGGCGCCGCGAGGCCCGCGGACCTCGAGCACCGGACGGCCGGCGACGATGCGGCCGAAATCATGCACCCAGACCCCCGGGGCGACTTCCTTGACCGCAACGGCATCGATCGTCTCGACCGCCTCGATCGGCTCCGCATTGGCGGCGGCGAGCTTCCCGGCGGGGCCGGCGATGACCGCCGCGGGCCGCCAGTTCGCGCGGAAACCTGGACGGTCCCAGCCAGCGGGCAGCAGCCGTGCGTCGTAGCGTTCGCCGCGATGGACGGAGTCGCTGCGGGTGGGGCCGTCGGCGGCTTGCCAGTCCCCGCCGGTCGCGACCGTCTGGCGAGTGCCGTCGGCATAGTCGATCTCGAGCTGGGCCTTGAGTGCGGGCGCGGCGCGCCACGGCGCCGCGTGGAAATACCATTCGTCGGGATCGGTGAGCGCGTACCAGCCCCGGCCGAGTTCGGCGCCGAGCACATTCTCGCCCGGACGAAGCTGAGCGGTCACGTCTTGGGTGTAGCTCAGCACGCGCTTGTCATAAGCGGTGAAGCCCGCACCGAGCGGCGATCCGACCTGCGCACCGTTGAGCAGGACCCGCGGCATTCCTGCCCCGGCATAATAAAGACGCGCGCGCGCGATTGGCTTACGCGCGACGGCGAAGCTGCGGCGCACCAGCGGCGCGGGTGCCTCGATCGGCAGGACGAAGGCGACCCGGGGCACGCCCGCGGGAATGGCCAGCCCGTCCGCCTCGACTGAGCCGCCGGTGAACGGGTTGTCGTTGTGCGCGAAGTCGGTGCGGAACGGCGCACTGCCCGTGCCGGTCACCGCGACCGAATGGATCGTCGCGGTCCTGGGATCGGCCGCCGCGAAGCCGATCGTACCGTGCGTGTGCGTCGCATCCTCTAGCGTATCGACCGTCTTGCCGTCGAGCTGAGTGACGATGCGCGATCCTTCGGCGCGGATCCTCAGGCGGCTGCGCTTGTCCTTGAGCGGCCTAGCGAGCGGGATGCGCTTGAGCACATCGGTCTTCACGCTCGCGCTCGATCCACCGGGATAGCGGCGCACGCTGGCGGTCAGCACGGCGCCTTCGGCGCCGTCGCTCAGCGTCCAGACATAGGCATCGCCATAGGTCTTGCCGCTGGGCAGCGCGCGGAAGAGGATATCGATCGACTTGCCGGTCAGCGTCAGATCGATGTCGAGCGTCAGGTTGCGCCAGTCATGCGCGTCGGGCGTGCGCCCGGCGATCCATCGCGCCTGCCAGTCGGCGGGAGCGAGCAGGCCCATCTCCCAGAAGCCCGGCGTGCTCCAGCCGCTGACGCGGCCCTCGCCGTCCCAGGCCTGGACCCGCCACCAATAGCGGCCGCGCGAGGCGAGCGCGGGGCCGGCATAGGCGATGTGGATATTGTCCGCGGAGGCGACCTTGCCGCTGTCCCAGACGAATTCCCCCCGTTCCAGCGCTTCGGGCGAATGCGCGACCTGGATGCGGTATGCGGTCTGGCGCGCGACGGGCGAGCGCCAGGCGAGCCGCGGCGCGGGCTCGTCGAGACCGATCGGCCCAGTCGCATATTCGACGCGCAGCCCCTCCGGCACCTTCGCCGGATCCGCCGCCTGAGCGGGCGCCAAGGCGACCAGCAGGAGTGCCCCGGCAAAAACCCGGAAGCGGCCGATGCGGTGGCCGCTTCCGGAAAGGGGGAGTGTACGCAACACGCCGACAGGCCTCTAGAATTTCGTTCTGACGCCGAACGAGACCAGCCGGCCCAGCGAGAAGCCGTTGGTGTAGCCGGTCGAGCTGTTGAGGTAGGGCGGGTCCTGATCGAACACATTGTCGACGTTGATCGTCAGCATCGAGTTCTTGAGCGCACCGCCCAGATCATAGGCGAAGAACAGGTCCACCGTGTTGAAGCTGCTCACCCGCGTCTGCGGCGTAACGCCTAGCATCGGATAGCCGTCGCGATGATTCAGCGCGGCGCGCGCGGTGAAATCGCCGACCTTCGCGCCCAGCGCCGCCGTGAAGCTCAGACGCCCGGTGCCATTCTTGAGATTGTCGTCGAAGCCCGCGCCCTGAACCGCCTGGGTCTTGCGGTTGAGCGTGTAGGTGCCGGCGATGCTCGCGTTGATCGACCCGAATCCGGTCTGACGCAGATAGGCGAGGTTGAAGTCGATCCCGTCGACATGGATCGCGCCCAGATTGGTACGCCGCGCGTCCATGATCACATAGGGAGAGGTGCCGAAATAGAGGCTGTCGAGGCTCGGCGCACCGTTGAGCGGCCTGCTTCCGACCAGCGCCTTGACCTGCGCCAGCGTCGGATTGGTGATGTAGAAGCTCTTATAGCCCGGATCGGTGAAAAAGACCGGCGACAGGAATGGCGGCACCGAGATCGCATCGGTGAAGCGGACATTGTAATAGGTCGCGCTCACCACCAGGCCTTGGACCGCCTTGGGCGTCCAGTCGAAACCGACCGACCAGGTCGTTGCCTTCTCAGGCTTCAGATTGGCATTCCCGCCCGCCAGGATGATCGTCGGCCGCAGAATATCGAGCGGCGAGCTGTTCGATGCGCGAAACGGGCTGAACAGCAGGATCTGCGCGCGGGCATCGGCCAGGCTGGTGGTGTCGGCCAGGCTGGGCGCGTGGAACGAGGTGCCGTAATTGCCCCGGATCAGCAGATCGTCGAACGGCTTGTAGTTGACGCCGATCTTGGGGTTGGTGGTGCCGCCGACATCGTCATAGCTGTCGTGCCGGATCGAGCCGGAGATCTGAAAGGCGCGCAGGCCCGGCATCCCGTTTCCCGCTCCGACCAGCGGGATCAGCGCCTCGGCGAACGCCGATTTCACATGGCGGCTGGTCACCGACCCCATCGCACTGGTGAACACATTGCGGCGATCCAGCGAGACGAGCGAGTCGAGCTTCTCGAAGAAATACTCGGCACCGATCGCCAGCCGGATGTCGCCGCCGCCGATCGTCGCGACTTTACCGTCAAGGATCGCGCGGGTCTGGAACATCTCCTGATCGGCCTGACCGTAATTCTCGAAGTCGCGGATCGCGGCAAGGACCGCCGGGTTGCTCGCCCCCGGATCATAGGGATTGAGCGCGGTGGCGAGCGTGGTGCCCGCGAGCGCGGCCGTCGCGGCGGTGGCGTTGATCGTCGGCTCCCGGATCAGCGAATAGCTGTTCCCGTAATTCGCCTCGGTACGCAGCTGCCACCGATCGCTCAGATCGATCGAAAGGCTCGGCGAGACCCCCCAGCTGTCGAAGCGGGCACGGCTCTCCATGCTCTCGCCGAACGCGTCGGCGAAGGAGATGGCGACGCTCTGCACGGGCGACAGGCCGATCGGGCGGAAATAGGGATTGGTGAAGACCATCGTGCCGGTGAAGCCGGGCGTGGCATTCAGCCGGGTAGTGTCGCGACGCGACCAGTAGGCGGTCGCCTGGAAATCGACACTATCGCTGAGCGCCTGGGTCAGGCCGGCAAACACGGCGTGGCGCCGTTCACGCGGATAGATGTCCGCATAATCGGTCGTGTCGCACTTGTTCACAGTGCCGGGCGTGAGGCCCGGCGCCGCATGGCTGATGCCGCCCACGGTGAAGTTTCCCGGCGAGCAGGTGGTCGCACGAAAATCCTGCCCGCCGCGCGCGCTATGATCGGCACGCACATAGTCGCGGTCGATGCCGAGGATATTGTCGTGCCAGGCATAGCTGTACGAGGCGAAGATCGAGCCGCTGCCCCAATCCTTGCCGACGGTGATGTTGCCGTCGACCGTCTTGTAGTCGTCAGCGAAGCCATAGCGCACATTGGCGCCGACCCCGTCGAAGCGCTTGCGGGTGATGAAGTTGATGACGCCGCCGATCGCGTCCGAACCATAGATCGCCGAGCCGCCATCGGGCACCACTTCGACCCGATCGATCAGATCGGGCGGAACGATCGAGGGATCGACCGAGGTCTGGAGCACACCTGCGCCGACCATGCGCCGACCGTTCATCAGCACGAGCGTGGTGGTGCCGCCCGAAGCGCCGAGATTGCGGATATTGGGCCGCACGATCGGGATCGACATGTCGCCGCTGCCGCTGGGCACGGTGTTGAAATTGCCGACCTGCGGGATCGAGGCGAGCAGGTCGTTCGCCGATGTCGCACCGCTGGCGACGATCTGTTCCCGCTTCACGCTAACGACATTGGTGCCGGTCGGCGCGACGCCGCGCAGCAGCGTGCCGGTGACGACGACCTCGCCCTCGCCCGCCGGATCTGCCGACGCCTCTTCAACTACCGCAGGCGCCACCTCGGAAGTCTGAAGCGGTCGCGGAGCAGGAGCGGCCACCGCCTCGATCACGAAGGCACCGCCCGAAGCGGCGCGCGCGCGCAGACCATGGCCCGCGATCAACCGGTCGATCGCCTCGGCGACCGAATAGCTGCCCCGGATCGCCAGCGCGCGCTTGCCGCGCACCAACGCCGGGTTGAAGATGATCTCGGTGCGCGTCTGGCGACCGAGCTGGGTCAGCGCAGACGACAGGCTCTGCGCTTCGAGCTGGACCGGCGCGCGCGTAGCGGCCTGTGCGGCCGCAGGCACGACGGTCAGCGCCAGCGGCGCGATACTGACCAGAGCCAGCAGGCGAAGTGCAGATGTACGGCGGTTGCTACGCATGGTTTCCCCTCCCTTGCAAAGCTGGCTTCAACCAGTCTTCAAAAGGTCAGGACGTGTGCGGATCAGTTTTCCACATCGGCCCGCGAAGTTTTTTTCGCGGAGGCGTTCGCGATGACCAGGCTTCCGTCCGCCTGCCTGTCGATCCGCACGGGCAGCAACTCGCGCACCAGCCCCGTGAAACGATCGGCGTCGCCGGTGCGGAACACGCCGCTGATCCGCATCCGTCCAGTCTCATCGTCGAGCACGCGGATCGGCGCGGCGGTGTAGCGGCTCATTTCCGCGGCCGCGCTAGCCAGCGGCGCATCCTCGAGCGACACATAGCCGTCGCGCCACAGCAGTTCGTCGCCGACGTCCACTGGCGCCACGCGCTGCGGCACGCCCAGCTCGGCAACCAGCGCCTGGCCGGGCTTGAGCAGCGTGGGTGCAGGCGCGGAGGCTTCGGGCGTCGCGGCCGCATGATCGACGACGACGCGCCCCTCGACCAGCACGACCTTCATCCGGCCGGGATCGAGGCGGACTTCGAAGACGGTGCCGAGCGCCGTCACACGACGCCCCGCGGCTTCGACTGTAAACGGCCGGGCGGGGTCCTTTGCGACCTCGAACAGCGCCTGACCGCGCGTCAGCCGGACGAGGCGGCCGTTCGGGGTGTAGGCCAGCGCGACCGCCGTGTCGGTGTTGAGCGTCACCCGCGTGCCATCGGGCAGGCGGACGAGACGGCGCTCACCCTTCGCGGTCGCGAACCGCATCGGTGCGGGCTGCGCGCCCGCAGCCGCGGACGCGACCTCTCCGGCCGGCCCCCGCGCCGGACCGCCGTTCAACCCGAGTTGGCCCGGGAGCATCAGCGCCGCCGCAGTCAGACAGGCAGCAAGCCCCGTTCCCACGACCGGGACCACCCAGCGCCGGGGCGTCGGCCTTGTAGCGAGCGCCGCCTGGCGCAGCGCAGAGAGATGGGGATCGGCGTCAGCCTGGTCGAACACGTCCCACACGCCATTGGCCTTGCGGAAAGCGCGGGCATGGGTCTCGCTCGCCGCTAGCCAGGCGTCGAAGCTGGCCTGCTCGGCGGGAGTCAGATCGCCCCGGTCGTGCTGCAATACCCAGTAGATCGCAGCCTCGTCCGGAGTCATGCCCAGCGTCGGATTGGTGCGTGCGAGCGAGATCATTGGTCGCCCATCCGCTGAACGAGGTGCGCCATCGCACGCGTCATATGCTTCTCGACCGCGCTGACCGAGATGCCCAGCCGCGCGGCGATATCCAGGTATCGCATGCCTTCCAGGCGTCGCATCACGAAGACCATTCGCGTCCGTTCCGGCAGTTCGAGCAGCACGGCGGTGGCGCGCACCAGCGCCTCCTTGCCCAGTAGGACGCGCTCGGGCGAAAAATCCACATCGCCATGCTGCTGGCCGTCGAACGCTTCGTGATCCGCTTCGTGCCGGCTGCGCTTGCGGCGCAACCGGTCGTTTAGCACGCTGCTCGCAGTCTCGAAGACGTAACCGCCTACCTTGTCGACATCCTCGAGGCTGCCGCGCTTGGCGAGCCGCAGGAACACTTCCTGGATCAGATCCTCGATCTCGCCCCGATCGCGGAGGCGGCGCGAGAAGTAGCGGTCCAGCGACGCGCGGAAGCGCGCATCGAGCGCTTCAAGCGACGCGTTGCTCTCGCCACGATGGGATCGTCTGGTACTGTCGCTCATCACCCTATGCCTCGCGCGCGAGGCTGGGACAGTTCGCCGGGCTTGGCAATCCACGATGATTCCAGTGCTTTACCTGACAGGTAATCGCCTGTCCGGCGGCGCGCGCCTATCCCGGCCTCAGCAACCGAGGAGGCCCAGATGAACCGCCGCGACCTGATGCTCACCCTATCCGCGGCTGCCGCCGCCGCGACCCTCGCCACGCCTGCCCGAGCCGCCGGGAAACCGGCCCGGACGCCCGCCCGCGTCGCTGCGCGTGACGGGACGCAGCTGTTCGTCCGCCGCTGGGGCAAGGGCCGCCCGATCGTCTTCACGCATAGCTGGGCGCTCGACAGCACCATGTGGAGCCGGCTGTTCCTCGACCTCGCCGAGCGAGGCTTCGAGTGCATCGGCTTCGACCGGCGCGGGCACGGCCGCTCGGACGCGCCCGCGACAGGCTATGACATGGATACGCTTGCCGACGATGTCGCAACGGTGATCGGCGACCGGCACGGCGTGATCCTGGTCGGTCATTCGATGGGGGCGGCCGAAATCCTGCGCTATGCCCAGCGTCACGGCACCGCGCGGATCGCGAAGATCGTGCTGCTCGCCCCGGTCACGCCGTTCCTGCTGAAGACCGCCGACAATGCGCTCGGCGCGCCCGAGGCGTTCTACGAGCAGATTCGAGCGGAATGGCGCCGGGATTTCCCCAGATGGATCGAGGCAAACAAGGCGCCCTTCTTCACGCCCGAAACCTCGGTCGAGACAATGGACGCGATGAAGGCGATGATGCTGAACACCTGGCTGCCCGCCGCGATCGAATGCAACCGCTCGCTGATCGGAACCGACCTGCGCCCTGCTCTCACCAGGGTCGACAAACCCGTACTGGTGATCCACGGCACCAAGGACGCCTCCGCGCCCATCGAAATCACCGGACGTCCCACCGCGGCGGGCATAACCGGTGCGAAGCTCAACGTGTATGAAGGTGCGCCGCACGGTCTGTTCACCACCCATCACGACAGGGTGCGCGACGACATTCTCGCCTTTATCGGTTGAGACGGCCTAGCCCATGACCCGGCGCTCGAGTTCCTCACGCGATGACACGCCGATCCGGCGATAGATGCGGCGGCGATAGTCGTGGAGCGTATGCGCACCGATCCCAAGGTCGCGCATGATCTCCCCGGGTCCGCGCGCCATCACCAGATGCCGGGCGACCTCGCGCTCGCGTGGCGAGAGATCCAGTCCGGCGAGGCGGCTCAACACCTTCAACCCCAGCGGAATCTGGCGTTCGATCAATGCATAGCAGCACTGGGATTCCGCAGAGCTGCGATCGCCGCCCGCTCCGGCAAGCGGTCCGACCGGGTAAAACCGGATCATCATGCGTCCATAGGGTGTGGTGCGTGCAACCGCAGGCTCGCGGCCCGCGCGTCGGATCAGCGGCGCGAAGAAATCGGGCGAGGCATCCTCGATCGCGCAACGCCGGAACTTCTGATCGAACTGGACGCCCAGCAACGCGCGCAGCATCGCCTCATAGCCACTGCTCGCCTCGATCAGATGACCGTCGCAGTCCAGCGTCAGGACGGCCCGTTCGCTGCTGTCGGCATAGTCCACGGGCGGATCGAGACGATCGGCCGCGAGCGCATGTGCGAACGCCGGAACGACCGCGATCAGCATGTCGATCTCACGGCGCGAATACTCGCATCCGCCCGGTTCGCGCGTGGCGAGCACGACGCCGCGTACTTCCTGCCCGTCGCGTACGAAGACGTCGAAGCCGTGACCAATGCCATAGGGGCGGCAACATTCGTTGTAGAAGAGCGACGCACGGAACTCGGGCATGCGCGTGGTTTCAGCCGCCGCACCGAACGGCTGCCCTCGCCGCACGAGGCTGGCGAAACCCGGAACCCTCATATCGTCGCAGGCGAGCAGTGCGGCGTTCACTTCCAGCGCTGCGGGAATGATCCAGGGCAGATGGAAGTCGGCCGGTCTGCCGAACTGGTCGATCCAGACGAACATGCAGAAGTGGCCGGGCACCAGTTCGGCCAATGCCTTGAGCATTTCCGGAATGACCGCCCGGCTGGGCAGGCCAAGCCGGGCCAGCTGCGAAAGATGGGCAAGCGCGGCGTGATTACGCACCGGGAGCCTCCTCACCAGTTTCCGTATCGAGACCGATCAACCCGTGAGGACGGCGCCGCGCCGGCGGCCAATCCTTCCCCCTATCGGGGGAAGCAATGCCATCTCGGTGCTGGCTAAGCAAGCGCATCCGGGAAGCCGGAAGAGGCGGACAACGGGGAACGCTATGATCGTCATCTTCATCGCGGCGGGAGTTCTCGCCATCGTCGGCGCAGCGGTTCTCGGCCGGGAGTTCGGCCGGGCTCGCCTGCCGCCGGCCCAGGACGGCCCCGGTGCCTCCAAGCCCGAAGGCTGTGAAAACGCCGTCAAGGAGTGGGATGATGCGCGGCAAAAGGCGTGCAACGCCAAGCGCGAACAGGATGCCGCGCAGATTCTTGCCACCGATCTTCGCGGACAGGTAGTGGCTGCAACCGCCGTGCATGTGGCGCTGGTCATCGCCGCGGTCGCGACCTACGCCGCCGCTGCAGCAGCCATTGCGACGGTGTTCGGGATTCCCGCCGGGATTGTCCTGACCGGTGTCGCGATCGGTCTCACCGTCGCTGCGGCCGCCGCGTTGCTCGTGCTGATCGGCCTGACGGCGTCGCTGACCGCAGCGGACGACGATCTGCTTCTGAAGATCAGGAACCGTCAGGACTGGGACAATCGGGTGGCCGACCTTCGAGCCGCCATCAACCGCACATGCCCCGTCGAACGGGCCGAGGCCGCTCTGGCCCGTCCCGGTCCCTGCTGATCGCGATGCCGGAAAAGTCAGGGCGGGCGTTTGACAGCGCCCGTCCCGTTTCCTATATCCGCCCCTCATCCGATCGGTCGGGAAATGATGTGCCGTCGCGCAGCGCATCGAACGAATTGGCCGCCGGGGACCATAGACGCTTGAGAGGCTGAGTTATTCTTCTTTTCGAAGAGGAAGTTGCTCGGCCCTTTTGGCGTCTGTTCGCGTGCCTGCCCCGGCGGATACCGGGACGATTTTCAGGCTGACGAGGCAAAACATACCCATGGCAACCAAGGCGATCGAAGGCGGCACCGCAAAGCGCCGCATCCGCAAGGTGTTCGGCGACATCCACGAAGTGGTCCAGATGCCGAACCTGATCGAGGTTCAGCGCGAATCCTACGAACAGTTCCTCCGCAGCGATCCTTCGATCGGCTATGTGTCGGGTCTCGAGAAGACGCTGCGCAGCGTGTTCCCGATCCGCGACTTCGCCGGCACCGCTGAGCTCGACTTCGTCACCTATGAGCTCGAGCAGCCCAAGTTCGACGTCGAGGAATGCCGTCAGCGCGGCATCACCTACGCGGCTCCGATGCGCGTCACCCTCCGCCTGATCGTGTTCGAGGTCGATCCCGATACGGAAGCCCGGTCGGTGCTCGATATCAAGGAGCAGGACGTCTATATGGGCGACATGCCCCTGATGACGGGCAACGGCACCTTCTTCATCAACGGCACCGAGCGCGTTATCGTCAGCCAGATGCACCGGTCGCCGGGCGTGCTGTTCGACCATGACCGCGGCAAGACCCACGCTTCGGGCAAGTATCTGTTCGCGGCGCGCGTGATCCCGTACCGCGGCTCGTGGCTGGACTTCGAGTTCGACGCCAAGGACATCGTCAACGTCCGCATCGACCGCAAGCGCAAGCTGCCGGTGACCTCGCTGCTCTATGCCCTGGGCCTGAACAGCGAAGAGATCCTCAACCACTTCTACAACACCGTGACCTTCGTGCGCGGTCCGGGCGGCTGGCAGATCCCCTTCCAGCCCGAGAACTGGCGCGGCGCGAAGCCGGCGTTCGACATCATCGACGCCAAGACCGGCGAAGTGGTGTTCCCCGCCGGCCAGAAGATCAGCCCGCGTGCCGCCAACAAGGCGCAGAAGGACGGTCTCGAGACGCTGCTCATCCCCACCGAGGAGATCTTCAACCGCTACTCGGCGTTCGACCTGATCAACGAGTCGACGGGCGAAATCTACATCGAGGCGGGCGACGAAGTGTCGGCCGAGAACCTCGAGAAGCTCGACAAGGCGGGCATCGAGCGCATCGAGCTGCTGGACATCGACCACGTCTCGACCGGTCCGTGGATCCGCAATACGCTCAAGGCCGACAAGGCCGAGGAGCGCGAGCAGGCGCTGTCCGACATCTATCGCGTCATGCGCCCCGGCGAGCCGCCGACGCTCGAGACCGCGGAATCGCTGTTCGGCGGCCTGTTCTTCGATCCGGAGCGCTACGACCTGTCGGCCGTGGGCCGCGTCAAGCTGAACATGCGCCTTGACCTCGACGCCGAGGACACGGTGACGACGCTGCGCACCGAGGACATCCTGGCCGTCGTCAAGACGCTGGTCGATCTCAAGGACGGCAAGGGCGAGGTCGACGACATCGACAATCTCGGCAATCGCCGCGTCCGTTCGGTGGGCGAGCTGCTCGAGAACCAGTACCGCGTCGGCCTGCTCCGCATGGAGCGCGCCGTGAAGGAGCGCATGAGCTCGGTCGACGTGTCGACCGTGATGCCGAACGACCTGATCAACGCGAAGCCGGCCGTTGCGGCGGTCCGCGAGTTCTTTGGCTCGTCGCAGCTCTCGCAGTTCATGGACCAGACCAACCCGCTGTCGGAAGTCACCCACAAGCGCCGCGTATCGGCGCTTGGGCCGGGTGGTCTCACCCGTGAACGCGCCGGCTTCGAAGTCCGCGACGTTCACCCGACGCACTATGGCCGTATCTGCCCGATCGAGACGCCGGAAGGCCCGAACATCGGCCTGATCAACTCGCTGGCGAGCTTCTCGCGCGTCAACAAGTACGGCTTCATCGAGACGCCGTACCGCAAGGTGATCGACGGCAAGGTGACCAACGAGGTCGTCTATCTCTCGGCGATGGAAGAGGCCAAGCACACCATCGCCCAGGCTTCGGCCGAGGTCGATGGCGACAACCGCTTCACCGAGGAACTGGTCTCGGCACGTCAGGCAGGCGAGTTCCTGATGGCGCTCCCCGACCAGATCACGCTGATGGACGTCAGCCCCAAGCAGCTCGTCTCGGTCGCGGCCTCGCTCATTCCGTTCCTGGAAAACGACGACGCCAACCGCGCGCTCATGGGATCGAACATGCAGCGTCAGGCCGTGCCGCTGGTGAAGGCGGAAGCGCCCTTCGTCGGCACCGGCATGGAAGAGACCGTCGCGCGTGACTCCGGCGCCGCGATCGCTGCGCGCCGTGCGGGCATCGTCGACCAGGTCGACGCGTCGCGCATCGTCATCCGCGCTACCGGCGAGGTTTCGGCGGAAGAAAGCGGCGTCGACATCTACACGCTGATGAAGTTCGAGCGTTCGAACCAGTCGACCTGCATCAACCAGCGTCCGCTGGTGAAGGTGGGCGACGTCGTCAACGTGGGCGACGTGATCGCCGACGGCCCGTCGACCGAGTTCGGTGAGCTGGCGCTGGGCCGCAACGCGCTCGTCGCGTTCATGCCCTGGAACGGCTACAACTACGAGGACTCGATCCTCATCAGCGAGCGGATCGTGAAGGACGACGTGTTCACGTCGATCCATATCGACGAGTTCGAGGTCATGGCCCGCGACACCAAGCTCGGGCCGGAAGACATCACCCGCGACATCCCGAACGTGGGTGAGGAAGCGCTGCGCAACCTCGACGAGGCGGGCATCGTCTATGTCGGCGCCGAGGTCGAGCCGGGCGACATCCTGGTCGGCAAGATCACGCCGAAGGGCGAAAGCCCGATGACGCCGGAAGAAAAGCTCCTCCGCGCCATCTTCGGCGAGAAGGCCAGCGACGTGCGCGACACCTCGCTCCGCCTGCCCCCGGGCGTGTCGGGCACGATCGTCGACGTTCGCGTCTTCAATCGTCACGGCATCGACAAGGACGAGCGCGCGATGGCGATCGAGCGCGAGGAAATCGAGCGCCTGAAGAAGGACTCGGACGACGAGCGCAACATCCTCAACCGCGCGACCTGGTCGCGTCTGCGCGAGATGCTGCTCGGCCAGACCGCGACCGGCACGCCAAAGGGCCTCAAGAAGGGCTCGGTGATCGACGAGGACCTGCTCGACAGCGTCGACCGCCACGAGTGGTGGAAGTTCGCGGTGCAGGACGACAAGGTTCAGAGCGACCTGGAAGCGGTGAAGGGCCAGTATGACGAGGCCGTGAAGCGCATCAAGGACAAGTTCGAGGATCGCCGCGAGAAGCTGGAGCGGGGCGACGAACTGCCGCCGGGCGTGCTCAAGATGGTCAAGGTCTTCGTCGCGGTGAAGCGCAAGCTGCAGCCGGGCGACAAGATGGCCGGCCGTCACGGCAACAAGGGCGTCATCAGCCGCATCCTGCCGGTCGAGGACATGCCGTTCCTGGAGGACGGCACCCCGGTCGATCTCGTGCTCAACCCGCTGGGCGTGCCGTCGCGCATGAACGTCGGTCAGATCTTCGAGACGCATCTTGGCTGGGCCGCACGCAACCTGGGTATGCAGGTCGCGAGCGCGCTGGAAGACTGGCGTGAGGCCAATCCGGACGCCAAGGCCGGCGAAATGCCGGCCGCGGTCAAGGATCGCCTGGTCGAGATCTATGGCGATCACTACGCCGCCGACATCCAGGCCCGCTCGCCCGAGCAGGTCGTCGAGCTGATCCAGAATGTCCGCACGGGCATCCCGATGGGTACCCCGGTGTTCGACGGCGCGCGCGAGAGCGACGTGTCGGACATGCTGGAGCTGGCGGGTCTCGACACGTCGGGCCAGTCGATCCTGTTCGATGGCCGCACTGGCGACGCCTTCGACCGCAAGGTCACGGTGGGCATCATCTACATGCTGAAGCTCCACCACCTGGTCGACGACAAGATCCACGCCCGTTCGATCGGCCCCTACTCGCTCGTCACCCAGCAGCCGCTGGGCGGCAAGGCGCAGTTCGGCGGCCAGCGCTTCGGTGAAATGGAGGTCTGGGCGCTTCAGGCCTATGGCGCGGCGTACACGCTCCAGGAAATGCTGACGGTGAAGTCCGACGACGTGGTCGGCCGCACCAAGGTCTATGAGGCGATCGTCAAGGGTGACGACACGTTCGAGGCCGGCATTCCGGAGAGCTTCAACGTTCTCGTCAAGGAAATGCGCTCGCTGGGCCTCAACGTCGAACTCAAGAATCTCGACGAGATCGAGGACGGCGACGAGCTGGCCGAGGCGGCGGAGTAACGGATTGCAGGGCAGCGGCTTTCAAGACCGCTGCCCCTTCCCCGCCCCGACGAATTTGACCCTCCAGAGGGACACAGAGAATGAACGAACTGACCAACTTCGCGAACCCGGTGGCCAAGCCGGAGACCTTCGACCAGATCCAGATCGGCATTGCGTCGCCTGACCGCATCCGTTCGTGGTCGTTCGGCGAGATCAAGAAGCCCGAGACGATCAACTATCGCACGTTCAAGCCCGAGCGTGACGGCCTGTTCTGCGCGCGCATCTTCGGTCCGATCAAGGACTATGAGTGCCTGTGCGGCAAGTACAAGCGCATGAAGTACAAGGGCATTGTCTGCGAGAAGTGCGGCGTCGAGGTCACGGTCTCGAAGGTCCGCCGCGAGCGCATGGGCCATATCGAGCTGGCCGCGCCGGTCGCGCATATCTGGTTCCTCAAGAGCCTGCCCTCGCGCATCGGCCTGCTGCTCGACATGCAGCTCAAGCAGCTCGAGCGCGTGCTGTACTTCGAATCGTACATCGTCACCGAGCCAGGCCTGACCCCGCTCGAGAAGTTTCAGCTCCTCACCGAGGACGAGCTGCTCGACGCGCAGGACGAGTATGGCGAGGACGCCTTCTCGGCCGGCATCGGCGCCGAGGCGGTCAAGATCATGCTCATGGACCTCGACCTCGAGGGTGAGCGCAAGGAGCTTCTGGAAGAGCTGGCGACGACCAAGTCGGAGCTGAAGCCCAAGAAGATCATCAAGCGCCTGAAGGTCGTGGAATCGTTCATCGATTCCGGCAATCGTCCGGAGTGGATGATCCTCGACGTCGTTCCGGTCATCCCGCCCGAGCTGCGCCCGCTGGTGCCGCTCGACGGCGGCCGCTTTGCGACCTCGGATCTCAACGATCTGTATCGCCGCGTGATCAACCGCAACAACCGCCTCAAGCGCCTGATGGAGCTGCGCGCGCCGGACATCATCGTCCGCAACGAAAAGCGCATGCTGCAGGAAGCGGTCGACGCGCTGTTCGACAATGGCCGCCGCGGCCGCACGATCACGGGTGCCAATAAGCGTCCGCTCAAGTCGCTGTCCGACATGCTCAAGGGCAAGCAGGGCCGCTTCCGCCAGAACCTGCTCGGCAAGCGCGTCGACTATTCGGGCCGTTCGGTCATCGTGACCGGTCCGGAGCTGAAGCTGCACCAGTGCGGCCTGCCCAAGAAGATGGCGCTCGAGCTGTTCAAGCCGTTCATCTACGCCCGTCTGGATGCCAAGGGTCTCTCGATGACCCTGAAGCAGGCCAAGAAGTGGGTCGAGAAGGAGCGCAAGGAAGTCTGGGACATCCTGGACGAGGTGATCCGCGAGCACCCGGTTCTGCTGAACCGCGCACCGACGCTCCACCGCCTGGGCATCCAGGCGTTCGAGCCGGTGCTGATCGAGGGCAAGGCGATCCAGCTTCACCCGCTGGTCTGCTCGGCGTTCAACGCCGACTTCGACGGTGACCAGATGGCCGTCCACGTTCCGCTGAGCCTCGAGGCTCAGCTGGAAGCGCGTGTCCTGATGATGTCGACCAACAACATCCTGTCACCCGCGAACGGCAAGCCGATCATCGTGCCGTCGCAGGACATGGTTCTCGGTCTCTACTACATCTCGATGGAGAAGGAGAATGAGCCGGGCCAGGGGATGATCCTGGGCGACATGGCCGAGGTGCATCAGGCGCTGTTCGCCGGTGCCGTGACGCTGCATACCAAGATCACCAGCCGCGTCCCGCAGACGGACGAGGACGGCAACACCTATATGAAGCGCTTCGAGACCACCCCGGGCCGCATGCTGCTCGGCGAGTGCCTCCCGAAGAGCCACAAGGTGCCGTTCGACGTCGTCAACCGCCTGCTCACCAAGAAGGACGTGGGCGACGTGATCGACGAGGTCTACCGTCACACCGGCCAGAAGGAGACCGTGCTGTTCGCCGACGCGATCATGGCGCTGGGCTTCCGTCACGCATTCAAGGCGGGCATCTCGTTCGGCAAGGACGACATGATCATCCCGGACTCGAAGGATGCGCTGGTCGACGAGACCCGTGCCCTCGTGAAGGATTACGAGCAGCAGTATCAGGACGGCCTGATCACCCAGCAGGAAAAGTACAACAAGGTGATCGACGCCTGGAGCCGTTGCGGCGACCAGGTGGCGGCAGCGATGATGGACGAGATCAAGGCGGTCAAGACCGACCCTGAGACCGGCCGTGAGAAGCCCGCCAACGCGATCTACATGATGGCGCACTCGGGTGCCCGCGGTTCGGCGGCACAGATCAAGCAGCTCGCCGGCATGCGCGGCCTGATGGCCAAGCCGTCGGGCGAGATCATCGAAACGCCGATCATCTCGAACTTCAAGGAAGGTCTGACCGTCCTTGAATACTTCAACTCGACCCACGGCGCCCGCAAGGGCCTTGCGGACACGGCGTTGAAGACCGCGAACTCGGGCTACCTCACCCGCCGCCTTGTCGACGTGTCGCAGGACTGCGTCGTCATGGAGGAGGATTGCGGCACCGAGCGCGCGCTGGAGATGAAGGCGATCGTGCAGGGCGGCTCGACCATCGCGTCGCTTGGCGAGCGTATCCTGGGCCGTACCACGGCCGAGGACGTCGTCGATCCCAAGACGGGCGAAGTGGCGATCGCCACCGGCACGCTGCTTGACGAGGCGATGATCGCGCAGATCGAAGCACTCGGCATCCAGGGCATGAAGATCCGCAGCCCGCTGGTGTGCGAGGCCAAGATCGGCGTGTGCGCCAAGTGCTACGGGCGTGATCTCGCCCGCGGTACGCCGGTGAACATCGGCGAGGCGGTCGGCGTGATCGCGGCGCAGTCGATCGGCGAGCCGGGCACCCAGCTCACCATGCGTACCTTCCACATCGGCGGCGCGGCACAGCTCAACGAGCAGTCGAACCTCGAAGCCCCCGTGGACGGCAAGGTCGAGTTCCGCGACGTCCGCATCATCGTCGATCAGCGGGGTCGCCGGGTGGTGACTTCGCGCTCGGCGGAGCTTGCCATCCTCGACATGGACGGGCGCGAGCTGGCGGTGCATCGCATCCCGTACGGTGCGTACGTGATGTTCGATGACGGCCATGTCGTGGCCAAGGGCGACCGTATGGCCGAGTGGGATCCGTTCACCATGCCGGTGATCACGGAAACCGGCGGTACCGTGAAGTATCAGGACCTGATCGACGGCAAGACGCTGACCGAGCAGGTCGACGAAGCGACGGGCATCGCCCAGCGCGTCGTCATCGAGAACCGCGGTGCTGCAGCCAAGAAGGAGGACCTGCGTCCGCGCCTGACCCTGACCGGGGACAGCGAGGGTGAGGCCGCGCGCTACATGCTGGCGCCGGGTGCGGTGATCTCGGTCGAGGACGGCGCGACCGTCCAGGGCGGCGACGTCCTGGCGCGCGTCAGCCGCGAAAGCGCCAAGACCCGCGACATCACCGGCGGTCTGCCGCGCGTCGCCGAGCTGTTCGAAGCCCGGAAGCCCAAGGAAAACGCGATCATCGCGAAGGTCTCGGGCCGCGTCGTGTTCGGCAAGGACTATAAGGCGAAGCGCAAGATCGGCATCCAGCCCGAGGATGGCGGCGAGGTCGTCGAGTATCTGGTGCCGAAGTCGAAGGTGATCGACGTTCAGGAAGGCGACTACGTCAAGCGTGGCGACAACCTGATCGGCGGCTCGCCCGATCCGCACGACATTCTCGAGGTGCTCGGCATCGAGCCGCTCGCGGAATATCTCGTGTCGGAAATCCAGGAAGTCTATCGACTCCAGGGCGTGAAGATCAACGACAAGCACATCGAGGTGATCGTTCGCCAGATGCTGCAGAAGGTCGAGATCACCGACGCCGGCGACACCACCCTGCTCCCCGGCGAGCAGGTGGATCGCGACGAGATGGACGAGACCAACGCCAAGCTCGAGCCCGGCCAGGCCCCCGCACAGGGCAAGCCCATCCTGCTCGGCATCACCAAGGCGTCGCTGCAGACCCGCAGCTTCATCTCGGCGGCGTCGTTCCAGGAGACCACCCGCGTCCTCACCGAGGCGGCGGTTCAGGGCAAGCAGGACACGCTGATCGGTCTCAAGGAGAACGTGATCGTGGGCCGTCTCATCCCCGCCGGCACCGGCGCGGGCATGAACCGCATGCGCATCGCGGCCACCAGCCGCGACGCCGCACTGCGCGCCCAGCAGCGCCGTCTGCAGGAAGTCCTCATCGCGCCGAACTCGGCCGCTGAGGAGCGTGCAGCCGAGCTGGCGCAGGACCCGATCGAGGCGATGGCCACCAGCGACGCGCTGGAGAAGGTCGAAGTCTCGGGCAACGGCAGCGACGCGGCCGCGGGCGATTACCTGAACGAGAGCGAGTGATCGCCCTCGTCAGCCGCTTGCGCTGACAAAGAGAAGCCGCCGTCCGGACCCCCGGACGGCGGCTTTCTTCTTGGCCTCAGCCTTTCTTTTGCCTCGGCGCGTTCCGGCTTCAGTCCTTGCCGTCGCCCGGTCCCTTCCACGACGTCATCTTCTTCGCTCGCTTCTCGAACTCGGCGCGTTCGACCGGTGAGATCTGCGCGCCGCCGACCATGACGCCACCGCCGATCGAGCAGCGGACGAAATAGGTTTCGCCATCCTCCAGTTCCATGTTGAGCGTGTCGGTCTTCTCGCCGCGCGAACTGTAGGCGTGCTTGCCGGGGTCGGTGACATGGACCCAGTATTTTCCCGCGCCGAGGCGCGCGACCTCGGCGTCACCTTCGCGCACCGTGCAACCCAGCGCGCCGCCGATGATGGTTCCCGGCCGCCAGAACACGATCTGCGCCTTGCCTGCCGGCGCCGCACCGATCGTTCCGGTCTTGGTCTTGATCGCGATCGCCTCCTGCGCGGACGCCCCCAGCGGCGTCAGACAGACGGCGGCAAGCGCCACCAGCAGGCCGGTCTTACGATAGTTCATGCTTCACTCCCCCTGTTACGGATTGGATGGCGCGGGCCCGCCCACGCCGGGCGGTTGCCCGGAAAGCTCGGTATCGGCCGCAACGATGGCGTTGGCACGCGTGCCGGCGGGGAATTCAATCTCCTTCCCTTTCACCAACAACTGCCCGAATGGCACGACCACTCCGACGGCAAAGGCCTCATCGGCCTTCTGCGCGCCCGAGGCGCCGAGCTTGAAGCGCCGCAGCGGAATCCGTACGCCGTTCAGCTCAAGGTAGCGCGCGGCAAGAAGCAATTCGCCCGCCCTGCCGCCACCACCCGACTTGGCGGCATGAATGACCTGCCCCATCCCGGCGGTGCCGGCAGGAATCAGTTCGCGCCCGTCCACGACCACCGGCACGGCGACGCGGATCGGAAAGGTCGCGTCCATCTTCGCCGTCTTCGACGACAAGGGCTCCATGATCTCGATATCGACGATCGTCGAGGCGGCGATCCGCGGTGCGGCAATGCTTGCAAGCTGAGCCGGCGGCGCAGCAGCGGGACTCTCCTGCTGCGTCTGCCCCGCAATGGCCGAAACAAACGCAGCCGCGACATGCGCGGCGCCCGCAATCGCCCCCATAATCCTCTCCTCAGCCCCGCGGAAGGCTATGCCGGGGCGAGTGATGGTTTCAACGGGATTCATCGGACGGCTCACCGGTCGATAGCGACGGCTCCGCATTCGTTAATGCGACTAGTTTGCATTACCTTCACTTCCCTGTTAGCGCGCGCGGCAAAGGGAGATTCCAATGATCCGTCGTTTGCGTTCGCCGTTGCCCCTCGTCGCACTGGTGTGGCTCACGCCCGCCGTCGCCTATGCGCAGGAGGCGCCGGATGGTGACGACAGCGACGATCAGGTGGTCATCACCGCGGCGCGCACCGTGCTGCCGCCCAACGCGTTGCCGCTGACGATCGACGTGATCGACAAGGAAGCCCTCGACCAGCAGATCGCGATCTCCGGCTCCGTCACCGATGCGGTGGCGACGCTGACCCCCTCCTTCTCCCCCACCCGCCAGAAGCTATCGGGTTCGGGCGAGACGCTGCGCGGCCGCTCGCCGCTCTATGCGATCAACGGCATTCCCCAATCGACGCCGATGCGCGACAGCAGCCGCGACGGCTTCACGATCGACGGCTTCTTCGTCGACCGGGTCGAGCTGATCTATGGTTCCAACGCGCTGCAGGGGATCGGCGGCACCGGCGGCATCGTCAATCAGGTGACGGTCGGCGCACCGAAGACCGAAGGGCTGTCGGGCCGCGTGCTGCTTCAGGGCACCGCCGATGGCGACTTCAGGAGCGACGGCATCGGCTACAAGGCGGCGGGGCTGATCCAGTACAAGGCAGGACGTTTCGACGCGACCGTGGGCGCGACCTATGAAAAGCGCGGCGCCTTCTACGATGCCAAAGGACGTCGCATCGGCCTCAACCTGACCCAGGGCGAAACGCAGGATTCGCGCGCGACGTCGCTGTTCGCGCGTTTCGGTTACGAACTGTCGTCGAGCGCACGGCTCGACCTGATCGCCAGCCGCTTCGAGCTGGATGGCGATGGCGACTATGTTGCGACGCCGGGCAACCGCACGCTCGGCATCCCGACGACCTCGATCAAGGGAACACCGCCCGGCGTGCCCGCCGCGAACCGCGTCGAGAGCGTCGCGCTGTCGCTCACCGATCGCGACCTTTGGGGCGGCAACTTCGTCAGCCAGATCTTCTTCAACCGCAGCCACGATACGTTCGGCGGCGAGGTGGCGCCGATCGCAACCTTCCAGGACCCCGCGATCGCGCCGATCGGCACGCTGTTCGACCAGTCGGAGAATCGCAGCCGAAAGATCGGCGGCAAGCTGAGCTATGAGCGCGGCCTGCCCGGCTTTGACGACCTCACCCTGACACTCGGCTTCGATGCGCTGTGGGACAGGACCGAGCAGCGGCTGATCGCAACCGACCGTATCTGGGTGCCGCCCAGCGACTTCCAGAGCCTCGCCCCCTTCGCGCAGGCGAACCTCAAGCTGTTCGACGGCGTGCTCCGTCTCGCCGGCGGCGCACGGTGGGAGAATGTGAAGATCACCATCGACGACTATCGCACGCTTGCCTCGACCACCGCGACCGGCACCCCGCCGAATCCGGCGACATTCGGCGGCGTCGCGGTCGGCGGCGGCACCCCGAAATTCGACGACGTGCTGGTCAATGGCGGCGTGATCTTTGAGCCGGTCGCGGGCATCCGCGCCTATGCCAGCTACGCCGAGGGGTTCACCGTTCCAGATATCGGCCGCATCACCCGCGCGGTGAACCGCACCGGGATCGATATGGACAGCTATGTCGACATCTCGCCGGTCATCTCCAACAACCGCGAGATCGGGATCGAGGTCAAGCGCGGGCCGCTCGATGCAAGCGCCACCTATTTCTGGTCGTCGAGCGACAAGGGCCAGTTGCTGATCACCCGCCCCGACCGGATCTTCGACGTCCAGCGGCTGCGCGTCGAGATCCAGGGGCTTGAGGTCGCGCTGGGCATCCAGACGCCGATCGACGGGCTGAGGCTCGGCATCGGCTACGCCCATCTGATCGGCCGCTACGATGCCGATGCGACCCCCGACGGCGTCGTCGATACCGATCTGGACGGCGTGAACATCTCGCCCGACCGCCTCAACCTGTCGGCCAGCTATGCCAGCGGGCCATTCTCGGCGCGCGTCCAGTCGCAATTCTATCTGTCGCGCAGCTTCCACGCCGACACCGGCAAGACCCAGCCCGATCAGCGCAACAATTTCGGCGGCTACAACGTCACCGACGCCAATGTCCGCTATGACACCGGCATCGGCGCGCTGAGCCTGAGCGTCCAGAACCTGCTCAACACCCAATATATCGACTATTCGAGCGACACCCGGCTGCCGACCGACAACCTCGCCTTCTTCGCGGGGCGCGGGCGGACCTTCACGCTCGGCTGGGACTATCGTTTCTGACGATGAAGTGGATCGACCTTCTCCACCGCTGGACGGGCGGGATCATCGGGCTGGTGCTCGGGCTGCTCGGCTTCACCGGCGCGATCCTCGTCTTCAAGAGCTGGTGGCTGGCCTATCTGCCCGGCGCGGGCGATGCCCAGCGTCAGGACGTCGCATCGCTCGCGGCGCAGGTCGATGCGGCGATGGCGGCACCCGGCGGACCGCCCCAGTCGATCCTGTTCGCCACCCACGATTTCGGCCTGACCCGCCTGTCGCGCGGTGAGGGCGCCGGCGCCTATGCCGACCAGTCGGGCCGGATCGTCACCGAATGGGGCAGCAAATGGGACCGGGTCGAGCTGTGGCTGTTCGACTTCCACCACCACCTGTTCTTCGGCGACGCCGGCGAGACGGTGGCAGGGATCGCGGCGCTGATCGGCCTGCTGTTCGTCATCACCGGCGCAATCCTCTGGTGGCGGCTGCGCAAGACGTTCACGTTCCGCCTGATCCCCAGGCGGATGAGCCGCCCGGCGATCGTCACGCATCACCGCGACATCGGCGTGGTGTTCGCGCCGCTCTTGTTCCTCTCCCTCGCCACGGGATCGCTGATGGTGTTCCGCCCGATCAGCGAGGCGCTGTTCGCACCCGCTACCGGGCTTCGCGCGCCGTTCGAGGCACCCAGAGTCGAAGGTGGCCCGCTCGCGGCGAAGCTCGACTGGGCGGCGATGTTCGCGGAGGCCCGCGCCCGATACCCGGACGCGGAGATCCGCCTCGTCTCGCTGCCACGCAAGCCAGGCGGACTGATCCTCATGCGCCTGCGCCAGCAGCCGGAATGGCTGCCCAATGGCCGCACCTTGCTATGGTTTCGGCCCGAGAACGGCCAGTTGGTCGATACCCGCAACGTGCAGGCGATGCCGAAGGGCGTGCGCGCCTATAATGCGATCTACCCGATCCACGCCGCGAAGGTCGGCGGCATCCTGTGGAAGCTGGTGATCGCGGCCACCGGCCTCGTCCTTGCGATGCTGGGTACGCTGGCGGTGTGGACCTTCTGGTTCAAACGGCCCAAGCCCAGGCCGGTGCGCAAGCCACGCCCCGCAGCCGCCTAGGAAAACGGCCGGGCCCTACGGACCCGGCCGCCTTTCTTCAGCCGAATACTTCGTCGGCGTTGGTGCCCTGGCCCTTCGGATCCTCCCCGAAGCGGTTCGGCCCCGCCGTGCCGGGCGTGCAGTACCAGACCAGCAGCAGGATTGCGCAGGCGAGACCGCCGAGCAGCATGATCATGCCGAACAGCGTGATGCCCGAGAAGCCGGCGCTGCCACCGCCCGACATGGCGGTCATGAGGCTTGCCCCCATCAGGACGGCACCGATCAGGATCGGGCCGAGCGGAAGCAGGATCCACCAGCCCGAACGATCCGTGTCGTGCAGGCGCCGCACACCGACGGCAAGGCTGGGAATGATGGTCGCCAGCGAGAAGATGTTGGACAGCAGGCCGCCCGACATAGCTCCCGAAGCGCCGACGGACGTGCCGGTCAGATCCGCGTCGCCAGTCGCGCTTCCGCCCAGGCCGAGCATCGAATCGAGAAAGGCCAGCACGAACGACACGATCACGACGAACAGCGTGTACATCCAATATTCTTTGCGCCGCGACCGGCCCTTGAAGTCGAAATAGCGCTTAAACGGCAGGATCATCCATTCCATCTTCGTTCCCCTTGTTGCGCGACCCTAACCTCTTCCTCTTCAACCCAAACGACTCGCCTAGGATCGTGGCGGTTGGCGACGGTAGCTCAGCGCTTCCGCGACGTGAATACGACCGACCGTTTCGCTTTGTGCCAGATCGGCGATCGTTCTCGCGACGCGCAGCACGCGGGTATAGCCGCGCGCGGACATCCGCATCGCCTCCGCCGCCTGCGCGAGCAGCTTGCGGCCGGGCTCGTCGGGTGTCGCGGCATCGTCGAGCACCGGCCCGTCCGCCTCGGCATTGGTGCGGGTACCGGAGCCGTTGTAGCGCGCAGCCTGGACCTTGCGCGCCGCCGCGACCCGCGCCGCGACCTCGGCCGATCCTTCGGCAGGTGGCGGCAGCACCAGATCGGCGGCCGTCACCGGCTGCACATCGACATGCAGGTCGATCCGGTCGAGCAAGGGCCCCGAGACCTTGGCCTGATAGTCCGCGGCGCATTTCGGCGCACGGGCGCAGGCCAACGCCGGATCGCCGAGATGACCGCAGCGGCACGGGTTCATCGCCGCGACCAGCTGAACGCGCGCCGGGAAGGTGACATGGGCGTTGGCGCGCGCGACGCTGACCGTGCCGCTCTCGAGCGGCTGGCGCAGCGAATCGAGCACGGCGCGCTGGAATTCCGGCAGCTCGTCGAGAAACAGCACGCCGAGATGCGCCATGCTGACCTCCCCCGGCTTGACCTTGAGCCCGCCGCCGGTGAGCGCCGCCATCGACGCGGAGTGATGCGGGCTGCGGAACGGCCGCATCCGCGTGAGCTTGCCGCCCTGAAGCGTCCCGGCGACGCTTGCGACCATCGAAACCTCAAGTGCCTCACTGGCATCAAGCGGCGGCAGGATGCCCGGCAGGCAGCTGGCCATCAGCGACTTGCCCGCGCCGGGTGGCCCGACCATCAGCAGATTATGCCCGCCGGCTGCGGCGATCTCGAGCGCGCGCTTGGCGGTTTCCTGTCCCTTGACCTGCCTGAGGTCGGGACCGAGCGGCGCTTCCTCGGCCTCGCCCGCCTGCGGCGCACCGAGCAGTTGCTGCCCCTTGAAGTGATTGATCAGGCCGATCAGGTCGGGCGCGGCGATCACGCCGGTGGTCCCAGCCCATGCGGCTTCCGGTCCCTGCGCCACCGGACAGACCAGCCCCTTGCCCGTTTCCGCTGCGTGCAGCGCCGCGAGCAGCACGCCAGGCGACGGCGCGATCCGTCCGTCGAGACCCAGTTCGCCGACGAAGACATGCTCGCTCAGCGTCTCGGCATCGACCACGCCCATCGCGCCCAGCAGGGCCAGCGCGATCGGCAGATCGAAATGCGACCCTTCCTTGGGCAGGTCGGCGGGCGACAAATTGAGGATCACCCGCTTGGGCGGAAGCGCAAGGCCGATCGCCGCCATCGCCGCGCGCACCCGCTCCCGGCTCTCCGCCACCGCCTTGTCGGGCAATCCCACGACGACGAAATTGGGCAGGCCGGGGACGAGGTTGCACTGCACCTCGACGGCGCGCGCCTCCAGACCCAGATACGCAACCGTAGAGACGCTCGCGACCATATGCCCCCCATTTGTTCATCCGTTGTAACGGGTTTTCCGCGGCAGGAAACGGTTCATCGCGTTCGCGTCTTGCATCGACAACACACGTCCCCACCTCCTGGCCATGCGCCGCAAACCGCATCCGATCGTGCGAATCAGCCTGCTGATGACGGGAATCCTGTTGTTCTGCGTCGTCGCGCCGCTCGCCTCGCCGATTCCCGGCCCCGGAGGCACGCTGATCGCGGCGGCCGGCATCATCCTGATTCTGCGCAATTCGCCCTGGGCGCGACACCGGTTCGTGCGCCTGAAGGCCCGCTGGCCGCGTGTCGGCGCCTTTGTCGATCGCATCCTGATCCGCGCCAGCGCCAAAAGACGGCGGAAACGCGCGAAAGAGCTGGCTGCGAATTGACTTCCCGATCAGCTTTGGCTAACGGCGCTCCTCACATGGTCGCCCCTGTGGCGGCCCTTTTAGTTTCTAGATTTCAGGGAATGAGCGATGAAGCGGACCTTTCAGCCGAGCAACCTGGTGCGAGCGCGCCGGCACGGCTTCCGCGCGCGCATGGCGACCCCCGGCGGCCGCAATGTGATTCGCGCCCGCCGCGCCCGCGGCCGCAACAAGCTGAGCGCCTGACCGCAGGTGCGCTTGCGCGGCTGACGCTGCGCAAGGATTATCTCGCCGCAAATGCGGGCAAGCGCGCACCCATGCCAGGGTTCGTATTGCTGGTCCGTGTTCGCGGCGATGATGATTCGACGATGCGAATCGGCATCACCGTCTCAAAGAAGGTCGGCAACGCGGTCGTGCGCAATCGCATGAAACGCCGTTTCCGCGAGCTTGCCCGCGCGATCCTTCCGCAGGAAGGCGTCGCCGGCGCCGATCATGTGCTGATCGGTCGCCATTCGGGAATCGAGCGCGATTTCGCGGCGCTCAGGGCCGATCTGACCAAGGCTCTGGGCAAGATCCGCAAATGATCGCCCGCGCCCTCATCCTGATCGCGCGCGGCTGGCAGATCGGCCCATCGCGCATCCTTCCACCCTCCTGCCGCTATGCGCCGAGCTGTTCGGCCTATGCAATCGAGGCACTCTCCCGCTATGGCGCGCTCAAGGGCGGATGGCTCGCGCTCCGGCGCATCCTTCGCTGCCATCCGTGGGGTGGGCACGGCTATGACCCCGTGCCCTGATTCCTGAACCGGGGACTGACGTGAAAGACGACCAGAAGAATTTCCTGCTCTTCGCCGTGCTCGCCGCACTGCTGCTGTTCGGGTGGCCGATGGCGACGCAATGGCTGTTCCCGACGGCCAATCCGCCGGTCACGGAAGTAAAGGGCGGCAAGACCGAGGTGGTCGCCAACCCCGGCGCCGATCCGGCCGCGGACAGCCCGGCAGCGATCCGCGACCGCAAGCTCGTGCTCGCCGAAACTCCGCGCGTCCAGATCGAGACCCCCACCGTGCGCGGGTCGATCAACCTCAAGGGCGCGCGTATCGACGATCTGGTGCTGGTCAAGCACAAGGAAACGATCGCCAAGGACAGCGATCCGATCCGCCTGCTTTCGCCCTCGGGCACCCAGGACGCCTATTTCGCGGGCTTCGGCTGGTCGGGCACCGGCCTGACCGCGCCAGCCGCCGACGCGGTGTGGACCGCCAGCGGCAACAAGCTGACCCCGACCACGCCGGTCAAGCTCACCACCAGCAACGGCAGGCAGCGCTTCGTCATCGAGCTGTCGGTGGACGAAGGCTATATGTTCACCGTCCGCCAGCGCGTCGCGAACCTGGGCGACAAGCCGATCAGCGTCGCGGGCTATGGCTATCTCTACCGCTATGGCCCGGGCAAGGATCACGATACCTGGACGATCCATGCAGGTCCGGTCGCCTCGTACAACGGCGTGGTCGACTATGGCGTCAACTACGATACGGTGAAGGACGAAGGCCCCAAGAGCTTCGATTCGACCGGCGGCTGGGTCGGCTATACCGACATTTACTGGCTGACCGCGCTGGTGCCCGATCAGGGCATGAAGACCGCGCTCAAGTTCCGCCCCGCGGGCGGCACCGCGACCCAGGCGCAGTTCGAGCCGGCGACCGCGCGCCAAGTCGGCCCCGGCCAGATGGTCACCCAGACCTCGCGCTTCTTCGCGGGCGCCAAGGACATCAACCTGCTCGACGATTATGAGGAAAAGGGCGGCATCCACCAGTTCGGCAAGGCGATCGACTGGGGCTGGTTCGAAATCTTCGAGAAGCCGATCTTCCACTATCTCAACTGGCTGTTCCGGATGATCGGCAATTTCGGCGTGGCGATCATCGCGCTGACGCTGACCGTCCGCCTGCTGTTGTTCCCGATCGCGCAGAAGCAGTTCGCATCGATGGCGCAGATGCGCGCGGTGCAGCCGAAGATGAAGGCGATCCAGGAGCGCTACAAGGACGACAAGCAGCGTCAGCAGCAGGAGATCATGAAGCTGTACAAGGATGAGAAGGTGAACCCGCTCGCGGGTTGCCTCCCCACCCTGCTCCAGATTCCGATCCTTTATGCGCTGTACAAGGTGCTGATGCTCTCGATCGAGATGCGCCACCAGCCCTTCATCCTGTGGATCAAGGACCTCTCGGCTCCCGATCCGCTGCACATCCTCAATCTGTTCGGGCTGCTCGACTTCAACCCGCCGGCATTCCTGGCGATCGGCGTGTTGCCGATCCTGCTCGGACTGTCGATGTGGGCGCAGTTCAAGCTGAACCCGGCGCCGATGGACGACGTCCAGAAGCAGGTCTTCGCGATCATGCCCTGGGTGCTGATGTTCGTGATGGCGCCGTTCGCAGCAGGTCTCCAGCTCTACTGGATCACCTCGAACCTGCTCACCATCGCGCAGCAGAAGTTCCTGTACATGCGCCACCCGGCGCTGAAGGAACCCGTGGCTGCATCGGGTGCAGTGATCGAGGCCAAACCCGGCCCCAAATCGGGTAAGGGGAAGAAGTGACCGAGTTCGAACCCGAAGCGATCGAGGCCGCGCGAAAGACCTTCGCCGGCCCGGTCGCCTTCCTCAAGTCAGCTCCCGCGCTCCATTTCCTGCCCGATCCCACGGTGCCGGAAGTCGCGTTCGCGGGCAGGTCGAATGTCGGCAAGTCCTCGCTGCTCAACGCGTTGACCGGCCGCAACGGGCTTGCCCGCACTTCGAACACACCGGGGCGGACTCAGGAACTGAACTTCTTCGACATCGGCGATCCGCTGAAGTTCCGGCTGGTCGACATGCCTGGCTATGGTTTCGCCAAGGCGCCCAAGGATATCGTCAAGAAGTGGCGCTTCCTGGTGAACGACTATCTGCGCGGGCGCGATGTGCTCAAGCGGGTGCTGGTGCTGATCGACAGCCGCCACGGCATCAAGGAGGTCGATCGCGACATCCTCGACATGCTCGACGCAGCTGCGGTGAGCTATCGCATCGTCCTGACCAAGGCGGACAAGATCAAGCCGGCCGAACTCGCCGAAGTCACCGAGCGCACCATCGCCGAAGCGCGCAAGCGCCCCGCCGCGCATCCGGATATCCTCTCGACCTCAAGCGAAAAGGCCGACGGCATCGCCGAACTGCGCGCTGCGGTGCTGGAAGCGGTCAGCGTCTGATCCGCGATCCCGGCCTAGGCCGGGTTATGTTTCGCCAGAAACGCCTCTAGCGCCTTCAGGAACTCGAGCCGATCCTCGGTTCGGCTGAAGTGATGATCGGCCTCGGGCTGGACGATGTAGGTCACGTCCTTCCCCGCCGATTTCAGTTTCTGCGCCATCGTGCGCGAATGAATGATCGGCACCACATCATCCTGCTCGCCATGCACCAGCAACAGCGGGATCGACACCTGTTCGGGGTAATTGACCGGTGACACGCTCTTCAGGTCGGGTGCCTGCGTCCGTAGCCATCCCGAGCGCGCCTTGCCGTAGAGCGATCCCCGTGAGCGCTGTATCATTCGGTTGAGATCGGAAACCCCGGCATATGAGACCGCACAACGGTATTTCGTGCCATCGCGCTGTGCCGCCCGCATGGCCGCGTAGCCACCATAGGACGCACCGACCATGCAAACCCGAGTGGGGTCTGCAAGGCCGAGGTCGGCGAGTGCAGTCACGGCATCGTTGAGGTCGTCCTGCATGGCGAGACCCCATTGGCCCTCACCCTTTTTGGTAAACTGTGTGCCATAGCCCGAAGACCCACGGTAATTGGGCTGGATCACGAGATAGCCCCGATCCGCCAGGAACTGCGGCCACCAGTCCCATGTTTCGCTGTCCCGCGCGAACGGGCCGCCATGCGGCATCACGACCAGCGGCAGCTTTCCGGTCCCGCCGCGCGGCGTCGTCAACACCGCCGCTATCTCCAGACCGTCGCGCGCCTTGTAGCGGATCGTCTTCACCGGATGCATGCGCCGCATCCCTATCGCGCGATTGTTTTGCGCGACTTGCAGCATTGCGTTGTCGGTACGATTATAGACAAAATAGGCACCGGGCGTGTCCGCACCCCCAACCGCGACCATTGCTCGCGAACGATCAGTACTGACCGATACGATGCTCGCGCGTGCTCCCTTGATCAGCCCCGCGACGGTCTTCTGGATTTCCGCCATTCCGGGATCAGTCCAGTGGATACCCGGCTGCGTTTCATGCACAGCAACGCCCAGATAGCCGAACCCGCTCGGGTCAAGCGCCAGACCCTCGATGTCATACCCTTTGCTCGCGAACAGCTGTCGCCCCCGCTGAAGCGTTGCCAGATCCAGCTCGTAAAGCGCCGAGAAACCGCCCTCATCATCCTCGATCGTTACCGCTTTGCCCGCTTCCTTCAGAAACGCGCTGGGTATCGTCAAAGTATCATCCGGCCCTTTCGCGCGATCGACGACGCGAAAGCGCTCCTGCTGGGTAGTGCGGTATAGCACGCGGCTCGACAGGCCGTCCTCACTGCGCCCGACCCCGATCCGAACCACGCCGTTGCCGTCGGCATACCAGCTAACGACGCCGGTATGGCCCGCCACGATCTGCTTGCGCTTGCCCGTCGCCAGATCGATTTCATCGACCTGCGGCCAGAAATCCGGCTTATCGACATACATCGATTTCTGGTAGGCGATCATCACGCGAGGGCTGCCGTCACGCGCGGTCCAGATAATGTCGTCGCCCCCCAGCGCGGCATCGCGGCCGGCCAACTGCACGATCTTTCCCGTTACCGTGTTGAACCCCAACGCGCGTGTCGCATACAGGTCGTCGCCATTGACGATCAGCGACTGACCAATACCTACGATCACCCATTCGTCATTCACCCAGCGCCACCAGTTAAGGCCGACCGCCCCGGCATTGAGCAATCGCGGCGGATCAGTTCCCTCCACGGGCACGATGGCGAAATACTGTTTCCCCTGGATCGCGATCTTGGCGGCGTAGCGCCGACCATCGGGGGAAAGCGCAGGTGCTTGCACGCGGGGCAACTCGGCAAAGTCTTCGATGGGCATTGGCTTGCGCAGCGGTGACGCTGCCTGAGGTGGCGCGGCCCCGCCAAGCACGACTGATGCTGCCATCATGATGAATATGCGCGACATTATGCCCTCCCGGTCCCGGCGAGATGGTGTCTGGACAAGCGGGGCACTGCAAGCGATTCCGTCAGCGGTTGCCCCGGCTCCGCCCCACCGCTATCCCCCGGCCCATGCTCAAGCTCATCATCGGCAACAAGGCCTACTCCTCCTGGTCCCTGCGCGGCTGGCTCGCCTGCAAGCTTTCGGGGCTCCCGTTCGAGGAAGTGGTCGTCCCGCTCTACGATCAGGACTGGAACCAGCGTCGCGAGGGCGACGAGTTCGCGCCGTCATCGGGCAAGGTGCCGATCCTGTGGGACGGCGATGCCGTGGTGTGGGATAGCCTGGCGATCGTCGAGTATCTCAACGAGAAGTCGGGCGGCGACAAATTCTGGCCCACCGATCCCGCCGCACGCGCGATGGCGCGATCGATGGCGGCGGAGATGCATTCGGGTTTCGCCGCGCTGCGCCGCAAGCACAGCATGAACATCCGCCAGGTCTATGAGCCCAGAAAGCCTGACGACGATGTCATGCACGACATCCAGCGGATCATGGAGCTGTGGGCGCAGGCCCGCGCCCGCTTCGGTGGCGATGGCGAGTTCCTGTTCGGCAAGTTCGGCGCGGTGGACGTGATGTTCGCGCCGGTCGTCACCCGCTTCGTCACCTACTCCCTCCCGGTCGCGCGCTTTGCCCCGGCCTATATGCAGGCGGTGCTCCAGCATCCCTACATGCAGGACTGGATCGCCGCCGCGCAGGAGGAGGAATGGGTGCTCGAACAGTTCGAGCAGACGCCGAACGGCGCCTAGAACGCGCTTCCGTCCTTGCGCCGGAAGCCTTCGCCCGGAAGCAAATGCAGGTCGATGTCCGGATAGTGACAGGCTGTCAGGGCCGGCTTGCCGATCGCGACATAGACGCAATCGGCCTCGCTGCGATTCTGCAGGACATGCCCGTTGCCGTCATTCTTGGGAAAGGCGGCAACGTCGCCCGCGCGCATCAGCGTCTCGCCGCCATCGTCGACCAGCACGGCTTCGCCCGCGATCATCACCACCATCTCGTCCTCGCCCTCATGCCAATGGCGCTGCGCCGACCAGGCGCCGGGCTTCAGCACGACATGGCTCGCACCAAAGTCGGCGATCCCCGCCGCGGGCGCCAGCCGCCGGTACCAGCGCTCCTGCACCACGCCCGCATGTTCGGGTGGATAGCCAGTCGCATTGGTCTGCGGGATTGTATCGAGGTCGAGCTTGGGCAATGGAGCCTCCACAAGGTTTGGAGGCCATTTTGCCCGACGTCGTCGAACTCACCAAGGCCCTGATCGCCGCACCCAGCATTACGCCGGCCCATGGTTCGGTGTTCGACGTGCTTGAAGCCGCGCTTCGCCCCCTCGGCTTCACCGTCGACCGCTTCGTGGCGGGCGAGGCGCCCGACGGTCCGGTCGAGAACCTCCTTGCCGTCCGCAATGCAGGCCCCGGGCCCCATTTCGCCTTTGCCGGGCATCTCGACGTCGTGCCGCCGGGCGAGGGCTGGACCTCGGGTGCGTTCGAGCCGGAGGTGCGCGGCGAGTTGCTCTATGGTCGCGGGGCGGTGGACATGAAGGGATCGATCGCCGCCTTCGCCGCCGCGGTGGGCGCCCTCCCCGCTTCGGGCACGCTCAGCCTGATCATCACCGGCGACGAAGAAGGCCCTGCGACCTACGGCACGCTCGCGCTGATGGATCGGATGGCGGCGGCAGGCCTGACCCCGGACATGTGCCTGGTCGGCGAGCCGACCAGCGCCCATCGCCTTGGCGACACGATCAAGATCGGCCGCCGCGGATCGACGGTGATCGATATCGAGGTGCCCGGGCGCCAGGGCCATGTCGCCTACCCGCACCTCGCCGACAATCCGATCCCCCGCCTCGTCCGCGCGCTGGCGGAGATCGACGCCATCGAACTCGACGAGGGGACCGACTGGTTCCAGCCCTCAAATATCGAAACCATCGACCTCACCGTCGGCAACCCCGCGACCAATGTGATCCCGGGCAAGGCTTCGGCCCGCCTCTCGATCCGCTTCAACGACCAGCATCGCGGGCAGGACCTGATCGAACGGATCGAACGGATCGTTCATGCCCATGCTCCAGCGGGCATCGTCCGCGGCCGCGTCTATGGCGAAGCCTTCCTCACCGAGCCCGGCACACTCTCCACCCTGATCAGCGATGCGATCGAGGTCGAGACCGGCATCCGCCCGGAGCTGTCGACCAGCGGCGGCACCTCCGACGCGCGCTTCCTCTCGCGCATTTGCCCGGTGGTGGAGTTCGGCCTGCTCAACGCGACGATGCACAAGCTGGACGAGGCGGTCGCGCTGGACGATCTCCACAAGCTGACGGCGATCTACGAGACTCTGTTGCGGCGCGTGTACGCGTAGGTTTTCACCCTCGCTGCAGCCGCACCGGCCCACCCGGCCATCTATAGGATGGTCATGCCGGGTCGCCGCGTCGGGAAGCCGGCCGGTGCAGCACTACTCGAAAACGGGCGCCTAGCCGGCGATCCGCGCCTCGAGCTGCGGCGCGCGTTGCGCCCAGGCGATGAAATCGCGTTCCGCCATCGGCTGGGCAATGACGAAGCCCTGCAGCACGTCGCAGCCGATCACGCGCAGCACCTCGAGCTGCGCCTGCGTCTCGATCCCCTCAGCCACGACTTCGCAGCCGATGCCGTGGATCAGCCCGATCACTGCCTGCGCGATCGTGCGCGCCTCGGCATTGGTCGCGACATGCTCGACAAGGCTGCGGTCGAGCTTCACCCGGTCGAGCGGCAGATCGCGCAGCCGGGCGAGGTTGGAATAACCGGTCCCGAAATCGTCGATCGCGATGCTGGCGCCGTCGGCGCGGAGCGCCGCGATGGCGTCGATCACCTCACGCGAGCAATGCATCGCCAGCGTCTCGGTGATCTCGAGCTCAAGCAACCGCGCCGGCGCGCCCGCCGCCTGCATCGCATCGCGCAGCCGGCGGAAGAAGGCGGCATGGTCCAGCTGGCGCGGGCTGATATTGACCGCCATGCGCTGTTCGACGCCCATTTTGCCCCAGCGGGCGATCGTATTGGCGACATTCTCGACCACCCATTCGCCGATCTCGACGATCAGGCCGGTCTCCTCGGCGCGGGCGATGAAGGTGCCCGGCAGGCACAGACCACGCTCGGGATGCTGCCAGCGCAACAGCGCTTCCGCTGCGACGATCCGGCCATCCGCGGCGCTGATCTGCGGCTGATAGACCAGCGCAAACTGATCGCGCTCGACCGCGCCGCGCAGGTCGCTTTCAAGCTGTGCCCGCTCGGCGATCTCGGCGGCAAGCCCATCGCTGAAATGCTCTGCACGCCCGCGGCCATTGCCCTTGGCATGATACATGGCCGCGTCCGCCGCGCGCATCAGATCGGTCAGCGTCGTACCGTGCTCGGGCCGCATCGCGATGCCCACCGACGCACCGATGCTCACTTCCTGATCCGCCAGGTCGAACGGCTCGGACAGCGCGAACAGGATGCCGCGACCCACGCGGTCGGCGTCGCGTACATGCGTCAGCACGGGGAAGAAGATGGTGAACTCGTCGCCCGAAAGCCGGCCGATGAGCGGCTGGCGGAGGTCGCCCTCCGCGGTAAAGCGATCGGCCACCGCGCGCAGCCGGTTGGCGACCATGCCCAGCAGCTGATCGCCCATCGCGTGACCGAGCGTGTCGTTCACCGCCTTGAACCGGTCGAGATCGATGAAGAACAGCGCCGCCATCGCGTCGTTGGGAAGCTCGGTCAGCGCCCGCTCGCAGCTGCGGCGGAAATGGATCCGGTTGGGCAGCGCGGTGACCGGATCGAACAGCGCGAGCCGCTGCACGCTCTCCAGGTTTGAATGGAGCTGACGAAACAGCCCCCCCATCGCATCGGCCAGCTGCGGCACGCATTCCCCGACTTCGACGGGAATCTCGCTCTGAAGATCGCCATTGGCGGCGCTCGACAGACGTTCGATCGCCGCGTCGATAGCGGCGGCAGTGGAAGCGATGGTGCGCTCCGCATAGGCCCAGCACATCGCGGCGCAGATGATCGCGGCGATCAGCGCCCGCCCGGCATTCTCGGAGTCGAAATGTCCCTGCGAGGTGGCCGCGAGCGCAAGAATGAACACGAACGCCCCGGCGCAGATCGCAAACACGATCGCACGACTCTTGAGCGAAAATCCGTTCATCGCGGCTGCGCTATCCCCCATTGCCCGGTCTGATGTGGACGAGGGATCGCTATAGGTGCGAAAGGGTTAAAAATTCTGCCGTGGCGCGGGCCGCTGTCGTTTCAGCACGATGTAGAGTGCACCCTGCCCGCCGTGCCGCGGATGGGCGCCTCGCACCGCGGCGATCCGGTCACCATGCCGCGAAGCCGCGAGCCAGTCGCCCACCGCCGCGCGGATCGCGCCGCGCGCATGGGGACGTTCCGATTCCGGGCGCGGCGGCTTGCCGGTGATCAGGAGCAGCACCCGGTCGCCGCGCGCGATCGCCGCCTCCAGCCCCCGGTCGAGCCGGGCATGCGCGCTGGCAAGGGTGTGGCCATGAAGGTCGATCGCGCTTTCGGGTGCCACCAGCCCGCGGCTGAGGCGCCGGTCCCAGCTCGAGTCGAGCGTGTCGGCGGACGGCGGCGCGGGTCGCGGTTTCGGGGCCGGCGCAGGCGGCACGCGCCCCTTCGTCCGCGCAACCGGCATCGGTTCGGACACGACCGGCACGGGCGGCTGCGCCTCGGCCGGAAGAACAGGCTCGCGCACGATCGGCGTCACCGTTGCGATCACGCGCGCCCATAGCGCCCGTTCCTCGGGCGTCATCGTTCGCGGTGGCCGCGTCATCTCAATCGGCGCCGTGGCGCGCCAGCGTTCCCTTGGGCAGCAGCAGCCATGCGGTGCCGCGTGCAGCCATGCCGCCTGCGATCGCGCGCGCATCATCCCCTGCACCCCAGAAGGTATCGAAACGGTTGCTGCCCTTGATCGCACCGCCGGTATCCTGGTTGACCCAGATGCCGGTCGCATCCTGCCGGTCCATCGACAGGAACACCGGCGCTCCCATCGGAACGAACCTGGGGTCGGCGGCGACGCTGCCGCGCCCCGTGACGGGATAGCCCATCGCGCCCAGCGGCCCGGCGCCGGTCAGCTCGCGGAAGAACACATAGCTCTTGTTCTCGCGCATGATCGCGCGCCCCTCTTCGGGGTTCTTGCGCAGATAGGCCATGATCCCCTGCATCGACCCCTGCCCCTTGGGCAGGATGCCGCGATCGATCATCAGCTTGCCGATGCCGGTATAGTCGCGCCCGTTCTGGCTGGCATAGCCGATGCGCATGATCCCGCCATCGGGCAGCCGCAGCCGCCCCGAACCCTGGATCTGCAGGAAGAACAGCTCGACCGGATCGGCTGCCCAGGCGATTTCCAGCCCGCGCCCCTGCAGCGCGCCCTGCTCGATCGCGGTGCGGTCGTAGAAAGGCACGAACTTGGTGCCTTCGACGCGCCCGCGGATCGAGCGGCCCTTGAGATTGTCGGAGAAGGTGCCGAGATCGACATCGATCAGATCCGCGGGACGGCCATAGATCGGCACCTCATAGCCCGAGCGGCGCGTGCGCGATCCGGCGATTTCGGGCTCGTAATAGCCGGTCGCAAACGCCTTGCCGTCGGCGACCTGAACCGCCTCGAAATAGCGTGCGAAGAAGGCGGTGGCATCACGCGCCTGCGTGGTCCGCGCCGCGTCGCACGCCGCACGCCAGTCCTCCGCGCGCGTGAGACCGCTGGCGTCGGTGCGTTTGATGAGACTGGGGCAACTGATCCGGAACGCCTCGAGCGCACGCGTCGCACCGATCGCCGTGATCGGAAGCGTAGAAATGTCCGGCCCGGCGACCAGGCCCGCCGATGCGGCGGTGGCGGTGCTGGCGGTGGCGGCGGGCGCAGGCTTGGGAGCGAGCGGGGTCGCAGCGGTCGGCTGACGGACAGGAGGGCCGGACGGCGGCGGGGGCCGCACCGCCCCTGGCCGCGAAGGCACCACGCCCGAAGAACAGGCGCTAACCGCTACGGCAAGCGCCGCTACCCCCCAAGCGCGCATCACTACCCCTCAGGCTTCGTCGGTGTCGCTGAGCTTCCAGTTCGGATCATCGCTGCGCAGATCGCGGCTGAACGTCCACACATCATGCGTATCGACCGCGTCGGTCAGCGATCCGGCGATGACGTTGCCATCCTTGTCGCGGGTCACCGCCGCGATATCGGCATCGAAGCGCATCGTGACGCGTGCCACCCGGCCTTCGACCGCGATCTCGGCGATCACCGCGCGCTCGATCGAGATCAGGCGGTTGTCGAGCGTCTCGCCCGCAGCCTCGCGCGCATCGATCGCAGCGACGAAGCTGTCGCGCACCGAATCCTCGACCAGCCAGGACAAGGTGTCGCGATCCCCCTTCCAGAAGGCTTCCAGGATCATCCGGTAGGCCGACTTGCCGCCCTCGACGAACTGGGCGACGTCGAACGAGGAATCGGCGGCAATGAGTGCGCGAAGTCCGCCCTCGGCGCCCGGTTCGACGGTGCGCGGGCCGGCATCGCGGACCTCCGCCGGAATGTCGATCGTGCGCGGCATCGGCGGCACGCCGACACGCTCGTCCGCTGCACGCGGCAGCGGCTGCTGCTCATGACCGGTGCGCTTGCCAAGCACCGAATAGAGCCGGAGCGCAAGAAAGGCCGCGATCGCTGCAAACAGGACGACTAGATACACTTTGGACACCTCGTTTCACGCTCCACATAGGCAGGATACGCGCGGTATTCAAATATAGCATGAACAGCTTGATGCGCCGAGCATCATCCACGCCCGTTGAAACGCCGCATCGCCCCTGCTAGGCGCGACCGTCATTCCAACGCGGCGTGCCGCGACATGTATCCCTGAAAAGAAGGACTTTCGAACGATGGACGAGCCGGAAAACGCAGCGCCGCAGGGTGAGCCGCTCGCGAACGGCGCCGATACCGCCCCCTCGGTGGGCGTGATCTCGCAATATGTGAAGGATTTCTCGTTCGAGAATCCGAATTCGCCCGCCGTCTATCAGATGCAGGGCCAGCCCCAGTTCGACGTCCAGTTCAACATCGGTTCGGGCGAAGTCGGGCAGGACCTGCACGAAGTCGTCCTCAAGATCGACGTGCGCGCCGAGAATGAGGGCCAGGTCGCGTTCGTCGTCGACCTTTCCTATGCTGGCCTGTTCGCGGTCCGCAACGTTCCGGCAGAGCATCTCCAGCCGTTCCTGCTGGGCGAGGCGCCGCGTCTGCTCTTCCCGTTCGCGCGCCGCGTGCTGGCCGATGCCGTCCGCGACGGCGGCTTCCCGCCGCTGATGCTCGAGCCGATCGACTTCAACGGCCTCTACTACCAGCAGCTCGAGGCGCGTGCCGCCGAGGGCGCCGCCGGGGAAGCCGGCCAGGCCTGAGATTTGGCGAGCTCTTTTCCGGCCTCCTACCCCGTCACCCCGGCCTCGTGCCGGGGTCCACGGAGCGTCAGGCGGAGGACAAGAGGCTCAAGAACATTGCTTGCCGCCCGGTGGACCCCGGCACGAGGCCGGGGTGACGAAGGTGTGCAGTACGACACGCTGGATCACCAAAGATGAACCTCGTCCGGGCACTCGGATCGATCGGCGGGCTGACGCTCGCCAGCCGCGTGCTCGGGCTGGTCCGCGATTCGCTGTTTGCGCGCTATGTCGGGGCCAGCTTCGCCTCCGACGCTTTCCTGATCGCCTTCCGCCTGCCCAATCTGTTCCGCGCGCTGTTCGCGGAAGGGGCGTTCAGCGCCGCCTTCGTGCCGATGTTCAGCAAGAAGGTGGGCGAAGCCGGAGGCGATACGAAATCGGCGCTTTCGTTCGCGGAAGAGGCGCTGTCGGTCCTTCTCCCGATCCTGATCCTGCTCACCGCGATCATGGAGATCGCGGCCTACCCCGTCGTCTGGGCGCTGTCGGGCGGGTTCAACGACGTGACCCCGGGGCAATTCGCCTATGCGGTCGAGCTGTCGCGGATCACCTTTCCCTATCTGCTGCTGATCAGCCTCGTCTCGCTGTTGGGCGGCATCCTCAACTCGCTCCAGAAATTCTGGGTCAACGCGGCCGCGCCGATCCTGCTCAACCTGACGCTGATCGCGGCCCTGCTGTTCTTCCACAACGACGACACGCTGCTTACCGCCCGCAACCAGGCCATCGCCGTGACCGTATCGGGGGCGCTCCAGCTGATCTGGCTGTTCCTCGCCTGCCGCGCCAACGGCGTGAAGCTGCGGATCCGCGCGCCGCGCCTGACGCCCGATGTGAAGAAGCTGCTGGCGCTGATCGGTCCCGCCGCTGCGGGCGCCGGCGCGACGCAGATCAACCTCATCATCTCGACCGCGCTTGCAGCCAGCCTGCTGGCCGAGGGTTCGGTCTCGTACATCTACTATGCCGACCGGCTGAATCAGCTGCCGCTGGGGCTGATCGGTATCGGCCTTGGCACCGTGCTGCTCCCCACCATCGCCCGCCAGCTCGGCGCCGGGAACAATGACGCCGCGATGCATACCCAGAATCGCGGCGCGGAGCTGGCGCTGTTTCTCACCCTCCCCGCCACCGCCGCACTGGTGATCTGCGGTGGCCCGATCGTCGCGGCGCTCTTCCAGCATGGCGCATTCACAGCGGAAAATACGGTCAAGACCGCACAGGCGCTCGCTGCGTTCTCGGTCGGCCTGCCCGCCTATATCCTGGTCAAGGTGCTGACCCCCGGCTTCTATGCCCGCTCGGACACCAAAAGCCCGGTGCGCTACGCCACCGCGTCAATCGCGGTGAACCTGATCCTCAACCTCGCGCTGATCGTACCGCTCCAGCATATGGGTCCACCGCTCGCCACCGCGGTCGCGGCGTGGGTCAATGTCGCCCTGCTCTATCGCGCGCTGGCGAAGCGCGGCCATTTCGTCGCCGACGCCCAGCTCAAGCGCCGCGCCTGGCGGCTGGTGGGCGCATCGGTCGCGATGGGCGCGGTGATGTTCTTCCTCAACGACCTGTTCACGCCCTATATCCATGGCGCCTGGACGATCCGCACCGCAGCGATGCTGGTGCTGGTCGGCGCCGGATGCATCGTGTACGCGGTCGCGTGCTTCGGCACCGGAGCGGTCCGGATCGGTGACCTGAAAGCGCTGATCCGCCGCCGTTCCGCCTAGGAACCATCCAAACACAGAGAAGTGCAATGCGCGTCGTTTCCGGCATCAAGCCTACGGGCAACCTCCACCTCGGCAACTATCTGGGCGCCATCAAGCAGTGGGTGGGGATGCAGGCCGATGTCGATGCCGCGGGCGGGGAGAGCATGTACTTCATCGCCGACCTGCACGGCCTGACCGAATGGATCGAACCGGCGGCGCTCCACGCCAACACCTTCGAGATCGCCGCGGCGATGATCGCGAGCGGAATCGATCCCAAGAAATCGATCCTGTTCAACCAGGCGCGCGTCCCTGCGCATAGCGAGCTGTCCTGGCTGCTAAACAACGTCGCGCGCGTCGGCTGGCTCAACCGCATGACCCAGTTCAAGGACAAGGCGGGCAAGAACCGCGAGGGCGCAAGCGTCGGGCTGTACGACTACCCGGTGCTGATGGCGGCGGACGTGCTGATCTACTCGACCACGCATGTACCTGTGGGCGAGGATCAGAAGCAGCATCTCGAGCTTGCCCGCGACATCGCTGCCAAGTTCAACCTGGACTATGGCGTCGAGCTGCTCGTCCAGCCCGAGCCGCTGGTGAGCAAGGAAGCGCCGCGGATCATGAGCCTGCGCGACGCGACGCAGAAGATGTCCAAATCCAACCCCTCGGACGCGGCGCGGATCAACCTGATCGACGATGACGACGCCATCGCCCAGAAGTTCCGCAAGGCGAAGACTGATCCGGAACCGCTCGGTGAGACGTTCGAAGACCTCAAGGACCGGCCCGAGGCCAAGAACCTCGTGACGATCTTCGCCGCCCTGTCGGACCGCACCCCGCAGGATGTGGTCGCGGAATATGCCGGTCAGGGCTTCGGCAGCTTCAAGCCCGCGCTCGCCGACCTTGCGGTCGCCAAGCTGGGCCCGATCCGTGACGAGATGGTGCGCCTGACCGCCGATCGCGCCGCGGTCGATGCGGTGTTGCGCGACGGCTCCGACCGCGCCGCCGCCCTCGCCGCGCCGCTGCTGCGCAAGGTGCAGGAGACGATGGGTCTGCTGGTCTGAAATGCGGGCGGGGCGCTAGATCAGCAACAAGCCGGTCGGCGCCCCGATCTGCATCGCAACGATCAGCAGCAACAGCGTCGAAAAGGGCTGCTTGCGCGTCTTGTGCCGGAACAGGCGGCGCGCGAGCAGGGCCGCGGGCGATCCGCCGATCAGTGCGAGCACCAGCAGGTCCACCTCACGCACGCGCCGCCCGCCGTCGATCGCGCGCCGCTTGTCGTGGCGGAAGGCCAGGAAGGTGACGAAGTTGACGAGCGCGAGGTAGATCGGAATCGCGACGGTCAACGGAGTTCCTAGAAGCGGTTCTCGGCGTACATCCGGCAGGCGTCGCCGTCCCACTGGCCGCGATAATGCTCCAGCAGCACTTCCGCGGGTACCTTGCCCGTCCGCACGATCTCGCGCAGCGGATCGAGGAAGCCGCTCTCATTGTCGCCGGCCGAGTTGAGGCGGCCACGCGCGGTAAGCCCGGCCCCGGCAATGTCGATCACCTTCCCGGCGATGTCGCGGAGCTTGCCGCCGCCCGGCAGCGGCGCATCGAGACCGAGCTTCGGCACGGAATCGCGCAGCTCCTGCCGCCCGGCCATGTCCCAGCCCTTGACCAGATCCCATGCCGCGTCGAGCGCGCCCTGATCGTAGAGCAGACCGACCCAGAGCGCGGGCAGCGCGCAGATGCGATTCCACGGCCCGCCATCGGCCCCGCGCATCTCCAGGAAGGTCTTGAGCCGCACTTCGGGGAAGGCAGTCGAGAGATGATCGGCCCAGTCGTCGATCGTCGGCTTCTCGCCGGGCAGCACCGAAAGCTCGCCCTTCAGGAAGTCGCGGAAGCTGAGGCCCGCGGCGTCGATATACTTCCCGTCGCGATAGACGAAGTACATCGGCACATCGAGCGCGTACTCGGCGTAGCGCTCGTAACCGAACCCGTCCTCGAACACGAAGGGCAGCATGCCGGTGCGGGCCGGATCGGTGTCGGACCAGATATGGCTGCGGTAACTGAGATAGCCGTTGGGCTTCTTCTCGGTGAAGGGCGAGTTGGCGAACAGCGCCGTCGCCAGCGGCTGGAGCGCGAGGCCGACGCGGAACTTCTGCGCCATGTCCGCCTCGCTCGAATAGTCGAGGTTCACCTGGATGGTGCAGGTGCGCAGCATCATGTCCAGGCCCAGGCTGCCGACGCGCGGCATGTGGCGCAGCATGATGCCGTAGCGGCCCTTGGGCATGATCGGCAGTTCGGCGCGCGTCTTGTCGGGCCACATGCCAAGGCCGAGGAAGCCGAGGCCCAGCTTCTCGCCCACCGCCTTGACCTGCTGCAGGTGGCGGCCGGTCTCGGCACAGGTCTGGTGAAGATTCTCCAGTGGCGCGCCTGAGAGTTCTAGCTGCCCGGCGGGTTCGAGGCTGACCGTGCCGTCGGGGCCCGACAGCGCGATGACATTGTCGCCCTCGGTCACCGGCGTCCAGCCGAACTGGGTCAGCTCGGCCAGCAGGTCGCGTATGCCGCCCGGCTCGTCATAGGACGGCGCATGGCAGTCCTTGGTCGAATAGACGAATTTCTCGTGCTCGGTGCCGATTCGCCAGCGCTCGGCGGCCTTCTCCCCACCGGCAAAATAATCGAGGAGCTGCTGACGGCTCTCGATGACAGGCGCGTTGCTGCTAACAGCCGTCTTTGTGCTCATGCGCGGCATGTAGGCGCGCGTAACGATCCGCGAAAGAGGGGATGAAACACCCTATTTTCAGTGGATATTACCAGTCCCCCGCCGCGCCCATCCACAGGCTCACCGCCGCCGCGGTCTCAGCGCGCAGGGTCCGGGGGCCGAGCGTGATCCCCACCGCCAGAGGCATCGCGCGGATCGCGTCGCGCTCATCGGCATCGAATCCGCCCTCAGGCCCGATCAGGATCGCCGCGGGACCGCGATGTTCACGCATCGCCTCAAGCGCGGGGGCACCGCCGGTTTCGTCGGCAAAGAACAAGGCGCGCTCCGCCGGCCAGTCCTTGAGCATCGCCGCCAGCTTCACGGGCTCGACCAGCTCGGGCAGGGCGGTGCGTCCGCATTGCTCGGCCGCCTCGATCATATGGGTGCGCAGCCGATCGAGGTTCAGCTTGTCGACCACCGCACGCCGCGTCAGCACCGGCGCCAGCCGCGCGACCCCCAGCTCGCACGCCTTCTCGGCGACCCAGTCGATCCGTCCCTTCTTGATCGGTGCGGCGCACAGCCACAGGTCGGGTACGGCCTCGCGCACCCGCAGTTGCTCGCGCACCTCCAGCGTGACGTCGCGCTTACGCACCTCGGCGGCGACCGCCAGCCATTCGCCGGTCGCATCGTCGAACAGCTTGACCGGATCACCCGACTTGAGCCGCATCACGCTCGCCAGGTAATGGCCCTGCGGCCCGTCGATCCGCCGCAGCTCTCCCTCGGTCAACGCGGGTTCGACGAACAGGCGCGGCGTCGATTGCGGCGGCCAGGCGGGGGTAGCGATCACGGGCTCTCCGGAGACTTGCATCGCGGTCTTCTACCGCGATCCGATCGGCACGGAAGCACCTATTCCCCGGCCAGATTAACCACCTATTGCTCCATCTGGTGGCCGTTGTCTCATAATAGTCCGCGACTCCTGCTGCGTTAATCACAAACTATTCTATCAATACCCGTGAACTAACCCGAACATCGAGCGCATGGGCAGCTTGACGATTCGCAACACCGCGCACGTCAGATCGCGACAGGCGATTAACCATTTCACGACTTCGCCGCGCATCGTTCCCGCGATCTTCGCGGTTGCTCTGACCCTTCGCATCCTGAGCGTGGTCTTTCTTCCCATAGAGCCGGATTCGGATGCGCTCTGGTACTTGCTTCGCGCGGGCGAAATGGCGGAGGGCGCGGGATATCAGGAGTCCGGCTATCCCACCGCCTTCTGGCCGGTAGGATACCCCGCGCTGCTCGCCGCGAGCATGATCGTTTTCGGCCCGTCCCTGTTCGGCCCGATCCTGCTCAACCTTGCCGCGGTCGCGCTCAAGCTCTGGCTCATCCTGTGGTTCTCCCGCCGGCTGGAACTGGGCGAGGCGATCGGACGCGGTGCGGCACTGCTCTATGCCCTCTATCCGTCGCATATCGTCTATGTCGGCACGGCAGCGTCGGAGGTCACCGCCACCGCAGTCACGATGGCGGCGATGGCGCTGCTGCTGGCCGCGCGTGGCAGGATCGGGCTCTCGCTGTTCGCAGGGCTTGTGTTCGGCGTCGCCACGCTGACGCGGCCCCAGACCCTCCTGTTCGCGCCGCTGCTCATCGCACTGATGTGGCTGACCCTGCGCAGCTATGGCTGGCGGCACGCATTGGTCAGCGGAGTTGCCTGCTATGGCGCCCTGATGCTGGTGGTCCTCCCCTGGACCGCGCGCAACGCAATGGTGCTCGGCACACCCGTCCTCGTCTCCACCAACGGCGGGGTCGCGCTTCAGGCCGGCGCCAACCGGCTTGCCGATGGCGGCTATTTCCAGGTCGAGAAGTCGGCTCTGTGGCAGGATACCGGCATCGATTTCCGCCGCCGCGTTCAGGATCAGGTCGAGATGGACCGCCGGCTCAAAGCAATGGCGATCGACTGGATCGAGGCAAATCCGGCCGACTGGTTCCTGCTCGGCTTTCGCAAGATCGCGGCACTCTGGGGCAAGGACAGCGATGCCTTCTGGTCGCTCGATGCCAGTCACGCGCAATGGAAGCCGGTATGGACCGGCGTGAAGGCGGCGAACCAGCTCTACTATCTCGGCCTGCTCGCACTTGGCGCGCTTGCGCTGTCGATCGGCGCACGCGCAGCGTGGCGGCGCGACATGCGCGTCGCGCCGCTGCTGATCATCGGCGCGATGCCCTTCTTCTGCACCGCCCTCGCCTTCGGCTTCACCGGGCAGACGCGCTATCATTTTCCGGCCATGCCCTTCATGTGCATCGCGGCAGCCTATGCGATCGCACGCCTTTCCCGGGCGCGGCAGGAGGCGCAAAAAACCGCGCTCGCCGGATAATTCGCTGTCCTGGCGCCCCCTGCCTGTGGCAGCAGGACAGCGATATGATGGCTGTTCATGACTGACCCGGCGCAGATCGTCCCCGATACCGAGCATCGCGGCCTTGTCCGTCTGCTTCCCGCCGCCGCGCGACCCTATGCGCTGCTCGCCCGGTTCGACCGGCCGATCGGCTGGTGGCTGCTGTTCTGGCCCGGCGCCTGGGCCATTGCGCTGGCTGGCGGCGCGGTGCAGCGATGGGACCTGATCCTCTGGTTCCTGCTCGGCAGTATCGCAATGCGCGGTGCTGGCTGCGTCTACAACGACATCGTCGACCGCGACCTCGACCGGCAGGTCGCGCGCACCCGCAGCCGCCCGCTTGCCAGCGGCGCGGTAAGCCTCAAAGCCGCATGGATCTGGCTCGTCTCGCTCTGCCTCATCGGCCTTGTCGTCCTCCTCCAGCTCAACCCTTTCGCCGCGGCCATCGCGCTGGCCAGCCTCGCACTGGTCGCCGCCTATCCGTTCATGAAGCGGATTACCTGGTGGCCCCAGGCATGGCTCGGCCTCGTCTTTTCCTGGGCGGCGCTGGTCGGCTGGGCGGCGATCGCCCGCGAACTGCCCCCGCCCGCCCTGATGCTCTACGCCGGCTGCATCTTCTGGGTGATCGGCTACGACACCATCTATGCGCTGCAGGATGTCGAGGACGATGCGCTGGTCGGGGTGCGTTCCTCCGCCCGCCGGCTGGGCGAGAATGTCCAACTCGGGGTTGCCGCCTTCTACGCCATCGCGATCACGCTGTGGGGTGCAGCACTGTGGCAGGTCCGCCCCGACAAGCTCGTCCTCGCCGCGCTTGCCCCGGCTGCGGTGCACCTGCTCTGGCAGGTCGGCACGCTTGTCCCCGCCGACGGCGCCAATGCGCTTCACCGCTTCCGTTCGAACCGCTTCACCGGCCTGCTCGTCTTCGCCGCCTGTTTCGTCGTCGGGACGACAGCGGTTTGAAGCGCGGGCTTTTGACGTTCGCGCGCCGACTTCCTAGATCGCCGCGATGCTGACCCCCGAACAAGCCCGAGATCGAGTCCAGGATGCCATCGCCCGCGCGCGCAAGGCCGGTGCGGACTGCGCCGACGCAATGCTCTCAGGCGGCGAATCGCTCTCCGTCTCCGTGCGCCTCGGCGCGCTGGAGGATGTCGGCCGGGCCGAGCATGAAGAGCTGGGCCTGCGTGTCTTCGTGGGCACGCGATCCGCCAGCATCTCCTCGACCGATCTGACTCCAGCCGCGCTCGACACGCTTGCCGAACGCGCAGTGGCGATGGCGCGTGAGGCGCCCGAGGATGAATGGGCCGGCCTCGCCCCGGCCGAGCGGCTGCTCAAGGGCAGTGTCCCGGATCTCGACCTCGACGACGGCCAGCTGGGCGAGCCTGCCGCGCTCAAGGCACGCGCACTCGCCGCCGAGGATGCCGCACGCGCAATCCCCGGCGTCACCAACAGCGAAGGCGGTGGCGCATCGGCCAGCCGCAGCATCTGGGCGCTCGCCACCAGCCACGGTTTTGCCGGCGCCTATGCCGTGACCAGCCACAGCCTGTCCGCCAGCGTGCTTGCGGGCGAGACCGGCGCGATGGAGCGCGACTATGCCCATCACAGCGCACGCCACGCCAGGCATGTCGAATCGCCCGAAGAGATCGGCCGTCGCGCGGGCGAACGTGCGGTCGCCCGCCTGAACCCCGGACGGATGAAGAGCGGCGCGATGCCCGTGGTTCTCGATCCGCGCGTCGGCACCAGCCTGCTCGGTCATCTCAGCGGCGCCATTTCGGGCAGCGCGATCACGCGTCAGACCAGCTTCCTGCTCGATGCGATGGGCACGCAGGTCTTCGCCCCGGGTATCCGTATCCAGGACGATCCGCACCGCCCCCGCGGGCTGCGCTCGCGCCCCTTCGATGGCGAAGGCCTGCCCGTCTCGCCGGTCGCGCTGATCGAGGACGGCAAGCTCGAAACCTGGCTGCTCGACAGCGCCGCTGCTCGCCAGCTCGGCCTCGAGCCGACCGGCCATGCCAGCCGCGGCATCGGCGGCGCGCCGGGAGTCGGCCCCAGCAATCTGTTCATGGAGGCTGGCAAGCTGCCCGTCGAAACGCTCATCGCGGATATCAGCTACGGCGTCTATGTCACTGAACTCATTGGCCAGGGTGTCAATCTCATCACCGGCGACTATAGCCGCGGTGCCGCCGGCTTCCTGATCGAGAATGGCGAGATCACCCGGCCCGTCTCCGAATTCACCGTCGCGGGCACCCTCCAGGCGATGTTCGCGGCGCTGGTGCCCGCCAACGACCTCGAGTTCCGCTACGGCATCAACGTGCCGACCCTGCGCATCGATGGGATGACCGTTGCCAGTGGCTGACACGCTTGCCTCCGCGGTCAGCGCCATCGCTGCCGAGGCGGGCCGGCTGGCGCTTGCCCGCTATGGGCAGGATGTCCGCAGATGGGAGAAATCGCCCAACAATTTTGTGTGCGAAGTCGATCTGGCGATCGACGAACTGCTCCGCGCGCGCCTCTCGGCGCTGCTCCCCGATGCCGGCTGGCTGTCGGAGGAGACCGCCGACGATCTCGCCCGGCTGTCGGCCAGCCACGTCTGGGTGGTCGACCCGATCGACGGCACGCGCGATTTCCTGCGCCACCGCCCCGGCTGGGCAATCTCGGTCGCGCTGGTCGAGAATGGCCAGCCGGTGATCGGCGTGCTCGATGCACCGGTCCGTGGCGAGCATTGGCTGGCGGAAAGGGGCAAGGGCGCGACGCGGAACGGTATTCCGCTTATCGCCTCTGACCGCATCGAACTCACAGGCGCGCGCGTCCCCGCCGACGACCTTCCCAGGATCGACCGGCATCTGACGATGGTCGACAAACCCAATTCGATCGCGCTGCGCATGGCGATGGTCGCGTCAGCGGAGGCCGACCTGCTCGCGACCTTCCGCTGGGGCAACGAGTGGGATATCGCCGCCGCCACGCTGATCGCACGCGAAGCAGGCGCGAAGGTTACCGATGCACTCGGCAAGAAGCTGCGCTTCAACACCCCTGCTGGAGAGGCATTCGGCGTGCTCACCGCTGCGCCGGGCATTCATCAGGCCGCGGCCGACCATTTGCGTGACCGCGCAGTCGAAGCGTTGGGCCGCCCCCGCTTTTGAAGGCAAGCGCCGGGAAGCGCTCCCCAATCGCACGCGCCATGTGCCCGCTCCGAACCAAGGAGACAGGAACATGGCAAGACTCGACGGCAAGGTTGCAATCATCACGGGGGCCAGCTCGGGCATCGGTGAAGCGGCGGCGCGGCGCTTCGCGGCAGAAGGTGCAAAGCTGGTTCTCGCCGCACGGCGACCTGCCGAGCTTGAGCGCGTGGCCGACGAGCTGGGCGGCGAGACAGCGTTCCTCGCTGGAGACGTCCGCGACGAAGCGTATGCCGAAGCGCTGGTCGCGCTAGCGGTCGAGCGTTTCGGCGGGCTCGATATCGCGTTCAACAATGCCGGCGCCGTCGGCGTGAGCGGTCCGCTGACCGGCCTTGCCGCGGAAGACTGGGGCTGGACGATCGCCACCAACCTCACCGCCGCTTTCTATGGCGCTAAGCATCAGGCTGCGGCGATGGCGGGGCGCGGCGGCGGGTCGATCCTGTTCAGCTCAAGCTTCGTCGGGGCCGCCAACGGCATTCCCGGCATGGGCGCCTATGCCGCTGCCAAGGCCGGCCTGCTCGGGCTGGTCCGCACGCTCGCTGTGGAGCTTGGGCCGCAGCGCGTCCGCGCCAATGCGCTCATCATCGGCGGCACCGACACTCCCGCCAGCTCGGCACGCCAGCCGGATGCCGATCCGGGCGTGCAGGCGTGGATGGAACAGCTCCACGCGCTCAAGCGCCTCGCCGAGCCGGAAGAAATTGCCGAGATGGCGCTGTTTCTCGCATCCGACGCTGCCAGCTTCGTCACGGGCGGTGCGATTGCGGTCGATGGGGGCGCTTCGATCACCAAGACGTGAGGGTCTCGCCTGCAGTCTACTCCGGACCGCCGTCGAGATCGCCGACGCACTGAGTCTCGGGCTCGCGCGCCGCCATCCGCTTCAGTTCGAACGTCCGGGCGGTAATGCCGGGAAACAGCGTGTCGGGCGCGACACTATAGGATCGGATCAGCCGTACCGCCCATCCATAGTGCTTCGCGCCCGCCGCGCAGCTGTCGCTGCCGCCATCGCCCTCGCCCCAGACCACGCGCCAGGGCGCCTTGCCCTCGCGCGTCAGGATCGCCTGGAACCCGCCGATACCGCCCTCGCCTTCGACATAGGAAATGGCGCGGTTACGCTGGTGAAAGACGTGGAATCGCCTGAAGGTGTAGCGCACCCCCGCGTCGCCCTCGCCCTTCAGCGTCCTGACGATCGCGGTGCGCTCCGCGCTGCCGGCCGCCGGCGTGTAGACGCCGTTCCGTGACGCTGCGAGCGGCGCCGCAACAAACAGCATGGATGCCGCGACAAGCGCCGCTGGCATCAAGCCCCGCCGACCTCGTCATCGCCGCGATACTTGACCTGCAGGTAGCGCCCGCGCGTCGCCAGCGCATCGAGATCGCCCTGGGCCAGCTGCCGGGACATGTCGGAAATCTCCTGATCGATCAGGCTGAGCCCATCGACCAGCTGCTTGTCCGGCGACTGGCCGAACCGGTCCTGGCCGCGCAGATTCTGCGGCACGCGCTGGTAGCCCTTGATCAGCTCGGGCAATTGCTCGCCCACCAGCTTGCGAACCTCGGCCGCCGCGGGTTCGCCCTCATTGAGCGACTTGAGCTGCCCCGCCAGCACGTCGAGCTTCATCCCGATCGAATCGAGCAGCGGCATCGCCGCGCCGGGCAGCGTCGGCCGCTGGCGGTCCAGCCACTCCTCGGTGCGCAGCGGCAGCGTGACGAGCGGCGCCTCGCCGAACTTCTCGGGCGCGACTTCCTTGCTCGCCGGCGCCAGTCCGAAGAACAGTGTCGCGGCGATCAGCAGCGCCATCACGACCAGCGCCCCGCCCATCCCCAGCGGAATGAACCAGCCCAGGATCATCGCGCCGATCACGATCGCGCCCGCGGCGCCCGCGATGCGGCCGACACGGGTCAGGATCTCGGCGTCGCGCCGCTTCTTCGCGCGCGTGCTCAGCGTCGTGTAACGCTCGCGCGAACGGTTGAGCACTTCATCGGCACGGGCAATCTCACGATCGATCTCGCTTGGCATGGCGGACTTACAGCGCCTCCAGCTTGAACTGCTCGGCGCCGCCCGAAACCTGGTTCTGCGCGGCCCCCTCGGCCCGGGCGATATAGCCCTTCGACTTCTCGACCTCGTTCGACAGCACGTTGACCGTGGTCTTCATATTGTCGAGCGCCTTGAGCTTGAACGTGTCGATCGCGTCCATCGTGTCGTAGATGTTCTGGAAGGCGCGCTGCAGCGTCTCGATCGGGATCGTGCTGCTCGCCGCCTGCTCATGCACCATCGCCGTGTTCTGCTTGAGCAGATTGCCGGTCGAATCGATGATGTTCGCGGTGGTGGTGTTGAGCGCGGTGATCTGGTCGAGCACCAGCCGCTGCGCGGTCAGTGCCTGCGCCACCGTTACCGCAGTGCGCAGCGCGCCAACGGTGGTGGTCGATGCGCGATCGACGCCTTTCACCAGCTCGACATTGTTCTTCTTGACCAGGTCGAGCGCCAGATAGCCCTGCACCGTCACCGCCATCTGGGTCAGCAGGTCCTGCGTGCGCTGGCGGGTATAGAACAACGCCGTCTCGCGGATCGCCTTGGCCTTGGCCGGATCGGTATGGTCGAGCTCGAGCGCCTTGTCCTCGAGCTTCTGATCCATCTCCTTCGAGATGTAGATCATCTGCTCGAGCCGGCCCATCGCCGCCCACAGGTTCTGCCGCTCCACATCGATCGCGGCATTGTCCATCAGCAGTTCGTCCTTGCCGGACTGCAGGCTCTTCAGGATCGACGCGATGTGCGTCTGGCTCGACTTGTAGCTGTCGAAATAATTGCGCAGGCTGTTGCCCATCGGGATCAGGCCGAAAAGCTTCTTGCGCTGGGTCAGGTTGCCCTTCTTGCCAGGATCGAGATCCTCGACCACGCGGCGCAGCTCGGCCAGGTCCTTGCCGACACCGACATCCTTGTCCATCGCCCGGACCGGCCGGTCGAGGAAGCGGTTGGACTGTCCTGCCGCATCGCGGATTTCCTTCGATCCCATCGCGGTGATCGCGTCGACGCGCTTGCCGAACTCCGGCGAGTTCACGTCCTGTGCCACCAGATCGTCGATGAAGGTCTCGACGCGGGCGACAAGCTCGGTCTTCTTCGCGTCTTCGACAGGCACAAGCCCTGCCATCTTCTCGGGCGCACGCTCCTTCAGCGGCTCGGGCGCGGTCAGCACCAGGTCGTCGGTCTTCTCGGCAGTCGCAGTCTCGGTCGCCATTTGCCCATCTCTCCAGCGGTTCTGCCCAAGATGAACGGGAACCGCGTGCGCTTCAAGTGTATCGCCAATATAATACACTTGATCTATGGTGCAACCGACCGATGTGGTCAGGGGTTCCAGATGACGCGGGCTGTTAACATATCCGCGCTAGGACGGGTGGCATGGAACGCAGGCTGAAGATGATGATCGCCGGTTCGATCGCGGTGTGGGTGCCGGTCTCCACGGCTGCTCAGGCGTCGCCCGCGGCCGTCGATCTGGGCAAGGCCTATCGGCTGAAGGCAGAACCGGCGGACGAATCACCGGTACTTCCCGCGCCGCACAAATTCCGCTAAGGGCGCGCGCAACCCGCGATTCCGCGGCATCCAGGATATCCGCATGAACCTTCGCAACGTGGCGATCATCGCCCACGTCGATCATGGCAAGACCACGCTCGTCGATCAGCTTTTCCGCCAGTCCGGCACCTTCCGCGACAACCAGCGCGTCGAAGAGCGCGCGATGGACTCGAACGACCTCGAGAAGGAACGCGGGATCACCATTCTCGCCAAGCCGACCTCGGTCGAGTGGAACGGCACGCGCATCAACATCGTCGACACGCCCGGCCACGCCGATTTCGGCGGCGAGGTGGAGCGTATCCTCTCGATGGTCGATGGCGTCATCCTGCTGGTCGACAGCTCCGAAGGCGCGATGCCGCAGACCAAGTTCGTGACCGGCAAGGCGCTGAAGCTCGGCCTGCGTCCGATCGTCGTGGTCAACAAGATCGACCGCCCGGACGAGCGCATCCAGGAAGTGCTGGACGAGGTGTTCGACCTGTTCGTCAGCCTCGACGCGACCGACGAGCAGCTCGACTTCCCGGTCCTCTACGCCTCGGGCCGCAACGGCTATGCGAACGAGGACCCGACGCTGCGCGAGGGCACGCTGGAACCGCTGTTCCAGAAGATCGTGGATCACGTCCCCCCGCCCGCGCTCGACATCGACGCGCCCTTCACCTTCCTGGTGACGCTGCTCGACCGCGACAATTTCCTCGGCCGCGTCCTCACCGGCCGCGTCACCAGCGGCAAGGTCAAGGTCAACCAGGCAATCCATGCACTCGACATGGACGGCAACGTCATCGAGACGGGCCGCGCGTCGAAGATCATGTCGTTCCGCGGTCTCGAGCGCGTTCCGGTCGATGAAGCACAGGCGGGCGACATCATCAGCCTCGCCGGCCTGACCGTCGCGACCGTTTCGAATACCATCGCCGACACCTCGGTCAGCGAGGCGATCCAGGCGCAGCCGATCGATCCGCCGACGCTGTCGATGCGCTTCGCCGTCAACGACAGCCCGATGGCGGGCCGCGAGGGCACGAAGGTGACGTCGCGCATGATCCGCGACCGCCTGCTCCGCGAAGCCGAATCCAACGTTGCGATCAAGGTGACCGAAGCCGCCGACAAGGACAGCTTCGAAGTCGCCGGCCGCGGCGAGCTTCAGCTGGGCGTGCTGATCGAAACCATGCGCCGCGAGGGCTTCGAGCTCGGCATCAGCCGCCCGCGCGTGCTGTTCCGTGAGGAAGACGGCCAGAAGATGGAGCCGTACGAAACGGTCATCATCGACGTGGACGAAGAGCATTCGGGCACGGTCGTCGACAAGATGAACATCCGCAAGGCCGAGATGACCGACATGCGTCCCTCGGGCGGCGGCAAGACCCGCATCACCTTCAGCGCCCCGTCGCGCGGCATGATCGGCTATCATGGCGAGTTCCTGTCGGACACGCGCGGCACCGGCATCATGAACCGGCTGTTCGAGAAGTACGGCCCGCACAAGGGCGCGATCGAAGGCCGCAAGAACGGCGTGCTGATCTCCAACGGCTCGGGCGAGGCGAACGCCTATTCGCTCAACACGCTGGAAGAGCGCGGCATCCTGTTCGTCGGCCATGGCGAAGCGCTGTATGAAGGCATGATCATCGGCGAGAACGCCAAGCCGGAAGACCTCGAGGTCAATCCGATGAAGGCGAAGCAGCTCTCCAACGTCCGCTCGTCGGGCAAGGACGACGCGATCCGCCTGACCCCGCCGAAGAAGATGACGCTGGAACAGGCGATCGCCTACATCGACGACGACGAGATGGTCGAGGTGACCCCGAAGACGATCCGCCTGCGCAAGCGCCACCTCGACCCGCACGAGCGCAAGCGCGCGAGCCGCGCCAAGGCGGCGTAAGGCCACCGGATCGGGTTTGAGATCGGAAGGCGCCGGGGGAAACTCCGGCGCCTTTCTCTTTGGGCGCGACTTCAGCCCGTCGCACGATACGCACCAGCAGCCGCACCGGCCTTCAGCTCGCGGAACCGGCGATCCGCATGACGGTTTCGCCCGCCAACGCAGCACAGCGTTTCAAGGAGAGCAGAGTGCGTATCGTTTCCCGAACCCCCAAGATGATCCTGCCGCTGGCGCTGCTGGCCGGCGTGGCGCCCGCCAGCCTCGCCCAGACGCAGGAAAACCCGCCCGCCGACGTGTCGATCTACGGCTCGCAGCCGGCACCTGCCGAGATGGCCAAGGGGCCTGAGGTCAAGGGTATCATCTCCGCACGCAGCGGCGACAAGGTGCAGGTCACCACCCCCGATGGCTCGAAGACGGTTGTCGCTGTCACCGATGCCACCAAGATCAAGGCCAGCGGCGGCTTTCTCGGCCTTGGCGGGAGCAAGCTCGCGGCAGGCTCGCTGCTCAACGGCCTGCCCGTGACGATCAAGACGCTGCAGGCCGGCGACACGCTGGTGGCGAGCCAGATCAACCTGCAGAACAAGGATCTGCGGACCGCCAACATGATCCACAACGGCACGGACCAGCGCTTTGCCGAGCAGACCGCGGCGACTGACGCGCTGCGCAGCCGCGTGGGCGATATCGACCAGTATAACGTCAAGGGCACGACCAACGTGAACTTCGACACCGGCAAGGCGGTGCTGTCGAGCCAGGCAAAGGCCGATCTGTGCGCTGCGGCCCAGCAGGCCGAAGCGATGGACAACGCAGTGCTGCTGGTGGTCGGCTATACCGATTCGACGGGAAGCCAGGAGTTCAACCAGACGCTGAGCGAAAAGCGGGCAAGCACCGTGATCAACTATCTGCAGCAGGCGTGCAAGTGGAAGCCCTATCGGGTGATGACCCCGACCGGCATGGCCGAAGCAGATCCGCTGGCGGACAATTCCACGCCTGAGGGCAAGGCGCAGAACCGCCGCGTCGCGGTGAACATCATGGTCAGCAAGGCCGTCGATGGTTTGCAGGAAGCGCGGCTCAACTGAAAATGACGAAGGCGCCGGGGGTGACCCCGGCGTTTTCTTGGTGCGGAACGGTTTGCGCCCCTGATAGCGGCGATTCCGCTATTTTCCGTCGAACAGCCCGTCCTGCGATCCGGCAGGCGGGTTGAGGCCGAGATGCTTCCAGCCCGCCGCGTTGAGGCAGCGGCCGCGTGCGGTGCGGGCGATCATCCCGATCTGGATGAGGTACGGCTCGATCACCTCCTCAATCGTGTCGCGCGGCTCGCTGAGGCCGGCGGCGAGCGTTTCCACCCCCACCGGACCGCCCCGATAGATGTCGGCGATCATGGTGAGGTAGCGGCGATCCATCGCGTCGAGGCCGAGCGCATCGACCTCAAGCCGGTTGAGCGCGGCGTCGGCGGCGCGGGCATGAACCACGCTTTCCCCCGCGACATTGGCGAAATCGCGCACGCGGCGCAGCAGGCGGCCGGCGATGCGCGGGGTGCCGCGCGAGCGCCGGGCAATCTCGGCAGCGCCATCCTGCGCAATACCGAGGTCGAGCAGGCCCGCGGCGCGGGTGACGACGCGGGTCAGTTCCTCCACGGTGTAGAATTGCAGGCGGACGGGGATGCCGAACCGGTCGCGCAGCGGCGTGGTGAGCAGCCCCTGACGGGTGGTCGCGCCGACCAGAGTGAAGCGCGGCAGATCAATGCGGACCGAACGGGCAGACGGCCCCTCCCCGATCATCAGATCGAGCGCACGATCCTCCATCGCGGGATAGAGCACTTCCTCGACCGCGGGGTTGAGCCGGTGGATCTCGTCGATGAACAGGACGTCGCCATCCTCGAGATTGGTGAGCAGCGCGGCGAGATCGCCCGACTTGGCGATGACCGGGCCCGAGGTGGCGCGAAAGCCGACGCCCATTTCCTTGGCGATGATCTGTGCGAGCGTGGTCTTGCCGAGGCCCGGCGGGCCGAAGAACAGGACATGGTCGAGCGCGTCGCCACGGGTGCGGGCCGCGTCGATGAACACGCGTAGATTGTCGCGCGCGGCACGCTGGCCGACGAACTCGTCGAGCGATTTCGGGCGCAGCGCGGCATCGACGTCCTCGGGACGGCGGGATGCGGTGAGGATGCGGTCGGGATCAGTCATTGGGGCTGGCCAGTCTGCAGGAGCCGCCCGGGAGTGACCTGCGGTTCACCGGATGCTGAAACAAGTTCAGCATGACGGAAGTAGGAGGAGATGACCGCCCTCACTTCGCCGCCTTTCGCAGCGCGAGACGCACCAGCGCGTCGAGGCTCGCCGTCGGTCCCAATTCGTCGCTTGCCGCATTCACGGCAGTGCTGGCCTCGGCAGGCTTGAAGCCGAGGTTGAGCAGCGCCGAAACCGCGTCGTTCGCGGCGCCGCTGGCCGGGATCGCAGCCCCTGCCCCGCCCCCGCCGAGCGCGATCGCACCGGCCTTGTCCTTGAGCTCGTTGACGATGCGCTGGGCAAGCTTCGGCCCGACCCCGTTGGCGCGCGCGATCATCGCGGCGTCGGCGCGGGCGACCGCGGTCTGTACCTCGGCCGGGGAGAGGATCGAGAGGATCGCCAGCGCGACCTTGGCCCCTACCCCCTGCACGCTGGTGAGCAGGCGGAACCAGTTGCGCTCATCCGCCGAAGCGAAGCCCATCAGGCGGATCGAATCCTCGCTCACCAGCATCTCGGTGTGGACGGTCACGAACTCGCCAAGGCTGCCCAGCGCTGCCAGGGTCTTGGCCGAAGCGCCGACGAGATAGCCGACTCCGTTCACGTCGATCACCGCATGATCGATGCCGGTCGCGGCGAGATGGCCGTTGAGATGCGCGATCATCGACGGGTATCCAGATGCCCGAAATTCATAAAAGTCCTGCTCGCGTGTGCGCCCTGATGAACAAGCGGCCGGTATTCAGCGATAGCGGAGGGCAAGCGACAGGCCATGCCGGTACATAAACGGAACGGCGCCACGTAGGAAAGCGAAATTGCGGCCCGCCCCTTGGCAGACACGGCCGCCGCACCATTTCAATCGGGATAGGGGGAGATACCGGATGCTGACCGTCGGATTGCTGCTGGGATGGGCGGCACTACTGCTCGCCGGAGCCACCCGCACCGGACAGTCGATGCGCGCCGCGCTGATCGAGCGCCCGGCCACTTGGCTGAACCGGTTTACCCGCGGTCAGGCGATCTTCACCGCTGTGCTGATGCTGTTCGCAGGACTGATCTTCTGGATCGCGGGAGAAGCGGGTCTGCGATTCGTCAGCCTATACGCCCCGGAACTGATCGGGCTGCTGGCCAGCGTCGAGTTCACCGCGGCAATCGATGCCGTTGCGGTGGCGATCGCAACCGCCGCTTCGGCGCGTCTGCGCAGCATGACGGCATGGGTGAAAATGCGCCTGCCGGGGCAGAGATCGCGCGCACGCCGTACGCAGCGGACCCGCCGGCCCAACCTGCCCGCCAACGACGCGGACGGGCCCGCCCGCCGCCTCGCCTGCGCCGCCTGACCTAGCGCAACGCCCGCGCGCTCGCGAGGTGGTGGGCATGGCAGATCGCCACCGCGAGCGCGTCGGCGGCATCGGCGCCTGCGATCTTCACCCCCGGGAGCAGGCGCGACACCATCGCATGGACCTGTGCCTTCTCGGCAGTGCCGGTGCCGACCACCGCCTTCTTGACGAGACGCGGAGCATATTCGCCGACATCGAGCCCCGCGCGCGCGGCCGCCGCGATGGCGACGCCGCGGGCATGCGCGAGCTTGAGCGTCGATTGCGGGTTCGAGTTGACGAACACCTCTTCCACCGCCGCCGCCTGCGGCGCGTGATCGGCAATCAGCGCGGCGAGCATCGCGTCGAGATGCGCGAGGCGGCGTGGCAGCGGTGCCTTCGCATCGGTCTTGAGCTGGCCGTTGGCGAGATGGCTGAGGCGGTTACCCTCTGCGCGGATCAGCCCCCAGCCGGTGGTGCCGAGGCCGGGATCGAGACCGAGCAGGATCATGGCGTCAGTACCACATGTCGAAGCCGGGGTCGGTATCCTCGGGTACGGCGTCGGGAATACGGCCGACGGGATGGGCGCCGCTCCTGCACGAAAGCGTCGCCAGATCCTTGTCGCCGCGGCGGACATGGATACCCGACCACAGCCTGCCCGGCCGCTCGGTCAGGTTGCCCGCCGTGCCCCAGAAGACGACATAGCTGTAATCGGCGCGAGTGAAGCGGAGATAGGGCTGCGAGCCGCCGCCGCCCCCGACCACGACCTTGCGGCGGACGTTGCTCCAGTCAGGGGTGCTGGCGATGGCGATGTCGGGCTTGCCGGGAGGACCATAGCGATAGTGCAGCTTGCCGCCGCCGGAGCAGACGCTGCCCGCCGATTTGCCGAAGTTGCAGGTGTAGACGACCGCCTCCCCCGCGCGGCACTGGCTGGCCGGCTCGGGCGAAGGTGCGGCAGTGACCGGAGCCGCCGCGGGCGCCGCCAGCATGAGTGCGAGTGCGGTCAGGAGCAAAGTTCGCATCGGCACCTCCCATCAGCTCCTGGAGGAGCCCGTTTGCTTCAGGCCCTCCATCATGCCTGCCGCATGACCCCTCCCCATTCCGGGAAGGAGCGGATCAGCCCAGCTTTTCCATCACCGCGTCGGACACTTCGTAATTGCCCCATACGGTCTGGACATCGTCGTCGTCGTCGAGCGCGTCGATCAGCTTGAACAGCGTCGCGGCGTCTTCCTCGCCCACCTCGACCATCGTCTGCGGCTTCCAGGCGAGCTTGGCGCCCTCGGCCTCGCCCAGCACGGCTTCGAGCGCCTTGGCGACTTCGTGCAGGTCGGCGCTGGCAGTCCAGATCTCGTGGCCGTCCTCGCTCGACGTCACGTCCTCGGCCCCCGCTTCAAGCGCGGCTTCGAACACCTTCTCGGCATCGCCCGCGCTGGCCGGGTAGTTGATCAGGCCGACGCGGTCGAAGGCATGGCTGACCGAGCCTGAAGCGCCGAGGTTGCCGCCGTTCTTGCTGACCGCGGTGCGGACGTTGGTCGCGGTGCGGTTGCGGTTGTCCGACAGCGCTTCGATGATCAGGCTGACGCCGCCCGGGCCGAAGCCCTCGTAGCGGATTTCCTCGTAATTCTCGCCTTCGCCCTTGCTCGCCTTGTCGATCGCGCGTGCGATATTGTCCTTGGGCATCGACTGCGCCTTGGCCGCGTTGATCGCGGCGCGCAGGCGCGGGTTCATGTCGGGATCGGGCAAGCCCATCTTGGCCGCGACGGTGATTTCGCGGCTGAGCTTGGAGAACATGCCCGAGCGCTTCTTATCCTGCGCGCCCTTGCGGTGCATGATGTTCTTGAATTTGGAATGGCCTGCCATGGGTCGTCTCTGCGAAAATGTGTGGCGGCGTCTCTAGGCGAGAGGCGGGGCGGCGCGCAATGCCTACCCGTCACCCCGGTACAAGGCCGGAGTGATGGTACAGGCTCAGACCCCGCTGACCGAGACCGCGGTGCCGGAGGCGGAGACCATCAGCATCGAACCGCCCTTGCCGATCACTTCGTAATCGAAATCGATCCCGATCACGCCGTTCGCGCCGAGCGCCAGCGCCTCGGCCTTGAGCTCCTCGAGCGCGGTCTTGCGCGCTTCCTTGAGGGGGCGCTCGTAGCTGCCCGAACGGCCGCCGACGATGTCGCGAATGCCTGCGAAGAGATCGCGGAAGATGTTGGCGCCGATGATGACCTCAGCCGTCACGATGCCGTGATAGCGGGTGACCGAATGGCCATCGACGGTGCTGGTGGTGGTCAGAATCATGGAATGAGATTTCCTTGCCTGTGTCAGCTTTGCTGACGCGGCACCGGCCCGCTCCCCACCCGGCCACCCATAGGATTCTGGCGCTGGGTAGCCGGATGGGCGAGCGGGCCGGTGCCGCAACCCGGTTCAGCGACCGCTGAACCGAACAAGCATTAGACCATGCCCAGCGCGTTGCGATAGGTCTCGAGAAGCGCGTCCTGCTCGTCGAGCTGGTGCTTCTCCATCTTGCGCAGGCGCACGATGGTGCGGATCGTCTTGGCGTCGAAGCCGGTCGACTTGGCTTCGGCATAGACATCCTTGATGTCGTCGCTGATGCCCTTCTTTTCCTCTTCCAGCCGCTCGATCCGCTCGATCAGAAGGCGCAGTTGCTCGGCCGAAATCGAGTCGCTCATGTCCCGCTCCAAAATAAGGTGCCAATTAGGGTGAACGCGGGCGTTTAGCGGCTGCGGCAGGGGGTGCAAGGGGGCGTGCGGCGGAACGTGTGGATAGGGAAGGATGCCCGCGCGCACCCCTAAGCGGCCCCATTACCTGCGACGTAATTGGAATGATTCGCGCCCGCGGCGAAGTTGCAGTCACCGCGGCGAGGGATGCCGCCCAAGGAGAACTGCCATGATCCGCTTTCCGCTCAATGTCCGCCAGGCGATGATCGTCGATTTCGCCGGCACCGGTGCCACCGCCGTGCTTGCCATCGTCGCGGCAGGGTTCACCGCTGACCTCACGGGGCTGCCCGAAGCGCTGATCCGCGGCGCCGGCCTCGCGCTGGTTCCCTTCCTCGCGCTGGTGCTGGCGATGGCGGTGAAGCCTGCGCGCGGCGGCGTGGTCGCGGTGATCGCGATCAACATCGCCTGGGTGATTGCGAGCTTTGCGACGATGGCCTTCTTCGTCAGCCCCAACGCATTCGGCTACGCCTTCATCACCGCGCAGGCGCTGGCGGTGGCCCTGTTCGCGGAGCTCCAGATCCTGGCGCTCCGCAATGAGGGCAAGGCGGCCGGCGCCTATGCCTGAGGCGGATGGTCCGCGCCCGCGTCCACCCGGTCATCGCGACGATGGCCGGGTGGAACCGTATCAGCGCGTCCGGCGCGCCATCGACCCGGTCGGCATATATTCGGCCGAGAGCGCCTCCGCCTCTGCGGGGGCAACGCCCGCGCGTGTGAGCGCTTCGACGAGCGCACGCTCCGGGGCGACCTTGATATCGGGAGTGACGCCGGTCCCCTCCCAGCCCTTGTCGCCCGGAAAATAGCTGTGGCCAAAGGGAATGAAGGCCGAATAGACGCCGCCCAGCTTCACCGCACCGCCGTAATGCCCAGCCCCGGCCGTGGTATCGCCGATCAGCGTGGCCCGCTTCGTGCCCTTGAACGATGAGGCGAGATGCTCGGCCGCCGACGCCGTGCGCGGCGAAACGAGGTAGTAGATCTTCGCATTTACCCATGGGCTGGCGGGGCTGACGGGCGTGACCCGGTGCTCGCTGCGCGCCAGCTCGGCGGGGGCATCCACCTTGACCAGCGAGCGGAACGGCAGCGGACCGTTGACTGCCGCGACCGATGCGCGGGTATCCATCACCATCACCGGCTGTGCCTTGGCGAAGATGCGCGGGAAGAGGACGTCCATTTCCTCGAGCCCGCCGCCGCGATGGGTGCGCGCGTCGATGATGAGGGTCTTCGCCCCGGCAGTCCGGTCGAGGAATTCGGCGAAGGCTTTCAGCGTTTCGGGCTGACCGTAGAAGCCGTTGAAGCGGACGAAGGCGATACCGGGCGCGATCATCCCGGCCCGCTCCATCGGCGCGGGCGGCGGCGCTACCGGTGCGCCTCCCTGAGCGACCCGCGGCTGAGGCGACGGACCGCCATCCAGAAACATCGCCAGATGGCCGTCAGGCGCCACCGCCTGAAGGTCCGCCGTTACCGCACGGGCGAAGGCGACGCTATCGGTGAACCCGTCATAGCCCCCGGCCGCAAGCTTGGCGCGCAGCGCGACGGCATAGCGCTTGGCGACGTCGGGAAAGACGAACGTCTTTTCGATCTCATCGGCCAGCTTGGCCACCGCCTTCTTTGCTTCGGCGGCGTCATAGATCGCGATTTCGCCAGCGGGGGCCGTCGCCGCGGCCTGGGCCATGGCCGGCACCGCCGCCGCAAGTATCGCAACCGCCAGAACATGCTTACGCATCAACACTCTCCATCTTTCGACATAGAGCGTGTTCTATCCGGCCAACACGCCTTTTGCGGGCGATCTGAACCGGCTATGCGACGAAAAACGGCAAAGTCAGGGGTGCGGACGGCGAAGATGAGCAAGCTCGACGCATTCGACATCCAGCTGCTCAACCTGCTGCAGGCGGACGCGCTGGCGACCGCCGAGCAACTTGCACAGGCGGTGCCTCTCTCCGCCTCCGCCGTGACCCGTCGCGTGCGGCGGCTGCGGGCCGAGGGCTGGATCGCTGCCGATATCGCGGTGATCTCGGCGAAGCTGACCAACCGGAGGCTGCGCGCCCTGGTAAGCGTGCAGGTGCATGAACATGCCGAGGAACGCGGCATCGCCGCGTTGCGCGCGAAACTCGCCGCGGCGCCCGAGGTGCAGATGATCCTCGATGTCGCGGGCGCCAACGACCTCGCCGTGCTGATCAGCGCGCGTGACATGGCGGACTATAACGCACTTGCCGAGCGGCTGTTTCAGCAGGACCCGGCGGTACGGAGATACGAAACCGGCTTCGTCAAACGGGTACACAAGCAGAGCGCGGCGATCCCGCTGCGTCCGGGAGACGGCGATCTGACCTAGAAGGGGACAAGCGATGAGGCGGAAGCGGAGCAACTGGTTGACCTTGCCGCAGCTGGCGGGCGGCGCCGATCTGGCACTGCTGGCGGCGCGGCTCGTGATAGGCGGGTTCCTGATCTACGGCGTGTGGGACAATATCGTCAGCGCCGAGCGTATGGCCGAGTTCGAGAAGTTCCTGACGGTCAAGGGCTTCGCCCTGCCCGGGCTGATGGCCCCGCTGTCGGTCTATGCGCAGTTCCTCACCGGTGTCGCCTTCATCGCCGGTTTCGCGATTCGCTGGGCAGGCCTGATCTGCGCGTTTAACTTCATCGTCGCGCTGGTGATGGTCGATGCCCCGCTCGGCATCCGCCCGGCCTTTCCGGCGGCGGCGCTGGTGGTGATCGGACTGCTCTTCGCGACGATCGGCGCAGGACGGCTCTCGATCGAAGGCATGTTCGCGCCTCAGCGGCGTTAGCCGGTTGCGGCAGTGCAAATCTGGAGAAACAAGGGGCCATCCCTGAAGAGGATGGCGCGAGTGACGGGGCTCGAACCCGCGACCTCCGGCGTGACAGGCCGGCGCTCTAACCAACTGAGCTACACCCGCTCAAGTCCCGCGCCGCAGCGCTTTCCCTTGCGAGAGCGCGGCAACTAGACGGGGGGTTCGGGGCTGTCAACAGCCCTTTCGAGATTGTTTTGCGCAGTTGGGGATAATGGCGTTCCGCCCGCCACCAGCGTGCCGTGTTCGAACAGGAATCCGGCGATGTCCGGCTTGCCCGCGGCGTTGAGCACCGTCTGGAAGATGATCAGCAGCGGCACTGCCAGCAGCGCGCCGGGCGTGCCCCACACCCAGCCCCAGAAGGACAGCGAGATCAGGATCATGATCGGATTGATCGTCAGGCGCCGCCCGACGATCAGCGGAGTCACGACATTCGCCTCGATCAGGTGAAGCGCGATCATGATTCCCGCAGGCAGCAGCGCGGCCCACACGTCCTGGTACGTCATCAGCCCGCCCAGCGCGAGCAGCAGCGCGGCGAAGATCGGGCCGAGATAGGGGATGTAGTTGAGCAGGGTGACGATGCCGCCCCACATCAGCGGGCTGGGCATGCCGATCAGCCACAGTGCGCCCGCGACGACCAGCCCCAGCGTGACATTGATCGCGGTGATCGTGCCGAGATAGGCCGAGGTGTCGTCGACCACGTCCTGAATCACCCGCGCGGTCGCCATCGCCCCGCCGAAGCTGGTGCGGCTGGTGATCGCCTTGCGCCGCAGCCGCGTCCATCCCGACAGGAAGAAGAAGATCACGAGGATCGCAAAGAACATCTCGATGAACGCGGCCGGCGCGGCGGTGGTCACGAACTCGAGCAGCGAGCGCGGCGGCTCGGCCGCGGCGCGGGTCGGACGAATCGGGCTCTGGGCGAAATCCTGGATCGTCTTGTTCACGAAGGTTTCGAGGTTCGCGTAGAAGTCGATCAGCGGCCGGACGTTCGACTGGATGTTGTCGATCCGCTCGGGGATCGCGCTCAGCCAGCTCCATGCCGGGACGACGATCGATACGATCGCGGCGTTGGCGGCGGTGAGGAACAGCAGCACACAGATCAGCGCGGCGAGCGGGGTCGGCACGCGATGCCGCTCGAGCCACTCCAGCACCGGGACCAGCGCGACCGCGACGACCAGCGCGGCGGTGAGCGGCAGGAAGAAGGGCGAACCGGCCTTGAGCGCAAAGGGAAGCGCGAGGAACAGCCCCGCGCCGATCATCAGCGTCAGCGCGGCGAGCAGCCGATCGCGGCGATTCTCTGCCTCCGTATCGTGCGCGGGCGCGACGATCGGCTGTAGCGGCGGCGCGGGCGACGATACCGCACCGGTCTCCGACGCCTGCTCTCCCCTGCCCGCTTGCTGATCCAAGTTTCGCCCGCCTTTCAACGGCTTTCTAGCGCGATTTGCGCGGCTTGTAATCCCGGCTAACCTGCGATCATGGGTGAGAAACTGCTGGTCATCGACGAGGGAACCACCTCGACCCGCGCGATGCTGTTCGCGCCGGATGGAACGCTGCTCGCGAGCCGATCCGCCGAGCTGGCGCAGCATTATCCCGCGCCGGGGCTGGTCGAGCATGACGCAGCGGAGATCTGGGAAAAGACGCTGGGCTGCGCCGTCGCAATGGTCGAGGCCGCGGGCGGCGCCGACCGGATCGCCGCGATCGGCATCACCAATCAGCGCGAGACGATCGTCTTCTGGGACAAGGCCACCGGCGAGCCGCTCGCGCCCGCCATCGTGTGGCAGGACCGGCGCAGCGCGGCGATCTGCCGCGAACTCAAGGAAGCGGGCGAGGAACCGGGCGTGCAGGCGCGCACCGGCCTGCTGCTCGATCCTTATTTCAGCGGAACCAAGATCGCCTGGGCGATGGCGAACTGGCCGCAGTTGCGCGAGGCCGGAGACCGGCTGGCGATCGGAACGGTCGAAAGCTGGCTGGTCTGGAAGCTGACGGCCAATGAGAAGCGGGGCGGCCTCCACATCACCGACGCGACCAACGCCTCGCGCACGCTGCTGATGGGCCTTGGCAGCGGCGGGTGGAGCGACGGCCTGATCGACCTGTTCGGCGCCCCCCGCGCCGCCCTGGCCGAGATCGTCGATTGCGCCGGGCGATTCGGCGAGACGACGCTGTTCGGCGGCCCCATCCCGATCTGCGGCATGGCGGGCGACCAGCAGGCGGCCACGATCGGACAAGCCTGTCTGTCACCCGGCGATACCAAGGCGACGTTCGGTACAGGCGCCTTCGTCCTCACCAATGCCGGCGAGCGCCAACCCGCGTCGAAGCACCGGCTGCTCTCGACCGTGCTTTGGCAGCTCGGCGGGCGGCGCACCTATGCGATCGAGGGATCGGTGTTCGTCGCGGGCAGCGTGGTGAAATGGCTGCGCGATTCGCTGGGGCTGATCGAAAGCGCGGGCGAGACCGAGGTGCTGGCACGATCGGTGCCGGACAATGGCGGCGTCTATTTCGTCCCGGCGCTCACCGGGCTGGGCGCGCCCTGGTGGGAGCCCGAAGCGCGCGGCGCGATCAGCGGTCTCAGCCTCGCCAGCACCAGAGCGCATGTGGTCCGTGCGGCGCTGGAGGCGATGGCGCACCAGAGCCATGACCTCAAGGCCGCCTTCGCCGCCGACGGCGCCGACTGGTCGAGCCTGCGGATCGACGGGGGCATGGTCGCCAACGACTGGATCGCGCAGGATCTGGCCGATGTGCTCGATCTGACGGTCGAGCGGCCGGACTTCACCGAGACCACCGCGCTGGGTGCCGCGATGCTGGCAGGCGTCGGGTGCGGACTCTTTGCCGGGCTGGACGAGGCCGCGGCGATGCGGGGCAAGGTGGAGCGATTTGCGCCGGGAATGAAGGTAGAGGCACGTGATGCGCGGCTGGCGGGCTGGAAGGCTGCGGTCGAGGGGGTGATGGCGTGATGCGAACCCAATTCATCGCCGGAATCGGTATTCGCCATGACGTCCGCGTAGGGGATGGCCGCGTATTTGTCCGCCCGCTGGCAGGCGACTTCGCGAGCAAGCATGTATGCCGGGCCCCCGGGGCAAGCCCGGGGTGACGAAATCGGTCCATTCTGGACCGATAATGCCTAAGCCGCCGCTTCCTCCGCGAACAATCCCTTCAGGTCCTTCTTGAGGATCTTGCCATTGGCATTGCGCGGCAGCGTGTCCCTGGTGAAGCGGATCGCGACGGGCACCTTGAACGCCGCGAGCCGATCGCGGACCCATTGCTGCAGTTCCGCCTCGCTCGCCTGCTTGCCCGGCGCGAGGTGAACGACCGCCACCGGTTCCTCGCCCAGCGTACGGTGGGGAATGCCGATCAGCGCGGCATCGGTCACCGCAGGATGCGCGTAGAGCACGTCCTCGACCTCGGACGAGTAGATATTCTCGCCGCCGCGGATGATGATGTCCTTGGCGCGATCGACGATGAACAGGAAACCCTCCTCATCGACCCGCGCGAGGTCGCCGGTGCGCACCCAGCCGTCGCGGAAGCTTTCGGCGGTCTCCTCGGGCTTGTTCCAATAGCCCTTCACGATCATCGGCCCCTTGGCCCATAATTCGCCGACTTCGCCGATGGGCAGTTCATGCTCGCCCTCGGCATCCATGATCTTGAGCTCGGCCACCGGTACGGGCGGGCCGGCGCTGGTCGGGCGATTGAGGTAATCCTCGGCCGAATGCTGCGTGACCGTCGCCATCGTCTCGGTCATCCCCCAGCCGTTTCCGGGCAGCGCGCCGAATTCGGTGTAGATGCGCTTGACCAGCTCGGGCGCCGAGGGCGCGCCGCCATAGGCGATCATCTCGAGGCTGGAGAGGTCGTATTTGGCTCGCGCGGGGTGCTCGAGCAGCTGCCAGGCGATCGTCGGCACGCCGCCGGTCAGATTGACCTTCTCGCGCTGGATGATCTCCATCGCCTGCTCGACATCCCATTTGCGCATGAAGATGGTGGTGTGGCCGGCGAAGACCGCACCCATCAGGCTCGCCGAACAGGCGGTGACATGGAACAGCGGGATCACCATGAGGCCGACGCGCGGTGTCGGATCGGGTGGCATCTCGCCGCGGCGCAGATAGGGACGCGCGCCGCAATAGCCGCTCGACAGGATATTGGTGATGAGGTTGCGGTGCGTGCCGAGCGCGCCCTTGGGGTGGCCGGTGGTGCCGCTGGTGTAGAAGATCGTCGCGTCGTCGTCGGGCACCAGCGAGGGTTCGGCGGGCAGCGGCGCGTCGGGCAGTTCCGCCCAGTCGCCGGGCTTGCCGATCAGGTCCTCCAGCTGCCGCACGCCCTCGCCCAGCGGACCGCGCGCGCGGCTGACGACGATGTGCTTGAGGTCGGGCAGCCCCGGCAGCGCATCGGCGAGCCGATCGTAGCGCTCGCCATCGGTGAACAGCACCACGCTGCCCGAGTCGCGCAGGCCGTAGTCGAGCTCGCCCGAGGTCCACCAGGCGTTGAGCGGCACGAGGATCGCACCGATGCTGACGGCGGCGAAGAACACCACCGGCCATTCGGGCAGGTTGCGCATCGCCAGCGCGACGCGGTCGCCCTTCCCCACCCCCATCTCGCGCAGCTGCGTCGCGAGCCGGGCGACGGCACGGAAATTGGCTTCGAAGCTGACGCGCTCATCCTCGTGGATGGTGAAGATGCGGTCGCCATGCATCCGCGACGCCTGGATCAGCCAGGCCAGGCTGGGCGGGGCATTCTTCCACACGCGGGTGCGGACGCCGCGAATCTCGACCTCGTCCATTTCGAACTTCTGGCCGGGCGCGGTCATCAGCGCCTGCGCTTGCCCTAGCGTCATCTTCGGCCAGTTGGGGTCGAGCGGGATGATCGGTTCGGCAGCCACGGCACTCTCTCCAGCTTTGTTGAATGTGCGGTTTGGCATTTCCGCCACCACAGCTTTCAGGTTATTCTTGATTCATCCGCCGCCAAACGCAATAGGGAAGCGACAGGCGGGCCAAACCGCCGGAAGCAAGGATTCGAACCTAAGGTATGGACGCCGCCCGCTTCGCACCGCCTGCCATGACGGGCTTCGACGCTGACCGGCTCGCCGCGATCGATGCGTTCATCAAGACGCACTACCTCGACTCGGGCAAGCTGCCGCATGCTCAACTGCTGATCGCCCGCGAGGGACGGATCGCGCATTTCAGCCATCAGGGCGCCGCGCGCGAAAATGGCGCGCCGGTCGATGAGACCTCGATCTTCCGCATCGCATCGATGACCAAGCCGGTCACCTCGATCGCGTTCATGCAGCTGGTCGAGGAGGGCAAGGTCGCGCTCGACACGCCGGCCCACCATGTCCTGCCCGAACTGAAGGGCGTCGGCGTCTATAATGGCGGCGGCGCGGGCGTGCCGTTCGTCACCAAACCGACCGCAGAACCGATGCGGATGGTGGACCTGCTGCGGCACACCTCGGGCCTGACCTACAGCTTCCAGAACCGCAGCAATGTCGATGCGGCGTATCGCGCAGGGAAGATCGAGAACTGGTACGGCAACCTTACCCTGGACGAATTCATCGCGGCGCTGGGCAAGCTGCCGCTCGAATTCTCGCCGGGCGAGGCGTGGAATTATTCGGTGTCGACCGACGTGCTCGGCGCGGCGGTCGAGCGGGTTGCGGGGATGCCGCTCGACCGCGTGTTCGAGGAGCGCATCTTCGCCCCGCTCGGCATGGCCGATACCGGCTTCTGGGTGCCCGAGGACAAGATCGCCCGGCTGACCGATTGCTGGACCCTCATCCAGGGATCGCGCGTCATGTACGACGAGGGCGCCAAGTCGGCATGGAGCCGGCGCCCCACCCTCGTCTCGGGCGGCGGCGGGCTCGTCTCGACGTCACTCGACTATCACCGCTTCGCGACGATGCTGCTGAATGGCGGCACGCTGGAGGGGGTGCGGATCATCGGGCGCAAGACACTCGAGCTGATGACGCAGAACCATCTACCCGGCGGCGGCGACCTTGCGAGCCTGTCACGGTCGCTGTTCAGCGAGACCAGCAATGCCGGTACCGGCTTCGGCCTCGGCTTCGCGATCAACCTCAATCCGGCGAAGTCGATGATCCCCGGATCGGTCGGCGAGTTCTACTGGGGCGGCATGTTCTCGACCGCCTTCTTCGTCGATCCGGTCGAGCGGATCACGATGGTGTTCATGACCCAGCTCTCGCCATCGGGCGCCTACCCGATCCGGCGCGAGCTCAAGACGATGATCTATTCGGCGCTGACATGATTTCGAACCCAACCCTTACCCCGTCATTCCCGCGAAGGCGGGAATCCATTCAGGGCTGACGTTCCGGCAGGAGCCGCAACCTCAGCGCCAATGGACCCCCGCCTTCGCGGGGATGACGATTCAGAAGAAGGAAGACCAATGACCGGCCCAATCACCACAGAACGTCAGGGCGACATCCTCGTCATCACCTCGAACAACCCGCCGGTGAACGCGCTCGGCGCGGCGGTGCGGCAGGGGCTGGACGCCGCGATCAAGGAACTGGCGGGCGACGACAGCCTGAAGGCGGCGGTGATCCGCTGCGACGGGCGCACCTTCTTCGCCGGCGCCGACATCACCGAATTCGGCAAGCCGATGCAGGAGCCGTCGCTCCCGGTGCTGGTCGATCTGATCGAGGCGAGCGAGAAGCCGGTCGTCGCCGCCGTCCACGGCACTGCCCTTGGCGGCGGGTGCGAGGTCGCGCTGGCGTGCCATTATCGTATCGCCGTGCCCTCGGCGAAGTTCGGCCTTCCGGAAGTGAAGCTCGGCATCCTCCCCGGCGCGGGCGGCACGCAGCGGCTGCCGCGCGTCGCGGGCGTCGAGTTCGCGCTCGAGCTGGCGACCAAGGGCGACCCGGTTTCCGCCAGCGCCGCCAAGGACGCGGGCCTGGTCGATCGTCTGGCCGGCGAGGACAGCCTGACCGCCGACGCGATCGCCTATGCCAATGAGATCGCCGCCGCGCGTCCCCTGCCCCGCACCAGCGAGAAGCCGGTAACGGTGGAAGCAGGCGTGTTCGACGCCTTCCGCAAGACCAACGCCAAGCGCTTCCGCAACATGGACGCCCCCGCCGAGATCATCGCGGTGATCGAAGAGACCGCGGGCAAGCCCTATGCCGAGGGCGTTCAGCGCGAGCGCATGGGCTTCATGAAGCTGATCATGGGCGCGCAGAGCGCCGCGCTGCGCCACATCTTCTTCGCCGAGCGCAAGGCCGCGAAGATCGACGATGTGCCCGAGGACACGAAGCTGCGCCCGATCAAGCGCGTCGGCGTGATCGGCGCCGGCACGATGGGCGGCGGCATCAGCATGAACTTCCTCTCGGCAGGCATCCCGGTGACGATCGCCGAGATGCAGCAGGAGGCGCTCGACCGCGGCACCGGCACGATCCGCAAGAATTACGAGGCGACCGCCGCCAAGGGCCGGATGACCGCCGAGCAGGTCGAGGGCGCGATGGGGCTGCTCAAGCCCACGCTCGACCTGAACGACCTCGCCGAATGCGACCTCATCATCGAGGCCGTGTACGAGAATATGGACGTCAAGAAGGACATCTTCGGCAAGCTCGACAAGATCGCCAAGCCGGGCGCGATCCTGGCATCGAACACCAGCTACCTCAGCATCGACGAGATCGCCTCCGCGACCGGCCGCCCCGGCGACGTCGTGGGCATGCACTTCTTCTCGCCCGCCAACATCATGAAGCTGCTCGAGGTCGTGCGCGGCGCCAAGACCGACAAGGACGTGCTGGCGACGGTCATGGACCTCGCCAAGAAGATCAAGAAGGTCGCCGTCGTGGCGGGCGTCTGCTACGGCTTCATCGGCAATCGCATGCTGATCCCGCGCCAGATGGAGGCGATGAAGCTGCTCCATGAGGGCGCGACCCCGATGCAGGTCGACAAGGTCCATGTCGAGTTCGGCATGCCGATGGGCCCGTTCCAGATGAGCGATCTCGCCGGTGTCGACATCGGCTGGCACCGCGACCCGACCCGGATCGAGAATATCCGCGACGCGCTCGCCGCCGAGAACCGTTGGGGTCAGAAGACCAAGGCGGGCTTCTACGACTATGACGACAAGCGCAATCCGTCGCCCAGCCCGCGCGTCGCCGAGATCATCGAGGAGTTCCGCACCAAGACCGGCACCCCGCAGCATGAGGTGACCGACGAGGAGATCATGGAGCGCACCTTCTACACCATGGTGAACGAGGGCGCGAAGATCCTGGAAGAGGGCATGGCCCAGCGCGCGTCGGACATCGATGTCGTGTGGATCTATGGCTATGGCTGGCCTCCCTATCGCGGCGGCCCGATGTTCTGGGCCGATCAGGTCGGCCTCAAGACCATCGTCGCGGGGCTGGAGAAGCACGGCTTCGAGATTTCCAAGCTGCTCCGCGACAAAGCCGAGAGCGGCGGGAAGTTCAATGGCTGACCTGGCTGTCCCGGCACCGCATCGGGCGACCGATGCATGGGCCGGGACCAGCGCGCTCGGGATCGCCGCGGCCATCGCCGCCGGCGAGACCAGCGCGCGCGCGCAATGCGAACTGGCGATCGCACGGATCGAGGCGGACGACGGGGCGGTTAACGCCGTCGTCGTCCGCGATTTCGCGCGCGCGCTGGAGGCCGCGGATCGCGCCGACGCGGCGGTTGCGCGGGGCGAACGCCGGCCGTTCCTCGGCGTACCGATGACGGTCAAGGAAGCGTTCGACGTCACCGGGTTGCCGACCAGCTGGGGCTTCGCGCACGCCACAAACAACATCGCCACCAGCGACGCGGTGGTGGTGCAGCGGATGAAGGCTGCCGGCGCGGTGATCCTCGGCAAGACCAATGTCGCGCCCGGCCTCGCTGACTGGCAGTCCGACAATGTCGTCTATGGCCGCACGAGCAATCCGCGTGACCTCTCCCGCACCGCGGGCGGTTCCTCGGGCGGATCGGCGGCGGCACTGGCAGCCGGGTTCGTGACCGCAGAGATCGGATCGGACATCGGCGGGTCGATCCGCGTCCCCGCCGCCTTCTGCGGCGTGTGGGGCCACAAGCCGAGCTACGAGCTGATCGATCCCTATGGCCACCGCTTTCCCGGCAGCGACGGCGCCTCGCCCCCGCTCGGCGTGGTCGGTCCGATGGCGCGCGATGCGGCCGACCTTGCCGCGATGCTCGATATCCTCGCAGATACGCCGCTGCCGCGTGCCGGGCGGTTCCTCGGCCCCGGGGACAAGCAGATACTCCTGCTCGACAGCCACCCCGCCGCGCCGACCGATCCCGCGATCCGCGGCGCGCTCGACCGGCTCGATGCAGCCGCGAACCAAGCGGGCATCCATATCGCCCGGTCGAGCGATCTCCTCCCCGATCTTGCCGCGCAGCATCGCGCCTATTGCAAGATGCTGGCGATCACTTTTGCGCGCGGCGCGCCGGGGCCGAACGGTGAGGCCGCAAGCCTTTCCGACTGGTTCGACCAGCTCGACGCGCAGGCGCGCAATCGCCGCATCTGGAGCCGGCTGTTCGACGAATTCGACGCGGTGGTGACCCCCGCAAATGTCGTCACCGCCTTTCCGCACCGCGACGATCCCTACAACGAACGCCGGATGACCGTGGACGGGCAGGATACGAGCTACGATGCCCAGCTCGTCTGGGCGGGCATCGCCACCTATCCCGGCCTCCCTGCTACCGCCTTCCCTGCCGGAACCACCGCCGACGGCCTGCCCGTCGGGCTGCAGGTGATCGCCGATTATCGCGACGACCACCGCGCCATCGCTATCGCCGACCTTCTCCACGGAGTGCTGCAATGAGTGACCTCGACACCTTCCGCGCCGAGACGCGCGCATGGCTGGAAGAAAACTGCCCCGCATCGATGCGCGAGCCGGTGCGCAGCGAGAAGGACACCGTCTGGGGCGGACGCGACCAGTCGGCGCTGACCCCGGACCAGAAGACGTGGATGGACCGCATGGCCGCGCGCGGCTGGACGGTGCCCGACTGGCCCAAGGCCTATGGCGGGGGCGGGCTGTCGCCGGCCGAGAGCAAGATCCTGCGCGAGGAGATGCGCGCGCTCGGCTGCCGCAATCCGCTCAGCAGCTTCGGCATCTCGATGCTCGGCCCGGCGCTGCTCAAATATGGCAACGAGGAACAGAAGCTCGAGCATCTGCCCAGGATCGCGCGCGGCGAGATCCGCTGGTGCCAGGGCTATTCGGAGCCGAATGCGGGCAGCGACCTTGCCGCGCTCGCCACCAGCGCCGAGGATATGGGCGACCATTATCTCGTCAACGGGCAGAAGGTGTGGACCAGCTATGCCGACAAGGCCGACTGGATCTTCTGCCTCGTCCGCACCGACAAGAGCGTCAAACAGGCCGGGATCAGCTTCCTGCTGTTCGACATGGCCTCGCCAGGGGTATCGACCAAGCCGATCCTGCTGATCAGCGGCTATTCGCCCTTCTGCGAAACCTTTTTCGACGATGTGAAGGTGCCCAAGGCCAATCTGGTGGGCGAGCTCAACAAGGGCTGGGACGTCGCCAAGTATCTGCTCGGGCATGAGCGCGAGATGATCAGCGGCATGGGGCTTGGCCTGTCGAGTGGCGGCACGCTGATCGGCAATGCGGTGGCGCGGATGGGGCTGGGTGACGACGGCCGCCTCGCCGATCCGCTGCTGCGCGGTCAGATCGCATTGCACGAGGTCCGCGCGCGTGCCTTCGCGGCGATGTCGGAACGGTTCCTCGACGAGCTCAAGGCCGGCCGTGCGCATCCCGCCCAGCCGAGCATGATGAAATATTACGGCACCGAGCTGAACAAGGCGCGGCACGAGCTGGAGATGGCAGCGGGCGGATCGGACTCGCTCGAATGGGAGAGCGCGGCATCGAACAACGGCGCCGCGCCGCGCGCCTGGCTGCGCACCAAGGCCAATTCGATCGAGGGCGGGACCAGCGAGGTCCAGCTCAACATCATCGCCAAGCGCATTCTGGAGCTGCCTTCGTAGGAACCGTCACCCCAGCAAAAGCTGGGGTCTCCCGCCTCAAACCATGCGCTTGCCGCACAAGACCCCAGCGTTGGCTGGGGTGACGGAGTTGGAAATGCCTCTCTACCTCAACGAAGAACAGACGATGCTCCGCGATGCTGCGCAGCAATTCGTGGGCGAAGCCGCCCCGGTCAGCCACATGCGCGGGCTGCGCGACGCCAACGACCCGACCGGTTTCAGCCGCGATCTGTGGAAGCAGTTCGCCGAGATGGGCTTCACCGGCATCCTGATCCCCGAGAGCCACGGCGGCCTCGGCCTCGGCCATGTCGAGGCGGGCGTGGTGCTGGAGGAGATCGGGCGCAACCTCTCCCCCTCCCCCTTCCTGACCACCGCCGTCGCGGCGGTCGAAGCGCTCAAGGGCAGCGCCCAGCGCGAACGCTGGTTCCCCGGCATCCTCGCAGGCGAGACCGTCGCCGCGCTCGCGATCGACGAGAAGGGCAAGCATGGCAATGCGGTGGCCATGAAGGCCGAGCGCTCGGGCAACGGCTTCCGTCTCTCCGGCGCCAAGCAGTTCGTGACCCACGGCCATGTCGCCGGCCTGCTGATCGTCGCCGCGCGCACCGCCGGCTCGCCCGATGACGATGCGGGCGTCACCCTGTTCGCCGTGGCGAAGGACGCGGCGGGCCTCACCGCCGATCCGCAGCGGCTCGCCGATTCCAGCCTCGCCTCGCGGCTGACCTTCGAGAATGTCGAGGTCGATGCGGATGCGGTGATCGGAGAGGTCGATGGCGGCCGGTCCATCCTCAACGCGCTGCTCGCCGCCGGGCGCACCGGTGCCGCCGCGGAATCGCTCGGCGTCGGCGGCGGGGCGATGGACCTAACCGTGCAATACCTCAAGGAGCGCAAGCAGTTCGGCACGCTGATCGGCAGCTTCCAGGCGCTGCAGCATCGCGCCGCGCATCTCTACACCGAACTCGAGGTCGCCCGCGCCGCGGTGCTCAAGGCGCAGCAATTGCTCGATGCCGGCGATGCCAAGGCCGGTGAGGCCGTGTCGGTCGCCAAGGCGATGGCGGGGCTTGCCTCGACGCTCGCGGTGCAGGAAGGGGTGCAGATGCATGGCGGCATCGGCATGACCGACGAGTTCGACATCGGCTTCTACATGAAGCGCGGCCGCGTGCTGGCGGAGATGTTCGGCGACGCCAATTTCCATGCCGATCAACTGGCGAGGGCAAGCGGCTACTGATGGCGGATGAAGTCAAACCCCGGCGTACCGACGAAGAGATCGTCCAGGAGCTGCTGACGCTGCTCGACGTCGAGGAGCTCGACGCCGACCTCTATCGCGGTCATCGCCAGCCGGGCGGGCGCGGGCGCGTGTTCGGTGGGCAAGTGATCGCGCAGGGGCTGCAGGCGGCGCAGCGCTCGGTCGAGGACAAGGTCGCACACTCGCTCCACGCCTATTTCATGCGGCCGGGGAACGAGGATCATCCGATCACCTATCGCGTGGTACGCGATTTCGACGGCGGCAGCTTCGCCAACCGCCGGGTGATCGCGATGCAGCGCGGCATACCGATCCTCAACATGACCGCGTCGTTCCAGCGCGCCGAGGAAGGCCTGCATCATCAGGACGCGATGCCCGACGTGCCGCCGCCGGAGGGGCTCCGCTCCGAACAGGAATTGCGTCGCGAGAAGATCGACGAAATCCCGGAGGCGATGCGCCCCTTCTTCCTGCGCCGCCGCCCGATCGAGATCCGGCCGGTCAGTCCGCGCGACTGGATCAAGCCGGAAAAGGCACCGCCGATCTGGTACAGCTGGTTCCGCGCGATCGCGCCGCTGCCCGACGATCCGGCAACGCACCGCGCGGTGCTGTCCTACGCCTCGGACATGTCGCTGCTCGGCACCGCATTGCTGCCGCACGGCCTGACCTGGCTGCGACCCGACCTGCAGACCGCTAGCCTCGACCATGCGGTGTGGCTGCACGAGCCGTTCCGCGCCGACGACTGGCTTCTCTACGCCACCGACAGCCCGTGGGCAGGCCATGCCCGCGGCTTCAACCGCGGCAAGATCTTCACCCGCGACGGCCGGCTGGTCGCCAGCACCGCGCAGGAAGGGCTGATGCGGCTGCGCGGCTGAATGCGATCAGTCCCGCCGCACCGTATAGGTCGAAGGCAGGTACAGGAACACCTCGGTCGCGCCGGCGCGGGCCCATTCGACCGGGCGGTCGAGGCCGCTTACCGCCACGCCATAGCCCGTGCCGAAGCGCTTCGCCTGCTCGGCGGCGTCGGCCGCGATCAGGTCGATGATCGCGCCACGATACTGGTCGGGATTGACCACGCTGAGCGTCGGATCGCCGGACACGGTGAGTGTCGTGCGGCCGGTCTTCGCCACCGAGGCGACGAACTTCGCGATCTGTGCCTTGGCAGCGGCGAGGTCCATGCCGGGCGTCAGCCGGACCTTGACCAGAAAGTTGGTACGCGACGTATCCGGCCGGCCATCGCCGATATAGCCGAGGCGCTTATAGTTGGTGAGCGTCAGCGGCTCGATGACATAGTTGCCGATGCCCAGCTCGACCCCGGCCTTGCCCGCGCTGCCGATCACGCTGCGCATCGTGGCGTCGAGCTCTTCCGCGCGCTTTGCCGCTTCGCGCGTGTCGCCCACGATCCACACCGTCTGTACGGCGTAATCGGCGCTTCGCTTCAGGCTGATGATCGAGCGTTGTGTCGGAATCGCACTGAAATCCGCGAGATAGCCGCCGGTGGCCTCCGGCCCTCTGCGTGACGCGGTGACGATTATTTCCTGCGCGAAGGCGGGCGCAACGCTCGCGGTGAGGGTGAGCGCGATCAGGACGTTGGACAGAATCCGCATGGCTTTTCTCCCCCTGCTCAGTTGCGCGGCCGCACTTTACTGTCCGCGGGCAGGAACAACTGCACCTCGGTCAAGCTCGCGCGCTTCCACTGGACCGGCTTGTCGAGCCCCGTGACCTCGACGCCATAGCCGGCGCCAAAGCGGGCACTGGTGCCGGCGGTGTCCTTCGCCACCAGATCGATGATCGCACCGCGATATTGCTCGGGGTCGACCACGGAGAGGGTCAGCTCGCTATAGGCCTTGATCTCGGCTCGGCCGACGGCGGGCACGGCCTTGATGAATTTGTCGATCTTCGCAAGCGCCGCCTTGGCATCGATGCCGGGCGCGAGCGGCACCTTGACCAGGAACTTCACCGCTTGGCCGTCGATCTCGCCCTCGTCGATCTCCTCGATCTTCAGGTCCGTGTAGTTGCCCGCGGTCAGCGGCTCGACGACAAGCTCGCCGCTGGCAAGCTGCACGCCCGATGCGGCGGACAGGTCGATCGCCTTGCGTGTCATTGCCCGCACTTCCTTGTCCGCGTCCGCCTCCTCGACCGTGTCGCTGACCACCACAACCTGCTGCACGGCGAAGTCGGCGGTGCGGCGCAACATCTGCGCTGCCGCAGGCGGGATAGCCGCCGCCGTCGCGGTACGGACGTCGAGCGGATGCACCGAATCATTGTCAGGACTGAGCCTGCGCATCCCGGTGACGATAATCTCGTCCTGCGCCAGCACGGGCATCGCCCCGCCAAGGATGCCGGCGGCCACCAGACCGATGAGAATCCTGCGCATTCCCCTCTCCCCCATTTGCAGCGAAGGGTGCTGGGAAACGATTAGCCTGTCAAACCGCGGTCTTGCCGTATTCCTGCCGCGTTACCGGGTGGCTCGACGACAGCCCGCCATCGACGGCGAGCGCCTGTCCGTTGACATAGCTCGCATCGTCGGAGGCGAGGAACAGCGCCGCGCGCGCCAGTTCCTCGGCCTGCGCGCCGCGGCGCAAGGGATTGAGGCGGCCGATGCGGTCCGTCTTCCCCGCCTCGCGCGCATAGTCGAAGGTCGGCTTGGTCATCCCGGTCTCGGTCAGGCCGGGGCAAAGCGCATTCACTCGCACGTTCGATCCCGACAATTGCTGCGCAGCAACCGCTGCCAGGTTGATGACGCCCGCCTTGGACGCCGAGTAAGCCGGGCTGCCCGCGCCCGACCGGATCCCGGCGACGCTGGCGGTGAGCACGATCGCCCCGCCGCCCCGCTCCGCGATCCTGGGCGCGCCGTGCTTGATCGCCAGCAATGGCCCGATCAGATTGACGCGCAGCACCTCCGCGATCAGCTCGGGCGTGGTGTCGAAGATATTGGCCATCCCGCCCGAGATTCCGGCATTGGCGAAGAGGATATCGAGCCCGCCGAACTCGGCTACCGCCAGATCTACCGTCGCGATCACGTCCGCCTCGCTGCCGGCATCCATGCGGATCGCCTTGGCGATGCCGCCCGCCGCGGCGATCATCGCCACGGTCTCGTCCGCGCCTTCGGTCCGGTCGGCGACGATCACCCGCCCGCCCTCGGCCGCGAACAGCAGCGCTGCGGCGCGCCCGATGCCGCTGCCCGCACCGGTGACGATGATCGACTTGTCCGCAAAGCGCGCCATCAGATCGTCACCCCGCCATCGACGACCATCGCCTGCCCGGTCATGTACCGCCCTGCCGGCGAAGCGAGATAGACGACCGCCCCCGCGATATCCTCGGGTTCGCCCAGCCGCCGCAGCGGGGTGCCCTGGTTGACGCGCTTCTCCGCGGCGGGATCTTCCCACAGCGCACGCGCGAAATCGGTCCTGATCAGCCCCGGCGCGATGCAGTTCACCCGGACGTTGTCGGGGCCATATTCGACCGCATAGTTGCGCGCGAGCTGGAAGTCCGCTGCCTTTGACACGTTGTACGCGCCGATCACCGGCGATCCGCGCAGCCCGCCGATCGAGGAGATGATGACGATCGCGCCATCCTTGCGCTCGCGCATCTCGGGCGCGGTCATCTGGATCAACCAGTGGTTGGAGATGATATTGTTGTCGAGGATCTTGCGGAACTGATCGTCCTCGATCCCCGCCAGCGGCCCGTAATAGGGGTTGGATGCGGCGTTGCAGACCAGGATGTCGATCCGCCCGAGCGCGCGCCGCGTCACATCGACAAGGTTCTGGAGCGCTGCCTTGTCGGAGATGCTCGCCGCGACCGCGATCGCGGTGCCCGCGCCATGCTTCGCGTTGATCGCCGCCGCAACCTCGTCGCACGCATCCTGCTTGCGGCTCGAGATCACCACCTTCGCGCCATGATCGGCCAGCGCCTCGGCCGACGCCTTGCCGATCCCGCGCGAGCTGCCGGTGACGATCGCAACCTTTCCGGTCAGGTCGAACAACTTCATCCTATGCCCCCGCCTTGCGCGCGAAATCCCATGCGCTCGCCGCCAGCCCCGGCACGCGCGCCGCGGTCTCCTCCGCATGGGCGTTGCTGGCATTGCCGTCGAGCAGCCGCTTCTTGATCCCCTGGACGATGCTCATCAGCCGGAAGGTGCCGAAGGCGAAATACCAGTTGAGGTCGGGAATGCCGTCGCGCCCGGTCGCGGCGCAATAGCGCTCGACCATCGCATCGACGGTCGGGATGCCGGTCCCGGGTCCCGTGATCCCGGCGATCCCCGACGCGCCGTTGGCGGGCACGAACCAGTTCATCAGCAGGTAGCTGAAATCCGCCATCGGATCGCCCAGCGTCGACAGCTCCCAGTCGAGCACCGCCTTCACCTCCGGGGCGCCGGCGTCGAAGATCATATTGTCTATACGATAATCGCCATGGACGATGCTGGTGCGCGTCTGCGGCGGCAGCGTGCGCGGGAGCCACTCGATCAGCTTCTCGACATCGGGCAGGTCGTCGGTCTGCGCCAGCCGGTACTGCTTGGTCCAGCGCCCGACCTGCCGCTCGAAATAGCTGCCGGGCTTGCCGTATTCGCCAAGGCCGGCGGCGACATAAACGGTGTTGTGCAGCTGGGCGAGCCGATCGCACATCTCGAAATAGATCGCGCTGCGCTGTTCAGGTGTCTTGTCCGGCAACGCGCCGTCCCAATAGGTCACCCCCTCGACCCGCTCCATGATGTAGAAGGCGGAACCGACGACATCGTCATCCTCGCACAACCCATAGGGGCGTGGCACCGGGAAGCCCGTCGGGTGCAACCCCGCGATCAGCCGGTATTCGCGATCGACCGCATGGGCGGAGGGGAGCAATGGCCCGAACGGCTTGCGGCGCAGGACATAAGTCCCGCTCGCTGCGTCGATGCGATAGGTCGGGTTGCTCTGCCCGCCCGGAAACTTCGCATAGGTCAGCGGACCTTCGAACCCATCGACATTCGCCGCCATCCACGCGGTCAGCTTCGCGGTGTCGAGGTCGCTCACCGCCTCCATCGGCTGCCCGCCGCGATGTCCCGCCGGCGCGCTCATGAAAACTCGATCACGGAGCGCACCGCGTCGCCCTTGCGCAGATTGTCGAAGGCATGGTTGATGTCCTCCAGCCGGATGCGCTCGGCGACCATCGTGTCGAGGTCGAGCAGCCCGTCGAGATACATCTGCACCAGCCGCGGCAGATCGACCGGGAAGCGCATCGACCCCAGCAGCGATCCCTGCAGCTTCTTGCCCGTCAGGAAGGTCGGGCCTGGGATGCTCACCGACTGGCCCGGCGCGATCATGCCCAGGATGGTCGCGGTGCCGCCACGGCGAAGCAGGTTCCAGGCGAGCTCGGCGGTATTGGGCCGCCCGACCGCCTCGATCGCATAGTCGACCCCGCCATCGGTGAGCTTGGCGACCTGCTTGACCAGATCGTCGGCCATGGCGTCGAACACATGCGTCGCGCCCATCTTGCGCGCGATCTCCCGCTTCTCGGGCACCGGATCGATCGCGATGATTTTGCCCGCGCCCGCGATCTTCGCGGCGTTGACCGCCGACAGGCCGATGCCGCCGCAGCCGATCACCGCCACCGTCTCGCCCGGTGTCACCTTGCTGTCGCGGAAGATCGCTCCGGCGCCGGTGATCACCGCGCAGCCGAGCAGCGCCGCGCGGTCGAGCGGCATGTCCTTGCTGATCGCGACGCAGGCATTCTCGTGCACCAGCATCTGCTCGGCGAATGCCGACAGGTTGAGGAACTGCGCGATCGGGGTGCCGTCAGGCAGGCGCAATTTGGGTTCGCCCTCCTTGGGCCGTTTGGTCGAGCCGTCGACGCACAGCGACGGCCGGCCCGAGACGCAAAACTCGCACGATCCGCAGAACACGGTGAAGAAGGTGATGACGTGATCGCCGGGGCGGAGCCGCGTCACCTCGCTGCCCACCGCCTCGACGACGCCCGATGCCTCATGTCCCGGAATGGTCGGCATGACATGCGGATAGGCACCATCCACGAAGTGGAGGTCCGACCGGCACACCCCGCACGCCGCGGTGCGGATCAGCACCTCGCGCGGGCCGGGCTTGTCGATCGTGATATCGTGGATCTCGAGGGGTTGCTTCGCCTCGAACAGAACCGCTGCCTTCACCTACTTCTCCCCTCCCGCTTGCGGGAGGGGCCTGGGGAGGGCCTGTCTTCCGCGAGCGGTGTGTTTGTTGCGAGGGACATGCCCTCCCCTACCCCCTCCCGCAAGCGGGAGGGGAACTGGATCACCGCGACACCGCCATATCGCCGCTCGATACGCGATCGGCCTTGAAGTCCCCGTACTTGCCGAACTCGGCGCGGGCGATGGCGCGATTGTGCACTTCGTCCGGACCATCGGCGAAGCGCAGCGTGCGCATGCTCGCCCAGGCGCTGGCCAGCGGCGTGTCGCCCGATACGCCCGCGCCGCCGAAAGCCTGGATCGCATCGTCGAGGATCTGTAGCGTCATGCGCGGCCCCATCGCTTTGATCATCGCGATCTCGCCCTGCGCCGACTTGTTGCCGGCCTTGTCCATCATGTCCGCGGCCTTGAGGCACAACAGCCGCATCATCTCCAGGTTCGAGCGCGCCTCGGCGACGCGCTGCTCCCAGATCGAATGGTCTGCGATGCGCTTGCCGAAGGCGACGCGGCTCAGCAGCCGCTTGCACATCAGCTCCAGCGCCGCCTCGGCGACGCCGATCGATCGCATGCAATGATGGATGCGCCCCGGCCCGAGCCGGCCCTGCGCGATCTCGAACCCGCGCCCTTCGCCGAGCAGGATATTGTCGACCGGCACGCGGACATTCTCGAGCACCACTTCGCCATGGCCGTGCGGCGCGTGATCATACCCGAAAACCGAAAGCATTCGCTCGACCCTGACGCCCGGCGTGTCCATCGGCACGAGAATCTGGCTCTGCTGCGCATGGCGCGACGCGTCCGGGTTGGTCTTGCCCATCACGATGGCGACGGCACAGCGCGGATCGCCCACGCCCGACGACCACCATTTGCGCCCGTTGATAACATAATGGTCGCCGTCACGGACCATCGAGGTCTGGATGTTGGTCGCGTCGGACGAGGCGACGTCCGGCTCGGTCATCAGGAAGGCCGAGCGGATCTCGCCGTTCATCAGCGGCCTGAGCCAGCGGTCCTTGTGCGCGCGCGTGCCGTAGCGATGCAGCACCTCCATATTGCCGGTGTCGGGCGCGGAGCAGTTGAACACCTCGCTCGCCCAGCCCGCGCGGCCCATCTCTTCGGCGCACAGCGCATATTCGAGGTTGGTGAGCTGAGTCCCTTCGAACTCGAAACTGTCGTCGACATGAGTCTGGCCGGAGTGCGGCGGCATGAAGAAGTTCCACAGCCCCTGCGCCCTGGCGACTTCCTTCAGCTCCTCGATCACCGGGAGCACCTTCCAGCGCTCGCCTTCCGCAGCCTGGCGGTAATAGTCGCCGTTGCGCGGCATGACGTGCTGGTCGATGAACCCCTTCACGCGGTCGCGGAAATAGGTTTCGCGCTCGGTCAGCGTGAAGTCCATCATCCTTCTCCTTGCATCGCTCGTTTCGACTCGAATACGCCATACCCGATTTTCGGTAAAGTAGGGCGCCGCCCATTTTTCCGTAGCGTATCCACCGCGTGCGGCCCTGCCCGCTTTAGGACTGTTCCTTCGAATCAAAGCTGCTAATCTGACCGGATGGTAGTCGAAGAGGGGCTCCCCGCCGAAGCGCGGGGCGAGACGAAACGGTTCAAGGCGAAGCGCGACGCGATCCTCGCCGCGGCAGCCGATGTGATCAACGAACAGAGCGCGAAGGGCATGACCTTCGCGGACGTCGCGCAGCGCGTGGGGCTCAACACCACCAGCGTCACCTACTATTTCAAGCGCAAGGAAGATCTGGCGGCGGCGGCGTTCGAGGTGACGCTCGACCGGCTCGACGAGATGCTCGACGAGGCGCACAAGGAAAGCACGCCCGAGGCTCGCGTTGCCCGCTACCTCTCGATCAACATGGAGCGGCTCGCCCGGATCGACCGCGGCGAGGAAAAGGCGTTTGCGATCCTCTCCGATCTCCGGGCGATGGAGGGCGAGCTCAAGGCCGGGCTGCTCAAGCGCTGGCAGAATGTCTTCCGCCGCACCCGCGCGCTGTGGGGCGAAGGCGGCACGCGGGCCGAGACCGATCTTTACGGCGGCCGCGCGCACGTGCTGCTGGAGAACACCTTCTGGCTGCCGGTCTGGCTCAATCGCTACGAGACCGACGAGTATCCGCGGGTCGAGGCGCGGCTGATGGACGTGTTCCGCCACGGCATCGCGGCGGACGGCGCCGCATGGAAGCCGGCGATGCTCGATCTCACCCATGACGAGGCCGAGCCGGGGCGCGAGGCATTCCTGCTCGCCGCGACCCGGCTGATCAACGAACTCGGCTATCGCGGCGCATCGGTGCAGAAGATCGCGAGCGAGCTCAACGTCACCAAGGGCAGCTTCTACCACCATCTCGACGCCAAGGACGAGCTGGTGATCGAATGCTACAAGCGCAGCTTCGACATCATCGCCGATGCCCAGCGCCTGGCCGAGGATGGTCCGGGCGACCATTGGCACAAGCTGATCAGCGTGATCGCGACCCTGCTCGACGTCCAGTTCTCCGAACGCGGTCCGCTGCTGCGCACCACTGCGCTGTCGGGCCTGCCCCCGCGCGTGCGCACTGCGATGGTCGATCGGTCGAACCGCATCGCACGCCGCTATGCCGGGATGCTGTCGGACGGCATTGCCGAAGGATCGATCCGCGCCATCGACCCGCTGGTCGCCAGCCAGACGATGATGGCGATCCAGAACGCTGCGTTCGACATGCGCAAATGGGCCGGCACCATGGAGCGGGACCGGGCTGTCGCCTTCTACGCCTCGACCATCGTATTCGGCCTGTTCGATGACCGGGTTCTCGACTTCTGACGCGCGCTCCGCACGCCGGCCGGGAACGACCAGCGTGACGGAGGCGGCACCGAAGCGGCAACGGCGCACTCAGGCGGAACGGACGGCGGAAACGCGCGAGGCGCTGCTCGACGCGGCGATCCGGCTGCTCCACCGCAAGGGCTATAGCGGCGCGACGACCGAGCTGATCGCCGAAGAGGCCGGGATGACCCGCGGCGCGCTGCACCACCATTTCAGGACTCGCGCTCATCTGATGGCGGAGGTCATCCACACCGTCTACCAGCGCGAGCAGCATGCCTATCGGGAAATTGCCGCGCAAAGCGGCCGCGGCGCGCAGCTTGTCGACTGGCCCGACATGCTTTGGGAGGTGCTGAGCAGACCATCCGGCCTGGCCGTGCTCGAGATCCTCCAGGCATCACGCAGTGATCCCGAACTCGCCGCGATGGTCGCACCGATGCAGGCGGCGGTCGAACGGATGTCGCTCGAAGCGATCGACGCGCAGTTCGGCAGCGAAGACGGTGCCGCGATGCTGCCGGGGGTTCGCCTGCTCGTCTGGGCAGTGCGGGGCCTTTCGGTCGCGCAGATGCTCGCGCCCGATCCGGCGGAGATCGGGCGCTCGATCGATTTCCTGCGCCTTTTGATCGACGGAGCGGTCCGCGCGGGCGTGATCGACCCGCGCGGCCGCCCCCAGCGCGCCAACAATACTGCCCCTCACGGCACTGGCTGACCCTCGCGGCACACCGCCGCCACGGCGTCGAAGGCGCCCGATCCGTCGTCGGTGGCGAGCATCCCGAGATGCCCCAGCCACACGAAGCGCCGGAACGCCCGGTCCCTGGTCCTGCGCTTCTCGCCACATGCGATCTGCGGCGCATCGCGGCGGACGACGACGTTGCGCAGTTCCGCGCCCGGATCGGGGATAGAGGCAAGGATATCCGCTTCGATCGCCGGACGCTCCGGCGTGGCGAACGGGTTCGGCGCGGGCGATGCCGCGGACGGGATCGCCCGCGGCGGTTCGACAGGCGTCACCGCTACCAGCCCGGCTTCGGGCTCGCTCCGCGATGGCCGCCACCACAAAAAGGCAGCGGCGGCCACGGCGGCGGCGATCGCAGCAATCAGCAACGGCTTCCTCACGGAACGTTGCTGACCCGTCCGGTCCAGGCGGCAGCGGTGAAGAACTCACCGGTCCCCGTCTTGAACGCGGCCCCGGCCGCCGCATCCCCCTTCAACCGCCAGGCAAGCCAGGCCGTCGGATAGCCGAGATAGCCGTACACGCCATTGTTGCACGAACGCAGGAAGCCGAGCAGCCCGCACCCCGGCGTGCCGGTGATGTCGTTGTGGTTGGCATTGCGGATCAGCCCCTTGCCCTTGAGCATCGTCCCGGGGGTCGCGTTGTAATAGGCCGTCTGCGAGTTGAGCTGGGTGCCGCTATTCTGCGTGTCGGGCGCGATCAGGCTGTCGGCGGTACCGCTGACGTAGAAGATCGATCCCGATCCGCCGGTCAGGGCCGGAGTCAGCAGGCAATTGTCCGCCGGGTTGCACCACATCTGGCTGGGCAGCTGGAATGTCACCGTTGTCGTGACAACGCCGTTCGAGTTGAACATCGCATTGGCCGCGCCCGATGCACCCTGCGAATGGCCCGCCGCGCCCACCTTGGTGAAATCGATGCGGTGATAGAAGGGGCTCGCCGGGTTCGCCTCCTCGGTGCGGATCCAGGCGAGCGAGTCGAGCACGGTGTTGCCATAGCCGGTCTGCTGGTCGCGCGTCGCGACGACGACGAAGCCCCAGCTGGCGAGATGCTTCAGCCAATAGGTGTAGTTGTCCGGAGTCGAGCCCGTGCCGTTGGCCCAGAGCACCAGCGGCAGCCGTTCCTGCGATGCGGTGATGGTGCTCGGGTAGAAGACGTCGCACTGATTGCCCTTGGAATCGCACGCCACGGTCGATCGCGTCTGTGTCGTCGCGAACGTGCCGTTCGCGTAATATTTGGTCTCGATGGTGCCGGTCGGCCCGTTCGGTACCGATTGAGCGGCGGCCGGCACGGCCAGTGCGGCGGCGGAAGCGAGCACGATCGCCCGAGATAGTCCCTTCATCTGCCTCTCTCCTTGCGCTTGTCTTCTTTGTACCGGACCGGGGCGCGACGATGGGCGGCGCGCCGGACGATCCGGCCGCACGAAGGCAGACGAGCGGAAGCTTTGCGCATGTGTGAGACCCGCACCCGCGATGGCGGATGCGCGAATAATCCTCTCCCGTTCGCCGATCTCCGCCGGCCTCCGGAGCCTATGCCTCAACTTACATACAATCAAGAATGTATGTATATAATATGGTAATTTAGTGGATCGGCGCCTGGCGCTGAGCGTCACCGCATCACCCCCGGCGGTTCAGTCGGCCGCTGCGCCCGCACTCCAACCGCCGATATGGCCATAGATCGCGTCGCGCAGCCGCTTCACCTCACGGTTGAGCTGGCCAAGTTCGGCAGGCGCCTGCCCCGACGCCGCCAGCAGCGTTTCGCCCAGGCATCCGACCCTGCTCCGCAGCGCGCGGCCGGCGTCGGTCAGCGCGACGATCACCTGCCGCTCATTCTCCGGGTTGCGCGTCCGCACGACCAGCCCGCCCGCTTCCAGCCGCTTGAGCAGCGGCGTCAGCGTGCTCGATTCGAGCGCGAGTTGCTCCGCGATCCCGCCCACGGTCTGCCTGTCCTCGCGCCACAGCACGTTGAGCACCAGATATTGCGGATAGGTCAGCCCCAGCGTGTCGAGCAGCGGCTTGTACGCGCGCTGGATCGCGATGCCTGTCGAGTAGATCGCGTAGCAGAGCTGATCGTCGAGCGGCAGCAGCACATCGGCATCGGTACCCATCGGGACTCCTTGTCGTCCGGGGTCCGATCCCCGGCCGGATCATATATCGCGATAAATATTTTCTGGACAAGTCCAAGGGCCGCCCCTACCTAACATTTATCGCGATAATTGTTGTCGCGCACGAAGGAGACGATCATGAACATTCTCTACCGCACCGAATCCACCGCGACCGGCGGCCGCACCGGCCGCGCCAGCACCGCCGACGGATCGTTCAGCGTCACGCTCGACACGCCCAGGGAGCTTGGCGGCGCGGGCGGCGAAGGCACCAACCCCGAACAGCTCTTCGCCTCCGGCTATGCCGCCTGTTTCCTCGGCGCGCTCAAATTCGCCGCGGGCAAGCGCAAGGTGAAGCTCTCCGACGACAGCGCAGTCACCGCTTCGGTCGGCATCGGCCCGCGTGAGGATGGCCAGGGCTTCGGTCTCGACGTCGGGCTGACGATCGCGCTGCCCGGCATCGACCCCGTGCTCGGCCGCGAGCTGGTCGATGCCGCGCATATCGTCTGCCCCTATTCGCACGCGACGCGCGGCGGCCTCGACGTCCGCCTCACCCTCGCGGACTGACCGGCGCAGGCGGGTGGCGTTCGCGCTGCCCGCCGTCAGCCCGCCCTGCGCTTCAGCCACACCCCCGCTCGCCAGTAATGGAACAGCGCCCAGGGCGTCGCCGCGGCAAAGCTCAGCATCGCCCAGCGCAGCGCCTCCGCGTCGCCCATCGACGGCTTGAGCGTATCGGAAATCACCCCGATCAGCGTCGGCCCCAGCCCCAGCCCGATCAGGTTGATCACCAGCAACGTCACCGCGGCCCACAGCGCCCGCATCCGCAGCGGCGCGAGCCCCTGGATCAGTGCGAAGGTCGGGCCGAGATAGGAATTGATCAGGATCAGCGACGCCCAGTAGATCGGCACCGCGATCCAGGGGTCGCCCGCCGCATAGAACAGGAACGACAGCGGCAGCCCCACGCCCTTCATCGCCAGCACCAGCCACGCCTGGCTATGCAGGCCCCAGCGCTCCGCCGCCTTGTTCGCCAGCCACCCGCCCAGCACCGCCGACAGCGTTCCGCACACCGCGCCCACCGGCGCGACGATCGACGCGATCTGCAGCTTGTCGAGGCCGAGGGTGCGGATCAGGAAGCTCGGGCCAAAGGCGGTGTGGCCGTATCCGATCAGCGAGGTGATGGTGACGCCCATCACCAGATGCACCGCCGCGCGGTTGGCGAACAGCGAGCGAAAGCCTTCGCCGAAGCCGGGCATCGCGGCCTGCGGTACCAGCGCGCGATCCGGATCCGAAAGCCCCCGCCGCGGCTCGACCACGAACAGCTTGATGACGACGGCCAGGATGATGCCGGGAATGCCCACCGCGAACATCGCCACGCGCCAGCCGAAGAAATGCGCGAGCGTGCCGCCGATCATCGATCCGCCGGCGACGCCCAGCACCACGCCGAGCGAATAGATCCCCATCGCCCCCGCGCGCTTCTCGGGCGGGTAGAGGTCGGCGATGATCGAATGGCTGGGCGGGCTCGATCCCGCCTCGCCGATCCCCACGCCGATCCGCGCGAGCAGCAACTGCACGAAATTCTGCGCAAGGCCGCAGACCGCGGTCATCGCGCTCCACAGCGCCAGCGCGATGCCGATGATGTTGACGCGGTTGCCCTTGTCGGCCCAGCGTGCGACGGGCAGTCCCAGCGTCGCGTAGAAGATCGCGAAGGCAAACCCCGCGAGCAACCCCAGCTGCGTGTCCGACAGCAGCAGCTCGGCCTTGATGTCCTCCTGCAGGATCGCGAGGATCTGCCGGTCCATATAGCTGAAGAAATAGGCCGCGGTGAGCAGCCCCAGCGTCACATTGCGCCGCCGGATCGCGACCTCGTCCGTCGAGAGTTCAGCCATCGTCGCCCTTCATGAAAAAGGGCGAGTCCTGAAACCCGGACTCGCCCTGATGTTGTTCGTCACCCCGGCCTTGTGCCGGGGCCACCGTCAGGCAAGCGCTGGACAAGAGGCTCGAAGGTCACCGGTGTTGCGCCGTGGACCCCGGCACAAGGCCGGGGTGACGGTTTGAAGACCGATGGACTCTCCCAAGCCCAGCTCCGCCTCAGAACTTGATCCGGCCGGTCACGCCATAGGTGCGCGGTTCGGCCAGGAACTGCGAGAACATCTGGCGCCCGCCCGGGAATTGGGGGTCCGCGAAGGGCATTGCGGTGAAGCCGGCCGCATAAGGCGGCGTGGTCGATCCGCCCTGCTGGAAGGGCGAGTTGAACGCCACCTGGGCATATTTCTCGTTGAACAGATTCTGTGCCCAGAATTCCAGCGCCCAGCGCTCCTCCTTGCCACGGATGCCGATGCGGCCGTTGACCACGACATAGCTGGTCTGTTCCTTCTGCGGGAACAGGTCCGAACCGGTGTTGAAGTCGTCGGTCAGGCGCGTGTCGATGTAGAATAGGCCCGACAGGCCCGACGATCCGATATCCGGCGTCCAGGCGAAGGATCCGGTGGCGACGATCTCCGGCGCGTTGGACAGGTTGTCGCCGGGCAGCATGCGCAGCGCCGGGTTGAGCGGCGCGCCACTGTCATTGCCGACCAGATTGTCGCGATATTTGGTGTCGGCATAGGTAAGGCCCAGGTTCACGCGGATGTCGCGATGCGGCACCAGCGTCGCCTCCACCTCGACGCCGGTCGAGCTGACGCCATAGCCGACATCGGCCTTCGCGCAGGCACCGGTGCCAAGCGCCGGGTTGAGGTTGAACGCGGTGCCCGCCGCAATCACCGGCGCGATATAGTTGGCCCCGCCCGGATTGGCGCTCTGGTCGCGGTCGGCACCGCCCAGATCCTTCTTACAGCCATTGACGTTCTGGACGATGAACACCGTGCCGTCGAACGTGTTGAGCTGGAAGTTCTTGAACTGCTGGCGGAACAGCGAGACGTTGAGGCTGAACGGCCCGGTCGAGTATTTCGCGCCGACCTCGAACGCGTCGACGATCTCGGGATCGAACTGCAGGTTCTTGACCAGCGCCTGCGCCCCGCCTGCACTGGCAAAGGACTGCGCCGGCGCCTTGAGCGCGGACCGGTCGAGGTTGAACCCGCCCGCCTTGTAGCCGCGCGAATAGCTCCCGTAGAGCAACAGGTCGTCCATCGGCTTCCACGAAAGGATCGCGGTGCCGGTGAACTGGTCTTCCTTGCGCTCGTCATTGATCGACACGCCGTTGAGTTCGGCGGTCGAATTGCCCTGGCACGACAGGTTGAGCAGCGACTGCGAAACAGCGAAGAGACCGGTGTTGAACGCCGGGCTGTTCGGGTTGGCAAAGGCGCCGACCAGCGCCTGGTTGGCGACGCAGGCGCTGTTGTCGTTGCCGAACCGCGCGCTGAACTTCTTGCGCTCGTTGGTGTAGCGCAGGCCCAGCGTCAGATCGACCGTGTCGGTGACGTGGATGATATTGTGCGTGAACAACGCCCAGTTGCGGCTGTCCTGCCGATACCGGTCGCTGGTCGTGCCGCGATTGTTGATCGAATCCAGATTGTCGAACGCCGCATAGATCAGCGGCGAGGCGGCGCCGAACAGCGCCGGCCGCGCAGCAAGGCAGGCGGGCGACGTCGGTGAATAGAGCGCCGAAAGCCCGCCGGGCGAGACGATGCGGCAGCTCGCGAACCGGCCATATTGGTTGCCGAAGCGCAGATTGTCGGTCGCGGTCAGCTTCTCGTCGGCATAATAGCCGCCGATCAGCCAGTCGAGCTTGCCGCCGAACGCCTGGCCCTGCAGGCGCAGCTCCTGGCTGAACGTCTCGAACTTGCGCGCCGAGCCGTCGTCGTCGGCGCGATAGAGGATATCGACCGCGCTATAGTCGGTGTCCGACCCCTGGCTGCTGAAATAGTTGCGGTATCCGGTGATCGAGGTCAGCGTCGTGTCGCCGAAGCTCCAGTCGACCTGCATCGATGCGCCATAATCCTCGGTCCGTCCGCCATAGGAGCGGCCCGGCGATACCGACAGTTCACGCGACCAGCCGGCGTTGAGCAGCGCGGGGTTCTGGCCGAGCGCCAGCAGCACGTTGACGATGTTGTTGCCGCTGTCGTTGGTGCGACCCGGCACCGCGCCGGGCTGCTGCAGCGGGATCGCCGGGTTGTTGAGGTTGCCGATATAGGGGTTCACGCTGTTGCTGACATAGGTCGCGCCGCAGCATTTCTCGTCGCGCTTGGTATAGTCGCCGATCAGGCGCACGCGCAGGTCGCTCGACGGTTCGAACAGCAGCTGGCCGCGAATGAAATAGCGGTCGCGGTCGTTGACGTCGGTCTTGTTGGTCGCATCGTTATAGAAGCCGTCGCGCTTCACATAGACGCCGTCCACTCGCGCGGCGATCGTCTCGCCCAGCGGCACGTTGATATTCCCGCTGAACCGCCACAGGTCGTAATTGCCATAGGTCGCCTCGGCTCCGCCCGAAAAGCCGCTGAACGACGGCGCCTTCGATACGATGCTGATGATGCCCGCCGATGCGTTGCGGCCGAACAGCGTGCCCTGCGGCCCGCGCAGCACTTCGACGCGCTCGATCTCGCCCAGTTCGTTGAGGCCGATGCCCGAACGCGAGCGATAGACGCCGTCGATGAACACCGCGACCGAGCTCTCCAGGCCGGGGTTGTCGCCCACCGTGCCGATGCCGCGGATGCGCGCCGAACCGTTCGCCTCGCTACCGGTCGATGACACGAGCAGCGACGGCGCCACCTGATTGAGCTGGCGGATGTCGTTCGCGCCGGAATTCTGCAGCTGCTCGGAGGTCACGGCCGAAACGGCCAGCGGCACATCGGCCAATTGCTGCGCGCGGCCCTGCGCAGTGATCACGATTTCGCCGGCGGCGGCCTCGGGTTCGCTGGCCTGCTGCGCGTCCTGCGCAAAGGCGGGCGATGCCATGGCGACGGCAAGCGCCGGAACAGCTGCCGCAGAGAAAAGGCTAATCCGCTTCATAGATCCCACTCCCGTTGTGGCTGGAGCGCTTCCCCGGCTCCATACCGCAAACTCGAATAGATCGATAATCCGGCTTGCGGTCAAGCCAACAAAACCGTTGCAAATTGCCACTTACACTAGCGTAGATCGCATGGTTCACGCGGCAGTGCAGCATTAAGGGTATGCTGAACGCTTGTTCGAAAGTATGACTTTACCCGATCTGCACCCGCGGCCCCGGCCCGCCGCTGCGGCTCGCCCGCCCGGTCCGCCGCTCGTCATGCATTGCCGAGTGCAGCCCTTCGCTCCTATGTCGCGCGCCATGAGCTACGACTCCGTCCGCGACGATCTCGCCCGGCGCGCGCCCGATCTCACGATCATCGAGGCGGAACAGAGCACCGCAACGGTGATCGAGGCCGCCCAGGCGCTGGGCGTGGTACCGGGGCAGATCGCCAAGACGCTGGCGCTGCGCGTCAACGAGCGGGTCGTGCTGCTGGTGGCGCGTGGCGACGCCCGGCTGGACAATCAGAAGACCAAGGCCGCGCTCGGCGGCAAGCCGCGGATGCTCGATGCGGAACAGACGCTTGCCGCCACCGGCCATCCCGTCGGCGGCGTCTGCCCCTTCGGCCTCCCCGCCCCGCTGCCGATCTATTGCGATATCAGCCTGCGCGCCTTCGCCACCGTCTTCCCGGCGGCAGGCTCGCTCAATACTTCGGTCGAGATCGCCCCGGATCGCCTCGCGGCGCTGCTCGACGCCCAATGGGTGGATGTCTGCAGCTTGCCTGCTCATAGCTGAGATGCCTTGACGGCTGACCTTCTCGCAGCCAACCGCGCTACAGCTCCTTCAATCAGGGTCAGAACGGTCGATGCCTCCCTACCCACCGCCCGACGACTAGCCGCATAATTCACGAGCCAAAGTGTATCACTGTATTGTCATTGTATAACACTATTGATAGCCCAGTGTGTCTATGCCTTCCTTCGCGCCGCCTTCTGCCCCCTGGCTAGTCGCCACCATCGAATCGACGCAGGCCCTTATGAGACGAACTGGACGCCGCTTCATGCGTTGGAAAGCCCGTAGAAAGGATCACCGGGCACGCAGGCCGGCGGCCGCATCGCCTCTCGATGGCATCCGCTTCTTCACGGCCTGGCTGGGCAATCCGCTCAGCGTCGCGGCGATCGCCCCGTCGAGCAAGGCGCTGGCGCAGCTGATCACGCGCGACATCGATGCGCAAACCGGTCCGGTGCTGGAATTAGGCCCGGGGACGGGGGTTTTCACCCAGGCGCTGCTCGATCGGGGGGTCGCGGAGCGCGACCTGACCCTGGTCGAATATGACGATGGCTTCGCGCGGCTGCTCAAGCGGCGCTTTCCCCAGGCGAACATCCTCAGCATCGATGCCGCCGAGCTGGCCGAGCATCGCTCGCCGTCGGAGCTGTTCGGCGCCGCGGTCTGCGGGCTCGGCCTGTTGAACATGAAGCGGGCGAAAGTCGAGGCGATCCTGCGGGCCGCCTTCATGCGGATGCACGGCGGCGCACCGCTCTACCTGTTCACCTATGGCCGCAACTGCCCGGTGCCCGATGCGGTGCTGGAGCGCCTCGATCTCGATGCGGTTCGCGTCGCCACGATCCGGCGGAACATTCCCCCGGCGTCGGTGTACCGGATCGTCTCCCGCCAGGCGAAAGCGGACTGACGCATGCCCGGCGCCGGCATGGTTGCTGACCTGCTCTCCCTTGGCTTGATCGGCGTTTTCCTCGTCACCACGCTGGAGAAGTTCATTCCGGTCGTGCCGTCCTACGTCATGCTGCTGGCGCTGGGGATGAGCGCGCCCGATCTGCCGCGATTGACCCTGATTCTTGCGATCACGGTGATCGGCTCGCTTTGCGGTTCGGCCGGCTGGTTCGCGATCGGCCGCACGCTGGGCGAGCAGCGGATCGAGCGGCTTGTCGCGCGCTTCGGCAAATATATCTTCTTCCCGCTGCCGACCTATCAGCGGCTGGCGGCGTCCTATCGGCGCAATCGCTTTGGGGTAACCGCACTCGGCCAGACGATCCCGGTGGCGCGCGTCTATATCGGGCTGCCCGCCGGCGTCCTCAAGCTGCCGGCAGTCTCCTTCCTCGCCGCCGCGACGCTTGGCATCCTTGCCTGGAACTTGCCCTTCCTCTTGCTCGGTTTCCTGCTGAAAGGCACCTCGCATTCGCTATTCTATGTCGGCCTGCGGGCATCGATCGTGCTCGTCGCCGCGGAATTCCTGATCGTCACGCTTGTCGGCATGATCCGTCGCGCACGCGCGGACGGCCGGACATGAGCCCTTCCCTCATCCGGCCCGACCTCCTGTTGCCGCTCGCCGTCAACTTTGTCGCGATGGTAATTCTACCGGCAAAGCTGGGCTTTTCAGGCGCATCGGTACCGATCTTCCTCGCCTATGCCGCGCTCAGCGGCGCGCTGCTGACCCTTGCCGGGGATCTCCGCTATCTGCGCACCGTCTTCTCGCGCCGCGACGTCCGCGGCTATCTGCTCGCCCGCATCCTCATCGTCGCGACCGCGGGCGCCATCCCCTTCATCGTGGCGAGGAGCCTGACGCAATGAAGCGGGCGGAGTCCCTTCAGAACCCGCTCAGCCGCGCAAACCGGTCGCGATGGTATGCCGCGTTACCCCACATCTGCTCGAGCACGCGCATCCGCTTCAATGTGAAGCCAGCGTCATACTCATCGGTCATGCCGATGCCGCCGTGGAGCTGGATCAGTTCGCGGCTCATCAGATGGCCGACCTCATTGGCCTTGCCCTTGGCGAGCGACGCCGCCTGCCGCGTGTCTCCGCCGCGGTCGATCGCCGACAGTCCCGCCTCGACCGCCGATCGCATCAGCTCGATCTCGCTATAGAGGTTGGCCATGCGGTGCTGCAGCGCCTGGAAGGTCGCCAGCACCTGCCCGAACTGCACGCGCTGCTTGAGATAGGCGAGCGTCGTGTCGAACGCCGACCCGGCCATGCCGAGCATCTCGGCGCTCGCCAGCACCGCCGCGCGATCGGCCACCGCGTCAAGCAACCCGTCCCCGCCATCGGCCAGCTTCTCGGCCGCCGCGCCGTCGAAGGTCACCTGCGCGTGACTGCGGAAATCGGCAAGGTGCCGGCGCGACACGCTCACGCCCGCCCCCGCCTCGACCAGATACAGCCCGTCGGTCGCCGCGACCACGAACAGCCCGGCGCTGTCGCCCTCCGCGACGAACGCCTTGGTGCCGCTGAGCTTTCCGCCCTCGACCTTCGCCGCGATGTTCGCCGGGTCGAAGCGCGGCCCCTCGGCCACCGCCAGCGTCGCGACCAGCTCGCCGCTGGCGATGCGCGGCAGCCACCGGGCCTTCTGGTCCTCGCTTCCGCCGAGCAGGATCGCCGACGCCGCCGCCGCCGACGCCGCCAGCGGGCTCGCGGTCAGCGTCTTGCCCAGTTCCTCGATCACCAGCCCCAGGCTCAGCCAGCCGAAATCGCTGCCGCCCTGCGCCTCGGGGATGATGATCCCGGTCCAGCCCATCTCCGCCATCGTCGCCCAGGCGCCGGCATCATAGCCCGCCGCCTCGTTCGCATCGCGCACCTTGCGCCATGCGTTCACCGGGCTTTCATTCCCCGCCCAGTCGCGCGCCATGTCGCGCAGCATCGTCTGTTCGTCGGTCAGAACGGCCATTCTTCGATCCCTTTACGTCACCCCAGCGAAAGCTGGGGTCTCGCGCGGCAAGCGCACGGTTAGTGGCACAAGCCCCCAGCTTTCGCTGGGGTGACGGTCGCTATTGGTGGTCCAGCATCCCCAGAATCCGCTTGGCGATGATGTTGTTCTGGATCTCGGTCGATCCGCCATAGATCGTCGTCGCCTTGCCGAAGAGCCAGGCGCGCGTGCCCTTGAGCTGCGCCTCGCTGAAGCCCTCGCCTTCCCAGCCAAGGCCTTCATGCCCCTGGATCTCGATCAGCAACTCGGCGCGCTCCTGGCCCAGCTTGGTGCCCACGGTCTTGAGGATCGACGACACTTCGGACACACCGCCCGCCGCCTTGCTCTCCGCCTGCACCCGCATCGCGGTCAGCAGGAAGGCGCGCCAGTCCATCTCCCATTTGGCGATCCGCGCGCGCAGATCGGGGTCGGCCACCCGCCCCTCGGCATCCGCGCCGACATAGCTCTTGGCGATATCCGCCAGCGACGGGCCGCTCGGCATCAGCCGCGATCCGCCGCCCGACAAGTTGGTCCGCTCGTGCTGGAGCAGCCGCTTGCCGATCGTCCAGCCCTGCCCCTCCTCGCCGACGCGGTTCTCCTTGGGCACCTTCACATTGGTGAAAAAGGTCTCGCAAAAGGGCGACATGCCGCTGATCATCTGGATCGGCTTCACCTCGACCCCCGGCGTATCCATGTCGATCAGCAGGAAGGTGATGCCGCCCTGCTTCTGCGTCTTGTCGGTGCGGACGATGCAGAAACATTTGTCGGCCCATTGCCCGCCCGACGTCCAGGTCTTCTGCCCGTTGACCAGATAATGGTCGCCCTTGTCCTCGGCGAAGCATTGCAGATTGGCGAGGTCGGACCCGGCATTGGGCTCCGAATAGCCCTGGCACCAGCGCACCTCGCCTTTGGCGATCGCCGGAATATGCTCGCGCTTCTGCGCCTCGTTGCCATATTCCAGCAAGGTCGGGCCGAACATCATCACGCCCATCCCGCCGATCGGGTTCCAGGCGCCGGCCTTCGCCATCTCGTCGGCGAGCACCTTGGCCTCGGCCCGGCTCAGTCCGCCCCCGCCATATTCCCTGGGCCAGGTCGGCACGCCCCAGCCCTTTTCGCCCATCGCCTTGCGCCAGGCGGCCTGATCGGGAGTCTCCTCGGTCGGCCCTTCGACGGCGGACATGGTGTTGTCCTTGCCCTTGAGCGAGGCCGGAAAGTTCGCCGCCAGCCATTCGCGTACCTCGGTACGGAATTGGTCGAGTCCGGTGCCGGTCGCCGGTTCTGCCAGGGTTGCCATGTTACGCTCCTTTTCCCCTCCGGGCCGGAGAGACTCGCCTTAGCGCAAGTCCGAACATCGGCACCGACATGTTCTCTTTCACCCCAAAGCCCGCCCCTGCCGGAGTCGGCCCTGAAGTCATTTTTCGAGTTTGCGGTATGGTCGCGAGCGCGTCAAGCGCCGTTTTGGCAGCAGCGCCGCGATCTCATCGAGAACCCCGAGACACGCCGCCGGGCACCGGCTAGAAGCGCCGCCGGAAGGGGAGCTTATGCGCTTCGAACATCGCGCGGTGCCGATCGTGCTGACGGCAGTCATGATCGATTCGATCGGCTTCGGCATCATCATGCCGGTGCTTCCCCGGCTGATCGTCGAGCTCGCCCATGTCGGGCTCGAGGATGCCGCGCGGATCGGCGGCTATATGCTCGTCGCCTTTGCGGTCGCGCAGTTCTTCGCGGGCCCGGTCCTCGGTACGCTGGGCGACGCGATCGGGCGGCGGCCGGTGCTGCTGTTCTCGATGATCGCCTTCTCGATCGACTACGCCCTGATGGCCGCCGCCCCCACCATCGGCTGGCTGTTCCTAGGCCGCGTCGTCGCCGGGATCGCGGGCGCATCCTTCGGGCCAGCCAACGCCGTCCTTGCCGATGTCACCCCGCCCGAGAAACGCGGCGCCACCTTCGGCTTGATGGGCGCGGCGTTCGGCATCGGCTTCATCCTCGGCCCCGCGCTCGGCGGGCTGCTCGCCGGTTTCGGTCCGCGCACCCCGTTCATCGCTGCAGCGGTGCTGGCGGGGCTCAACGCGGTCTGGATTCTCGCCATGCTGCCCGAGACGATCAAGCCGGAGGGCCGCCGCCCCTTCCGCTGGGGCAATGCGCACATCTTCGCGGCGTTCAAGCCGCTGTTCCATGCGGGCAATGCCGGGTGGCTGCTGATGGCGATGTTCCTGTGGCAGTTCGCCCACATGGTCTATCCCGCGACCTGGGCGTTCTTCGGCGAGATCACGCTCGGCTGGAACGAGAAGATGATCGGCCTGTCGCTCGCCGCCGCCGGCCTGTGCATGGCTGCGGTGCAGATGCTGGTCACCGGCCGCGCGATCAAGGCATGGGGCGAGGAGCGCACCGTCGTGCTCGGCATGGCGGCGGGCGGGCTCGCCTTCACCGCCTATGTCTTCGCGCGAGAGACGTGGATGATCTACCTCATCCTCGCGGTCAGCGCGTTCCAGGCGCTCGCCTTCCCGTCGATGAACGCGCTGCTCTCGCGCATGACCGACGCCAGCCGTCAGGGCGCGCTGCAGGGCGGCATCGCCAGCCTCAACAGCGTCGCGCTGATCTTCGCGCCGCTGGCCCTCACCCAGTCGCTGGCCTTTGGGGCGGAGCACGGCTTCAACGCGGGGAATTTCGTCCTCGCCGCGGCGCTCGCCTTCGGCGCGCTGATCATCATCGTGCTGCGCGTCGTGCCAAAGGTCCACAAGCGCGAAGCTGCAGAAACCGCACCCTCAGCCTGATCCCTGCGGCATTCCCCGGTTGCGCTGGGCGAGCCGCTTCCTATCTCGCGGCTCCAACCCACGCCGGAGGCTTTCCCCGACATGATCGATCTCTATTACTGGCCCACCCCGAACGGCCACAAGATCACGCTGTTCCTCGAGGAAGCCGGCCTCCCCTACACCATTCAGCCGGTCAACATCGGCCAGGGCGACCAGTTCAAGCCCGATTTCCTCAAGATCGCGCCGAACAACCGCATGCCTGCGATCGTCGATCATGATCCGGCCGATGGCGGCGAACCGATCAGCGTGTTCGAAAGCGGCGCGATCCTGACCTATCTCGCCAACAAGACCGGCAAGTTCTTCGGCCCGGCACAGCGAGACAAGATCATGCAGATGCAGTGGCTGATGTGGCAGATGGGCGGTCTCGGCCCGATGGCCGGGCAGAACCACCATTTCAACCGCTACGCGCCCGAGCAGATCCCCTACGCCCAGAAGCGCTATATCGACGAGACCAACCGCCTCTACGGCGTGCTCGACCGCCAGCTCGCGGGCAAGCCGTTCGTGACCGGCGAGGACTATTCTATCGCCGACATGGCGATCTATCCCTGGATCGTTCCGCACGAGGCGCAGGGCCAGAATCTCGACGATTTCCCCCATCTCAAACGCTGGTTTGAGGCGGTGAAGGCCCGCCCCGCAACGATCCGCGCCTATGAAAAGGGCGAGGAGGTCCGCCCGGGCAATCCCGCCATGTCCGAAGAGGACAAGAAGATCCTGTTCGGCCAGACCGCGGCGAACACGGCAAAGGTGTAGCGAGAAGCGTTCCTCCTCTCTCCGTCATCCCGGCCTTGTGCCGGGATCCACGACGCCTCTCGCAATGCGATCCGTCCTAGTCGTTCGCTCCCTGCCCCGCCCTTGCAGCAGCGCGGAACAGCGCCGCCGACACCAGCCACAGCGCGGTGAATGCGCCACCGAACAGCCAGGTCTTGAACACCCCGTCCGATACCAGCGCGGTCACCGGCGCGGTGGCGACGGCGAGCGTCCACACGACCTGCATCACCGCTACCCCGGCCATCGTCCGCGCCATCCCCGCCGGCCGGAACCGCGCGGCGTATCCGCCCACGACCGGCGCCATGACCAGCAGGAAGAAGCCGGCGCTGTCGACGCTGTCGCGAACGATCGTGGTCCACACGATCAGGAACGATGTCAGCGCCGCCACGCCGACTCCCGCGCGATAGGGGGTGCTGCCCGTCGCCATCTCAGCCGTCTTGCTCGATCCGTTCATGCTTGAGCCTCCTTCAAGATCGCGCCTTGCTCGCATACGCCGGGATGAGCGGCATGAGCGACACCTGAGCAAAGGCTGAAAAGCGCCGTCGCGGCCGAGTATCGGTAAAGTCGCACTTGCAACGACCCTAGGAGCGCTGCGTTTTCCCCCGCTGCGCAACCGCCTAGCCTCTCCTCACCGCCGCGTGACTGACGCTTGAAGATGGGCCACCATCGGGAAGCGCGAGCGGACCTCGCCGCGCGTCTGGGCATCGCTCTCACATCGGAGGATGACATGCCCGGACCCGACACGCTTCTCGCCTTCGCCGCCATCGCGCTCGGCATGGTCCTGACGCCGGGGCCGAACATGATCTACCTGATCTCGCGCTCGATCTCGCAGGGGCGCGCGGCCGGGCTGATCTCGCTCTGCGGCATCGCGCTCGGCTTCATCGTCTACATGCTCTGCGCTGCCTATGGCCTCACTGCGCTGCTGATGGCGGTGCCCTTTGCCTATGACGCGATCCGCATTGCCGGCGCCGGCTACCTCCTGTGGCTTGCGTGGCAGGCGGTGCGCCCCGGCGGGCGATCGAGCTTCGAGGTGCGCGATCTGCCGCGCGACGGGCCAAAGCGGCTGTTCACGATGGGGCTGGTGACCGTCCTGCTCAACCCCAAGGTCGCGGTTCTCTACCTCTCACTGCTCCCGCAGTTCATCGATCCGGCCAAGGGCAGCGTGCTGGGCCAGGCAGTCGTGCTGGGCTCGATCCAGATCGTCACCAGCGTCACGGTCAACGCCGCGATCATCGTCTGCGCCGCCTTCATCGCGCGCTTCTTCCAGCGCCGCCCCGGCTTCGCGCTGGTCCAGCGCTGGCTGATGGGCACCGTCCTCGCCGGCCTCGCCGTCCGGATGGCGACCGAGGCGCGGCGCTAGCCCTTCCCCGGCCTCCGCGAGAGGCCGACGTCAAGATGCGCCCCCGCGTCGAGCAGCACCGTCTCCCCGGTGATCACCCGGCTCGCGGGGTCGAGCAGGTTCACCACCGGCCCGGCGATATCCTCGGCATGGGCCGCCATCTGCATCGGCGTCTGGCTGGCGATGAACTGCTCGAACGCCTCGAACGCCTCCTGCGTCATCCGTTCGCTGAACCAGCCGGTGCCGACATAGCCCGGCGCCACCGCGTTGACCCGGATCGCCGGCGCCAGCACCCGTGCCAGGCTCTTGGTCATCGTCGCCAGCGCGCCCTTCGACGCCGCATAGGCGACCGACGATCCGTTGCCGAACACGCCCGCGACCGACGCGATGTTGACCACCGCGCTCGCCGGCCCCTCGCGCATCGCCGATGCGCAGGCGCGGATCATCTGGAACGGCGCGACGGCGTTGAGCCGGTAGATGTCGAGGAAGTCGTCGGCGCTGAGCGCCTCCAGATCCTCGTGATTGGCGAACTTGGTCTTGCCCGAATTGTTGACCAGCAGGTCGATCCGCCCGAACGCTTCGAGAGCAGCAGCGGCAAGCCCCCGGCACTGCGCATCGTCGGCGATGTCGGCCTTCACCGCGATCGATCCGTTGCCGATCTCCGCCGCCAGCGCCTCGGCGGCGTCCTTGCTCGACGCATAGTTGATCGCGCAGCGCACCCCGCGCTCCGCCAGCCGCCGCACCACCGCCGCGCCGATCCCGGTTCCGCCGCCGGTGACGATCGCGGCCATGCCTTCCATCGAAACGCTCATCTCCGCGCACTCCGCACCATTTTTCGAAGATTGCGTATGGCAGCAAGCGGCCGCTTCGCCTAGCAGTTCATCCGAATCGAGGAGAGAGCATGCAAACCGCCGCCGACATCCTGGCCCAGCCCTTCGCCACCCTGTCCGATCTGATCGCCGCCCATGCGCGCGAGCGCGGGAGCAAGGCCGCGATCATCCATGGCGATCGCAGCCTCACCTATGCCCAACTCGACGCGCGGATGGACGCCATCGCCGCGGCGCTCCAGCGCGACGGCCTCGGCCATGGACAGGCGGTGGCGATCGTCGGCGCGATGGGGCTCGATTATGCCGCGCTCTTCCTCGGCGCGATCCGTGCGGGCGGCGCCCCCGCCCCGGTCGCCCCCTCCTCCACCGGGGACCAGATGGCGGCGATGATCGCCGACAGCGGCACGGGGCTGGTGTTCCTCGACGCCGACGCCGCCGCGACGCTCGGCGACCGCCCGATTGCCGCGAAGCGGGTCGCGCTCGACGCGAGCGACGCGGGCATCGCCTTCGATGCCTGGCTCGGCGATGCGGCCACGCCCGCCCCGGCCGCGATCGCGCCCGAGGATCCGTTCAACATCATCTATTCCTCGGGCACCACCGGCACGCCCAAGGGGATCGTTCAGCCGCACGCGATGCGCTGGGCGCATATCGTGCACAACGCCGCCGCCGGGTTCGGCGATGCGGTGACGATGATCGCCACCCCGCTCTATTCGAACACCACCCTGGTGAGCTTCATCCCGACGCTCGGCTGGGGCGGTACCGCGGTGCTGCTCGGCAAGTTCGATGCGCGCGGCTTCCTCGAAGCGGCGGCGAAGCATCGCGGCACCCATGCGATGCTGGTCCCGGTCCAGTATCAGCGGATCATGGCGGTCGAGGATTTCGACCGCTTCGACCTCACCTCCTTCCGCGTCAAGACCTGCACCAGCGCGCCTTTCTCGCCCGCGCTCAAGGCCGATGTGCTGGCGCGCTGGCCGGGGATGCTGATCGAATATTACGGGATGACCGAGGGCGGCGGCACCTGCGTGCTGATGTGCAACATGTTCCCGAACAAGCTCCACACCGTCGGAATGCCGGTGCCGGGCCACGACATCCGCCTGATCGATGACGAAGGGCGCGAGGTGCCGCAGGGCGAGATGGGCGAGGTCGTCGGCCGCAGCCCGGCGATGATGAGCGGCTATCACGGCCGCAAACAGGCCAGCGCCGACGCCGAATGGTTCGATGCCGAGGGCAACCGCTATATCCGCCACGGCGATGTCGGGCGGTTCGATGAGGATGGTTTCCTCACCCTGATGGACCGCAAGAAGGATCTGATCATCTCGGGCGGGTTCAACATCTACCCGAGCGACCTTGAGACCGAGCTCGCCAGGCATCCCGCGGTACGCGATTGCGCCGTGGTGGGCGTGCCGTCCGAACAATGGGGTGAGACCCCGGTCGGCTTCTATGTCCCCGCCGACGAAACCCCGGCAGCGGAAGTGCTGGCGGCGGTCAACGCGGTGCTCGGCAAGACCCAGCGGCTTGCCGCGCTGCTCCCGATCGACGAGCTGCCGCGCAGCGCGATCGGCAAGGTGCTCAAGCGCGAATTGCGCGACCGCTATCTTGAGGCGCTCCCGGCATGACCTCGCTCCCCGCCCTTCTGGCGCAGGCACAGCGCAGCGAGACGGGCTTCACCACCGGGATCCCGTCCAACTGGCTGCAGGGGCGCACCGCCTATGGCGGGCTCTCCACCGCGCTCGCGCTGGCGGCGGCGAAGCAGATCGAGCCCGACCTGCCCCCGCTCCGTTCGGCGCAGGTTGCGTTCATCGGTCCCCTCGCCGGTCCCGTCACCGTGACCGCGACCAAGCTGCGCCGCGGGCGCAACGCCGCCTTCATTCAGGCGGATATCGTGTCCGAAGCAGGCCTCGGCCTCCGCACCACCTTCGTGTTCATGGCGCAGCTCCAATCGGCCATCGACCACGACGTCACAAGCCCCGCCGCCCACCGTCCGCCGCCGGCCGACGCACCGCTCTACACCGGCCCGGCGGAGTTCTTCACCGGCAACTTCAACTTCTTCGACCTGAAGGCGCCCGGCGCCACCGAATGGCTGCGCTGGGGCCGGCTGATCGACCGCGAGGGCCTGGACGCGGAGGTCGAGCTTATGGCGATGGGCGACGCGCTGCCCCCGGCGGCGTTCAAGCTGTTCCAGAAGATGACGCCACTCTCCTCGCTCACCTGGATCGTCAACATCCTCCAGCCGCGCGCCGTGACCCGCGACGGCTGGTGGCTGCTCGAAGCCCGGACCGACCGCGCCCGCGACGGCTATTCGAGCCAGTCGATGCGGATGTCGAACGCCGACGGCGCGCTGGTTGCGGAGGGGATGCAGGGGGTGGCCATTTTCGGTTGAGTCACGGCAAGGCCGGGCCGTCGGGAAGCGCCGGAACGGCAGCTGACCACCCAATAGCGGATCCCTTTCTAGCCCTCTCCCGCAAGCGGGAGAGGGCTAAGAAGGATTGACGCGCCCTCCCCCTCCCTCCCCGATACAAATTGCGACACTTTCCCGCCGCGCTGACATAGCGCTGCGACAGCGGACGTTCAGAAAGGCACCACCGCGGCACCCCCTCGCCGCCCCGACAGGAGCCTGCCCCGATGAAGAACCTTCTCACTGCCACGGCGATCGGCGCGATGCTTGCCGCCGGTGTCGCGATCGCGATGCAGAGCGAAACCCCCGCCGCAGCCCCGAAACAGCCGATCACCAGGGCCGAGATGCTCGCCCGCGCCGATGCGCGCTTCGATCGAATCGACACCAACAAGGACGGCCAGCTCGACGCGAACGAGCGCAAGGCCGGCGCCGAGGCCGCGCGCGCGGCGATGGCGGAGCGTAAGGGCGGCGAAATGGCCGACTTCATGCCGGGTGCCGGCCGTCGCGGCGGCGGCATGGGCGAGCGCATGCTCGGCCGCATCGACACCAATGGCGACGGCATGATCAGCAAGGCCGAGAACCGCGCCGCCGCCGAGGCCCGCTTCGCGCGGATGGATGCCAATGGCGACGGCACGATCGGCGCCGACGAGCGCGGCAAGGGCATGGGCAAGTGGAAGCGTGGCGGCCGCCGCGGCGCTGCGGCCGAAGGCAGCCCCGTTCCGATGCATGGCGGCAAGCGCCATGAGATGAAGGCCGACGCCAATGGCGACGGCGTCATCACCCGCGCCGAGTTCGACGCGCACAGCGCTGCGCGCTTTGCCGCGATGGACGCGAACAAGGACGGCAGGATCGACGCATCCGAAATGCCGAAGCCGCGCCGCATGCGTGGCGCGACGCCACCCGCCCCTGGCGCACCCCAGGGCGAGTGACCGGCATGCCGGGCGGGCTCTACGACCTCCTCCGTGCCGCCCGCCCGGCACTTTCCGTGCCGGACGAATCTGCTACCCCTGCGGAGATGACCGCAGACACCCCGCATTTGCTGCTCGTCGATGACGAGCGATCGATCCGCGAGCCGCTGGCCCAGTATCTCACCAAGCAGAATTTCCGCGTGACCCAGGTCGCCGATGCGGAGGCGGCGCGCGCGCGGTTGTCGGCCTATGCGATCGATCTGGTGGTGCTCGACATCATGATGCCGGGCGAGGACGGCCTCAGCCTCTGCCGCCATATCCGCGCGACCAGCGACACGCCGGTGATCCTGCTCACCGCGAAGAGCGAGGAGACCGACCGGATCGTCGGGCTCGAGATGGGCGCCGACGACTATGTCGTGAAGCCGTTCTCTCCCCGCGAGCTGGCGGCGCGGATCAAGGTGGTGCTGCGCCGGATGCAGGCGGGCGGCACGCGCCAGCATGCCCCCGAAAGCGGCAGCTTCGCCTTTTCGGGCTGGGTGCTCAAGACCGGCGAGCGCGCGCTGGTCGATCGCGACGGCGTGTCGGTGCCGCTGTCGACCGGCGAATACAACCTGCTGCTCGCGTTGGTGATGCGGCCGCGCGCGGTACTGACGCGCGACCAGCTGCTCGACCTGACGCAGGGACGCGAGGCGGCGGCGTTCGACCGCGCGATCGACAACCAGGTCAGCCGGCTGCGCAAGAAGATCGAGCCGGACGCGAAGAACCCCAGTTTGATCAAGACGGTATGGGGTGGCGGCTACACGCTGGCGAGCGATGTCACCCGGCTATGAGGCGCATCCCCCTTTGGCCCCGCAGCATGATGGGGCAGATGGCGCTGGTGGTCGCCGCAGCGTTGTTTCTGGCGCAAGCGCTCAACTTCGGCCTCGCGCTGCGCGACCGCTCGAGCTTTCGCCTGGCGCAGGCGACCCGACCGGTCGCGATTCGCGTCGCCGATGCGCTCGAACGGGAGGTACAGAACGGCCGCCCGATCCCGCAGGATCGCGGTCGGGTTCGTCGCGCGCCCGGTAACCCGATCCCGCCCTATCTCGAACGCCGCACCGAAGTGCAGGATGAGCTGCGCCGTCAGTTGACCGAACAGGGCGTGACAGCCGGCCGCATCGACACCGGGGTGCGCCAGGTTTCGGACGAACCCTTGCCGATGGAGGAAGGCCGGCGGCCGCGCGGCCGGCGGCCCGGTCCGATCCTGGTGATCGCGATCGAGGTGCCCGGCAAGGGCTGGCTGACCACCGCCGCGCCCTGGGAGCGTTTCCCGCGCCGGCTGTTCTGGCTGCTCGCCGCCCAGACGCTCATTCTCTACGCGATCATGCTGCTGCCGGTGCTGTGGGCGACCCGCCGCATCTCGCGTCCATTGCATGTCCTGGCCGCCGCGGCACGCCGCTTCCAGCCAGGGGTCGAGGCGGAGCCGGTGGCGGAGGCCGGCCCCAGTGACGTGCGCGCGGTGATCTCCGCCTACAATGCGCTGAGCCGCCGCGTCACCGCGATGCTGGACGAGAAGGATCAGATGCTCGGCGCGATCGGCCACGATCTGCGCACGCCGCTCGCTGCCCTCCGCGTCCGCATCGAATCGGTCGAGGACGACGAGGATCGCGCCCGCATGGCCGACACGATCGACGAGATGAACCGCACGCTCGACGACATCCTCAGCCTCGCCCGCCTCGGCCGTCCGAGCGAGGCGCCGACCGAGACCGATCTGTCGGCGCTGATCGACGCGGTCGTCGACGATTTCCGCGAACTCGGCCACGCGGTCGACTATCAGGACGGCCAGCGCCTCATCGTCCGCCTGCGCCCCGCACTGATGCGCCGCGCGGTCCGCAACCTGATCGAGAATGCGGTCAAATATGGCGGCGGCAGTAGCGAGGTCCTGCTCACCGCCGACCCCGCGCAGGTGCGAATCGAGGTCTCCGACCGCGGCCCCGGCATCCCGGCGGAGCAGCTCGCCGCGGTGTTCGACCCGTTCACCCGGCTCGATCCCTCGCGCAACCGCACAACGGGCGGGGTCGGTCTCGGTCTCACCCTCGCCCGCGCGATCGTGCGCGAGGCGGGCGGCGACATCGCGCTCGCCAACCGCGAGGGCGGCGGCCTCTCCGCCACGATCGCGCTACCGCGGCGCTAAAAAGAAAGGCCCCTCCCGCGCGGGGAGAGGCCCTTCCTTGTCCTTCAGGCCGAAGCCCGAATTCAGCCGACGATTTCTTCCGGCTTGAAGAAGAACGCGATCTCGATCGCCGCATTCTCGTCCGAGTCCGAACCGTGCACCGAGTTCGCCTCGATCGATTCGGCCAGTTCCTTGCGGATCGTGCCGGCATCGGCATTGGCCGGGTTGGTCGCGCCCATGATGTCGCGGTTGCGCTGCACTGCGTTCTCGCCTTCCAGCACCTGCACGACCACCGGGCCGGAGATCATGAACTCGACCAGGTCGTTGAAGAATGGACGCTCGCGGTGAACGCCGTAAAAGCCCTCGGCCTGCTCGCGGGTCATCTGGATGCGCTTCGAAGCGACGACGCGAAGGCCCGCTTCCTCCAGCATCTTGGTGACCGCGCCGGTCAGGTTGCGGCGGGTGGCATCGGGCTTGATGATCGAAAAGGTCCGGTTCGCGGCCATGGCCGTGCGGCTCCTGTCATTAGGGGTGGGGATTGCGCGGGCCTCTAGTCGGGCACGGCGGCGGTGGCAAGGGGGAGGCGGCGCAGACGAGGCTCGTCTCTCGCAACGCGATTACGCCCTTCTTGGCCCCTCCCGCTTGCGGGAGAGGGCTAGAACATCTCTAAGCCGCCTGCGCCCAGCGTCCATTCTCGTCCTGCTTCCAGTAGCGCCGCTCGACCCCTTCACGGTCGGCCAGCCCCTTCCACGCGATGCGTGCAGCCCCGATGCTGTCCTCGCCGAAGAAGTGGAACGCCCGGTCGAATTCCAGCGCCGCATCGCGCCATTCGCCGTCGATCAGCGCGACGAAGCGCGCGCCGTTGGCCGGCGCCACCTCGCCCGCGATCAGCACCGGCTGGACCTTGTCGTCGCCCGCCCCCGCCTGTGCATGGGGCAGGAAGCTCTCGGCCTGCCAGGTCCAGAGCGACCCGTCGATCCGCTGGCGCTGATGCGCGTCGGCCGAGACGATCAGCAGCCGCTGGCCGCTCTCCACCACCTTCACCGCGATGCCGGGGAGCGCCCGCTCCAGCGGCGTCACGGTGAGGTGGTAGAAATCGACCTGCATCAGTTTCTCCAGATCCCTGCCGCACGCGGGAGGGGCGGGTCAGCGCTCGAAATTGTCGCGGACGAAGCGGTCGAGCAGGCGCACGCCGTAACCGGTCGCGCCCTTGTCATAGGTGCTGCCGGGCTTGTCCGCCCACACCATGCCCGCGATGTCGAGATGCGCCCAGCGCACGCCCTCGTCGACGAAGCGCTGGATGAACTGCGCCGCGGTGATCGATCCGGCGCCGCGCGGGCCGACATTCTTCATGTCGGCGATCGGGCTGTCGATCAGCTTGTTGTACGCATCGCCCAGCGGGAAGCGCCACAGCAGGTCGCCGGTCGCGCGGCCGGCCGCCAGCAGCTCGTCGGCCAGGCCGTCGTCATTGGCGAACAGGCCGCCATGCTCGCTGCCCAGGCTGATGATCATCGCGCCGGTCAGCGTGGCGAGATCGACGATGGTCCTGGGCGCATGCACCTTCTGGACCCAGGTGATCGCGTCGCACAGCACCAGACGGCCTTCCGCGTCGGTGTTGATCACCTCGATCGTCTGGCCCGACATCGACGTCACGACGTCGCCCGGACGCTGGGCATTGCCGTCAGGCATGTTCTCGACCAGCCCGCACACGCCGATGACGTTGGCCTTGGCCTTGCGCGCGGCGAGCGCCTTCATCGCGCCCGCGACGGCGCCGGCGCCGCCCATGTCCCACTTCATGTCCTCCATGCCTGCGGCCGGCTTGATCGAGATGCCGCCGGTATCGAAGGTCACGCCCTTGCCGACCAGCGCGAGGTCGACGTCGCCCTCTCCCTTGCCGTTCCAGCGCATCGCCAGCAGCCGCGCCTCGCGCACCGATCCCTGCGCAACGCCGAGCAGCGCGCCCATGCCCAGCTTCTCCATCGCGGCGCGATCGAGCACCTCGATCTCGACGCCCAGTTCGGCAAGGTGGCGACAACGCTCGACGAAGCTCTCGGGATAGACGATGTTGGGCGGATCGGAGACGAGGCCGCGGGTCAGGTCGAGCCCTTCGGTGACCGCCGCCTGTTCGGCATAGGCCGCCTCGGTGCCGTCCGCGGCTCCGGCGACGACGATCTCCGCCAGCGTCGGCTTCTGCTTGTCGGTCAGGCGCGTGCGATAGACGTCGTGGCGCCAGCCGCGCTGAACCGCCGCCGCCGCCAGCCGTGCGGCTGCGCGGGCCGTGGGCGCACCGCCCAGGCTCGCCAGGTCGATCGCGATAGCGGTGACGCCCGAGGTCAGGTAGCGCGCAGTCAGCGCGCCGCCGGCACGCTCATAATCCGCCTCGCTGCCCGAACCGACGCCGAGCAGCACCAGCCGGTTCGCGCCGTCGGAGCCGGGCACGAAGATCTCGACGATTCCGCCCGCTTCGCCCTCGAACCGGCCCGCCTTCGCCGCACCGCGCGCAAGCGCCAGCGTGGCGTCGTCCAGCACGCCCGCCGGGATGCGGTCGATGCCGTCCTTCTCGACGGGCAGGGCAACGACACCCGCATCGGCTGGGCGGGCGGCGGAAAATGTTACGCGCATGAAGCTTCCTGTTCCTGTGGATCTTGTCGTGATTTGCGTTCTCTCTAGGCCAGTGCGCGGCGAACGGCAAAGCCTAGGGTCTGACCTCAATTGGAACGGGGTCGAGACGGAGTCGGATTTGGTGTCAGGCCAGGAGCGAGGAGGGAGCGATGGGGTGCATCGTGACGGATGAGCGACGACGCGTGGCGCCAAATTCGGCCCGCCGCTGCGCGGTCGCCCGTGGAAGGCCAATTGAGATCAGATCCTGGACTTGTCCAGCGATTGCGAAGCGAGGCGCAGGGTGCAATAGGGTTGGCGGGTAAGCGCGCAACGGGCGCGGGTGCCGTGTCGGCGTTAAAGGGGTATGGTTCGGACGTGACGCGCAAGGCTCTGCTTCTCGCCGGGATTCTGCCGATCGCGCTGTGCTGTGTGCCTGCCTATGCGCAGGATCTGCAGGACCGGCCGGTCGAACCGCCGCCGCCGTCGGAAACCGCGCTCCCCGCCGATCCCGACCAGATCCAGTTCTCCGCCGATCTCGCCGAATATGATTCGGACGGCGATATCGTGACGATCAGCGGCGACGTTCGCCTGTTCCGCGAGGGCAACCGGCTGCGCGCGGACAAGGTGGTGTGGAACCGCAAGACCGGCCAGGTGCTTGCCTCGGGCAATATCGCGGTCACCAATCCGGAAGGTGACACCGCCTATGGCGACCAGATCGAACTGACCGATTCGCTCAAGGACGGCGCGATCGACAATATGCTCGTCGTGCTCGAACAGGGCGGGCGCCTCGCCGCCGAACGCGGCACGCGCGACGCGAACGGCGTGATCAGCGTCGATCGCGCTGCCTATACGCCTTGCGCGGTGGTCGATTCGAACAACTGCCCCAAGGAACCGTCCTGGAAGATCACGGCGGTGCGCGTCGTCTATGATCCCGCGCGCAAGCGCATGCGCTACAAGGGCGCGCGGGTCTCGCTGTTCGGCTTCGCGACATTGCCGCTTCCGGTGTTCAGCCACTCGGTCGGCGCAGGCAATGCCAGCGGCCTGCTCGCTCCCGCGATCCGCTACGATGCGGTGAACGGCTTCGAGGTCGCCCTGCCCTATTATTTCGCGCTCGGCCCCAATCGCGACGTCACCGTCACGCCGCACGTCTTCACCGATGCGCTGCCGATGCTGCAGGGCGAATATCGCCAGCTCACCGGCAACGGCGCCTTCCGGGTGACCGGCTACGCAACCTACAGCCGCCGCAGCGACGATTTCGTCTCGCCGACTCCCTCGGTGTCGAGCGAATATGCCTTTCGCGGCTATATCGACGCGGCCGGCCGGTTCCAGCTCGATCCCAACTGGAGCGTCAGCGGATCGATGCGGATCGCCAGCGATCGCACCTTCCTGCGCCGCTACGACATTTCGAGCGACGACCGGCTGCGCAACAATATCCGGATCGAGCGGATCGATCGCAATTCGATGCTCAGCATCAACGGCTGGGCCGTCCAGACGCTGCGCCCGACCGAAAGCCAGGGGCTTCAGCCGATCGCCCTGCCCGAAATCGACTATCGCCTGCGCTTCGGCCAGGGGCTGCTCGAAGGCGGGCGGTTCGAGCTTCAGCTCAACAGCCTCGCGATCGGCCGCGCCAGCGGGCAGGATACGCAGCGCGCCTTCGCCTCGCTGCGCTACGACCTGCGCAAGCTCACCGCCTGGGGGCAGGAAATCACCCTCACCGCCTATGGCCGCGGCGATCTTTACAATACCGACGAGATCGCAGCGACCAGCCAGGTCAGCTATCGCGGGCTTGAGGGCTTCCGCGGCCGCGCGATCGGCGCGATCGCGCTCGACATGAAATGGCCGCTGATCGGCGAGGCGTTCGGCGGCGTGCAGCGGATCACCCCGCGCTTCCAGGTCGTCGCCGCACCGCGGATCGAGAATTTCGACATTCCGAACGAAGATGCGCGCTCGGTCGATCTCGAGGATTCGAACCTGTTCGCGCTCAACCGCTTCCCGGGTTACGACCGGTTCGAGGATTCGACGCGCTTCACCTTCGGGCTCGATTATGCGCTGTATCTGCCCGGCCTCTCGATCGAGGCGAATATCGGCCAGAGCTACCGGCTCGATTCGCGGCCGACGATCCTGCCCGACGGCACGGGGATGACCGACCGGCTCTCCGACATCGTCGGGCGGACGGTGGTGCGCTACAAGGATTTCCTGACGTTCACGCACCGCTACCGGCTCGACAAGGACAATATCGCGATCCGCCGCAACGAGATCGACGCCACGATCGGCTCGCGCGATACCTTTGCGACGATCGGCTATCTGCGGCTCAACCGGAACGTCGATTTCGCGCTCGAGGATCTGCAGGATCGCGAGGAAGCACGGGTGGGCGCGCGGGTGAAGGTCACGCGCTTCTGGTCGGTGTTCGGATCGGCGGTGATCGATCTCACCAATGCCGAGGAGGATCCGGCCTCGCTCGCCGACGGGTTCGAACCCGTCCGTCATCGCCTCGGCATCGAATATGAGGATGATTGCCTGCGTCTGGGCGTCACCTGGAAGCGCGATTACCAGACGACCGGCGACGCACGCCGCGGCAGCAGCTACCTGTTGACGCTGGCGCTCAAGAATTTGGGGCGCTAAGCCCCAGTTCAGGCACAATTGGCGACTAAACGCCGCTCTTCCTTCTTCGGGAACGGATTTCAGGTACGGATGACGATGACTCTTAAGGTCGGACATTTCTGCCGCTCGGCAGCGCTGATTCTTGGTATTGCCGGCAGCGCCGCGATCGCTGCGCAGACCGCGGGCGATACGCCGCCGTCCAGCGCGGCCAATCTCGATCTGCCCAAGGAGCTTCAGCTCTTCAGCAAGCCCGATCCCAATGTCCGCAAGCCGACGGCATTGGTGAACGGCTATGTCATCACCCGCACCGATGTCGACCAGCGTTTCGCGCTGTTCGTCGCGCTCAACCAGCTCAAGCTGACCGCGGAGGAGCAGGACCGGCTGCGCCTTCAGGTGCTTCGCCTGCTGACGGACGAGACGATCCAGATCCAGGAAGCCAAGTCGAACGACATCACGATCCCGCAGGATCAGATCGACCGCAGCTTCGCCTCGATCGCCAACCGCTACCAGCGCACCCCTGATCAGATGCGCGCATGGCTGCGCGAAATCGGCTCGTCCGAACGCTCCTTCAAGCGCCAGATCGAAGGCGAAATCGCCTGGCAACGCGTCATCCAGCGCAAAATCGGCTCCCTAATCAACGTCGGCGACGAAGAGGTAAAGTCGATCATCGAGCGGCTTGAGCAGGCTAAGGGAACGGATGAGTTCCAGCTTCGCGAGATCTACATCTCCGCCACGCCCGAACGGCAGGGCGAAGTGTTCCAGGCGATGCAGCAGATGATCCAGCAGATGCAGCAGGGCCGTCCGTTCGAATATTTCGCACAGTTCTCGGAAGCGACGACCCGTTCGGTCGGCGGCGACCTTGGCTGGGTTCGTTCCGGTATGCTTCCTGCGCAGCTTGGCCAGGCGGCGCAGCAGATGCAGGTCGGCCAGGTCGCGGGCCCGATCGAGGTTCCGGGCGGCTTCTCGATCCTCTATCTCGTCGACAAGCGTCAGGTCCTGACCAGCGATCCGCGCGACGCCAGGCTCAGCCTGCGGCAGCTCACCGTGAAGTTCCCGGCGGGCACCACCCAGGCCCAGGCGCAGACCAAGGCATCGGAATTCGCCACCGTCCTCAAATCGACGGCCGGTTGCGGCGCAGTGGGCAAGGCCGCAGAAACGCTAGGCGCCGAGGTCGTGGACAATGATTCGGTACGTGCACGCGACCTGCCACCGCAGCTGCAGGACATCATCCTGAAGCTCCAGATCGGCGAGTCGACGCCTCCCTTCGGATCACCCGAAGAAGGCGTGCGCGCGCTGGTCCTTTGCGGGCGCGACGATCCCAAGACCGCCGCCCTGCCCAACCCGGACCAGATCCGTGAGCAGATCGAGGAAACCCGTACCAACCTTCGTGCCCAGCGCTACCTTCGCGACCTGCGCCGGGACGCGATCATCGACTATCGCTGAGCGGTGACGATTCCGGTCCTCCCCCTTGCGATCGCATTGGGCGATCCTGCCGGGATCGGGCCGGAAATTGTCGCCAAGGCGTGGCGGGATCGTGAACTTCAGGCATTGCCGCCCTTCTTCGCCGTCGGCGATGCGCGCGCGATCGCAGCGGTCTGGGATGGCCCGATCGCCAGCATCGCAAACCCGAGCGAAACCCCGGCGATATTCGGCGAAGCGCTTCCGGTACTCCCGGTCGCCGGTACGAGCGAGATCATTCCCGGTACCCCGGACGATGCAGGCGCACGCAGCGCGCTCGACAGTCTCGAGCTCGCCACCGGTCTGGCCCGCTCGGGTACGGCAGGCGCGCTGGTGACCGGGCCGGTGTCCAAGGCTCAGCTCTACCGCATCGGGTTCACCCACCCCGGCCAGACCGAGTTCATTGCCGAACGCTGCGGCATCGCGCCGGAAAATACGGTGATGATGCTCGCAGGGCCGACCCTGCGGGTCGTTCCGGTGACCACGCATATCCCGCTTGCCGCCGTGCCGCAGGCGATTTCGGTCGAACTGATCATCGCCAAGGCGCGCGTGACGGCGCGGGGCCTCTCGCGCAATTTCGGGATCGACGCGCCGCGGCTCGCCTTCGCAGGGCTCAATCCGCACGCAGGCGAAAGCGGCGCGATCGGACGGGAGGAAATCGAGATCCTCGAACCCGCGATCCGCCAGCTACGGGCCGAAGGAATCGATGTGGTCGGACCGCTTGCCGCCGACACGATGTTCCATGCCCGCGCCCGCGCCACCTATGACGCCGCGATCTGCCTCTATCACGATCAGGCGCTGGTGCCGCTCAAGACGCTGCATTTCGATGAGGGCGTCAACATGACGCTGGGCCTGTCGATCGTGCGTACATCCCCCGATCACGGCACGGCGTTCGGCATTGCCGGGCAAGACATGGCCGAGCCGGGTGCGATGATCGCCGCGATCCGCATGGCTGGTCAGGCGGCAGAGAAGCGGGCATTGGCTGAGGCGTGACCGCCCTTCCCCCGCTTCGTGAAGTCATCCGCAACCATGGGCTGAGTGCCAGCAAGGCGCTGGGCCAGAACTTCCTGTTCGATTCGCAGCTGCTCGACCGGATCGCGCGCGTGCCTGGCGATCTCGAAGGACGGGAAGTATTCGAAGTCGGGCCCGGGCCGGGTGGCCTGACCCGTGCCCTGCTGCAAGCAGGAGCGAAGGTCACCGCAGTCGAACGCGATCGCCGCTGCATCCCCGCGCTGGCCGAGCTGGGTGAAGCGTTTCCGGGCAAGCTCACCGTGATCGAGGGCGATGCACTGGAGGTGGACGCGCCGTCGCTGTTCGCCGGCAAGCCGCATATCGCATCCAACCTGCCCTATAATATCGGCACTGCACTGACGGTGGGCTGGCTCTCGGCAACCTGGCAGCCCTGGTGGGCGAGCCTGACCCTGATGTTCCAGAAGGAGGTCGCCGAGCGCATCGTCGCCGCCCCAGGAACCGGCGCCTATGGCCGCCTCGCGGTGCTGGCGCAGTGGCGGAGCAGCGCGAAGATCGCGATGCCCGTCCACCGCTCCGCCTTCACCCCGCCGCCCAAGGTGATGTCGGCGGTGGTGCATATCGTCCCGGGCGAGGAGCCGGCAGGCGTCAAGCTCGCGGTGCTCGAGAAGCTGACCGGTGCAGCCTTCGGACAGCGGCGCAAGATGCTGCGCCAGAGCCTCAAGGCCATGCCCGGCGCGGTCGAGGCAGCCGAGAGCATCGGGATCGATCCGACGCGGCGCGCAGAAACGGTAAGCGTCGACGAATTCGTCGCGCTCGCGCGCACGCTGTCTGCCTAGTTGATTTCAGCTGCGCTGAACCCGGCACCGGCAAACGAAAGTCAGCCTTAGTTCTTCTTCGCTTCAGCGGGCGGCGGAACGACCTGCGCGGTCGCGGTCGCGGGCGGCCCCTTGGCAATCGCAGCGGCGAGCTGGTTCGCGTCGGCGCAGCTGGCACCGCACAGCGTCTTCACCCGCGCGAGGTTTTCCTTGGCGCGCTCGACCGCACCCTTTTGCACCATCGCCTCGCCCTGCCCGCGCAGCGCAACGACGTCGTTCGGCTCGAGCGTCAGCGCCTCGCGGTAGAAGCGGATCGCCTTGCCCGGCAGCCCCTGCGCGCGCGCGACTTCGGCGAGCACGATATAGGCCTGACGGTTGCGCGGATCGACGGCGAGCGCGCTTTCGATCAGGTCGTTGGCGCCGTCGAGATTGCCCGCGGCCCGCGCCGCTTTGCCGCGTTCGAGCAACGCGATCGAGCGCGCGTCGATCTGGTCGTCAGCACGCTGGCCATAAAGCGAGGTCGAAACGCTGAGCAGAGCGAGCGCGGCGGCGGCGGACACGACAGTGATACGCATCAGGGACTCCGGACGTAGAATGCGCAGGGCTATCATGTGCGCACCAGCTTCGCGACAAAAAAGCCGTCGGTCGAATGGGACAGCGGGGTCAGGCGCATGCCCGGTCCATGCGGAGTTCCGAGCGGAAGCGCAAGCGGCGCGGCGCTCCAGCCCGGCTGACGGGCCAGAAACGCCTCCACCTGATCCGTCCCTTCGGCATCGAGCAGCGAGCATACGATGTGGATCAGCGTGCCGCCGGGCCTGACCAGCGCAGCGCCGACATCGAGCAGCCGGGCCTGGGTCTCGACCAGCTTTGCCAGTCGCGCGGGTGTGAGCCGCCAGCGTGCCTCCGGGTTGCGGCGCCAGGTGCCGGTGCCCGAGCACGGCGCGTCAATCAGCACGACATCGGCGGTTCCCGTCCAATCGGCGAGCGGTTCGCTCTCGCGGCCCGGGTTGAGCAGGCGCGTTCCGACGATCGAAACCCCCGCCCGCTCGGCCCGCGGCAGCAGGCGCGAGAGGCGCGACCGATCGGAGTCGGAGGCGAGCAGTTCGCCCCGGTTCCCCATCGCGGCGGCGAGGGCAAGCGTCTTGCCGCCACCGCCTGCGCACAGATCGACCACGCGCATTCCGGGCTGAGCACCCGCGGCAAGCGTGACGGTCTGGCTGCCCGCGTCCTGCACCTCGATCCAGCCATCGGCATAGGGCTGCGTCTTCTCGACCGGCGTATCGGACGGAAGGCGGAGCGCCGCAGCGAGCCCATCAACCGGCAGCGCATCGGGCAAGGCGGCCCGAACTTGCGCGACACTGGCCTTGAGCGTGTTGACTCGCAGGTCGAGTGGCGCCCGACCGAGCATTGCCGCCGCCTGATCCGTACCGATGCCCGATGCGGCGAGCCCCTCGATCAGCCAGCCAGGCGCGATCCCGGCTTGCGCGACCGGTTCACCGGCGGCACGCGGCGCCGGGCCGTAGGATGAACCGTCGAAGGTTGCGGCCAGCGCCACATCAGTGGCCGCGAGCGCCAGCAGCGCAGCGCGCCCGCTCCCCGGCCGTTCGCCGCAGAAGCGGATCGCGTCGTAGATCAGCCCGCGGATCGCACGGCGGTCCTTCGACCCGGCATAGCGGCGCGCCACGAACCCGCGCTGGATCAGCACGTCCGCGGAGGCTCCGCCGTCCCGCGCCGCGACGATGATCTGGTCGAGCAGCTCGATCGCCGCCTGGGTACGTGCGGCGGGTGTCATGCCCGCCGATCCGGGTGACAGGTCGATTGACAAAGTTGACGCGACACGCGTGTTTTCGCTGCAATGATAGCACGCGGGGCGTGTGGCATCGACGAGGGGAATTCAGACTGCATTGCTGGTACGGCAAAGCAGATGGGTTCGAATATTGGAAGGGGGAAGCATGGGACACAAAGCGATCCGGCCGATGAAGCCGCGCGATCCTCACGAGCAGCATCGCGCCGCGACGCCGCTGGAATTGCTGTTCGACCTCGTCACGGTGATCGCTATCGCCGCCGCCGCGGCATCGCTGCATCACGGCATTGCAGCGGATCATGCAGCGGAGGGAGTCGTCCGCTACCTGTTCACCTTCTTCGCGATCTGGTGGGCATGGATGAACTTCACCTGGTTCGCGTCGGCCTATGACAATGACGATGCACCGACCCGGCTGCTGACGATGGTGATCATGGGCGGCGCGCTGCTGATCGCCGCGGGCATCGAACGCTTCTCCGCCCATCTCGACATCAGCCTGGTCGTGGCGGGCTATGCGGTGATGCGCGTGGCGATGATCGCGCTGTGGTTGCGCGCGGCGTGGCACGACGCGGCGCGGCGCCCCTGTGCGCTGCGCTATGCCGCCGGGATAGCGATCGCCCAGATCTACTGGATCGGCCTTTATTTCCTCGGCGATCCGCATTCGCCCGTGTTCGTCGCGCTGATCCTGCTGGGCTGGCTTATCGAGCTTGCCGTGCCGGCCATCGCCGAGCGCGCGGGCATGACGCCGTGGCATCGGCATCATATCGTCGAGCGCTATGGCCTGCTGACGATCATCGTGCTGGGCGAGGTGCTGCTGGCGGCGACACTGGCACTCGAGAAGGCTTGGGACGGCAGCTTCGACGTGCGGCTGGTGCATACTGCCATCTCCGCGCTGGTGATCACCTTTGCGATGTGGTGGCTCTATTTCGCGCGCGAAGAGCAGCTTTCGAGCACCAGACTGAGCCGCGCGCTGCAATGGGGCTATGGCCATATGATCGTCTTCGCATCCGGCGCAGCGGTTGGCGCAGGCTTTGCCGTGCTGGTCGAGATCCTCACCGGCCATTCCAAGATCGGAATACGGGCCGGCGATCTGGCGGTGGCGATCCCGCTTGGCATCTACTTCCTGGCGCTGTGGCTTGTGCGCGACCGGTTCGAACTGCACGGGGCGGCACGCTGGGTACTGCCGGTGTTCGCGGCGGCGGTGATCGCCCTGCCCTTCGCCTTCCCCGCGCTGGAGGCGATCGCCGCGCTGGCCGTGGCGGCGGTAGCGATCCGCGCGGCGCTGGCCGCCCGCAGCGTCAGGGCGGAGTCTGCCGCTTGATCCCATAGTCGATCCGGATCCGCACCCATTCGCCGATCTTCGGCTGGCCGCCAAGCCGCGGCGGGCGGACGCGGAACTGCCAGGCGGCGGCGAGCACCGCACGGGCGATCTTCGAGCCTTCGGGATACTCGTCGAGCATAATGCAATCATCGACCCGGAAATCGGGCACGGTGCGGCACGCGATCAATCCCCAGCCCGGCCCGCTCGCGGTGGAGAGATAGCCGCTGAGTTCACTGTCATAGGGCTCGCGATACCAGGCCGCGGCATAGAGCGGTTCGCCGCGCGGCCCCCTGCCCTCGACCCGCGGCGTATCGCCGGGCAGGCTGGCGAGGTTGGGCGGTCCCGCGGCACGGCGCGGCGCGGCCGGCGCGACAGGCTGGCGTGGAAGCGCCGCGATATCCGGCATTCGCCCGAGCGGTATGTTGAGCAGCACGGGCGGTGACGGCTGGGGCTGGGGCTGCGGAACGGGCGGCTGCGGCGCTGGGTCGGGCTGGGTCTCCGCAGGCTGGACCCGCGCCGGATTCGGAGCGGCACTTGGCGCGGGCTTATCCTCGGTTTCGGCTTCGGGCTCGGGTTCGGGCGTCACCCCGAACACCGTCATGCCCGCATCCCCGTCCTCGCGGCCGACGATGTCCGGTGCCAGCGTGAAGATCATCAGCACGACCAGAAGCTCGACCAGCAACGCGAGCACGAAGCCGCGCGTGCGCGTGCCGAACCGGTCGCGCAGACGATCGAGACGTGAGGGTGCGGGAGAATCCGGCTGGGACAATGAACCTCGGGAAACAGAAGCGGCGCGGACGGGGCGTGGCTAGGACGGCAATAGGACTAGAATATGTCGGACTCAGCGCAACCGTTCCGCAAGGAAATCGACAAAGACGCGAACGCGGGCCGGGGTGTTGGCACCACCAACGAACACGGCGTGGATCACCTCGATATCCCCGGGGTTGAATTCCTCAAGGACCGGGACAAGCCGACCGTCGGCAAGCTCATCCGCGACGCTGAACGCGCCCACGCGCGTGATCCCGACCCCGGCGGCGGCGAGCTGGCCCAGTGTCTCGCCATTATTGGCCTCGATATTGCCGGTGACGGTCATCGCATAGTCGCTCTGTCCGTCGCAGAACGGCCAGACCGGTTCGGCGCGGCGAAAGTTGAAGTTGAGGCAATTATGGTCGTGCAGGTCCGCGGGTACGCGCGGGGTACCGTAGCGGGCAAGATAGTCGGGCGAGGCGACGATCACCCGGCCATTCTCCCCCAGCTTGCGCGCGGTGAGGCCACTGTCGGCGAGCGGGCCGAAGCGGATCGCGACATCCGCCTGCCCCGCCGCCACATCGACGATCGAATCGCTCAGGCTGATGTCGACCAGGATATGCGGATAGAGGCGCGCGAACTCGCCGAGCAACGGGACGATGCACAGTCTTCCATGTGAAAGCGCAGCGCTGACCCGAAGCCGCCCGCGTGGCGCCCCTTGGTCGGCGATCGCCTGCTCGGCATCATCGAGATCGGTGAGGATGCGGCGGGCAGCGCCGAGATAGGCCTGCCCCTCCGCGGTCAAGGTCAGCGCGCGGGTGGTGCGGAGCAACAGGCGAACGCCCAGCCGCGCCTCGATCCGGTCGACGGTGCGGCTGACCGCGGAGGGGGTGAGACCCAGCACACGCCCCGCGGCCGAAAAGCTGCCCTGCGCAGCGACTGCGGCAAATACTTCAAGTGAGCGGGCACGATCGGCACCGCCTTCCATCTTTGCATCCATGGCAAAAATCCTTCGCGTCGACGCCACCTACAAGGCTTATCGGCCAGCGTCCATCTGTGCGTCGAACGCTATCAGGGAGTGTATGATGGAATACCGGCAATTGGGCGCTTCGGGACTTCGCGTACCCGTACTGAGCTTTGGTGCGGCAACCTTCGGCGGCACCGGGCCGCTGTTCAGTGCATGGGGCACCAGCGATGCGGCGGAGGCGCGGCGATTGGTCGACATCTGTCTTGAGGCTGGCGTAAACCTGTTCGACACCGCAGACGTTTATTCGAACGGCGCTTCCGAGGAAGTGCTGGCGGAAGCGATCAAGGGCCGGCGGGACCAGGTGCTGATCTCAACCAAGACCGGGCTTCCGCTCGGCGACGGGCCTGCCGACTGGGGCGTGTCGCGCTCGCGGCTGATCGCAGCGGTCGATGCGTCGCTCAAGCGGCTCGGCACCAACCATATCGACATCCTCCAGCTCCATGCCTTCGACGCGCATACTCCGGCCGAGGAACTTCTGGCGACGCTCGACACGCTGGTCGCGCAGGGCAAGGTCCGCCACACCGGCGTCTCCAACTATCCCGGCTGGCAGCTGATGAAGGCGCTCGCCGCCGCCGACCGTCATGGCTGGCCGCGCTTCGTCGCGCACCAGGTCTATTATTCGCTGATCGGGCGCGCCTATGAGGCCGATCTTATGCCGCTCGCCGCCGATCAGGGCATCGGCGCACTGGTTTGGAGCCCGCTCGGCTGGGGGCGCCTCACGGGCAAGATCGGGCGCAACCGTCCGGTGCCCGCGGGCAGCCGCCTGCACGATACCGAACAGTTCGCGCCGCCGGTGAGCGAAGAGCATCTCTACAAGGTGATCGATGCGCTCGAGGCCGTGGCGGAGGAAACGGGCAAGACCGTGCCCCAAGTCGCGATCAATTGGCTGCTCCAGCGCCCTACAGTCTCGTCGGTGATCATCGGCGCCCGCAACGAGGAGCAGCTGCGGCAGAATCTCGGCGCCGTCGGCTGGTCGCTGACCCGCGAACAGGTCGCCGCGCTGGATACGGCGAGCGACGTGCTGCCGCCCTACCCGCATACCCCCTATCGGCAGCAGGAGGGCTTTGCCCGCCTCAATCCGGCGATCGTTTGATTGCGGCACCGGCCGAACCTTCCAGCAAGACTCTGAACCGGAAAGCCGCGACAATGAAGCTCAATCCTCCATTGCTCGCGCTCGCCGCGGGCGCCTTCGGCATCGGCGTGACCGAGTTCGCCCCGATGGGCCTGCTGCCCGTTATCGCCAACGATCTGGGCGTTTCGATCCCCGCCGCCGGGCTGCTGGTCAGCGCCTATGCGCTGGGCGTGCTGATCGGCGCCCCGCTGATGACGCTGACCACCGGGCGCGTGCCGCGACGGACGCTGCTGATCGGTCTTGCCGCGATCTTCACGCTCGGCAACCTGCTGTCCGCCGTCGCCGACGGCTATTGGACACTGCTCGCGGCGCGCGTGCTTACCTCGCTCAATCATGGCGCGTTCTTCGGCGTCGGATCGATCGTCGCAGCGAGCGTGGTCGCGCCCGACCGCAAGGCCGGCGCGGTCGCGGCGATGTTCATGGGGCTGACGGTGGCGATCATCGTCGGTGTGCCGCTCTCGACCTGGGCGGGCGAGCATCTCGGCTGGCGTGCGTCTTTCTGGGCGATTGCGGGGCTGGGCGTGGTGACGATGGCGGCGCTACGCTTCACCCTGCCCGCGATGCCAGCGCCGGAAGGCGGCAATGTAGCCGACGAGTTGCGCGTGCTGGCGCGCAAACCGGTGCTCGCCGCGCTCGGCCTCACCGTGATCGGCTCGAGCGCGATGTTCACCGTGTTCACCTACATCACCCCGATCCTGCAGACCCAGACCCGCGCTTCGCTGGCGTTTGTTACGGCGATGCTGGTGGTCTATGGCGTAGGCCTCACCGTGGGCAACTGGCTGGGCGGCAAGTTCGCCGACAAGTCGGTCGATCGGACGCTGATCATCACCCTCGCCTCGCTGTCGGCGGTGCTGGTCGCTTTCGCTGCACTGATGCCCTTCCATGCGCCAGTCACGGTCCTGGTGTTCCTGTGGGGCGTGGCGAGCTTCGCACTGGTCCCGCCGCTTCAGGTGCGGGTGATGACCGCCGCGGCGGATGCGCCCAACCTCGCCTCGTCGGTCAATATCGGCGCGTTCAACCTCGGCAACGCGATCGGCGCGGCGCTGGGGGGCGCGGTGATCGCTGGCGGGCTGGGTTATCCGGCGGTTTCGCTGGCGGGCGCGGCGACCTCCGCGATCGGCCTGATCATGGTGCTGTTGGCGCGCCGCGGAAGCGTCCCGGCCGAGGGAGAAAGGCTGGCTGCGGGCACCTGTTGAGCGTGCTTCGATCCAATACTTAAGTTTTCACTTGACTATTGGCCACCCGATTCGTTAGTTAAGTGCATGCTTAAGCATCAAGACGTCGATACCCTGCTTCGCGCGTTGGCCGAACCGACCCGTCGGTCGATCATCGAGCGATTGAGCAACGCCCCGGCTGCGGTCGGGGAGTTGGCCAAGCCCTATGACATGTCGCTCGCGGCGGTCATGCAGCATCTGCAGGTGCTGGAGGCGGCGGGGATCATCGCAAGTGAAAAGGTCGGGCGTTCCCGCATCTGCCGGCTGGAGCCGGAAGGGATGGACGCGCTCGCCCTGTGGATCGAAGCCAGGCGTCATCCGTCCGAGCGCAAGCTGGACCGGCTGGCCGCCTTCCTCAACGAAACCGGAGACAAGCCATGACCGATACCACTGCCACCAAGCCCGCCGTGCACAGCACCTTCCGCATCGAGCGCTTCTACAATGCCAGCCCGGACCGCGTGTTCGGCGCCTTTTCCAACCCCGACTCCAAGCGTCGCTGGCTGATCGAGGGCGAAGGATGGGAGATCTTCGAGTACACACCGTCTTTCGAGATCGGCGGCCATGAGCGCTCGCGCTTCGCCTATCAGGGCGGGCCGGAGATCCTCAATGAGACCATCTATCAGGACATCGTCCCTGGCGAGCGGCTGGTCTATTGTTACCGCATGGCGATGGCAGGCGCGCCGATGTCCGCGTCGCTGACCACGATCGAGCTGGTCGAGAAGGACGGCGGAACGCTGCTCATCCAGACCGAGCAGGGCACCTATCTCGACGGCCATGACGACGGCACGATGCGCGAACAGGGCTGCCGCGAGCTGCTTGAGGCGCTTGCCAAGGAGGTCGAGGGCTGAAGCCCTGGAGGGGCGCGGCGATGGCCGCGCCCCTCTTTCATCGATACCTCAACAACCAGTTCCACATCGTTACATGATCAAATAATCTCAAACAGCACGCGCCTAGTATGAAATAAATCAATTACGATTCGGGTTTTGATATCTGACAAAATAGATCTGGGCTCCGTCGATATACGTCGCATGAATCCGGATTTCTATTTCTGATTATTTCATGCTATACGATCTGCGCTGACGTCGCTTGCGACGGATATTGGGCCGCCTAGGCTCCTCCCTTTGTCCATTTCTAGCCTCGCCGAAGCCGGGATGCACTGCCGTTAGCGCATGCCCGCCCTGGGACAAAGGAACCCAATATGATCACCGGAACCGTAAAATTCTTCAATCCTGACAAAGGCTTCGGCTTCATCGCGCCCGAAGGCGGGGGTGGCGATGCCTTCGTCCACATCTCCGCGGTTGAGCGCGCCGGGATGCGGACGCTGGATAAGGACCAGCGCGTCACCTACGAGCTCGAGACCGACAACCGCGGCAAGACTTCGGCCGTCAATCTCCAGTCCGCCTGATCCGAACCGGCTGAGGGGCGCTCGCACGGGAGCCCCTCGCCTCTCCCTTGCTAACGGAGATCCAATGTCCAGAGCACTCAATATCAATGCCACCAAAGACGAAGTCATCGCCGCTTGCGCCAAGCACAAGGTGCCGATCAGCGCGATCGAAACCCTGCTGTCGGGCGGCACGCGCGTCGTCATGAACAATGCCGATGATACGGCACGCATCGCCAAAGCCTATGGGTCTAAGGTGATGACTGGGAAAGCGACCCGCGTTCCGACCCGAATGAGCCGGCAATAGGGTGGCGGGAGAACCGCGCATGGCAGCATATCGGGAACCCGGCTTTGAGGAGCGCGCGGCGCTGGCCGCACGCGCCAAAAGTGCCGCGCTGGCGCGTCTGCGGGCAAGGCCGCCCATCGACGAAGCCGAGCGGGCGGCTCGCGCTGCCCGAGCGCTTAAGCGCGAGACTGCTGCGGAGGAGAAGCGTGCTGCAAAGCGCATGACTCGCGAAGCGGCTGCCGCACTCAAACGCATCGCCACGGCCGAAATATCCGCTGTGGAGGATACGCAGGCCAACGCGACCGGGACGACCGAAGCCGATCGCAAGGCGGCCCGCGACGCCCGCTATGCTGCACGCAAGGGCAGGAAGTCGAAATAGGCCGGGTGGCACCCCGATAGCCGAACCAACAATCGCCGAGAGGAGCCGAACAATGGCCAAAAGTCAGAAAAGATCGAACCGAGAAGTGCGCAAACCCAAGGCGACCAAGGAGCCGAAGCCCAACGCGTCGAACCCTTCCCAAAAGGGCAAGCCGGTCGAGATGACGACGCTGAAAACCTGACCGGCGGGCGCTTCGGCTGCCCGGCCCCTAGCGCGTCGGGTAGTTGGGCGCCTCGCGCGTGATCGTCACGTCATGGACATGGCTCTCGCGCAG